>Ga0209269_1000020_pt1 | contig 419656 bp, 426 predicted proteins | sample MTBAKMMethaMetaG_FD_187455 | JGI IMG/M metagenome (GOLD analysis project Ga0209269, IMG submission 187455) | Enrichment culture microbial communities from Arthur Kill intertidal strait, New Jersey, USA, that are MTBE-degrading - MTBE-AKM (Arthur... | ecosystem: Environmental > Aquatic > Marine...
CTACGGTGAGGATGGATTCATCGTCAAATCCATCTATCAGGGGCATATTTTAGGTTTCTAATCCAAGGTACAAAGATCTTGCGGTCGAGTAATTTCTTATTTTACAATTTTTAATGCGAATTGTGGGATTTAACAAAGCCGATCCAAACCTTCGTTTGATGAACAACCGCTCGCTTCGACCGCCCGTAAATCTTCGATGAATTTATTCCGGATCTCTGAAACTGAATAAAGTATACGGGATAGGTCAAAATCATCTCGATTGATCCTCGTCAATACGCACCCCTTCTGATGTAAAAGTGACATACCTCTTCCAACCACATGTAACGCACCACTCACACCATATACTTAGCTCACTGGAGTGCCCCGCCATCTCCAGGTCGATTTCACCACCACAAACAGGACATTTCTCCAAAGGTTCCACTACTGGCATGGACTCCTAGATTCACAAGCATCTTTCTTAAATATTTCGTCCAGCCATAAACGATGTTAATTTTGTAAAGCAGACTTAATTTTCATGATTTTTGACAAATAATCCATGATTTCGTGTTTTTTGTGTATTTTGCAGATCATCTTTTTCAATTATTTTCAAATGCTGATGATATTGTATATAAACGTTGTTAGACCTTACAAACAATCCGATCTCTCAATGGTTTTTTAATCTTCTAAACAATTATTTTACAGTATTAATGATTTATATTAAAAAATTAAAATTATTAGAAGAACACTGTGGTAGTTTTGTAAATCATCATTTTCTCCATCGATTCTCATTGATTCCTGATAATATCATATTTATAAATCAAGCAGCAAAGAAAATTGCTGATTTCATAGGATTAAATGGCTATACTATCATTGTCAGTAGAAAAAAACTTGCGGAGAAGACAGGTGGACAGATTGAATTACAAAATCAAGAAAAATTTGTTTTCATAGATATTTCTGAAGAACTATACGATCCATCGTCAATACTTGCAGCACTGGCACATGAATTGTCCCACCAATTCCTCTATATTCATGGATTATATGCAACAATTCCAGCACAGAATAATTACGAGAGAGAAATTTTCACTGATATTACTGCAGTATATTTAGGACTTGGAAATTTGATGCTCAATGGGTGTGAGGTGACAACAGAAAGTAACAATTATACACATACCCAAAATGTAGGATACTTAAAACTTAACGAACTGGGATATGTGTATTTCCTTGTTTGTAAAATGCGAGATATTCCTAAAAGTGAATTTACACATAAACTCAATCCAAAGGCTCTTAATGCTGTTTTAAAATGGAATGAGTTACATTTTAACGAAATCCAAACTCAAAAATTTCGTGAACTAAAATATATTGCTGATTTTTATAACAAACAAAGATCTATAATTTCGAAATTAACACAAATGAAGAAGCGTATTGATACGGCGGACTCTGATATTCTGAAAATATTTCAACAATCAACAAATTTACAATTAGAACAGATAGGAATTAACAAGATACATTGGTTTTGGAATATATCAAGACGAGATAGTGAATTAATGGCTGACTTCACACTATCTGCTGGGTCATATTTTCCCGAAATAAAAGATTCATTGCATAAAATTGAATCGCGACGTAAAACACTTATTAATCAATTAACGAATCTTACAAAAGATAAGGATTTAGTAACTCCTTTTGAGTATAAATACATTAAGCTAGAGCAAAATCTAATTAAAATTGAAAATAAGATTCAAGTGATACCAAACCGTCTTGATGCTATTGATTCAATACATAAAAAATATTATTCACAGATTAACTGGATAGAGGATGAATGCTGTCACTTTCTTCCAAAAATTGAGAAATCTAAAGATTTATTGGGAGATATCAAATTATTGCACAACTATTACAGTGAAAATCCTCGGGTCTGGATCGATTATAAAAATGATGACATCACCAAGAAGGTGCAGAGTCTAATAGATACTGATGAATGCTATTTAATTTTGTCTAATATTGAAAATAATTTGGATAATGTCAATAGGTTGGTTGAATCTATAAGAAACGCAGATTTTGAATATTTTCCGAAGGATTTCAACATCCTAAAATTAACAGACAATCTCAAACGCGACGAGGAAAAAATTACCAAAATTTTTAACAATCTTACATTCGTGCAATCTAAACAAAATTTTCATATTGAGCATTATATAAATAAATGTGAATGGCTTTTAGATGTAATTGATAGTAACAATAATGCGACTAAAATCGGAATGGACAAGTTTGGTCAAATTAAAAAGCGTCAGGAATTAATAAATTCTAATCATGCATTGCTGAAAATTAATAGTAATCCTGAACCTGAATTCTCAATTATTACAGCATCAATTCATTCATGTTCAATCGAATCTGAACTATCGCAAATTTTAAGTAAATCTGAAAGGATGAAACAGAATCTTCGTACTGATATCAGAAGAGTAAGAGAATTCAAAGATGGTGACTTAATTACAGGAATTGAAACATATCTTAAAGAATATCAAGAGATCATCGACTCACTGCGTGAAATAAAGGCAAATATTATACGTTGGTATGGTATTCAAGCGAAATACATAACAAAATTAAGAAAAATGAAAAAAAATTCCATCTCAAATCAGTTTAAAAAAATGCTCAGGAAATGAAAATCTGTTACACTGAATCAATCATCCAATCCAGCAGATATGAAATGGATTTAATATTGAGGATTTATAAAAAAAACCATCCTTTACTTAACTTTAAACCCCATTATTCTTATGAGCTTGTCCCCCTCTTGCATTTTATTTTGGATTTTAAATGCAAATTCGCCTTTTTTTCATTCATTATAATAAATTGTCTCATCCCCATCCCCCCTCTTGATTAATTAATAATCGGGTATTGGTACAATACCCTATTTTGAGGGAATAAAATAAGAGGAAAGGGGAGAGTCAGAGAGGGGAAAACCAGTTTCTGGTTATATAAACGCTCCGAACATTTCTAGTCATTCCGAAAACACCATACACTCAAGACACTTGATCGGTGCATATCTCTTTTTGCCACCTTCATATTCCTGCCCTATTCATCTCGATATTGAAGATATCACACCACCAAGTATAGCTAGAAATAATATAAATAATACCACAATTATTACAATTGAGGAGAGAGAAGATTTTTTTGAGGATTCCGTTTCGGTAGGTGAATAGTAATCTTTCCACCAGGCATAGAAAAGACATAAGAAAACCGTAATTAACAATCCAAAAGGACCAAATAAGACGAGACTGCCGATTACAATTAATATTCCAATAATCCAATGTATTGGCTTTGTTTCAGATTTTTCCTTTTCTTTAAAGGATTTATCACTTTCTTCTTTTTCTCCTGATGAATTAGTTATTTTATTAACAGTCGTGGAATTAATAAATTCAGAATACTCAATTTTGCCTTCTAAAATATTTTGATACTGATTGTAAGTGATCTCTCCATTCACGTATTTTTCCTTAAGTTCATTATTATCAATAGATTCTCTCACCGCAGACTGGCTTTCTGTCAGAATCGGCGGTTCAGACGATTTCAATTTGATCTCTTTAATTTTTTCTTTGCACTTATTAGCTTCCTCAGTTTTGCCCAGTTTAAAGTATGTAAAACCTAAATTATTCCAAGCGTCCAAGTATTGTGGATTTAATTCAATAGCATTAAAATAACATTTTTTTGCTTCTTCGTATTGTCCATTTTTAAAAAAATCATTTCCCGATATTAGCCAGGTTGCTGGATTCTCTATATCTTCACCAATGATAGTATCATCAGTCATTGCCCAACCCAGAAGAACAATTAGACTGAAGAAGTATTAAGGTTTCATGGAAATGTTTAGCATCCTATAACTCAAGGAAACCCACATTCCAATAAAATGACTACGTTCTTATACAGGATAATATGGGCCAGCGTTATCGAAATAGGCACGTTGGTGATGCACAAAAATTGTAATTAAGAAATAAAATCCAAAAAACGATCAATTATAAAAAATGACTCTTTTTCCACAACAAGAATTTTTTTGTCATAGATCTAATTAATTCATGAGTCCATACTCAGTTTTTAATGGAAAGTGCGGTCTTATTTTTCAAATTATGGGCTCTGTTGAAATGCTCAAGTAGGAAACTAGACCGATAAATCTAAGGTACAGTAGCTCCTTGGGAAGAATATGTGCAAAACTCACCCCAAGAAGCCATATTTTAATGGCAATCAAAAGCATATCAGTTTTCTTACCGCCACGATGAATGCGATCAGAGAATCGAACATTCCGTTATACTCCTCAAAATTTTCACGGAAAGATTACAATCAGCACCAATTACTCGCGTTACTTGTTTTCAAAGAATACCTGGGTGTAAGATACAGAGAGATTATCGAATTAGTTGAAGTGATGGATGCAATCCAAATACTCTTGGGAATCACACGAATCCCTCATTTCACGACATTGTGCAAATTTTCATCGCGGATCAGCTCAACAGCACTCTCACAGGTCTCTAAGCAAGCCAGTTCTTTTTCGTATCGAGGAAGAGGTCGCGTATCAACAATTGCAATCGATTCTACCGGTTTCTCAACTGAATATTTCAGTTACTATTACTCAGTGAGAACTGAAAAAACCAGGAAGGATTTTATTAAGATCTCGTTGGCTGTCGACACTGAAAAACAAACAATCCTAGGTGATAAAATCACAAAAAGCAGACAGCATGACACGAAGCATGCAAAACCTCTCTTAAGAAATACCTCGAAAAAGGCAGAATGTTATGTCCTCGATCGAGGTTATGATTCCGAACAAATTCATCTCCAGATCAGAACCGAGCTTCAGGCAAAATCAATCATACCTATTCGCAATTGGAATGCAGACTATGTTAAGGGCGAGTTTAGGAAAGAGATGAGCGATAATTTTGATAGAATTCGATATGGTCAACGGAATAAGGTTGAAACTGTTTTCTCTGTCATCAAACGAAGATTTGGAGATCAAATTAAAAGCAGACGATTTAGAAGTCAGGTTAAAGAATTGAAACTCAAATGCATCGTTTACTCAATCGACTTATTCTTGAAAAAACAGAGGATTTTTATTACGGACTAGGGTTTCTACAGAGCCATTATTCTCTCATTTTTCAGATTTGCGTTAACATAATCTAATAATTTATCAGTAAAATTGCCTATTATACTCCATTCAGGTGGAGATCTTTCCCACCAACTAAACTTTGCATGATATAAGCCATTTTTGATAGAAAGAATATAGCATGTACCATCATCAACACTAAGAATGAATTTTGAAATTGGAATTGCAATTATTGCGATTGCATTAAGTTTTTCAATCAAATTATTAAAATAGGAAGGAGATATTGGGATTGTCTCGCTATGAATTCCATTGTAAATTATTGCGTCTTTATCAACTATTATACATAGAGAATGACCAAAAGAAGGTCTAATCTCCAGTTTTATTTCTATTTCTCGATATTGTTCTTCACATTCGATATTCATAAGATTGAATCTTTTTTTAAAATAATAAGTTTTTGGCTCTGTAGAAATCATTTTTCCAAAGGAGAGGTGACCCTAATCGACCGAAAGATCTAAGGTACGAGAGCTCCTTGAATCTTTGTGGAAAAGAACAACAAGGAGCCGATATAAATGTCAACGAACAAGTATATCAGGTTTGTTGACATTGCGAGTCAGGTTATCAAAGAATCGAGAATACCTCTATATTCCTGTAAATTCTCAAAAAAGACTTATAATCAACACCAATTACTCACGCTTTTACTACTCAAAGAATATCTTGCCGAAGATTATTGGGATACCGTTGAACTCATCGAAGTCATGGATTCCATCAGGCAGAAGATAGAAAACTATGAAAAATTTAAAAAATATTTTGAATCTACTCTTTTTTGAAATAAAGATTATGCGATATATTATCAAATTTCGATTGTTTACAGTCAGGACACATCCAACCAACAGGCTTGAACCCATATCCTTCTCTTACATACACGCGCCGCATAATCACCGGTCCCGAAGCATGATGACATACCGCGTGTCGTGGCTTTTTTCCCATAGAAAGTATTAAGATTGTATACAACGATGAAAGTATCGGAGCACGTAAGACCGTTCTTTTCTTCTAAAACCGGTTAAAAATGTAACATTGTTAACAGCCTGCACACGATTAAAAACCTTTATCTGTTTTTTTCACTGACTACTCTGAAGGTAATTCATATGGCTAAACCGATTTTGCTTGATTTTTACGCCGACTGGTGTGGCCCCTGCAAGAGACAGGGTCCGATACTGGAAGAACTGAAGGAGAAGATGGGTGAGAAGGTAGAGATCCAGAAGATAGACGTGGACCAGCATATGGATGTTGCCAACCAGTATGGTATACGTGTCGTTCCCACGCTGATCATTTTGAAGGATGGAAAAGTGGTCCGGACCCTTGAAGGTGTGACCAGTACCGAGTCACTTGAATCAATGCTTTCACCGCTGGTGGAGTAAGTGAAAATCGGCATAGTTGGTGGCACAGGCGATATCGGGGAGGGTATAGCAATGAGACTCTCCTCGAGCCACCAGGTGTATATCGGTTCCCGTGAGGAGGAGAAGGCACAATATGCCAGCGAATGCTGTTTTTCGACCATAACGGGAAGAGGGCTGCCATGTCACTGCAGCGGCCATTCAAACCAGGATGCAGTGGATCTGGGCGACGTGGTCATCCTTGCCATACCATTCAGGCATGTCGAGCCTACGCTTTCGTCACTGCACGGGTTCGAGGACAAGATCGTCGTCTCACCGGTCAACCCGATGGAGAAGAGGGATTATTTCGTGTATACCCCGCCGGCCGAGGGATCTGCTGCACTCTTCATCAGGAAATTTCTTCCCACAGAGGCAAGGCTGTGCACCGCATTCAACACGGTAGCTGCCAACAAGTGGAAGGCGCTGGACCTGGAACTCGACCTGGCAGTCCCGGTCTGCGGTGATGACCCTTCGGCAAAATCGGTCGTAATGGAACTGGTAAACAGCATCTCCCGTGTAAAAGCCTATGACGCGGGACCGCTGGCCGGCTCCTGCATGGTGGAATGCCTGACACCCCTTCTCCTCAACATTGCACGGTTCAACAGGATGAGGGATGTCGGAATCCAGTTCAGATAAGATATCTGAGATAATATCAGAAATCTCCCGGATTTACGGCGCTGACGAGTGGTGGGAGGCAGATTCGGCAGAAGAGGTGATGATCGGCGCAATCCTCACCCAGCAGACCCGCTGGGAGAATGTCAGGACCGCCATTTCACGCCTGAAAATGCATGGTTTGTGCAGTTTTCCAAAGATCCGTTCCGCCGATCCCGCCTTCATCGAGGAGCTGATCCGGCCGACGGGCTATTATCGACAGAAGACCAGGAGGTTGAAGCTGCTTGCAGAATTTGTTCTGGAGAGACATGGCGGGATGGAGAACCTTTCAAAGATGGAGACCCGACACCTTCGAAGAGAACTTCTCTCCGTGAACGGTGTCGGAGAAGAGACTGCCGATAGTATCCTCGCATATGGCTTCATGAGGGACTGCATTGTCATCGATAGATACACAAAAAGGATCTTTGCATGTGCAGGCATCACCTCGGATGGTGATGAACTGCGCCGGGCATTCGAGGATGCCCTCCCATGTACCTCCTCTGCTAAGCGGGGGATACACGGCCACCTGGTGGAATATGCCAAGGATTTCTGTAATAAGTCGAGGTGTGAAGAATGCGTGATACGGAATTTATGCGAATAGGTGCCCGTCTGTTTACAGAGGGGCTTGTTGGAGGCAACTTTGGGAATATCAGTGTGCGGGCGGAGGGTGGATTCTACATCACCAGAAATGGATCGTACCTGGACGACCCGGGAAACCCGGTCTTTGTTCCACTTGAAGGACCGGCACCCCGGGAGGCTTCAAGTGAATACCGGGTGCATAGGCAGGTATACAGAAGCACACGCCATAATGCCCTCATCCATGCACATCCGCCCTACACGGTGGCGGCATCTCTCGTATATGACGAGATAGTCCCTGTCGACATCGAAGGCCAGACGTTCTGCCCCATCATCCCTGTCGTGGATGGAAAACCCGGATCAGAAGAGATTGCCAGGAACGTTGCAAATGCCCTCTGCCTCTCGCTTGTCACGGTCGTGAAGGGGCATGGGACCTTCGCTTCCGGAAAGAGTCTTGATGAGGCATTCATACTGACCTCGCTCGCAGAGCACAGTTCACACGTCCTCTGGCTGGTCGGCGACCTTCAGAGAGACACAGAATAGAGAGGACAGATCTCTCCGATATGCCGGGACAGAAGATGATTGAAGAAAAGATTGCCAGGCTGCCACCCGAACTCCGGCAGGAAGTCGAGGATTTTACCGATTACCTGCTGAAACGGTATGGAGAGTATCAACAAAAGGACGACGAATCTTCATCGGAACTGGCACCCGTTATGCTCGCACATGAATGCGGCGTTTTCGATGAGGAGCAAGATTCTCCGTCACCGGCGCTGCTGGAGTTGAATGTGCTGGAGGCTGCCGGCGGCAGGACTGATGATGAGGCCAATGAGAAAAAGATTACTGATATTCTTGATTGGATAGAGTAATATCGTGTTTTTTCGAATACAACTCAATTTTTCCGGTTTTTCAGGACCGGTGTGAGATACCGAAATAATTGGGGAAAAGGTGTGGAATAAGGAGAGGGGACTCATATCTCTATTTTCTTCCGGTGATCGCGAGTCCGATTGGGCTTTCGGATACAGTTGCTGATTTTAAGGGTGTCCGGGCCACGATTTTTTCAATTTCCTTCTTTGTATACGCTGCCTGAATCGAGGACTGCAGCCCAGGCTGCATCTCTTTCGGCTTGACCGTGATTTTTAGAAACAAGTGGGCCAGGGGGTTCATATTCCTTTTCAGGTCAGTAATTGCATATCTTCCGTCATGCTTCAAAACACGGTGTATCTCATGGAACGCCTGTAGCGGGTCGCTCCATTCATGCAGAGATCCATTGCTGAATACCGCGTCAAACGTCCCGTCATCAAAGGGTATCTCTTCGGCCCGGCCCAGTCGATATTCAACCCTCGGGAGAAGTCCGTATTCTGCAGCGTTCTTTTGGGCGACGGCAATCATGTTCGGGCTTATCTCGACTGCCCTGATACTGGTGCCATCCGTTTTTGAAAGCCATTCGAGACCAAGATACCCGGGTCCCGGCCCTATCTCGAGTGCCACACCCCCATTGATCCCGAACGCCAGGAGCCTGTCCGTTCCAATCCAACCCTTGTCTCTCAGATGCCGTTGCATCTGGTCAAAACGGGCAACATCGGCCTCTCCCTGGATTCCATCGGTTGTTTCAATGATTCGCGTCTTCATGCAGGTTCACCTCATGCAACATTCGTTGGACTTGATTTGAATAAGCCGTTTCCCAAAAATGGAAATTTCAACTCGCATATTTTCGTGTCGGGATCAGCTTTTGCAGACCGAGGGGGCTGCCCTTCGAACCCGACTCGGCCTTCAGTCACGCATGCAGAGAAATGAAAAAACAAACATTGGACCCGACGCTTCCGAACCAAAGGTGCTTTGCCCCCTCGCACACCTCGAGGCGACCTCCCGGTCGCGTAATGCACAACGATTACCTGAAAAAAGATATGACTCGACGGTTCCGAACCGATGGCATTCCTTTTGCGGCTCTTCGCTATCGTGTGTGAGTGAGGATCCATTATTCAAACACCGAGGTGACTCTTGCCCGCATACCACCAACAGGATGAATGCCGCCGCCCCCGAAGGGCGCCCCGGCGGCGGATCAATGACTTAGTCTGGATACCTCTGAAGAACAGGTAATTTCATTCTGCCCACAGGAAACAGCGAGGAGGCACTTTTGCAGACCGAGCGCGCTGCCCTTCGAACCCGACGCGACCTGACGGTCGCGTAATACACAATAATTGCCTGAAAAAAAAGATATGGACTCGACGGGATTTGAACCCGTGGCATTACTTTTGCAGACCGAGGGCGCTGCCCTTCGAACCCGGCGCGACCTGACGGTCGCGTAATACACAATAATTGCCTGAAAAAAAGATATGGACTCGACGGGATTTGAACCCGTGGCCTTCACGTTGCAAACGTGACGATCTACCCCTGATCTACGAGCCCTGGTATACGCAGAGGCTTGCGCCTCATACTTTTTCTTTTCTGGTCTTATATCTCTTCCTGATCGATCAGCAGGGTAAAAGAAAAACAGGGTTTTATCCGTCAGTCTGGCAGGATATTCACCTGATAGACCCACCCGGGCGCGATTCGAACCCGCGGCCTTACTTGTGCGGACCGGGGGCTGCCGCCCTTCGAATCCCGGCGACCTCGCGGTCACCTCTCTTCCTTGACATGGACTTGGCGGGATTCGAACCCGCGGCCTTTACGTTGCGAACGTAACGATCTACCCCTGATCTACAAGCCCGGATGTGACATCTTAGATTTCTATCGTCTGGATATAGTTGTTACTGATCGGAAAAATGATCTTTTCATGTGAAGAATCCGGGAACTATCGAGATTGGGAACCTTCAAAAAAGAGTATGGATATGATACCCCTTCTGGATTACAGGATTATCTCGATATCGAGTTTCTCGGCAAGTTCCTTGTACCGGTTCCTGATCGTGACCTCGGTCACACCGGCAACCTCGGCTACTTCGCGCTGTGTGCGTCGTTCCCCTCCGAGAATAGAGGAGATATAGATGGCCGCAGCGGCCACACCGGTCGGCCCCCTGCCGCTGGTGAGCTCGCGCTCGCCTGCCTGTCGGAGGATCTCGACCGCCCTGCTCTGGACTTCGCCTTTCAGGTTCAGGCCCGAGCAGAACCTGGGAACATAGTCGATCGGTGACGTGGGAAGGAGCTTCAGCCCGAGTTCGCGGGAGATGAAACGGTACGTCCTCCCGATCTCCTTTCTGGAGACCCTGGAGACCTCTGCGATCTCGTCGAGGGTCCTCGGTACACTGCACTGCCGGCAGGCTGCATAGAGCGCTGCTGCAGCGACACCCTCGATACTTCTTCCCCTGATGAGGTTCTTGTCGACCGCATCACGGTACACGACCGCAGCGGTCTCGCGGACGTTTCGCGGCAGTCCGAGGGCCGAGGCCATACGGTCAAGCTCGCTCAGCGCAAAGGCCAGGTTTCTCTCGGTGGCATTGGAGACCCTTATGCGCCGCTGCCACTTGCGAAGCCGGTAGAGCTGCGCCCGGTTCTTGCTGGAGATGGCCCGGCCGTACGAGTCACGGTTTCTCCAGTCGATCATCGTGGAAAGACCCTTGTCATGGATGGTAAAGGTCATCGGTGCGCCCACACGGGAACGCTTCATACGCTGGTCATGGTCGAAGGCCCGCCACTCCGGCCCCCTGTCAATGAAATCATCATCGATGACAAGCCCGCAGTTCTGGCATACCAGTTCCGCTCGCTCGTAGTCGTGGACGAGCTGCCGGCTCCCACACTCCGGGCAGACCGTCTCGGTATGGTCCTCGGCTTTCTTCTCGTGTTCTTTTACACGCTCTTTCAAACGCTGTTTAAGAGTCTCGCGCTCATTTTGAAGAATTTTTAGTTTTTCTACTTCCTGCATCTTTACACCTCGCTATTTTATAAACAGCATCTCTCCTGCATCGGCCCGTGCCTCTGTCCTGCAGAGAATTGCAGCACATGGAGCAGACACATTTCCAAAAACATCCACAACCCTGCCGACAGGTTTCATCCTTTTATCGATCACGTCTGTATGCATCCGTGGGAGGTGAGCGGGATCACACCTGACAACGAGAAGTCGATTGCCGACGGTATGCATCACATGACCAATTGATTTCAAGATAAAACCCCATCCTGCATCTCCATTGGAAAAATGGCGCAGATGATTTAGTAATCTATATATATAGATAGTTATAGTATATAAAAGTGTTGTAAAGATATAAATAGTAATTTTATCGGAAGAGCAGTTCGTCGATATTTAAAGAAAATGCGCGTGAACATTCGTCTTTTTTAAGTCCGGCACCCATGGCGACAGAAATTTTCGCGCGTTTATCCAGGAGATCGTGTGGTGCATGCGCGTCAGAATCCACGACCAGCGTACACCCTGTATCTCTTGCAATGTTGGCGACGTGACCGTTTGTCCTGTTGTGGCCTCCTCTCGAGGTCAGTTCCAGTGCGACACCGTGTTCAGCCGCAAGCGTTGCATCATCCCTCGTGATCAAACCAGGGTGGGCGAGAACATTAACATCGGTACAGGAACATGCCGCACGGTTGGTTCCAGGTGCGACAGGCTCCATGAGCGTCTCTCCGTGAACAACCACCACATCGGCCCCGAGATTCTTTGCCTTTTGTGCCATCCCCTGGATCAGGGTGGGGGGAACATGGGTGAGTTCGACGCCGCAGAGGAGTCTTACCCCGTAGATATTCGCAGACTCTCTCACCCCAGGTAGCACGGCAAGCAAAGTCTCCAGGTTTGAACCGTCCGCATGGTCCGTAACTGCCACCGTATCATACCCAAGAACCGCCATCCTCCTGATAAGCTCCATGGGGAGCATCTCTCCATCACTCAGGGTGGTATGCGTGTGCAGGTCATACATCCCCGATCATCTCCTGGCCTCAAGGTGTCCCGCAACCAACTTCAGGAGTTTTTCCTTGCTCTTATCCCAGTTTACAACCAGCCGGCCCTCCCTCTTCCACCAGTATGCGGGATGATGCTTCTGTTCGACACGGAACGAAAGACCGGCCTTCTTTGTCGCCCGCTCAATATCGGCAATCGTCGGATTCTTTACCGCTTTCGATCTTGACACCCTTCGCCCCTCGTCACGGAACAGCCCGGCATCAAAATAACAGGGATAGAGAATTCGTTCACCCTTCATTGTATAACATGTTGGAAAGTGAACCTATAAACACTGTACCATCGAACAATTCTTATGCATCACATCGACGTCAGGATCGAAAAAGACATTTACGACGTCAATAACAAAATTGCAGAGCACAATTCTTCGACTTTACGCGCCCACGGGATCAGGGCATTCGATCTCCTTGGTGCAATCGGATCGGGAAAGACCGCCCTTATCGAGAAGATCGTCCCTCTTCTCAAAGACAGGGGTATTCAGGCTGCTGCCATAGCAGGCGACGTCTACGGAGACGATGACTATAAACGGATCATTGCTCTCGGAATTCCCGCTGTGAATGCAAACACCGGGAAAGAATGTCACCTCGATGCGCATCTCGTGGAGCACGCAATCGAAGGGCTGCCCCTGGATACCATTGATCTCCTCTTTATCGAGAACGTCGGAAACATGGTCTGCCCGACAGATTTTCGTCTTGGTGCCGAGAAGCGCCTGGTCGTGATCAGCTCGACTGAAGGTGACGACGTGGTGAATAAGCATCCGATGATGTTTCGGGACTGCCAGATAGGAGTGATCAACAAGGTGGATCTCGCCCCCTTCGTCGGTGCCGATCTCGATCGGATGGAGACGGATATGAAGCGGTATAACCCCTCGATGAAGATATTCAGGACCAATCTCAAAGAGGGTACAGGCATAGAAGCAATCGTCGATGCATTGCTCTCACAAACAGAGTAATTAAATATCTGGGAACGCAATATAGTGAGCACTCTGATAGGGTAATAGCCCGGCAGAAAACAATCCATAGAGGAATAAAAGGGGAAATCAAATGCTCTGGCAAGGTAGATCAGTAAGGCAGGCCACCGGCGGCCGTTATCGCCCGTCACAGGGAAAAAGAAGAACAGAAATCGGATCTGCTCCGGCAGACACCCATATCGGTGAAGATCGTCACAAGATCATCCGGACAACCGGCGGGAATACCAAGGTTCGTGCGATGCGTGCGCTGTATGCCAATGTTGCGAACAAAACCACGGGCGAAGTAAAGAGGGTAAAGATCGAGACCGTGGAACAGAACGTGGCAAATCCCAACTATGTTCGGAGGAACCTCCTCACCAAGGGGGCCATTATCAGGACAGAACTGGGAAATGCCCGAATTGCAAGCAGGCCCGGACAGGATGGCGTGATCAACGCGTATCTTGTGGAATAACTTCTTTTTTAAAAAAAATTCAGAAATAATCTTTTCGGATACTGTAATCGGCGGCTGTATCCAAAAGTCGTATCCGGAAATGAACAGGTGTGTAGGAGGAGGACGATCAGAGATACGACTTTTGTCGAAGTACACATGTGAGTTTCGAAGGTTTATATGTTATGATCTCGAAACCCTGATTAAATAACCAAAATGAACGCCGATTTGGAAAAAAATGGTTATTAAAATTAATAAAATGGAAAAATAAAAACAATACGATTGAATTATTCATTGCTATATGAGCCAGGAGATGAACCTTGTGTGATCTGCCCCGGGGAGAACAATCAGGGAGTCGTGACTACAAGGTACCATACCTCATGGACCAATCCGGATTGTTGAACGATTGTTTGATAGTGCGCACGGTTCCAGTACATGGAAAGGAGAGAGTGTCATGACACCACACCCCCGTGCAGGAGGTCGCATATGAGTCTCACAATCGCCCTTGCCGCTCCATTCCGGCATGCCAGGAAGGAACGGCTGAAAAAAAACGAGATAATATATTACCTGGCGTTCGACAGGCACTGGATGAATATCGAGCAGGCAAACTCCCTGATCTCCCGGGCAGCAGAGGAAGGCCTCATTGAATATGAAGGGGATATGATTAAGCCGGCATTTGACGTATCCCAGGTTGAGATTCCCATAGGATTCAAACCCTCCTCGGCGATTTTTGAGAGATCGGATCCCTACCAGGACCTGCTGGGAAGGATCGTGTCTGAGAGCGGGCATTCCGCACAGGTCGTGGTTTCAGAGATGAATTCTCTTATTCAAAAGGAATTTGATGGAAACCTGCGTCCCGAAGCGGCGATCGTCATAGTCGCCAAAAAGTATGGTGTCGGATTTGAAGATATGCTTCCGGCCTTAAGAGACCAGATCCAAAAAAGGTAAATAATTCAGGCCTTGCTCTCTTCCTCTACGGGTTTTGCGAATATCTCGTCCAGCGGCTTGTCGCCATACGTTGTAACACGCGCATTGATCTGGACGAAATCAGCTGTGATCTCATTTCCTCTCATGGATTTGCGACGTCGCTGACCATCAATCACCGGCTTGAATCCCGTGCCGCCGGAAACAAGCAGTTTCTTCCTTCCTGCAACGGGAAGGTTCTTCCTGGCAGGCGTGCCGTTCCTGTCGGATCCCCCGGTTAACTCCATACGGTAACCCTGGAGACCCAGCGGACCGCAATCGATCTCGTCTCCGATATGTTTTCCCATTATTCCCCCGGCTGAACCGCCGCTCACATCCACGTTGTATGCACGGCCTGTCTTCTGGTCTGACAGGACTACTTTGAATTCCACCATGTCATGTTCTCCTTATAGTATGAAACTGAAACGAGTCACTCATTCTCGCATGCCGGCCATTTCCGCTTCTGAATGATCCCCGAAGCGGAGACGTGCACAGATCCCTGCCAACAGGGTTGCAAATTGGCTCGCTGAGAAGTACCTAATAGATTGGGTGAGTGATATATTAAATACTATTTACCCCAGAAGGGATCGTTCTTCCGCTTCATGGAGGTGAACTCTTCAAGAACCTCCTGGGCGCTGATCGCGAGGTGTTTGAGCATCTCCTTTTCGAGCACCTTCACGTGCCGCTCGGGGATATCTACCAGGAGGTCGTCCTCTTCTGCCAGCTGTCGCCCAACCGTGGCGCCTTCAACTGATATCGCCACTTCTGCCCCGGCCGGCGCCTCCCGGATATTTTCCTGGTTCTGCTGCATGGACTTGAGATGCCCGACCTTTTTTCCGTCTTTCTGGATAAGGTTTACACCGGTCCGGAGAGTACCGCCAAGAACCCTCACTCCGACTACTGCGGGATTGCTCTGCCTGAATATGCAGTGCGGGAGAACCCTGATCTTTGCCGGCATCACGATCTGTTCGAACTTCTGCTGTTCTGTCTTTCTCTTGAGATCGTCGCGCCAGGCCACGTAGTCATCGACGAGCTTGTAGATCACCTTCTCCTCGAAGACAGAAACCTTTGAATGCGACTCCTCTTTCAGCATCTCTGCCGCATCCGGAAGAATCGGGGTATTAAAGCAGAGCATCACCCGGTAATACGGATTTTTGATGGTTTCTGCCTCGATAATGTCATGGCGGCTGACCGGACCGACTTCTGCCCTCATGACACCTATCTCCTGGCTTTCAAGCTCCTTTGACAGAGCCTCGAGGGCACCTATCGTATCCGCTTTTATGATCAATCCGTCAGGAGACAGTTTCACATTGATCTCTTCCATCTCCCTTCTTATCCGCTCAATGACCTCGTTGGAATCACCACGGATAACCTGGACCGGCGATCCTGCAATGGCCCCCTCCAGATTGGGTGCGCTGACCTTGATCCCTGACGCCGCAGTTATCGATTTCACCCGCTCAAACCGGTCCTCCACCAGGATCTCCTTGAGCGGCCTTGGTTTCAGGAGAGCCCTGACCCGGGTTGTTACCACTCCGGACCGGGTAACCAGTGCAAGTTCGTCGCCGACGGAGAGGGTTCCATCGTACAGGATGACATCGAGGGTGGGGCCGAGTCCTCTCTCCTCCTTGACCTCCAGTATTGTCCCAAGACCCGGACCTTCCACGCTCATCTGCAGTTCCTGCTCCATGTATCTCTGTGCAAGGCCGATCATAACCATAAGCAGTTCGGCAATACCTTCGCCGCTATGGGCACTTACGGGAACGATTGCAAGGTTTCTTTGGAAATCCGTAACCCTGTCAAAACGTTCGGCAGAAAAACCGAGATCTGAAAGGCTGGCAACAAGTTCGTATACCCTGGTCTCCATGAGGTCTTTTACCCGATCATTCTGGCGTGAAAGACTCTTCAGGAACGGCTCATCCTCGCCCACTCTCCAGCCATGCAGCTTGTCTGTCTTTGTCGCGGCAATAACAAAGGGGGTCTTGTAATTCCGGAGTATCTGGAGTGCTTCGATCGTCTGCGGCTGAAATCCCTGGTTGATATCAACGACGACGATTGCCATGTCGGCCAGAGCCCCGCCCCGTGCACGGAGGGTGGTGAAGGCATGGTGACCGGGAGTATCGATGAACAGGAGACCGGGAATGTTGATGGGCATCTTTTCGATCGAGCCGCTCATTCTTTTTATGGCATCAATGGGAACGATGGTCGCTCCGATGTGCTGCGTTATAGCCCCGTCTTCCGTGCTCACCACCGAAGATCCTCTGATCCGGTCAAGCAGCGAAGTCTTTCCATGATCAACGTGCCCGAGCACACAGACGATTGGCGTTCTGATATTCTCTTTTTTTGCCATGTTATTCACCCGAAGAGAACGCATCGTCCTCCAGATCCGTCTGCAGGAGATAGTGCTGTTTGTATCAATCCATAAAGCAAAAGGATTCCGGTATACCGCTGCAGATGATCTCCTTTTTGATTCCGGTATCTTATAGAACATCCCTGCTATAAAAAAACCACCCTGGTTACGAGATAGAAGCCGGCAGATGAGATACCTTAAATAGCGTCCGTTACAAAATAAAGAGGGTACATTTGCCAGGGTGGGGTAGCTGGTCATCCTAGGGGACTGTGGATCCCCCGACCCGGGTTCGAGTCTCGGCCCTGGCCTATTTTATTGCCGTTTTAACCTGATTTTCATCGTGAATGGGGCCGAATCCGGATTGTTTTTCCTTCGCACCAGATGCAGGGGACTTGACATCGGCGAGAACGAGTGGGATCTTTGGAGGACATCTCCCCCTTAAATATAATCAGTACCATATGCTTTTTCAGAGGTTCAACGTCTGGACGTGTAGGTCCAAAGGAAAAACCGGGTGGATGTGAAGAGATGAAGAGATCGATGATAATTATTATTGCACTGGCGTTTATCACCGGATCGGTACTGGCAGTCCCGACCGTTTCGATGTACGGCGAAACCATGAACCAGGACCATTCCGGTATGTCCCTGTATACCATCCCAAAATCCGATGAATGCATGTGCGGGGATCTGTTCGTGGGCGACGATGGTGAAAAAGCGGTTCATTACCTGTGCAGTGCTGTATTCGACGGCGCAGACTGCCCCGGGTGCAGTCAGACCCAGGGGCCCGAATATATAACGGATCCTGAAACCGGCTATGTATATTCGAATACATTTGCCAATGGCTCGGTGATACCTGAGGATTTTGTTGACCCGGTCCATGGCGCAGATTCCATCTCCGATCCGAGAAACATAGTTCTCTACAGGCCCTGGCCGACCCATACTCTTGTACCAATTCAGCCACATGACGAGGCAGAGATCCTGGCACGACTGGACCATTATAGTTTTCCCCTGCCCACCTGGACGGGATCAACACGGGTACTCGGAAGATTGGCACAATTCATCTAGAACTTTTTTTCCGGGATATGAAAAGAGAAATACGGTAAACGAAATACGTTAAACGAACTTTTTTTAAAATGCGTACAGGTGAGACGCGGTGTCATGTATTTCCGGCCAGACGCCAGCCATTTTCATTCACATGCCGCTCCCGGATTCCGGGGAGCGGGAGGCAATTGTGGGAAGCAATTGTTGATCAGGAATCCTGTCTCCAGGGCATGGACCCTCGTATCGTCGTGCTTGAGGAATCCGTTCTCATCCGGGGATACGGGTCTTTCCGGATTATCCGTCCCCCATCTGTGCCTCGCATCGCGGACACCGCAGGAGATAGCAGGGGACCTCCGGCGGCCTGGCCATCCGGAATCCGCACAGCGTGCATCTGCAATAACCGGGAAGTGATCTTCTCCCGCCAGGTGGTGCATCGTCTGGAGACATGTGATCATATTCCCGTTCTCACCCGGGAGTTCAAGAAAGTTTCCTACCCTCGGGACTTGCCAGGAGAAGGAGACCTGCCAGGAAAAAGACAATATCGAGTGGTGGGAGCAGGGTTGCGATCACCGCAAGAATCCCGGCCTTTTGAAACCGGCGACGCAGTGCTGAGAATAAACCGGTGATCGCGGTGAGGATCCCTGCACACTTGACAAGCGCAACCGCATGGAGATACCCGGCGATCAGATGTGTCGGAAAAAACCTGGTGGTAAATGGAAGTGCCCCATACAGGATCAGGTGAACCAGGGCTATAAAGGACAGGACAATCCCTATTGCCAGGAGGAACTCCCCGATCCTTGCCTCTGTGCTCAATCCTTCCATCATGGACGTATGCCTTCTCTGGCCGCCCCCCAAATCACGTCCGGGCACTGATACTGCCGGCATATCATCTCGCATCTGGCGACCTGCCGGAGGGTCGCTTTTCCGGGTGAAGACCGGTCCGACTTCTCTGTCGCGTGAGCCTGATTCCGGAGGGGAACCATGTAGTTTTTTTGCTCTTCTCCCTATGTACCTATGAGTGTCATGAGGCATGAAATAACCGGGGACAATCTCCAGCAGGTCACAGTCACCCTGAACCCGGGCGAGAGCATATTTGCAGAAGCCGGGGCCATGGTGAACATGAGCGGGAATATGAATATGAACACCGGGGTCAAAGGAGGCGTCCTCAAAGGATTCAAGCGAATGGTTACCGGGGAGAGCTTCTTCATCACCGAGTTTTCCCCTGAGGGAGGGGAGGGATTTGTTTCATTTGCCGGCAACGTCCCGGGGAAGATATTTCCCATATTCCTGAAGGGGAACGAGTTTATTGCACAGAAAGATTCCTTTCTCTGTTCCGAATCCGGAATCGATCTCGATGTCGCGTTCACGAAGAAGATCAGATCCGGGATCTTTGGCGGAGAGGGATTTATATTGCAGCGGTACAGCGGTTCAGGAAATGTCTTTCTCCACTGCTGCGGCGACATCATCGAACTGAACCTGAAACCGGGAGAGGTTACCCGTGTCTCGACAGGGCTTGTCGTTGGATTCGAAGACACGGTCACGTACGATATCTCTCTTGCCGGAGGGGTCAAATCGGTCCTTTTTGCCGGAGAGGGACTATTCCTGACGACCCTGATCGGTCCGGGACGGGTTATCCTGCAGTCGATGGATCTGGCACGGCTTGCCGCATCTCTCATCCCCTACCTTCCAAAACAGACTTCAGGCAGCAATCGATAGGACAGCGGGTATCCCTCCACTCCAACGTCGTTTTTTTGGGGGGGACTGCAGAAAAATATTATTGATAAGTATAAATATCCGGAATTCCACCCTTCTATTAAATTGTTGGTGGAATCATGAAGATGAACCGGATATTGCCTTCCATTGTCATATTAGGTCTCCTTCTCGTATTATGCCCCGTTTCTGGTGAAGAGAGCGGGATTATCGGAGGAGAGACGGGTACATACAGGGTTCACTGCAATGTTGACGGTGCACGCGTCTACTTCGATGGTGAACTCGCAGGCGAGATACAGAATAACATCCTCGATGTACCGGTATACCTGACCGGAACCCCGTACAGGAGTTATTCAATTGAAAAAGAGGGATACAGGACATATTCGGGACCCATCAATTCGGTTCCTGCAAAAGGGCAGGTTGAGCACATCTATGTCACCCTCAATGCACTGCCTCCCGTCCAGTATGGAAGGATCCATGTCCTCGCAACACCTGCCATGTCAGAGGTGACCCTCGACAATATCCCAGCAGGACAGGTCGACGACTCGGGAATCCTTGTCATCTATGATGTTCGCCCCGGTGGACACACGGTTGTGGTGAGCAAAGAAGGCTATATCTCAAAGACCAGTTCCGTGTATGTCGATCCAAACGAGATCGTCAAGCTGCCTGTGACGCTTGAACCGGTGAAGTACGGGACAGTTTCTGTCAATTCGGTCCCGCCAGGTGCCGGGATCTATATCGACGACGGATACATGGGAGAGACACCCGTCATGCTCGACCAGGTCTCGATCGGGGCCCATACAGTGAAGATAGAACTGCCAGGCTACCAGCCGTATACAATGAATGTCCAGGTTTCCGGCGATGCCCCAACCGTTGTGAACGCAGACCTGGTCACCGCACCCGCCACAGGCTCAGGACAGGCTCCTCTCGGGTTTGTTCCTCTCGCAGGGGCGCTTGCGGCCTCCCTGCTGCTGGCACGGAAGAGAAGTTAAGTGAACAGATCAAGGGTATCCGGCGTTTGCGATGCAGGATCACTCCTGATACCTGAAATGTAGGCAACACCGACCTTCCCTTTTTTCAATCGCGTGGTATCCAGGAGGTGCCGCATGTCGACAAATTCACCAGTAGTCACGATCTTTTTGATCTGTGAATCAAGCCCTGTTGTTGGTTCGTACAGGACGTTCCTGAATACAACCCCCTGGTTGTGCAGAAACATGCCTTCACCCGGTTGATTCCCGGGATGCCGGTAATAAAGGAGTTTTTGTGCATCCTTCGGCTGTTGTGCAGCATCCGGTGCAGGGTTGAAGCCGATGCCAAAACTGACGAGGGTATCGCCATGGTATCGTGGTTTTGCATCGTGAGCCATCCATTCATCATAATTTCCATGGTCGAGAATCGACCTGCCGTCTTCCGGAGCCGAGCCGGCTACCGGCGCTTTCCTGATCCCGGAACTTTCAAGCCCGGCACATATACCCCACATGGCGACTGCAATGAGGCAGTCCGGTCTTTTCCGCTCCTTTGCACGTGCGAATAGTACGCGGTATATCTCTTCCATCGTCACGCCCTCTGGAGATTTCGACTCTATAGTGAGATATTCATGAAAATGGCCTTTGAGTGTGACTGCATAGCCGGTATACATCTTCACTTCATCGGAACTCTTCAGTGGCGTGAAGAAATCCGGTGTGTCATGCCCGTCCGTTGGCAGCCAGACGATCGATCCGTGCAGCACGACCATCTCACCCATGAGTGGAAGTGCATCGTCGACGCTGCTCCCCATCGCACCAACCCCAAGCGCGTATGCGATGTCTGCAAAATCCATGGTCCGCACTTTTTCCGGGACGAGCCGGGCGTGGAGTATATCTTGCAGATCACCGCTTACTACAAGATCTGCTGGCGCAGAAGATCCCAGTTCAATGGAGAGTTTCAGGCCGGGAAGATCCTGCGTCTCTGCCAGTATGTCAACGAGAAGGTCGTCAGGTTCAAGAGATCTCTGGCATGCACGTACCGCTTCCCCGATCGAAGGGTAACGTGGAAAGACCGAAGAAAAACCTGCCATATCAAGAACCTGCGACGGGTATTTCTGAACACGTGTCAGGGCCAGCATGCCACCCCGCTTCTTAAGCGCCTTGCTATTGGCCAGGAGGACCCGTATTCCGGCGCTACTTAAGTAGTCGACGCTGTCCAGGTCTACCACGATCGACCGGTCATCGTCACCAAGTGCGTCCCTGATACTGCGCTCCAGTATGCCTGAACCGAAGCCGTCAAGTCTTCCATTGCAGGTGAAGGTGAGGATTCCTTCATGCCGTCTGGTCGTCACTTCCATATGCCGTTTCCACTCCTGTTAAGAGATCTTTTCCTCATGGTTGAAATATGGAGGGGTTTTGGCACCTGGAGATTACGAAATTGGGCAGCCGTTTCCCGGGTCTTTTGGAAGATTGGCCACGTTCCCACTCTGTTTTTTCCCTGGTACGCCCTGTCCGTTGGTGCATAATGCCAGGAAAGAGGATCACCATCCAGACTTCCCTTTCCCTGCAATGCAAAGGGTTTTTCAAGTGAGATCTACGCATCCGGGACGGTAACCTATTTGAGGGATTATTCCCCCACTTCACCTTAATGGACGACGGAGATAGAGAAGAGAAGAGGATACCCATATTCAGCGTTGCTGGTCAAAAACTCGTGATGGTGGAACCGGTTGAGAGGACAGATGACGAATGGAAAAATCTGCTTACTCCCGGGGAATATTCCGTTGCTCGAAAAGCTGGCACGGAAAGGGCATTCACCGGCAAATACCATGATTTTCATGAAAAAGGTGTCTACAGCTGTGTCTGTTGCGGAACTGATCTCTTCACATCAGACACGAAATTCGATTCTGGCACAGGGTGGCCAAGTTTTTGGGCGCCGGTCGATGAGCATAATGTAGTGAACCGGATTGACAGGAGCCCTGGAATGGTCCGGACCGAGGTCCTGTGCGCACGGTGCAACGCCCATCTCGGCCACCTGTTTGATGACGGCCCTCCGCCGACCTTCCAACGGTACTGTATCAATTCCGTAACGCTCGAGTTTGCCAGATATCCGATCAATCCGCACTCCGAATACGGATGATTACGTTACCGCGGGAATCATGTCCCGGTGCTTCAGGGCCGTGCTGTCGATTGATTACGCGCTGGTGGGGATACAGTTGCATTCGTTGAACCCCGTGCATCAACCCTATTTATATACCGGAAAATGCGACCGTGTATGTGAAATGACTCAGGCAATAAAAGATCGGTATCTCATGTGTGCCGCAATAATGGTCTTCTCGATCGTTCCCGTCATCCAGCTCGTGCCACTGTAAAGCATGGTGCCCGGGGCACACACTTTTTTCCGGGACTGCGCATATACATGAGTATGTCCCACCAGGGTGCTGCAAAGCGCCTGTTTGCACAGAGAGAGTCCAAAAAAAGACAGGTGGGCCTCTTTGCGAAAGCGTGGAAAGCATGGAAATCTGCGATTTCCAGGAATAAATGGCGATAAGCCGGTGATTTTCATGACGGAAAAATTATGCCCGTTTGACAAGGAACCCTGCATAGGGCAGAGATGTGCAATCTTTATCGAGGCGCACGAATGCTGCGCCCTGGCAATGCAGGTGAGACAGGGAAGTCGCATTTCCAGGGATATATCCGATAAAAAAAGCGATTCTTCAAGATTCAAAGCCCATCTCTTCGACTGACGGAATCATCCCTGTTGAGTTATCCCAAAAACGAATGTATCCGGGATACGAACCAGTTACCGCTTCCTGGATTGTCCCCGGTACACAATGTCGTCATACCCGATTTTGGTGAAACCCACTCCTATTCATGGTTAGGAACTTTTCCCCTCTTCGCACGACCCGGTGATGGAAACACATACACTTATATCGTCTCCAGCCCATGCATCCTATTGAGGTGAGAGTCATATGTGCACTGTCGGCGGCCCCGTAGATATCGACATCCCCCCTGATCGGGTCGAGGGGAAACATTACCGGTGTAAAGAATGCGGAGAGAAGTTCAGAGGTGTTGGAAAGCGGCCCATGTGCCCCTCCTGCCAGTCTGAAGATGTGGAAGAAGCCTGAAAGATCCGGGTTTTTTCATTTTCACTTTTTTCGTCAGGCGAAAATCTCCTGCCAGACATACTCCATAATCGTCTTATAGCATGTGCGTGAGAACTACCCCCATGAAAGCGCAGATACTCGTCCTGGTAATCGGGCTTGGGATCTTCCTCCTGGTTGCGGGATGCACACAGGCTCCGCAGGAGACTGCCCCGGTCACTACAGTCACAACTGCTCCGACTTTTGCAGAACTCACGACAGAACCGACAGATGAGATTCCCGGAGAACAGAGCATCCTGGTTTCGGTCAGCAGGGGGACGCTCTCATTTGATCCGACAATCAGTGTAGAATTCCGTGGAGGATCGGGAATCATCCTCCTGTCTGCCATAGATGCTACGGTCACCCGGGAGGACGGATCGGTGGAGACTGCACGGATGATCGAACCAGATATTGGAGAATCTGTTGAATTATCCGGTTCTACCGGGAAAGACCGGGTCGAAGTGACCGTTTACCTGAAGAACGGGAGATCGTACAGGATCTACGACGAGATCCTTGAATTCAGAAAATAACATGGATACACAGGATCTTCCAATTTTTTTCTGCCTGCACGAGATCTCCCGCCCGTCGCGGGATCCTGCAACGCCTTTTTCAGTACCTGAACAGCCACTTCAGGCGTGATCTCCTGATCGCACAAGCAGGCTTCCCTTTCCCCGGTTCGCAACGTCGCCATGGTAAGTGTCCATTGTCACGTTCATACCACGGAAGTCCACCTGTGTCCTCTCCCTCTTTTCGAATGTCGGCAGCAGGTCATGGACCTGTCCAAAAACCAGGCATGTACCGCCTGACATGTTCCCGCAGGGCCGTGTGCAGCTTCCTTCGATGACCAGCTTTCCACCCCGCATCTCGACACCAGGAAGGTCTCCTGTATCACCGTGAATGATCACTTCTCCCCCGCAGAGATACTCCGCTAAAAAATCTCCTGCATTTCCAAGGACTTCCAGCCTGCCGCCCCGCATCCCTCTCTTCTCACCGCGGTATCCCGCTCCGCAATAATGGCCTGCATTCCCATGGCAGACGATCTCGCCGCCTCTCATCTCCCGCCCGAGCCAGGCGTCCGCATTCCCTCTGACCGTGATCTGGCCTGCACTCATGAAATTTCCGCAATGCATGCCGATATCACCTTCCACCACGATCTTCCCGGCATTCATGTACTCTCCAACCCGCTTTATCCGTCCGGTATCGCCCTTCAGGATCACCTCAACCTGGTCGGGAGAGACGGCAGGGCCCTCGACTGTGATGAAGAATATCTCGTCAAGGGAGCGTTGCTTGTTCCCTTCGTAAACCGACAGGTCCGTCCCCCGCAGGAAGTTGTGCGGGATGATAGATTCGGCTTCAATGGGAATATTCGGTTTTTTTCGTGGTTTGGTCTCGAGGGTTACTCTCACAGGTCCGCCTCCGTCTCAATGCATACACCCCTCGGGAGATAGGTCTCCTGGACGGGATAATTCCTCATTCTAACGGTATAGTACTGCTGGAATTTTTTCGCAAATTCGGGGTCATTGCCAAGGTCATACTCATGAGAGACACGTGGTTTGACCCAGATGGTGCTGTTTGCACCTTCAACGATCACTTCCCCGTTCCGGGCTACAACCCTCCCGCGCTTGATGGTATACATCGTCCGGGAGAACCCCGCCATCACCTGCTGGTACTGGGCGGACGGATCAATCTCCGTGGTACGTATCGGATAGATTGCCACGTCCGCTTCCGCTCCGGGCGCAAGGTGCCCCTTTCCAAGTGATTCGATTCCAAGTGCCCGGCTCTGTCCGGCCCGGGTCATTATGGCTATCTCGTTCCAGTCAAGCTCCCGGTCAATGGCCATCAGCGGAACCCTTTTTTCTGTCCGGGGATCGAGCAATGCGCATTCCTGGTCACGGTACCTCTTGCTCATCAGGAGAGCGATAATCTCGGGGTACTTGACAAACGGTGCACCGTTTGGGTTATCGGTCGTGAGCAGGCACTGCCAGGGGTTCTTTGCCTGGAGCGCCAGTTCAAGCCCTATTGCCCACATGACACAGTTTACAACGCTCTTTTTTGAGTAATAGACCGGGATGATCCCTGATCCGGTCTCGAGCTCCACGTCATGGTTGCTCCACTTGTTGTGATGGAGCATGTAGAGCTTGAACTCCATCGGACCGTCTGCGGTCATCGTGGTGGTCCGGCCAAACATGATCTGGCCCATGTCGATGACGATATGCGGGCTTGCATTTACCACGCGGATTATCTCCTCGCTTCGGGAGTCGATGTCCCGCCACGTGGTACCCCCGTACGAATGGAACTGGAGATGGGTGAGGTAGAGACTCTGCCGTCTGCTGTTCAAGTCGGGGACCAGGTTCATGGTATCGAGGGTCGTCCGGTAGTTGCCAGGCACACCAAGGTTGTTGCAATGGAGATGGACCGAGTGGGGAAGCCGGAGCAGCTCGTTTGCCCTGATCATGGTCTCGATGATCTCGGCAGGGGTGACCTCGAAATATGGGACGGTGTCGTGGATGCTTGAGACATCCTCACCCCATCCCCAGGCCTCAGTCCCTCCCGGATTGGTCAGCTTGATCGCAAAACCTTTCACCGCCGAGAGGATCCACGCGACAACGGCCGCCGCCCGTTTCACATCCTTTTCACGGACCGCCTCCATGATAGACCAGTTACCGTCAAAAAGGGTGTTTGCCATCATGTCCTGGTGGGGCGTTGCAGTGAACTCCTCGTGCGTATGCCGTGCCTCGAGCGGTGCCATGGCGCCTTCGAGCAGGGTCGTGTACCCCATCGTGCTGTACCGGTAAGAATTCCCGAATGTTGTCGGAACACTGTACCCAGACGTGACGTGCATGCTTCCATTGCGGGAAGTCCTTCCCGCCCGCATATCCTCGGGGCTCATGTACCGGCCGAAGTTGACCTTCGTGCCGCAGACATGGGTATGTGAGTCGATTCCGCCAGGGAGGGTCAGGCACCTGTCCGCATCAATAACCTCTGCGCTGCTGCCGACATCCTCAACTATTCTCCCGTCCCTGATGGCGACATCCATCACATCGCCGTTGATGCCGTTCAACGGATCGATCACACATGCGTTTTTTATCAGCAGCTCGCTCATGGTCCGGTCTCCTTCCTGATAATCTGGTAGATCTTATCCAGGACCTCACTGTCACTTGGATACGTGGTATCAATCACCTTGCGGGTGCGTATGGGGACACCGTCCATCCGGTATGCCGTTCCTTCGGCATCTATGCCGGTAACTGCGACCGGTATCTGGAGACGTGAGAGATGCGTGGTGGCATTGACGTGGGGATCGATCTGGATGGTGGGGATATCTGCAAGATGCCGGCAGCAATCCCCTGGAAAATGCGCTCCGGGATCGCTGCCCACCACCAGGCAGGCGTCACATTCGCCGCGTTTGAGAATGTCGACACTGGTGGTCTCACCCGGGTTGTAAAATGCTATCCCCCTGGCAAAATCCACTGCAAAAGGATATCCCGTAATCCAGGTGAAGACTTCGTTTGAGCCATACACGTTCCAGTGCCCCCTCATGGGAGAGATGGTGAACTTGGTATGGCGGTTCAGTTCTTCTGTCAGCTCGATCGCATTCCGGATATTCTTGTACTTCCCCCGTGACATGGTCAGGCCGAGACCGAAGAACATTGCGCCGAACTTTGCAGACATGCAGATATCCGCAACCCTGATCAGCTGTTCCTTTTCCACTCCTGCAACAGTCCGGGGCAGTACATCCCCCTTGCCCCTGACAATTGCCCGGAGGGCCGAGAGGAGAGCATAATCGGCACCGGGCTCCACCATGATGAACTCGTCTGCGATGTTTGCCGTCTCGGTCTTCCTGATGTCGACCACGATGACCTTTCGCTCACGGAACGCCTCTTTCAGGAAGAAACCGTCTGCGTAGGTCGTATACCGGCTCATGTGGCGCGGATGGGCCTCGATAGGATTGGCACCCCAGTACACGATCACATCCGCCCTGTTCTTGACCTGCCCGAGAGTGCATCCAGGGTGGCCCACCTCCTGGATAGCCATGATTGAGGGTCCATGGCAGACGGTCGATGTATTGTCGATAACGGCTCCCAGGAGTTCCGCCATGTGAACCCCGATGGTCTGGGCTTCCCCGTGTGTTCCGCTCCAGCCGTACAGAAGCGGGCGATCGGCATCAAGGAGTATCCCGGCAGCGGTCTGTATCGCCTCGTCGAGACCGACCTTCTTCCAGTTCCCGCCATCCCGTTTAATGGGGGTTTTCAACCGGTTATTGCCCATGAATTTTTTATTTGCAAGGGTACAGCCGTTCTCGACATTGACAACCATATCACCCTCCACCTCGACCACGAGGTCATCGCACAGGCATCCGCAGAAGGTACAGACCACGTCTTCAATCTTCATACCGGCATCCTCCCACCGACTCCATGAGTTTCCATACCGGCCATACGCCCTCCGTGGTGGGTTCGATATCGACCACCGTCGCCTTGAAATCAGGCATTCCTGTACAGTGCGTTTCAGGACTGACTATGTGGTTGGCGTAGGGGCCCAGGCAGACGAAGACCTCTCCCCTGGCCTGGCCCGCATCGGGAATTGCCTGCATGACAATCTCTCCATGCGCACTCCTGACGACGATGGGCGCTCTCTCTTCAATATCAAGTTCCATCATGTCCACCGGGTTCATCCGGCAGGTCGATGCTTCCTCTCTATACGCTTCAGAGTTCTTATCCTCGACATTCGAGCCCTGCGTGATGGTTCTGCCGGTGTTCAACAGGAATCTCATAGTTCCTCCTCGGGCGCGTGTACCGCCTCCAGGAGCCTGGCTACCCTGATGGCTTCGTTCGGACAATGCTGCTCGCAGGTCTTGCATCCGGTGCATTTCTCAGGATGCAGCACCACGCACTTTCCTTCACTGACCTTGAGCAGGAGCTCGTCTGTAGAGGCACGGCCGCCATGCGACATCTGGGCGTCGATGGTCTTGTTGACCGGGCAGGCAACCGCACAGTTTCCGCAGCCCATGCAGCGGTCGGTATCTACATCGATACGGAAGGAGAACGAGAGCATGGTGTTGTCATAGAACATGGATTCCAGTATGCGGCCACTGTAGAGGACACCATTTGGACATGCTTCGACACAGAGGCCGCACCTGATGCAATGTCCGGTGTGGATGCGGGGTTCCCATCCCCCGTCTTCAAGATGGATCACCTCGATCGCCCCGGGAGCGGGGCAAGCCATCATGCAGAAGAGTGCATGGGTGCAGGTCTTCCCGGTGAGCTCGGGGAACCCCCGTGAATACACGGGTGTCGTGAGCGGGGCGGTCTTTGCGAAGAAGAACTTATGGATCCACTCGCGCCGTGCGAATTCCCTGATATATGATACGATCGAACCAATCATTGCTACCTCTCGGTACATGCGATGCAGGGATCGGCACTGATGAACGTGGACGGCACGTCGGCAAGCGATGCCACCCCTTTCAACATGTAGTGAGTGCAGGCCTCGATATTCATGATCGATGGAGTCTGCACGGATATATCGACGATCCGCCCTGCATCATCTGTCTTCAGGTAATAGGAGAGCTCGCCACGGGGAGCCTCCCCACGATAGACCGTCTCGCCGGCGGATGGAATTCCCCCGCCCCTGATCGGGCCGGGCCTGAGCATGTCCAGGCATCTCCTGATCAGGTCGATACTCTGCATTATCTCCTCGAACCGTACCATTATCCTGGCAAAATTGTCCCCTTCTGTCCGAAAAACCGGTTTGAAATTGAGTTTCTGGTACGTGGGGTGATGGAGGCGCATATCTGTCTCGGGCATGCCGCTCGCCCGTGCGGTCGGTCCGACAGCGTGTGCCTCTTTCGCGGATTCTTTTGTCAGTACGCCCACGTCCTTTGATCTCAGGGCAATGAGCGGCCCGCCCTCGAACATCCTGATGTATCTCTTCATGTCACGTTCGATGATATCCAGGCTCGCCCGCAGGTGGACTGCGTCTTCATCCCGAAGGTCGAACCGCACACCGCCGGGAACGATATATGCACACGTGACCCTGGCTCCTGTTATCCTCTCGAGTTCGTCCATGGCGCTCTCCCTGATATCCAGGAGGTACATACCAAGAGTCTCGTGTTCGATGGTGTAGCAGTACGAGAAATTGGCAAGAATATGGCTCTGTATCCTGTCGAGCTCGTTCACGATCACTCTCAGGAGAGCCCCCCTCTCCGGGACGGGGATGTCGCTTATCTTCTCGAGCGCCTCGATGAAGACCATGTTGTGTATGACAGAACAGATCCCGCAGATACGTTCGGCAAGGAACATGACCTCCTGCCAGGGCCGGCCTCTCATGATCAGCTCGATCCCTTTCTTCATGTAGCCCAGTTCACATTCGGCGGAGAGTACATACTCTCCCCGGGTCTCGCATTTCACCCGTGCCGGCTCCTTGAAGCAGGGATGGACAGGGCCGATGGGTATTGACACATCGACGGTCTTCTTCATCTTTTCCTCCTTTCATAGTCCTTGAACACTTCTGGAGCAAGGGAGAGAACAGCCTGTAAGATCTCTGTCGGACGCGGGGGACAGCCCGGCACCTGTGCCGCGATGGGGATGTGCTTGGAGACGGGGGGGTTGACATAACTGTGCGGCCTGTTGAATACGCAGCCCGAGATCGGGCAGTTGCCGATCGCGATCGCCACCTTCGGGTCAGGTATCTTCTCCCACAGGCCCTGCAGCTTGTCCTCCCAGCCCGGGGTGTAGGCCCCGATGACAAGCAGGATATCTGCTTCCCGTGGGTTGTTGTGGACATATATCCCGTACTGCTCGATGTCATACCGTGGTGCAAGGCATGCCAGCACCTCGATGTCGCATCCGTTGCAGGAGCCAACGTCCACGTAGGCCACGTGTATCGATCTCGACCGCACCAGGTTCTTGAATGACTGAAGAATACTCATCTGCGAATCTCCTCTCCTATCATCCTCTTTCCCCTCGAAACAGCCTCTTCCTGGGGGGTGCCATTCGCGATCATCTCCCGTACCTGTCCGAGTATCGAATTCATATTTTCCCGTTCAAGCAGGGGGATATACCGGGTGTACATGACTCGTCCCAGGGCATCCGCAAGTGGGGCGTCATTCCCTGTTTCGGCTTTTCCTGCCTCGTAGCGTGCAGGCAGGTTCTCCATCAGTATCATATCGAATCTCTCTATCATGTATCTCCTCAGGTTCTGGGGGCTGATTCCGAGATCGCCTGCTATCTCCCTTACGAGCCGATCATGCCTCGTGCTTATCAGTATGGCATACTTCATGGCCACGAGGTCCTTTTCGTAGAGATACCCGCTCACAGTATCCCTCCAAGTATCAGCGCTCCATACACGACGAAGAGCATCACAGCACACCAGACCAGGAGATACTCCCATCTCTTCAGCGGTACCTCTTCCCGGTACCAGAAGACACTGGTTGCAGCAAGCAGGAGAATTCCAACAGCGAGGCCCTGCATGTTGACCGATGGCCTCCCGAGGACCTGGACGCCGTCCAGGAGAATGTAGAAGATTCCTCCGGCGAGAACGAACTCCTTTATCATAGCAACCACCACAGGAGGGCCACATACACGATCATGACTGCAGTGATCAGGGTCTGGACGGTGACACTGTCAAACGGCGAGAGCATGGGGCATAGTGCGCATACAAACGAGAGGGTGACGACGATGAGAACCATCAGGACGAGCATCAGCCAGAACGGCACTGCGCCGATGAACACCAGGATAAAGGTCATCAGCAGCACGTATGTCTTCAGCCCGTTGCAGATCTCAAGGCCTGCCCTCCAGACACCGAAGTGTTCTGTCTTGTATCCACTCACCAGTTCCTTGCTTTCCACGATCGAGAACGGGCCAAACGGCATCTTTGAGACTATCACCATGTACATTGCAACTGCCACCAGGGGGATGACAAGTATGAGTGGTCCTGATACCTCCTGGTACGCGATAATATCTGATATGGAGAGAGACTTTGTGAAGAGTGTGATCGCGGCAACCGATACAAAAAGCGGAATCTCGGATGCCGCTGAGATGACAGATCTGACACCGCCGAACTTTCCATACGGCGACCCCGAGGAGAGGCCAAACCCATGCTCAACGATCTTGTGCAGCATGTAGATCCCAAAGATTATGAGAAGGCTGCCCCCTGCAAGGACAATGAAGAATGCCGCCGTCCAGATGCCGATGGCAATCAATACCACCGCGACAAAAAGCGTCTCGCTCGCCGTTTGAGGAATCCATGTGCTCTTGAACGAGAACTTGAACATGTGGAGTATCTCCTGCCAGACAGGGGGACCCGGTCTCCGCTGAATGCGGGCGATAACCTTCCGGTGTATCCCGAGCAGCAGAAGGCCGAAGAACACAGCAAACAGCAGGTAGTGTATCATTTCAGTACCCCAGGAACGGTATATCAGCATCCCGTTGTCGTGCCATCCACCACAGGCCGGTCGAGAGGACAAACAGCGGGAATGCAACCACCAATAGACCTTCATAATAGAGGAGCGGCATGAGGTTCAGGGCCCAGAGGGCCGTGGCTGCGATTCCTGCAAAGCCTGAAAGCAGCATCATGGTGAATGGAATCTCTTTCTTCATCTGTCACACCGTCAGGACAACCTCGATCACCCGCAGAAAGATCAGCAGGGACGAGAGGGAGCACATGATCACATAGGGAGCGCCCGGAGCCCGGAACATCTCCGCTTTCGCTGCATAGAACGGCGCCATACCTTCACCCATAACCCCGAGGGTCAACAGCGCTTTGACAAACAGTGGGACTTTCGTTGCGCCCGGCAACGCGAGTTCCAGGATGGAGAGGGTCCCAGTCGTCGCAGCGACTATGGCCGCACCTGCGAAGAGTGGAACCGTCGCGCTCATGGCGACCAGGCCGTACTGATAGGCGGCATTCTGGACGTGCCTGCTCTTCACGGCGGCAACGATACCGACGTTACATATCCCCACCAGCGAGGTGAAGAGGGCAAAATCAAAGATATCCCCGGTGACCATGGCACCCATGGAGGCCAGACCACATGCGATGGCCATGAACCTCCTAAACTTCATCTCGGATATCGAGATCTCCTTTGCAAGGTAGGCGTCACCTCCAAACACGATATCGATCTGCCTCTCGGGTTTGCTGATTATCACGAGGACGGTGAAGACCAGGGCGAGGATGAAGAGGGTGAGCGTAAATGGGGTGAAATACAGAACTATATCGCCGAACGGGAGCATGAATAATGGCTGGCCACCGATCCCGATCATTCTGCCTCACCCCACATCGACCCAACAAGGGTCATCTTTGCTGCGACCTTTACCAGGATCCCTACCGCGGCCCCCATGACACCAGCATACCAGTACTGCGGGAAGAACATGAAGACGAAGAACGAGGCGATCCAGGCTGCCCACGCAATTCCGCTCGCCATCTCCACCAGTTCGTAGCTGTCCGTGCTGCCGCGGGACATGACAAAGAAGATGGCTCCAAGAGCCGCCACCGCACCGCCGGTGAACCCGGAAAGGACTATGCCGTATCCCACGAGGAGTGCCGGGATGATTACCGGTGCATGGGCACGTTCCACCACCTCGATATGCAGCCCGCGGACAGGCCGTTTTCGAAGCCCTTCCTTTGTCACGTATATCTGTGAGAGTGCCAGGAGTTCTGCTATTCCGACCACGAGGCCGGGCAGTATGAGCGCCTCTGCGAGATCGGTTCCAAGGAGGGCGATTATTGCCAGGGAAGGGATCTCGACCAGGTCGATGATGAGGAGGCGGTGAAGGTCGTCCTGCTCGCGTAATAATGCCAGAAAGCCTATCACGGCCGAGATCATCACCAGGGCAAGACCGACAGAATACTCGTTCCACATCTTTACGAACCCTTCCTGAAGAGGTATGACCCGATGGCAAACGCGATGAAGAGGATGGTGGTCTCCACCACCGTATCCAGTCCACGGGTATTGTACAGTATCTCATCCAGTATCCCACCGGGGTGGGCGACGATAGTGGTCCCGGCATGGGGGGTGAGCCGTGAGAGGGCGAGGGAGAAGGGAGTGAGATAGGCAGTCACGTACCCTGCAAAGGGCGAGTTTTCCGGGTATTGCACGTGGATGTCCGCCCGTTCAAACGGGGTTCCTCCCCGTTCATAGGGATAGAGGGGACTCGATTCGTCGATCCCCTTTGGATAGAGCTGATCTTCGGAATACGGCAGCGGCAGGAAGAGGACGAAGAGTACTGCAAGCACGGCACATGCTCCGGCAAACAGGGCAAGAAGGTTGTCGAAGTTGGAGATGAAACGCGATATCCTGGAGATGATCATGCATCGCCCTCCCGCTTCTGGATAACCCGGACAAAGATGTATACCGTAAGCGCCGTAACAGCCCCGAACGTGAGCAGCGCGAGCGCTTCGTTGTACGAGAGCATGAGGAGGAGCAGGCCCCATGCCGGGATCTCCAGGTTGATGAGCCGTGTGATGTAGTCCTTCCTCCTGGGAAACGCCACGGAGACCGTGCCTGCGAGGATAAGAAACAGTCCGAGGACGAATTCGGGGTTCACGGAGCTGCCCTCCTGACAGCCATGAGGATGAATATCGTAGAGAGCGGGGCGATCAGGGCAACGGCTGTAGCGACATCAATAAGACCACGGTCCACGATGAACGGGATTGCGCCTCCGATGAGCACGGACAGGGAGATGATCTTCTTGTACGGATCATGCTCCAGGATGGTCGCCCCGGCACCAAGCACCAGGAGGGCACCGAATGCACCAAGCAGCAGCTCATTCATCGTTCTTCGGCCCTCCAGCATAGCTGCTTGCGATTGCATTCGATTCAAGCGTTGTTCCCACGAAATATGCTGCGGCTGCAAGAATGGTGAGCGGATCAGGGAGGAGGAGTGCAAGCGATCCTGCGATTGCAAACGAGAGGACATTGAGGAACGGGAGCTTTTTCATGGTGTTCCTTTCTGCAATCACCCTGACCGCAGAGATTACCCCTATTGCAGCACACACGAGAATTGCGATCTCCTGTGTGGTTATGACCTCCACCCCCAGAGGCGGGATAACAGCCTGCTGGCATGGGTGTGCGATATCCCCTGGATGGTAAGAATTGCGATGACCATTCCTGCAATGAAATGCGCCGCCGAGAACCCGATAGTGGTGAATGCATATATGAGAAACGTCGCTGCCAGTGCACCTGTCGTTCCTGCATACCCGCGGTCATAGCAGATCCTGTTTCCGACATAGACCAGGACGGCCGCGGCAAGTCCACCCGAAATGCCTGCGATATACACGCCGCATGCTGCAAGGAGAGTCCCTGCGGAGGCATCGGGAGAGCACACGATATTCCCCATCATGTACCCGCCATGGAGGGATCCCCCTTCCCGCTCGATCTCTCCTGCAATCTCTCTTGCCCCACTGACTCCTCCGGCCTTTGGAAGTCCGAAGAGGAGATCGATGCTGACAAACAGAATCCAGGAAATGATTGCCGCAATCAGGATACTTTCCACGTCACCAGGCATTCAGCGTTCTCCAGCATACAACAGGTACAGGGGTAAGCCAGATAAGGGTTTTCATATTACTAAAATGATTGATATTGGCGATACTGGCAGCATTAACCAAATTTAACTCTCTTTGTCAACCTCATCTTCAATCGCCGGTGGCGCAAAAGAGACGTGAATACATGAAGAATACTGATAGTCCAGGAGAGGATACCAATCAGATAGGTAACAAAGCCCGAAATGCGGTAAAACGCATTCACCTTATCTCTTCCGGAGTAGTGCGGGTGCTCTCTATCCCCCACGGAAAAACCGGGCCTCCTCCCGGACAGTCTACCCCATATTTCCATGAAACGGTTACCTGGGTATCCTGATATCAAAACCCCTGAACAGTCCGAGAAAGAGGATCAGAACAGGAAGTATCTCGAGACGCCCGATCCACATGAGCAGGATGAACTCCCACTTTATCGCAATTGGGCTGTCAGGACCGACAAATCCTGCTCCAAGACCGTTGTTTCCAATTGCTGATACGATGTCGAATACCACGAACTCTGTCGGAAGAGCCATGCCGGCTGCATGGAGTGAAAAGATGACCGCCAGAAATACCATCAGGACGTAGAGGACGATTATGACCATGTTTTTGGACAATTCCAGTTCTGATATCTTCTTTGGGTATGTCCTTCCGTCATGCTTGAACGGGACGATCACGTTTCCCCGCACAAAAAAACGCTTGAACCACCATATAAGCCCTTCGTAGGCAAGGATAATCCGGTTCACCTTGAGACCCCCTGCTGTGCTCCCCGATGCACCACCGATAAGCATGAGCAATGTCACGACGATGATCGGTATGACCGGCCACATGTTCACCGAAGAGTTCTGGAATCCTGTGCTGGTTGCGGCGGATACCCCCATGAACAGCCCTTCCCGCAGAGCGGTTTTCCAGGCGAGATCCCCGAACAGGTGGAGGTTCAGGATCACCATCGATGATCCGAGAAGAGAGAGCAGCAGGATGACCTTGATGGTCTGGTCCCTGAAAATATGGCGGAATGCGCCCCTGTACATAAAGAAGTATATCTTGAACGGAAATGATCCGCAGAGCATGGCAGGTATGAGGAGATATTCGAGGAGGGCGTTGTCATAAAAGCCGATACCCGCATCGTGTGGCGTGAACCCTCCCGTGGCGATGGCCGTCAGGGTGAGGTTGACGGCGTCCCAGAGGGACACGCCCGAGAGCATGATAAGAAATGTGAAGAAGAGCGTAAGTCCGAGATATATCCCCCACATCCTCCTTCCCGTCGACACCACGCTCGGCATGAGCGCCTCTGAACGCCCCTCTGAACGGTACAGGCGGAATTGTGTGAGACTCGAACGGGATGCCATGGCAATTCCAAATGCTATGACCCCTATTCCACCTATCCACTGCATCAGTGATCGCCAGAACAGGAGCGTCTTTGGAGCGGCATCAATCGCGGTCATCATCGTGATTCCGGTATCCGTCCACCCTGACATCGCCTCGAATATACTGTCTGTTGGAGACATACCGAGACCCACAATGAATGGGAACGAGCCGATTACTGCCGATACGAACCATGTCAGGGCAACCGCCGCCAGGGCGACGGAGAGCTGGGGGACATGTTCCCTGCTTGGCACCTTGGATATGAGCAGTCCGAGCACGACGAAGGTGAAAGGGACTGTCGCCATGGGCACGATCATGTCCCACTCCCGGTAGATGATCAGCACCACGAAGGGCAGGAGTGTGATCACTCCGAGAAAACTGAATATCATGCCCATATCGTGGGCGATGATGCCCAGGTGCTCGAGCCGCTTCATCCCATAAACCGTGTGCACACATGAAATATCTTATTTGCGTGGGGATGCCCGGACAGAGACGCACATTCAGGGTATCGTCCTGGCCAGTTCAACAGTACGAAGCCAGAGAATGCAACGGAAGCATACGTGACTGGAAATTGAAGGAAAGGGGGAGTTTTTTTTGAGGGTTATGAACCATTCGGGCGATGCTGCTCCATGATTGCAATCGCCCTTATTTTTCCTTTCTGCCCGAAAAAGCAGAAAAGGGGTACCATATATGTACAAAGGCCTATCTGCCGAGCCTGGTCAGCGCGGTTCTCACATCTTCATCGTCAAGTTTGGCAAGTATCTTCGCTCGTAGGAGGGAATGATCACGGTCAATGAGGGCCTGATCGAAAGGTGGCGAACGATCAGTTGCCTTCTCATCTCCTATTTGACCGGTGATCTTTCTACCTGCCATATTCTTTCCCGCTATGTATCGATGGAGGGGAGTGCCATACCCTGCTGGTGCTGAGATGACAAGGTATGGATCAGTGCTCGGTCCACGTTATCATCCTGGCCTTCATATATGGCATATTTCTCTTTTATCTCCAAGCATATAAAGATTGCGCAAAATAATAATTTTACGATATATTGACCCGGGAATCATATCTACCGTAGTTTCCAGCTGATCGGGCCTTAATGCTGTGAGAAAATACTGCGCAAAAATCTGTAATCCTGCGAAAAATGCGCAAAATCTGTCTGCTTTGAGAATGGACGATTCGCAGGGTCCAGGCAGAGTGAATCGGCATTATGCGCATCGGGTCCCAACCGAAGCGCATGACTTTCATCCCGGAAGGGTGTCCACCCCCCACCATACCCGCGGCAACGCAATCCGGATATGCACCGGGATGATGAAGGGGGTCTTTCGAAGACTCGTGAGTAGATTTTTGAAAACTCCGCTATAGAAAGAGAGAAGTCCCCGGAGATGGATGTATTGATCCACCCCGAGGGTTGCCATGCCCAGGTCAAAAGCGGTGTATTTGGGGTATTATACTAATAAATGATACGAGATCCAGTTATTGATCATACTCTCGCGGGGGTTTCCGAGCCAGGTCAAAGGAGTGGGATTTAGGGTCCCATCTCGCAGGAGTTCAAGGGTTCGAATCCCTTCCCCCGCATTTGAGATGAATACCAATTGCCTCATTCGAGGATACGGCGTATGACCACATGATAATTTGAGTGCTAGATCACTCTCTCTCGCTACAGACCGAGGCAAAACCTCTCTTCCTCCTCATCAGGATTCCGTGATAAATAAAAGGAGCGTCGTCCCGTTCGCGTCCACGAGGCTCATATACTTCCCGTTAATCGTGAATCCTCCAGCCTTGCTGAGGGATTCAAGATAGGTCGCCTCCTGCTCCATGATGCCCCAGCCCGGGCAATTCATCTTGGTCGAACCGACTGTGCTGATCGACAGGGAGTCTCCTTCCAGTATATACGATCCAAAATAATGGTTGCACCCGGCAGATCCCGTCACACGTCCTTCGTTGTCAAAGACCGCAGTGATGGTGGTTCCACCGATCACCGATGAGACTGCATTTTCCGTGTAGAAGGAGTTGAGAGTCCAGTTCGTCCCGACAAAGGGTTCCGGTGCAGGGGGAACGAACCTCGCAAAGGAGAGGATTGTGAAGCCGTGTGAATCTGCAAAACTGAGGGTATCATTCGTTGCAGTAACCGAGACTGCGTCGGAAAGGAGCGAAAGATAGCGACTCTCCTGCTCCATCACGCCGGCACCCATGCAATACATCATCGTTTGTCCAACCTGTCCAATCGTAATTGTGTCGCCTTTCAACTCGTAGCTTCCAAAATAATGGTTGCACCCGGCCGAGCCGGAGATACTTCCACCCTCGCTGAAAAGCAGGGTGACTGTCGTACCTTCAAGAACGTGCCAGGATGTAGCTTCATAGACATACTCCTTGAGCGTCCATCTGGTCCCATCCAGGTTCATTTCAGCGGGTTCTGGCGGATTCCCGGTGCATCCTGCAGCAAAGAGGAACGGGATGAGTACCACCAGCCCCGCAAGTACGGTTATGAGAGAGATCTTTTGTCCCTTTTTCAATGGCTCCATTATTCATCTCCTCCATGATTCTCTTGAATGATACATCAATTGCGTCCCGGTATCTCTCCCATCTCCCGTTCGTACTCTGATACGGCCCTGGGTGCCCCTGCCAGTATCCGGTGAGCGGTGTTATAGACACTCGGGGTCTTTTCCGGATCGAGATCGGAGAGAAGCCGAACGAGAATTCCGGCAACAGGTACCCGGTCCTCCTCCTCCATCTCGTCCAGCGGCCCAAATACCTTAAGCATCGATACGGTGCTGTACTCGTTGACCCCGGCAAGGCGGAGGAGGGTTTTTTGCAGGAACGATCGCCCCTCTTCGGTCTGGAGGGATATCTTCCGGTTCATGGCGAACCTGCCGTACAGGGCCCGCTGGTCGTTCGCCTGCTCGATTCGGAACGCATCCGAACGCTCGACCCTCTTGATGAGATCGAGCGCCGCCGGGCTGCTGTTCGTGGCTATTATCGAGAGGAAATTCTCCCAGCTGACGGGATTCTTCTCAGATTCCTGCTCGAATGAATCAAGCATCTCCTGCCTGCCCGGTGCAGAACTGTCCATGTACAGTCCGAACGCAACCAGCCTGTCGGTTGCATTGACCGAGGAGACAAACTGGTCCTGTATCAGCTGGTGGATATCGGGGGTATCCAGGCGGGAGAGAACTGCCAGGGCCGTGTTCTTGATCTGCCTCTGTTTTATTGCAATGGATTCCTCCTGCAACGTGCCACGCCGGGCATTCGAAAGATCCAGGGACGAATAGATCTCCAGCAGGCCGGTTGCATGCCGCGTTGCAATGGATTTCAGGATCCTCTCCCTTACATCATAGAGAGCCCGGTACCTGTGGGCAAATCTTTTGTCTGGTACTGATTCAAACACGGTCAGGAACTGGGCACCGGCCCGCATCATCAGTTCGCGGTCAGAGAAGAGGTCGAACCACAGTGAAGTGCATTCCGGTTCCGGGACTGCCGACGGATCCATGAGCATCTTCTGCTTTTCCAGGTCCAATATCCTCATCAGGGCAAGACAGCGGTTGACAAGGTCGCTGTCCAGCCGTGCCTGCAGATAGAGGGCTTTTATGGGCGGATTGAACGCGACCTTTCCATAGAATGAGAATCCCCGGTTGATCGAGAGGAACGCCGGTTCGGTGGGCGAGCTGATCTCAAGCGTCTCCTCCTCTTCTTCCATCAGGTGCAGGACTTCCGCGATATCACGTCCCGATGCATCCGCCAGGGCTATCCTCACCGGAAAGATCCAGCGTTTTTCGGGACGGTCTCCCGATTGCCGGAGGTGCAGGATCGAGACCCCGCGGTTGTGGTCGTATTCCGCATCCACGGCAAGGGTGGGAAAACAGGTCTGTTTCAGCCATCCTTCCGCAATCGGGGAGAGAGACTGGCCCGAAACCTCCTCCATGGCCCGCATCCAATCTTCGCGGGTGGCATTTCCATGCCTGTACCTGCGATGGTACAGGTCGAGACCCTTCACGAAAGCCTCTTTTCCCATCAGCGTCTCGATCATCCTGACAAACTCGGGAGCTTTTTTGTAGGTGATAGCGGTGATGAGCTCGTTTGGGTCGTTGAACCCGGCGGGCTCGATCGGCATGGATGCCGCACCGGCGTCGAGATCCAGCGTTCCGTAACCGGGTGCGAGCATGGAGAGGACCGTCTGGAGCCGGGAGTAGTCGTCCCCGAGATGGAAGGCGTGGTACTGATCCTCCACGTGGACCGTGACCGCCTCGTTTAGCCAGATCTCGAACGGCGACCACCCGGTCACCTCGGATCCGTTCAGGTTATGGTAGAACTCGTGGACCTTCACCCGCATGAGGTACTCGTAGGAAGGATCGGTCATGCCCGAATAAGGCATGATCCGGTTTGCTGATATGGTCGTGTTGCCGACGTTCTCCATCCCCCCGAAATCCGAGTTCTGCATGGCGATCTCGCGGTACGTGGACCCTGTATAGGCATAACCGGGGGTAATCTCCCGGATGAGCGTCGCAAGATCCGACCGAATGGCAGGCAGTTTCGGAGAGCCCGGGTTCTTCTTCAGGAGACGATCCCGTTCCTCCACGAGACGGTACAGCCCTTCCCTCTCCGGCCCCTGGTCGTACCTTCCCGGGCCGCAAAAGAGATGTACCCAGAGGACGGCGTCGTTGAGGATGTCAAGCGCGGATTCCGCCGGGTTCGGATCGGATCGCGGGGCGACCAGCAATTCGAGGAGGCACCGGCGCCCATTCGGATACTCGCATTCACGGCGGTAACTGTCATAGGTTCCGCACCCCAGGAAGAAGAGGTAGGGGGCCATCGGGGTGAGGGTGTTTTCGTAGGTTATCTTCACCCTCCCCTCACCGGCAGACTGACGCGGGGAGGAGACGTCCCCGTTGGTTATCAGGTGGGTATACCGTTCATCGGCGATGATCGTCGTTTTGTAGGTGCACTTGGCGGTCATGTCGTCGATGCACGGGACGAGGCGCTGGAAACCCCACTGCTGGCACTGGGTTATCTGCTGCGGAGGTGCGCCGGGAGGGGTTTCGTCATAATAGAGGCCTTCCAGGATATTCTTTGTCGGGCGACAGATGGTTTCCGTGTGAATCACAAACCTGCTGAAGGGAGGAACCGGTCCAGGAAAACGGATTGTCAGTCTGCTTCCGGCAGGATCGTACATGTAGGTGCATTCATGCCCCGGACACTCCACAGATAGAATTTCAAGGCCCTTCGCATCCAGGACCAGTTCCGATAGCGGAGTCTCGCTGGATTCGGCATGAAAATACGACAGTACCTTTGTGTGATCGTCGAAGACGTCGAAGGTGAGATCCATGTGGATGACACGGACGGGAATCGTCCCGAAATCTTCCCTGTAATAGCGGAATAAGCGTTCTTTCATGGATGTACAGGGTTCCATTGGGTGGTCAGACCTTATATGTTTCACCGGGGGGACGTCCGAGGATGCATGATTGCTCCGGGGATATCCATTCACTATTTCCAGGGCATTGGAAGATCCTGTCCGCCTTACCAGTACATCGACAGAGTAGCCTGCCTCTCCCTTCTGCACTCTTCAAGGAGCGTGCTCTCCCCGATGAACCTGTCCATCGGAAGTGTCATCTTCGTCTGGATATAGGAGAGGGCCTCGCCCATTCCTTCGAATACCCTTGGAGTCTGCTGCATCGCCTGGCGGACGTTCTCCCGGACATTGAATACCCCCAACGGTACATACCCTTTCCGTGCTTCCCGAAGCACTATTGCCCCAGCCTGCCGGCCTTCCCTTGCCAGAGCCTCCAGAACCGCCATCTTACAGGAGTAATAGCACCCCCCTACAGGGGAGTATTCCCGCTTCTTCCCATGCCCTTCCCAGTCTGAAAAGACCAGTTCTTCTTTTCCCATGACCTGCAAAAAAGCCTCAATCCACTCGTACTGCCAGCCTGTGGGCATCAGGAGTACGGCATAGTGGTTATGAAGGCTTGAAAACTCCCTCACCTGGTAGGAATCGATGAGCGAGTTCTGTCTCACCTTGCAGAGCATGTTATCAGCAATCGCAGTGTCGCAGGCCGTGATCGACCACCGTGTCGGGACCATTCTCCGGCCCCGTCCCATGCCGAGTGTCCCCACCGAGAGTGCCTTCTGGATGCTGCTAAAGGGGACTCCATCGGCATGGAGCCGGAGTATCGCCTCTGTGGCAGAGAGATCGGTGTCATAAAACGCCTTCTCGAGATGGGGCTCCCACCGGCCCTCCGCGGTATGGATGCTCTCCAGGGGTGCGCTGGGCCCGAACGGAGTATGCTCCTCACCGAACGAGAATCCCTGGGGTGAATGGCCGAACCGTGCCTCGCTCTCGAGAGAGCCACCCGAGAGGGCGATCTCCCGGAGCGTCTCTGCATAGGGAGTCGAGAGGTCACGGACGTGGCTGATCTTCTTACCCCTCACGAGATCCAGCCGGTATCCTATGATCTCCTCCTGCTTCAGCCTGGACGGGATCCAGGCCTCGGGTGTATCCATGATGGACGTGTCCCCGTGGAGCGGGGCAATCATGGGACCTGCATACACCTTGGGGTAATTCCAGGCCCCGACGAAGACGGATGGCGGACTGCTTCCCTCGAGGTCCCTCCCAAGATCACGGGACCTCATCGGCAGGTGTGCTGTCAGTGCCTTCAGGTAGGCGCCCTTCCCGATACTCATTCCTGGTACAGTACTATCGGATACATGTTTATAGGCATGCGGGTTGTGGAGAGAAAGTGACGTGGGATCGACAGGTGTAAAACTCTCATGATGCCTGCGGTCTTCCCGGGAAGATCTCGAACCGGCAGCATTCGTCACCCATCGCATAACATTTCCGCTCACGGGCAGTGCATGTACTACCGAAATGATCCGAGAAGATAGAGGTGAGGACACCAGATTCAAATGAGCATACGGGTTTTCCGGTCAAGGGAAAATCCCTGCACTCAAAGCAATCGTAAAAGTCCAGTGTCAGGGGGTTCTTCTCCCGAAACTCCACCTCGCCAAGGGCGTGGGAACCCCAAAAACCTGCGACATTATCGATCAGATCCGGGGTCCTTTTTTCTGCCACGATCTCTGATATCCGCTTCCCCACCCGGTATCCCGCCGAGTACAGGATGGGATCGATACTTATCCCTTCTGAAAGGAGGGTGATTCTTAATGTGCTCAGGATGTACCTGAAAAAATCTACTGCATCCTGTTTGGAGGGATCGTAGATGGGAAAATTCTTCTCGGTCTCGAAACGGGACCTCTCAATCCGGGACGCACCGACAAGATATGAGGAATGGAGGAAGAACCGTTTCTTCCTTGAATCGCAGGGATCACCTTTTGATCTAACTATTCCCAGGTCTGAAAGATCTCTCAGGTGGACAGAGACAGTTGACTTTGCTCTCCCTGACCGTGCTACGATCTCTTCGAAAGGGAGCTCACCGTCCTTCAGCATCTCGAGGATATTCACCTTGACAGGGCTGTCAATAGCCTTTATTCCGGAATCTGAAGCAAATATCCTGACAAATGGAGATGATTCAACAGCAAAATCTGGCTTTCCTTTCATGAACCCGGACCACCTATCTAATCCTTTGGCCAAAAAGTATAAATACATTTGGTTCGTATACAATAGAATGTTCGTATATGATAAAACTAAATGTCCGGGAACGTTGTGGAACACCGGATAATTCCGTCCGGAATCTCGTGAAACATGAGATAAAACGGGAAAAGTGATCGAACATGGCCGGTCAAAATGATGGCCGGGCTTGAATGTGAGAGGTGAATGAAGATATGACCGGAATTACAGTTGACTGCCTGCCGTCATCGGCAAAAGCAGTATTCTCGCTGCTTCGGGACGGCCAACCGAGAACCCTGAACGAGATGGTGGAGAATGTATCATTTTCTCCGAGAACCATCAGGAATGCACTGAATCGTCTCAGGGATAACGGGCTCATCGTGGCAAAGTTCAACTTCAGGGACGCGAGAAAGCCTTTGTACCAGATCAAGACTGCTGCAGTAAGGGTATAGCCCCAGGGCATGCCCCACACATTCTTATTGAAAGCCGGATAGTGTAAAACTGATTCGTTTTTCCAGCCTATACTCCAAAGGCTGTCCTGACAATCACCCCGATGATGAATGAGACAGCCGCGATACCCATGCTTAAAATGGCCATTTCAGAGAATCTCTTCCAGAATGGCAGGTCCTTTGCAACCGAAGTATAGAATGTAAAGAGCACGATTATGGCGAGTGCCCCGCCGAGCGTGAAGAGGAGAGCGATGAATGGATCCGGGAGGAAGAGATACGGGAGGATCAGTACCACGACTGTCACGATGTACGCCAACCCGGTATATGTTGCTGCGGTCAATGGATTGCCCCCCCCGGAATCCGTTTTTTGAGACAGGTATTCAGATGCGCCCATGGATAGCGAAGCCGCAATACCCATGATAAAGCCGACCATGGCGATGATTGTGGGGTCCTGGAGTGCGAATGTGAAACCCGCCAGGCTCCCTGTGAACTCCACCAGGGCATCATTCAGACCGAGCACTATCGATCCAACGTATTGCAGTCTCTTCTCATCGATGAAACTGATGATCTTTGCCTCGTGATCCTCCTCCTGCCGGATTATCGATTCCGCCTCGGGGATAAACGGCTCAAGTTTCCTGTATGATACAATGGCGTTGTTTTCCCGGCTCTCCATCAACTTTATCGTGAATGTCACGCCGAGGATCCGGCCCATGAGTGAGTAGAGCCAGATCTTTGGTTTGTCGGGACCGACATCTTCTCCGGTATACTTCTTCCAGGTATTGTAGTGGCTCTTCTCCTCGTGTGACATCCTGGTCAGTATCTCGGAGTTGTTGGCATCTTTTACCGATGATGCGAGGTTCTTATAGATATGATATTCGGTGATCTCTTCTCTCTGGTAATCTTTTATTCTCTCACGCATTTCCCGGTCCTGGATATCTGGTGTCATCCCGATTCCGTCACACTCGTCTTTCTCTCAAATGGGATGCATCTTTGTCTTTCTTATCTCTTGTGCCTGCATGCCGGGAAAGAATGGAAGTCAGGTATATATGTCGACGGTTCCAAACTGAATCACAAGATGCCCGAAGATGAGACCACGGGGGAGTCCGGTGAAGAAAGAGAGGAGGAAGTGGTGCTTTTTGGCTACGAAGAAGAGCTCAAAGAGGCCCAATCGGCTCTCAATGAGTACCTCTGGGGCAAACATAAGAATATTGCGATAGTCTCCGATCCCTTTGCCGGGCGATCTACGCTTGTTGAATATCTGGCAAGGGATTACCTGACAACTACCATTGCGTTCAACTCGGTAATGACCGAGAAGGCATTCATCTCAACTCTTCATGATGCCAATAATATCATAGTAATGGAAAACTGCCATTTCCTGGCAATGCGAAAGATTGGCGGCTTCGCACAGCTCGATGAATTTCTCAAATTCCTCTCAAAATCTGACAAGCTCTTCATCACTACCTGGAATACATATTCCTGGTCTTATCTGTCTGCTGTGAAAAATCTTGATGAATTCTTTCCAAAGGTCATCCGCCTTGAGCCAATGAATGCTGAATCGCTCAAGAAGATGATACTTTCACACTATGGTAACAATATCGAGTATATTGATGATGCTGCTTCGAAAGAGAAGAAATTATCGATTTCCTGGAAATTCGCACACATCAAGATACCGTTCTCGTCAACCACTCGCACTCTTCCCTGGCCATATCTCGATCTCTCTTCCATCTTTCATAAGAAGAAACAAGAAAACGCGGAAAAATTGATTTTTGACAGGTTGACACGAGTTTCAGACGGGAGCCCCGGGATAGCACGAAAAATCTGGGATGCGAGCATTGATTATCCAAAAATCCGGTTGAGCTCCATCAAAGAGCCAACGTTTGATACAGACTTAAGCATCAACGAAGCGTTTCTGCTGGGAATAATCCTCACGATGGAGAAGATCGAGCCTGGTGATCTTGCCGAGATCGCCGGCCCGGAGATCGATGTCGAAGAGAGTCTCTATATCCTCATGAACCGGGAGCTCGTCGCCAGGGAGGAGGGGTATTATATCATCAATTACCGTGCCCTCAAAAGCGTCAAAAGTTATCTCGAACTGAACAGGATGGTGTGGTAAGATGCCCAACGGTGTTCTGACAAATACGACCGAACAGTTGACCACTCTTCCCTTCAACGAGATCGGGGTAGAGACGATTCTCTACATAGTCTTCATCATCGTCATCGCCTATCTCCTGGTCCGTGTAATCTCTTTTGTCCTGAGATTCGTTTCAGAAAAGATACCCAGTTATCGGCACCCGATAACCATGCTCATTCCCCTTCTCAAGATAACCATCTATTTCACCGCTCTTTACTACGTCCTGTTTGCGCTCATCGAACCCGATCTCACGCAACTCATCGCATTCTTCGGCCTCTTCGGAGCCGCTCTTGGCCTGGGGTTAAAAGATCTCCTGGCAGATATAGTCGGGGGGCTTGTAATCATCTTCGAAAAACCATACCAGATAGGGGATAAAATTACATTCGGAGACTATTACGGAGAGGTTAAAGATATCGGCATCCGATCGACAAAACTGGTGACACCTGACGATAGCCAGGTATCGGTGCCTAATTTCAAGATCTTCTCAGAGGCGGTATCCAGCGGAAACGCAGGTGACATAGCAATGATGGTGGTGATAGACCTCTTCATAGACCCCGACGGCGAATCAGGAAAAGCGATGTCCATATTAAAGGAAGCTGTTACCACCTCGAAATTCGTCATTGTCTCGAAGAAATATCCCTGTACAATCCTGCTACAGGATTTTCCCTATTACAAACGCATCAGGGCAAGGGCATATGTGAATGATCTTCGGAACGAGTTTGAGTTCATGTCAGAAGTGACACGGAGGGCCTGGATTGAGTACCGGAAACTGGGAATCCACCCAACGCAATACCGTTTCCCGGAAACAGGCAGCAGTGATTCAGGAAACGGTTCATGATCAGGGTACGTCCCGGTCCGGGTTGAGCAGTATCTCGTTTGGGAGTCCGGAAAGGGCAACAGCCGCCAGTGCACCGATCACACCTCTTTTCCCATGGAGTGTGACATCGAACTTTCCGGCAGTACGCCTGGCGAGTTCAATGTCGACAACTTCTCTCCTTGCCTGCCTCCCAAAGTCACGGAGCCCTTCGGGTATACGGAATCCCTTCTTTATTGCCATACCCCACTCAGGTGAAAGGGCCTCGTCATTGACGAATAGAAGAGCTCTTTCAGAGATCTTGTGACAGAGTCCGGGATCGATTGCAAGCTCGATATAACTGCAGGAGTTGCCTGTTGTCTTCTCCTCGAGTTTTGGGAACAGCATAGCGACGTAGTGCCCTATGGGAAAGACGCCATCGAAGGTGCAGAGATGCTGGAGCAGCGCAAGAGAGAGGGCAAATGTGGCGCCTCCTTCCCTGCTGTCCGTATCATCAAGCCCGATGATCACGTGGCAGAGTGCCCGTGTCCGGACTTTGCCCTCGACAACACCCCCACGCCGTGAGACCGTAACGTCCTGCACTCCTTCGGCACGTGCCATCATATCGGTGAGGGAATATGCTGGTCCCCCGATACAGCGGATATACTGGATGATGTCATCTCCTTCACGTTCAACCCCTGCCACACCGACGGCGGAAGCAGGATGGAGACCGATCTCTATCTCATTCCTGCCGATGACGGCGCATTCCCGGAGAAGGGTCCCATCCCTTCGAACTCCCGTTATCACACCGCCGGCCAGGACGTGGTGATGCCCGCAGAAAGCCGCACATGCACCGCTCAGGCATTCGTGGTAGATCTCGACCCGGTCCCCGTCGACGGTTGTGAAGATCTTCCGGCACGCACTCTGGGGCATTGCGCTCGTCGCTGCGTACCTCGCAGGTATCCGGCCCTGTTTCCGATCCCGTAAGACCACGCAGCCCTCGTCTATCAGGCGGTTTATCCAGTCCTGCGCGGTACTCCGGGGCACACCGGCGGCCTCCTGGATATCTGTCACGGTAAAGGAGCCCTGCTCAAGGGTGCAGGAGCGCATCAGCTGGAGATATTCTCTTCTGCGTTTAATGACGCCCTGCATAGTGATCCCTGATAAACATCAGGTCCCCGATGATTGCACTCGCCGTCTCGACCGATCCGGCACCCTTTCCTATCATTGTGATCTCTCCTGCCATGTCCGTCTCGATGGTGACCGCATTCAGAGTCCCTTCGACAACGAGGGGATGGGTCTTCGGGAGGATCCGGGGTGAAACCCTGAGCACACCTCGCGAGGGAATCGACTGGGCAATCAGCCTGATGGTGCAGTTCTGGTCATCTGCGAGGCGTAAGGCGTCGGTTGTCAGGCAATCGATGCCCGTGATCTCAACATCCTCGAGGACGGTATCAAGACCCCATATCGTGTTGGAGAGGATAACGAGCTTGATGGCTGCATCGATTCCCTTTACATCATAGGTCGGGTCTGCTTCGGCGTATCCCATCTCGCGTGCCTCCATGAGCGCCTGTTCATACGTGAGACCTTCGGCTTCCATCCTGGTCAGGATGTAATTCGATGTCCCGTTCAGTACTCCGAATACTGCGAGAACCCGGTTGCCTGCAAGGCCCTGTGTCAGAGTGTGCATCACGGGTATGGCCCCGCAGACCGTCGCCTCGAACCTGATCGAGACACCGTTCTTCTCTGCAAGGGATTGCAACAATGAATACTTCCGTGCGATCGGACCTTTATTTGATGTGACCACGTGTTTCCCCCGTTCCAGGGCGCTCCTGATGAACGTGAGAGCCGGCTCACCGGTAGTTGCGTTCGTCGGCGTCACCTCGACCAGGACCTCATAATCGGCGTGGCTGACAATGTCCACCGCCGAGAGCGACTTGTCTCCACAGAACCCGTGAACGCGTTTTGCCTCGAGCACCTCGTCGATGTGGATCCCGTCCTTATCCATGAGAGCGCTTTTTGAATCTGCGATGCCTGTCACCACGAGACCAAGGTCTTTCTTGTCAGCCATCTCCAAAAGACCTCTCCCGACCGCACCCATTCCAAGGATCGCAATCTTCATGCGATCTCCTCCAGCGGCTCGATTATCAGCAGGTCTTTCTCCTTCGCTACCGTGCGCAGAATCTCCATTGTCTGTTCCATCTCATTCCGGTCCACAGCCCTGATGACGATCAGGGCAGACGACGGCTCGTTGATGGCAGGCATCACCATATTCATGTCGGTCACCTCTGCAAATCCCGTCCGGTCTATCCTGTCAACGGTATCTCCAAGATCGGTATGCATGATATGCCCGATCATTATCACGGTCTGCGTGTAGAGGAGACGTCTTTTGCCGATTCTCACGACATTCACGCCCTTGTCCTTGATACGGGCAATCAGTTCGTTGAGACGGTCATCCGGGATCTCGAGCACAATCTGGACTCCAAGTCTGTCATCTTCCGCCTTCTCGTCTCTCTGGTGAATCACGGCAATGATATTGCCGCCCACTTCGGAGATGGGCTGCAATGCCGCAACCAGCTGACCGGGAGCATCTTTCATCTCCAGTTTCATGGATACCTGCAAAAAACCACCCTGTCTGTTAACTTGGATTCATCCAGAGATAAGCCTTTTACCATTGTATCCTGAACCCACAGGAGTCTCTCTGTCATCCCCTCTTTGAGAGCATTATTCCCGAAAGACCAATAAACACGTTGTTTTCATGGAAAGTGCCCACAATTGCACCCCTATTGGCTGCATTCGTTCCCATCGGAACCTGGCGCCCGGGTTTTATCCGGACGATCCCCGGACCTCTTCTTTGATCCGATCATTCCCTGAAAAATATGTACCAATCGGGAGTGGAATCCTGGAAAAGACCGGTACATGAAAAGTCTAAAAAAGCAATCCGATCGTCTGAAAGATCATGGTGCAGGGACCCTGCTCCTACTTTCCGATACCGTAATATTTCTTCACAAATTCCCGTATCTTCTCGGATTCAATCCAGCCCCTGTCAAGCTGGCTGATGGTCCTGTCGATCTCGCGTGCCTGGTGCTGGATCTTCTCATTTATCGGACCACCCTCGAGGTCCGCCAGACCGACGATCACCTGCATGGGGTTTCGGATATGGTCCCCAAGAATTGCAAACTGCTCGATGTTCTTCTCGATCTGTTCGTAGGCTACCCGTTTCTCTTCTTCGATCTGCTTCTGCCGGGTGATATTCCGCATGATCGTCACAACCCTGACGACCTTCCCATCTTCAAATACGGGGATCTTGCGGGTTTCGAAGATGAAGCGTTTATTCCTGATATGGATCTCGTCATTTGAGATCTGCATGCGGCCTGTCGAGAAGACGTGCCTGAACTCCTCAACAATTTTCTCCCTGAGGCTGGGGAGCACCTCATCGATACGCCTTCCGATCACGTCTCCGGTCACCCCCCCGGCCTTCAGCCACCTTCCGAATATTGAGTTGATGAGTATAAGGTGCAGATTGTGGTCAAGCAGGTATATCCCGTCACTCATGGCATCGATGGTGGCCCTGTACTGATCCTTGGATGCCGTCAGTGCCTCCTCGACCTGCTTTTGGTCCGTGATGTCAGTGAGCACTGCCAGGATAACCCGCTGTTCCTGGTACCGGAGAAGCGTCGTGTTCATGATGGCGATTCTCTTCGGCATGTCGGGAACCCGGATCTCGACCTCGTAGGGTTCAACCGGCTCACCATTCATGGTTTTCAGCGTATTCTTCCTGACAATCTCCCAGTATTCAGGGGCTATGAAATCGTACACGGACGTATTGGAGAGCTCCTCGATACCCTTCCCAACCGCTGAAGCGGTTGCGGGATTGGCAAAGATTATCCTGTCAAGGGAGAAGACCAGCACGTAGTCGGGTATGTTCTGCACAAGTCTCCTGTATCGTTCCTCGCTCTCCCCCAGCGCCTGGGCTGAGATCTTCTCCTCGGTCACATCAGTATACACTCCTTCCAGGTATCCCTTCTTTGGAAAGATGCGGGCCCAGAACCGGGTCCATATGATACTGCCGTCCCTTCTTCTGAAACGGGCCTCAAAATTTGATACGGTGGTATTTTTCTGGAGTCGCGAGATCATCTCATCGCGGGTGCCTTCATCCACATAGTTCTGCGAGAAGGAGAAATTTTCAATAAATTCCCGGGAGTTCCTGTATCCAAACATCATGGCCATGTGATCATTGGCCTCCAGGACTCTCCCGTCCTCAATCCGGCTCCTGACCAGCCCGACCTGTGCATTGTTGTAAAGCCCCTGATACCGCTCCTTGCTCTCTTTTAAGGCTTCTTCTGCATTCTTTCTCTCGGTTATATCGACAATGGTGAAAACCATCATGTTTTCTGGTAGTCGCCCGGCTGAAATCAGTACAATAATCTCCTTGTTGTGTTTTTTCAGGAGCCCGGACTCCAGGTCGGTTATCGTTCCTTCTCTGCTAATCTTTTGAACAAAGCGATCGTATTCCTCCCTGCTCTGCCATATCTCATGGAGGGAACGCCCGGTCAATTCACTCGCCCGGTATCCGAGGATATCTGCGCCGCGCTCATTCACCTCCTCGATCAACATCTCCTCGGGGTTGTAGCGGACAAGAAAGACGCCTGCTTCAGAGTAATCGAATATTCCATGGTACCGGTCTTCCTTCTCCTTGAGATTGCTCGAGAGGGATGCGACGATGAGACCGATGGCTACCAGCACATAAAACCTGGCCGTTGCGGAGGTGATACTGTCGATATCAGGATATGTCATGATATAGACCATTGTAAGGTACGTCATCGCAACGATCACTGTAAAAACGATTCCTCTTCTCGGGAACCAGTAGCCGGCGATAACTATCGGCAGGTAGAATAGATGTGGGGTTACAACGGAGACACCCCTGATAAGCCCGTAATAGTTCAAAACGAACGCAAAAATGGTCGTAACCGCGAGAATTGCAATCCAGACATCTCTCTGGCCCAGTATGGCCGGAAATTTTATTCGCCAGAACTCGCCTTTCACAAGAATCCCCCGGTGCAGGGAGGAGATGCTGAACCGAAACCGAAAGCCACCCTATCTTCCCCAGCGGGTATCATCAATGGAAATCCCCCTGACATGTCAGACTGCCCGCAGCAATACACGATAGTGGTTGTTTATCATAATAAAGAGTTACTTTCGTCGCCCCTGGCATAAGGGAGGCAATACCAAAAAAGCGGGAAAACGATTCATTTCCTCCTCGAAAGGTGGTATTTTTTCATAAAGAAGAGAAATGACCTGTTCTTTTTCTTTGCGGTATCTATAGAAAAGAGGTTGAGGATATCAACCATGTAGGCCACCCGGGATGTATACCTGCGGGGGATCCTGCGGTTGAAGTCCTCCTTTGTGACCTGGTCGGTATACCGGGGTGGATGAACTCCAAGCCTTGCTGCGGCATGATCGTCCACACCTGCCAGGTACCAGCTCTCTATCTCCTTTATAATGACCATGATGTCGTCATCGTCAACTACGCAGAAACGATGTCTTATGATACGTTTCTTCGCTTTCACACCCGGTGCTTCGTCGATATCTGCGACAAGGATGAAGTCGTGCCCAAGTGACGAGACGGTCTTTATGAATTTGCATACCTGTGTGCTCTTCATGCACGCGTACATGATGAGTTCGACCGACTGGTACCCGCCCAAAAAAAGCGGCCGGATGACATTCCTGAAGAACCTCTCGTCGTCATTTCCTTCGACAAAGAGGAAAAGCCTGCGATCACTCATTCCATTCCCAACAGGTTCTGAATAAAAAGTTCCTCGATACCGATCTCCCTCTCCAGAAAATCCTGGATCTCCTGCTTGCTTGCCGGCCGGGATATTCTTGAAAATCCCTCTGCATCGCGTGATATGAGAAGAATATCGTCGATATTCACATTTTTAACCATCTCGGGGTTGTGCGTGGTGATGATTATCTGCTTGTTTCTGGCTGCGTCCTTGAGCATCTCCACCAGCCTCGATATCAGATAGGGGTGGATGTTTCTCTCGGGCTCTTCGATCACCGTCACCGGGCGACTCTCAAAATACAGGGCGATGATCAGGGCACAGATATTGAGCGTACCGTCCGATATGAAGGATGCCGGCAGGTACTTGTCTTTACTGTATATCTCTTTCATTTTTAGAAACAACGACATATCCATGAATTTCTCCACGGCAATGTCGTCAACGAAGGGGAGCATGTCCTTTATCAGCAACGAGAACTCGCGTTTCTTTTCCGGATCGTCGATGATCTTTTTTATCACGATTGCAAGGTTCCTGCCGTCCTTCTCGAGCTCGGTTTTCCCCATTATCGGCACTGCTTTTTTCAGAAGCATCGGATCGAAATCGAAGACTTTCATTCCGCGGAAGATCCATTCCATCGGGGGGATTCCGGGGACACTGACTGGCTGGTTCATGATCAGCCTCCCTGTGGGCAGGTCTTTTCTCTGGAACAGGTGTGGAAAGAGATCTGCATCGCCGATGTCAAGACCGGTAGGGGGGTGTATGCTGTATCGAATAGACTGGTCGACGAGCGTCAGGCTGATTGTTCCCGCTCCCAGCTCTTCTACGGCGTCTTGTCCTGAAAGGAAATAATTTCCCGAGATTACCAGGAGATCCCGGGTTATCTCGTAATATTCACCACTATCGATAAAAGTCAACTCGAATTCATAGAGTATCTCAAAAGGTTCGAATGAGACGGGAATTGTGTTCCACAACCCGATGACCTCCTCGAGTTTCTCTTCAAGGTTGTAGACTATCCTGAAATTGAATGGTTCATCAGGTCCGATGATGGTATTTCTCAGGTATTCGACACCCCCCTGGAGCGAAATCGCGTTATTGAGGCCATACTTGGCAATATCCCGAATGAACTTGAAAACCTGGATGAAATTTGACTTTCCTGCTGCATTGGATCCTATGATGATATTGAAATTGTCAGGCTCTATCGCCATCTTCCGGAAACTCTTGAAGTTTGATACTGCTATCTCCCGTATGGGCATGATTTAGGATTCCTCGTGAGGGGAAAAATAGCTTGTCTCTCCGAAATGGTGATGACTCATCCTTCACGATTGGGATGCAGGGGACAATACACCAAAAATCCGGTCAAGAATCCCCGCCGTGTATAACACGCGGTTGCAGTTGCATGAACCGGAACGAAAGAGTGTTGATGAGAGAAGATCCAATCACATACAGGGCATGGATGCAACGACACCAATAATCGACGCACAGGATCTCAGCAAGACATTCGGTTCATTTGTTGCAGTGAATAATATCAGTTTTTCAGTATTTCCAGGTGAAGTGTTCGGTTTTCTGGGCCCGAATGGTGCCGGCAAGACCACCACCATGAAGATGATCCAGTGTGTCTCGCCAAAATCCGGCGGATCCCTGAAGGTATTTGGCAGGGAAGCCGGTATATACCAGAGATCGATAAAAAAGCGGCTTGGCGTTGTCCCCCAGGAGACCAACCTGGATACCGAATTCACCTGTTTTGAGAACCTGCTGGTCTATTCACGGTATTTTGGCATACCAAAGCAGGAGGCGACCGGGCGAATTGAGGAGTTGCTCCGATTCGTCCAGCTGGAGGAGAAGAGGGATGTCCTGATTGAGCGGCTCTCGGGAGGGATGAAGAGGCGGCTTGTCCTTGCACGGGCCCTCATCAACAACCCGGATCTCCTGGTGCTTGATGAGCCGACCATCGGTCTTGATCCGCAGGCACGGCATCTCATCTGGGAGAAGCTGAAGGTGTTGCAGGCGCAGGGAAACACGATTGTATTCACCACACATTATCTTGAAGAGGCGGAGCGCCTATGCAACCGGCTCGTTATCATGGATGAAGGGAAGATACTCGTCGAAGGTTCCCCTGCAGACCTGGTATCAGGTCACGTGGGTTCCGATATCGTTGAGGCCGAGCACACCCCTGAAGTTATCGCATGCATCGAGAATATGGGGGTCTCCTATGAGGTCTTTGGGGATATGGTCCAGATTTTTACGGACAATCCCCGCGAAGTGGCAAAAAGCCTCTTTGATACCTGCAATCCGGGGCATGTATTCGCCCGGAGAGGATCGCTTGAAGATGTCTTTCTCAAGCTGACCGGGAGGGCCCTGAAGGACTGATGGCGCAATCGGTATATATCCCGAGACTGACCCGTGGTGCATTGAAGGTATGGCGCAGGAACTGGGATGTCTTTTTCAAAACCTACCAGGTAAATTTTCTGCCGCCATTTATCGAGCCGATCCTCTACCTCCTGGCTATTGGTTTCGGGCTTGGTATGTTTGTAGGGGAGATCGACGGGGTACCATACGTGGAGTTCATTGCCCCGGCACTGGTTGCAATATCGATAATGAACTCGGCATTCTTCGAATGCACCTATTCTTCGTTTGTCCGCATGTATTACCAGAAGACCTTTGATGCAATGATTGCCACTCCCCTCGCACTCGACGAAGTGATTGCCGGCGAACTCCTGTGGGGGGCCACCCGCAGTTTCATCTACTCGTCCGTGATGCTCGCAGTGTTGATAGCTTTCGGTGTCGTCGATCTCCCGCTCTCCCTGTTTATCCTGCCGTTCTCTTTCCTTGCCGGGCTCCTCTTTGCCGGTATCGCGATGTGTTTCACCGCAATCACACCTGGTATCGACGCCCTGAACTACCCGAGCTTCCTTTTTATCACTCCGATGTTCCTCTTTTCAGGGACCTTCTTTCCCCTCGATGTTCTTCCCGGAGGGCTCCAGATCTTCGCCCGGGGATTTCTCCCACTCACACAGGTTGTCACGGTCACCCGGTCACTCACGCTCTCCGATCTTTCACCCTATTTCCTGTACAGCATCGGATGGATATCCGTCCTGACCGTCCTGTTCTTCTTCGTATCAATTCACCTGATGAAGCGGCGGTTGATTGTCTGAACCGATCTGCCAATACCTATTTATATCTCCCGGACATTCTATACCGGTCATTGGAGAATAGAGATGTCGGTTTATACCTGCTGCCAGAAGAACGTCCTGAGTGTGAAACCGGACGCACAGATACGGTTCGTCGCCGAGTTGATGAAAGAGAAGAATCTCGGGTGTGTCATTGTCACCGAGGATCATAAACCCGTGGGAATCGTCACAGATCGTGACATGGCACTGAGAGGTCCCCTTCTCTGCGATGTTTCACCCGCGGCCCTGGTCAGTTCCATCATGACCCGGGAAGTGAAATCCATCACGAAGGATACTGGGATCTTTGAGGCTTTACAGGAGATGAGAACAGCCGGAGTACGGAGAATGCCCGTCATCGACGGAGCGGAGCGCCTGGTCGGACTTATCACCCTCGATGATCTCATCCGGCTTCTCGCACGCGAGATGTCTGATATTGCACGGATCATCGGGAGAGAGAGCAGCCCGGATCTCTAGATGTGTTAACGGGATGTGCACGGAGCACCTCCCTTCCGTTTTTTTGTGGGAAAGATCCTTTCCATACACCAGGGAGGCCAAAAGCCAAAGAAATGATGCAGATACATGACTCCATATCTTTCAGCCCCGGTATGTCAATAAAATCCGGACGATACTCTGGAATATTGACAGGCTTCCAGGTTATTTGAAGACGGTAGCGGAGACCTCCTTCATCCCGGCACCCTGTTCCATCGCCGAGATCCCTGTTGCCGGCGTGATACTGATTCTCTTCTTTGTCAAGATCGATCCCCGCAATGAGGATATGATCATCTTCTCCATCATCATCGCCCTCCTGATCTCCATCATCCTCCTTCTCAAGGATATGGACAATCCCTTCGAATATGGACAGAGGACCTTCGCTGACGTGGGGATCTGTCCCCCATCCTCGAGATTATAAGATGCCTGGATTAATTCCTCATTCCCTTTTCCAGTTCTCCGATACCCTTTGAAAATAGGTGAAGAGAATCCAGGGCCTGGGATCAGTCCGGGGTTCTCCGGGAACGAATCACTTTGAACACCTCGAACCACGCGATACTCAGCATTCCACACATGATACAGAGCAGGAGATTGTTAAGAGAGATGGGTGCGAACTGGAACAGTGCCCGCAGGCCCGGGACAACAAGGTCTGCGGCAAGGAATACTATCGTTAGCCCGATCACCCACCAGAACGCCGTGTTTGGTTTTTTAAGAGTTGTAACAATGCTCTGAGTCCATGACCGGTTGGTGCAGATCAGGGCGAGGTTGGCAACCACAATCGTGACGAAGGTAAGGGTACGCAATTCGTCCTCGGAAAGCCCTTCCATCATCCCATACAGATAGATTGCGAGAACGAATCCAAGGGCAACAAATCCCTGTGCAAGAGCAATCGTGACCGTGGCGCGATCGAGTATACGTGCGTCGGGTTTCCTGGGAGGTCGCTGCATGGTGTCAGGTTCCTCCTGCTCCGCCTCGAACACTACGGAGCATGCGGGGTCGATGATCAGCTCCAGGAACACAATCTGGATGGGCAGAAGGATCAGCGGCCATCCGAAGAGGACGGGAACGAGCGATAAGCCGGCGATAGGGACATGAACTGATATGATGTATGCCATGGCCTTCTTCAGATTTGCATAGATCCTCCGTCCCATCCGGATCCCTGCAACAATCGATGCAAAATTATCATCAAGGAGGACCAGCGACGACGCTTCCCTGGCCACGTCGGTCCCCCGCCCCCCCATCGCGATACCGATATGGGCGGCCTTCAGTGCCGGGGCATCATTCACCCCATCGCCCGTCATGGCAACTATCTCACCACAGGACTTCAAAGATTCGACAATCTGGAGCTTCTGCTCAGGAACGACCCTTGCAAAAAGGGAAGTGGTGCAAATCTCCTCATCCCTCTTTGCCGCGGGCATCGATTCGAGGTCTGGCCCGGTGAGAATGATATCAGTTTCAGGAATCCCGATCTGGGCAGCGATGTTTTGTGCGGTAGCAGGGTAGTCTCCGGTGATCATGACAACCCTGATGCCCGCGGTCCTGCACTCCGAGATCGCTTCCGCAGCATCCGGCCTCACCGGATCGGCAAACCCGATCAGTCCGAGATAGGTGAACGGAAAGGCATGCTGGCCGTCAGGCAGCTGGCCGAGCCGGAACGTTGACTTTGCAACTCCCAGAACACGGAGCCCCTGTGCGGCGAGGGTCTCTGCCTCGCCGGTCAGCACTGCAACCTCCTGCTCACCAAGGTGGCAGAGGTCGAAGATTGCTTCGGGAGCCCCTTTTGCTGCGATAATGTAATCATCACTCTTTTTTAATCGCCAGACATTGGACATGGCCAGCAGTTCCCGGGAGAGCGGGTATTCCTGCAGGAGCTCCCAGTCTTCGTGAAGGTGCTCGGTCCCGGAAAGATCATCGATTCCTGTCTTCAGAAGCGCCTGTTCCATGGGGTCAAAGGGATCCTTCTTGCAGGAGAGAATCGCATACTCGAAGAGCTCATGGAATGGTTCAGGGAGAGGACCGTTTCCCCCGGTGAGACAATCGAACGAGGAATCGGCGACCGCACACTTCACGACGGTCATCTGGTTGAGGGTGAGCGTCCCGGTCTTGTCCGTGCATAAGACGGTGGTTGCCCCGAGGGTCTCGATTGCCGGGACATGGCGGGCAAGGACGTTAATTTTGGAAAGGCGCCAGGCACCGAGTGCCAGAAATACTGTCAGGACCACAGGGAATTCTTCGGGGAGAATGGCCATGGCCAGCGTGATGCCGGCGAGGAGTCCGTGGAGCCAGTCCCCTCGTGTCAGGCCGTATGCGACCACGACGATGAAGAAGAGAAATAATCCGATGAGTGCAATACTCCTGACGATGTGCGCAGTCTCGACATGCAGGCGGGTCTCTTCCTCTTTGACCGTCTGCAACGCTTTTCCGATCTCGCCCATCCGGGTATGGATACCAACTGAAACCACTTCCGCAACCCCCTGGCCCTGAACCACCAGGGTCCCCGAATAGAGCCAGGGCTGGTCATCCCCTCCCGGCTTCTGCTCGCAGGGTTCCCCCTCGGGGGGGAGTTTTCTGACCGGGACCGATTCGCCGGTCAGGAGTGATTCGTCGATGGAGAGATTGGTGGATGCCACCAGCAGGGCATCCGCAGCGATGCGGTCCCCTTCGCTGACAAACAGAAAGTCACCTCTCACAACGTCGCGTCCTGCGATCCGGACCAATCGGGCTTCCCGGATCACCAGTGCCCGTGGGCTGGACAGGTTTCTCAATGCTTCAAGGGCTCTCTCGGTCTTTTGTTCCTGGTAGACGGTGATCGCGATGATCACAAGGACAAAGGAAAGGAGCAGGGCTCCTTCCTCGATATCCCCGAGCACGAAATAGATTGACCCGGCTCCTACGAGTAGGAGAAACATAGGCTCCCGAATGACATCCCTCACGATGCCAAATATCCCGCGGGTTTCACGGGAGGGGAGTTGATTCGGGCCATCCTGAAGAAGACGCTGTTGTGCTTCTTCGTTGGAGAGCCCGATAAAATGAGAAAGGTCCAGGGGGGGCATACGATAGTTCGATAATTTAAGCGATACGTTGGCTGTGCCTATAGATTTTCTGATTGCGGGAGAGAGAGTATGCTGCTGGACTGGCAATGCATCAGGAGGGATAAAAGATAACCGCAGAGGCCTCGGGCAAGCGCCGGCTATGACCAATCACGGCGAGTAACCGGAAACATTCAGAGAACACTCTTATTCTTTCAGTGGCAAAGGTGGGTTTCGGGATCCATTTTTTTCCCCGTCCTGTTGAATCACTTCAAGCGTTCTCAGCCGGTTTATTGCACAAGCGAGATCCAGTGGCCTGAAGTCGGCATAATCGCGTGATCCCCGTCTCCCGAGGACGTCCAGCCCTCCCCGGGAAATGTCGGAGAAGGTGCTGGAGACGACTTCGGCGAGGGTCTTTTTCCCGTCCATGTACCTGGTGGCATAGTGGATGGCCTGGCCGATTGCTGCCGTCTGGCTTGAATCCACCAGCTGCTCTACTACAGATAAGTCGATGGTATGAATACCGAAGGCAATGGAATGGATTCCTTTCCCTGATATTTTCACCTCCCGCCGGCCGGATATCGGGTTGATACTTCGGGCGAGCGGTATTCTCCGGCGGATTGATCCAAAATTCATGCCCCCTTCGGCAGTTCTCTCCGACCGGTGCCTGGCTGCAATCTCCAGTGCCTCCTGTGTGCAGTCCCGCGGGCGGAACTCTTCCATGCAGATGACGGAATCGGCGATATCAAAATAGTCTCCCGATCCTCCGATTACCAGGACCGTCGAGACACCGAGCCCGGACGAGATCTGGGCAGCACGATCGATGAAGGGGGTGATGGGCTCTTTATCTTTTCTTACCAGTTCCTGCATCCTGTGGTCCCGTATCATGAAATTGGTGGCAGATGTATCCTCGTCAATCAGGAGAAGATCTGCGCCCACCTCGAGCGACTCCATGATATTTGCCGCCTGTGAAGTGCTGCCGCTTGCATCATCGGAACAGAACGACCGGGTATCCCGACCAAAGGGCAGGTTGGATATGAAGGGTGAGATATCCACTTTCTCCACCCTTCGCCCGTCTTCTGCCCTGATCTTCACCGCTCCGGGGCTGGATACGACATATTCACGACCGTCACCCGGGATATGGTTGTATATTCCGCGTTCCAGCGCACGCAGCAGGGTAGATTTCCCATGGAATCCCCCTCCTACCACGAGAGTGATGCCGCTTCGTATCCCCATCCCGGTCACTTCGCCTCCATCAGGCAGCTCAAAAGAGACCCGGAGTGACGGCGGGGATTCGAACGGGACCACGCCCCTGCCGGCCATTGGACGGTCGTCCACCCCGCTTGCCCGTGGCAGCACTGCGCCGTCGGCGACGAATGCGACAAGCCCTTTCCCGGGAAGTGAATGCCTCAGGAGATCTGCGTTCTCGCATGTCCTGATGTGGGCCTGGAACCTGTCCGGATCGAGGCTTTCATACATGAGGGCCCGCTTCACAATACCAGGAATGACTCCAAATATCATTTCATGGGCAGAAAGACCTGCGATCCGCCTTCCCGTGGCAGGGAGACCGATCGCAAATCGTGCTTCAACTGCCCCGCCTGAAAAGACCATCGCCGTCCGGGCGAGTATCTCCTGTCCAGGTGAATCGATAGTCACCAGTCCGCTCCGACCGGTGCCACGCACGGGACTGCCTGTTTTATGGAGGGAATGCGAAAAGGACCTGATGAGAAAGTCCCGTGTTGCTACCTCCCTTGAGGCGGTGGATAACGCTTCCCGGGGGATCAGTGCCTTTTCCAGTGGAACAGAAACCCGCACCCTGCTGGGAGGAGCAAAGGGATCTGCCTGCACATGGTCGATGCAGAATACATAATCAGAAAACCGGTATCTTCCGACGATGTCACGGTACGCCTTGTACCCCTTCCCGTCAATACGCAAAAGCTGCGATTCCAGGTCATCCTGTGTGCGGCACCCGCGTGTGATACTGTCACTCACTTCCCGTCAGGTTCGTCGTGATGTCTGATAACTGCATTGGACGCGAATGAACGAATCCGCCTCTTCCAGAGGGCACCCTATTATCAGATAAACTCGCAATAGTGAATGGATAGATCAATGGACCCTGAATCGAATGGATGGGAAGGCCAAGACCCGGCAGAGCAGGACATCAGGCGAATCGTGCTCTCGTATGCAGTACGTGCTCCAAGCCCGCACAACACCCAGCCATGGATTGTCGAATTCGACGGAACACACAGGATACACCTCTTTATCGATCAAGAACACCTGCTTCCTGCATCTGACCCAGAGTATCGCCAGGCATGCATTTCACACGGTGCGTTCATCGAGAACCTGGACCTTGCATCCCGGAATTTCGGGTATCGGACAGATATCGACCTTTTCCCGGGAGGATGGCCCGGAAGCACGCTTGATTTCGAAAAACCCCTGGCGACCATGGAACTTGAAAAAGATGACGCCGTTGAAAGAGATGCTCTTTTCGCACAAATCCTCGAGCGGGAAACGAACAGGAGAGTATATCGCGACAGGTCCGTTTCTTGGGAACAGATTACGGAGCTCTCGATGGCAAACGAGAGCAACTTCGTCGCGACCGGTTTTATCACGGAGAGATCAACATGCGAAATATTTGCAGGCTATATTGTCAGGGCAATGGAGATCGACGTCTCAGGTGAGGACAGGGTAGCAGAAACACTTCGGTATTTCCGGTTTTCCGGCGAGGAGGGTGAAGAGTGCCGGGACGGGTACGGCATCGCCCAGTGTGGAATACCCGGCATCTCGCGGAAACTGGCTGACAAGTCCCTGATCTCCCGGGAGAGAGCCGAATCCCCCTGTTCCCTGTTCGGTCGTGAAGCGGTGAAACTTACCAGGAGACAGGCAGTGTCAGCTGCAACCTTTGGATGGATATCGACAAAGGGGAATACCCATACCGACCAGGTGAAAGCCGGGAGGACATACGAGCGGGTCTGTTTAAAAGCTGCAGAGATGGGGCTTGCAGTTCAGCCATTCAGCCAGGTCCTTTGCGAGTACCCGGACATGGAGGAGACCAGGGGTGAGTTGAGGGACTACATGGGAATTTCACCGACACACACTCTCCAGATGATCTTCCGGGCAGGGTATGCAGACCGGACAGCTCATACGAAAAGACGTCCGGTCGCCGATTTTATCAGGGCCGTGACCTGAAAAAACCTTTTTGGCGGAAATCCCTGCGCATCCTTCATGATTCGTGTATGCCAGTCTCCTGCATAAAAAATGGAGATTTTTCAGAATAACACGACCTGCAGGCCGGCCGCGAACAGGAATACTGCCAGTCCCGCAATTGCGAGCGGAACAGTATACTTCCTGACCACGACACCTATCTCATCGCCGGTGGTCCGTTGAACCAGCCAGAAATAGGGATCTGTCACATACGATATGACACAGGTTCCGGCGGCAATCATGAGGATAAGGATCAGGGGGTGGATGAGCGCAACAGCACCGGTACCGGCGATTATCTCCCCGGCAATGACCGCAGTCACAACCCGTGAACCCTGCGCGGTCTGGATGAGCGCCGCGACAACGAAAGGAACACAGAGGATCGGCAAGAAGCCCCCTATAGCGGATAGGAGGCCGGCCGCAAAACCACCCTGGACTATCACGTATCCAAGCGCTCCTGCACCGCATATATCAAAAATTATAACCCCGCCATGTTTTACACCCTCTGCCATCGCTTCGATCCGAACCTCGGGTGTGGCAAGGATCACCGCACATGCCGCTCCTGCAAGCATGATAAACTGGATAAGCGCCGAACTGGAGAGCCCCATAAGAATTCCCGCGGGAATGGAAAGCAGGATGACGATGAAAGGCAGCCAGGCCCTCACATGGACTTTTCGGGGTTTCACTTCCCCTTGTTCACCGGGAAGGGTCTCTTCCGGTATACTCCCCCTGAGAACCGTGAATGCAATGATTACCCCTCCAAGCACCATGAGCGAGACTGGGAGAGCAAGTGCATTGTACCAAAGAGGCGATATTTCAGTTGAAAACGATGAGAAGAGCGGAATGGTCACGGGAGTCGGGAACAGGAAAGCAAACGATGAGAGAGTCCCAAGCGCAGTAATATAGATTAGGTCGTTTCGGAGTTTTTTGTTCCCGGAAAGATGGGATGCAAATGGAGCCAGCATCATAAAAGCGGTTATGCAGCATGATACCGGGACAGCGAGCAGATACCCTCCTGCTCCGGCAATCGTGAAAGGATCCCGTATCCACCTTCGCATATCATTCACGATTACTCCGATTAAGTCCTGTTTCACAAGCATCCGGGCAATCACAGAGCCCGAGAGAATTATGATGCCGAATATCCCAAACGTCCTTCCCAGGCCGTCAATGACAGCATGGATTATCGTGTCCGGATCCATCCCTGCCAGGAGACCGAATACCAGGGCGCCACCGATAAGTGTGAAGAAAGGGATTATCCGGTATTTGAGGCTGATTGCGGTAATTAAGGCCAAAATAACTACAAAGGCCAGAAGTGGATCAAGCATGCCGATTCCTGTCTCCTATCGGTTTTTCACCTTCTGATGAAAAATCCACGAAATTCCTGCCGGGCGGTCTCCCAGGTTACGCTCATATCGTGTACATGTATGTAGGGATCGCCGGCGGCACGCATGGCATCGATAAGGTCCTGAAGTTTTGATTCTTCGCCCTCCGCAACCACGCTCACCGTCCCGTCCGGGTTATTCTTCACATAACCCGATATGCCACGATCAATTGCACAGTCTGTCACATAATACCGGTACCCTACCCCCTGCACGTGGCCCGTCACCGTTACAGAGATCCTTCCTGCCATACAGATCGTGGAAACCTACAGATATTTATGGGCATTCACTGCTGCCAGTCCCCGAACGTTCAGCCATCATGACCAGGTTCGTTTTTGCCGGAATGAGAACCATCGTCTGTTTAAAGAGAGGTCAATCCCAATTATCACGCATCCATGCTTTTCATTCTGCCCGGACCCGCACTGGGTATAGAAGGGAGCCTTCCCGCACTGGCAGCCGAGTACGGAGCACTGATATACCTCCTCATCTTCCTGATCATCCTGGTGGAGTGCGGGATAGTGGTTGCCCCGATCACGGGGAACTCTCTTCTTTTTCTTGGAGGGGTCCTCGCTGCTGAAGGCGGGCTTGATATCTTCTTGCTGATAACGGTCTCGGCGTGGGCGGCGTTTATCGGGTATGCGGTAAGTTACTGGACCGGAAAATACATAGGAACGAAGGTCTTTTTAAGACGCTTCAGCCACGTCTTTACTGATGAAAAAGTAACCAGGACAAACAGGTTTTTTCATCATTACGGAGCGACGACGGTCGTAATGGCCCGGTTTGTTCCCATGGTCAGGAAATTTGCGCCTTTTCTTGCCGGGGCCGGGTCCATGGACTATGGGAAGTTCACCCTGTATAACTTCATCGGGGCTCTCGCCTGGACCGGGCTGCTTTCACTTGGCGGATTTCTGGCAGGCCAACTTGAGATCATCCAGGAATACCTGGGACTCATCACCGTCATCGTCATCATCTTTACCCTGGGATCTATTGTACTTACCATCATACTATTTGCAAGGGAGTTGTTGTCCGAAACAACGGAAGACTGAAAGATTGTTTTTTCCTGGATGCCCTGAACATCCCAGGTCTTTCCTGCCGGCTCATCTCATTCGCCTCATAAGATGGTGGAATATCACGAAACCTCCAGCCTGCATGATGGCGACAAATGCTATCAACAGGCTGATATTGAATTCATATAGCATTCCCATCGTTACACTTCCGGCAAACCATGCCGCACCATACACGGTATTCAGGATACCATATGCAGTCCCCCGCTTACTGATGTGCGTGTAATCGGCAACAGCCGCTCTCAAAACAGTCTCCTGGACCCCCATAGCCGCACCCCAAAGGATGGTTCCGAGAAGGGCACCAGGATATCCGAAGGAGAAGGCCAAAACGGGAACGCACGCGCCAAGAATCGGGAGGAGAAAGAGAACCCCTATCCCCCGTCGGTCATATGCCTTTCCGATGATGAGGGCAACAACGGCATCGACGCCCATCGCAATCGCGTAAAAAAACGGGATCTGGGCATCAGGGACGATGGACAGCTGTTTGAAATGGAACGCCAAAAGGGGGAATACAAAAAATCCGGCCATCACAAACGCTGTGAAGAGAGAATATGGCACCATGATTCCCGGGAAGAGGTCCGTCTGCTGCGTATCATCATGCTCCTCGAGCTGCTGCGGGTCCGGGATCTTCCGCCAGGCAACAACCAGCGCAACCACGAGGAGGAGAAATGGGAGAGACATGAGGGCAAACCCTGGCTGGTACTCCCCGTACAGGAGAAGTGCCCCTGAAAAGAGAAGCGGGCCGAGAACCGCCCCGATCTGGTCCATGGCCTCGTGGATTCCGAAGCCAAACCCTCTGCCGCACTCTTTTGCAGCGTGGGATAGTATCGCATCTTTTGACGGGGAACGGATCCCTTTTCCAATTCGTTCCACTATCAGGAGAAAGGCTGCCGTCTCCCAGCTTCCGGCGAAGACGAGGAGGGGTATCGCCCCGATCATCAGGTATCCGGTTATGGTGAATACCCAGTAATTCCGGGTCCTGTCGGCGAAATAGCCCGAGATTAACCTGATGCCATATCCCAGAAATTCCCCGAGGCCTGCCACGACAGAGACCGTGAATGCACTGGCTCCCATGACGAGCAGGTACGGGCCGGTCACGCTCCGTGCGCCTTCGTAGACGATGTCTCCAAAGAGGCTCACAGTGCCCATCAGGACGATGACGACCAGTGCGAGACGCAACCGGGGAGATGCGTTTTTGATCATGACAGACAAACCTCGTGCAACCCAGCTAAATATCGTGCTCAAGAATGTATTAAAAGAGAAGGACAACATACACAAAGTGCGACAACGCTCGAGATTTCCGTTCGGATATGAGTAAATGGCTTCCTATACAATTGTGCCTGAACTGCTGGGCCTGTTTGCTTTAATTGGCCTTAACGGGTTTTTTTCCATGGCTGAGTTCGCCCTGGTCTCGTCACGGACCTTTCGTCTCAGTTATCTTTCCGAACAGGGAATCCATGGTGCGGATACGGCGCTTGAGCTCTTGAAAGAGCCAAATACCTTCCTCTCCACGATACAGATCGCAATAACGCTGATTGGGATCGGCGCAGGAGCGTACAGCGGCGCAACGTTCTCGAAATATATCATTCCTTACCTGAAAGCGATACCGCTGGTTTCACCATATGCCCAGACCATAAGCATCCTCCTGATCGTCATCGTCATCACATACCTCACGCTCCTCTTCGGAGAGCTTCTCCCGAAGAGACTCGGCATGCAAGACCCGGAACGCCTTGCCTGCCGTTGTGCAGGGACAATCAGGGGATTATCAAAAATTTTTACCCCTGTTGTCTGGCTGATGAGTGCCTCGACAGGCGCAATGCTTCGCGTTGTCGGATCAGATACAGAACCGGTATTCAGGGTCACTGAGGAGGAGATAAAACTCCTTGTTGAAGAGGGTGCCCGGGCGGGAGTTGTACAGGCGATGGAGCAGCAGATGGTGGAGTCCATATTCCGGTTGGGAGACCGGAAAGTCTTTTCCGTGATGACGCCCCGTCCCGAGATAATTGCACTGGATATCACAAAAGACGCTTCAGAAAATATTGCAAAGATACTGGAAAGCCAGCACTCCCGCTTCCCTGTCTTCCGCGACCAGCTCGATTCCATCATAGGGATCGCACGTGCCAGGGATATCTGGAAATTGTGGGCGGCTGATGGTGCGGTTCCTGATCTTATGGAAGTTGTAAAAGAGGCCCCTGTAATCCCTGAAAATTTTCCTGTATTCAGGATGCTCGAACTGCTGCGCCAAGCCGGTAGTCCGATGGCAATCGCGATGGACGAGTATGGAGCCGTCTCTGGTCTTGTAACGCTTTATGATGTATTTGAAGCAATTGTCGGGGATTTCTCGTCACTGAACCCGATGCGCGACAAACCGCTTGTCGAGCGGGAAGATGGATCCATCCTCGTGGATGGGCTCTATCCCATCGAAGATGTCAGGGAGAAACTGAAATTAAAGGAGATACCAGGAGAGGAAAAGGGATATTTCCATACGCTTTCAGGCTTTATGATGATGATTCTTGGAAAAATTCCTGATACCGGGGATGTGTTTGAATGGCGTGGGTTCCGTTTCGAAGTGGTGGATATGGACGGGCAGCGGGTAGACAGGGTGCTCATCACTCCGGTGGAACCTGTTGCTGACAGTATGAAAGATTAGGATGGAGACATCCTGGTTCCAGAAGCAATCCAGCGGTCTAGACCGGTTTTCCAGGTGGCCATCCCGGGCCTGGGTGTAAATCCGCGATTTGGGGGCAAGATCCATAAATAAGAGCCATGCAATCGGCATAGAGCAGGGGATTATAGTCTCCAGGGTGCGCTGTCTCAATTTTTGGTTTGTCTGAACGGGTGTGGTGTTTTTGACGCTGGACCGGCCTCAATTACCATTCTTCCATTCATCTTTTCAATGCCCTGCAAAGCGGAAAATCGGTCTGCCGCCGTTCCCAGGGCGTGAAATTGCAGCACATCTCCGGCTTTATCTCGTGGATCGAGCATATATACCTCGAATCAGCCACTCTTTTCAGGAACGGGCATACTGTCAGGTATCCACCAGAACCCGGATCCCGCATCCCGATCTCGATGATCTCTCCAATATCAGAGGGTTCAAGAGCAGCACAGTTGATGATCCGGCCGTCACTCATCACTCCAAAAAAATACCTGAGAACGTCTGTCTTTCCGTTCACCATCCAGTTGTAGAGGTCCATAGGGGTCGGAGAGATCCGGTCACCGTAGATCTTGCAGCAGAGTCCGCACTGCATGCACGGGTCTGCAGTTTCGTCGTTTTGTTCATCCCCTGTCACAGGAATTTGCGCTCCCCTGATCCAGGATCTTCTCCTGGCAGGGAGTACTATCTGTGCCCGCACGAGATTAAAATCGCTATTGTGACTCTGGCCTTCTCACTGCGCAACCAGGAAAACCGGGAAAAACCACGGGATTCCCTGCCGGGACCATGCACACAGATGAAGATGGAACAGTCCCCCATTCGAGATGAATTGACCCCGGGTATCGGTATCGGTATAGCGCCTCTTGCGTCCTGTAAAAGCCCTTAAATTAGCCGACGCCGAGATCTCTATAACTCCCATGACCGCCCACTCTGTTGTCATGGGCAAGGATACTTTCCGTGGATTGTCATGATTCCTTCGTCACCCCCTGAACTGCTCCTGCTTGGATTCCTCGTCGGGCTAACCGGTGCACTTGCTCCAGGGCCCACACTGGTAGCGACCATCAACTCCTCGCTCAAGGGAGGGTGGACCATGGGTCCACGTGTCACCCTGGGCCACATCCTTGTTGAGATTGTCATGGTTGTGCTGGTTGTGGCCGGGCTTGCAATCGTATTCAAGGATTTCAGCTGGCTCATCGGCGGGATAGGCGGAATCGCACTCGTTGTATTCGGCATCTTTACCATACTCGAAAGCCGCAATGCCGAGATCGACCTCTCGCAGAGCGGGGTCTCTCCGAAAGACCCGGTGCTTGCAGGGATCATCACAAGCATCTCGAACCCGTACTTCTGGCTGTGGTGGTTCACGGTTGGAAGCGCACTGCTCATGGGTGCGCTTGCTGGTGGAACCATTGGAGCGCTGGCATTTATCCTTGGTCACTGGGGGGCAGACCTCGGGTGGCTGACGCTTATTTCAGCCAGCGTCCATAAAGGGAGGTTCTTTCTCGGAGTTCGGGAATTCAGGATTATACTGGGGCTCTGCGGTATATTCCTGGTCATTTTTGGAGGATATTTCATCACAACCGTGTGGGTGTTACAGGGGTAATCGCTGGAGAGATCTCTTTTCGGTGTCAGGCATGGTATCACCCTGGCAGAATATCCATAACCGAAACAGCTCCATTGCTGGAAGAATGCCATGCACAATGAACACGAACGAAGCAAGATCACTTTAAAAAAGAATTTTATTCTGCTCTCAACGCCTCGATAGGGTCGAGATTGGATGCACTCCATGCAGGGTACAGCCCTGAAAGAATACAGATGACAGTCCCTATCGCCATTGCAAAAGGCACATACACGAGGCTTGCAGGGGCGAAGAAGTACTCAGTACTGCCGACCATCGCGAGAACGACCAGCCACCCGACGGTCAGACTCACCACCGCGCCGATAACGGCCCCGATTACTCCAAGGATTGCAGATTCGTACAAAAACATACTCCTCACTTCATTCTTCTGGGTGCCGATACTCCTGAGGATCCCGATCTCCCTGATGCGTTCGGTGACCGACATCATCATCACGTTGAAGATCGATACAGCCGCGACAAGCAACGAGATTCCCGCGATGGCCATCACGAAGATTGTCATTGTTGAAAGTGTCCCGGTGATGCTTTCGATCATGCGGCTGCTGTCCTGTATCGTTACCGTATCCTCTTTGCGGTTCAGCTTGTCCTCGATCTGTTCTGTCACGGTCTCCGTATCATCCAGGTCGTTGAGGACGATGTTGACCTGGTCGTACTCGCCTTCTCCACCAAATATCCCGGTGAAGAGCTTCTCGGCGCCGATGATCGCCATGTCGGAATTGATATCCTGGGACATGCCTCTCTCCTCGAGGATGCCCACGACCCGCACGGTTGTTGTGGGTCCCTCATCCGGATCGCCGATCTCTATCTTGCTCCCAACCTTCAAATCAAGCCGTTCGACCAGCATTGGTCCGACTATAACCGAATTTGTGCTCCTGGGAAACGCCCCTTCCGTAAGGGTGAAGAGCCCGGGAAACATGTCCTCGTCAAGGCCGTACATGGTCGCTCTTCCCTTCTTATCCCCCACTTCTATCGTGTCAGACTCCTGATATATTGCATATACCGTGCCGTATTTTGCCGCAATCCGTTCGATATCATCGAATTCATCCTTTGAGATATAATCGTCGTCGTCCCCGCCCCCACCCATTCCGGGCATGCCGCCGCCGCCTCCTCCGCCGGAATAGGCAGTCACAACCAGTGTATCTGCCATCGAGGAGAGCTCTTCGGTAACCGAGAGCGTCATGTTCGCTCCCATCATTCCCATAGACGCAATGGCGACAACACCTATCACAATTCCAAGGGCTGCAAGGACGGATCGAAGAAAGTGAAGCCGGATACTCCTGATCGAGAGCTGGAATATGATGTCCTTGATGATCATGCCACTCTCCCATCCACCAGGTTTATCGTCCGGGAAGCATACCCGGCGATTGCAGGATCATGGGTCACCATGATCAGGGTCCGGCCTTCACTATTCAGACCGTAAAGGATGTCCATGATGTGGCGACCGGTCTTTGTATCAAGATTCCCTGTGGGTTCATCGCAGAGGAGGATCTTCGGTTCGTTGACAAGGGCTCTCGCGATTGCCACTCTCTGCTGCTGACCTCCCGACAGTTCCGAGGGTATGTGCCGGGACAGGTCTGAATCGATGCCGACCATCGCCAGTATGTGGTTGACTCTGCCGCTTTCATCCTTTTTCCGGTGCTTCAGGATATAGGGATACTCCACATTTTCAAATGCGGTGAGCAGGGGGATGAGATTGAACTTCTGGAATATATAGCCGATTGTGTTCAGCCGCATCTCGGTAAGGTTGCGGTCACCCATCTCACCGATATTTTTGCCGTCGATGAAGAGATCTCCCGAACTCGGTACGTCCAGGCTTCCAATCTGGTTGAGAAGTGTGGACTTTCCTGACCCTGACGGGCCCATGATGGCCACGAACTCACCCTCCTCAATGGAGAGGGATACGCCGTCAAGTGCGACCACATCCCCGGAGGGGAGATGATATACTTTGGTGACGTCTGCCAGTTCAACAACCGGGCTGCTGTTCATGGGATATTCCCGCCTCCAGACTATTCCCTTCCGCGGTTCCGGATCCTGTTCAAAATCCGTGCCAGAATCCCTTTTCTCCAGGCAAAAAGAACGCCGATCGTCACAACGAGGACAACGCCGATCTCAAGGAACGGGATACTTCCAAGGCCGCTCCCAAACCCCATCATTCCTCCAGGCCTGTTCCCCGCAGAAGGAGAATTGCGAATTCCTGGCTCCTGTGATACCTGGCCTTGCGAACTCGAAGAAATCGGGAATTCCTCCTCAAAAATTTTCCCATCCTCGTCGCGGTACTCGATGATCAGGGGGATCTCCGATGCACCCTGGATAGTGCAGGTGACCTCGAAACTGGAGAAGTCATCCGGTTCCAGGGCGCCGATTACATAGACAGGGTTCGGATCGACAGGCTGCGCCGGATCACCGACCGTTACCATGACAGACTTGGCATCTTTCAGACCGGCATTCGTTATATCGCCGCTGATGGTCGTACCTGATGCACTCTGGCCGACCTCGACATTGTTTACCACCAGTTCGGCGGCGACTTTTCGGTCGCCGATTGTCACCGGCAGGGCCAATGTGCTCTGATGCTGGTTTGCTCCGTTTCTGTATGAAACATCGAATGAGAGCGTGGTTGGTTTCTCTGCAGTTACCTCGAATGTCACGGTTTTTTCCTGATCGGGCTCCAATGTTCCGATAAATATGCCGCTCTGCGTGGTTGTGATCCCTTCCCCGCCAGGGGTTACCGTGACACTGTTGATTACACACTCTCTCGGGTTGCTGACGGATAAGGTGATCTCGTCTTTCGAATCAGGGGAGAATGAATCCGGGGCATCAATAACGGTCACGATGATAGGGGTGTTATCCACCTTGATGGGGATTGGATACCGCAGGCTCCCGGCATCTGTGAAGTCCAGGTAGAACATGGGAAAATACATGCCGTCCTTTGCATCTGCCCGGATCTGGAAGGTGAATTCCATGGAATTGCCCGGTCCCAGCGATCCCACCGAATCATATGTCTGGTAATTGATCACCTCGAGATCTTCGGATAATATCTCTGCCCTGCTTATCGAGACCGAATCGCTCCCGCTGTTTTTTATCCCGATCTTGACTGTTCCCGTATCGTCCTGCATTAAGACTTCGGGATCTATCCCGATTTCAGTTACCGCTACATTTGCTGCGGCCGCAACGCTACTGCTTTCTGCAAGGGCCGGAGCCAGCATGCATGCCATTGCAATGAGAAGTAATACCGCAATACGTTGAAAACTGGTGTTATTTAAGAACATGATTAATTCCTGCCTGAATAATGTCTGGATTGGAGTATAGTGAAAAATGCCAATTCATTTAGGTAAGAGGGGAGGTGGAGGAATACAGGGGGGTTTTGTGCATTCGAACCAAAATTCACTATCTTTGATCTTGGCCGGGAGTGCCTGTCTGTTGGCAACCGGGATCTATTCGGCCTCCCCTCATCTCTTTTGTGTGCTCTTTTGAGATCAACGTTTGAGTTAATCCTCGCTTTTTTCGATTCGCCTCAAGGTGATGTTTTATGGCATTAGTGGGCCATTCCGGGTCTCATCCGTTCGCCGTTCCCGGGACGATCCTCTGCCGACGGAACGGGCAACACTTCCTTGTGCTCTTCCATGAATTGCTGCATCAGCGTCCGGGCGGTCTCGTAATCGCCGCTCTCGATCGCTGCTCTTACCTCACTCATGTCATAGCCCTGTTCTTCGAGCATGTCCAGGTGGCCGGACATGCGTTCGCCGTTTCCCGCACGATCTCCTGCGGGAGACATGGGCAACTCGTCTTTGTGCTCTTCCATGAACTGCTGCATCAGCGTCCGGGCGGTCTCGTAATCGCCGCTCTCGATCGCTGCTCTTACCTCACTCAGGTCATAGCCCTGCTCTTCGAGACGGTCAAGGTGGCCGGACATATGTTCGCCGTTTCCCGCACGATCTCCTGCGGGAGACATGGGCAACTCGTCTTTGTGCTCTTCCATGAACTGCTGCATCAGCGTCCGGGCGGTCTCGTAATCGCCGCTCTCGATCGCTGCTCTTACCTCACTCAGGTCATAGCCCTGCTCTTCGAGACGGTCAAGGTGGCCGGACATATGTTCGCCGTTTCCCGCACGATCTCCTGCGGGAGACATGGGCAACTCGTCTTTGTGCTCTTCCATGAACTGCTGCATCAGCGTCCGGGCGGTCTCGTAATCGCCGCTCTCGATCGCTGCTCTTACCGCACTCATGTCATAGCCCTGCTCTTCGAGCCGGTCAAGGTGGCTGAACTGCCGCACTCCTGCATCTCCACTCAATTGTGCGGACCGGGCTGGAAGGGCATTCACCGGGAATACCATAACGATCAGGAATCCCAGTATGGCTGATATTGCCACAATCTTTCCAATATTTTTCATCAATATCACTCAGGGGGTTGTTCTTTCCTGTCAGGGGCTTCCTGACGTATAGTATGTTTTACATTATGGCATATAAATTTAACTTATAGTCAGAAGTATATAACAATCTAGCGGGACAGAATACGGATATTGCAGAGATACCCCTGCGTACCTGATAAAAAAGGATATTCACGGATAGCATTCACGGAACATCTTTTGGTGCGAAAAAGATCAGAAATGTACAGGAAGATGGTTATGCATCATATGCAAGCATAATTTTTCCTGTCTCTCGCTCGACCTTTTTAATGTGCTCGATCTCTTCATTCGTCAGACGTGCAATTTTTGGTATCTGCTCATAGGCAACGAGGATTAACCCCAGTTTTTTTTCGAGAGACGTTATCTCTTCGATCTGCGCATTCGACAACTTCGCAGGTGCAGGACAGATCATCACGGATTTTCACCTCCATACCCCCTTTATCCATTACCGGTATTTATGTGTATTATTCATTATAATTGGAATAACGCAAATTCCCTTGCTCCGACTTTGAGCCCCTGCACCTTTGCCCTTTCCGATACCTATTAGATACAGACGCATATCACTAACTCACGAGGTACGTGTAGATGCCTGATGGAGCTGGTAGAGGTATGGGCAGACAGAGGCGGGGAAACCCACCGACGACCTGCGTATGTCCGAAATGCGGAAAGGAAGTCGAAAAGACACTCGGTGTTCCCTGCAGGAGTATGAAGTGCCCTGACTGCGAGGTTCCCCTCATGGGGAAATAATCCCTTTTTTTTATACAGTAAGAGATCTGGTCCCCCTTCATTCGTGCAATACCTGTATCACGGAGCTTGTGCTCCATGCGAAAAGAAAGGAATTGTATAGATCTTCTGCCCTAATCTATCAATCATTCATGAGTTCCGCTGCCATCCGTGGAGACGCTCTCACGAAGAGATTCAACAGTTTTCTCGCGGTAAACGATATCTCCATAGCCGTAAACGAGGGAGAATTTTTCGGTTTTTTAGGACCGAACGGTGCAGGAAAGACCACGACTATCCGTCTTTTGACAGGGATTCTCCCTCCTGATTCAGGTAGCGTCGAGATCGCGGGAATCAATCTCTCTTCGCATCCGCTCATGGCCAAGATGCTGATGGGGGTAATCCCCGAGCACAGCACGATATATGGGGATCTGACCCCTGTCCAGAACCTCAACCTTGTCGGAAAGTTCTACCGGATGGGTGCCAGGGAGAGAGATGAGAGAATACAGGAACTCATACCGAGACTTGGCCTGTCGGAGCACCGGGACCGGCAGGTCAGGGTCTTTTCCAAGGGCATGAAACAACGGATCAGTATCGGTTGCGCCATCCTCCATCGCCCGAGGGTCCTCTTCCTCGACGAGCCCACGGAAGGCCTTGATGTCCAGAGCCGCCGCCTTATCGTCGATATCATGCGGGAACTGCAGGCAGAGGGGACCACCATCTTTCTCACGACACATAATATCGAAGAAGCCAGCACCCTCTGCCAGCGGGTGGCAATCATCAACAGGGGATCGCTCGTTGCTGTCGAACGCCCGGAGGTCCTGAAACAGACATTCGAGACCTCGAAATCGGTCCGGGTCTCATTCTCCCGGGATGTGCCGGCCGGATTCCTGGAAAATGAAGATGTAAGCAGGATAACAGAGACCGGAGACAAATTTATCCTCTATACGGCAAACCCGGACGCCGTGGTAAAAGAGGTCGTACGCCGTGCAGATCGGGAAGGCCTGACAATCACGTCCCTGCAGATATCGGGCCCGAGCCTGGAAGAGGTCTTCGTGCACCTTACCGGGGGCAACTGATGGATATATCCGGCCTCCTTTCAGGAGTCGCGGTGATTGCGGAGAAGAATATCAGGATCTATTACAACAAGCCACCGGTGTTCATATTCGGCCTCCTTTTCCCGCTATTCCTCTTCATTGCCTTCTATATCGGGCGCAGTATGGATATGCAGACGTTTTTGCCCGGCTTTTTGGCCATGACGCTCTTCTTTACCGCTTCATCCGTCGGACCGCTCATCACTCCCTGGGAAAAACGTGATCGCACCTTCGAGAGGTTGCTCTCGTACCCGGTCACCCTCGAGATAATCCTCCTTGGTGATACCGTGGCGGGAGCGTTGTTCGGATTGATCATCACGGCGATTATCATTGCAGGCACGGTCATCCTTCTCAAGGTGTCGGTGGCGGTTCCCCTTGTCTGGTGCGTGGCAACTCTCCTGGGCGCCATAACGTTCGCGTCACTTGGTGCGCTTCTTGCATCTCCCGCATCTGAGACCCCGTCCAATATCATGATGCTCTCCAGCCTGGTCAGGTTCCCGCTCATCTTCATCAGCGGTATTTTTGTCCCGCTCTCTTCCCTTGGCGGCGTGGGTTTGTATCTCGCCACCCTCTCCCCCCTCACCTACCTTGTCGATATCTTCTCGTTCGGTATGCACGGGTACTCAGTCTTCAATCCCGTGACTGACTGTATCGTTCTCCTTGCATGGACTGTAGCGCTCCTCGTGGTGAGCAGAACCGTCCAGCGACGGAACCTGACAAAGGGTCTCTGATGTGTATTGATCTGGGGGGAAAACGGGAATAGATCTGGAAATGTGCATTGATGCAGGCATTTTATACAAAATTCGCCACCTTCTGGAAGGCGACCCTGAAATTGTAAATGAAAAATGCCTCCTCGCTGTTTTGTGTGGGGAGACTGAATCGGATTGTTATCGTACATACCAATTGCAGTCACTCACAACCGCCGCAGGGGCGTCCCCACATAACCCATACCCAATTGCGAAAATTATGACTGTGAATCACCCTCGCGGTATTTTTTCGAGGCGGCGTGGCATCGCACATGGGGGTGTGGGAGCGGATGGCCTCCCCCACAAAATGTATCCGGTTCATCAATCCAACCCTAACCAGGTAGCGAAGAGCCTGAAAAATGGATTGTTACTGATCTGGACAGTATCTCATTTCGGTTTATATCGACCCCATTTCTCAAGGGCTGCATCGAGTTCCGGGGCCCGTTTTGCCTTCTCTTCCAGTGTGACACCGTCTGTCCATGCCTCGATTGCCTGCATGGTGGCGACTGCCCCGTCCCGTGTTCCGTTCGGATGGCCGTGGATTCCGCCGCTGACCAGGAGGACGAGCTCGGTTCCATAGATGTCGAGCACATCGGGCACGAGTCCTGGGTGGAGGCCTCCGGAAGAGACAGGAAATGCATTCCTGATATCACCCCAGTCCTGGTCGAGCGACAACCGGCCTTTACCCTGAACCACCTTCTCCCGCAATATATCGGCAATTACTGCGATCTCTTCCCTGCTACCTTCAAGTTTGCCGACCGCCGTGCCGGAATGGATCTGGCTTACCCCGACAAGCCGCATGATCTTTGCCAGGAACTGCATCGTTATACCGTGCCGGGGATTCCGGTCAAATGCGGCATGCATGGCCCGGTGGGCATGGATGGCCAGCCCGAGGTCGGTGCAGTAATCACGCATGGTCATCACCCCTGCCGTGCCGCAGACCACGACATCGATCATGGCGTAATTCCACCCGTACTCCGCGAGTAAATCTGCCCTCCTCTTCATCGTCTCGGTATCGGCCGTGATATTGATGAAAGCAGATTTCTTCTCGCCTGTCAGCTGCTCGGCACGGTCCCGCATCCCGGCCATAATCCGTACCCGGTCCTCGAACCGGTTGAAGGAGACCGATGTGAGGTTCTCATCGTCCTTTACAAAATCAAAACCGCCCATCCAGGTCTCGAACCCCACCTTTGCATGCTCCTCTGCAGAAAACCCGATCTTTGGTTTCGGAACGGCTCCTGTCAGTGGGCGACCCGATACCTTCATCATCTTCCGGATGCCTTCGTTTCCGAAGGCGGGTCCCTTGAAATGGGCAAGGTAACCCGGGGACAGGGTGGCATCGATCAGCCGGAGGTTTTTGATCGCCTTCATCCCGAATATATTGCCGGCGATCCCTGATAGCAACTGCACTGCGTTGCCCTCTTCCCAGAGTTCCAGCGGATAGGAGATTTTTACGTAGTTCTCTTCAAGATCGAACACCGTAGCCTGGAGATCACGCATCCTGTCAGGCATCGAATAAAGCGTAGTCCAGGTTCCTGTCGAGCTCTCCGAGGCGATCCTCCCTGCAGCTTCCTCGCGGGTGACACCGTCATCGGACTCGAAATAGAAGAGACAGATTATCTCATCCTTCTCCGGCTGATAGCTCAGGTCAACAAAATCCATATACCAGTCTGTAGCCATTGTCACGTGCCTGTATGAGACGATACCATATATTTTTGTAGGCCGTAACAATCCTGGTTCGGTCTGATCCGCAACGATTGTCGGGTTCCATACATTATTCAATGACTTTTTAGTCAAATACGGTCCTGTAAAGCGCCTCCATCGCAGACCGTGCAGCTCTTTCGCTGTTTTCCTGGACCGGGAGAACGAATTCAGGGTTTTTTGGAGGTGGCACGCCACTCTTTGCCGTTCTTTCCGGGAGATTATACACAACATCCTCGATCTGGACGATACCCGGAGCGAGGATGAAGGCCCTCATCGGGGGCATCCTGTAGGGGAGCCAGGGGTTTGTCATACCAATCACCCATGAACCAATCTCATCAGGGATATTATATCATTCGCAGGGGAGCGAGGGGGATGCATCCCGGCAGAGTGCTTTTCAGATGCATGATGGGTTATGAGAGGCTGGAGGACCTTTCCTCAAGTGTTTAATCCGGTCCAAAACACCCGATAGATCCCCCTGGATATCGGCCATGCAAACGGATGGTGGGATTATGGCTTGCTCATATTCAACCCTATTTGAAACGAAATGCCGCATGGATCACGAATGTGCGGGAAGACAATCTTTTCATTGACCACAGGAGATTCCCGGTGGCGGATCCATCCTGGAAAATTTAATCTCCTGTTATCCGGATAGGTATTCTCCGATAACTTTTCGGGAGGCACCCGACGGTCTTGAAGATCCTGGAGGGTATTCTTGGTTACGGCCGGAAGAAGCCGGACCTGCATCATGGCGAGGATCTCCTCTTTTCGGGCAGATACCAGGAGGCAATCCTGTTTTTCAAGCGCGTGCTGGAAGATGATCCACAGAATATCCATGCACTGTCAGGAATCGCGCTCTCCCTCGAGCATCTTGAGAGAGACAAAGACGCCATTGCGGTTTACCGCCGGATACTCTCAATCGATGCAGATAATTCTGATGCCCTGCTGGGTATGGCAATCTGTCTCGAAAAGACCGGACGGTTCGAAGACGCACTCTCCTGGTACCGGGAAGAGCTCAAACAGAACCCGGGCGCCCCGGATGTCCTCGTCGGAATCGGCCGCTGTTGCTTTGAATTGAAACAATACCAGGACGCTTTACAAACCTTTGAATCTGCACTCAGGTTTAATCACGATTACCTGGATGCGTATATAGGGAAAGGGAATACACTCTTTCATTTGGTCAGGTACGAGGAAGCTGCACAGTGTTTTGGAAAGGTTATTGAGCTTCACCACGAGGATGCCGCGACATGGGTGTCGCTTGGGAGGTGCATGAGCCACATGGGGAGATTCGAGCAGGCCATCACATGCTTTGAGAAGGCGACGGAACTTGACCCCGGGAATGTGACGGCCTGGTTTGAGAAGGGGCTCTGTCTTGCAGGATGGAGGAGGAACACGGAGGCGATTCGTGCATATGATCATGTTCTGGATCTCGATCCGGCATGCGGTGCCGCGTATTATGAGAGGGGATACAGCCTGGAGATCCTGGGACGAGAGACTGAGGCGGCGAAATGCTATGAAAAAGCGCGCCTGCGGGGGTATCTGTCAGCCCAGAGCAGGGTGCGCTACCATTTTATCAATGGATACTCGTTCTACTAGGGAGAACTCTCCCTGGTATCCATCTCCCAAAACGAATGAAAGAACGACGCAGATCCGCAATTCGCCATGGATCAGATCTCTTGATGAATAAGTATTTCGAGAGCCATGCCGAGGTATCTTCATGGTCAGGCTCACCGACGAGATGATAGAAGCGTTCAAATCTGCAAAGACTTTCCCGCTTGCCACAGCTTCAAAGGATGGTGATCCAAACGTTGCTCCCATGGGAGCGGTGTTTCTCATCGATCCTGAAACGATCTGGATAGGAAACCAGTTCATGAAGACGACGATACAAAATGTCGAAGAAAACCCCCGTGCGGCCCTGTACGTCTGGGGTCCGGGCATAAAAGGTTGTTACAAGATAAAGGGGGACATAACGGTTGAATCCTCGGGGGAGGACTACGAGAAGATGAAGGACATGGTTCACAGCGTAAATCCACATCTCCACTGCAGATCCCTCCTGGTCATGAAGATTACCGGAGCCTACGACTGCAAACCAGGACCCGGCGCAGGGAAACAACTTGTTTAAGAAGATTCCCGCACTCCTTTTTTCACACCTGTTGGCAGTGCCCGCATCATGAAAGCCCCAAATTCTGCCAGGCCACAGCTTCCCGTTCCCGTTTCCAAAACGGAGTACATATCTACCATTCGTTCCTTTATGAGATTTTACGGATAATTATGGGACTCCTTCGCCTGGAAGAGATCTTTTCACAACAGCAGGAGGTCAGCATGAAATCTGCGATCATGCGCCTGGTCATACCGGTTAGCCTGGCGTTTTTCTATTATTCCTGGTGTGTTCTGATTCTCCCCCTCAACGCTGCACTGATCCTTGGGGGGCTGATGATCACCTACTATATTCCTCCCGCAGGAAAAGAGTCGATTATCCCTATCGGGATTGCACTTGGAATCCCCTGGTGGCTCATGGCAACCTCGCTTGCGGTCCTCGACGTGCTCACAGCCCTCTTCGTCATCCTCAACTTCGCGATTGTGCTCCGTATCCCGATGCTCGGCGCCTGGATCTCCCGTTTCATGGGATCGGGGGAGGCGTTCATGGCAAGGAGGCCCTGGCTTTCCCGCTGGCGTCTCCTTGGGGTCGCGTTCTTTGTCTGGCTGCCACTGCAGGGGACCGGTGGCGTGGGGGCAGTGCTCGTCGGGAAGATGGTGGGTCTTTCGTCCCGGCAGATCCTGCTTGCAATCGGTATCGGTGCATCCGCCGAGTGCATCATGTTCGCCGTCGGGTTCGAGCTCATCTGGAGGCTGCTGCTTGCAAATCTCTATCTCGGGCTGGCCGTGGCACTGGCAGTTATTGCGTTTGCCGTTCTCCTCTATGCAGTTTTTCAGAAACAGGATAATTCAGAATAGGTAAAACGGGCTTGTATACTACAACCAGACGTCAAACTGAATACGTTTGAGTCTCTGCTGGTGATAAAAACAGAGAAGTATCAACCAGTTCGGTCATTCATATATGAAAATCTCGTCCATGCCTACACCGAAGTAACGGGCTATCTTGAAAGCAAGTTCGAGGGACGGATCGTACTTCCCCTTCTCGATTGCGAGGATTGTCTGGCGGGTGACGCCCAGTTCATTTGCCAGAGCTTCCTGCGTGAGATCATTCATCGCCCGGAAGACCTTAATCCTGTTCTTCATCTGTTTCCCACTCCCCGTATTTCCGGGCATAGTAGACCCTGAACCCGACATACAGGAAAAACATCAGGAACAGGAAAGCCAGTTGCATATAGCCGAAATACCCGAGTCGGATCGATCCGTTATCCGGAATGTGCCCACCTGATCCAAGCACACTGTCAGGTATATTCATGCTTCTATCAGGTAAACCCGGTTCTCCTTTTCCTGATGGAAGATGATGTGGAAACCGCGGAGCACCAAGTCCAATAACTGCACTACCGAGGCTCGTCGCAAAAAAGATCACCCAGAATACCATGAAGGTGGCCATTCCAGCCTTCTGATTGATGAGTGCCAGCCTTTCATCCACCTGCCGATCCGAAATCCGCCGGTATGCTATGTAAAGGAGCAGAACACCTGCAATAAAACCGATCGTAATCAACATGGGATTGGAGAACTCGACCGACAGGTAAAAGAGACATACTTCGACCAGTCCTGCAATTCCGGCAAGAATATAGAAGAAATTCTGCTTCATTGTACCCCGATGTATAATGATTATGACATATTGTAATATAATTATAACTTAACAAATATCTGAATTTAAAAACCCAAAAATAATGTCCCTGGCCCCTGATGGATTTTCCATTTTGACACAAACAAATAACTGGGCGATTACGGCACAATCTTCGTCGTCGATTCCCTTGTCGATCTGACGGGTTTTTTCGGGAACCGTTCCAGGTGAACGAAAAAGTTACGAAAAGATCGAACTGGTAAACCAGGAGAGGAAGGAAGAGATGATCAGGGATCTCTCATAAAGGACAGGCCTTGTCGTGCACGATTTTGAGATCGTGAAGATAAACTTCCTGAAGGACACGGCGGATGTAAAGGTCACCTGCTCCTCTCCGAAATAGCATCTTTTTCATCGGTTGCATCACCGGACACTGCAGTCAGGTTCCATACAGGTATCTGTCAGGAACGTTCAAGCATCCCGCGTGCAAACGTTTTCGCTTTTTGAAGATCTTCTTCGTTAGGGTGACCCCGGTTCGTCAGGAGAAATTTCCCCCTGCAGTGATAGTCTCCAATGACGGTGCCGCCTCTCTCTTTCACTGCATCCGCCACCATCGAGATCATGTTCTTCGCACCCTCGGCAGCTCCCGAGGTGGCGAAAAGCGCAACCTTCCGGCCCGTGAAATCGCCGCGCCCGATGAACTCTGTCATGGCACTGCCGGGTTTTCCGCCGTATACACCACTCCCGAGAAATATGATCTTCGAATCGTCGGGGAGTAAGCCTCCGATATCCCCGACCATGACCCCGAGCTCTTCGGCAATGGCGTCCGCTACCTTTTGTGTGTTCCCTCCCCGTGAAGCAACGAATACAGAGATCTCTGTCATGGTTTCACCTGTATACAGAATAATATATAAGCAGTTCTATGGCACGGTGCTTAAATATTGTGTTTCCTTGCCATTTCGCACTATTCGAGCCACCTCTGCAGAATGGGCGATATCCGGAACCCGCCGGATGAACATGAACCGGGTGATGAGGATAAGATCCGGAGAACATTTTTTTCGTCACGGATCCAATGCAGGAGAAGGAGTACGTATCTTGCCAGAAATACCATGCCCTCTCACCCTTATCAGTTCCAGAAGCCTTCCGGTGTGCCTGATACTCGTGTTGGTGCTGGTCTCTGCCGGGTGTACAGGTTCTCCTGGCATGCTGCCTGATGCCACTGTACCGACCAGTAGTCCAGCAGGGACAGATAACGCCTGCACCTTCGATCGCCTGGTGGGCAACTTCGACGAGCAGATGGAACCGGGGGACTCCTGTTATTTCCATCTTCATACCCCCATGGAGTTCCTCGACGATCTCCACACCCACCCCGGCTGCCAGGTGACGGTCATCGACGTCCCTGATCACTGGATCACCCATGACGATGTACAGCTGCTGATGCAGCTGATCGACTCACCTGAGCCTGCCGCTCCTGTCGTCTCGCTGCTCAGTTCGTACCGGCCTTTTAACCAGACCTCCACGGTGGGAAACGAGGCCCTCTTCCTCATCGAGGGATACCGGACCGGACAGTATCCGCCGGCCCTCTGTTCACTGTATTACTTCCACCCGAACAGGACAGAGGTGCGATCATGGTGGGAGACCTATGGGATGAAAGATATTCCTGACGAGAGGGAGGCTGTACGGATTCTCCAAAATTCATATCCCGAGCTGAAAGGATACCCGTCAACCACGTTTGCCGGGAGATCCATAAGGACCGAACGGGCTCCCGATGGATGGTATGTTGCCTTCATCCAGCATGGATCAGGAGTCCCCATCATCTCGGCCCGGTGTTATTGCGTCGGCGATGACCGGACTGTGACGCTGACCGGCACGGTCAACCAGAGTATAATGGTCATGCCATGGGAATTCTCTCCCAGAAAGTGTGGATGACCGGCTCCATGGCAGAGAGAGCAAAAGGGGACGGGGTATGCGGAGTTCACCACTCCCGATCCCCTGGTGCCACTGTCAGACAGCCCGGGTTTACCATGGTATTTTTCGCTGCGCTTTTTTAGCCTCTCCCCATTTGCGTAGATTTTTCGTAACCTGTCGTACGCCGGTGCGGGCCACGGTGAAGCGAAAGGATCTGGCCATCACAGCCGGGCCGTCGCGATCTGTATCCACCCGTCGGAGATTGCAGGGAAATAGCGGTTCGCACCTGTCCTCTGCCGCTCGATATCATGCATGTGGTGCTGCATGACCCGGGTGCATCCTGCATTGGCAAGTGTCCGCTCCATCTCATCCGGGCTGTAGGTGGTCGTCCCGCCGGGGTTGCAATCGCGGTTGATGATCCGCCAGACTCCCCGGGGGAAACCGCGTCTCTCTTCGCTGATCAGCCGGCACGGGAGGAGGTACTCAAGGATTACGCGGTTCCGGCAGCCCTCAGATGCAAAGAGCGAGATGGTGCCGGACAGGACGTCGGGCGGGATATAGTACGAGATCCCCTCGGTGATGACACACGTCGGGAGACCCGGATTGTACCTGCCGGTTTTCAGAACGGCAGCAGATGTGCCTTCCAGTTCATGCAGATCGGCATGAATGCACCGGATCTTTTCGGCATGGTCCGGAGCCACTCGTTCATAGAGTTTGTGCTTCTCCTCCATTCCCATGACATCAATCTCGACTACGGACGCTATGCGGTCGCTGAAGGCATCCAGGAGTTCGAGGGCGAGAGGAGACTTTCCTGCTGCCGGTATAATGATCTGTGCAGGAGCACCCACACCAGCAATATATTCGGACACGCACTGCCGGATGAACCATTTCCGGTTCAGGATCACCTGCCCGTACCAGGGGCAGACCGCTTCGCATGCCCGCATCATGCCATCGCCCACCGTCAGATCGAGGCATGAATAGAACCGTGCGGGGCTGCCGGACAGATACAGTTCACGCGCCCAGATCATTACCAGCGCAGCGGTCGGTTCCAGGTCTGGGTGTTTTGCCATATACGAAAATATCGAGTGTTCTGCCCTGTTCATGCAATCTTTCCCATGTGTGATACATACAAGAAACCCATTCCAGGCTTTTTTTGGAAAAGAATTGGTTTAATACGGGGGTTCTTTACATGAGGAAGATGTACGAGATTCCCACCACGATGATAAAGAGCACCACACCTGCACCGATCACGGTCTTTCCATCAAGTTCCATGAATCACCCTATTCCTGTACGGGTTAATAATGGTAGCTTATCGTGCATTGGCGGGAAGCCATCCAAGATTGATTTCAACCCGACCCGGAAAAAAGAAAACTCCTGCTACCCCGGTCTCCCCCAATCCTTTTCGGGAGAAAGCATCAATCCAGGCATTTTTTTCCATGATGTCAGAACAACCACAATCTTTATAAGCTATACCCCAGAGAGTAATCGTTACCTGTTTTCGGACAAGGTGGCACAAACGGACCGAGGCAGCAGAGAGAGCACAGGGTATCAGTCATACGAAGGGGAGCGGCTGGATCAGGATCCGGTGGGATTCTTCCAGATATAGCGGGCGGATAGATAGCGGGTGGAATTGAACAAAAAAGGCTGCCCGAAAAGAACAGTCCATGCACGAATTGCTCCGTTTCCCGTGACTATGGACAGACATTCGGTTTTATCGTCCGTGAGTTTCACCTCCGCCGAAAAGGAGATCGCATATGAAACACGGGGATATGAACTGGAAAAAACCGTCAGCGTTCTGGTACCTGGCTCTTCTCATCGGCCTTGCCCTCCTGGCAGGGACAGCTGCAGCCGATTCCAGCCTGCCGACATACACAAAACTTGAAAAGATCAGCGACGACGGGTTTGGAGACCCGCAGAACAATTATGCATGGTCTGTTGCCGAGTTCAACGGGGACCTGTACGTGGGAACCGGGCGAAACATCCCGTACTTTGTCGCGCAGGCCATGAAAGCCAGGGGAGTGTTTCCCGAGAACTGGACCCTCTCTTTCCTGACCACCCCTGGCGGCTCACCGCCACCGCCTCTCGTCCTTCCCAACCACACGTCGCCAACACAGGAAGAGGTGATCGCATGGTCAGAAGACATGCGGGCAGAGATCTGGCGTTACCACGAGGGGGCCTGGACCCAGGTGCACCAGGCGTCAACCTTTTTCAACCCCCTAAACGGCTATACCTATCCTGAAGGGATCGGCTACCGGGCTATGACCACGTTCACCAATACCGAAGGGCAAGATGCCCTCTACGCCGGTGTGGGGTTTGGTTTCGGACCGATCCTTGTCGTGACATCGACCGACGGGACCACCTGGGTGCCAGTGAATACGGCCAGTATCCCCTCACGGGATACCAGGGCTATGATCTCCCATAACGGGAAGCTCTATGTCGGGACGGGTGATGGGATCTATGCATCCTCCTCTCCCTCCCCGTACGAGGATACGTGGGAGAAGGTCGCTGACTTCGAGATAGCTTCACTCGCCAGCCATAACGGGTACCTGTACGCAGGCACGGGCAACCCCATCGGGCCGTCCCAGACCAACGGGTTCGAGGTCTGGAGGAGCACCGTCGAATCCCCCACGGGTCCATCGGACTGGACCTGCGTGGTCTCCGGCGGAGCAGGAGATGCGTGGAACGTCCTTGCCGCCACGATCCGTGAATATGATGGCGACCTGTACGTCGGTTCCATGAACCTCCCGTTCGGGACAGGGACCGACGGCGTGAAGGGATTCGATCTTATCAGGGTGGACGACAGCGACTCCTGGGACCTGATCGTCGGCAATTACCAGCCAAAGATCCCCACTGACCCCCGCGGCCCACCATTGAGTGGCTGGCCGTCCGGATACACGAACCCGTTCAACCTGTATGCATGGTCGATCGAGGAGTACAACGGAAACCTGTACCTGGGGTCATTCGACATTTTCTCCCTTGCCCGGTTCATCGATGATATTCCCGGTGCCTCTGAAATCCTTGTCGAGGCCGTCGACACCCTGGAGAGTGCGGACCAGACGAACATGCCCGAGGAAATCCAGGCTTTTTCCGACCGAATCGAGGAATATGCCCGGATGAACCCGGAGTTTGCCGACGACGATCGCATGATCCAGGTCATCAGGCTCCTGGCAGACAACCTCGGGGGAGGCGACCTCTGGACGAGTCCTGACGGCGTCCACTGGTATCCCGTGGATTTGAACGGACTCGGTGACCCGGACAACTACGGGCTCCGGACAATGATGAACACGGGAGACGGGCTCCTCATCGGGACGGCAAACCCCTTCTCGGGCTGCGAGGTCTGGATCGGGACTGCTCCGGAATGTCCGCCGAAAAGCGTCTCAAACCTCCACAATACCACGTACCTGCCTGATCGGATCACATGGAACTGGACAGATCCCTCTTCTGATAATTTCTCTCACGTGACAGTCTACCTTGACGGGGAGTTCATGGAGAACGTCCCAAAGGGGGTCCAGACCTTCACGGCGACCGGACTCGACCCTGGCTGCGAGTACACCATCGAGACCAGGACCGTGAGCACCGGCGGCCTTGTCAACAAGAAGTGGGTGACCCACACCGCAAGAACCGCCCCGGGATCCCTGGCATGGAAGTTCCATTCAGACCTCCGGAACTCAGGGATATATGACGATGGCGGGACGAGACCGGAAGGGGCGCTGCTCTGGAGCTATCCTACCGGTGACGACGTGGATTCCAGCCCCGCAGTCGTTGACGGTGTTGTCTACGTCGGCGGACATGCGTTCGATGCACGAACCGGGGAACGCCTCTGGTGGTTCAGGGAGGACTACATCGACGAATCCAGCCCCGCGGTTGTCGACGGTGTCGCCTACTTCGGCAGCTATTCTGGCAAGCTCTTTGCAGTGGATGCAGGGACCGGGACTGCCATCTGGAACTTCACGACGGGAGCGGGTGTCCATTCAAGCCCTGCTGTGGCGAACGGAATCGTCTACTTCGGCAGCAAGGACCACAACGTCTACGCGCTTGACGCGGAGACCGGGGACCAGGTCTGGAACTACACGACGGGAAGCCCGGTATTTTCCAGCCCTGCAGTTGTCGACGGAGTCGTATACATAGGAAGCTGTGACAAGAACGTCTATGCTCTCGATGCAGAAACAGGCGACCTGGTCTGGAACTTCACCACGGGCGGAATGGTCTATTCCAGTCCCGCTGTCGTTGACGGGCAGGTCTATGTCGGCAGTTTCGACGGGTACCTCTACGTCCTCCATGCGGACACGGGAGAGTACTTCTGGACTCATGATGCAGGAGACCCGGTGTACTCCAGCCCGGCGGTAGCGGACGGAATCGTCTACTTCGGGGGCAGGGACGGCTTCCTGTACGCACTCGATACCGAAATCCCGAAGTACCGCTGGAGCTATCATGCAGGGGAATGGATCGATTCCAGCCCGGCGGTGGCAAACGGGGTCGTATACTTCACGGCTACGGGTAACCCGGGAGAGAGCGGCCTCTTCGCTCTTGACGCGGAAAGCGGGGAATTCCTCTGGAAGTATACGACCGATATGGGGTTGAAGTCCAGCCCGGCGGTGGCTGATGGCGTCGTCTATTTCGGCAGCCGCGACAGGGGCAGTGTCATTGCGATCGGACCGGATATTGGGTCCCCGAACCTCATGATCGGGAAACTGGCCCCGGCTTTCCATGAAAACGCGACCGAGATGAGCTACACGCTCTTCTACAAAAACCAGGGGACCGGCACCGCGGAAGACGTGGTGCTCACAGACTACCTTCCGCCATCGGTCGAGTTCGTCTCAGGGACCGACTACCCGGTCTACGACGAGACGACGCGGACCGTTACGTGGGAATTCCTGGGCGACCTTCCGCACGGGTCGACCGGCAGCGAGTCAGTGACTGTCCGTATACCTTCTTCGGTTCCGTACGACACGGTCCTCACCAACACTGCGAACATCACCACATCTACCCACGAAACACGGTATGACGACAATACCGTGAGCGTGAACACAACTGTAAAGAGACTCTGGTTACCCCCTGATGTCTCCATCTCGCCTTCCGTTCCCGGACCCTGGGGTGATCCCACGCTTGACTGGAGGGATACGGTCACATTCAACTTCAACCAGACGACCTGCCCGCCCGATACACCGGTAAACATCCGCATCCACATCGACGACGGTGAGCCGGACATCTACGCTCCGATGACCGGCGGGCCACAGGTCTGGAGTTACACCACCAGTTTCTATCCCCGCCATGGACACGCCGAGGTCACCATCGAGACTCCCGGCTGCATCATAACCAGCATCACCTTCCCGGTCAGCATCGAGGCTGCGGGATACGTATACGATGCCGTCAGCGGGGTGCGGATCAGCGGTGCGGATGTCTGGCTCCAGTGGCCCGACGGGGAGGGCAACTGGGTGAATATCCCCACCGGACTCTCCTCTCCGCCGATGCAGCCCGATGAAAACCCGCTCACCACCGGTGCCGACGGCCAGTTCCAGTGGGAAGTCACGGAAGGCTCCTACCGGGTATATGCGGAAGCGGACGGATACGCCCCTGCAACGACTGCGATGGTGAACAGTCCACCGGAACTCTCGGGCCTCTGCATCGGGCTTCTGCCCACCACCGGGAATCTCTGGGTGGGTTCAGACCCGACGGGAGCAGAGATCTACCTTGACGGGACCGACACGGGCTTTGTCACGTCACACGAACTGACAGGAGTCAGTCCCGGGCAGCACGAAGTGGTGATCAGGCTTGCAGGGTACCATGACTACAACAGGACCGTCACGGTAACCGCCGGTGCGACCACCTACATCTCTGGCAGCTTCGATCCCCTCCCGCCTGTTGCTGGCTTCTCTGCCAACACAACGTCAGGTGAGACTCCGCTTCCCGTCCGGTTCACCGACAACTCCACCGGTATCGGCATCACCGGGTGGCTCTGGACATTCGGGGACGGTGCGACGTCCAACGAGACCGAACCAGAGCATATCTACAACACTCCAGGCAACTTCACCGTGAGCCTCCGGGTCACCGGCGAGGGCGGCAACGACACGGCCACCAGGACCGATTATATTCAGGTCACGCAGTCCGTGCCGGTTCCGGACTTTGAGGGCACCCCTCTATCGGGAAATGCTCCGCTGGAGGTCGTCTTCTCCGACACGTCGACCGGAACGGTCACCTCGCGGTGGTGGGACTTTGGGGACGGCACAGCAGGATGGGAGAACGGAACGTCTACGGTCTCCCATATGTACCAGGTTCCCGGCACCTTTGACGTATCACTGACCGCCGGCAACAGCGCCGGGCAGGCAACGGTCACGAGAGCTGAGTACATCCGGGCCGACCCATCCGGCCTTCCCCCTGATGCCCGCTTCACGACATCTTCACGGCTTGGAACCGTGCCAATGACGGTCACGTTCACGGATCACACTGCACGGACGCCTGTCATGTGGCTTTGGGATTTCGGTGACGGGGAAACCTCATCCGAACAGAATCCAGAACACACGTACAACGTTGCAGGGCGTTTCAGGGTTACCCTGACCGCCTCCAACAGCGGTGGGAGCGATTCGTACGCGTCCTATGTCTGGGTGATCCAGGGGAGAATCGTCCCCACCCCGACCGTGACCCCAACGATTATACCCACTCCGATAATAGACAGGCCACCGATGGCATTCTTCTCCATGGACAGTTCCTTCGGAGTCGCACCACTGGTCGTCCAGTTCACCGACCAGTCCCTCCGTAACCCGACCTCCTGGAACTGGGACTTCGGTGACGGTGAGATCTCGACCCTGCAGAACCCTGTGCACACATTCAACACGAAGGGAAGATACACGATCCGGCTGACCGTCCAGAATCCCACAGGTCAGAGCACAACGGCGAAGCGGCTGTACGTGTATTGAGACGATCCTATCTTTTTTTGCCTGCCCCCTATCCGGGCATCTAACCAGGAGATAACCAAAAGCCGCCTATACCTGTAATTTTTCTCTTGTTATCAGATCCCGCACGATTCGGGAGAACCGGGATGGTGAGGCATTGAACGTGGTTTTAAGAGAGAGCCGATGACAGCATCGCACCATGAGGAGGAATCGCTGGAAAAATCCAAAATACAGGTGCTTTTATCTATATGAAGATGAAAGTCCGGGCTCTTCTGGATCAGGTTTATGGAGAGGGATGAGAAATATCTCCATCATCTTCACCATACGGGGAGACTGAGAGAGACGCCATGGCATTTCCAGGATTTCATCGCAGCAGCGCGGTACTACGGATGGGAGCCACCTTCGTAATCCTGCTGGCATTCTGGCTCATCCTGTCAGGTTACCTTGACCTGTTCCATGTCTGTGCTGGGATCATCTGCTGCGCAATCGTCGCCTTCATCTCATCCGATCTCCTCTTCCGGCCGGACCGTCCCGTCAGGGCATCTGTGCGCAGTTTTGTCCGTTTCCTCATCTACATACCGCGTCTCATGGCAAGTATCCTGGTCGCCAACCTCGATGTCGCCTACCGCATCCTCCACCCCCGGATGCCGGTCGATCCCGGGATCGTCACCTTCGAGACCGGTTTTTCCGACGGGGTTGCACGGACAGCGTTTGCGAATGCCATGACGCTCACCCCGGGGACCATCACCGTTGACGTGAACGGGAACCGGTACGTGGTCCATGCCCTGATGAAGGAGCATTCAGAGAGAGAACTCCTGGTTGAACGGGAGATGGAACAGGCATTCGCAGGGATATTCCGGGAGGAGAGATGAACTCGATCTTCGTCGCAAGCGGCATCATCCTCAGTTTCACCATCTTCCTCTGCCTGTACCGGGTGGTGTACGGACCGGGCGTCGAGAACAGGGTGATCGCCGTCAACACCATCGGAACAAAGACCATCATCCTCCTTGTCGCCATCGGGTTCATCCTCGAGCGCCCGATCTTCATCGACATCTCGATCGTCTACGCGATGATCAACTTCATCGCGACGCTCGCCATCGCCAAGTATCTCAAGGGAGGCTGCATCAGATGATCCTCAATGCCGTTGCCCTCATCAGTATCATCTGTGGCCTCTTCTTCATGATCGTGGGGGCAATCGGTCTTTTGCGCCTGCCCGACTTCTACACCCGTGCCCACGCAAGCGGTAAATGCGACACGCTCGGGGAAGGCCTGATGCTGCTCGGGTTCATCCTCTATGAAGGGGCAACGCTCGTTTCGGTGAAACTCCTGGTTCTCATCATCTTCATCTTCGTCTCATCTCCGACAGCTGTCCACGCTCTCGTGAACGAGGCGTACGCCCGTGGGGTCCGTCCCTGGCAGAAAGGAGAGGAGAGACGATGATCTGGATAATTAACTTCGCATTGCTGTTGTTCATGATCATCTGCGCCCTGGCGGCGATCACCGTGAGGGATCTCCTCCACGCGACGGTCATCCTCGCGGCGTACTCCCTGGTCATGAGCGTTCTCTGGGCCGGATTGAACGCTGTCGATGTCGCATTCACCGAGGCGACGGTCGGTGCCGGGATCACCACGGTGCTCTTCATTGCAGCCATTGCACGGATCAGGAGGTGTTCAGAAGATTGAACAGGTCAGCCCTGGTCGCAGTGATATTCATCGGGATCATCCTCATATGGGCGGCCGAGGATATGCCGGCGTACGGCGACCCGAAAGCCCCGGCAAACGAGTATGCGGCGCAGATGTACATCGACCGGACGCCCGGCGATATCGGGATAGACAACATCGTGACGGCAATCCTGGCGAGCTACCGGGGTTTTGATACGCTCGGCGAAGTCGTCGTCATCCTGACGGCAGGCATATCCGTCCTTCTGCTCATGCGAAGGGGTGAGGGGCAGTGAGGGAGAATGTCGTTATACGAACGGTCTGCCGGCTCTTTGTGCCGTTCATCCAGCTCTTTGCCCTGTACGTCATAGTCCATGGCGCTTCGGGACCGGGTGGCGGCTTCCAGGGAGGGGTCATCTTTGCCACTTCATTCATTCTCCTCCTGATCGCATTCGGGCTCCCGTGTGTCAGGGGAAGGTTTGGCAGGAGCTGGATCCGGGCTTACGCAGCATGCGGCATCATCATCTTTGCAGGAGTCGGGCTCACCTGTATCCTGTTCTCCGGGAATTTCCTCGAGTATGCCGCCATTGAGACTGCACTCGGGATCCCGCACCTGCAGACCCTCATGATCGACATCGTCGAGGCAGGTATCGGAATCACCGTGATGGCAGTGATGACATCGATAATCCTTGACTTTGTCGGAAAAGAGGAGGAGGAGCCCCTGTGATGGAAAACCTCCTCGCATTCATCGCGACCCGGTACATCTACATCATGACGATCATCCTGATGATGATCGGGTTGTACGCCCTGATCGCCAAGAAGAACCTGGTAAAAAAGGTGATCGGGTTAAACATATTCCAGACGGCCATCTTCCTCTTCTACATCTCGTTTTCTGACGTGGACGGGGGGACGGCACCCATATTCCTGCCCGACGGGGTCAGCGCCACGTACGTCAACCCGATCCCGCATGTCCTGATACTGACCGCGATCGTGGTCGGGCTGGCCATAACTGCCGTGGCGCTTGCAATCGTGGTCGGGATCTACGAGGAATACCAGGTCACTGGTGAAGACGGGCTGCAGGAGGTGATGAAGCGGCAATGAATGCGGTCATTTCACAACTTCCCCCGCTCCTCATCGTCGTTCCGATTCTTGGAGCTCTCCTGGCACTGCTTCTTGGAAAGTGGAAAAGGTCGTTCGCGTACCCCATCACCCTCGCCATGATCGGGTTCCAGTTCGCTGTATCGCTCGTCCTCATGGAATCCGTGATGGACGGGGAAGTGATCCACTACTATCTTGGCGGATGGCCTCCACCGCTCGGGATCGAGCTTGTCATTGACTCCTTCAACAGCTTCGTGCTCGTGGTGATCCTCGCACTCGCCCTCCTCACCGCAGTCTGGGCCCGCGAAGGTGCGGACCTGGACATAGTCCCGGAAAAAAGGGTCTCCTTCTTCGTGGTCTTCCAGCTCCTGGTCACCGGGCTCTGCGGCATGGCAGTGACAGGGGACCTCTTCAACCTCTACGTATTCCTCGAGATATCCTCGATAGCCGCATACACCCTCGTCGCGGCCGGGCGCAATCCCCGCTCCCTTATCGCGGGTTTCAATTACCTCATCCTCGGCTCCATCGCGGCCGGTTTCATCGTACTCGGTATCGGGTACCTGTACATCGCGACAGGGACCCTGAACATGGGCGAACTGGCAGTCATGCTCCCTGCACACTACGGCCAGGCCACTGTGTACGCCGCGTTTCTCTTCATGATGATCGGGTTTTCGATAAAGGTCGCGTTCTTCCCGCTCCACCTCTGGCTCCCTGATGCATACACCGAGGCTCCGGCCGCAGTCACCATCCTGATCGCCACGGCGACCTCGAAGGTCACGGCCTACGCGATGCTCCGCGTGATCTTCTCGGTCTTCACCCTGCAATATGTCACCGAGAGTTTTCCGGTCACAGAACTCGTCCTGATCATCGCGGCCGTCGCCATCATCGCCGGGGCGGTACTGGCCATCGCACAGGACAACCTGAAACGGATGCTCGCGTATTCGAGCATCAGCCAGATGGGATACATCATGTTCGCCCTCGGCGTCGCAAACCAGGCGGCACTCGCCGGTGGTATTCTCCACATCATGGCACATGCCGTGATGAAGGGCTGCCTCTTCATGGTCGCAGGGATGATCATCTACCGGACAGGGTTTACCGCGATCCGGCAGCTCTCAGGGCTATCGCGGAGGATGCCCGTAGCCTGCGCCGCGTTCGCCCTTGCCGGCGCCTCCATGATAGGAATACCCCCGACGATCGGGTTTATGAGCAAGTACTACCTTGTCCTCGGTGCCGTGGAGGCCGGCGAGTACCTTGCTGCCGCGGTCCTGCTCGCAGGCAGCCTGCTCGCTGCCGTGTACATATGGAAGGTCATCGAGGTCATGTACTTCGGAGACGTCCACGATGAAGACCTGGGTGGCGGCCTGGAGGCACCGGTCTCCATGATGGTGCCGGTGATCATCCTCGCCGCATCCTGCCTCCTGCTGGGCATCTTCGTCGAACTCCCGCTCGAGGTTGTCGGACCGGCTGCAGCCATGCTCCTGGGAGGCGGCTGACATGATTCCTGGCATCCTGCCTCTCCTGGCCATCACAATCCCGCTTGCTGCCGCAGCGCTGATCATCGCAACCGGCCGTCACATGAACCTCCGGGACTCGGTCACCCTGGGTGCTGCGGCATCGATGGTTGTCGTGGTGCTGGCAATGCTCCCGGAGATCCTTGCCGGTGGCCGGATCGGCATCACCCTCGTTCCACTCCTCCCCGGCGGAGACCTCGCGTTGCGGGTCGACGCACTGGGGATGATCTTCGGTCTCGTGGCATCGGTTCTCTGGCTCCTGAACTCGCTCTATTCGATCGGGTACATGCGGGCTCTCAAGGAGCACGACCAGACACGGTTCTACTTCTGTTTCGCGATTGCAATCGCTGCCGCCATCGGTATCGCGTTCTCTGCAAACCTCGTCACCCTCTACGTCTTCTACGAGGTCCTCACGCTGATCACGTACCCGCTCGTCGTACATGTCGGGACCCCTGAAGCGATGCAGGCAGGACGAAAGTACCTGGCATACCTGCTTGGCGGCGGGATCTGTCTCCTCGCTGCAACCATCCTCACCTATACACTGACGGGCACGACCGAATTTATCCCGGGAGGGTTTCTTGCCGGGGCGGGTGCGGCAGCCCTCTCGCTCCAGGTCATCTTCCTCCTGTACCTGGGTGGCTTTGTAAAGGCGGCATGGATGCCGTTTCACGCCTGGCTCCCGGCCGCCATGGTTGCCCCGACACCCGTCAGCGCATTCCTCCACGCGGTCGCGGTGGTGACTGCAGGGGTATTCGGGGTGGTCCGTGTCGCCGGCTGGGTCTATGGTGTCGACCTGATGGCAGACCTTGGCCTCGGGGTGTTGCTTGCTGTCATCGCCTCGTTCACCATCATCACCGCCTCTCTCTTCGCCCTCGCACAGGACAACCTGAAGCGGCGTCTTGCCTACTCGACCGTTGCCCAGCTCTCCTACATCCTCCTCGGCGTCTCGATGCTCAGCACTGCCGGGCTGACCGGGGCGGTGATACACATACCGTTCCATGCCTTCCAGAAGATCGCCCTCTTCTTCTGTGCCGGTGCGGTCATTGTCGGTGCGGGCCGTGAGAATATCAGCGATATGAAAGGGATCGGGCGGAAGATGCCGGTGACGGCGGTGATGTGTGCGGCCGCGGCTGCCGGGATATGCGGTCTTCCGCCGTTCTGCGGGCTGGTCAGCAAGGTCTACCTCTCGATTGGCGCCGTCCAGGCAGGGGAACTCGCCCTTCTGGGGGTCATCATCGTGAGCGCCGTCCTGAATGTCGCGTACTTCTTCCCGATAATTCACACGATGATCATCGCCCGGCCATCCGATGACCGGGCACTCGATACTGTCACCGAAGCGCCGCTTATCATGCTCGTCCCTATCATCCTCGCGGTCACTGCATCTGTCGCCTTCTTCTTCTTCCCTGCGGTGCCGTTCCTCGACCTCGCAGAGATTGCCATCGCTGACATGTCAGGAGCTGGTCTGCCGTGATCCCGCCGGCCGCCATCTACCTGGCAGGGCTCCTCGCCGTCCCGGTTCTGTCGGGTGCTGCCCGGAAGACCTGGGTCGCCGGTCTCGGGTTTCTCGGCCTCGTCGCGGCTCTCCTGGCCGGGACGGGACAACCTGCCGGGCCATATGTTTTTGGTCCCGGGATAGAGCTGGTCCTCTTCTCTGTCGACCCGTCACGCTCCTTTGCCGGGGCGGTGTTCGCCATTGCGGCACTCCTGGCGATCCTGTATTCCCTCCACCGGGACCTCCCCCCTGTCGAGACGATGGGAATCCTGGCATCTGCCGGCGCCGCCATGGGAATCGTGTTTGCAGGGGACTTTATCACCGTCTTTATCTTCTGGGAGCTGCTTGCACTGGCATCGCTTGCCATCATCTGGTCCGCACCCGGTTCAGGCGGGTCCGGGTTCCGGTACCTGCTCTTCCACATCTTTGGCGGGGCCTGCCTCCTTACCGGGAGTGCCATCGGGGTGGTGGCATCAGGAAGCACCCTTCTCGCCCCGATCGGACCAGGGCCCCAGTACCTCCTCATCACCATCGGGATCGGTGTGAATGCCGCGTTTGTCCCGCTCCACACGTGGGTGCCGGATGCGTATCCCCGTGCATCCGTCGCCGGGACGGTCGCCCTCAGCATCTTCACCACCAAGGCCGCGGTATTTTTGCTCGTCGTCCTCGGGGGATGGGGCCAGGGCCTGGCCTACATGGGTGCTCTGATGGCCGTCTATGGCGCAGTATTCGCCCTTTTCCAGGATGATATCCGCCGGGTGCTCTCCTACTCGGTGATCAGCCAGGTAGGGTACATGGTCGCTGCCGTGGGTACGGGGAGCGCCATGGGAACCGATGCGGCACTCGCCCACATGACATGCGACATCGTGTTCAAGGCGCTCCTCTTCATGGCCGCAGGTGCGGTGATACTCCGCACCGGGATATCGCGGATGTCACGCCTCGGGGGCCTGGCAAAGACCATGCCGCTCACTGCGATCACAGCGGTGGTCGGGGGCCTGGCGCTTGCCGGCGTTCCGGGACTGAGCGGCTCGGTGAGCAAGGGGATGGTCATCGGGGCCGCGACGGAAGTGCCGTACCTGGCACCGCTCCTCCTCTTTGCGGCTGTAGTAACGGTGCTTTACACATCGAGGTTCCTGTGGTTCGTATTCTTCCGAAAGGCCCCCGACAATCTCGGGGTACGCGTGGAGCGCGAAGCCCCGGTGGCGATGCTGATTGCAATGGGTATTGCAGCAGGCTTCTGCATCCTCATCGGTCTCTTCCCCGACCTTCTCGTCTCCCACCTTCCGGGTGGGTCGGTTGCACATCCGTTCTCACGCACCCACCTCGTCGAATCGGGTGCAGTCCTCCTGGCAGCGGGGATCGTCCTGCTCACTGCAAAGCCGCTCCGCTCCCCCACCGGGATGGTATGTGAAACCGATATCGACCGGGCTTACTGTGCCGCAGGCCGTGCGGTGGCCTGGACGGTAAAAAATCCGCTTTCATCCGGAGCCCGCGGGATAGACCGTATGATCGGCAGAATTGTGTCCCTGGCAACGCGGGTCTCTCAAAATCCGGTCATGACAATCCGGATCTGGGCGCGTACCCTTGCGCTGCCTTTTGTTCGGGCGCTTCTTGACCCTGGACACGCTGATCAGTTCGAATCTGCTCTCGATGGCATGCGGAAGCGGTACCCGGATGAACGTCCGGGGATCAGGGGGAGCGGGTACGGCCTGATCCTCATCTGTATCATCGCGTTCCTGTACTACCTGCTCGGTGCTTATGCATGATTCGCAGAGTGACTGCCAGACGCCACCCATGAAACATCCGGTTGGATAGACGGGCGCGAGCTCTCCTCCATTCGTTGTACTTGCGGAATTCTCTACATGAGCCGGAGGAAATTTTCGTGGGCGATCTTTTCCAGGGTTGACGACTGTACCCCTGCATCCCGGAGTGCGGACCAGAGGTCACCCATACGGCCCGGATGGGCGACAGCCATGAATGCGTCGGGCGGGACCCCATCATAGTCACTCCCGATACCGACATGGTCCGGCCCCATGACGTCGAGGGCATGCAGGATATGATCCACGTAGCGTTCCAGGGAGGGATCGTTCCGGTCGATGAATTTCCCGAAGAAGCAGAGACCCATGACGCCGTCATTGGCCGCCAGTGATTCCATCATCCCGTCCGTGAGGTTGCGTCCGTGATTGCAGAGGGAAAAACAGTTGCTGTGCGTGCAGCAGAATTTTCCCTTTCCCGATTCTTCGGCGATCGAGAGTGCGTCCCAAAAGGTGGCGTCGTTGGCATGGGAAAGATCGCAGACCATCCCAAGCCGCATCATCTCTTCAACGGCAGCCCTCCCGAACCCGGTAAGGCCCTCCTCGCGTGTGTAAAGGTCTTTCCGGAGATCCGGGTCCACGTACCCGTCCCGACTTGGGCTGCCCTGCAGTGCCAGGAGACTGTCAGCCCGGATCAGGGAGTCCTTTGAGAGTGCGGTCTCGCCGAACCAGCCCATCCCGTCCTGCCCCTCTCCATGGGAGATATTTGCCACCCTGACGCCGAGACGATGCCAGTTCCGCAGGAGATCGAGGCGTCCGAGGAAGAGGAACGAACTCTCGCATGCCATGACGACGGCGAGTCTGCCCGATTCCACGGTGCGGGCCACATCGGCGGCGTTCCGGCAGATTGATACAGCCCCCTCGTGCATCTTCGCGCAGGTGTACAGCCGATCAACGATGGCAGAGCTCGTGAGCAGTCCGATATCCCCGACGTTTACGAACAGGCACCTGACATTCCCCTCTACAAGCCGCAAGAGCGTGACCCGGAAGAAGGTGTCCGGGTCGACTCCCTGCATCTCCGCGGGGAGGCCGTCTCCTTTGAGGAATTCTCTCATGTACACGCTGTCGCAATGGGCATCAAGGGTCCAGGGATCAGCGCGTATATCTTCCGGCTCCATGGTATCACGGGTAGATGTGCATGTCGGGCATTTAATAACTGACGCAGTTCTTAATGCCCGGTAAACGGGCCTATTTTCCTTTTGTCCCGGAATATTTCCGTATCACAAGCAGCGTAATGCACACAACGGCGGCTATACCGACAATGATGAGGATCAGGTCGATGGAGAGCATGCTCGCAAAGAAAAGGACAAACGCTGCGGCGACGACAAACCCGAGAGCGGTAAAGATGACCACCGGGATCCGCTTCCAGCCCAGTATCCAGGCGATGATGGGGGTCCCATAGAGGCCGATACCCGGGATCCACGCAATTGCGATGCAGGTGACCGCACCGTATTTTTTTATGGCGGGGTATCTCTCCATCTTCTTCCCGACACTCTCAATCCAGTCCTTCACCCGCTGCGAGGACAGGGCAAGACTCTGGCATACCTCCAGTATCGCAACCACCATCCCGATCGCAAAACAGGCCATGATGGTGAGGATCGCCACCGGTGTAAGACCAAGCGCCAGGCCAAGAGGTGGTGCAGCTGCCTGGAAGATGACGGTGGACGCGATGAGACTCATGATGCTTCCTGCAGGAACTCCATAGATCAGGCCAAGAACAAGCGGAGATGCGACTGCGAAGACGACAAAGAAGATGACAGCTCGTGAAATCTCCTTCAGCACCGCCCAGGATGCACCGACTGCTGATCTCACGTCTTCACCTGGAATAGAATGTATACTCGCCTGGTATTATCTCTGTTCGGATTCGCAATGGTACATGGAGGGAATGACAGGTACATCCTTGCCGGGGATTGTCCCTGCTATCTGTTCACCTGATCGCTCCCCAAAAATCCACGCTGCTGCCCGGGAACAGTGATGGACTTCTTGTTTATGGCCAGAGAAGTGAGATATCTTGAAATAATAACGGGAATACAGTACAATTCATATGAAACCATCTCGCGGGATGTATCTTGCCTTCTTCTTCCAGGCACTGATCGCTCTGAATGCAGTCTATGCCTTTCTATTAGGTGAATTCCAGGCCATGTTTACTGCCGTTCTCATGTTCGTCCTCACCCTCGTCCCTTACGTGATCTCAGAACGGATGAACATCAAGCTTCCATGGTTTGTGTTTCTCCTCATCGCCCTCGCCCTCTGGATACACACTGCCGGGTACATCCAGGGCTATTACGTCATCTTTTACCCCTATTATGACAAGGTTGCACACCTGGTGTCTGGGACGACGGTTGCGCTTCTCGGGTTCCTTGGCGTCATCTTCCTTGACAAGTACTGGAAGATGACACTCACCACGCCGTTTATCATCGGTTTCACCATCATCTTTTCCGTTGCACTGGGTGCCTTCTGGGAGATGTACGAGTTCTTTATTGACAATGTGTTTGGCGGTTCGCTGGCAGGGCCCATGCAGAACAGCTTGAACGACACCATGCTGGACATGATATTCGTCCTTGGCGGATCAATCATCGTGGCGATACTCGGCAACTTTTATTTCAAGAGTCATCGGAAAGAGGAGATTACAGGGGACTGACCAGGGAGCGTTTTTCGGGTTGGTTCTTCCTTCCCACTCTTTTACGGGTATGGATGCCTCGTGCAGCCGCCATGCGGTTGCGCCGGCTCATGCGACATCCCCCGTATGCCAGAAAGGAGGATAGGAACCGTATCCATGGCTTTTAACCGGATTGAAAGACCCGCACCTGTTCATTCCTCCCCGTAGATTCCAGTGAACATGCCAGCAGTATTTTTGGCTCTTTTCTGCCGGGTATGGGCAGGATTGATGAACCGGATACAAATTGTTGGGGCTATCCGCCCCCACACCCCCATGTGCGATGCCCGCGCCGCCTCCTGAAAAAATACCGCGAGGCTGATTCACAGTCAAAATTTGAGCAACTGGGTATGAGTTATGTGAAGACGCCTCGGCGGCGGTTGTGAGTGACTGAATTGGTATGCAGGTAACAATTCGATTCAGTCTCCTCACACAAAACAGCGAGGCGACGTATTTTCATGCCTTGTGCACGACCGCACATCGATTACCGGTGGTTGATATGAGGAGCCCTGCGTATACGATAAGATAAATTTCTTCCCGCGAAAAAAAACAAAAATGTCGTTTATTCTCAGGTTTATACCAAAAACGATATCTGGGAACCGGAAAATTACATTGTGCGAACTTGAAACAGGTGAACCATGAGCAGAAATAACATGTCAGAAAGTGCTCCTGTGCATTCGAAACCCGTGTACACGAGCAAAGTCGCAGCAGTCCTTATCATCCTCTGTTTTCTTGGGATCATGCCCATCCTTGTCTGGACGACCCTGCCGGAATCAAGCCCCTACGTATCGGTCAGGACAAACTCCGATATGGTCCAGACCGCCGCAGCGTCTGCCGGAATGGAGGTCTGCTCCTCGGATCCGGTGTCTGTAAAGATCTCAGGGGTCACGAGTGCCATGCTGTATCTCCTCTCCTCCCGGTGCAGTTCGCCCGATCAGAACGATCGAGTCGAGGTCCTGGCATTGGGATTCTCAGACACCGACGCAATGCGTGCGGCCATCTCGGAGGCTCAGATGGCAACCAGGTCCTGGCAGACACTCAACACGGCGGCCTTCATGAGCGGGGAAACTCTCTTCGTGATAAAAGGGTCCTCACGAAGCGAGGCCGTATCAGAGATTGGCACCTCCCTCATCGGGCAGGGAGCGGCCAGGATATTATAGAACCAATCTATTTTTTTCTACTTGCTTTTTTCCCTGCGAAGAAGTCTGGAATCGCCACCTCCAGGCATGAGCACACTCCCGGCAAACACCAGGGGATCCGGATGTCTGGATCCAGTATTTCTTTCTGCGAGATCGGCTTAACAGGGGCCCGAAGACCCTCCAGAAGCGATCAGTACAATTCAGTTTTCCGGATTTGTCGTCTGTTCTTCCGGTACAGGATTCCACCGAAGATCATCATGAAGACGATTCCAAAGATCGCGATCACGAGCACCATGAACAGGATCTGGGGGTCCTCAAAATTGGCCGAGATGACCACCAAAGCGGCTGATACGTTCCGAAAACCGGTTCCGAATGCGAGGACTTCCCGGTTTTTGAGATCAGGTCCCCCCATCAGGTACCCGATCAGGAACGACCCGAGGATGAAGAGGACTGCAACGATTATTCCTTCGAGACCGAGGAGGGCTCCGGCCCTGATCGAGAAGTCGCTCGTAAAAAGGGCTGTTGAATAGAGGAGGAGGACCGCGATGATCGAGAGATCTGATACCCGGTTGATGACAGGGTAGAGCCTCCGGGCGACTGCCGGTGCAAGCTTCCGGACCGCCATCGCAACGACGAGCGGGATGAGCATGAAGATGACGAGATAGAGAGCGGTGCCGGTCTGGTCGACCGAAACGCCCTCGATCAGGTAGGGGAGCATGATTGGCATGTATACAATGGTTGCGAGGATCAGGATCATGGTCAGGCCCACGGCATATGCCACATTTCCCTTGATGATACCCATCGCCTTCGGCAACGATGGAGCCCCTGCCGCAGCGGCAACGATGATAAGACCGGTTGCGAGATCGATATCCAGGGGTATGATCTTCATGATCAGCAGTGCAAAGAGTGGTACCACAACGAAGTTGGCGATAAGCGATATGGAGAGGAGTCCCTTCTTCTTCCAGGGCTCAATTATCTCTCTGACGGTCAGGTCGAGGCCCATCGCGGCAATGCTCGTGACGACGAAGAAGAGGATGGCATAGTCCCCGATCTCCACCAGCAGCGGATCCATTGCCATGCCCGTTCATCTCCCCGCAAGAATCATCCTTTTTCCTTCTGGAAGGGTTTCATGGTATCACATAAGAAAGGTTCTATCCTCATCGTTTTCTTCTGAACCAAAAATTGATGATGATATCTAAAAATGCCATTCACCCCCCAACAGAAAATGATATGGAGGTTGTCCGGCAGGATTCACCGGATCAAAAAAAACATTGATGCGTAATCATCCCGCCCTTTCCCGTATCAGAACCCTCAATATTGCTTCCCGAAACACCTCTTTTGGTATTGCCGATAAAATATCCCGGGAATAGTGGAGGTCCTGTTCCCCACAGAAATCCGAGCAGACGCCGCATCCCGCTGACCCAATCTCTTCATCGAGGATTTCTTCGAGAGGTATTCCGTTCATGAGCACGATATTCGATTCATCAGCCCGATTCGGAGGGAGGAGGATGTTTATCACCTCCACTTCAACGTCATCGAGTACGTGCTCCCCTCCCAGTTCCGATATAACATTCAGGAGGTTTTCTCCCGTATCGGAGCATCTCCCGCAGGCCATCTCACCCAGATCCAGGTGGCGCAGTTCTATCACTATTCGGTTAGTGTTCATCCTGTCATCCATTATGGTATAATGAGATTCACTGGTTATATTATTGGTTTATCAGGCGATCTCCACTGTGCCCATATCGGGAAGCCGTGCCTGGCAACCCTCTTTCCCTGGATCTCCTTGAGAGAGACATTTGCTATTCATTTCATAGTGAATATTTCATCTGGCTGCCAGAGACAATCACGTGGATCCCCGGCCGGACAGGGAGAGATGGAAAGAGACGTCCCAATTTCCCAAAAAAAATTTCTGAATCTTCCGATGAAGGGTGCGAAAACCAGGTTTTTTCATCAACCCCGGGTTCCTGAAAAAGATCAATTTACATCTCCCGGGGTTCGTGCGGAAAGAAAAACCGCAGATTGCGGTATGGCGGCAATCGAATCTTCCCGGTTCCTTTTTTTACTGCACGATCCTGCTTTCAGAAATACGAAAATTTCAATGGTTTTTGATACAGTTCGCCCGGGACCGCTAATTCCAAATCATCTGGCCGTCAATGGATATCTATGCCTGCCCCCCTTGTTGGACGAAAATTCGGAATCGGGACCATCGAGCCCCTCCCCCCGGAGAAAGCGAAAGGAATAAAAGTCCTTGGAATATCGGGTTCGAGCCGGCAGCAGGCCGGCATGTCGAAGTCGGAACGGCTGCTGCAGAGGGCACTGGAGCAGTACGCGGCATATGGCTGTATAACCCAATTCATCCGCTTGAAAGACCACAAAATCTACAACTGCGAAGGGAACTATTCCGAGAATCCTTCTTACTGTACCTATCCCTGCCAGAGCTCACTCAAGTATTCGGATGACGAGATGCAGACGGTATACGATGCAGTCCTCGACTGCGACATCCTCGTTCTCGCGACACCGATCCGGTGGAACAATCACAGTGCGCTGGTGCAGAAATTTGTCGAGCGGATGAACTGCATAGAGAACCAGTATTCATGGTTTGGAAACCGCATGATCCAGAAGAAGGTCGCAGGGTTGATCATCATCGGGCATGTCGACGGCATCCAGCACGTCGCCGGAAACCTCCTGAACTTCTTTTCATGGCTCGGATTTCATATCCCGGATGTCGCTATCGCCTCGTGGGTCGGGGAGAATGACGAGGATACCACAAAGGACTGGAACCAGATCCAGCGGAACAAGTATACCCAGGAAGACCTGCAAAATCTCATCCACAGTTCCCTGCGGCTTTCATACCAGCTGAAGCAGGAGTCCCTGTAAGGAGAAAAAAATGCCTCCTCGCTGTTTTTTGTGGGGAGACTGAATCGAATTGTCATCTACATACCAATTCAGTCAGTTCAACCGCCGCCGGAGCGTCCTCACATAGCTCATACCCAATTGCTCAAATTTTGACTGTGAATCTGAAGTGACCGCAGGTCCCCCGGGTCGAGGGCGGAAAGCCTCGCGGTATTTTTTCGGGAGGCGGCGTGGCATCGCACATGGGGGTGTGGAGGCGGATAGCCCCAACAATTTGTATCCGGTTCATCAATCCTACCCACACCAGTAACGAAGAGCCAAAAAAATCCTGGTCTGGAGATCAGATCCCCCGGATTTCCTTTTCTGAGCCCTTCGTGCAATAATATGCATGTTTTAATCCCATCATGCCCGTGACCGGACAGTTCGGGCAGATGCAGCCTTTCATCTCTACTGAACATGTGCTCTTTTTCGTGGCGCAGAAGAGCAGTTCGTCTTTCTCTTTCATGCACGAACTGTAACTGGGGCATCCCGCACAGATGCACATCGCCTGGTTCTTTGCCATCGCCTGTTTCTTCTCTTCCGGCGATTTCTGCTCCATCTTTTGCATCATTTCCTCGAACTTGTCCATGTTTTAGTCTCACCTCTTCTCGATGACCAAGACTTCTCGATTCCGCAATAAATAGGTATTGGCACTTTTTCGGGCTCACAAATGATGGCATATCAGGCCGAAAAAGGCGCGAAATGGATTTTTATGACATTTTCGCAGGTCCGCTGCAAACATCTGGAGCACTTTTTTTTGAAGGATGAAAAATGAAAATCCACGAACCTGCTAATTCCAGGAGTGACCGGATATGACAACAGGGTCTTGATCGTCGGGGGTACCGGCAAGTAGAAAAAAAAACCTGTTTTTGATTAGATTCTAGGGTTCTCCCTTCTGTCTCTTTACGATTAATTGACCGGCTTTCTCCCAGACATCGCAGCGGAGAAGGATAACTGCAATGATACCCATAATGACGATCCCATAAATCCCTGTTCCGAACGAGAATATCATATCGGAAGGGTAGGAGAGGTACAACCATGCAAGAGGCTCCATGGTATCGGTGATAAGGTGCAGGAACACGGCAATCCAGACGCTGCCGGTTTTCAGCACGGCAATGCTGTAAAAGATTCCCATTACAACCGTAAGCAGTATCATAACAGTATTACCAAGGAACGGCTGTCCCGGGTAGTTCATGCCCATAAGGATCAGGCCGGAATGCCACAGACCCCAGATAAGCCCAAGCAGAAGGACGCCTTTGAGTCCCCCGAATAGGTTAAAGAGACGATCCTGGAGATAAATCCTCCAGCCATATTCTTCACCGAAATAGAAGATCCATCCAACACAAAAACCGACAACAAGATTGACAGCAAGACCCGCCCAGAACTCCTCCAGACCAAATCCAATGATAGGATCTCCGCACCTGAAGGTATGATTCAGATAATAGACCGCAAAGAAAAGGACTGTGAATAATCCTGGTATGAGGGCATAGTACCTGAAATTTTTCCCAAAAGACAGCCCTGAGGGATACAATTCTTCACGGAGTCCGTTTCGCAGATTCATACCTATGAGAACGAGAATGCCCGCTATCGAGATGATGACGGAGAACGGAGGCATGAACCGGTAGATCGGCAACGTAAAGAGATTTGCCGGCAGGATGGGCCCGATGATCATCTCCCAGAGAAACACGATGACAGTCAGTGAGAAGACTGTGAAAAACAACTTCGCGGAGCGCGTGACGGTGCGGTCCTTGAATACCATGAGGCAGGAGACTGCGACCGCCGCAGGGATCAGCATCTGTACAAGAGTGCTATATGGCGGCACTCTGCTGATATCGCCAAATGTGAGTATCAGCCACAGATCGAACGCATACGTAAGAAAAAACGTGATTCCGATAAACACCAGGATCTCTTTCTGGACGCCGGACACGACGCGTTTTTCTGGTACTGCCGGACCATTTTTTTCCAAAAACCCCATCTCCCGGATACGATTGTGTTTCAAGATTGAATTGCCCTGGATGACCGCCCTGCTCCTGATTATTCACAGGGAAAATGCCAGGGGATTTTCTCTTTTTATTGCGGTATGCACAAATCCATACATAACAATATCGGTTTGCCAGCGCCCGATACAGGCATTCGCCGAGCATATCTGGACCATTTGTGATGGGCGGTTATGTCTCCTGCAGATCGGAGAATATCCAGAAAATTCAGGAAGGCACCGATCCCGGATTGTCCATTGCGAGCATTCTTGTATTCAGGGAGATTTCGAGAGATCAGCACGGACGGAATGAACAATACGGGTTTATCTCCAATATTACCGTACAGGTATGGTATGAAGAAAGTTATCGTATGCATGGGATTCCTCATCCTCGCGTTATTCATGTGCGGGTGCACAACCACGTCCCAGGAGCCGGCCTCGGCGGTTCATGAAACCCCAGACCTCCTCGGGAACTGGAGCGGCACGATGTACGGGTATATCGAGGGGACCGGATACACAAACTTCTCCGAAGAGACCATGACCATGATGGTGACCGAACAGCACGACAGGGTATTCTCAGGCGTGATGACATTTTCAAACCAGGTCTTCCATTGGGAGGACAAGGCATTTGCCGGCATCATCAGCCCTGACGGCATGACACTAAACATCGTCGAGCATGGGGGCGGGATCTCCTCCGGGAGCATCAACGGGAACGAGATCGAGCTCACCTACCTTGATACCGGCGAGCCGTTCATGGTTGCCGTTGACTCGCTGAAGAAGACGTGAACAAACCCCGGCTCACCCTTTTTCATGGGTGGATCAGGACTGTATCCAGACCTGCCCCAATTCTCCACGACAGAATCGTGTACCATATCAGTATACCAGTGAATTTAGACCTGGTCGAGTAACATGGCAATCATGGTATGGGTCCCGGTATGCCGGTGTCGTATCCCGTCGCTGCCGGGGTGTCGTTCTTGTGAGTTTGTTCCCCGGATCGATATGTCCTGTCAGATGATCGGAACAGGCTACCGTTCTTCCCGTGTTGATTACTCTTCCAAAAGATCCCGGTTAGTGCTCAGCTTCCAGTGGCAATCCGGCAGATCAGGCAAAATGCTTCCCTGATGACCCATTCCACACAGATGTGGCATTCCCCCTGCACATCAAAAAACTGCAGTCGGATGTTCCCGTGATGCACGGTACCGGGCCTCCGCGTCCCGGGCCGACTCTTCCCATTCGCTGACTGCAGGCTCAAACGAGGAATATTTCGGGTTGAAGACGAGGCCGGTCATCCCTTCGTCAAAACCGGCAATGGTCTCGCCCCCGGAGAGCGTTCCATCCATGTATTCCCTGATGCCAGAGTACACGACGCGATCCACCCGTTTTACCGCGGAACCGAGCACGACCTCCGGCCCGAGAGGGGTCTGGTCGGAATCAACACCGATCACGTACCGACCCGGGTGCTGTTTTGCCTCATGGATGACTCCTGTACCAGAGAGGCCTGCAACCGCATAGATCACGTCGGTGCCGCCTTCATACATCCCGGAAGCAATGGTCCCGGCCCTGTCGGGATCGGCGAATCCCAGCGGGGAATTGTCCCTGACATACTCCTGGTCAACGATGATCGCCGGATTTATTGCGTACACTCCTTCGAGATAGCCCCGCCTGAAGCCTTCGAGAAGGTCCGACTGTGTCCCGAGTATGATTCCGACCCTGTCGGTCTCTGTCGCTGATGCCGCAAGGACGCCGGCAAGGTAGCTCGAGCCGTACGACGTGATCTCATATGACCTCATGTTTTCTGAACCCGGACCGGGCTGATCGATGGCAAGCACCATGACATCGGGGTTCTCATCAGCAAGACGGCATGAGAGATCGGCAAAGATGTAGCCGACGGTGATGACGAGCCCGGGTCTTTCAGGGTCCGGGGTTGCGAGCTGCGGGGACAAAGTCTCGAAGTCAGGAGTGGCGAATTCCCGCGTTCTGAAGTCCATGTCTTCCTGCGCAGCGATGAGCCCCCGGTATGCAGTATCTGTGTAGGAGTGATCCTCCCGGTCCAGGTTGTAGACGAAAAAAATCATGGGGAGATCGGGCTCCTCTGGTGTGGTGACTGGGATGGCACCGATCACTACAGCAAGCACTACGCATGCGGCAGCGACAATGACGATGATGATACAGGCAAGCGGAAAGTCCTTCTTCTCGATAGAATTCACCCCCGGTGAAGAGCGGGCATTGCAAAGATCGTGAGAACGAGAAGCCAAAAATTTTTTCGGTTGTTCTTTTCCTTGCCCATTCAGCGAAGGAAAAATGGTTTATTTACGGATCGAGTCCGCTTCTCGGGGGCCAGGTGGGAGCATCCGGGGGGCTTGGAACGCCCGGACCCGGATTATCATCCGATCCCGGCGCGGGTTGTTCTCCAACCACTCCCCAGTGGTTTTCGTCTCCAGAAGCTGCTGCAACTCCCGTGAATGCAGTCATTGCAAGCATGGCAATGATTCCAATGCTGATTGCTCTTTTCATGGTCCTAACTCTCCGCTGCCGGCAGTACCGCAAAGATCACCCTGGTGGATGCGGCAGTAATCAGCGCTTATCTCCTCCTGATAAATAATTGTTGATCCCGGAAGCTATACGAATGAGCTCCTGGCAAAAGTGTGAATCGCTGATTTGGCACGGAGATAAAAATTCGCATCAACAAACGCTCGTGTTTTCATTATACACGGCCCCGGACCAGAATGATTTTCTGGATGAAACACCGATCATGGGTATTCACGGTCACGCCTCCTACCACAGGGGTGAGACAATTAGCAGCAGGACGCTGCAGATATGTTTCGGAGGATATCAGTCATGAAACCAGTTATATTGTTGTTCATTCTCTCCATCATCGCACTTTCAGCCATTCCGGCAGTATCCGGCCAGGAGCCTTACGAGGTTTCGGCAGTGTGGGGAGCAGAAGGTGATGGAGAGGGTGAATTCATGGGCCCCTACGGGATCGCGGTCGATTCCGACGGAGATATCTACGTTGTTGACGAGAGCAACCACCGGATACAGAAATTCGATTCGTCCGGAACGTTTGTGGCGACGTGGGGCGTGGAGGGCTACGACGAGGGCGGCGAGCTGAACCACCCGACCGGTATCGCAATCCATCCGTCCGGGAATGTATATGTCGTGGACAACTACAACCACCGGATCCAGGTCTTTGATGAGAACGGAGAGTTCCTGGATCTCTGGGGGACCATTGGCTCGGGTTCCGGTGAGTTCAGCTTCCCAACCGATGTAACAGTCGATAGCTCGGGCAACGTGTACGTGACCGATTTTGCGAACTTCCGGATCCAGAAATTCGACCCTGATGGTATTTTTTTGACGGCCTGGGGGTCAGAGGGCACCGGGTCTGGTGAGTTCAGCTATGCCGAGGCTGTCGCGGCAGGACCCGACGGGAGCATCTACGTCGCCGACACCCAGAACAACCGGACACAGAAGTTCGACTCTTCCGGAACATTCCTCCTTGAATGGGGCGGTCCGGGCGACGGAGAGGGAGAGTTCCACTATCCCATCGATATTGCCGTCGATGCAGCGGGCGATGTCTACGTCTCCGACTGGGGCAACAACCGCATCCAGAAGTTTGATTCCGGAGGCAACTTCCTCGCGGCATGGGGATCCACCGGGGATGAGGCAGGGCAGTTTTCCGGGCCGACAGGAATCGCCATCGATTCGGACGGCAATGTCTACGTGACGGAATGGGCGATCAACAGGATCCAGAAGTTTTCCCCGTCCACGGTACCCGTCACCTCGACGACGATGCCTTCACCTGAACCGACAACCGCACCCCTCGGGTATATCGGCCTTGCAGGTGTGGTTCTCGCGATGGTGTTGATCACACGACGGAAGCGTGAGTGAGAACCAGATCCTCCCGGGCTGCCACGATCAAGACACCTTTTTTAAAACGAGGGAGATGCCGTCAATTCACCTGTATTGGGCTTTTTCCCAATTGTTTTTCACAAACAGCCGGCATCATACAGTGCAGCGATATAAGGTGCCCCTCCCCGATAAGCACGTGCAGGAAAAGCCAGGCAGGGAAGTTACCTGAAATTCCTCTTTTCCTGAAACCTTGTCGCGACGACATCTGTTATGATCCCATAGACGATGCCTGCCATGATGAAGATCGATCCGCCGCCATAGAATGATATGGCAATGCTCGAGATTATCCCGATGGCTGCACCCCTGATAACGGCGTTCCGCATCTCACCTTTCAGGATTGCCACACCACCGGCAAGGCCGATCATGAAACCCATGAGCAGGCGGCCGTAGAGTATCGTGGCAAGACAGGGCAGGGTCGGGGTGAGCCCTTTAATCTCCACTGTGGAGGTGCCATACGCGCAGCCAAGCCCGAAAAAAGCCGCGAGAAGGAGCGCGATGAGCATCCTCTTTGCATTGATGCCGTCCATGCTGGATGGTGAGGCGGAGGCGGAAATAATGGTATTGGAACGGTTTTACCTGCTGGACTGGATGTGCAGCACGAACCCTCAGATCTTTTGTGCCGCAATAACGCAGAAACCCGCCCTGGCATCTCCCTTCTTCACGTCAAACCCGGTTTCACTGAGGAATGCACACACGTCTTCCTGCGAATAAAACCGGGCACGGGAGAGGAACCGCCCTTTTCCACCATCCAGGAGATACTTCCGGTGTATCGGTCCATCCCGCTCGATGAAGGCGATAACAAGGAATCCTTCCTGGGAGAGGATTCGGTGAATTTCCCTGAATGCCGTTCTCGGATCGTCCAGGAAACAGATGATCGTGACGAAGAGGACGGAAGAACAGGATTCAGTCCTGATCGGGAGATCCTCGACCCTGCCCCGGATGACCCCGATCCCTCTCTGGTGTGCCATCCGGCAGAGGGCACGTGACGGTTCGACCCCGATCCTGATTCCCAGGGGCACAGCAAACCGCCCGGATCCGACCCCTATTTCAACTGCACGGGAGTCGTGTGGTGGGAAGATATGACGGATGCGGGAGAGTTCTGCGAGGTACTCCTCCTGGTGCTCATCGAACCACCGGTCATAGTCATCGGCATATCTCTCGAATATATCATCTGACACGGTTTTCATGCCCCATAAAGACGTTTCCGGACACGTTCCCCTATGGCCTCCTCCCGCCGTTTCAGGACCGAAAGATCGATCTCTTCCCCTTCTCCCCTGTACGTGGAAAAGATGAGATAGACGAAGTCGGCGGTCAGGTCCATCACCTCTTTTTTAAACCTGACCTCGACCGTCGTATCCCCGGCAAACCCCTTGATGGAGAAGCAGTCCGGCTTCTCGAACTTGTAGAACCCCTCACCGACATCGGGGAGCGATTCGACCTTCCCAAAGTTCCTGAGATAGTCGAAAAAACCATCCGTTACCGGGGAATCAAGGAGGAACTCCTTCATGAAGGAGCCGTCTGCACAGACCTTATGCCTGACCGACCGTAGAATCCGCATTCCCGGCAATCCTCCGTATGGCTTCCGCTGCAATCCGGCACTCTTCGTCGGTCGTATTCCACGAGAGGCTGAGCCGGACACACCCCTCCCCTCCGTCGATGGCCCTGTGAACCAGCGGGGCACAGTGAAGGCCGGTCCGCGCGATGATGTTGAAACCACGGGCCAGCATGAATCCCACGTCGTCGTTCTGGAGCCCCCTGATATTGAACGCGATGATCGGCAGGTCAGGATGCTCGTTGTATATCGTGATATTGGACTCTTCCTTCAGTTGCCGGATGAGAAAAGCCGTTTGTCTCTCCGCCTTTTCCATGATTGATTCCATCCCTGTTGCCCTGATGAACTCCACACCGGCCGCAAGAGCGGCGAGACCCGGGTAATTATGGGTACCGATCTCGAACCGTTCCGGCATCCCGCGGGGATGGAGGAGCGAGAAAGAGTCCGTCCCGGTCCCCCCGAACCTGACCGGTGCAATGGCCTCCGGGTCACGCAGAAAAAATCCTCCCGTCCCGGGGACGCCGAGGAGACCCTTGTGCCCGGTGAAGACGAAGGCATCGACAGGGAGGTCCCGGAGACCGACGGGGATATGCCCGGCAGTCTGGGCGCCGTCCACGATGAAATAGATGCCATGGTCGTGCAGGATATTTCCGATTGCTCGTATGTCCTGCACCGAGCCGAGCACGTTGCTGCCATGGGTCATGACCATGAGCCGGGTATCGGGCCGGATGGCTGCTTCGGCCGCTTCCGGCCGGATAGAACACCCTTCGAAGGGAATGATATCCAGGCAGATACGGTGCTGCTGATCATATTCGTAGAGTGGCCGGAGCACCGAGTTGTGGTCGAGTGCCGTGGTCAGGACATGGCATTCTCCTTTTATTCCTGCCAGAAAACCGGATATAAGGATATTCAGGGAATCCGTTGCGTTATGGGTGAAGACAAGGTTCTCAGGGGTGTCTGCTCCAAGAAGAGCCGACAGGCTTTCCCGGGCCCGGGTGATGTAGTCCTCGCCCTGTGTCCCGGTCGTCCTCCCCGACCCAAAGACCGGGAGGGAGAGAGACTGTGCGATCGCCTCCATAACTCCGGGTGGTTTCGGCCAGCTGGTTGCTGCATTATTGAGATAGATGAGGGGTCTTTCTCCGGCGGACATCTGTTTCAGAAATCTGACCACCATCAGCAAAAAGAGATCGTTTGTCTCCCGAACGTATCGCAGGTGGGCGGAACGGATGGTCCCTGCCTGGAGTAATCCCGAGTAACCCAAAAGAGGCAGCAGAGGTGCGGGGAATCCATGAACGTGCCTCCTGCGGTCTTATAAAATTTCAACGTGAATGAGGATACGCTGCGTGCTTCGCCCGCTCCCACAACCCAATCAGGTTTCCTTCACTGTCGATGACGGTGACTAAATTCCCAACGGTATCCAGAGAAATTTTCGGGCTCAGGACTTTTCCTCCCAACTTTTCCACCTTTTGTAGTGCTGCGTCAATATCATCAACCACTGCGTACATCAGTATACGGGACGATGGTTCCTTCCGCTGATACAATCCACCCATATTAAGTGTATCTTTTCCGGACTTCCCTGTACTGATATTCCAGTATTCCACCGGAATATCAGGCACCTGGCTGGGGATGAACTCCCAACCGAGAATTTCTGTGTAGAATTTTTTTGCCCGCTTTAGATCATCTGCCGGAACTTCAAAATACGCTATGTTTGACATAGATTCTGACATAGGTAACAGAAGTCAAATAGGTTACTATCAATTTTTGAACAAAATTCAGATTGGTTGCAGGTTCTCCACTATCCTGTGCTATTCGTCATCTACGAAAAGATGGGAAGTTCGACATAGTGGACGATTATGTCGGGTCTGGCGCGGCAAGGACAGGGAAGGGCATACATCCGCGAACCCGGTGATGTACACCCGAAAAACCCATGGATTCGTCCTCACATCGTAGTCTTCGAATTTGTCCAGAAGAGCGAAAAGTGTCCTTCTTCACAGCAATTTTGTCTCTTCAGTCGGTTTCGGCATCTTGATAACCAGGACCCGGAACACTGATCCACTCTCATTGATCCATCGAGGGGAGATTCGCGTGGTACGAGCAGAGGGCCGTGCTGGTCCTGCTCGCCCTGCTCTCCCCGGGGGTAAAATGCATCACGCTCTGCCCGAAGCTCCCGGCATTCATATCGCCCGCAGTGCTGGACGTACTCGTCAAAGAGTTCGACATCAAGCCCAGCACCACGGTGCAGGCCGATCGTGCCCGCATGGTCGGGGCCTGAAACCTCCTATGATTTTTTATCGCATGAAGATGAAGAATTCGAGAAGATGATTTGACATGGAGTTCAAACCAGAATCTCCGGAAACGACTGATAAACCGGATAAAAAGCGTGACGACCTCAAGGGGAAGGTGCTGGTCCTCAAGGACCTCGTGAATTACCAGGACGGAACGGTTGCAAGCCGGATGGTTGTGAACCGGAAGGCAGGAAGCATCACACTCTTCTCGTTTGACGAGGACGAAGGGCTGTCCGAGCATACCGCCCCGTATGATGCTGTCGTCACCATTCTTGACGGCGAATGCGAGGTCTGGGTCGCGGGAGAGACCTTCCAGTTGAAAGAAGGTGAGACGATCATCTTTCCAGCCAACGCCCCGCATGCACTCTCCGCGATCACCAGGTTCAAGATGATGCTGATCATGATCAGGGATTGATCCAATGGCAGGCGATGAGAAAGACGGGTATTATTGCTCGATCTGTGGAGGGATTCCTCCGGACAGGATCAAGACTAAACGGGTCCTGATAGACGGCAAGGAGACAGGCATCGATCATCTCGATTTCATCTTCGAGAATGTGAAACAGTTGCAGCTCACCGATGGTTCTGCAATCTCCGGAGAGATCATGAAACGGGTCAGGGAATTCAACTACGTGCCGACGAAGAAGGTGGCCGTGTATGCAGAAGCACTCCTGAAGGAATACCGCCAGTGGGAGAAGGAACATGCTTGACCGCTGTCCCGGAGCGGCAAACCTCCGGACACCGACCCTGACGATAAAAAAGTGTCCCCGGTGCGGCGAGGAGATAGAGGTCTTCTCAAACGATGTTTCCGTGAAATGCAGCAGGTGCGGTTTCACCGTCTACAATGATATTCTCTCCTGTGTCCAGTGGTGTACATATGCACAGGAGTGTGTCGGGGAGGAGACGTATCGGAAACTGACGGAGAAGAAGCCGGAAACAGATGAATAATTTCCCTGAAGTGAACGCCGTGAAAAGAAAGATCATTCATATCGACGAGGAGAAGTGTACGGGATGCGGCCAGTGCATCCCTGATTGTCCTGAGGGAGCATTGCAGCTGATTGAGGGGAAAGCACGCCTGGTAAGCGACCTTTTCTGCGACGGCCTTGGTGCCTGCATGGGTACATGCCCTGAAGGAGCGATCACGGTCATTGAACGGGAGGCCGGTGCCTATGACGAGAAGGCCGTCATGGACAACGTTGTCCCGCAGGGACCAGCGGTTATCACCGCCCATCTTGAACACCTCCTCGGACATGGAGAGCAGGAGCTGTACACGCAGGCGATTGACTACCTGAATGAGCACAATATCCCCATACCCCCTCACAGCATTCCCGGACCCCGTCCGGGGCATGCACAGCCAAAGCCCCCATCTTCCCCGGGTTGCCCGGGATTTGCTGCACGTCGCATTCCCGGGCCATCCCGTGAATCGACGCAACTGGGGGAACTATATTCCGAGTTGCGGCATTGGCCGGTGCAGCTCAAACTCATCAACCCGTATGCCGGGTACTTCGACAATGCCGATCTGCTCATCGCTGCCGATTGTGTCCCCTTCGCGTACGCAGACTTCCACCGCCAATTCCTGAAGGATAAAGTGGTTATTATACTCTGTCCGAAACTGGATTCGGATGTTGACGGGTACATCACGAAACTGGCCGGGATCTTCGCACACCATGCAATCAACTCGATAACCGTTCTCCATATGGAAGTCCCCTGCTGCAGCGGGATACGGTATATCGTCAACCAGGCCATTGAACGCTCGGGGGCGACCATCCCGGTGAAGGATGTGACAATATCAATCGACGGCCAGGTGGTCTGAACCGGGCATTCCACCCGATTTATGAATATACCGCTGAAGAAGCGCTTCATTGCCGAGGAGATTTCATGCACCATAGAGGTGCTTTCGGACCCGTTCTCCAATGCCTGCTCCCTGCTTTTCGGGAAGGTGCGATCAGACTCCCCCCTCTGTTGGTAAAGAAGAGGAGATAAGATCCGATCGATATACGTTGCCTTCCCAGCATCCCTTACACACGTTCACCCGCTTTCCTTATCCCTCAACACCGCATTCTCCAAACCGCACACCGACCATCATCCAACAATTTCAATCATTCCCTCCATGGAGGATAAGTGGACAATCATATCCCTTTAAGCCCGCAAAAATCCCACACATTCGCGTGGATGTATACATTGACGAATCGGGAGACATTGGTTTAGGAGAGAGATCCTCTCCATTTTTCGTGATTGCTGCCCTTATCGTCCATGAACCAATCCAGATAAAAAGGTGCTTTTCAAAGATCAGGAAAAACCGCCTGAAGAAAAAATACCGGGAGTTACCCGAGCTTAAGTTCAACAATTCTGATAAGGTGATCAAGCGGCGTGTGCTCGAATGCCTTGCACAATCCAATATCGAGTTCTGGTGTTCAGTCCTTCGGAAGGACCAATTATACGAGCACCTCCGGAAACAACCACAAATTGTCTACAATTTCCTGACCGGATCGCTCATTGCGAGAATATACTTCCATTACTGGCCATTTCATGAGATCAATATAATCGTGGATAAATCGCTGAACGGTATCCAAAAGGACCTCTTTGATCAGTATATCGTGTATAAAACGATGGAACAGACGACCCCTATCGTTGAACCCTTAGTGCCTCCGAATATATTACACAGGGACTCGCGTCAGGAACCATGCATCCAGGCAGCAGATTTCATCGCAGGTGCAGTGCACCGGAAATATCGGCAGGCAGACGAGTCCTGTTATCTCATCATCCAGAACAAATGTCTGCAAATCTTTGACTACTTTCAAGGACCCCAAAAGCGATTGTGACCCCTTCCCTACTTTGTCCCATCTACCTCAAGGTAGCCTCATCCGTTTCGGGAAGGACTTACTCACAGTGAATGTATCATATGTTTCTGCTATATTATAGTTGTCTCCATTTTGATAGGTGCTCTTTCTTGAAGAATCGAGAAGCATTCACCCCGCTCTCCTTATTCCTCCACACCGCCTTTTCGAGTCCGCATACCGAGCATTTCCCCATCTCGACCGACACCCGCTCCAGCCGGTCCACATCGATCAGTCCCGGGGGCAGAGGGGTCGAGGTCCGCTCCCGCTGCACCGCCTCCTCGTAGCATTCCCGGCAGATGAGCATCAGTGGCGGAAACAGGGAAGGGGCAAAAAAGGTTTCTGGAGAATTGAACGCACTGTATAAAAGCCTCAGCCGTGATTTGAACACGGGACCTGCTGATTACAAGTCAGCCGCTCTGCCAACTAAGCCACTGAGGCGCCATATACTTTAGGTGATTTTTGCATAAAAAAGGTGGCGATTGAGAAAACAATTCTCTTCTCCCGGAGTCCGGGGTATCCTGATGATACGGGGCCTGCATGACCGGTGAAATTGTGTCGGAATTCCATAAAACAAGCTATATCAATTCCAGGGGGAAGTCTGAATACATGACGCCGCGTGCAGTATATCCCATCCTGGCACTCGTTCTTGCCGCCTGCCTGCTCCTTTCAGGCTGCACCTCGAACCAGGCTCCACCGCCTCAACCCACCATATCCCCGGGAAGAACCCTTGTTCCCGGAGAGCCCATTCTCGGAGCCTGGGTGCTTCATTCCGACCCTGAATCAATGGAGATATACCTCTATATCTTCAGGGAAGGCGGCCGGTTCGATTCGGTGGCATTTTCCGGCGATCCCTCGATCTCCCTTCCGTTTGAGAGATACATCGTCGCAGGAAACTGGACGCACACGGGAGATTACCGGTACCGGATCGATGGCCGGCTGATCAATTACGATCTCCCCTCGCGGACCGAACAGTCGATCGATCTTGCAGAGACGCTGGTATATGATCCGTCACGCGACATCCTTGTCCATGATCAGCGTCCCGACTGGAAATACGTGAGAGTATCACGTGAGCCAAAAGTCCCCCCGGGGCTGGATGTCAGCATCCCGTCCGGATGATATCGTCCAATCCCCCGTTTTTCCACAATATCCAGACAGACCATCGGACGGGAACGTCCCCGCTGTCTCGGAAAATATCCTCGTGACCGGCTTTTGAGGTGCAGCCCGCTCTTACCTCTCCCATACCGGGACACCCTTGTACAGTATCCGGATCAGGCGGTGGTAGGGAATCGAAGTGGTTCGCACTTCGGACTCGATCTCGAAGAAACCGGGACCAAGGGTCTTGATCTGTTCCCCGGATACGCACGACTCGTTGCCTGGCGCACCGCGATCCACGTAGCATACCGTGACATCGTCGAACGAAAACTCCGGGTCATGGAAATACCGGAGCAGAAGCTCATGGCTCTTTCTCACGGCTCTTCCCACCCGGGGAGTGCCAGGCATGAAGGATATCTCCTCTCATGGAACACCTGGACTGTCGCCACCCGGATATCTGCATAGGTATCTTTCATGGGATTGTTGCCGGTATTGGTGTTCCTGTCCCAGCACGGGAAGTTGCTTCCCGAGACCTCGAGCCTGATGCGATGATCTCTCCGGATCAGTGCTGCAGTGCTTCCTCCGTCGATATTGAGTGAATACACGGTCCCGGGAGAGAGGAGGGATGGGTTTTCCAGGGAGTCCCGAAACTTTGCCCGGAGAATACCCGACGTCAGATTGATCGCCCTTCCACCAGGAGAGACGTCCACCAGTTTCACGCAGAGATCGGTGTCGGGAACATCGGTAGAGATCCAGAGGTGCACGGCAATATTCCCCGCGATACAGAATGGGACCTCCAGCGGCGGTGTGGTGTATACGAGCACCTGGTTGGCCGCTTCAACCTGCCGCTGGTCTGCCGGCCCCATTGGGGTGATCCCTGTCATGCAGCATGACTGGCCTCCCAGGCTCGGAATCGGGTCCCGGGGGTTGTACACGTACACGTCGGTGGACTCGTCTTCCGGCAACTCTGACGAAAGAAAACCATTGCCTGAAAGAGAATTCGCCCTTCCGCCGCTGTGAAGGTAAAGGGTTCGGAGCCGGGTTTTCTCAGGAGGCCAGGACGGATCATCCCTCCAGGTATTTTCACCGAGCATGTAATACCGGACCCTCGGTTCGTCCATGATCCTGTTCTCCATTCCCTTGAGCCAGTGATCGAACCATTTGAGCTGAAGGTCGTCAATCCGGTTTGCCGCCGCCTCGCCGAGATCACACGGACCGAGGATAGATGTCCAGGGAGAATGGTACCAGGGGCCCATCACCAGCTTCTGGTTCTCCCTCGCTCTCGTTGACCCTGCATGACTCTTCAAACCCCCAAAGAGCCTGATGTCCCCGTCCCTGAATATGTCGTACCACCCGCCGATGTGCATGGCAGGCACCATGATGCGTGAATACACCCTCTCGATGCTCCAGCGCTGCCAGTATGCGTCGTTTTCCGGATGATCTATCCATTCGAAGAAGAATGGTGCAAGGTCGTGGGCACGGAGCAGGGGGAACGAGTCCATGGGGAGCCACTGCCACCAGTCGTGCATCGACTGGATTGATTTCCAGAGCACAGCCTCGTACCCGGAGAGACCCTTTCTCCTGGCGGTATCGGTCGAGAGATACATTGCCCAGGTGAGGTTGAATGCCAGGGCAAAGGCACCCCCGTTATATGCCCACCCCTCATGCAGGTGCGGGGTGCAGAAAGCCGGACAGATGCAGGTAAGATGCGGGGGGGCAAGGGCTGCAGCCATCATCTGTGTCAGACCTCCGTACGAGAACCCGTACATGCCCACCTTCCCTGATGATCCGGAAAGCGCGGCCGCCCATTCCACGGTATCGTACCCATCCTCTGCCTCGTGCCGGAACGGTGAGAACTCCCCACCGGAAGCCCACCGTCCCCGGATATCCTGGGATACAACGATGTATCCGCGGGAGGCATACCATGAGGGATGTGCATAAGAAAATGTCTCGGCATGGGCCTTGTCGTAGGGCTGCCGGATCACGAGGACCGGCCAGGGGCCCTCTCCCGATGCCGGCCGGTATACATCGGCAGCGAGCAGTGTCCCGTCTCTCATCTCGGACATGACATTTTTTTCAACGATGGCTCTGGCAATCCTCATTTCCTCGTCCAAGATCCCACATTCCTTTATCTCACAAAGGGAATCTGATGATATATGCTCTTCTCCAACAATTGTAAATAATTCCCGATCATCAGCATAATTTCCGGTGAAAGGATACAGGCAATGGAGTGGAACCCCGACATGCCCGATATGATACGGAAAACCACAGGAAAGGAGACTTTGAGACCAGGAACGTATCCATGAGCAGACATCGGATACTGGCCCGTATCCTCACTCCACTGGCATTCCCTGCAGCCTGTGGCGTGTTCATCCGAGCCCTGTTCTCATTCGTACTGGCGGAGGCAGGTCTTTCTCTTGCGGTCGGTTATCTCATCTAACATTCGAGACAGGCTGGTTGAACACGCTGTTCCTGCGAGAGAGATCTCGTGGGAATGGGGTCCACCGATCAGGATAGCAGCCATTATGCCCCACGGTCACCCACTATTCTATCACGGATGACACACCTCACGGTTGATATCGGCGGACGGCCCGGCATAGACTGTCGTGGTTTCTGCGATTACTGCTACTTCAGGCACGTGAAGGAGACGGAACCCTTCGGCTGCCGCTATTGCCCGCCCTACAAGAAAGGGTGCGATTACTGCAGCAGGAGCGTGAGGGAATACTATTCCGGGTTCAAGGAGCTCCGGGATATCGGCGACGACGTCCTTTCCAGCCTCCAGGCGATGACCGACGACCTCTCCCGGGTGACCATAAGCGGGGGCGGCGACCCGAGTTGCTACCCGCGGTTCACCGACCTGATCGAGCTCCTCGCAAGCATGGAGGCCCCGCTCCATATCGGGTACACGAGCGGCAAGGGATTCGACGATCCTGCACTCGGGCGGTTTCTCATAGACCACGGGCTATCAGAGGTATCGTTCACCGTCTTCTCGGTCGACCCCGCACTCAGAAAGAGGCACATGCACGATCCCACGCCCGAGGCAAGCCTCGAGATACTCGAGACGCTCTGCGGCGAGATCGACGTCTATGCGGCAACGGTCGTCCTGCCGGGAGTCAATGACGGGGAGGTGCTCGAAGAGACCGCGGAGTGGCTCGAGGAGCGTGGCGCAAAAGGGTTCATCATCATGCGTTTTGCGAATGCAACGGAACAGGGCCTCATCCTCGGCAACGCACCACTCATCCGGGACCAGAGGGTGCATACCACAGAAGAGTTCCGGGATATGGTGACCGGTCTTGCCGGACGCCACCGGATGAAGATCTCCGGAACTCCCCTCTGGGACCCTGATATCGGGTCCCCGTTCGCCATCCTCAATGAACCGCAGCTGCTGGACAAGCTCCCGCGAATCACGCGGAAGGCAAGCGTCATTACCGGGTCGGTCGCAGCCCCGTACATCAGGCAGATACTCGATTCGTGTGGAGAAGGCGCCCGGGTTGTCGCGGTGCGAAAGGAGATTGCCTGCCTGATCACGGAGAGGGACCTGGAAGAGATCGATTGCTCAGACCTTGAAGACCTGGTCGTCGTACCCGGGAGGGCTTTTGTCCATGACAGGGAGGCCGGACGGATCCTCTCGCGGGACGGCGTGGAGAGGACGGTGATGAGGGGGCCCGAGATGCTCACCGCCGATGCCGAGACCAGCATGGGTATGACCCGAAACGGTGTCCTCCAGATCGAGATGGAGGGGCTGGCCGACCTCATCAGGCTGATCAACAGGTACGGGAACTGAACAAGCGGTTTTTTCTCCATTCCGTCGATCTGGCAGGAACGATAGCATTATTATACAATCTGCTGATTTAATAGGTAGCACTCTTTCATTTTTATGAAAGTGCTGGCATATGTAAGTCCGACGTGCCGCTCCCGGCACGGCCCCCCGAGAAATTGGGCTTTGGGATTACAGAGAGTCGGCTATTTTTGACTCTTTTCGGATTTGCATGGATATTTGGGAGGTTAACAATGGCAAGAATGCACGCACGCCGACGGGGTGATTCAGGATCCGTCCGGCCATACAGGAAAGAATCCCCTGAATGGGCCAATACAGATGTAGAGGCAATCGAGAAGATCATCGTTGATCTCAAGAAGGAAGGGGTCTCCAGCAGCCGGATCGGGCTCATTCTCCGTGACAAGTATGGTGTGCCTGATGTGAAGCTGATCACCGGAAAGCGGATCGGCCAGATCATCAGGGAGAAAGGAATGGAATCCGAGATCCCCGAGGATCTCCGGAACCTTATTGAGAAAGCGCTCGGTTTGAGGAAGCACCTCTCCGAGAACAAGAACGACCTGCACAACAAGCGCCAGCTGCAGCTGACCGAGTCGAAGGTCCGCCGCCTTGTCCGCTATTACGTGGGCTGCGGCAGGTTACCCAAAGACTGGAGTTACAAGCCGGAGACTGCCGAGATTCTCCTGTCCAGATGAGATATGTCACTCGATGAAGCCGCGTCACAGCTTGCAGACCACCTGGCGAGGCAGGAATTCGTGGAAGTCTATGCACACCACGACGCCGACGGCATAGCCGCAGCCTCGATCCTCTGCATTGCGATGCTTCGCAGGAAGATAAGGTTCCGGCTTCGGATCAGGGCACGGATCAACGCCGGGGACTTTCCCGCCGGCGTCGGTGTTCTGCTCTGTGATTTCGGCTCAGGCATCGAAGAACTCCCGGAAGAGGTGATGGTGGTAGATCACCACCTCCCACGTTTCAGTGGCGGCCTCCATGTCAATCCCAGGCTTTTTGGGGTAGACGGTGACAGGGAACTCTCCGCTGCCGGAACAGCCTATCTCGTGGCGAGAAAACTTGGGGACAACCGCGATCTCGCCGGACTTGTGATGCTCGGTATCATTGGAGACGGGCAGGACCTGGAGGGCAAGAACCTTGAGATCTTCAACGAGGCGGTCGCCCAGTCCGTCATCACAACGGAGAGGGGGTGCAGGCTTGTCGGGAGGGACATGCATGAATCTCTCCTCTCGGCCACCAATCCCTACCTGCATCAGATAAGCGGTGATGAGGTGGCCGCTATGGACCTGATTGACACGGCGTCCGTCGAAGACGAACCCGAAACTGACGTGCTGCTGTCGCTGATCGTGATGCGGATAAGCCCGTATTCCCCGGTGGAGACATTAACAAGCCTATACGGGGACAGGTTCTCTCTCGAACGGGAGATCATCACCGACGCTCATGCATTCACCGCCGTCGTTGACGCCTGCGGGAAGTGCGGACGTGGCGGCCTTGCCGCATCTCTCTGTCTCCGTTCCCCGGACGGGCTTGCAGAAGCATGGGAGACCACCATCCACCACCGGATGCGGGTCGTGCAGGCGATCAGGGCAGCCCTGCAGAAGGGGGGTGAAGACGGCTTTTTCCAGGTCGACGAGGTATCGGTTGCGAGTGATGTCGCCGACGCCATCTCGCGGGACAGCCTTATCGAGACCCCGGTCTTTGTCGCTGCAAAGGCAAAGGAACTCTGCTACATCTCGGCACGTTCACCGCACGATCTCTCCATCGACCTCGGCGACGCAGTCAGGGAGGCGGCGGTGCAGAGCGGTGGATTCGGCGGCGGACACCGGCGAAGGGCGGGGGCCACGATCAGCTCATCGAGGCTGGACCAGTTCAGGACACATCTTGCAGAGGTGCTCGCTGCATGAAGAGAATTGAAGGGACCATACGGACACGGCACAGGTACCCGGAATGCGTAGCCGGAGCGGTCAGACCGGACAACCTCTCCAGCATGCGGACCAGTGAGACGGACGGCATGGTGATAACAACGGTTGTCGGAAGCCAGCCAAGGTCCGTCATCGCATCGGTCGACGATTACCTGATGAATCTTTCAGTAGCGGAGGAACTATGCGGTCTCACTTTGAGATGAATGCAACTCTCCAGTTCAGCGGAGAGATAACCACAGAGGCACAGGCTGCCTTAAAGAAACTGATCGAGGACTCGAACCGGGTCCATTTCTGGAAGGGAGTCCCGAAAGGTGTGACAGATCCGGCAGAGATCGGCCAGATTACCGGCATACCGCAGTTCGGGAAAAACTCCGTTGACCTCAGCTTCTCCAGCGGCCCGTATACAAGGGTCCATGATGCCCTCTTCCGGTTCAGGAAACAGGTGGCACCCGTCATGGGCAGGCACAGGCTCGGACTGCGTGGAATCGAGGTGAACGGGTACCGGATCACCGTCTCGGGGGACTTTCCCGAGGGGTTCCATATTCCCAGGCTGCCGTTTATCAGGGAGTCGTCACTCGAGGACGGGACACTCACGCTTGTCCTTGACGTATCCGAATCGGACCTGGAGAACAAGATTCCCGACCGCCTGGTCCGCCTCGTCGAGGAGAAAGTCCAGGCCGCAACCTATGGTGGCAAGGGCGAACACTGGGATCTCGTCTTCGAGAGCGGGAAAAAACCCCGGTACTCGGACGCGGACCCCACCGCCGAGATGGTGAAACGGGGCTGGATCAAGCACTCCTCTGCGAGGGGGCAGTGGATTCACGGCCCGCAGTCGGTCCAGCTCTTCCGGGCGTTCGAAAAGATCGTCCTGGGCGAGATCATCGGGCCCATGGGGTTCTCGGAGATGATCTTTCCCAAACTCGTCCCGTGGGATGTCTGGAAGCGCTCAGGACACGCAAAAGGGGTCTACCCCGAGATCTACTATGTCTGCACGCCAAAGACACGCGATCCCTCCTTCTGGGAAGACATAGGCGACTACTTCAAGGTCACCGGCGAGGTCTGGGTCGAGGAGATAAAAAAGAGGATCGACGGTCCGATCGGCGGGCTATGCTATGCCCAGTGCCCCCCCTTCTGGCCATTCCTGCAGGGCGAGACACTGGCAAACGACTGTCTCCCGGCACGGATCTTTGACCGCAGCGGAACCTCGCACCGCTACGAAAGCGGGGGCATTCACGGCATCGAACGCGTCGATGAATTCCACAGGATAGAGGTCCTGTGGCTCGGAACCGCAGAACAGACAGTACAGATCGCCGATGATCTTCACGAGGCCTACCGCCACGTCTTCGAGGATATCCTCGAGCTCGAGTGGCGATGTGCACGGGTCACCCCCTGGTTCATGGCGCAGGAAGGGATGATCGACACGGGCGAACCCGGCCAGGAGTGCGGGTGCGGGGCGAGGATAGGTACAATGGACTACGAGGCCTTCCTCCCGTACAGCAGCAACTGGCTGGAATTCCAGAACGTGAGCATCAACGGCGACAAGTATCCAAAAGGCTTTTCAGTCAAGATACAGAGCGGCGCCGATTGCTGGTCAGGGTGTTCAGGTATAGGGCTCGAACGCTGGACGGCCGCATTTCTCGCGCAAAAAGGGCTGGATATCGAAAACTGGCCTTCTGGAGTGGCAGAAATTGTCGGAGAACTCAATGAATTATTTAAATTCCTTTGAATGGTGATAGAATGGCAAGAAAAAAACAGGTTGGAAGAAGAGTTGAAGGATGGAAGACAAAGAGCTGGTACAAGGTATATACCCCTGATAACCTGGGGAAAGTCTATATCGGCGACACCATCGCAAATGACGCAGAAAACGTGGTCGGCAGGGTAATGCAGACCACGCTTGGCGAGATAACGAACGATTATTCAAGGCAGAACGTGAAGATGAGATTCAGGATTGCAAGCGTTGCCGGCGACTCGGCATACACTGAGTTCCTGGGGCATGAACTGACCCGTGACTACCTCAGGTCCATGGTGAAGCGCCGCACGTCCCGTATCGACTGCACTATCCCGGTCACGACAAAAGACGGCAAAAAGGTGAGTCTCACGGTGACATGCTACACCCTCACCAGGGCAAACCTCTCCCAGACCCATGCAATCCGGGGAGCAATACTGGAAAAGGTCCGCACCCTGGGTACGGAGGGCGATTTCAATGGTCTCATCAACGGCATCGTGACCGGTGAGATCTCCAAGGAAGTCTTCAAGTCAGTCAAGGAGATCTTCCCCGTCAGACGGGTGGAGATCATCAAGTCAAAGGTCGGTCTTGTAAAGACCGCGTGAGGAGCAGGCACTGATCCGCCCTCCTCCCAGGGAGAGGCGTCTGCCGCTCCGAATTTTGTCCCCCTGGAAACGGGTGGAATTTCCCTTTTTTCCGGCAATCAACTGGTGCAGTATCTTTTTCCCTCAGTCAGAATCCTTCCTGGCAGAGCAGGCGACGAGCAGTACGGCATCGCATCACGCGGTCGAATCCGGAGTCCAAGGATAGTCATAAGACAACCCGAAACCAAAACTCTACTTGATGACTGCCGAGAAGATCCTTTTGTGTGTGCTCGACGGAATTTCCGACAGGCCCTGCCCAGAATTCGGGTACCGGACCCCGTTGCAGGCCGCACACACACCGAACCTCGATACCCTGGCACGCGAGGGGATCTGCGGGATAATGGACACGATAGCCCCGGGAATACGGCCGGGATCCGATACCGCCCACTTAAGCCTGCTCGGGTACCCCCCTGAGAGATACTATACCGGCCGTGGACCGCTCGAGGCCGAAGGGTGCGGGATCCACATGGAGAGGGGGATGATCGGCTTTCGTGTAAATTATGCAACAATCGACGATGAAGGCATCGTAACCGACCGGCGTGCCGGTCGCATCTCCGACACGGGTGCTCTTTCCAGGGCCATACAGGAAGAAGTCGATCTCTCGTCCCTTGGTGTGGAGTTCGTATTCAGGTCGGGCGCCGGCCACCGTGCAGCTCTTGCCTTCAGGGGGGAGGGGCTCGGTGCAGCGGTCAGCTCAAACGATCCGAAGAAGGAGGGGGCCATTTTGCACCGGTTCGAGGCCCTCACGTCAAAGCCCGAAGATCGAAAGACTGCCGAGGCCCTGAATGATTTTGCACGGCAGGCTGGAGAGATCCTCCGCGAACAGCCGCTCAACCAGGAGAGAGAGAAGAGAGGAGACCAGCCGGCAAACATGGTCCTCATTCGTGGTGCGGGCCAGATGGGGCATTACGAGCCATTCAACGAAAAATATGGAATGAAAGGGTCGGTAATCGCTGCAGCCACCCTTATCACCGGAATCGGGACCGTGGTGGGACTCACCAGGGTCGATGTGCAGGGCATCACGGGTTCTGCGAATACGAACCTTGAAGGAAAGATACGGGCCACCATATCGGAACTGGAAAAAGCGGACTTTGTCCTTCTCAACATCAAGGGCGCCGACGAGGCCGGGCATGACGGCAACGCCCAGAAGAAGAAGGAGTTCATCGAGGTGATCGACCAGGCACTCGCCCCCTTGCAGGACCTGGAGAATTGCCTGATCGCATTCTGTGCAGATCACAGTACCCCGTGCAGCGTGAAAGACCACAGCGGCGACCCGGTTCCGCTTCTCATCCATGGCGAAGGCGTGCGGGTGGATGGCGTGGATCGGTATGACGAGATTGCATGTGCAGGCGGCGGACTCCACCGGATACGTGGTGAGTACCTCATGCCCGTCCTGCTCGACCTGGTGAACCGTTCACGGAAATACGGGGCGTGAGGTGAGATGGAAAAATGATACATGAATATACTCCCGCAAGCATCTTCGAGGTCGATACGATCTCCTTGATCGAGCCGTCATATTCCGACCTGATCGACGAGCAGTTCACGTACCTGCTGACCACTCTCGAGGCCGAACAGGGCAGACTGCTCATCGATGAAGAATCCGATCCCCTGGCCCTTGCGGTCCTGACGCCGAACGGGTGGTTCGCCGGTTCGTTTCATCTCCGGCACCCGACTGCCCCTCTTATCGAGTATTTCGAGAGCATCGGGGGTGACATCTACCAGGAAGACCGCGATATCTGGGAACAGTCGGTACGTGAATACTACAGCCTGATCATCAGGCAGGAAGTGGTTCCGGCGCTTGAAGATGTCAACCCTGAACGGGTTGGAATGATCGACTCGCTCCTCGAAGAGGTCTGGGGAGACCGGAGCGGCGCGGAATGTCTTGACTGCTGCTGCGGGTCCGGAGTCGGGTCGATGGTTCTCCGGAACCGGGGGTTAAAACCGATCTCGTTTGACATAGACACGCCGTTGCTCTCCCTCGGGTTCCACACGGGCAGGCTCCGTCCGGAAGAGACGATGTGTATCGACGGTTCCCTGGCGAGCAGGTTTATCGGGCAGACCAAGGGCGGCCTCGGCCTGATGTTCGGGGAGTTCAACGAGTTCAACAGGGAGTCATGGGAGATGATCACATCTGAACTGATATCCCTGACCGAATGGTCGCTGATAACCGTCGGAACAGAGAGCGAGGCCGATCAGGTGGCCAGGTGGGGGGAGTCCCGCCACAGGGTGGTTGAGGTGCGGGAGAATACCCGTGACCCGATCTACGACAGGTTTGTCTGCATCATAGAGGAAGAGAACTGAAATGCTTCCTTTGGAAACACTTTTGTATCCGGGCAGTCACAGCACTGAGCATGGACCAGGATCTTCGGGAATCCGGTGATGGGCTTGTCCCATCCCCTCGGCTTCGAACACTCTATAACCTGTATCTCATCCTCGTCGTCTGGCTGGCAATACTGCCCTGGTTTATCCCCCTGGCTCTCTTTTCGCCGCCCATCGTCTCACTTCTTGTCGGTGTGCCGCTGCTTGCACTGGTTCTCCTTGCGGCCTGGTGGATTCCGAAGTACTACCAGACTATCCTCTATACCCTGCAGGAGGAGGATATCTGCTGGAGACGGGGCGTGTGGTTCAGGCAGACAGGTATTGTCCCCTACAACCGCATAACAAATGTCGACATCATCCAGGGACCACTTGCACGGATCTTCGGGCTCTCGTCCCTGCGGATACAGACCGCCGGCTACTCGGCCCAGGCACCGGCGGAACTCGTGCTTGCAGGGATAGTCAACCCTGAAGAGATCCGGGATATCATCATGGGCCATGTCCATTCGCAGTCCCCGCTCGCAGTTGAGACATACGGAGGCAGCAGGAGCGAGGGTGCATCGATCAGGGAGATACACGGCGAACTCGTCCGGATCCGAACGCTCCTCGAGGAGGGACAGAAGAGATAATCCTGCTACTTTTTCCGCCTCTTCTTGGGAGGGGGGGCCAGATCGCGAACACGCTCCCCGCATTCCAGTTCTGCAACAATTTCAACAGGATCTGCCAGTGTCCCAATCAGGTCAAGGATCAGGAGCAGCCGCTGTACCCCGATAAAGTGCTCTGCCATGACCCTGGAGACCGGAGTCAGCTCGATCGTTGTGCCCGTCTCCCTGACCAGTCCGTGCGATGTGAGAAGGGGGAGGACCGGCTCCATGGTCCCGACCATCGTTTTGCATATCTTTTCAAGCGCCTGTTTATCGCCCCCGCAGACGACGGCGTTTGCAACATACTCCTCTGAACTCTGCTCGATGTCGTGCTCGGGGGCAACCTCCTCCATCTCACCCTTGAGCACCCGCAGTGCCACCTCCTCCTCTGTGGCAGATGAGCTGCGTGTATACGTTCCGCCCGGTTCGGCAAGCGCAACCACTTTGCCAAGGTCATGGTAGTCGGGCCTTCCCGCACGCCCGGCCATCTGGTTGAACTCCTGGACCGAGAGCCACGAGATTCCCATTGCCAGTGAATCGAAGATCACCTGGGAGGCAGGGAAGTCGACTCCTGCCCCGAGAGCCGCGGTGGTGATGACTGCCTTTAATTTCCCTTTTAAAAACCGGTTCTCCACGTCCCGCCGCTCCTGTGAGGTCAGGCCGGCATGGTATGCCGCGTATCCACGGCCGAGAGCGTCCGCGATCACGTGGCACCTGGCCCGGGAATTCGTAAAGACGATGGTCTGTCCATGAAATCCCTTGCTTGAGACATGGCCGAACTCCTCCTCGCAGAGCCTCTTTATCGTCGGGATCTTCTGCTTATGCTCGAGGAACATGAGGTAGCGTTCCAGTGCCACGGGACGTTCGTCATACCGGACCAGGACGGCACCAAGCTTCTTTGCGAGAAGGTTTGGAACACCGATGGTCGCGCTCAGGTAGAGGAACTGGGCCTTTGGCGCCAGGTATTTCAACCGTGCGACAAGCCCGTCGAGCCGGTGCCCGCGGTCCTCGTCCTCGAGCATCTGCACCTCGTCGATTATCACCGTTCCAACCCTGGAGAGCTTCTTTCCGCTCCTGATCATGTGGTCCACCCCCTCGTATGTCCCGACAACAAGGGGCGATCGCACGTTCCTGTCCCCGATGGGCCGGTTCTCGGGGATGTTGATCCGGCTCTTCCCGATGAGTATGCCGACATCGACGATCTCACCATAGCTCTCTGAAAACCGCTGGTACTTCTGCACCGCCAGCGCAACCAGCGGTACGAGAAAGAGTGCCTGGCCCCGTCCTTCCAGGTAATTCTTCATCCCCGCCATCTCGCCGATGAACGTCTTGCCGCTGGCCGTTGCCGAGACGATGAGCTGGTCTTTGCCGAAGAGAAGGCCGGCGTCGACGGCCATCTGCTGGGCGGGCATGAGTTTATCCACGCCGCATGCCTCGACAAAGGATCGTGGAAGCGGGAGTTCAACGAGGCTCTGCGTCTGGGATACGGGATGGGCAGCCTGGCGATCAAAGAGCGTCTCTGATATCCTCGACTGCTCCGGCTGGATGCTCGCGAGCACCTTGTCTACATCACGAAAATTCCTGAGCAGCTCGTCAAGATGTCCGAGAGCCCGCGTTCCGACCCGTCCCATGTGGGCCATCTCCCTGCGGAGCTCTCTCTTCGCGCATCCGAAACAGATCTGCTCTCCGGTCCCGTACCGGACAGACGTCTTCCTGTTTATCGGGGTGATCCGGTCCTCGAGAAGACACATCCGGCAGAGTTTCGCATAGGAATGCGGGATCTGGAAGTCATCGAGGAACGATTCGAATGTGGCATCCGGCCCGGTGAGACGGACCTCTGCCTTCCGGAGCGCCATGAGGAGTTCTTTTGTCGGCGTATTCCGGAACTCCTTCTTTCCTGCCCTGCGGAGGCGGTACTGGGAAGGGCGCATTCCCCTGGAACTGTTGGATATCCCGGCAAAACCCACTCCCCGTATCTTCTTTTCGTCAAGGAAGATGATCTTGTAGTCCCCTTTGTAGGGGTGGACGATCACCATCATGATGCGATGAGATCATGGATCTGATAGGAGAGACCTACACCTTCGAGCCTTTTTAGGAAGTCGGTAAATTCCTCGTCGACTATGAATATGACGCAGTCGAGACCATGGAAGGCCGCCTCGATCACCCCTTCCCGTGCTCCAAAGAACATGTCAGGTCTCCGGCCTGCCTGGAGGAGAGCGATGTACGCCTCGAGGCCGACCGCTGCAACGATACCGCCCAGACGGATCACGTCGGGCAGGCGGTCCTTCCGGACTTTTCTTGACCCGCCCCGCTGGATCCGGGGCACCTTGCAGACATGGACGATCCCCTCGGTGTGGTCTATTATGCCGTTCAGGCGCGTCACTCCGACATCCTCGCCTGTCCGGGCATCCATGACGACCACTCCTGTCGCGCTCTGCGGTGACCTTGACGCGTAGAGCCACCCATCTTTCATGTAGACGCCAACCTCGGTTCCTTCTTTCAGATTCTCTGCTGCGATCGCTGTCCAGGTTGAGACCTGCTGGATGACGTCCCTCCTGATGTGCCGGGCATATGTCTCCAGGGCCTCGGCGTTCTGAAGGACCCATTCTATCCCGGTGCGGGTGACATCGTACCGTCCCCTCCCATGGGCGGAAACCATACCGTCATCTGCAAGCTCCCTGATGTACTCCGATACCGCCTGGGGGGTGACCCCGAGCTTATCCGCGATCTCCTGCTGGCGGACCGCGGGCTGGTGCTCGGCTATCTCAACAAGGATCTGAAGGCGGGTAACCTCTCGTTTGCTTCTCAAAATTGTATAGAGGGGGTCCTTACTGGCTTCTGTCAAGGAGCACCAGCCCCTGTCCCTTCACATCAAGATGCGGGATGCGTTTTGCCAGTCCCTTGATATATACCGGGCTGACCCCGAACTTCCGCGCTATGTCGTTAATGGACGTGTTTCCGGATTGGAGCTCTTCCTCGACCTTCTCAACGAGGTTTCGGAGATTTTCGTCATTCGAGATTGCTATGTAGATCAAATCCGAGAGATCGGTGAAATTGCACTGGAAATTTGCGCGGAATTTGTTGTATGTCGCCCGGAATTCCTTCACGGGTGTCTTGCCCGGTTCGGGCATCCGCCACTGCTCCTCGATGAGGTTTCCTTTCTTCAGAATGAGCAGGCACTTGCAGACTCCGTCCATGGAAAGATGCTGGCAGAGTTCGTCCTCAGTCATCCATGTCTTGTTCAGTAGATCGTAGATCTCCTTGAAATGAGCATTGTTGAAAGTAATAAGGAGAGGAACAAGCTCAACTGGATCATTGACTATCCTGATATGCCCCGTCAAACGCAAAACCCTATAATTATATGGCGCGGCAATCCAATAAATTTTTGCAGGCATTTTTGATGCAGAAAACCGGCAGGATTATTATAAGGGGTATCGTCCAGGGGGTTGGGTTCCGCCCTTTTGTCTATGCCCAGGCAAAAAAATTCGATATTTCAGGCAGGGTAAAAAACCTGGGGAGTGAAGTGGAGATCCTGGCAGCAGGCCCACGTTTTGATGAGTTTCTCCGGGCCGTACGCGTTGGCCCCCCGATGGCCCGGATCGACAGCGTGGACGTCTATCCTCTCGAAGAGGAGGTTGGGCCCGGTTTTGTTATCGTTCCGAGCGGGAAGGGTGCACTCTCCGGGATGATCCCTCCCGACATCGCAACCTGCGACCAGTGCCTGGACGATATCGACCGGGACGACAGCAGGTACAGCGGTTACTGGTGCACATCGTGCGTGAACTGCGGTCCCCGGTACAGCATCATCCAGAGCCTCCCCTATGACCGGGAACGCACATCGATGCGCGATTTTCCCATGTGCAGCGGGTGCGGGAACGAATACCTGGATCCGGGGTCCCGGAGGCACCATGCCCAGACGATCGCATGCCAGACCTGCGGTCCCCGGCTCTCGCTCCTTGACAGCAGCGGGAACCATGTCGAATGCGGGGATGTGATCGTCGAGACGGCCGGGCTGCTCGACGGCGGCGCAATCGTGGCCATCAGGGGGATAGGAGGCTTCCATATTGCGTGCGTGGAAGGATCTGCAGGGGAGTTGAAGAGACGACTCGGCAGGACGGAGCAGCCCCTCGCGGTGATGGTCCGCCCCGGGTACGTGGACACCATCACCCGGGTATCGGCAGCTGAACGCCTGCTGCTCGAGGGACACCAGAGACCCATCGTCGTACTTGAAAAGAGGGACTATTCGGCTCATCCGGAGATCAGCAACCTCCACACTATCGGCTGCATGCTACCCTATACCGGGCTGCACCACCTCCTCTTCCGGCATCTCCGGCACCCGCTCCTCGTCATGACCAGCGCGAATGTCCCGGGATACCCGATGATTACGGACCTGGACAGGGTGATGGCTGCGATGAACGGGAAGGTCGATTTCTTCCTGACACATGACCGTCAGATCGTGAACCGGTGCGACGATTCGGTCGTCCGGGACGGCTATATCATCCGCCTTTCCCGTGGAATCGCGCCGAAAAGGACTCGTATCGACCTTGGTCCCGGGTCTATCCTCGGCGTGGGCCCGGAGCTCAACTCGAATATCACCATATACCGGGACGGGTTCTGCATCACGTCCCCGCATATCGGAAATGTCAGGAACCCGCGGACATACGAGTACCTCCGGGAGACCATAGAGCGTTTCGGAACCCTGATTGGAGCAGGATATGACCTCATAGCCCACGACGCACACCCCCAGTTCCTCTCCACCCGCTATGCGAGGGAACTGGCAGAGAGTTCCGGCTCTGAACTGGTGCCCGTCCAGCACCACAAGGCCCACATTGCCGCGACCACCCGGAGACCATGTATCGGGATCGCGATAGACGGCGTAGGCTACGGGGAGGATGCAACCATCTGGGGTGGCGAGATCTTTGCCGGGGAGGCACCCGGATACCGGCGAATCGGGCACCTGGAGACCGTGCCGATGCCGGGCGGCGACCTCGCCACAAGGTTTCCCGAGCGGATGCTCTACGGGATGCTCCCGGAGGCAGAGACCGCCGATATCCTCTCCTCACGGGGATGGACTGATATCGAGATAGGCGTGCTCGATACGCAACTTTCGAAGGGGATCAATGTCGCCCGTACAAGCAGCACCGGGCGGGTGCTCGATGCCGCCTCGGCGTTGCTTGGCATCTGCAGGGAACGGACCTATGACGGCGAGCCGGCAATGAAACTCGAGTCCCGGGCTGCAGGCGGAAAGCCCGAACCCTGGGACCTTGTGTACGGACGGGACGGGGACTGCGAGATCCTCGCCACGAGGTCCCTTTTGAAAACCGCCCTTTCACGGGTGGGACGATCCGGCACGGATGATATCAGGGAGATCCAGGACACCGCCGCATCGTTCCAGCACAATCTCGCCAGGGGAATCGCAGGGCTCGCGATCCATGCAGCATTGGACCGGGATATTCCGCTGGTCGCACTCTCCGGCGGGGTCGCCTACAACTTCGCGATCAGGGAGACGATCAGGAAGGAAGTAACAGGTGCGGGCCTGGATCTCGTCATGAATGCCGAATATCCCCTGGGTGACGGATGTATATCGTACGGACAGTGTATCTGTGCCAGTTCTCAAAAAAGATAGGATTCAACGGGAAAAAAATCAGATGATGATTTTAGGACGCAGGTAGATCACCGGGATGAAGGTCGTTCCTCCGATAGTGTCGCCTACAACGTCGCGATCAGGGAGACGATCAGGAAGGAAGTAACAGGTGCGGGCCTGGATCTCGTCATGAATGCCGAATATCCCCTGGGTGACGGATGTATATCGTACGGGCAGTGTATCTGTGCAGGTTCCCAAAAAAGATAGGATTCAACGGGAAAAAAAATCAGAAGATGATCTTGGGACGCAGGTAGATCACCGGTATGAAGGTCGTTCCTCCGGTAGTGATCGAAATCGTCCTCTCATCTGTCACGTATCCCTCCCTGGAGATCGTGAGCACGTGGCTTCCGGGGGAAATCCCTGATATCCGGCTCCCAAACATCGAGCTGTACCCGACGAATTCCCCGTCAATGAAGATTTCTGCGCCAGTCGGGCTGCAGTACATGATAAAGAGACTCCCCGTTGTGCCGGGCAGGGGGGTTGTTGTGACTGCTGTCGTGATCGACGTGGTGAGCGTCGTCGCAGTGGTGGCGGTAGTTGCCTGGGTTTCGGTTGGAACGGTCGTTACTGTCGTGGTTGGGGAGGTTCCCTTGACCAGGGTTACCCTGGGCGGTGTGGCGATGCCATCGACAGGGACCGTCACCGTGAACGTCTGAGTGAGATACCCTTCCTTCATGACGGTGAATGTCCGCACTCCGGCAGCCACATGGGGTATGATGATGTTTGTCCTGCCCTTGTCAACCCCGTCAACAAGCACTGTCGCTCCCGTCGGGTAGGAGTTGACAAATACCGTCCCGTATCCGGCCGGAGCGGTCGTGGGCACCGTCGTTGGCACGGTCGTCGCTGTTGTTGCTGTTGTCGCTGTCGGGGATGTCTCCACCGTCGTTACTGTGGCTGTCGGGGACGTCTCCACCGTCGTTACTGTGGCTGTCGGCGATGTCTCTACCGTCGTTACTGTGGCTGTCGGCGATGTCTCCACCGTCGTTACTGTGGCTGTCGGCGATGTCTCCACCGTCGTTACTGTGGCTGTCGGCGATGTCTCCACCGTCGTTACTGTGGCTGTCGGGGATGTCTCTACCGTCGTTACTGTGGCTGTCGGGGATGTCTCTACCGTCGTTACCGTGGCCGTAGGACTTGGGGATGTTGTGGGGATCGTTGCGGAACCAATCGTAATGGTTCCGGGCACAACAGCTGCATCAATGGGAATTCCATTTTCATTCTCAAAATCATTCAACGTAAGATCCAGAGTAGTGGTGCCGGTGGCATCTCCACGGACATGGACCGTCCCCAGATTTACATTTGTATCACCTGGAACAACATTTCCTATCAGACCAATCTCCAAAGATTCAAAATCAATAACGACAATAGTGACCGAGTCCGCCGGTAATGGACCTATATTTTTGAGAATTGCTTCTTCAGCCCATGATGGATAAGAATATTCAACAATCTCCGCCTTTGAAGGATCATCAAGGCTTACCGTAATTTGGAATCCTGACAACCCTTCCGGCAGTATATCAACCGTTATGGGGAAATCCCCGGCCTGTCCTGCTGCCGGAATAGAACCTCCGGCAACTGTCACTGTTACGGCCTGTGCCCCCGCAGCGAGAACTGCAAAGAGGATGAGCATTGTAAGAATAGTGATAGCCCTTATACTTGACATGAGATTAGCCTCCCTTTGTGTAGATTTTTAGCAATGGAGAGAATTAAGTTCTCTTCGCAGCAAATGCTCAATGATTTTCGGTTATTCTTCATCATATTTAAATGCATGGCATAAACCCCGATATATTTCGATTTATGTTGATTTCCTTCAATTTTTGGATTAATATTCATATCTGACCACGTCAAAAAAATTGGATCAGGCCAATGACCTTTGATAAAGCAGTATAAGGTCATTGAAATCGATCCTTCCGTTGATATTATAATCGAAGAGCACCATCGGTTCGTTTTGTGGTAACTCTATCCACCACATGTAGTTGAAATAGAGGATTACATCATTAAAGTCTACATCCCCGTTCCCATTGAGGTCCCAGTAGAGCTGGTCGCCATCGGGATCTGTTGGAGGCAGGCTCTGTCCCGGCAACGGTAGCAGTCTGACCACTGTAACTTCGCCGGGAATGATATAGGATACAAGGTCTCCTCCGTCATCGGTGCTCAGCTTGTTTATCGAGATATTGATATTGGTACTCATCTCGTTTCTCCCGGAGGTATCAAATGAGAGCATCAGGATATCGGTCTTGCCCGGTGTTATCTCGTCGTCGAGATCCGCAGCCTTTACATTGATGATTGGTGCGGGAAGCGTGCTGTCAAGTGACTGGTTCAGGGCCCATGGCGGGAAGGTCACCGTCGTGAAGTTCGCTCCGCCGGTATCATCAAAGCGAACTGTCATGTTATATCCCGAGAGCCCGAACTCTGCGATCTCGAGGTAGATTGACATCGGTGTCGTGTCGTTGGTGGGGATGATTACCGGGTCAGGCACGAAGTACAGGTCCGGAATCACCGCCACCGTTATGTATTCGGGACGGGTCGAGACGTTATAGCCGTACATGTTGGAGACGTTCAGGCTGACGTCGAATACCCCATAAGTGGTGTACGTATGCAGTATACTGGCGTTGGTTGTCCTGTTGGTCACGTTCCCGTCTCCGAAGTCCCAGGTCCAGAGCGTTGGTGCGTAGTCACCAGTTTTCGGTGTTGAGTTATCGGTAAAGTTCACGGTGAAAGGCCGGTACCCGGTAGTATTGTCAGCCGTGAAGTTTGCTACGAGGGGTTCGCCAACCTTGATGTAGTCTGTTATGTTCGACCAGTCGCTGCCGCAGGTGTTGTTGACGGTGAGGTTCACCCAGTAATCACCAGGTGCAGTGTAGGTATGGATCGGATTTTGGAGAATGGAGCTCCCTTCACCTGGTCCAAACGCCCAGGTCCAGTTACCGGGATATCCCGTAGAGTTGTCCTCGAACTGGACGGCGAGCGGAGCAAAGCCGACCGTTACATTGCTGGTGTAGTCGGCGACAGGAGTCTCGTTCACCGTTATGTAGGCTAACATCGTTGTCGCGTTTGTGCCATAGAAACTGGTCACGTTGAGTGTGACGTTATAGGTGCCTGCCTCTGTATACGTGTGAGTTGGATTCTGTTCGGATGATGTATTCGCATCGCCGAAGTCCCACGTCCAGTTTGTCGGCGCTCCGTTGCCGGAAGCAGGGGTTGTATTGTCTATGAATTCGACAAGGAAATCCTTGCATCCCTGTGTGTCATTGGAATAGAAGTCCACTATCAGCTTCGGGCCCACGTAGATTATGCCAGAAGTGTTGTCGCATCCGTCGAGGTTGCAGACCGTCAGGTTCACGGTATAATTTCCTACCAGCTCATAGAGGTGCGTCGGGTTCTGGTCTGCTGAAGTGTCCCCATCGCCGAACTCCCAGTCCCAGGTGATGGGGTCGCCGGTCGAGGTGTCGGTAAAGTTCACGAATAGCTCGACAAAGCCAATGGTCGGATCGGCGGTAAAGCTTGCGACCGGTATGATCCGTGCAATCCTGCTGACGAACGCATCAGCGTTCCTGATGCTCGGCGATCCTGCGAGCTGGTCCTGGTATGCGTTCAGGGTTGGGAAATCCACGGGAGACTGTGTGTAGCCCGTGATGGTGACGTTTCCTGCATCGTCCGAGTGTATCCCGTAGCCCTCGTCATAGTAGCTTCCTCCGAAGTAGGTGGAGAACTCGAGGACGCTTCCGTTTGCTGAAATCTGTGAGACGAAGGCATCAGGTTTTATCCCGTTGAGGCTGTCGTAAAGGGCCCGTTCCGTCGGGAAGTCCATGGAATCGGTCCACCCGGTGACGTGGGCGCGGGTGAGGTTGTCCACCGCGATCGCGTAGCCCACCTCGTTTGCTCTCCCTCCGAGGTAGGTGGAGTAATTCAGTGCTGATCCGTCATTGCTCATCTTGGTGATGAATGCGTCACCATAATGGAGGGCAGAACTGGACCCTCCGCCGTAGGCGCTCTGGTAAGCATTCCACACCGGGAAGGAATAGGCGAGAGGAATGGATGGCGAATCGGTGTATCCTGTGACGTAGGCATCACCTGCGGCATCGACTGCGATTCCCCGCCCGCCGTCGTATTCAAGACCGCCAAGATAGGTTGAATATATGAGGGATGATGCGGTCGGATTGAATTTCGTGATGAAGGCATCCTGCTCTCCACTCCGCATTTGTCGGAATGCATTATGGGTAGGGAAGAGGAACGACCTGGTAGTCCCTGTTACGAATATATTATCCGATGAATCAAGTGCTATTGCATATCCTGCATCGTTCTGGGCTCCGCCATGATACGTTGAAAATGAAAGTGTTGAGGTATCAGAGAACCCTGCCACGAAGGCATCAAAGCTTCCAGCCAATGCGGGTTGTACAGCACTGATAATGGGGAGATCGGTAGATGCTGTATACCCTGTTATAACAGGCTCATCCGCCGAATTTAAGAAGATGCCATAGGCCTTATCTGTATCATTTCCACCAAAAAATGTCGATCCGAGAAGAGCCGAGCCATTGGCATAGAACTGTGCCATGAACGCATCGGTGCAGCCTGACTTGGTCGGCTGGTACGCACTTAAATTTGGGAAATCTGATGAATCAGTGTATCCTGTAATATAGGCCTGGTAACTCGAATCTACCGCAATTCCGCGGCCGATATCATCATATGCCCCGCCGATGTAGGTGAAGTATTCAAGCTGTGTTCCGTCTGCCGAAAACTTGGCGAGGAACGCGTCCTTTCCGCCCGCCAGTGTCTGCTGGTATACTTTGTGAGGAGGAAGAACAATGCTGGTGGTATCAATAGAGCCGGTTATGTAGGCGCATCCGGTGTCGTCCACATCAATACCATATCCAATCTCTTCTCCCCACCCTCCGAAGTAGGTGGAGTATTCAAGGTAGGGGTCGATGACGACCGGGAAGGCACCGTTGTATTCGCCGAGGACGAATCCCACTCTATCCTCACCGAGAATCACGTACCTGCAGGCAACTTCGACCTGCTTTCCATGAATCACCTGGTAGGCGAACGGGGCGGTCTCGGTCAGGACACCGGTGGACGTTGCAACCAGCAGCCGGCCGGAATCGTCCAGTGCAAGCGACTCGTGGCCCCGGTACTTCATCACGACGGTCCGTGAATCCGTTGCGGGGGCGAGCACGAACTCGCGCTTGAGCATCCCCTGGTCACCCTTGAAGAGGAGATCGACACCCGGGAGGATCTCCTCGTATGCAACCCCACCATACATCGGGACGGCGGTGAACCATCCGGATGGATCACTTCCGATGAAGAAGTTGGCCTTCCCGGCAAGCGGGTCGATGCCCTTCACTTCGGCACCGGGATAGCTCCCGGCAAGCCCTATACCGACTATCGACGAGGTGCCTGATTCCTGGTCCATCCTGGCAAGGAGGACCTCGTCGGCGGTGAAGAATATGGCATGCCCGGCCGCATCGGCATGGAAGAGTACCGAAGGGTCCTTCTGGCCGACGTTTTCGATGATGCTCAACGGAAGCGTGGTGACTGATATTGCAGTCTCATCTGCAGCAACTGCAGGAATTCCCGCAAGAATTACCACGCATACAAGTAAAAGGAAAAGATCTCTCTTTCGTATGACGGTCTTCATGAAGTATAACCCCCTCATCCGATGAGAAAACCGGGCGTCACACCTGAAAAACGCACCAGCCCCTGGACGGCGATCCCGGATGGAGAGGGAAACCTGTTTATACCCGATCGTGCTCCATGCCCTGATGCCACCAAGTCAAGTGCTTCCCGTACGGGTGGGAAACCATGATTTCTTATCTGATCAGATATACTGAAAAATCCCTTTCTTTTTATACAGATAAATGTTTCCCCAAAAATTACAAATTTTCCGAAATATCCGGTGATTTGCGCCGGCAAAAACTGCTGATGCTTTGGTTTTTCCATGGCCAGGAAAACGAAATAATTCGCATGGTTCCCGTCGGGACTTAACACACGGAAAAGGAAAATGGCATGGTTAATTTCTTATGAAAATTTTAGTTCTGTTCCAGTGTGTCTTCTTCCTCTCTCTCCTGCCGTTCAGCCCCGGATTTCATCTGGGGAAAGAGGATCACCTCCTTGATCGAGACATTGTCTGTCAGTAACATGACGACCCGGTCTATCCCGAGGCCGACCCCACCGGTAGGGGGCATACCATACCCCAGTGCGTTGATGAAATCATAATCGATCATCTGGGCTTCCAGATCGCCGGCGCGCCTCTTTTCGTCCTGGAGTTCGAACCGCTCCAGCTGGTCCTGCGGGTCATTCAACTCTGAAAACCCGTTGGCAAGCTCCATACCGCAGACGAAGAGCTCGAACCTCTCCGTGAACCCCTCCCGGGAACGGTGCCTCTTTGCAAGTGGGGAGTTCTCGATGGGGAAGTCATGGATAAAAACCGGCTGGATGAGTGTCTCTTCCACGAGGGCTTCGAAGAAGAGCACCAAAAATTCCCTGTTGTTCTGGGCTAGGTCCCATCCTTCGATCCCTTTTTGCCGGGCGAGTTCCCGGAGCTCTTCGGGAGTGTATGACCAGATATCCACCCCTCCAATCTCGCGGATGGCATCCTCCATGCTCATCTTCTTCCACGGAGGTGTGAAATCTATCCGGTCCGCCCCGTAGGTGATCACGTAGGTGCCATGGATCTCGTGGACCAGCGAGGAGACCAGGCCTTCGGTCAGCGCCATCATGTCGTTGTAGTCCCTGTAAGCCTCGTATATCTCGACCATGGAGAATTCGGGGTTGTGCTGGGTATCGATATCCTCGTTCCTGAAATTGCGGGCGAGTTCAAAGACCTTCTCATACCCCCCGATAACAAGCCTCTTTAAGTACAGCTCGGGTGCGATGCGCATGAAGAGCTTCTGTTCGAGGAAGTTGTGATACGTGGTGAAGGGCCGTGCGTTCGCACCTCCATAGACAGGCTGCAGGATGGGGGTCTCGAACTCGAGGAACCCGTTGTCAGTGAGATATTTCCTGATCAGGGAGAGGATGCGGCTTCTGTTACGGAAAGTCTCCCGCGTCTCCTCGTTCGTGATGAGATCCAGGTACCGCTGGCGGTACCGTTTCTCGACGTCCTTTAACCCGTGAAACTTCTCGGGCAGGGATATCACGGATTTCGTGAGCAGTGTCACATCGTCGACCCAGATGGTGAGCTCGCCCACCTTTGTGCGGAACACATGGCCGCTCACCCCGATGATGTCCCCCCGCTCAACCATCGTGGTGAAAAATTCGAATTTTTCGGTGCCCAGGTCATTTTTTCGGATGTACAGCTGTATCCTGCCGCTCTCATCGCCGAGATCGGCAAATACCGTCTTGCCGTGATTCCGCACGGTATAGAGCCTTCCTGCGGTTGTCACCCTTCCTTCGCTCTTCTCGTGATCTGCTTCGGGATATCGCTCCCGTATCTCCGCCACGGTCTCCGTGCGGGGAAAACAGGGGGGGTAGAGTGTCATTCCCGTGTCTCTCATCTCCCTGACTTTCGACAACCGCATCTCTTCAAACTGTACATGTGGGTTTTTTATGTCCATTTCTGACCTCTTAGCCGGGTTCAAGCCCTGGATTGCCGGATGTACCCCTGTCCTGTCCAGGATTCTCCAGAGAAGATCTGTTCCTGATAGGGACGGGTGACACCCTCGCTATGTGTCTTTAATATTCCCCCCCGGAGCGTATTAAAATTTTTAAGGGATTTCGGGAGTTTCCAAATACCAGGTGCCATCTTTTCCGTGAGAGGAATGGCATTAAAAACGCTGGCCTTTTTCCCGCGGGCCTGATGTGGCGTGTCCGTTTGTCATGGACAGAAGAACGATTCAGTCTTTTTCGATCATCTTTCTCCCGATCTCGTCGAGTGCCTCCAGGGCCATGTCACGGACTCCTTCGCTCCCGTCACGGAGCGCACGCTGGAGCGGTGCACGTGCCGAGGGGTCTCCCAGGAATCCCAGTGCCCAGGCAGCCTTCTGCCTTACTCTCCAGTCCTCGTCTTCCAGGGCGGCGATTATTGGACCGACCGCTCTCATATTCCGTGTCCGTGCCAGGGCTTCAATTGCCTTCCACCTGACGCCCGGGTCTTCATCTGCCATGTTCTCAAGAAAATACCGGAGACGTTCTTCGGATTTGCCCTCCTCTTCCTGCACCATACGACCATCCAGTTCTTCTGTCCCAGAGGACTATATAAAAGGACCTTCAAACCTAGGTTTATGAAGAAAGTGTTGCTGCTCAGCGGGAGCCCGCGCCCCAATGGCAATTGTGCCCAGGTAATCGAGGAATGTGCGAAGGTTATCCGGCGTTCGGGCCTGGAGGCCGAGATATACTCGCTGGCAGGCAAGAAGGTGGAGTCCTGCACGGCCTGCTACCGGTGCAAGGACGAGGGATTCTGCGTTTTGGAAGACGGCCTTGACGAACTGATAGAGAAAATAAGAGATGCCGACGGATTCATCGTGGCGTCACCGGTATATTTCGGCACCGCACGCGGTGACGTGATGTCAGCCCTGCAACGGATCGGGATGGTCTCGATGGCTACCGACAACTTCCTCTCCTGGAAGGTGGGCGGCCCGATTGCCATCGCCCGAAGGGGCGGGCACACCGCCACGATCCAGGAGATGCTCATGTTCTTCTTCATAAACGGCATGATCGTTCCCGGGTCGACATACTGGAACATGGCATTCGGCAAGCAGCCTGGCGAGGTGTTGAATGACGTCGAAGGGATGAATACCATCCGCCTCTTTGCCGAGAACGTGGCCGATCTCATCAAAAAGATCGCCTGAATCCGCAATCTTTTGCTGCATTGATCACGGAGATCGACAGGAACGAAGCGGGGTTTTTTCATGGAAGACAGAACCATAATCGAAGTGGACGGCCTGGTGCACAGGTACGGGGACTTCCTTGCAGTCGACCATATCAGCTTCGGGGTCCGTGAAGGAGAGATATTCTCGTTTCTCGGACCAAACGGCGCCGGCAAGAGCACGGCAATCAACGTGCTCACAACACTCCTGCCCATCCAGGAGGGGCGTGTGGTCGTTGCAGGCCACGACGTCTCGAAGAATCCCGCGAAAGTCCGGGAATCGATTGGGATCGTATTCCAGGAGGTGACCCTCGACCGGGATATGACATGCCGGGAGATCCTGGAGTTCCATGGCAGGCTCTATTCCATGCCGAGAGAGGAGCGAAGACGGCGGATAGACGAACTGTTGGAGCTTGTCGCGCTCGACCACAAGAGGGACACGCTCACCAGGCACCTCTCGGGTGGGATGAAACGCCGCCTGGAGATCGCCCGCGGACTGATGACACGGCCCCGGGTCCTCTTCCTCGACGAGCCGACCATCGGACTCGACCCGCAGACCCGCCTGAAGATGTGGGACTACATCAAGGCGGTCAACGAGGAGGGGACGACCATCTTTCTCACCACGCACTACATGGACGAAGCAGACCGGCTGAGCGATCGCGTCAGCATCATCGACCATGGAAAGATCATCACCACCGGCAGGTCGTACGAATTGAAGAACATGCTCGGTGAAGACATCGTGTACCTGGAGACCAGTGACAATTCAGCCACCCGGGCCCTCCTCGAAGATCTGGAGAGCGTGACACGTGTCAGCGAGAAGGATCAAGGTCTCGTGGCAGTGGTCAACTCCGACGGGACCCGCCTCCTCCCCCACATCATGGAGACACTCGGCAAACACGGCATCACACTGGAGACCGTCAACCTGAAAAAACCGTCAATGGACGATGTCTTCGTCCATTTCACCGGAAAGGAACTGCGGGACGGAGGTGCGGAGAGACCGGTGACGACTGCTGCACGGGCAGGGAGGCGATGATGGCAGGGCCTGGATTCCTCACGATATACTGGAGAGACATGCTCAGGTTCGTCCGGTTCAAGACGGTCCTGGTATCGTCACTGGTTCAGCCCGCGCTCTGGCTCGCATTTTTTGGCATAGCCATGGCGGCAAACTTCGACCGCCTGGCCGGATCGGTCCCGACAATCCCCGGCGTCCCCGTCGTGAGTTACCTCACCTACATGGCGGCGGGCGTCATCGCCATGACCACGCTCTTTACCAGCCTCTTCGGCGGAATAGTGCTTCTCTTCGACAAGAACTGGGGGCTCATGAGGGAGATCATGGCCAGTCCTCTGCCACGGAACCATGTCATCTTCGGAATTGCACTCTCCGGCATGACCAAGTCCTTCATCCAGGCGGGAATAATCATGGTATTCGGGATATTCATCGGGGCTGAATTCTTCCTCGGATATTCAGCAGGCCAGACGTTCGTTTCTCTGCTGGGTATCCTGCTCTTCCTGGGCATATTCTCCCTTGGTTTCCTCTTCCTCTCGGCAGCGATCTCCATCTCCCTTGAGAGCCCTGAAGGCCTGCAGGGGATAATCACCCTGCTGACCATGCCGATCTTCTTTGCGAGCAATGCCCTGTACCCGGTAAACGCGTTTCCACCCTTGCTCCAGATCATTTCAGGAATCAATCCCTTAACCCACCTTGTCAACGGTATTCGTTTCTTTGCGATAGGTGACGACTTCCAGTCCATCGGGATACACTATACCGCAACCACAGGGGAGATCGCAATCTCACTCTGTGTCCTTGCGATATTCGCCGCAATCATGTTTGCACTGGCGTACTGGAGATTCCAGAAAGCGGTTGTCACCTAGATCCCGGTCTTTTTGACAGGAAGGGATCCTATCGTATCCGAAAATTCATCGAGATGGAAATGGTCGGAGAAGGCCATCTCCCGCCTCATCTCATCGGGTATGGCTTCGCCGAATTTCCAGAGTTCGGGAGGAGGAACACGGAGCAGCCTTCCGATCTCTTCATCGCCCATCCCCCTGATTGACAACAGCGCCTCTTCCACGGAATCGAGCGATCCCTCTTCCTTCATCGCCTGCACGGTCACAAGGAGATCATCATATTTCACCCGTCTCTTTCCGGGAAGAAGAGTCTTGAGCAGGGTCGCGAGGATCCCGTTCATCTCCCTCCCGAGACAGGTGAGGATCACCACGTCATATCCTCTCGATCCCTGCTCCTGCCAGAGGTTGATTGCATTCCGCCTGATCCTTGGATACGATGTGATATGTGCAGAGAGTATCTCCTCCAATCCCTCGTTTAGAGGGAGTACAGAGCGCCCCCGTGCCAAAATTCTCCGGACACCCCTGCAGATGACCGGCGAATACCCGGCCTGGCCCCCGGTCCAGAACACCTGCGACCGCTGGTCGTCTCCGGGCACCGCGACGGCGAGATTGTAGGAGTCGTCACTCTTGATGAGGTTCCATATCTTTCCCCCGAGCGAGAACCCGCTCCCGCCCCTGCTCGCCACGAACCGGGCATCAAGACGGCCCACGACCTCGCCTTCAGGGGTAATGACACGGTATTCTCCGCCGCCGCGGATCACCGAGTAGAGATCCTTCCAGTTCGACTTCCCGTACAGCAACTCGGCCTTTGGTCCCGGCATGAGCAGATCGCCGTCCTGTACCACAAAGCCTTCTTTCAGAAGATACGAGGCGATCGAATCCACTTTTTCAGGACCGATATCCCGGAATACGGCTGAAGAGAACAGCATCCGTTTTATCCGGGCCCATGAGACGCGCTTCGAACGCGAGAGTTCGAGAAAGATCTGCTGCAGGAGGACGTTATAAGGGACCTTGTGGGGGACGAGCGTTTCGACCTCTCTCTTGCCTGCACACTCGATAACCGCCGCCATGCAGAGAAACTCGACTGGATCCCTGATGATACAGGCGACGTACGGTGGCCTGCCTCTCCTCCCGCTCCGGCCCATCCTCTGCAGGAACGACGATACCGAGCCCGGTGGGCCGACCTGGACGACCACGTCAAGATCACCGATGTCAATCCCCAGTTCCAGCGTGCTGGTACAGATAATGCATGCGCTCCCTTCTTTTGAAAAGGCGTTCTCCGCCGATCTTCGCAGTTGCGGCGAGAGAGAGGAATGATGGACGAATAGCTGTTCGGTCCTTCCCTGGAGCGATTGTCCGATCTTTTCGGCATCGCTGCGGCTGTTGACAAAGACAAGCGCCTTCCTCCCGGCAACGACACGAACGATGACATCCATCCTCCTCTCGTCGTCGCCTTCAACAAAGAAGGAGAACCGCTTCTCACGGGGCAGGATTGGCACCTGCACGAGCTGCCTGGATCCCCGGTCGCCAGAGAGCCATTCCAGGATCTCTTCCGGGTTGCCCACAGTCGCCGAAAGCCCGATTCTCTGGACGGCACGGCCTGCCAGGACGTCAAGGCGGTCCAGGAGCACCCGGAGATGGACGCCACGTTCCGACTCGACGAAGGCGTGCAGCTCGTCGATGATCACATACCTGGCCCGGGAGAGATCGGCGAGCAGGTCCCGCTCCCCCATCAGGACCTCGAGCGACTCGGGCGTAATCATCAGGAAATGCGGGGCCTCCCCATCCTGCCATCGTCTGTCGCCGCGGGGGACGTCGCCGTGCCACTTCAAGAGATCCAGTCCTGCAGGGATGCAGAACGAAGAGAATCTCTCCTCCTGGTCATTTATCAGGGCTTTCAGGGGCGATATGTATATACAGCTGATGCCCTGTGAACCATCCTTCAGGATCCGGTCCAGGACCGGAATGAGGGCGGCTTCGGTCTTGCCTCCTGCCGTTGGTGCGATGACAAGGACATCGTCACCCGAAGAGACCGCCCGGTACGCCTCCTCCTGGACGTCGCGAAGGCTGTCCCATCCGAGACGGTTGGCAAGTATCTCCTGGAGGGACCCGTGCAGCCCCAGGTAGGCGGATCTCAATTGTCTCCTCTACTTGTGGTTATGGTCCGATGAGATATCTTCTTTCGGGATGAGGCCGGAGAGATCAGAAACGAATAAATAGCGCTGTAACAACCTTTTATCAGGTAAACTCACATGTCTGCATTCCCGGCCCACACACATATGCCGTTTTTTGGATCTGCAGATTTCTTTTTCGTTTTCTTTAGATAGGGGACCCGCTCATTCACCGGATCCCCTGTAATGTGAAACCATATGGAGTTTACCGGAGGTGTTTTTCATGCTTGGAATTCCTGACCCACAGATATGGATCGGCTACATCCTGGCCATCGGATTAGCCCTGGCCTGCGTTGTGTACGGACTGCTGAACTGGAATAAAGGAGCGGATCTGTAACCATGGCCGTAAGCACATTCACGATCAGCGTGATCACGGTCATCTACCTGGCAATGATCATGATACTCGGCTACATAGGATACAAGAAGACAAAGGTTGCCGAGGATTACCTTGTTGCCGGACGAAAAAGCCATCCCTTCGTTATTGCCCTCTCCTATGGTGCAACATTCATCAGCACGTCTGCCATCGTAGGCTTCGGCGGACAGGCAGCGAACCTTGGCATGGGGCTCATATGGCTTACCGTCTTCAACATCGGTGTTGGCATCCTCCTCGCCTTTGTAATCTTCGGGAAGCGGACACGCGAGATCGGCAAGAGACTGAGCGCCATCACGTTTCCCGATCTCATGGGAAAGATCTACTCGTCGGCCTTTATCCAGTATGTCTCCGGGCTGGTGATAATCGTCGGAATGCCGCTCTACACGGCAGCCATCCTGATCGGTGGGGCGAGGTTCATCGAGACGACACTGTCTGTCCAGTACAACACCGCACTCATCGGCTTTGCGGTCATTGTAGCAATTTACGTGATATTCGGTGGTCTCATCGCGGTCATGTACACCGATGCACTGCAGGGCAGCATCATGTTTGTGGGGATGACCATCCTCCTCGTGGCAACCTACCTGTATCTCGGGGGGGTGAACGCCGCCAATTCAGCCCTCACCGCCATGTCCGATCTCGTCCCTGAAGCCCTGGCGGCCGGAGGAATGACAGGATGGACATCCATGCCCGAGCTCGGGTCGCCCATCTGGTTTACGCTTGTTACGACGCTGGTGCTCGGCGTGGGAATTGGGGTTCTTGCCCAGCCACAGCTCGTCGTCCGATTCATGACCGCGAAGGACGGGCGATCCCTCAACCGGGCCGTCCTCGTGGGAGGCCCGTTCATCCTGATGATGACAGGGGTTGCCTTCACGGTGGGAGCCCTCACCAACGTGTATTTCTATAACGCCGAAGGAATGATCGCAATTCAGGCGGCAGGCGGAAATATCGACTCCATCATTCCCGTCTTCATCAACCACGCGATGCCGGAATGGTTCGTGGTCATCTTCATGCTGACGCTCCTTGCCGCTGCCATGTCCACGTTGAGTTCGCTCTTCCACACGATGGGTACTGCCCTCGTCTGTGATGTGTGGGGAAGAGGACGGGAATGTGCCCTGTCGCTGCGCGCAAACCAGGTAGGCCTCGTCATCATGATCATCGTGAGCGTGATCGTCGCCTACCTGATGCCGGGAAGCATCATCGCCATCGCGACGACCATGTTCATGGGCCTCTGCGCATCTGCGTTCCTCCCCATCTTTGCCGTGGCCGTATACTGCAAAAAGCCTGATCCGCTTGCGGCCCAGGCGAGCCTGGTTGTCGGCGCTGTCGCCTGGTTCGTGTACGCGCTCTTCATCAATACCCGTTATTCCAACGTGTTCGGGCTCTCCCAGGCGGTTCTCGGAACCCCGAGCGTTCTGGGATACCCATGGAACGCGATCGATCCCCTTATTATTGCACTGCCCCTGTCAGTCCTGGTTGTCCTGATCCTGCAGATGAAGCGGGGCAGGGGCATGCTAAAACCTCAGGAATCCTGAACAGCATATCCTTTTTTTAAAAAATTTTGGTGCCCCAAAAAACGCACATTTTCCTGCACACAAAAGAACGACAGAAAAAACCGATCGTGTATTCTAACCCGAAATTTCTCCTTCCTTCCAGCGGTGATAGAGATGATGCTCGATATCGAATATATCAAGCACCTTGCCCACGATGTGGTCGACAAGATCCGTGATCTCTGCGGGGCGATGGTAGAATCCGGGTGCTGCCGGGAGTATGGTCGCCCCTGCACCGGCAAGTGCGAGCATGTTCTGCAGGTGGATGGTGTTCAAGGGCGTCTCCCTTGGAACCAGGACGAGATGGCGGCGTTCCTTGAGTGTGCAGTCTGCAGCCCTGAGCAGGAGGTTGTCGGCAAACCCGCAGGCGATCCCTGCAATCGTCTTCATGCTGCAGGGAATAACGACCATTCCGGTGTTCCGAAACCCCCCGCTTGCCAGCGGGGACGTGAAATCGAAACAGTCATGGACCCTCGTTGCAAGGGCACACACGTCGGAGACCCGGTAATCGGTCTCGATCTCTACCATCTTTGCGGCAAGATCGGTCATGATGAGATCCGACTCGACGTCAAGTTCGCGCAGGGCAGCAAGCAGCCGTATCCCATACACGATCCCGCTGGCACCGGACAATCCCACGATCATTCTCATGTATACTACCTTTCCATTCTCACACTGATAATTACACTGATACGTCCAGGAAGACCCATACCCCGGGTTGTATCCTATTCCTCTATTCCAAAAGCGCGGGTAACGCGCGACCTGAGGGCGTCTTTTGGATATGCGCCGATAACCCGGTCCACCATCCTGCCGCCGGCAAAGAACAGGACGGTCGGAATGGCGGAGATTCCATATTGTGTGGCAAGACGGGGGTTTGAATCCGTGTTACACTTGCCAAAGGCTACAATTCCTGCAAATTCATGGGAGAGCTCCTCGATAATTGGTCCGACCATCCGACAGGGGCCGCACCACTCTGCCCAGAAATCGAGGACGGCAAAGGCATTTCCCTCCACGAACCGCGAGAATGTGGCCTGGTTAACCTCCACCACCCGTGGAAGGCTCTTCTGCTCCAGCGTCCGCTGCAGTTCAAGAATCTTTTTCTCCCGTATTCTATCCAGTTCTTCGTCGTCCATGAGAACCTGTTTTGGAAAGGGTCGTATTAATGACTATTCCTGCTCCAAACGTCAGGGAAGAGTAAACTATATCACTCCGGTTAATCCAATACTATACCTCGATTCTTGCAGCGAGGTGGGGTAGTCAGGATATCCCGACGGGCTCATAACCCGTAGATCGATGGTTCAAATCCATCCCTCGCTATCAAATTTCCTCATTGAAAAAGAATATTATTCAGAACCGTCTCCGAATTTTTCGAGTTTTGTCTGGTATGTGCCGTCCAGAAAATCTATCTTTGCCGGAATGAATTCCTCTCCATCGATTGGAATCGGGTAGCGCCCCGTTATGCACCCGGTACACAGGCATTCACTATCCATGCCTGTCGCGTCAATCAACGCCTCAAGCGAGATATGATGAAGAGAGGTTGCGGTGATCCGTCTCCGGACCTCCTCTTCCTCCCTGTTGCTCGCTATCAGCTCTTCCCTGGTGGGCATGTCCACACCCAGGTAGCAGGGGGCCTTGATGGGCGGGGAGCCTATTCGCATGTGGATCTCACGGGCTCCCGCATCGCGCATGGTCCCGATGATCCGCCGGGACGTCGTCCCCCGGACGATGCTGTCGTCCACCAGCACCACGGACTTGTCCTTCAGGTGTTCCCTGATCGGGTTGAGCTTTATCCGCACTGCACGCTCCCTCTCCTTCTGGGTGGACATGATGAATGTCCGCCCCATGTACCGGTTCTTCAGGAGACTCTCCACGAAGGGAATGCCCGACCCGTGAGAATAGCCGATCGCATATGCCGTCCCGGAGTCGGGCACCGTGCAGACGGAGTCTGCCTTGACCGGCGCCTCTTCGTGCAGCTTCTCACCAATCCTTGTCCGGACGTCATAGACAAGTGCACCGTCAAGCACGGCATCGGCACGGGCGAAATAGATATATTCGAATATACAATGGGCACGCCGGTTCGCCCGGGCGATCCGCATGCTCTTGATGCCGTGCTCGTCGATGCAGACCAGTTCACCGGGCAGGATATCCCGCAGGAACTTTCCCCCAAGCGCATCGACCGCCACACTCTCAGAGGCCAGAATATAGCCATTTTCGGTTTTGCCGATACACATGGGCTTTATTCCCAGGGGGTCCCGGAATCCGTACAAAACCCCGTTGATCATCATCACGACAGAATACGAACCCTTCAGCACCCGCATGCACCGATGGACTGCGTCCTCAATACAGCCGGAATCGCGCATCTCGTCGGTGATAACCTTGGCTATGAGCTCGGTATCGGTATTGGTGCAGAAGATCTGTCCCCCGCACTCGAACTCGTCGCGCAATGTGCGGTCATTGACAAGGTTTCCGTTATGGGCCAGGGAGATGATGTTATCCCTGAATACAAAATTGAATGGCTGGTAATTCTCAGGTCGGTTCTCACCGGTGGTCGGGTACCGGACATGACCTATCCCCACATCTCCTTTCAGGCTTTCAAGAGTCGTAGAATCAAATACTTCGGCAACCAGGCCCTGTGCCTTGTGTTTGTGCAGCCTGGCGCCATCGAACGTCGCAATTCCCGCGCTCTCCTGCCCCCTGTGCTGGAGTGCATAAAGAGCATAATAAATAGAGAAGGAAACACCGCCAGCATCCCTGATGCCAACGATACCGCACATGAATGTTCCTTAATGGGTGGGGATTTTTGGTTTCTTTGTCAACCACTGGTACTTGCGGATCCTGGTGCTTCGACCAAAACCGCATGCAGAGCAGACCTTATGGCGCACGTGGTAGGAGATACTCCCGCACCTTCGACAGGCGATGTGACGGGTCTTGTTCCGTTTTCCCTTTGACGGAGTTCCTTTTGACATATTTTTTCACCTCTTTTTGCTCATTCCAGCGAAGGAGAGATATAGATCACGTTGTCACCGCGGACGATAAGGGTGCCCACGTTGCGTACCTCTCCATTCTCCATCTCTTCTGCCTTGTCCAGCACGAGATTCATGTGCACATCGTATCCCTGCAAAACACCCCGGAGTTCCCGTCCACCTTTCAGGGAGACAATCACGGGCTGGCGGTTCAATACCTGGTCCAAAATATCCAACGGCCGTTTTGTCATATTCTCAAACCCAACATCCTTTAATTTGGAGTAATATATGTGCGCGTGAGGGATACTTAAAGATAGCGAAGAGAATAGAATCTTTGTATTCAGATGGCACCGGGAATATGCATGCCACCGGATATGTCATCCGGGACCGACCCGGGAATACATGGGTAATCTAGTGTTATCTGCACCCCTTCAAATGCTTTTTGATGAAGTGAGGAGAAGTACTAACCAGAATATGTCACGAATTTCCACGAAGAAGCGTCACAGTATACGGAAAGCCCAGGCTGCCACGATGTATACCAGGCTGGAAGAGGAGATCGGAGAATCAACCATCCTCTTCATGGGTGAGCGGGTCGAGGTGGTGGAGACAGACCGGGAGGGGCTCACCCTGTATCTTGTCGACAAGTTGCCCCATCTCATGGAATACAGGGATTATGTATTTCCAACCCTCAAAGGTGCCGTTGCCAGGCCCTTTCCGGAACGCCGTATAACTGTCGATTCCGGTGCGGTCTCCTACGTGGTGAACGGGGCGGACGTGATGAGGCCGGGAATTGTCGGAATCCCGGATGATATACGGAAAGGGCACCCGGTCCAGATCGTTGAGGAACGCCATGGAAAGCCCATTGCCCTCGGCATTGCGCAACTCGATGCAGGAGAGATGCGGGATAGACCTTCGGGAAAAGTGGTGAAAAACATTCATTTCGTTGGCGATGAGATCTGGAATATCGAATTGTAAGCGGGAAATGAACCCGATTTTGCCGCTCCCCACCGGCACCAGATTAAAAAATGGCACTGCTGTTCGTTTATGCCCATCCGAATACTGATTGGGCTTTTTGGAATAGATACTATTAAATAAAATTCAATAGACAATTTTGCTATGGTAAAATTTCTGGATACCCTTCTCGGCAGGACGACATCGTCCTCCGAGGACGACTACATGGATCTCGATCTGCAGGCATTCGAAGAGGCCGAGTCGTCGGCTCCGGCCATGTACGTGAAGATCGCAAGTGTCGGGGATATAAAGGACAGTCCGCGGATAAAGGACGAGATCTATAACGGAAACATCGTCATCGTGGACATCGCCCGGCTCAAGATGGACAAGGTCATGTATGAACGAGTATTGAAAGACTTCAAGGAGGTTGCCAGGGACGTAAACGGAGATATCATCGGTCTTGGCGACCAGCGCTATGTTGTGGTTACTCCAAACTCGGTCAAGATATCAAGGGACAAGATCGGCGAGGGCTTATAGGTGCGGAGAGTCGTGCCCGGCCCCTGCCCGGTGTGTAACGACGAGATAGAATATATTTACCAGACTGATGAGATCCCCTATTTTTCAGAAATATTGATAATCAGCGCTCTGTGTCCTTCATGCGGCTACAGGTTCGTGGATTGCCAGCTCCTGAAGAACGCAGAACCCTCGCGGTGGCAGATGGACATACGTTCCGATGAAGATCTCTCGGTGCGGGTGATCAGGAGCATGAATGCCACGATATCAATCCCTGAACTGGGAGTGCGAATTGATCCGGGCCCTGCGTGTGAAGGGTTCGTATCCAACGTGGAAGGTGTGCTCGCCAGGATCGAGAAGGTTGTCGGGGGATTGCTTCTCGGAAATGACGATGCCAGTGAACGCGAGCGCATCAATTCACTCCTGGAAAAGATCGGTGAGGTCAGGGAAGGGCGCCTCGATATTACCCTGGTAGTCGAAGATCCCACGGGAAATTCCGCCATCCTGTCCGACAGGGCGGCTGTATCTCCGTACGTACCTGAAGACGACCAGGATGATGAAACGGGGAATTGACGGCTATTATGAAATTTCCAGGCCTTTCAACCTGATACCGGGTTCTTCTGTCACCTCCCCGACCACTTTTGACCCGGGCAGTCCTGAGATGAGTTTCTTCTCCTCTCCGGGGGGGACAATGAAGGCATAGCCCATTCCCATGTTGAAGGTCCGGTACATCTCTTCATCTGCGACATCTCCTGTCTCCTGGAGCCAGCGGAACACCTCCTGGGGGGGCAGGGGGTCTGAGAGATCAAATCCGTAACAAGAAAGTCTCCGGAAATTCAGCAGGCCTCCCCCGGTGATGTGGCACATCCCGTGAACCCTGCAGGATGCGGCGGTCGCGAGAACTTCGTGATAGATTCGGGTTGGTGTCAGGAGCTCCTTGCCAAGCGTTTTACCGCCGTTCAGCCTCTCATCCCATGCCTGCTCCGCATCAACGAGCTTCCTGGCAAGCGTGAGCCCGTTGCTGTGGATTCCGGATGAGGAGAGGCCTACGATCCGGTCCCCCGGTGAGATCTTCTCACCGGTGATGATCAACTCTTTCTGCTGTATCCCGAGGCAGGTGCCTGCAAGGTCAAGACCATTGACAAGGCCTTTCAGTGTGGCAGTCTCCCCACCGATGATATCGATATTCGCCAGTCTCGCACCCTCGTTCAATCCTCTCCCAATCTGTGACATCTTCTCGACGGAGAGGCTGTCAGTGGCGATATAGTCCACGAAGGCCACCGGTTCCATGTTCATCACATAGAGGTCGTTCACGTTCATCGCGATACAGTCGATGCCGACGGTGGTCCAGTCCTCCAGCATGTCGGCCACACGCATCTTTGTACCGACCCCGTCTACGGCCAGCGAGAGTGCGAGATCCCCGAAATCAATGATTCCTGCGAAGTGGCCCACACCGCCGAGCATCCGGTAATTTCCACTCCTCCGGTATGACAGCTCGGCCACAAGGGAGGATATGGCACGCGCCTCCAGGTCGATGTCGACTCCTGCATCACGGTAGCTTGCCGGGTTATCCATTGTCTTCCTCTGAAAGGCTGAACTCATCGTGGAGGATCCTGACCGCACGGGGGCCGTCGGCCTCTCTCACGACAAACGAGATATTCACTTCCGATGAACCCTGCGAGATCATCATCACATTCACACCGCCGTCTCCAAGAGCCGTGAATATCCTTCCGCCGGTACCCTTGGCTCCCGCCATCCCGACTCCAACCACCGCGACGGCGCAGACATCCCTGTTGGAACTGACTTCCCGTACGAGACCTTCCTTTACAAGCGGGGAGAGCGATTCGGTTGCTACGGCAAGCTGGTTCTCATCGATGATCAGGGAGATATTTGCCTCTGACGAGCCCTGCGAGATCATCATCACGTTCACCTCGTTGTCAGCGAGGGCTGAAAAGATGGCCTTGGCGACCCCCGGCCGGCCGATCATCTGGGCACCGCAGATGTTGAGAAGTGCCACCTTGTCGATATAGGTGAGCGCCTTGACCACCCGTGTCTCACGTCTCTCACCCCTGACGATCGTGGTGCCGGGGTTTTCGGGATTGAAGGTATTCTTCACGCGCACCGGGATGTTCTTCCTCATGGCAGGCTCTATCGAACGGGGGTGCATGACCTTCGCCCCGAAATACGACAGTTCCATGACCTCCAGGTAGGAGATGGATGAGAGTACGCGAGCATCGTCGATGATCTTTGGATCAGAGGTCATTATCCCGTCAACATCAGTCCAGATCCATATCTCGTCCGCCTCGATCCCGGCGCCGATGATCGCTGCAGAATAATCGGAGCCGCTTCTCCCGAGCGTGGTGACGATCGCCTTCTCAGTGCACCCCATGAAGCCCATGATGACCGGCACGGTCTCCGTGAGCAGGGGCTGGACCCTGCTGCGTATCCTGCCTTCGCTCTCGGGCAGGGCCATCGCCTCGCCATGGTGGGCCGTGGTCCGGATACCAGCCTCGCATCCGTCCAGGACGATGGATGGGATGCCCTTCTGGCGAAGTGCTGCCGATACAACAAGGGAATTGAGCCTCTCGCCGAACGTGATGACATAATCCCTGGACCGAGGGGTGAGTTCCCGTAAATTGTGGACCGCATTGAGGATGTTTTCAAGGTTGCACAGCTGCTCTTCCAGCTGGGCTCCGATCTCCTCCTCGTAATCCTTTGCCACTTCGGAGAGGACCTTTTGGTGCCTTATCCGGAGCGACTGGATGAACGGCTCAATGGAGGCTGCACTCCTTGTGTCGGCAACCTCTGATGATATCGAAATTATCTGATCCGTGACACCCCGCTGGGCTGAAACCACAACCGCGATCTCGTTTTCGCTCCGGTGATACTGATCGATGATATCCACCACTCTGGTGATGGTCTCCGCATCAGCAACCGAAGTGCCACCAAATTTCATTAAAAACCTCATTTGGGCTCACTCTGTCCTTTACAAGCTATTTATGTAAGTATACAACTCAATTAATAATAAGATGCGGTCATTTGAAGTCATTGATTCCCATGTCCTGGTAATCGGGAGCGGTGGGGCAGGTGTACGGGCAGCCATTGAGGCCTCGTTTTCCGGAGATACCGTCATGGTATCCAAGACAATTGCAGGAAAAGGGGGTTGTACCACCATGGCCGAAGGCGGGTACAATGCGGTGCTCCGGGAGACAGATTCCTGCGAGGACCATTTTCTGGATACCCTGAAAGGTGGCGCATATCTGAATGACCGGGAACTGGCCCGGATCCTCGTGGATGATGCCCCCGGGCGTATCGCCGATCTGCTCTGCTGGGGAGCGGTCTTTGATGTAACCGGGGATTGCGAGGTTGCGCAGCGGCCGTTCGGCGGCCAGCGTTTCCCGAGGACATGCTACGCAGGAGACAGGACCGGGCACGAGATGATGATGACTCTCCTGGATCGCCTGGCTTCGACGGATGTTGAGGTCTTCAACGAGATCGCAATAATCGATCTCCTGAAGGACGGGGACTCTGTTGCGGGTGCGGTGGGGCTTGACGAGAAAGGGGATATAGTGATCTTCCGCTCCGATGCCACGGTGCTTGCCACAGGCGGGGGTACACGGATCTATGACATCTCCACCAACTCCTCGAGCGGAACCGGTGACGGATTCGCCCTTGGATACCGGGCAGGGGCAGAGCTCATTGACATGGAACAGGTGCAGTTCCACCCTACCGGCGCAGTATACCCCTATGACGCACGGGGACGCCTCGTGACGGAAGCGGTGAGAGGTGAGGGAGGTTTACTGAAAAATATCGAGGGAGAGCGCTTCATGGAACGGTACGACCCCGAAAGAATGGAACTCTCCACCCGTGACGTGGTTGCCAGGTCCATAGCCACCGAGATTCTTGAAGGGCGAGGCACGAAAAACGGCGGAGTATACCTCGACGTCACCCACCTGCCCCGCCACCAGATAGAGACGCGGTTACCGGTGATGCTGGAACAGTTCCTCAAGTTCGGCGTGGATATACGGGACGAGCCCATGGAGGTGGCTCCCACCGCCCACCATATCATGGGCGGAATCCGTATCAGGTCCGGGGGCGAGACCAGCGTCCCCGGCCTGTACGCCTGCGGGGAGGTGACCGGAGGGGTCCATGGCGCAAACAGGCTCGGAGGGAACGCCCTGGCCGATACGCAGGTATTCGGCAGGAGGGCAGGTGAATCTGCAGGGAAAGCCAGGAGGAGAAGCATCTCTCTCGATGAGGGACAGATCGACCTGCAGGAGCGGAGACTCGCAGCTTTTTATGCAGGGGAAGTGAACCCTGCCACCGTTGCCCGATCCCTGCAGACCGCGATGTGGGAAGGGGCCGGCATCTTCCGGACGGGAAGCGAGCTCGAAAAGACGCTGGAGATGATCAACCACCTCTCCACCCTGAACCTGAAAGCTGCCAACCGGTGCAACCACATCGAATGCTGCACCGTCCAGAATATGCTAACAACCGCCTCGCTCGTCGTCAGGGGGGCGATCCTCCGGAAGGAGTCACGTGGCGCTCACGTGAGAAAAGATGTCACACAGGCCTGGGATGCGTCAAACTCCCCGTACCGGCACACGTTTCTCTCGCTTTGTGACGAAGGTATCGAGACGGGGGTGTGGGAATGAAAGAGATGACCGTGAAAGTCTTCCGGTTCGACCCGGAGACTGACGAGAAGCCGCATTTCCAGACGTATCTTGTCCGGGTAAACGATGGCGCCAGGGTGCTTCATGCCCTCCACTGCATCAAAGAGGAGCATGACCCTTCACTCTCGTACCGCTACTGTTGCGCATCGGGGCAGTGCGGCAGCTGTGCTGTCAAGGTGAACGGCGAACCCGTGCTGGCGTGCATGGAGGAGGCAACTGACGGGATGGTGATCGAACCGCTGGATCTCCCCATAAAACGCGACCTCGTCGTGGATATGGAGCCCTACCTCGACCAGATCGCGACACTCGTACCCGCAGAAGAGTGCCCCCTGCCAACTCAGGACGTGGTCGAGCAGATCAAGCCACTCAGGAGTTGTATCGAATGCCTGGCCTGTGTCTCTGTCTGCCCAGCCCTGAAGGTTATCGATTTTTCCGGCCCGACCGCCATGCGCGAGAGTCTCCGGCTGGCCCTCGACCCGAGAGATACCGGTGACCGGGTTGGCGAGGCGGTCGAGGATGGGCTCTTCACCTGCACCTCGTGCCAGGCGTGCTGGAAGGTCTGCCCGAAGGATATCCAGATTCCCGGCAAGGCCATAGAGAGATTGCGCGCCCTCGCAAACGAGAAGGGGCTTACCCTGCCCAGGCACCAGACTGTTGAGAAACTGGTCCGGGAGACCGGACGGAGCGTGGACCGGACCCAGGAGACGTTCCTGGAACAGGTCCCAGAGGTGATCGAGCCATACGGGGAAGTGAGAGGGACGGTCGGGTTCTTTGTCGGGTGCATGTACAACAACCGGCTTCCCCAGACCGCGCTCGACGCCATGGAAGTGCTTCGCAGGAACGGTATCAGGGTTATCATCCCGAGAGAACAGGTCTGCTGTGGTTCCCCGCTGATACGGACCGGGCAGATTGACTATGTAAATACGCTGAAAAGGCGGAATATCGATGCGTTCGTCTTCAGGGGCATCGATACGGTGATGACCATGTGCGCAGGGTGCGGGTCCACCCTGAAGAACGATTATGATTGTCCCTTCCGTGTGATGGATATCAACGAGGTGCTCACGAAGGTCGGAATCGAGCCCCCGGCCCGGCTCGAGCTGAAGGCGACCTACCATGATCCGTGTCACCTGATGAGGGGGCAGGGGATCAGGACCCAGCCGCGCGAGCTTGTCAGCCAGGTCGTCGACCTGGTGGAGATGCCGGCCATCTGCTGCGGTTCTGGCGGGGGAGTCCGGTCCGGTGTTCCAGAGGAGGCGGCGGCACTCGCCGAAGACCGGCGGATCGAGATCGAGAAGACCGGTGCAGATATCGTGATAAGCTCGTGCCCCTTCTGCGAGTACCACATCATGGAGCATACCGATAAACCGGTAAAGAACATCACGACAGTCCTCCTCGAGGGCTACAGGGAAAAGGACAGGCGAAAAAAGGAGAAGGAGTGTTAAACACCCGTCTTCTCAGCCGACCGAAATAATGAGAAGGAGCAGGCAGACCGCAACAGGTATGGTGAGGTTGTCATCGACCGGCGAGAGAATCTCGACCACCCCTGCGACGAACGAGGCGGCAAAGGCCTGGACAGGGGGGAGGAGAAAGAGAAGTGCGAGCAGGGTGGCAACCATCCCCGCAAACGAGCCTTCGAGTGATTTTCCGTTGTAGATACGGTTTCTCCCGAACCGCAGCCCGACGATTGTTGCGATGCCGTCGAGGATGGCCAGTGCCGCGATCGCCGGCACCACGAAACTCTTCTCAAAGAAGATGAGGCAGAAGAGACAACTGATCGCAAAATAGATGGCTCCTTTTCCCGGAATCGCATCCTTCCGCTCAAGCCGGTCAATCAGGCCCGATATGAAGGGGATGTAGTATCCGCGCTGTATTGCATCAGAGATGATGAATCCTGCGAATATCGAGAGGAGGAGGAGATACACCATGATCGGTTCGGGCAGGGCTATGATCCCTCCGACGATTATAAGGCCGAATACGAGGTGGGACATCTTTCGCAGGAACTCGTTCATTCAAGAGAGATGGGAGACGGATAATGATAAGGGGTGCGGTTCTTTTATGGATAGCAGAAAGGGCCTTTTCCGCGAGAATGCCTCCTCTCATGCAGATAAAAGTTCTTAATAGGATGGAAAGGGAAAATAACCAGAAGAGAAGTCATTATGGTGACGTGCGGCTGTCTTGATGAGATGCTTGAAACATGGCAGAAAAACCAGCCTGCCTGCGTTTCATGTGAACCTGTTTCCTCCTTTCATCACACTCCCCGCTACATTGGCGAGTTCTGGACATCCGCACAACGCCAGGCGTCTTCTATCCATGAGGTCTCGTACCGGGCATGTTTCAAGCCCCAGCTTCCCCGTTTCTTTATCACGCTCCTTACAAAGAGTGGAGATCTCGTGTACGATCCGTTCTGTGGACGGGGGACGACCATCCTGGAAGCCGCCCTCTACGGACGAAATGTCGCGGCCAATGATATCAACCCGTTGTCCCGGATACTCACACTCCCGCGCCTGCACCCTCCGCGTGAATCGGACGTGTCAGAGAGGCTTGCGGCAATCGCGTTTCCGTCCGGCTGCAGGGCAGAGATAGACCTCTCGATGTTCTATCACCCCGATACAGAATCCTCCCTGGTCTCCCTCCGGGAGTATCTGCTCCGGCGCCAGGAGGACGGGCAGGAAGATGATATAGATCGCTGGATCCGGATGGTCGCCACGAGCAGGCTGACAGGGCATTCAAACGGGTTCTTCTCGGTCTACACACTCCCGCCCAACCAGGCGGTCTCACCGGAGAGCCAGGCCAGGATAAACAGGTTGCGGGACCAGGTTCCCCCGAAACGGGATGTCGCCGCTCTCATTATCCGGAAGACACGGTCCCTCCTGCGGACACTCTCCGATGACGAGAGGAACAGGCTCATCCAGGCCGGAGATTCTGCGATATTTTCAACCTGCGATTCGAGAAAAACACGCCACATAAAGCCTGATTCCGTGCAGCTGACCGTGACATCGCCACCGTTCCTGGATATTGTCCAGTACTCACGTGACAACTGGCTTCGCTGCTGGTTCAACGGTATCGATGACAGAGCCGTAGGAGAGGAGATAACCATGGCAAGAACCGTCAGCGAATGGTCCTCTGTCATGCAGGAGACTTTCTTCGAACTTGCACGGATCACCCGATCGGGCGGCTTTGTGGCTTTCGAGGTCGGGGAGGTGAGGAAGGGCGAGGTGAACCTGGAAGATGCTGTCGTGCCGCTCGGCGAGGCTTGCGGCCTCTCGTGCCAGGGCATCATCATCAACAGCCAGCAGTTCACCAAGACATCGCACATCTGGGGAGTTGACAACAACCGGTGCGGAACCAACAGCAACCGGATCGTGGTCTTTCAAAAAGAAGAATGAGTGAGGATACGCCCCAATTCACCCGTTCACAAGGTATTCGTACGCCTCGAGGGCGGCTTTTGCACCTTCCCCGGCAGCGGTTATTATCTGCTTGGTCTTGATATTCGTGACGTCACCGGCCGCATAGATGCCCGGGACGCTGGTATGGCAGTTGATATCGATCCTGATCTCCTTTTGTTCGTTCATATCCACGAACCCTTCCAAAAAGTCGGTGTTCGGCATCCACCCGATCTCGGCGAAGACTCCGTCAAGATCAATGCGGGTCTCCCTGCCGCTTTCCCGGTCCTTGATGGTGACAGCTTGTAGCATTGAATTGCCATGGAGTGCCGAGATGACGGTATTTTTATGAGTGATGATATTTTTTCGCTCCTTGTACGCCTGGAGATAACTCTCATCGGCACGGATTGTGCTTCGGACCACGAGATGCACCTCTCGTGCGATCTTGCTCATCTCTATCGCCGTCTGGAGCGCTGAATTCCCACCGCCAACCACGGCGACTACCTTCTCCCTGTAGAGCGGGCCGTCACACGTGGAGCAGACGGAGAGTCCCCTTCCAAGGTATCGCTCTTCATCCGCCACGCCAAGTTTTTTTGGCCTCTTGCCCTGGGCAAGGATGACTGCCCTGGCACGGTATATTGTCCCCGTCGCGGTCTTTGCGATGAATGTGGCGTCCTCGCTCTGCAGGGAGAGAACCCTGTCCAGTTCCATGTGGATATTCCCGGAACGAACCTGTTCCTCGAATTTTTTCATGAGCTCGTCACCGGTGACCATCCGAAAGCCCATGTAGTTCTCGATTGCCCAGCTCTCGAGTGCCTGGCCACCGATGTTTTCGCTCACGATCAGGGTGTTTAACATCTTTCTTTCACAGTATACCCCTGCCGTGAGACCTGCCGGGCCGGCACCGACAATCAGGACGTCGTAGAGTTCCTCTTCCCGTGACCTGCCGAAGAGCTTATTTAACCGCTGCGCATCGAACCCGACGATTACCTCGTCATCAACAATCGTGACCGGCACCCCGAACTGTCCGGATATCTCCACCATCTCGTTGGCTGCATTCCTGTCAGCCCCGACATCGATAGCCCGGTAATCGACGCCGTGCTTCTCGAGGAATGCCTTGACCATGCGGCAGTACGGGCAGTTCTGTGTGAAATATACGGTAACTCTGGGCATGTATTCCTGATTTACAACGCGATTTGTAATAATACTGATCTAATTCCCATTGACCGGATACTTTTCGATCAAAAAATCCTTTCAATGCTTCTTCCTTTGGAAAAAGGGGTTTTGTTACGCTCAGCAATCGGGGATCTTTTTTTTTTTAAAATGGTGTCCTTGGATGTCAAATCCTTTTCAGACGATCTCCTTGAAGACCTTCTTGAAGACCTTGCATATCGGGCATTTATCCGGTGCTTCACCAAGGAAAATATTTCCACAAACAGGGCAAAGCCAGACTGTCCGGTTCGACATGTCATGACCTGATTTCAGGGATTTTAATGCCTCGCTGTAGTAGTCTGCGTGGACTTTCTCTGCCTCCAGGGCATAATTGAAGGCAAGCAGTACGTCACTCTTCTTCTCTGCCTCGGCCTCCTTCACGAATTCGGGATACATCTCGGTAGATTCGTAGGTCTCCCCGGCAACGGCCTTCTCGAGGTTTTCCATCGTCGAGCCGATCATTCCCGTCGCCTTCATGAGTTTCTTTGCGTGGATAGCCTCTGCCTCTGATGCTGCCTTGAAGAGGCGACCGATATTTACGTATCCCTCCGACTCAGCCTTCTCTGCAAAGGCGGCATATTTCCGGTTCGCCTGGGATTCTCCTGCAAACGCTTCCATTGCATTTTCATCAGTTGCCATGATTCTAACTGTGGCAAGATTTGGTAAAAAGGTATCCTATCAAGAACCCCGGGTTTGCTTTGAAGCAACAAAAAGCAACCTTTTTTGAGCGTTGCATCCAACTCCATTTTACAAAAGAATGAGTCATTACCTTTGCCATCCATGAAAAGAATCCACGACATTTCCAAGTGCGATCGTCCGAGAGAGAGGATCGTCTCCCGCGGTGCGGAGTCGCTTTCTGATATAGAACTCATCGCGGCGATAATCGGTTCCGGTTCACGGGACAGGGACGTATTTGCAGTGGCAAGGGACATTGCCAGGCAGCTCTCTGATGACCCTGAAAGCCTGACATACGAGGGTTTGATGGAGATACACGGGATTGGAGACAGCAAGGCTTCACAGATCCTCGCATGCTTCGAACTCGGGCGGAGATACTACAGGACAAACGATGCAGTAAAAATCTCCTGTCCTGAAGACATCCTGCCGCTCGTTTCAGATCTCACAAACCAGAAGCAGGAGCATTTCGTCTGTATAACGCTGAATGGTGCGAATGAAGTCATCGCCAACAGGACCATCACAGTCGGGCTTCTCAACCACAGCCTCGTTCACCCCCGGGAGGTCTTTGCGGATGCTATCTCTGATCGGGCGGCATCGATCATCTGTGTCCACAACCACCCGTCAAATACCCTTGATCCAAGCAGCCAGGACATCGCTGTCACCAGGCAGCTTGCGGATGCAGGAAACCTCCTCGGGATACGTCTGCTCGATCACCTCATCGTGGCACGGGCGGGTTTTGTGAGCATGAAGGAGCGGGGGCTCCTTTAGGTTTTGTTCTCTTCCGTCTGAAGCATCCTCCCGAGTTCGTATCCTTTCGTATACGCCTCTTCGAGGAGTTCCGGCCTCGTGGTAAGGTCCTGAATCGTGTCCATATCGTTTATGAGAAGATCGTCCCAGTACGAGACATCGATGATCTCGAAGAATGCCTTCATCGTAAGTTTCGCACCATCAAATACATACGGGACATTCATCCCGGATATGCCAAGATACAGGCCTTTCCGGTGCGATCTCTTCTCTTCTGGAACCATCGGATTCTTCCTCATGTACTTTGCCATGAAGAAGACCTGGAACCGGTCGATGAATGACTTCAAAAGACCGGGAATTCCCATCGTCATCACCGGTGTCGCAACGATTAAGCTGTCAAGTTCGCGAAACTTCTCGTACATCCCTGCCATATCGTCCTTTATTGCGCATTTTTCGTGCTCACGGCAGTAAAAGATCTCCCTGCATGCCTGGATATTCAGCCTGATGACCTCGATCTTTTCAATCCTGCAACCAGCATCCTTTGCACCTTCAAGGGCTTTATCAAGGAGCTTTGCCGTATTCCCTCCCGTCAGCGGACTTCCAAGAAGACCAATTACCAGCTTGCCCATGATTGAATAATACATGCAATTCCCAAAATAGATTTGTATTTCATGATCCGTCATGAATCCCGAAATAACTGAATTTCGCCTTTTTTAAACGAATACACAGGATTTTGATGGAACGAACAAAAGTGATATATAATCTGTGCGACAAGGTTACAATTTGGTGATAGAACTGGCTGAAAAAGTAAGAGCTGGAGAGAAAGTCGGTCCTGGGAAGTATGTCTGTCTCGATTGCGGACGTGAATTCGAACTCGATGCAGTCGAGCAGGATCTCCGAAAATGCCCACACTGTGCTTGTGAAGAATACCAGTGTTTCCCGATGACACATATCCGGCCGGATGTAAAAACCCCGGAAGACGCGCTTCATCCGCCAAAACGCGGGAAGAGCAACCAGTAACTTCCAAAATTTTTCTCAAATCTTTGGGTTGTGGCGAATCAGAACATACTGATATGAAAAAGTTCCCACAACTTTTTCCAATGTCAGAAGAAGGGCCAATATGCCCTGCATGAGGTGGTATACATGGTGAATGTTTCAAAAGAAGGAGAAGTCTACGAATGCCAGATATGTGGCAATGTCGTTGTGGTCAAGGTTGCCGGTGGCGGTGAGCTGATCTGCTGTGGACAGCCTATGAACCTGAAAAAGGAGTGAATTCGATGGCAAAGGATCTTAACGAACTCGAAGGAATGATTGGGAAGGTTCCCAAGTTCTTCAGGGAACTGGCCGAAAAAGATCCCCAGATGTACGAGATGGTGATGAAACTCGAAGGCCACATCTGGGATGACGGTGCACTTTCGAAGAAGACCAAGAAGCTGATCGCGATTGCGATCGCCGCATCCCTCCGGGACCAGCATGCCACCAGGGCACAGCTGGCAGGGGCGGCGAATCTTGGAGTGACGAAGAAGGAGATCGAGGAAGCGCTAAGAGTGGCCTTCCTGCTCGCCGGCATGCCGGCATATGTATACGGCAAGGCACAGCTGGATGAAATAATCAAGGACTGAGCGTGTATGTGTGGAGAATTCAATGCAATGCCGATAATCGGCGAGCCCGCCCCGGATTTCCAGGCGCTGACGACACAGGGCATGGTGAAGCTCTCTGACTTCAAGGGAAAATGGGTCGTGATATTCTCGCATCCTGCCGATTTCACACCGGTCTGCACGACCGAATTTATTGCCTTTTCCCAGGTTGCCGACGAACTTACCAGTATGAATGTGCAGCTGATGGGCCTCTCCATCGATTCCGTGCATTCACACCTTGCCTGGGTCAGGAACGTCAAGGAGAAGATGGGAGTCGAGATCCCGTTCCCCATCATTGCCGACCTCGACATGAACGTGGCGAAGAAATACGGCATGATTCATCCGGGCCAGAGCTCGACTGCGACCATAAGGACGGTCTTTTTCATCGATGACAAGGGGATCATGCGGGCGATGATCTATTACCCGCTCTCCAACGGGCGGTACATCCCCGAGATCATCAGGCTCATCAAGGCTCTTCAGACCACCGACAAGCACGGTGTCGCAACTCCTGCAAACTGGCAGCCCGGCGACAAGGTTGTGGTTCCTGCTCCAAAGGACCAGAAAGAGATGAACACGCGCCTTTCAGAAGGCTACGAGTGCAAGGACTGGTATCTCTGCTTCAAGCAGATCTGAAATTATTTTCCTTTTTTTCTTTCTGCGGTTTTTCACAAAAATAACACTTTTTATACTTTGGGACAGATAGCGTCAATCATGGCAATCAAGGTCCTGGCCTTTGCAGGAAGCCCCCGGAGGGGTGGGAATTCCGAGACTCTGCTCGACTGGGTGCTCGACGCGATGAAGAAAGAAGGTGACGTGGAGATAGAGAAGATCGCACTCACCGAGGCGGATGTACATCCATGCAAGGGCTGCAACGCATGTGAAGTGCTGAACAAGTGCGTGCAGAGAGACGGAATGGATATCCTGCATGACAAGATCATCGAGGCGGACTGCATGGTCCTCGCCGCCCCCATCTACTGCATGGGCATCTGTTCGCAGGCAAAGGCCCTGATCGACCGGTTCCAGGTGTTCAGGTCACGGAAATTTGTCCTGAAACTGCCGGTTGTCCCTCCTGAAAGAAAGGGTAAACGCCTGGGTGTCTTTCTTTCCACCGCAGGGCAGGACTGGGACCATGTATTCAACGGTGCGGTCCCGTCAGTCAAATGCTTCTATCACGTGGTCGAGATACGGGACGCAGATATCCACTACCTCATGATCAATAATGTCGATGAGAAGGGTGCCATCCTCAATCATCCTTCCGCAAAAGCGGATGCCGAAAGACTGGGCCATGATGTGATCAGGGAATTACAGGGCCGGCTTTCGGAGTGAGACCATGGATGTGAATGTCATGGGGATATCGGGCAGCCCGCACCGTCACGGCAACACAGAGACATTACTGGATGCGTTTCTCGATGGAGCCGCAGAGGAGGGAGCCGGCATCGAGAAGGTAATCTTAAAAAAACTTGACTATTCACCCTGCAGGGGATGTAATACCTGTCACAAAACAGGAGTCTGCATCATGGAGGATGACGCACCACCCCTCTTTGACCGGATCCTCTCGATGGACTGTATTGCGGTTGCCTCACCCATTTACAGCATGGGAATCACCGCGGAATTGAAGGGACTCATTGACCGGGCACAGTATTTATGGGCGAAAAAGTTCGTATTAAAGACGCTCTATTTCCCAAATGAGCACATACAACGCCACAAGGGCGTCTTCATCTCAACGGCGGGGCTTTCCTGGGACAATGTATTTGATGCCGCTTTCCCGGCTATTACTGCTTTTTTCAATACCATCGGGTTTGAATACTATGACAATATCATCGCAAACGACATGGACAAGTATAACGGGATAAAAGGGCATCCGACGGCACTCGATGAGGCCCGTGACAAGGGAAGACGAGTGGTAAAGGAGATCAGGAGCCTATGAAAGAGAGTGATTGGTAGTGTGTATATAAATCTGTAAAATTGAAGAGTCCCTTTATCCACTCTAAATTGGGAAATGGAGGAATAAAGGGCATTGAATAGTAAAGACCTCGTAGTAAATTATCCCACCGATAATGAAGAGGGCATGAAGAATGTCATCACTTGATTTTTGAACGATGTGATGCAAAGAGAAGCGGATGAACTGGCCGGGGCTGGGAAGTATAAGAGAACCGGATCGAGACGCACACCTGGGGATGGGATCAGATCATGATCTCTGAAGACACGATATGATTCATTATCACTCGATAAGCCGTTTTTAGGAGATATTCCGTTCCAGGAGATGCTGATGAAGATTTGTGCGTGAGGAACGTGTGAGAGATTAGCCTTCCACTCATAATCCCAACACAATTAATCACCATTAGTGGGTTAATTTATTATTTTTTTTTGAATAAAATTTATTAGATATGAAAAACATCTTAGCCGATGATGGAGTATGAAGAAGAAACACATTTTGACCTTTGTAGAAATCATTTTTTTGATTTTTATTGTGGGGTTCGCAACAGCAAATTCAGAATTACAATTTAGAAATGTGTCTAAATTCCCGGATGCACCTCCCCCAGTTCCACCAGGATTCGAGCAGGACCTGAAAAATTTGACCGAATTAAGAGAGAATGGCTCTTTGATACAAGATTCGGTGAAAACACGATATGCAGATAATGTCATTCATCTTTACCAAGGATGGAATTTAATTTCAGTACCCAAATACCTTGAACCGGGATATAATACCATTAACCAGGTTTTTGGAGGTGTTGATACAGGAGGGCGTTCAATCTATCATTATGATGGGTCTACCCAATTATGGATTAGCATGCAACCAAATTCGCCTGTTATTCCACTGGTGGGGATATACATCTATTCTGTTTCTCCTTACGATGTATACCTGGTATTTGATGCTGATAATCCGGACTATCCTCTAAAAACACTGTATCCTCAATGGAACATGGTAGGTTACTGGGATGTTACGCCAATTGCTGCAAGAGCAGAATTAATATCTGCGGATCCTTATTGGACTCAAGCGATTGGATTTGATGCATCAATGCAGCAAGATGAATCGACGATTTTCAATTCAGATCCTAGTTGGAATACAGAAATGTACCCCAAAAAAGGATATTGGCTTTGGATGACGGATTATGGAGTATATACTCCACTTGCGGGGACGAAAGATAATAGAGATTCATCTCTTCCTACTGTTGGAGTTGAATGGGGAAATGCTTATTCATTGCCTTCCGCACAATTGTACTGGAGTGACGTAACAGTCACAAATTTCTATAATCTTTTTGGAAATTATGGATGGAAGAAGATGTTCAATTATGGCGATCTGTCAGCCCTAGTAAATCACTTTACAGCAACAGGTGATCGCTACTATATCGATGGGGTTGACTTCGCTTTCTATGCCGGCCATGGAGAAGCTTATGCAATTAACTTGCCTACCTACCGGTTTGCCTGGTTCTCAAATTGTGAATGGGGGGACAATGATTTAGAGTGGATAATCTTACATGCCTGTCATACAACCCATACGCCTTCGAATTTTAAATCATTAATTCATAATTCGATGACTGGCGTACATTTAATATGCGGCTTTAATTCTTTTGGATGGGATTCTGAGTATGGCTACACAGGTGCAGCTGTTGCACAGAAGTTGTTAATGGGTTCTGGTGAAACCGTTAAAGATGCATGGTTTTATGGAATTGATGAGTGTTTTGGTCCACCAATTACACTTCGGGTTATCGGTGAAAATGAAGCAATGTTGGATGAAAAAATCTATGGATATGGTCCCGTTTCCGATCCACCTGTAGACTCTTACTATGTAGTGAGGGATCATGATTGCAAGTAAGAGACTTAAAGGAGACATGAAAATGAAATTCGCAGTCATAGCAGTGTTAGTTCTGGCAATTATAGGTGTGTGCATCATATCTATCCCCCACCTCATCGGCCAGACGAATAGTGACGCAGGAGCACTCTTTACCGTAACAGGGAGTGGAATTTATATATTAGATGCTGCGTATCCCACCGTTCCGGATTATGTGCCCATATACAGAATAAAACAAGTCGATATATCTTATGAAAAGGCAGCCCAGTTGGCCCTTTCCATGGGAATGAAAGGGGATATACAGTATAGCGGCCGTCCAGGAGTAATCCAAATAACTGATGATTCCAAGAACCCGCCGGAATCCATCGAGATCTATACAACATCCGGGGCTTTCAGATATTCCATTCCAAGTAAAGAAGGGCGGTCGGTCACGTACCAGCCACTCCTCCCCTCATATGACGAGGCGAAGAAGATTGCAGATACATACCTGGAAGAAAGGAATTTACTCAGGAATGATTTCACATTCGAAAAAGTAAAAGTTGGTGACAGCCAGGAGACGTGGCGTGCAGGAGATACCAAACCGCTTACACATTATGATATCAATCTCTATGTGATATATCGACGTATGATTAATGGAATCCCTGCTACCGAAGGTATTACTGTCACTATCGGGGAAAACGGTGAGGTTGTTGGCCTGACATATAAGGCAACAGCAATCGAAGAGAAAGCGTTCAGGAATGTTAAGATAATCACGCCTGAAGAGGCCTACAATCAACTTGTTGAAGGAAATGTACTAATAAAACCTCTCCCGGGTGTTGATTCAACAATCAGGATTACGAATGTCTCTCTTCAATATTATATGAAAGCGGAAGTTTATGAACAACAATTCGTTCTCCCGATCTATGTATTTTCAGGTGTAGAACCCTCGTATGATTCAAGTCCGATTGTCCTGTACGTATCCGCAATTGACCCGGATGAGTTAAAGATACCACCACTTGATTCATCGGCCTACTCGAAATGAAAAGTTCTGTTGAGATTCCCCACTCATTTTTTGTCTTCTTTGCGATTGCAGCCGGTGATGACCGGAATAAGAGACCGCAACGGGACAGTGTGAAGGATCTGATCAATCAGCATGGTCAGTGCATGGCCACCGGGCGAGCGGTGGAGCGGTTCGAGTCCCACTACCCAAGCATCGAAAAGATGCCGGTGAAGATCGGAGCGTGATGGAAAGAATTATCCGCTCACCCAATTTTTCATAAAAAATCCTCTGTAAGTTGAGCTTTTTCATTCAACTTTCCGGTGGCAGAAAATTTTATAGATGAAAGGTTACGTCTCTGTAAAAAGGGACCCGCATGAATCAAAGAACGGAATCATACCAGGCATCTGCCTTACGATAGCGTTCTGTGTACCGATGGTGTCGGCTGGGATACAGGTCCCGACAACAAAATATTCTTTCAACAGCCCTTCATTTGGACAATTAAAAGTGGCAAACGTAATTCCATACACGTTTGTTAATAAAGCGATACCTGATATAAAGCCCGTTACTGACTCTTCCGGAAATAATTGGAAGTCTACACTCTTTGCCGACACGACCCAATTCGAAACCTCTGATAGTATCACTGGAAAATCATGTGCTCCACGTATCTGGCGTCCAGGAACCATCTCATATTCCGATATATACATCGCGGAAAAGTAAGCAATCGCGATTGCTGGCACAATACCCGGGAATATTTCCAAATGATGCATCGTTCTTGAGAATTGCCGGGGCTATCCTCATGGATATCAACGAGGAGTGGATCGCAAGTAGACGATATTTGTCTGATGTAAGCGTGATACCCTCCGGGAATACAGGTACGGAAAATTACAGCTTAATTAGAACGGCACCGAGTGATTCCCGGAAACAATCATTCCCGCTTTCCTTCTTCGCAGGGTGATTCAGAGAATCCCTGCACATGGTGAAAGGATTCACCCGGGGCTGTTGCAGGGTCTACGTGTATGGTCGCGGCATTCAGGTACGGAAGATGCCCGAGGAGCTGGTGCTGTACCTCCATCGCAATCTCGTGCCCGTCCTCCACCGAGATCTGTGAATCTACGGTAATGTTCAGTTCGGCCACCAGCCTGTGGCCTAGCCAGCGTACCCGGACCTCTGAGAGGTCCCTCACCCCGTCCACGTGTGAGACGGCATGCCGTATCTCGCTGATGATCGACGGGTCCACACCGTCCATGAGCCGGGAAAATACGCTTTTTCCGGTGTTCCATGCGACCAGTATGATCATACCGCCGATTACCAGGCCGATAACCGGGTCTGCAAGAGGAAAGCCGGCCCATACTCCGATCACGCCGACCAGTACTCCAAGGCTTGTCAGAGCATCTATCCTGGCATGCTGGCCGTCAGCCACGAGCGCTTCACTCCCGATGGCCTTTCCTTCGTGTATCCGGTATCGTGCGACCAGTTCATTCCCGAGCATCCCGATCAGTCCTGCCGCTGCGACGGCCCAGATGTATGAAACCGGCTGGGGGTGAAGGAACCTGTTGATGGACTCGTATATTGCGAGGAGCGCACTTGCAAGGATCACCGCAAGTATCACCAGGCCGGCGAGGTCTTCCAGTCTCCCGTATCCATAGCTGTACCTGGGAGTCGGTGGCCGTGTCGAGAGCCTGAATGCGACATAGAGCGGAATAGCGGTAAGAGCATCCCCAAAGTTATGCAGCGTGTCCGAAAAAAGAGCGATGCTCCCGGTATAGCCGACGATTACGAGCTGCAGGAGGGCTGTTGCGATGAGGGCGCAGAAAGACCACAGAACTGCCTGGATCCCGCGCCTGCTGGATATGAGAGACGGGTCCGTGATCCCATGGGTGTGTGAGTGTGTGTGCGGCTTTTTTGATCCGGACATTTTTTTCAACCCGACTGATGTCAGATGCTATTCAGACCCTGATATATCTCGTGATTTTATGGGAGCAACACCGATATCGAGATCGTGCTCGCGGGAGAATTCACTCACCCGTTCGTATACACGCCTGATCATCCCTCCCGAGGAGATGATCAGGGTGTCCTGCCCGAGGACCACCTTCAGGAGGCACTTATCGATAACCCCGTAGGTAAAATCGAGTGCAATATTCTCTTCTTCTGCCAGGCGCTTGGCAGAGGTTCCCATTGCCCCTACCCGTGCTCCGGTATGAACGGAGATCCAATCCCCGATCTCCGCTCCGCTGACCTGTTCCGCATCCGCAACAAATATCGTTCCCGGACGGGTATTTCCGGGCGTCCCTGCTGCCTGCTGAATAGAGTGCATAAGCTCGAGAACCCCGGAAGGTGGACTCCCTGAGAGGATACCCCGTGCCTTCAGCTCGCAGAAGATCTCCAGGACAGGCGGCACCGTCAGTCTCGACTGTCTGATGAGATCCTGGTCAATGAAGACTTCCCGTGGAGGTCCATGATGAAGAATCCGCCCGTCTGACATGAGCAGTACTTCGTCCGCCCATTCAAATGCGAGCATCACGTCATGGGTTGAGATGATGATGGTCTTGCCCATCGCGTTGAGCTCGTCCAACAGATCCACGATCTCTGCGGCGCTTGCCGGGTCAAGGGAGCTTGTCGGCTCGTCGAATATGAGTATGTCGGGCTTCATGGCAAGGACACCCGCAATGGCCACCCTCTTCTTCTCACCGCCGCTCAGGTGGTGTGGAGGCCTTCTCTCGTATCCTCTCATGCCGACAGAGAAGAGCGCCTCATCAACAACCGTTCGTATCTCTTCCTTCTCCATGCCGAGGTTGAGCGGGCCAAACGCTACATCCGCAAAGACTGTCGGGGCAAAGATCTGGTTGTCAGAGTTCTGGAAGACGAAGCCGACTCTTCTCCTGATATCCAAAAGTCCCTGTTTCGTGTATGACAGGGCCTCTCCATTCACCAGTACCCTCCCTGAATCCGGTTTTAAGATTCCGTTGCACATCAACAGCAGTGTGGTCTTTCCTGCACCGTTGGGTCCGACGAGGGCAACCTTCCTTCCCCGTTCGATCGAGAAGCTGATCCCCCGGAGCGAGAGAGTGCCCTGGGGATATGAAAAGACGACATGTTCGAGATCTATTGCATTATTCATCTATGAAAACCCTCAAAAAATGCGAAAACTCCGAAATAGTACTGCCAGTCCGGCACATGCACACAGGTATCCCGTGGCGGTTGCGATACCGGTGGCAGAGATCCGTCTCTCCTCCTCGATCATCTGGAACTTCCCGTCGTAGCACCGGGCATCCATTGCCACCAGCATCTCCTCGCCCTTCTCCCAGGCCCTGACAAAGAGCATCCCTGCAAGCATTGCGAATGCATCTATTGATCTCCTGAACGTCGAATACCCGTTTCGCATCACCTGGGCATTGTGGATTGCAATCGACTCGCCGATTAAAACGAAGATGTTTCGATAGATGAGCATGGAGAGGTCGACGAACTCATCGGGAAGCCGTAACCTGTTCATGACAGAGAATATGTCCACCATCGGAGTCGTTAGCGCGATGAAGAAGAGTGAACACATTCCCCCGAGTGTCCTGGATAACAGGAGTACCGCGAGATTTGCGGAATCTGTAGTCAGTGTAAACGTGTAGCCCAGTACGTGGACATCCCACAGCGGCTCACCTCCTCCGGTCATGAAAAGGATGACGATGATACTCATGGATACGAAGGTTACGGGGATCGCCAGGAGCGCTGCATATACTCTCGCGGGTATCCCTGCAAAGACGATCGTACATACTGCCATGCTCGCGGCTATTACCAGCGGAGCTACAGGGGAGGGCGAAAACACCCCGATGAGAATGGCGCCAATACCGACAGCAAGTTTCAGCTTTGCATCTACCTCCAAAAGCCCGTTTTGCAGGGCGAGATCGTCAAGGAGATGCTCGTCAATCATAAAAAAAGGAATTAACTGGCCGCCTGCCTGGACCGGTAATAGCCGAAGAAATAGCCTATGATCAGGGCACCGATGGCTGCCTGGAGAGAGAAGAAGAGGCTCTCGATCTCACCGCTCGGGGGTTCCCACACAGGAGAGACCCATGGTTCATACCCACTCGATTCTATTATTTCGGCAGCCTGTCCATCGGCTCCTCCCCATGCCTCCTCGCCTTCGGCAAGGTTCTGCTGGATCGAGGCGTTGGTGAGAAGAAAAATGATTGCGAAAGCCAGGATGACAATGCCTGCGATTATCTCTGCCTTGTATTTCATGATGCAGCCTCCCTGATCCGGTTCACGGTATTCTGGGTGAGCACGTTCAGCTTCACCAGGATATCGGGCCGGACATCGATGATATACTTGAAGACCAGTGCGATGATGACTCCCTCGATTATTGCGAGCGGTACCTGGGTGAGGGCAAATATTACGAGGAATGCAGAGAATGATCCCAGGAGTCCGCCCTGTGCGGCAGGTGCAGGAAATGCGAGCGCCAGCTGTCCTGCAGTGACGACATAGGTGAAGAGGTCGGCAACCGTAGCCGCGATGAAAACGTTTACGAAGGTATTCAGGGACGCCTTTTTCCCGGCCACGTATAAGGCATAGGCCACGATCGGGCCCGAGATTCCCATGGAAAAGACATTGGCCCCAAGCGTTGTCAGGCCGCCATGAGCAAGGAAGATGGCCTGGTAGAGGAGGACAATCAGGGCGAGGATCGATGTGATGAAGGGTCCGAACAGGATGGCCGATAATCCTGTCCCTGTCGGATGGGAACAGCTGCCGTTTACTGACGGAAGCTTGAGCGAGGATAGTACGAAGACGAACGCCCCTGCCACGGCAAGCAGCGGGATCGTCTCTCTCTTCTCGGCGAATAGCTTTTTTAACTGGTACAATCCCAGAACCAGGAACGGAATGGCCACGATGAACCATATCTGCCACCAGGGGCTGGGAAGAAATCCTTCCATTATGTGCATGAGATCACCTGAACAAATTTATTTGTCTATAAACAATTTTATTTGTTTATTATTAATCTTTTTGAACTATCGGAGAAAAGAGATGTGCTATACCTGCTCCACATCTCATCAAATGAGATAAAAAGTTGCCAGCAGTATCCCAAACGATGCTCCAATCAGCACGACAAAGACGACAGGGTTCCAGGCAAGTACCTTCTTTCCGTCAAGGACGCTGACAGGGAGCATGTTGAACGCCGCGATCATCGCATTCACCTGCAGTCCGATCATCCCGAGCGTTGAGATGACATTCAGTCCCATGAGCCTGATGTCGACTGCCGACCCGAGGAAGAGGATGAGCGCGAAAGGGATACAGAGCAGCAGGTTTGTAACGGGGCCTGCGGCAGAGATCTTCCCGTTCTGTTCCCTTGTAAGGGACGGCGCATATATCATGGTCGCACCGGGAGCCGCAAATACAACGCCGGCCAGCGCGGCAAGCGCGACTGCCACCACGAGCATGAGGTTATTCTTCTGAAACTCCGCCCAGAATCCGTATTTCATCGCGGTGAACTTGTGGGCAAGCTCGTGCAGGATGAACCCGACACCTACGGTTACCAGCGATATTCCGAGAAAGAGGAGGAATAACGCGGGAGTCGCACCGTACCTGATATAAATAAGGGAAAATGCGATGGAGATTGCTACCCATGCAACCAGCAGGTCACGCCGTTCCCGAACAGATATTCTCTCCAGCATACAGATCACTTCTTCCCTTATTTTTGGTATTCATACCCCATATCATCTTTGATGTTGCCCCCGCAGGAATTCCATCAGGTTTAAATCTCCTATTGCACTGTTAGTATATCATATGCCAATAGAGCCACTCAGAGCTGAGATCAGCCGCATCGATGAGGAGATCATCGAACTCATCACCAGGAGACAGCGGCTGGCCGGCCGGATAGCACAGGTCAAGATGAACGAGGGCCTCCCCATCCACGACAAAGCGAGGTCGCAGGCAGTACTTGAAACGGCATTCGAATCAGCTGTTGAGAAGAATATCAATCCGGTTCACGTCCAGAAGATCTTCGAGATCCTCATCGAGATGAGCGAGGAGCGCCAGAGGGAGTGCTCCGGTGACGGCAACCTCCCCTGAAGTTTTTGGTTCAGATAAACTCGAGAAGAAGCATGATTCCAAGAAGGATCATCACGAGACCCATGAGTATCCGGATAACGGCCCTCTTCTCGGTCCGGAGCTGGTCCAGGCGCTCGACAGGGATTCCAAAGGCCACGACAGCCAGGATGACTATCATGGGGAGGACAAAAAAGAAGTTGTATACCAAAAGATATGGAATACCGTCTGTAATGCTCATGCGGTTCGAGAGGAGCGAGAGTATTGCCAGGTAAATCCCCCCTGTGCAGGGAAGTTCGAACATCCCAACGAGAACCCCGAGGATCAGCGCCCCGGGAAGAGAGATCTTTTTTACGTAGCGGTCGATGATCGCCTTTTTCGATTCGGGTATTGACAAAAACCGGCTGGGCTTTCCCCGGACGCCGTCGATTATGGATACGGCTCCGAATAACAGGGCAATTATCGCGGCAATAAGGGACATCGCCCGGGAGATCCCGGCAGACTGGATGACGGTGAAGAGGCCGAGACCTGATAGGAAGTAAAAAGTGAATACTGCAAGTATGAACAGGGATCCGATATATACCATTTTTCTGCGTGTATCAAGCGCCATTATGGTGATGAGGAGAAAGATAAGGACAGAGAACGCACAGGGGTTGATCCCGTCTACCAGCGCCGCTGAAATGACGAGAGGAATCGTCAGGCCGCGACCCCTGTTGATCTGCGGTGGTTCGGCTACGGGCGATGTCGTCCCCGCAGTAGCCACACCTGGGGAATAGAGTGCATCCTCCAGTCCATCTGATATCTCATCATAACCGGTCAGGACAATATCCCCGGTAAAAAGCACCGGGACAGGGGAGAAATCGATTCCATATTCCTGCGAGTAGACGGTGAGCAGCTGCCGGTACGAGTTGTCCTCCCTGATATCATAATACCGGAATATGACATCAGGATGCGTTTTTTCAAATTCCTGAATAAATGGGAGTGTCTTTAAGCAATCGCCGCAGTTCTGGTTGTAGAAGAGGTGTACCACCGGCTTTCCGTCAACCATCCACTCTACCCGGTACGAATCGACCTCCTGGTACCCGGTATCCTGTGCGGCGGGAGAGGGGCTTTGTGCCGTGACAGCAATAGGGATGCAGGTAAACAAAAGAAATAGTGCCAGAACCACGAACTTTTTCATGCAAAGACCCTGAAAACCATTATCTCTGGTATTATACCAGTATTTCGCTCTTTAAGATAAAAAAAGATATGAAAAGGCATCATTTCAGCGGTAGATCATGGTGCCCACACCTTCGTCGGTAAACATCTCAAGGAGAAGGTTGTGGGACTTGTTGCCGTTGATGACGTGCCCAAACTCCACACCTGCCTCGACAGCCCTGAGTATTGATGAGACTTTCGGGATCATCCCTTCACTCACCACACCCGTTGCAAGAAGGGCTTCAGCATCTGATAACGAAACTCTCCGGAATACGCGTGTCCTCTCCCGGTCCATTATCCCATCCACGTCCGTCATGTTGATGAGCTTGAACGCCCCGATAGAGACTGCGATCTCGCCTGCTGCCGTGTCTGCATTGATATTGAGGGACTGGCCCAACCTGTCGATTGCCAGGGGGGCGATCACCGGGATGTACCAGTTGTTGAGCAGCGTGTGAAGGACGGCTGGATTGACCTCCTCGATCTCTCCCACGTGCCCGAGATCAACTTCTTCCTCCCTTCCTGCGATATGGACCTTCCGGGGTGTCATCCTCCGGGCTATGATCAGGTTCCCGTCGTTTCCGGAGATCCCCACCGCTTTTCCACCGCTCTTTGCAATGAGCGATACGATATTGCTGTTGATCTTTCCCACAAGGACCATCTGGGCAATCTCGAGGGTCTCTTCGTCGGTGATACGAAGCCCGGCAACGAACTTTGGCTCCTTTCCCATCGCCTTCATCTTGTCGGTGATCTCCGGCCCACCACCATGGACCAGGACAACCCGTATCCCGACAATCTGGAGGAGAACCGCATCACGTATGGCGCTTTCAAGGATCCCTGCATCCACCATGGCGTGGCCCCCGAGCTTGATGACCATTGTCCTCCCGTGGAACTGCTGGATATATGGCAGCGCCTCGGTGAGGACCTCTTCTCTCTTCATGTCGTGTACCTCCCGTTTATCTCGACGTACTTCTCTGTCAGGTCGCACCCCCACCCGGTCGCAGACCCGTCGCCGTTGTCAAGGTCAAGTTCGAATATGACTGTTTTGCCGGCCATGACCGCCTTTGCGGCAGGGAGATCGACGACGATCTCCCCTCTCCGGACAAGTTCGAGCATAATCCGGCCATTGCCCAGGCAGAGGCTGACACTGTCTGGATCGAATTCGACGCCGGCCCTCCCGGCTGCCGCAATCACCCGGCCCCAGTTCGGATCTTCTCCGTAGATTGCAGTCTTGACTAGGGGTGATTCTGCAATGGTTCTGGCCACCCTGGCGGCCTGGTCTTCGCTCGGCGCACCCTTTACCCGTACCTCCAGGAGTTTTGACGCTCCTTCGCCGTCTGATGCGATCTGCACAGCAAGTTGCCTGCAGCACCTCTCGAGCGCTTCCTGGAACTCGGAGCGGTCGACCCTGCCGGCCCGCCCTGTCGAGGTGAGAAGTGCACAGTCATTCGTGCTGGTATCCCCGTCCACAACAACCCTGTTGAATGTCCTCTCCGTGGCAAGTTTCAGCGATTCACGAATCTCTTTCAGTGGCAGATCGGCGTCGGTATAGATGAATGCGAGCATCGTGGCCATGTTCGGAGCGATCATCCCGCTCCCCTTCGTGATGCCACCGACAAGGAACCCGTCACCCTCGACAAGCGAATGCTTCTCCGAAAGATCCGTGGTCATGATCGCCCTTGCCGCCATCTCTTCGGCTCTTTCACTCCGTTCGAGGAACGGGGCAATCCGGGTGCACTGGTCACGTATCCGGTCAAGGTCAAGGAAGCGACCAATCACGCCCGTGCTCGCAACACCGACCGACTCTTCGGGAAGTTCGAGCACATCTGCTGCAAACCCTGCCATGGTGATGGCGTCCTGGTATCCACGGCTCCCGGTATAGGCGTTTGCGCAGCCGCTGTTCACAATAACCGCGTCCATCCACCCTTTTCGTATCCGCTCCTCCATGAGCCTGATCGGCGGGGCCTTCATGAGATTCCTGGTAAAGACTCCTGCCGTCTCGCCGCTCGCGCGAATCAGGGCGAGGCCGTATTTACCCTCTTTTATCCCGGCAGCCGTTACTCCCTCGATTGCACAGATACTCTTCACCGGGCATTCTCCCCCGGCTCTTCGGAGCCGGCGCCGACTCCCTGGACGATATCGGCCCTTGTCACAATCCCGACAAGTGCAGAACCCCTCATGACGGGAAGCCTGGCTATTCCCTCCCGGAGCATCAGTGATGCAGCCTCCTCGATATCTGCATCCTCGCCGACTGTCACGACAGGATGGCTCATCACCTTCGAGACAGGGGTATCACCGATGTCGGAGAGAGCCGCTTTCGTCTTCTCCCAGTTGATGAATTCCCTGATCGGCACCTCGATGATCTCGAGGGGGGATGGAAGCCAGAGGTCGTCAGATATCCTGCCTGTCTCGAGGAGAGCAAGTATATCGGAATCTGTGACCATTCCAACAAGCTTTCCCCCGTCTACCACGGGAAGTCCCCCGATATGATTCTTCTTCATCACTCCCGCAGCATCCCGCACCGGAGCATTCATATCGATGGTAATGGGATCTTTTGTCATTATCTCTTTTACCAGCATCATCTTCACCTCTAGGGGAGGAGCCCCGCTCCTCTCAACCCGTCACGTTCGTCAAAGCCACATATAATGTTCATGTTCTGTATGGCCTGGCCGCTTGCTCCCTTGACAAGGTTATCGATCGCCGAGACGACTACCACGCGATCACCTTCACTCTCTGCGCGAAGGTCACAGAAGTTCGTACCCCTGACAGCAGCAAGGGCCGGGCTCTGGTACCTGACAAAAAACTCGTCGCGGTAGAAATCCCGGTACAGCCTCTCCACCTCTTCCTGCTCCATCGGTTCGTCCAGGAGGATATGGGCGGTAGTCAGGATACCGCGGTTCACCGGCACCAGGTGGGGCGTGAAATAGCAACGGGCCTTCGATCCAAGGTTCTTCATCTCCATCCGCATCTCTTCCAGGTGGCGGTGCGATGTCCACTTGTAGGCATTCACGTTATCGCCCACGTTTGGATAATGGGTGACGGCAGAGGGATTGTCTCCGGCTCCTGAAACACCTGTCTTCGAATCGTATATTATCGTGCGGGCGAATTTCGCCAGTGGTGCCGCAGCAAGTGTCGCCCCTGTCGGGAAGCATCCCGGGTTCGAGATGAAGTCCACCTTTCCATACGAATCCCGGTGGAGTTCCGGGATGCCGTACGGGGCTTCGAAATAATCTGTATGGGCAACTCCGTAGACTTTCTCAAAAACGTCCTTCGGGAGCCGGTAATCGGCGGACAGATCCACCACCCTGATCCCCTTCTCAAGCAGGGGGCGGACATATTTCATTGCCGCAGTATGAGGTACGGCAAGAAATGCACAATCAGCATCGATAGCATCGATTTCAGGGTTCTCAAAGACGAGATCTGTGAATCCTTTCAGGTGCGGATGGTGGGACTCGATGGGCATGCCCGCCAGCTTTCGCGATGTGGCACAGACCACTTCCGCCTCTGGATGGCCAAGCAACAGGCGGATGAGTTCGCCACCGGTATACCCGGAAGCCCCGATGATTGCAATTTTCATATGTTTTTATTCAATTTTACAAATTTAATGCTTTTTATGCGAAATTGCCGGGGATTCTTACCGGGATGCCTTCAGCAGGGGAATGGTTGCGTCGATCTTACGTGAGCGCAGGAGATCGGGGATGAAGAGAATGAGGGGGTATTCTGTCTTCAAATCACTAACTTTTAATATTTATAATGATTAATCATTAAAGTCGCCACATGTGCGGTGAATGCGAAAGGAAGGAGACATCTTCCAGAAAGTTTTTGTCATTCCCCTACTGGCAACACGATGTGTCGCAATAAGAACATAAAAGAAGAGAACCGAACTGATAGGGAGACTCCGAGAAGACATATGTGACTGGAGGCACCGGACCGAAAAATCTTGTGGTCCTTTGTGCTTTTCATGGATAAATGCGCAGGATTAGGCATTTATCCATCCGTTACCGGTCAAAAACAAGACACACAGGCTGATTGAATGAGAGAGAACAGAAAGGTGCACTAATATGGCAGAATCATTTGATGTGCCACTCGAGGAAGAGAAATTCTATGTCCCCGACCCTTCGATCAAGAAGAACGCATGGACGAAAGACTATGAGAGCGCGTATAATGAATTCCTGGCTGACAAGGACGGATTCTGGGAGAAGTACGCAAACGAGCTTGACTGGTTCAGGAAATGGGACAGGGTAAGAGAATGGGATTACCCATATGCCAGGTGGTTTGTCAACGCCAGGCTCAACATCACCTATAACTGCCTGGACAGGCACGTCAACAACCACAGGAGAAACAAGGTTGCCCTTATCTGGAGGGGCGAAGAGGGCGAAGAGCGGATATTCACCTACAAAAAACTCCTCACCGAAGTGAACCGGCTTGCAAATGGCCTCAAAAAGCTCGGAATTGAGAAGGGTGACCGGGTATGCATCTACATGCCGCTCGTTCCGGAGCAGATCATTGCGATGCTTGCCTGCGCACGGATCGGGGCGGTCCACTCCGTGGTATTTGGCGGATTCGGGGTCAACGCCCTGAACATGCGGATCAGGGACGCCGAGGCGAAGCTGGTCATCACTGCGGACATATCGATACGAAGGGGAAAGACGATTCCCCTGAAGTCCATCGTGGATGAAGCCATCATCAATGCACCGAGCGTCGAGAAGGTTGTCGTTCTCTCACGTGAACACTGCGAGCTGCACCAGGAGATGGAGATCGACTATCACGAGCTGATAAAAGATGTCCCGTCGGTCTGCGAGCCCGAGGTGATGGACGCCGAGGACCCCCTCTTTATCCTGTATACGAGCGGATCAACGGGGACACCAAAGGGAATTGTTCATACCACAGCAGGGTACATGGTCGGGACATACTACACGACGCGTCACGTATTCGACATCAAGGATAACGACGTCTTCTGGTGCACGGCCGATACAGGCTGGATTACGGGCCACAGTTACGTGGTCTACGGCCCGCTCGCCGTGGGTGCCACGATTGTCCTCGCAGAAGCTGTCCCCGATTACCCTGACCCCGGAGCATTCTGGAAGATCATCCAGGATCTCGGGGTCACCATCTTCTATACCGCACCGACTGCGATCAGGATGTTCATGAAGGTCGGCGACAAATGGCCGGACGCGTATGATCTCTCCTCGCTCAGAATACTCGGATCGGTCGGGGAACCACTCAACCCTGAAGCGTTCGAATGGTTCTACCACACCATCGGCAAAGGGAAATGCCCGCTTGTCGATACGTGGTGGCAGACAGAGACCGGCATGCACATGATCACCACCATGCCGGGTGAACCCATGCGCCCGGGCTTTGCCGGAAAAGCGGTCCCGGGTGTTGTCGTTGATGTCGTGAACAAGGACGGAATACCGGTCGAGCCGGGAACCGGCGGATTCCTTGTCATAAAGGAGCCCTGGCCTGCAATGCTTCGAACGGTATACAAAAACGACGAGCGGTATCAGCAGTACTGGAACAGCATTCCCAACTGTTACAAGGCCGGGGACCTGGCTGTAAAGGGCGAACACGGGTATATCATGGTTATCGGGAGGGCCGACGATCTCATCATCGTCTCCGGGCACAACATCGGCACCGCAGAGGTTGAGAGTGCGCTTGTCTCGCACCAGTCCGTGGCAGAGGCGGCGGTCATTGGAAAGCCAGACCCGTTGAAAGGCAACGTCATCAAGGCGTTTGTGATATTGAGGGTCGGGTTTTCCCCGAGTGACAAGCTCAAGACAGACCTGGTGTATCATGTCAGAATGACGCTCGGACCGATCGCCATGCCGTCTGAGATCGAGTTCGTTGACAAGCTCCCAAAGACCAGGAGCGGCAAGATCATGCGGCGTGTGCTCAAGGCACAGGAACTTGGCATGGATCCCGGGGACATCTCGACCATGGAGGAGTAATCCCCACATTTTTTTCGGAGTGAATTCTTCGTGACGACCGGGGCAAATTCCGGGACGCACCTCTTTGGCCTGCCCGCAGAACGTGGGCGATGGGTGCTTATTGCGCTTGGCCTCGTGATCAATCTCTGTCTCGGCACCATCTATTCGTGGAGTGTTTTTGTAGCACCCCTCACCGATTACTTCACCGGTGTGCTTGGCCAGTCAGTTACTGCAAACGAGGTCCTGATGCCGTTTTCAGTCTTCCTTGCATTCTTTGCGATTGCCATGCCGCTTACGGGAAAGTATATCGAGACACTGGGGCCGAGAAAGATAACCATAATAGGCGGCATCCTGACCGGGATTGGATGGATCCTTGCATCCACGGTAACCTCTGTCCAGATGCTCTATGTTGTATACGGGGTGATAGGGGGTATCGGAGTCGGCATTGCGTATGGAGTCCCGGTGGCGGTTGCCGCACGCTGGTTCCCTGACAGGAGGGGGGTGGCAGTCGGCCTGACGCTCCTCGGGTTTGGGTTCTCCGCGTTCATCACGGCCAATATTGCCGGGTACCTGATATCCGCCTTTGGTGTGATGAACACGTTCCGGATATTCGGAGTGGTATTCATCGTGCTTATCGTCCTGCTCGCTCTGCCCCTTCGTTTCCCTGATGAAGGGTGGAGACCTGCGGGATGGGAGATGCCTGCCCCAAAACCAGGAGAGCTGTATTGCGAGTGTGATCGATCGGCGATGTTGCGTACGAGCACCTTCTACGGGTTATGGATATGCTACTTCATCGGCTGCCTTGCGGGACTCATGGCCATCTCCATCTCGAAACCGGTGGGCACCGAGATCGGGATCGAGACAGGGCTGGCAACCCTCCTCGTGGGATTCTTCGCCATCTTCAACGGCGGAGGGCGGCCGGTATTCGGTGCACTCACCGACAGGCTGAACCCACGAAATACGGCGATGCTCTCATTTGTCCTGATCGCTCTCTCGTCCCTCCTGATGTGGCAGGCAGCCCACACTGTCGTCTACATAGTCGCGTTCGCGATCCTGTGGGGCTGCCTCGGGGGGTGGCTCGCCATCGCACCAACCGCCACCGGCTCGTATTTCGGGACCTGCGACTACCCGCGCTGCTACGGCGTGGTATTCCTGGCCTATGGGGCGGGAGCGATAGCCGGTCCCCAGCTGGCAGGATTTATCAAGACCACGACCGGAAATTACCTTGGAGTCTTCCCATGGGTGCTCGGGCTTGCGGTTGTCGGCCTGGTCGTGGCGTTCTTTTTGATGAGAACACCGAAAAATTACCCTGCCTGAATTTTTTTGAGATATATAAAAAATTCTTTTTTTGATGTCTGCAATCACATCAGAGCTCCCTGCGGGTCGTTGAATAAAAATAGTAATACGAACCAACCACCTGATCAACCATGACAGGGGATAGTAACCACAACGTGGAGGGGCTCGCCAAGTCCCGGATAGAAGCCTTAAGTGACGGGATATTCGCCATCTCCATGACACTTCTCGTCCTCTCACTGACGGTGCCGGCAATCGCAGAGAGTGATGCACCTGATCTCCTGCCTGGACTGATTGCGGGTATGTATCCAGATTTCCTCTTCTTCGCAATCGCCTTTTTCATACTGGGAGGCTACTGGATGGCACATCACCGCATTCTTCAATCGGTGGAGTACGTTGACGAACAGTTTATCTGGCTCAACCTGTTTTTGCTCTTCTTCATCGTGCTCATTCCATTCTCAACTTCACTGTCAGGCGATTATGAAAACGTCCTTTTTGCTGTCCTTCTCTTCCATGTAAACCTCCTCGTCGCCAGCCTGATGCTGTCAGGTATCTGGCTTTATACCAGGCGTTATTTCAGAATAAAGGATCTGGATAAAGCACCAGGTTTTAGCCCCCCCGGAGCAGTGGACTCGGTGCCCCCGAGGGTATACATCATCCCTGCCGTGATAATGCTGGCGATCGCAGTCTCATTCTTTGATACATATACCAGCATGATGTGCTACCTGCTCATGCCAGTCATCGTTGCAGTCGCAAATCACCTGCCCCGAAGAGAGAGCGCTGCGATATAGCAATTGATTTTTCCAAACCCCGCGCCAGCAGGCGGATACTTTGGTTTTAATAATGCATGTCACACAGATATGCATCACACGGTATTATGATAGAGAAGAACGCCCTTGAAATACAACACCTTACCGCTGCCGATTACCGCGAGAATCCCTTCGAAAAGGTCATACTCCCGCTTGGGTCCCTTGAGAGCCATGGGCCCCACATGCCGTTTGCCACCGATGCGCTGACCGCCTGGCTGCTTGCCAGGGATCTTGCGGCCCGGGTGGACGATACAGCGGTACTGCCTCCGGTCACGTACGGGATGAGCGAGCACTACAGGGACTTTCCCTTTACCGTATCCCTCAAATTCGAGACCGAGACCGCCATTATCAGGGATATCCTTGAATCGTTATGGAGGGAGAGGATATTCAAGGTCTTCATCCTGAATGGTCACGACGGTAATATTGCACCGATTGAGGTTGCGGCACGGACGGTCAAGGTTGAGCACCCGGAGATGCGTATCGTCTCGCTTGGTGCATGGTGGGAGACGCTGTCCGATCTCCTTCCAGCCGACTTCTTCGAGGTATGGGGGGGCCTTGGACATGGAGGTGAAGGTGAGCTCTCGATGGGGCTTGCCCTGTTTCCGGAACTCTGCCGGCGCGAACTTGCACGAGGGACGGTTCCCGACCGCCTGCCCCCCTATGCGGAGGTCAAATGGCTCTTTCGTGAATTGACCGACAGCGGAGCCACCGGTGATCCCACCCGTGCAACACGGGAGAAGGGACTGCAGATGAGGGAGGCGCTGGTTGGGGCGTTGGTGAAGGTGTTTTCGCACCTGGACGCGTGTGACTGGGATTACCGGTCCGGAAACGTCCGTACAGGTGCAGGAAACGAGTTGTAATGGTGGACTCCCCCCCTCGCGGACGGGAATCCGGACTGGCCCCGATCCTCGGCGTTGACCCGGTGGTCCTTGTTTTAGGAAGTTTCCCGAGCAGAATGTCGCTTGAGAAAGGACTGTATTATGCAAATCCCAAAAACCAGTTCTGGAAGGTGATGAGGGCTGTCCTTGATATGCCCGGCGATGAGGGGATATCTCAGATGTACTCCCGCCTGAAGCAGCGCCGCATCGCAGTCTGGGACATGGTCGAGTCCCGAAGGTTCCAGCAGGGAAGCATGGACCATGATATCAGGGAGGCAAGGATGAACGATATTTTCGGATTTCTGGATATGAATCCGCGGATACGGTTTATAGGGCTGAACGGCGGCAGGGCATGGACTTTTTTTCTCCGGAGCAGCAAGGGAAAGATCCTCCCGGATAGCCTGGTTTTCCAGAGACTGCCATCAACGAGTCCCGCGAATGCCAGGTATTCCCTGGAGGACAAGATCAGGGAATGGCGGATCATTCTTGACTATCTCCCCTGACTGTCAGGAATGATTGCACGAGTTACGGATTGATCTCGTTTACCCGGGTTCCTGGAAAGGCAATCAACAGGACCCGTTCAACCAGGGTTTATTAACCAGGGAGCCATAACCGTCTTCTCATGGACATCATGGTCGTCCTGACATTTGCACTCGTGGTGCTCGCCGAGATTGCCATCCCTCTCATCCTTGGATATTGCATCATCAAAAAATTTGACCTTGGATGGAGTATTTTCCTCTATGGAGCCCTGTTTTTTATCGTATCACAGGTGATCCACGTACCGCTTCTCATGCTGCTTGAGCCGCCATATTCCGAATGGGTCAGGAGTGTACTCCCCGATCCGACGATGGCACTGGCAGCCCTGGCACTATTCCTGGGACTTTGTGCAGGGATCGTGGAGGAGGGCATCCGGTACCTGGTATTCTCCCTCTTCTTCCCGGCAAGAAGGCTGCTTCTCTCGAGGGAGAACGGCGTGCTCTTCGGCGTCGGGTGGGGAGGAGTCGAGTCGATCATCGTGGCCCTCCTCGTCCTCCAGTCGATGATCCTCTTTATCGTGTTCGTGTCGGGAAATTCCGGAATGATCTCTGCCATCCTCACCGATCCCCAACAGCTTGCAGCAGTTGGAACGCTTTCATCCCTGACGCCCCTTGATATAATCCCCGGACTCTTTGAGAGAATCATGACAATCACCCTGCACATCGCCTTTACGCTCCTGGTACTGTATTCCGTCGTCCGCCTGGAGTGGAGATTTCTCCTGGCAGCCATCGCGTGGCATAGCTCAGTGGATTTCGTTGCAGTCTACATCGCCAGGTTATACGGCATCTGGCCAACAGAGGGAATACTGGCCTTGAATGCCATCCTGGCCCTCCTGGTAATACTCTGGATATGGAAGATGATGGGGAGGGACCGCGTCGCTGAATTCAGGAAAGAAGTTAAATATATATAACATTTTAATAATGAAATGTTAGAGATTTATCACATATTGCGAGAGTGGACCGGCGATGAAGAACCGTATCAGGGAGTTTCGTGAAAGGGAGGGGTTGACGCAGGCAGACCTCGCCGCCGCGGCGGGAGTGCGAAGGGAGACGATCGTCTTTCTCGAGAAGGGGAGATACAACCCGTCCCTGAAACTTGCCCATGATATTTCGAAGGCACTCTCAACCTCGATTGACGACCTATTCATCTTTGACGATAATGTGTGCGAATACATCGTACTGGAAGAATGATTCTTTCATGCAGTGTCCATGTATTCCTGCATCACCCCGGCCAGCCTTGAAATTCCGATTCGTATACCTTCTGCGTCCGCGTTTGAGAAATTCAGCCTGACCCCGCTGTCTCCTCCTCCGTCCGTGTAAAATGGAGTTCCGGGAAGGATGGCCACATTCTTCTCCAATGCACGCCTCCAGAGTTCCATGGCAGAGAACCCTTCAGGGAGTGTGAGCCAGATGAACATCCCCCCGTCCGGGCGGGTATACCCGATTCCTTCCGGGAAGAGCCTGTCCATGCATTCGAGCATCAAAGAGCATTTTTCAGCATAGGCCCTGCTGATGGAAGAGATCCTGGAGTCCATATCGATCCTTTCGAGGTACCGGGCCAGTACATGCTGGGCGAAGATATTGGTATGGAGGTCGGAGGCCTGCTTGGCGGTGATGGCCTTATCGAGTATCTCCCCTGGAGCACAGAGCCAGCCCAGGCGGAATCCCGGGGCCACGATCTTTGAGAAGGATCCGAGAAGTATGGTTTGATTGCCGGGCAGAAGATTCCGGAAAGATGGTCTCCGGGCGCCGGAAAACCGGATCTCCCCGTAAGCGTCGTCCTCCAGGAGGAGCATGTCGTGCTCTTTGAGAAGGGACGAGATCTCTCTTCTCCGCTCTGTGCTGTACGTTATCCCTGAAGGATTCTGGGAATTTGGTATCGTATACAGGAATTTCGGGTCTGTTTCCTCGAGAACCCGGCCAAGGCAGGAGATATCCGGACCGTCCTGTTCGAGAGGGATAGCATGGAAAACAGGCATGTACTGGGAGAAGGCCTGGATGGCCCCGAGATATCCGGGCGCCTCGATGAGGATTGGATCCCCTTCGTCGATGAAGATCCTCGCCAGGAGGTCAAGCGTCTGCTGTGAACCGTTGGTGATGAGGATCTCGTCGGGATCGACTGAAATGTGCAGTCTTTTTTCGTATCGTGCCGCAATCCACTCACGAAGCGGACGATACCCCTCTGTGGTCGAGTACTGGAGCGCCGCTTTTCCCTCCCGTGCAAGCACTTGATCCGACGCCTCGCGTATACCTTCGGTGTCCAGGAAATCAGGGCTAGGAAGTCCACCGGCAAATGAGATGATATCCGGCTGCTCGCATACTTTGAGTATCTCCCGTATCATGGAACGGGGTGTGGCCATGCTTCTTCGGGAGAACCTGAAGTGTGATATGTTATCCATTGAATACTCGCCTTTTCCAGGTACTGGAGAGAACTGTATGAGATAAACGATAATGAATATATCATACCACTGCCCAACAGGTGTGTATTCCCTTCGTTGGCCGCAAGAGAAGAGACTGGGGCGAATCTGTCTCACTGCTCGTGAATCCGGGTCTTTTCCACTCATTTTCGTAACAATGGGATCAGATCCTTCCGGTCGATATCACAATGATTACTACCGCGGTATACCCGGGGAAGGCAGGGAAAGGGATTTGCGGGGGCTCTACAGCAACAGCAATACCAGCGAGAGCGTGACGATCTTTGCCGCCATGCTGCAGCTGTACGAGACTGCGGTGATCTTCAGGCCGAACCGTCCAAAGAGAGATATGTTGAGAGGAAACGTGTAACGGACGTAGATCAGGGTTATGACCATCATGCTCCCGATGAGGAGTGTGACGAGGGCATCCTTCAACACCAGGATTCCAGTTGTCATGAGGGATGCCACAATCGCATACCCTGCATATGATCGGAGAATCTGTGCGACAAGGGCTGTGGAGCTCTCGCCGGGCAGACCGATTGCCCCCAGCAGCGGAGTAAATAACGCCCCGATAATGTCCATTACCCCATAAATGGTGAGGATTGTAAATGCCAAAACAGCAATCACAGTAACCGGGATGATTCGACGAAGCTGCGGCCAGGCCTTTGCAAGACCCGCCATGAATTTTTCACGCGAGAAGGAGATTGTCGTATCCATTGCGGGTTTCCCGCATTGAAATGAAGTGTTCCTTCCCAGTATGAACCGGGTATAGAGCATAGCCCAGAACATCTGCAGGCCGCTTGAAAAGAGGTTTAAAAACACGTGCAGCCCCCCAACCACTGGCCCGAGCAGGACTATGGCTGCCGGCAGATGGACACGAAAGAGTGATTCCCCGAGGACGACGGGAAATGTGCTCATCACCAGGGTGGGGATGATCTCCTCTTTTTCCACCCTGCCGTCATTGTAGAGGCCCGCAAGCATGGCCTTCCCGGCGGTGGGATTGATAAAGATTGCCAGGATCGATGTTGTGGCAGATTCTGACAGGCCCGATATCCTGCAGAGGGGACGGGTGAGACGGGTAAGCCTTGAAAAGATCCCTGTTTCCACGAGCATGCTGGCGAGGATAATTCCTAACGTAAGAAGGATCATTGCCTCTGCCAGGTACAGAAGGAGAAGTTCCAGTGAGGCGGTATCCGCAGGCATCCCATATCCCATCAGATGAAGATGCACTTATGGAGATCGGTCCAATCTGACGCAGATTCCTGCATACGGGTTAATGTAGTCTAAACATGCAATAATCCCCAATGAAACCCACTGGCCAGATATTCATGGAGAGGACCCGTTACGAACAGGTGTCGGTCTCTGACCAGTTCATGCAGGTCCCTGCACCACCCCTGGAAAAGCCATATCCTGTGGAGGGAAAGTTCATCGATCTCCCCCCGCCAGGCGATCTATCAGTTCCGCCACTCGACCTCCGCCGGGCAATAGAGGGGAGAAGATCCGTGCGTCATTATTCCAGGGACCCGCTCTCAATCGAAGAACTCGCCTATCTCCTCTGGTGCACACAGGGAATCGTTCACGTTCAGGAACCGTATTATACGTTCAGGAATGTCCCCTCCGCAGGTGGACGACACTCTTTTGAGACATACATCCTGGCAAACCGGATCGAAGGACTGGAACCGGGCATATACCGCTACCTGGCGTTCTCAAACCGGCTTCTCGTGATAGGGGCTGGCCCGGACCTGGCGGACCGGACGATGGCCGCATGCCTTGGCCAGGCTTTTGTCCGGGCATCGGCAGCAACCTTCATGTGGAGCAGTGTCATCTACCGGATGGCCTGGCGTTACGCGGAACGTGCATACCGCCTTGTCCACCTGGATGCCGGGCACGTCTGCCAGAACCTGTACCTCGCCGCCACCCAGCTGGGGTGCGGGACGTGTGCCATGGGTGCGTTCGACGATCAACAGATGGCAGATCTTCTTGGATTAGACGGCATTGACGAATTCGTCATATACTGCGCTGCTGTGGGAAAGCTTGATCGGGAGTAGGACGAGGAGGGAATCGACCTTCCCTGCTCCTGCGTGATGCAGTCAGGAACGCGAGAAAAGAGATTTTATGAGCGATGCTGACCTACTGGAACGTATGCCAACAATCGTCCATTTCGATCTGCCTGCTGATGATCCAGGGCGGGCACGGCAATTTTATGGGGATTTGTTCGGATGGAAATTCATGGAGACCGGATTTCCCGACTTTTCCCTGGTGGAGACGAGAGCCCTGGACGGCAGCCCGGGGGTAGGCGGCGGCCTGGGAAAGAGGGGAGTTCCGGAGCAGCGCATCATGAATTATATCGGGGTCGCATCAATCGATGAATACGTGGAGAGAGTGATATCACTTGGGGGCACGGTAACCCTCAAAAAGACCGCTGTTCCCGGATTCGGATACCTGGCTAACTGCATGGATACAGAAGGCAATGCTTTCGGGCTCTGGCAGGAGGATCCTGCTGCACGGTAGCAGGGGAACAACTCATCGGAAAAGAGATTTGCTGTCCGGATTACCGGACAGCATCCCTCGAGATTACCTATCGATGATGCAGCCTGATTTCAGCCTGCGGACACGTCCTCCGACTTTCGATACCGGGTCGCATCCCAGTTTCACCTGTTGGGCTATCTCCTGTACCAGGGCGGATCCCACGATAACCCCGTCGGCCCCCGAATCGGCATAGGTGCGGATATGCTCGGGCCCTGAAATACCAAAACCCGGGACTACAGGAATACCTGTCCGGTCTTTTACTTCCCGCAGACAGACGAGTGTCTCCTCTGGAATCCCGTCCCGGGTACCGGTCACACCCATGGCTGCAACGAGATAGATGAACCCGCCGGCGGCTGAAAGGATCTTTTCGAGCCGGTCCTTCGATGTCGTACGACTCACAAAGAGTATGGGTTCGATACGGGCGTTCCGTGCCGCAGCAACGAATGGTCCTGATTCTTCCAGTGGAACATCTGCTACCGCAACTCCATCAACGCCTGCATTCGCGGCATCCCGGTAGAACTGCTCGACACCACGCTGAATAACGATGTTTGCATAGGTGAGAACGACCAGTGGTGTCCCTGATCCCTTTCTAATCTCGCTGATGAGTGAGAAAAACCGGTCTGTATTCATTCCCGCATCCAGTGCCCGAGATACGGCCTCCTGCATGACGGGCCCGTCGGCGACCGGGTCTGAATGCGGCATGACCAGTTCGATCATGTCGGCGCCTGCATCGATCATCTCCTGGATTATCCTCATACTGGTCGCATAGTCGGGATCTCCGGCCATCGTGCAGGCGACAAGGAGCGTACCTGATCTCGACCCAAAGAGATCAGCGATGCGTGAAGCGTGATGGTTCACCTGCGTCCCCCCATAAGAGCTGCCACCTGGGCAACGTCCTTGTCACCCCGGCCGGAGAGGTTTATCACCAGTATTCCGTCATCATCGAGATCATCCGCGAGCGTGCGTGCAAGGGCCACCGCATGGGCCGATTCAAGAGCAGGGAGGATGCCTTCTGTACGCGACAGGTAGAAGAAGGAGTCCAGGGCCTCTTCGTCGGTCACCGGCAGGTACGTGACCCTCCCCTCGTCCTTCAGAAAACTGTGTTCCGGGCCGACGCCGGGATAGTCAAGCCCGGCTGAAATGCTGTGCGACTCCAGGATCTGGCCGAATGCGTCCTGGATCAGGTAGGTATAGGTCCCGTGGAGCACTCCCGGTCGTCCACGGCAGAGTGTCGCGCCATGCCGTCCTTTTATGCCCTCTCCACCTGCCTCTGCACCGAAGAGAGCCACATCGTCTTTTAAGAAGGCATGGAACAGACCTATCGCATTCGAGCCGCCACCGACACATGCGACAAGCACATCCGGGAGCCGCTCTTCTTTTTCGAGAATCTGGTCTCTCGTCTCTCTTCCGATTACGGTCTGGAAGTCCCGCACAAGTGCAGGAAACGGGTGGGGGCCCACAACTGATCCGATCAGGTAATGGGTATTTTCCACGTTTGCTACCCAGTCACGCAGAGCTTCGTTTATTGCATCCTTCAGGGTCCGCGACCCTGATCGTACAGGGATGACACGGGCCCCGAGCATCTCCATGCGGGCTACATTCAGCGACTGCCGCCCCATATCCTCCACACCCATGTAGACCTCGACCCGGAGACCTAGCACGGCACCGGCAATGGCCGTGGCAACCCCGTGTTGTCCGGCCCCTGTCTCGGCGATTATCCGCTTCTTACCCATGGCCTTTGCCAGCAGAGCCTGTCCGAGGGCGTTGTTCAGCTTATGGGCACCAGAATGAAGAAGGTCCTCGCGCTTCAGGTATATCCTGCAGCCACAGTCCCGTGACATGTTCCTGCAGAACGTCAGCGGTGTCTCCCTTCCTGCATACTCTTTCAGGTAATATTCCATCTCTGTCTGAAAAGCCCGTGACGGGACGATGGTCGTGTATGCATGTTCGAGCTCTTCAAGCGCACAGATCAGGGTCTCGGGGACATATTGCCCACCATACGCTCCGAAACGAGTGGATCCGGTCATTTTTTTGCCCCCCTGGCAATCCTGATGAAATCTCTCACTTTCCGGGGGTCCTTCTTCCCGGGAAATTCCTCGACACCTGAAGCCACATCCACTGCAAAGGGACGAACACGTTCGATAGACTCTGATACATTCTCCGGGGAAAGGCCACCGGCAAGGACGACCGGGACATCTGTTGAACTGACGAGTTTCCTGGCAAATTCCTCGTCATAATGCACCCCTTTCCCGTGGCTGGAGTCTATGATCAGCGCATCGGCATCGTCGGGGATCGGATCTCCCGGTGCGACTGCCCTGATCACCTTCACGTTCGAGGGAAAGTTCCGGAGGTCATGACAGAAGACCTGGACGGCGTCGGGCGAGACTTTGTTGAAGATGATCTCCATCTCGTCTTCCGAAGAAGTATGAGTGACGGCAACTTTCCAGACACCTTCACCCGCCGCATCGAATATCTCCCGTGCCTTTGCCGGGGATACCGAGCGGGGTGAGCGGGAGAAGAGCACCACCCCGATTGCGTCCGCCCCGGCAGCGACCGCTACTGTTGCGTCTTCCGGTGTCGTGATGCCACATATTTTTACGCGAATACAAATCCCTCCAGGCGTTTTGACGGGTCTTTTGCCGCCATTATCGAGGAACCTATGAGAAAGCCGTCAACATGCCGGGAGAGGGCCTTCACGTCGCACGGCCACAGTATTCCGCTCTCGGAAACAACTCTCCGTCCGGCCTTCCGCACCAGTGGTGCGAGCCTCCTTGTTGTTGAAAGGTCGATAGACATGTCCTTAAGGTTCCGGTTATTGATCCCGATGAGCTTGGCACCTGTATCCAGGGCCGCCCTCACCTCACCGGCGTTGTGTACCTCAACGAGCGGTTCCAGGCCCAACCTGAACGCAGATCCAACAAATTCGCCGATCCTGTCACCAAGTACCCTGCATATCAGGAGGACTGCATCGGCTCCAAGCGACCTGGTCTCTGCGAGCTGGAGTTCATCGATGATGAAGTCCTTGCGGAGTATGGGAATATCAATACCCGACCTGATAGCAGGGATGATCTCAGTATTGCCCGAGAAGAAGACGGGTTCGGTCACGACCGAGATGGCGCGGCACCCGCCTGCCGCGAGCACTCCCGCACAGGTCACCGGATCGGCACCCGCTTTGATCGGGCCCCTTGACGGTGAGGCGAATTTCAGTTCAGCAATGATAGGATTCTGACCGGGAACACGGTCAAGAGACCGGTAGAGACTGTAATTCGGTTTCTTTTGCCCTGGCCGCGCTGGAAATTCGCCTGGTAATCCGGCAACCCGTGTGGCTGTGGTCTCCAGGATCCGGTCGAGGATCATGTCTCACCTCGTGAATGGCATACCAGCGCTTCCAGTTTCCCATATGCCGCACCGGAACGTATGGATCGTTCTGCAAGCGAGATCCCCTCCTCATGGGTGCCGGCCCTGCCCGCGAGGTAAATTGCGGCACCTGCATTGAGGAGGACCACATCCCGGCAGGGCCCTTCGACATCCTGAAGGATATCCCTGATGATCGCGGCGTTTTCACGGGGAAAACGTCCACGTAGAGAGGCCTGTGGAGAACGGCGGATTCCAAACATCTCAGGGGTGACCATATAACTCCGGATCTCCTCACCCCTGAGTTCTGCCACCAGGGTCTCACCTGAAACGGTGATTTCATCCAGTCCGTCCCCGTGGACCACCATCGCCCGCTCTGCCCCAAGTATCCTGAGTGTCAGTGCAATGGTCTGTACCATACCGGGATTGTGCACCCCGAGAAGGCGGACTGAGGCATCGGCAGGATTTACCAGAGGGCCCAGTACATTAAAGACCGTGGTAAATCCAAGATCGCGCCTCACTGTTGAGGCATATTTCAGGGCAGGGTGATACGACGGGGCAAAGAGAAATCCTATTCCTATCTCCTCAACCATGCGGGATACAATCTCCGGGGGCAGGTCTACCTTTACTCCCAGCTCTTCGAGGACATCTGCCGATCCGCATGAACTGCTGACGCTCCGGTTTCCGTGTTTTACGACCCGGACACCCGCTCCTGCCGCAACCAGTGCAGCCGCAGTGCTGATATTAAACGTCCCTTTGCCGTCGCCTCCGGTTCCGCACGTGTCGACCAGCGGCCCTGTCACCCGTGGATTGATACAGACAGCGTACCTGCGCAATAACTGGCCGAATGCGGCAATCTCTTCGGCCGTCTCCCCCTTGAGATGGAGAGCTGCGAGGAATGCGCCTGTCTGGCCTTCCGACGCCTGCCCTGAAGCCAGGAGATACATCGCCTGTTGTGCCTGGGATGGTGTGAGATTCCGTCCTTCTGCGAGCCTGGAAAGAATCGTCTTCATCAGGCACCACCCCGGACAAGGAAGTTTTCGATAAGATGCATGCCTGCCGGTGTCATCACGCTCTCGGGATGGAACTGCACCCCGGTGATGGGAAGATGCTGATGCCGCACTGCCATGATGCACCGGTCATCGGCGGCCACCGCCAGGGTCTCGAACTCATCTGGCATGCAATCCGGGTCAACCGCCAGCGAGTGGTATCGAGTAGCCTGGATCGGACTTGGAAGGCCGGCGAAGATGCCGTTTCGGGAATGCATGATACTGCTCGTCTTTCCATGCACGGGAGATTTCATGCGGCAGATCCTGCCACCATAGCTGTGTATGATCGTCTGGTGGCCCAGGCAGACTCCAAGGATCGGAACGTCCCCGGCAAAATGCCGGATTACCTCCCGGCAGACACCGGAGTCCTCCGGTTTTCCGGGACCGGGCGAGAGTATTATGCGGTCGGGTTCTGCCTTTCGGACACTTTCCAGCGGCATGTCAGACCTGATCGGTATGGGCCTTGCCCCCATCCGTCCGACCATCTGGAAGAGGTTATAGGTGAAGCTGTCAAAGCAGTCAACGATCACCACATTCACGATGTTTCACCCGCCTGGTGGATGGCCGCCATCATGGCCCTGGCCTTGAATTCTGTCTCCTCGTACTCGTTTTTCGGGACCGAGTCCGCAACAATACCTGCTCCTGTCGAAAACTCGACCCTTCCGGCACTGACTCTCAATGTCCGGATTGCAATGGCGAATTCAAGGCTCTTTCCAAACGCGGCATACCCGACTGCCCCCGCATACAGCCCCCTCGGCTGGGTCTCCAGTTCGGAGATGACCTGCATCGCCCTGATCTTCGGAGCTCCGCTGACCGTTCCCGCCGGGAAGCATGAGATAAACGCATCAAAACGGTCGCAGTCTTTGCGCAGGGTTCCGCATACCCGCGAGACGATATGCTGGACGTGGGAGAAGCGTTCAACTTCCATGAATTCAGTGACCTGGACCGATCCAAAGCAGGATACTTTACCGATATCATTCCTGGCAAGATCAACAAGCATCAGGTGCTCTGCGAGTTCCTTTGGGTCGGAAAGGAGGTTCTCCGAGAGCAGATCATCCTCGGCTGCATCCCTTCCCCTGGGTCGCGTGCCGGCTATGGGTACGGTCTGGACAGTTTCACCTTCCACCCGGACAAGCATCTCCGGGCTTGATCCAATTATTGCCTCATCCCCGAAATCCAGGAAATAGAGATACGGGGAAGGGTTGATCCGGCGTATGGCACCATAGATACTCACGGGATTTCCATTGAACCGGCCTGATATCTTCCTGGACAGTACGGCCTGGAAGATATCCCCGGCTCTTATGTAATCCTGGGCTTTCCCGACCGCTTCCGCGTAGTCCTCCCGTGAAAGAGACGATTCCCAGTCAAACGCGTGATCTGCTGAGATATCCTGCATTCCATCCGAAACGAAAACTGCGTCACCAATCTGCTTCTCCAGGGATTCCTGTCTCTCCCGGGCCATCTCCTGCTCATCCACCGCATCCATTCCAGGGAGTATGATCGCGTTGTCAAACAGGGTGCATGTCGCCTTCACATGATCATACACGATACCCCGGGTTCCAAGCATGAACCGGGCAACGGGGAGATCGGCCCTGCCTGCCTCAACGAGTCCGGCGGTCAGGTCCGTAACCATGTCATAACTGCAATATCCGACGAAGCCTCCAAAAAAATCTGTAATGTGCGAATCGGGCGATTTAATCCGTCCCATGAGATCACGGAGCCGGGCAACAGGGTTGTCTCCTTCCGGCGATGAGAAGAGGGATACGAGATCGCTTTTCCCATCGATTACAGGTTCTTCAAGAAATGAAACGACGATATCCGGTTCGAGTCCGATGATGGATCGGACCGCCCTGCGGGGAACGCCTTCGATTGATTCGAGGATGTATCCTTTTTTCACACCAAGTGCCAGGAAAAGGGCATAGGGATCAACCCCGGGGACGGGAATCTCTTTGATCACCGGGATGATCCTGGCATTCTTCCCTGGTTTTCTACCGGGTTTTGAGGTATCTTTATCAGCCGTCTCCTCGACGGCGGCCCCCAGTCCAGCGGCATCACCGCATCATGAAGTAGAGATTTCATGTATCATTATGTACTTCAATGAACATATATATACGTTATTGTATTGAATTGTAACCTGATCGCATCCCATCCCCGGTTATCGAGTCCCCCTTTCGGCCCATGAACACTGCAAACGACCTGTTCTTGTATACGACATCCACGTCCAAAAACCCGATATCCCTGAGCCATTCCAGTTGAACGGACAGTCTCTCGACCTTGTCCAGGCCGTCACGCCGCTTCATAGCCTCCGTTAACTGGTTATCCTGCAATGGTCCGTTCATGACAAACTCATCCCAGTATGCATAATTACGCATCTGTTGCCAGCCCGATTCCCCAAGAACCTGCTCTGCGTTCACGAATACACCGCCATCATTCAGAACCTGGAATACTCTTTCATATAACGAGCGTTTTTCCTCGTGCTCAAGGTGATGAATGGAGAGTGCGGAGCTGATGATATCGTAGCATCCTCCAAGCGTCTCGCAACGGTAATCCTGTATACGGTATGCGACATTGTTCATTCCGGAAAAACGCTTTCGCGCCACATCCAGCATTTTTTCCGATACATCAAGCAGGGTGATCGTGCACTGGGGGTACTTTTGCAGGAGAAGGCTTGAGAAAAGACCGGTTCCTGCACCAATATCGAGGATTGCCGGGTTTTCTCCCGGCCATTCGGCAGCCCAGATCGCTGCCTCGTAAAAATCGTCGAATCCCGGGATAATGAATCGTCTCTGGGCATCGTATGCGGAAGCACCCGAATCGAATGCCTTCTTTATCTCGTCCATCCTAATAATACAGGAATCCTGGACCAGAAAAAAGATTTGAATCCACATTCGTCTGGCAGATCCTTCCAAAAACCCCGGATCAGGTTCTGTTCCTGGCCACAGGTTTTCTCTGCGCTACCCTGTAACCCGATATCACAGAGACGAAATCTCCGAACGATCCGTCGAGATCCGGATCTCCTGTGTCAAAGAATAACACCGGTGTCTCCTGGAGTTTGTGGGGTGTCGCTATAATGATGATGTTGTCCACGCCGATCCTCTTCAACACCGCAGGGCTTACCTGCTCCGTTCCTCTGCCAAGAACGGATCCCTGGGCCCCGATAATGCTCACAACGAGGCGCACCTTCTCTTCCCTGTCAAGGAGTCCGAGCATATCCTTCTCGTTCAGATCGGTCCCTACAAGTCGGCATTCTTTCATGGCGTCAAACCCGAGCAGGGTCTTTTTTATACCGCACTGCTGCGCGATGGATCCCGTAGTGGTCCCGGGGCCGAGAATGTAGAGGATTTCGGGGGTCCCTCGCACCACTTCCGCGAGAAAACGTGATATTGCTTCCTTGGCCCGTTCCTCATCGCGTTCCTCGAACACCTGCTTTGTTGACTGGACAAGCCCGGGGAGATACGGGCTTTTTGCGAAACCATACAGGCGGGTTTTGAGTTCTCCGTGGCGGTATGCCTCCTCGTCGACGTCTACCACCTCCGTCTCCCTTATGGGGATTCTCTTCGGTGATACACCACATGCCGGGGAGAGACTCTTCATGACATCTGCCGCAGCTCCGGGAGATACTGCGAAAACAGACGAGTACATCTTTACACCCGCCGGGATTCCAAGGATAGGGATCTTTCCCAGCACCACGTCGAAGAGATCGCGCGCGGTGCCGTCTCCACCGCAGAAGAGGATCATCTCCACACCCGCCTCGAGAAAACCCTGGCATGCCGCCCTCGTGTCGCTGGAAAAACTCCGGGCCGGTGCGCGATACACAACATCATAGCCCGGAATCCCGGCTTTGACCAGTATGTCTTCCCCCATCGGACCCGAGCAGGTGACAAAGTGAAAACCACAGTCATGAATCCTGCTCATTGTTGCCAGGGCCCGTCTCCAGGAGCCGGGATTCGCCCCTCTTTTGACCGCTTCATCGTAGAGGCCGTCGGTACCTTTCAGTCCCACGGTACCGCCCATCCCTGCCACCGGGTTGACGAGAAATCCGATCCTCTTCATAAAAACTCACGGTATCCGGGTTTGTTCAATCTCGATCCAAAAAAACACCCGGTGGGGGGAACCCTCTTCCCCTCTACTGCCCGATCTTTGGCAGCCGGGATAGCGAATCCCTGATCAGTTGTTCCGGGTATTCGTAGTCGACAAGCTGGCCTGCGTAGAATGCGTCATATGCCGACATGTCAAAGTGCCCGTGTCCGGAGCAGTTGAAGAGGATGGACTTCGCCTCGCCAGTCTGGCGACATTTTATCGCTTCATCGATTGCAGCCCTGACCGCGTGGGAAGTCTCGGGCGCGATAATTATTCCCTCAGTCCGGGCAAATATCTGGCCAGCATCGAATACCTCGCTCTGGTGATACGACACCGCACGTATGACACCATCATGCACCAGGCGGGAGACTATGGGAGAATCCCCATGATAGCGCAGGCCCCCGGCGTGAATGGAGGGAGGAACGAAGTCATGCCCGAGTGTGAACATCTTCAGGAGCGGGGTAAGGCCTGCGACATCCCCAAAGTCGTAGGTATAGAGCCCTCTTGTCAGGGTCGGACACGAGGCCGGTTCGGCTCCGATGATCTCCACATCAGGATGTTTCCCTGTCAGCTTGTCGCCGGCGAAAGGAAACGAGATCCCTGCAAAATTGGATCCTCCACCGACGCATCCGATGACGATATCAGGGTAATCGTCCACCTGTGCCATCTGTTCGCGGCTCTCGAGCCCGGTTATGCTCTGGTGGATGCAGACATGGTTGAGCACAGACCCGAGCGAATAGTTGGTATTCGGATGGGAGGCCGCATCTTCAACGGCTTCCGAGATTGCTATCCCCAGGCTCCCGGTTGTTTCGGGATCTTTTTCGAGCACGGCCCTGCCTGATCGTGTCTTCGTGCTCGGGCTTGGTATGCACTCGGCTCCCCACACCTGCATCATGGATTTGCGGTATGGTTTTTGTGCATAACTGGAGCGCACCATGTAGACCGTACATTCAAGATCGAAGATCTGCGTGGCGAATGCAAGGGCCGACCCCCACTGGCCGGCGCCGGTCTCGGTGGCGATACGCTCCTTGCCTTCCTTCATGTTGTAGTACGCCTGTGCTACGGCTGTATTCGGTTTGTGGCTCCCGGGGGGGCTTACCCCTTCGTACTTGTAATAGATCCGTGCTGGCGTCTTGAGGAACTTTTCCAGGCGGTTTGCCCGGTAGAGAGGACTTGGTCTCCAGAGGCGGAGAACATCTCTCACGTCTTCGGGGATATCGATGAAACGCTCGGGGCTCATCTCCTGGCGGATGAGATCCATCGGAAAGATGGCTGAAAGGTCGTCAGGAACGACCGGTTTACCGGTCTGTGGATGGAGGGGTGGATCAAGTGGCGAGGGGAGGTCTGCCATGATGTTATACCATCTTCGCGGAATCTCTTCCTCGTCCAGAAGGATCTTGGTCTTCATGAGATCCATGTATGCGTTGTATAAATATATACATTATTGTACATACATGTCGGTTTTATTCCGCAGAACCGGCCGTATGGAAGAGAAGAGAGAGAATTGGGACGGGTTTAAAAACTCGATTGTGCATCGCCGATATCTGCACAGATCGTGAACAGACGTGAAAAACCTGTCATTTCAAAGACTTCCCGGACGTGCGGCTGCAGGGAGGAGAGCCGCATCTCTCCGCCAACCGATCTCATTTTTTTGAGCGCTGACAGGAGAACACGAAGTCCTGCACTGCTCATGTACTCCACTGCTTCGAGATCGATGATCATTGCCCGTGTACCTTCTTCTATTCCGGAAGATAGTTCTTCCTCCATTCCAGGCGCCGTCGTGGCATCGATGCGCCCTGATAACCGGATGATCCGGGGGGTTTTCTCCATGCACAGTCACATCTATGATATTTCTCCTGCATCCGCATTATTCATACTCCCGGTCTCGCCGACAGGGTATGTTAATTCGATGCAGAATTCATCTCCGCTTGACCGGTGTTTGAACCTGCCCCCGGAGAGCTCTATGGAATTCCTGGCAAAGAGCTCTGCCTGCGTGTCAAGGGGCCCCCAACTTGTGGCCACCCCTTTCAGTGACATTGTCACACCGTCCCTGTTCTCCCCCGAAGAGATATTGATGCATGGTACTCCGGCAACGGAGAGCTTCTCCAGAATAAACATCACCGTATCTTCAAAACGTTCGTTATCCATGAGAACGAGAGGCAGAGAGAGTCCTGGAGAGTATTCGAACTTCATCTTCTCGAACAGGTTGACCCATGCTATTCGAAGCGCGAGAGCCCGTGCAAAAGACTCGTCATCCGGTGCGAGAATGATATCCTCGTCGTGGTATGGCGGACGAACTGCATTGACAACGATCTCACCCATCGAGATGGTGATATCGGTGCATTCAATCCGGGCCAGGGGACGAAAGCCCCGGAATGTCACATTGTAATCCTCGAGGTGCCTCTCGATACGGCGGAGCAGTGAAAGGTCAAGGACCGTGGCCAGCAGGTCTTTCCGGAAGAGCCGGTTCAGTTTCGCCGCTATCTGGCCGGCCTTGAGGGCCAGGTGGATCTCCTGCCTGTTACCGGCCTGCAGGTCCGATGAAAACCTGTTGAAATCGGATAATAACTCGTCTACCAGCCCGGAATCTATGAGTTCTTCCATCCGTGCTGCTTCGCCGCGCTCTTCCAGTTCCTCGAGTACATGCGAGACGTACACAAGTCTCCCCGCAATTATCGTAAAGAGCCTGTCAACCTCCGACATCAGGCTCCGGCCAAAAAGAGCAGTCTTCCTGGCCCATTCAGGGTTGATTTCATGGATCCCATCCAGTCCCTGCGCTTCCTTCTGTATCGCCAGAAGAGCACGCACGGTGGATTCCGTATCCATCGGCCTTCCATGACCGGGGAGACAGACCGTGATCTCTTCCCCGGACAGGAGAGAGAGAACACGTTCTATGGTCGTGTCAAGCTGTTTACGGTCCCACCCGGTCAGTCCTGCGATTCCCGGTGCCGTGGCAAAGATGAGATCGCCACAAAAAAGCACTTCTCCGACCCGGATGCAGACGCTGTCAGGACTATGACCGGGAGTGTGGTACACCTCGATCTCTTCTCCGTTCTCCAGGCGGATGATCTGGGAGGGAATTATTTTTTGGAACACCTGGTTTGGTTCGGTGAGTACAGGTTCTCCCTCAGGTGTCACCCGGACCATGATCTCGGAATCGGCATCATGCCCGCAGAACAGGTGTACATCCACGTCCGTCTTTTCATATTCCAGTTCAACGAGATCGGCGATGGTCGCCTTCCGATCTCCGCATTCAAGCGAGCAGGCGCCGCAATCCTGGACAAGAACCAGATGCCTGGAAAGATTCCTGAATCCCGGATCGGTAAGTAACGACAGGCAGTGGTCAAGATGCACATGCGTGAGGAATATCAACACGGGACGATCCTTCCTGATTCGCTGCAACTCGATCTCATGGAGGAGTGTCGCAGCCTGATCAGGGAGACCTCCCGGATCAATCACCACGATGGCATCAGGAAAAGAGACGATATAACTGTTCGACGAGGCGATATCGACCTTCCTGATATAGGAGTAGATCGCCACTCCATCAAGACCCGGCACTTCTTCCCATTCACCGCCTTTCAAAAAACCACCAAATAAATTCATATCTCAAAGAAAATTCTTTAGATTTCGCCTGCCCTGATTCCAGACCGGCATAATTGTCCCATACAATGTATATCCTGCAGGTTAAATATTACCCGGAGAGAGAGGGAGAGAACGAGTTTATAAGGGGGAATTTTTCCCTCTGCAAGAGAGGGGTCGGCTCTTCTGGTTCATAAAATCGCCCAGTCAGGAAGACCCGGCTGAATTCCCATGACGGCCGGGACAATAAATTCCATGAATACCGTGACCAGGACGACTCCGATGATATTCAGTGCAAAACCCGCTTTCACCATCTCGCTGACACTGATATACCCGGTTCCATATGCAATAGCATTCGGAGGGGTACCGACGGGAAGCATGAATCCAAGTGATGAGGCAAGAGCAGCAGTGATCATGAAGAGCATGGGGTTGATCTCCATCGAGACTGCAGTTATGGCCATGAGCGGAATCATGATCGATGCAATAGCGGTATTGGATACCACTTCGTTCAGGTACGTGATGAGGAGGCTGATTGCGAGGATGATGAGAATGGGGGGAAGGACTTCGAGAACGGTCAGGTGCCTTGCAATGATGTCTGCAAGTCCGCTCATGATGAAGGCCTCGGAAAGGCAGATTCCGCCACCAAAGAGGATCAGGATACCCCAGGGTATGGTCTTTGCAGTATCCCAGTCGAGCGTGTATACGCCGGATTGACCGTCTGCGGGGATGATGAACAGGAGGACTGCTCCGGCAATCGCGATAGCCGGATCGGTGATAGCCGGGAGAAATGTGTTGATCCCCGGGATAACCAGTTCACCAATAACTTTGGGAGTTCGGAAGATCCAGGCGAGTGCAACGCCGCAGAATACAAGGAGCGTCCATTTTTCACCACCTTTCAGTCCCCCAAGCGCAGATAGTTCTCCCCTGATAATCTCGCCTCCCTGCGAGATAACCCGGGGGAGTTTCCGGAATGCTACCATGGTGAGCCAGGCCCAGGCCAAAATAAGGAATATGGTGGAGAACGGGATCGCAAAGACCATCCAGGAGAAGAAATCAATTGTGGGTGCCTGGGGAAAGAGAGTCTCGAGCTGGGCCAGAAGGATGCCGTTTGGGGGCGTCCCGATAAGTGTGGCCATACCGCCAATAGTGCCCGCAAAGGCCACGGCGAGAAGCAGGCAGGTTGCAAAACCGCGCTCCTCGTCGGTATCACACGTGTTGTCCCCTGTACATGGCATCAGTGTCGAGACGATGGCAAATGCTATGGGTATCATCATCATCGCCGACGCGGTATTGGATATCCACATCGAGAGGAATGCGGTCGCGACCATGAACCCGAAGATGAGCCTCTTCGAGCTTGTTCCGGTACGGCATATGATCTGGAGGGCAATTCGCCTGTGCAGGTTCCACCGCTGCATCGCCGCGGCAATGAGAAAGCCTCCCATGAAAAGGAAGACTGTCTGGTCAGCATAGGATGCTGCGGCCAGGTGAGGGTTCAATACACCGAGAAGGGGAAAGAGAAAGAGGGGGAGCAGTGCCGTGGCATATATCGGGATAGGTTCGGTGACCCACCAGATAACCATGAGAGCCGTTACCGCAGCGGTATAGCGCGCAGCAGGGGCCATAACGGTCGGATCAACCGGAATGGCGACTATGACGAGGAACAGTACCAGTCCCGCCAGCAACCCGGCTCTCTCTTTCAACATGCTACATCCGGCCCGGACCCAATCTCCCATCCCGTCAAAATACTCACAGGTTTATGAACCGGGCATCCATTGTGCGCATATCGACGGTTGCAACGGTCGCATCTCCCGTGAGATACCCGCATATCTCTCCAGGGTTCAATACCAGTGTCTCTCCAGTTCGAAAGAGGGCTTTTTTGTGGGTATGCCCGTGCACCACCAGGTCAAAGAGACCGCTTTCGATGAGGTCTGCAAGGATCTTCTGTTCATGCCCGTGTATGAGAGCCACTCTCCTGCCGTCCTCGCAGAGATCAACAAAATTCCCCTGTATCTCCACTGTTCCGGATTCGTTGCACTTGCCGGTGAGCATTGCCCTGTCACCATCGTTATTGCCAAATACACCGATGACCCGGGTGTCGCATTTTGCCAGTGCGGGTATGGTGAACGGGGAGATGAAATCTCCGGTGTGCAGGACAAGATCAACGGAACATTCGTTCATCTCGTGGACTCCCTTATCCAGATTCGGCAGATGATCATGAGAATCCCCCATAATTCCAAGCAGCATAACCCTTTGCCTCAGGAGTCCTTTTGAGATAAAAGGGGAAAAATTTAATCCCTCTTTACTCCGATCCCCCTTCTGGATACGGATCTTTCATGGGTGGGGGAACCCCGGGAGGAATTTTTTCATGAACAGGATGGAGAATGGAGAATCAGACCTGCTGGAAGGAATGAACAGGAGCATTCGGAGTGACGTCTGCCTGGAGAGGGAGAATCTCCTCCGGAGAATCGTTGTTCTGCTCTTCACTTCCTCAATTTTTCCGCCCCGTTTCGTTCGGGCAGACGGAATCGATCTGCTGTTGCTGGCATTACGAGACCCGGAACCAACGGTCAGGCTCCTGGCGGCACATGCCCTGACACGGCTGGCCGAACTGGGATACAGGGGCCAGGTGAAGGGTGCCGGTGCAGAAAACGAGTTGTTGCGGATGCGAAACGATCCGTACATGCCACTCCGGAAATTTGCAGAAAGATGCCTCTCCACCATCCGGGAACCTGATGAATAGTACCGGTGTGCGGAAAATATATATAATTCCACGAATATCACCGGATGCGGAGAAACAGTGATGTCAAGCAGGATTGAGAGAGAACTTTTCGCAACCCAGATCCTCTATCTCGTGGGGGATGATGATGACGACCGCCTCTCTGCCATCGAAGCGCTCGTGACACGTACCTGGGATCCGGCATGGGACCCGGACGAGCTTATCGGCCAGGACGGGCTCCCCGCCATCGTGACATGTCTCGATGATAAGGACCCGCGGGTCCGGAGTGCTGCCGCCGAGCTCCTGACGGCAATAAGCGAGCATGGTGAAGGAGATGCTGTCGTGCTTGCCGATGCGCTTCCATCACTCGCACGGCACACTCACGACGATGATGATATCGTCAGGAGAAAGGTCAACGAAGTGCTGGCCCTTCTCAAAACACAGGGATGTTTCTGATCCGGCTGCCGTTCCCTTTCATGTGGCGAATGCGCCTGGGCGATTGAAATAGTATGCCTCCTCGCTGTTTTGAGTGGGGAGACTGAATCGAATTGTTGTCTGCATACCAGTTCAGTAACTCACAACCGCCGCAGGGGCGCCCTCACATAACTCATACCCAGTTGCTCAAATTTTGACTGTGAATCAGCCTCGCGACAGTTTTTCGGGAGGCGGCGCGGGCATCGCACAGGGGGGTGTGAGGGCGGAAAAGCCCCCACAAAATGTATCCGGTTCATCAATCTTCCCCGCACCAGGTAGCGAAGAGCCAATACTGTTCATTCTGTCCCGGAGATGAGATCGTCGCGTATCCCGGTGGCCGGCATTCTGCGACATGCTTATAAACTGGAACACCCTCCCATTCCTTAACCGATGAGGTGGTTCGTTGGAAGGGATATTGCGAATCCTGGCTGTTGCCGGAGTCATAACGGTTCTCTGTTTCTCTCCCCTTGTGGCAGGAGAGGTCAGCGGGGCTGATCCGGGCTATTTCCACGTTGATTCGGTTCCAAGAGGAGCAGATATCTATTTTGACGGCGCCTATGCCGGTGAGACCCCACTTGCCATTCCTGTCGGTACCACCGCATCCGGGTCACATACCATCGGTGTTACGGCTCCGGGGTACGACCCCTGGATTCAGACCTATTCCTACACCCCGGGCCCCGGGCAGACCGTGTACGTGAGGGCGACCATGGTAGTCAGCAAGCAGACAGGTTCAGTCTCTGTCAGCTCGTCGCCGGATGCCGCGACGGCAACTCTGGACAGATCGGCAAGCCAGGTGACACCATGCACCTTTGCCAATGTTGCCATGGGCAGCCATGAGATTACCATCTCCAAACCGGGATTCCAGACCTACTATTCCTCGATAACCGTCCATGGTGGCAAGAGTACCGAAGTATCAGCATACCTTGTACCCCTGCAGAAAACGGGAAACCTGGCGATTCATTCCGAACCAGGCGGCGCTTCGGTATATGTGGACAGCATATATTACGGTTCAACGCCTGCGACCGTCGGCAACCTTGTCCCGGGTAACCATTACGTGCAGCTTCGCCTCCCCGGATACGAGGACTGGACCGGATACAGCAATGTCCAGGCAGAAGCCACCACCACAATCGATCCGGTCCTGGTAAGGAATCCTCCCGTCTCCAGCACCGGGACGATCAGTGTCGCCACAAACCCTCCCGGCGCATCAGTCTATGTTGATGGAATATACAGGGGAGAGACGCCACAAGACGGGTATCTCTTTCTTCACGACATTGCAATCGGCGCTCATGCCATCGAGATAGGCCGGACAGGCTACCAGGACTATTCGGGAACGGTCCAGGTCTCCGCAGCAGGGGACACACAGCTCTCTACAACCCTTATTCCAAACCCGGTGGCGACCCTGGGAGGCCTCTCCATCACCTCTTCACCCTCCGGAGCAGAGGTTTTTGTCGACAACGCATATAGAGGGATAACGCCACTGGTTGTGAATTCCCTTGAACCGGGTTCTTATGACGTGCATCTGAAACTGGGTGGATACCGGGACTGGCAATCGACCATACAGGTCTCCGGGGGAGAGATTGCAACTGTCAATGCAATATTCGACCAGGGCACGGTTCCAACACCCCGTGAGGCCGGATCACAGCTCTCTGCTCTCATGGGCGGTATTTTGGCACTGGCCATGTACGCGGTATCGCGAAGAATATAAATGCGATATTCTTAAATACGGGTCCTCCCATCTCTTTTCTTAAAAATAAGGGTGTAAACATGAGAGTTCGTTGGTTTGTATTCATGGTGTCCCTGATCCTCGTCCTGGCTCTCTCCGGCTCTGGATCGGCACACCAGATGATCGGAGGAGAAGCGGGATATTACCAGATCGCGTCTGATCCCTCAGGCGCCACCGTCACCTTCGATGGCGAACAGAAGGGAGTGACTCCTGTAACTGTGCAGGTATCCTCCACGGGAACTCCGGGCCATACGCTTCGCATCGCCAGGCAGGGGTACGAACCATATGAACAGTCCATTCCAGGCAATCCCCAGGCAGGGCAGACTATTCCGATATTTGCAGAGCTCTCCCCGGTTATTACCATCTCCCCTACCCCCATCGGCGGCGATGAGGGATATTTCCATATAGATTCTTCCCCCAGGGGTGCCGATGTGACCTTTGACGGGAAACATGTGGGCGAGACACCGGTCACAGTACCGGTCTATGTCACCGGTTCCCCCTCGCATACCATCTCGGTCTACCTGCCCGGCTACCAGTCGTGGAGCAGGACATACAACGAAAATCCCGGAGCCGGCCAGACAATCAATGTGCAGGCCAACCTGGTTCCCACGCAGCAGACCGGATCCATCTACGTGACCTCGCAGCCATCCGGAGCCAAGGCGACACTGGATGGAAGGGACAGTTACAGCACACCGTGTTCATTCCCGGTGGTCCCGGCCGGGAGCCATTCCCTGACCATATATCTCTCCGGTTACCAGCCCTACTACGCATCTCCGCAGGTCACGGCAAACCGTGAGACCACCATCAATGCCGTGCTGGCTCCGGTGAGCTCGACCGGCAACCTCCAGGTATCCTCATCCCCTTCCGGGGCTGCGGTCTATGTGGATGGCAACTATTTCGGGCACACTCCGACCACTGTCGGCAACCTTGCTCCCGGGAGCCACACCGTAAGCCTCAGGTTATCAGGCTACCAGGAATGGGCAGGGACCGTCACCATCTACTCCGGACAGACGACGAGCATATCCCCTGTCTTCACACCGGCTCCGAGTACCGGGTCCATCTCGGTCAGCTCAACTCCTTCCGGAGCTGCCATCTATCTCGACGGGACCTACCAGGGAAAGACACTCTCGGCAAACCCGTTCTACATCATCAGCGTCCAGCCGGGCTCGCATAATCTCGAGCTCTCACTTCAGGGATACCAGGATTACAAGACCTCCGTGGGAGTCACCGCCGGCCAGACGACACAGGTTTCTGCCTCTTTAAACCCGAATCCTCAGCCGCCCTCCACGGGAACGATCACGATCAGTTCCTCCCCAACGGGCGCCGAAGTATACCTGGATAATGTTTTCCAGGGATACTCCCCCCAGACAGTCCACAATGTCGCACCCGGATCGCATGTCCTCCTCATGAAACTCGGCGGCTACGAGGACTGGCAGAGCACCGTCCAGGTATCGGAAGGCCAGGATACCCCTGTGAGTGCAATCTTTACCCCTGTTCCCACCACCGCCCCGACAGAGGCGGGGACCATTCCAGTCATGGCACTGGTGGCGATTGGGGCGGTCGCACTCCTCCTCTGGCGAAAGGCCCTGTAATTTCTCAATTTCACACTTTTTTCTCTCTTTGATCCGTCCCGCAGCGGTTAAGTGGAATACTTGCGTATGCTTCCTTCATGGAGATGAGGATCGGAGGCAGGGAGCTGCAGTCGGTGAGCGGAAGATGGATCCCGGTGACAAATCCCGCCAACGGCGAGGAGATCGGCCGTGTTCCACGGGGAGAGAAGAGTGACGTGGATCTCGCCGTCGATGAGGCGGAGACGGCATTCGATTCGTGGGCGTCACGGACGATCCGGGAACGAGGGATGATCCTTGCAAAAGGAGCCGCTCACGTCAGGCAGAGGGTCGACGAACTCTCCCGTCTTCTCACCGCCGAGCAGGGAAAACCCCTGAAGGAAGCAGTTGATGAGATCAGGGGATTTGCAAATATCCTTGAATATTTCAATGGAATATCCGGCGCAATGCAGGGGGATCTCATCAACCTGGGTCGGGCGGGGGACGCTATTGTCTCCAGGGAACCGATCGGAGTCTGCGGTGCCATCATTCCCTGGAACATGCCTGCCATTATCATGGGCTGGAAGATCGCCCCTGCCCTGCTTGCGGGAAATACCATGGTCTTCAAACCCGCCTCTGCTACCCCCCTCACGAATCTCTCGCTGGCAGAGATCCTGGAGACGGCAGGTCTTCCACCGGGGGTACTGAATATCGTGACCGGCAGGGGAGAGGACGTCGGCGGGGAGATGGTGAGGCACCCGGCAATCAGGAGGATCTCATTTACCGGGGACACGGATACCGGACGTGTCATCCGGGGCCTGGCCTCGGACCATCTCAAGGAGTTGAGCCTCGAACTCGGCGGATCGGATCCCATGGTCGTCTGGAAGGATGCCGATATCGAGAGGGCTGTTGCCGGGGCAGTCAGGGGCCGGTTTTACAATGCAGGGCAGACCTGTACCGCGGTCAAGAGGCTCTATGTTCACCAGGAGATCGCAGGAGAGTTCACGGAACGACTGGCAGAGGCGGTCGACGGGCTTCGTGTAGGAAACGGGCTTTTCCAGGGAGTGGATATGGGGCCCCTCTGCGGCGCTCTTCCAAAGGAGCGGATCGTGCAGATCATGGACGAGGTGCATTCAGGATGCCAGGGAGATATCATTTCTGGAGGTTCTTCCCTCTCCGGGCCCGAATATGACCGCGGCTATTTTTTTGCCCCAACCATCGTCAGGGAGCCTTCGCCTGATTGCGTTCTCCTTCGAAAAGAGGTCTTTGGGCCAGTACTCCCGGTAACCAGTTTTCCAGACCTTGATTCCGCGATACGCCATGCCAATGATACGAATTTCGGGCTTGGAGCGTCCATATGGACACGCGATCTCTCCATCGTGAAAGAGTTCTTCTCCAGCGTGCAGGCAGGTCTCGTATGGGTGAACCGCCACCTGGTCGTCCCCCCTGAACTGCCTTTTGGAGGTGTGAAAGAGAGCGGGATTGGGAGGGAGAATGGTATCGACGCCTTCTATTCGTATACAAGGACAAAGAGCCTGTATATCGGGTGGTGATTGCGTCTATCTACCGACTCTCCAGGATATCCTGGCATAGGTCGTGTCTCCTGAAAGAACCAAACAGCCGTTCTCCCGCCTCGCCTTCGCAAGGAGGTGCCTCCTCATCACATCCTCCTGGTGATCGGTCGTCACCCCGAACCGGGCGCGGAAATGGTCGAACATCTCTTCCGGCCGGGAGAACCGGTACTCCTTGTCAAGCGGCATCATCGTCACGTCCGGGTAGATGCCCATCTGGCAGAGAAGCATGAAGAGGCAGTCGACCTTCGGACCGGGATGATAGCTGCTCCCATGCATCTTGGGCCAGACCTCGGAATAATTCCTCTCCCAGAATGGCATATCTGCAAACCAGTAGAGGTTCACGGTTCCGGAACAGACGGCATTCATCTTCCTCGCGGCCTCCCGCATATCCGTCATGTTCAGGGAGAGGGATGCGATCACAATATCGTACATACCTTCGAGATCGCGTTCAATATCAACATCTTCCCAGTCCGATTTCACTATCCTGATATTTTTTATCCCCTCTTCTGCGATCCTCTCCTTCAACACATTTACCATCCCGGCGGCAGGCTCGACCGCCGTGATCTCCCCCACCCGCTTCGCCAGCGGGATTGCAATCGTTCCCGGCCCGGAACCGATATCCAGCACCCTCGTTCCTGAAGTGACGCTCAACCCTTCAAGCGTGTCCCTGATCCGCTTTCCATAACCCTTCCGTGCGGTCTTTTCATATCTCCTGGCATTATCCTCATCTTTCCAGACGTGAAGACAGTCGGTAAAACTGGCAGACGACCTGTGCAGCCTCATCCGCTCCCTCCATACCTCGTTCCAGTCGACATCGTACAGGAGCAGGTCCTTTTCGGACGATCCAATCTCTTCCATTCTCTCTCCCCGAAGATACTGCTGGTATGATCTCCCGATACATTGAGGTTTTTAGAGGATGGTATTATATGATTACCGATAGTATCCTGATTCAGTTGATAATGATGAACGGAGACGATCTGCTCAGGGCAACTTCAGACGAACTCGACAGGCTCCTCTCCCCATCACACGTGGTTGGGGAAGCTGTTGATATCGACGACAAAACAGTAATTCCAATTGTTGAATACGGATTCGGATTTGGTGCGGCCTCCGGGGGAGGAAAGGGAAAGACCGGAGAGGGAGGAGAAGGGGCAGGTACCGGTGGTGGCGGCGGGATCACACCGGTGGCCCTGGTTGTCGTGCACAGGAACCTGCAGGGGGCAGAAGGGATTCAGGTCATCTCGCTGCGCAGGGGAAGTGCCGTCGCCCAGGTGGTATCGACCGTCGCCGAATCCCTTGCTCCCCAGGTGATTCGTGCGGTAAAGGATATGTCTGAGAAGAGAGAGAAGGGACCAATAGAAGAATAATCCGAAATCCCCTGCATGGATCCGATAGCGATCTCTCTCTTTCTCCTTCTCTTTCTCCTGTTTCTCGGAGAGATCCTGCTTCTACTCACCCCGATTGATTTCAGTCTTGATATTGAGCGGTTCGAAAGGATGACCAGGAGTATCTCGAAGGTCTCCTTTGGATTTCTGGAGGTCAGGGTGGACAGTCCTGATGGTACTGCCAATGGTATGATCCTGTTCTCGGGGAGACCGGTGTACCGTTTTCCCGTGCAGGACACTGATCTGGAGGAGGAGAAGGAGAGAGAGCCACACATTGAGATGAAACGCACGGATTCTGGCATTCGCTACTTCAGACCCGTGATGCGTCACGGCAGGGAGCTTTTTTCCGACTTCATGAAGGTATCCGGAGATATCCTTCATGCAATTTCAATCCGTACCCTCGAGATTGACATACGGCTTGGTCTTTCGAGTCCTGCCCTCACCGGCGTGGTGTTTGGGTACTTTTCTGCATTCAGAGCTCTTCTTAGTCCTGTCCGGAGAATGCACCTCTCCATGACCCCGGTCTTTAGCGAAGAAGTACTGGAGGGAAGGGTCCTCCTCCTGCTCAGGGTTCCATACCCCGTTCGTATCATCGCTTCTGTATTCCGCCTCCTCCTGGGAAAGAACATGAGACGGCTGCTTCTTGATCTGAAAGGGGAGGTGCACCATGAGTGAAGGGAGAGATACGCTTGCAGCAGGAGACCCGGTCCCGGTATCCGGACGTCTCATTGTTCCAATCGTGCATATTCTGCAATTTCGTGACGGTTTCTCGTGCACGGGATCGGTAAACCCTGTGGCGTTTCTCATAATAGACGGAAGAGAGGTCTTTTTTGCACCAATCGACAGGCACATGGACGAAGAGCGGCTTGCCACCTTCCTGGCCGAGGAATATGGAATAACGCCCGGAACAGAAAATGGCTGAATCGGGTCACTTTCATGCAATGTCTGTTCTCCGGTGTTTTAAAGACCCTGTAGAATCGTCTACCTGCAAAAACCGGACCCTGAACCGAAAGAGAACTAAAAAGGCTGCTGCAACACGGACGCCTGGCATACATCCGGGTACTCTGTGCACCCATTGCACTTTTTCTCTTTTAAAAATGTTGGGGCAGGGCGGTTATTCGTGCCGCAATGCCTCAATTGGATTGAGATTCGAGGCCTTCCATGCAGGGTAGAGGCCGGAGAGCAGGCTCGTTACAACTCCAAATGTAACTCCATACAGGATATAGACGAGACTGGAGGGGTAAAAGAGGAACTTGGTGGTCTCGAGCATCACGATGCTTACCGCATACCCCCCAACGAAACTCAAAACGCCACCGATGATTCCCCCGATCAATCCAAGAATCAGGGCCTCGTAAAGGAAGATAGATCGAACCTCCTTCTTCTGTGTCCCGATGCTCCGCAATACGCCTATCTCCTTGATGCGTTCGGTAACAGACATCATCATGATGTTCAGGATACTGACTCCCGCCACGATGAGGGAGATTCCCCCAATTGCCGTGGTGAATGTCGATATCTGGCCGAAGGTAGTCAGTATCGTCTCGAGGATTGCCTTCGTATCAATGACATCCACGACCGTCTCCCTGCGGTTGAGCTGCTTGTCGATGGCATTCTTCACGTCCTCGATGGTATTGAGATCCCGGACCTTGACGATGACCATGTCGTAGCCGTCCTGGTCATATGCTGCCTCGAACCACCTGTCTTCAACCACGATGCCATAGTCGGGATTGATATCGAATCCCATCCCGCGTTCCTCGAGAATTCCTACGACACGGAGTGACCCCTTATCCCCGACCGTTATGCGGGTGCCCACCTTGATATTGTTCTCTTCTGCGAACCGGGCCCCCGCCATTGCTGACGATGCGCCCCTTAGATACGATCCTTCCCTGATCTCCAGCAGGACTGCGATATCGTCCGGATCCAGCCCATAAATACTGCCTGCCGTATCTTCTGACCCGACTTTCATCCGTGAACCACCCGAATACACGGGAATGGTGATGTCAGGTGCGACAGCCCGTCGGATCTGCTCCAGATCCCGATCCGAGATGTAATCTCCTGTCGATCCCCCCATGACACCTCCTCCGGTGTGGGGGGTTACTATCACGCTGTCACCAACAGAAGAGAGGCTGTCCGAGATAGCAAGGACCAGGCTGTTGCCAAGAATTCCCATCGAGGCTATTGCGACCACGCCGATTACGATACCAAGAACTGCAAGAAGTGAACGAAGCCAGTGGAGCCTGACGTTCCGCTTTGCGAACTCAAAGAAGAACGACTTCGTCATCGATTGCTCCTGTTTTGTGATTGATTGGATTGCTCGCATTGAGGCTGTTCATGTTATCCTGCCATCCACGATCGTTATTATCCTGTGGGCGTACCTGGCAACTGCAGGGTCGTGTGTCACCATGATAATGGTCTCATTGCGGGACCTGTTGAGATCCAGGAGGAGTTCCATGATCGCCGTTCCGGTCTTCGTGTCCAGGTTTCCGGTAGGCTCATCCGCCAGAAGGATCTCAGGGTCGTTAACCAGGGCCCGTGCGATGGCCACCCGTTGCTGCTGCCCTCCCGAGAGTTCGGAGGGTTTGTGGGTATAGAGGGTCTCATCGAGTTCCATTGCATTGAGGACATGGAGGCATCTCTCTTCACATTCTTTTGTCCCCCTCTTCAGTATCAGGGGATACTGGACATTCTCAAGGGCGGAAAGGAGGGGGAGGAGATTGAACTGCTGAAAGATGAAGCCGATGTGATCACGGCGGAGCGCTGTGAGTTCCTCGTCATTCATCGAGCCTGCATTCCTCCCCTTGATGAAGAGATCGCCCGAAGTCGGGGTATCCAGGCACCCCATGAGGTTGAGGAGTGTTGATTTTCCCGATCCGGAGGGACCCATGATGGCTATGAACTCGCCGGGCAGTATCTCAAGGTTGATGCTGTCAAGTGCAACAACATCCCCTGCAGGGAGCGGGTAGATCTTTGTCACATCCCGAAACTGGATGATGTATTCAGTTTCAGGGGACTGGATCATTTACCTCTCCATGAATACCAGATAATTCCTGCAACGGCTGCACAAAGAATGACCACCACTGCGATGACTGTCAGTGGCAGACCGGGCTCCTTGTTGCGTGTTGCCGAAGAAGACGGGATATCGGCAGGGGTACGGGTTACAAACACGTTTCCATCGGAATCCTTGTAACTCGTCTCTATCTGGACCGTGTCGGTATCCCGGGCAGAGAACGTTATCTCAAAACTGGAGAAGTCGTCCGGTTGGAGCGATCCGACAACATACTGCCTGTACGGGTCCACGGGTGTCACCCCTTCCCCGGCAGATATCACCACCGAGTTGGCAACCTCAAGTCCCGCATTGGTCACATCGCCCGTTACCGTATACATGCCACCTTCAGATTCTACCATGATGTTCGAGAGGATCGGATCGGCCTGTTTCTTGCTCTCTCCGAGGACCACGGAGAGATCCCTCGATTCGGTATGGGTATTGATACCGTTTTTATATTCGACCAGGACTGTGAGTGTCGTCGATTCTTCAGGAGTCACTGAAAATGTCACTTTCTGGGAAGCGTCGGGATCCAGGTTTCCGATAAAGTAACTGCTGGGAGTCGCATCAAATCCCTCTCCCTCCAGGGAGACGATTACCCCGTTCACCGGGTTGTCCCTTGGATTTCCCACCACGATCTCAATCTGGTCTTTTTTCCCTGCCGAGAAGGTATCGGGCCTGTCGAGGATCGATATCTCGAGCGGATCGTTCTGCACCTGGAGCTTTACCGGATACCGGAGATAGCCGGCATCACGGAAATCGATCGAGAATGTGGGGTAATAAATTCCCTCGGGAACATCGGCCCGGACAGTAAATATGAATTTGAGACTGTTTCCCCCTCCGACACTCGTTGCCGTGTCATAGGGATTTGAGAGCATTATGATATCCTCGTCGTGGAGCGTTGCACGGCGGATTGCCACACCAGACACGCCGTTGTTCGTCACTTCCACAGAGATGGTCCCCGTATCATCCTCTATGAACACCTGGGGATCGAGGCTTATGTCTGTCACCGTCACCTGTGCCGCCGCGGCTTCAGATTCCTGGGATATGGCAGCAGCAGGCATTATCATGGCTAAAATTGCCATGAACACCAGAATGAAAAAATATTGATAGGACTTCATCTTTTAAACGCCTCCTGGGATCAAGTTTCCCGAGAAGATGGTGTAGACCATGTAGATAACATATACCAGGACCGGGATTGCCACTGTCAGGACTGCATGCTTCACGTTCAATTCGCGGGCATACTTCATGGCGAATACCAGTATGTTTGCCGTCCAGATGAGGAATATGAGAGAGATGAGTGTGGATACCTGTGTGAACTCCATCAGGACAGGATCATTCATCAACTGCGCCATCACCTCCTGTATCACTGCCGGATCCTGGATTGAGCGGAGGGCAGGAACACTGACATCCGGAATATAATAAAATGCAAGGGCTAGCGTCACAAGGGACCCAATCACCACCGGGATGAGGGCATACCCTGCAAACTCAATTGTCCGCTTCAGCGGGCCACTACCAGAAAAGAACATGGAAACGAGGTACAAAACAACTGACAGGGCCAGCCACCAGATGATAAGAAACGCCAGGAATCCAGATACCGCACCGATGATTTTTAAAAATAATCCCATTGAGGCCATATCTCCCTGGGAGAACAACCGGGCATATAAGCCCGACATCACGTACCCCTGTATTGCCCCGATCACTGCTCCCACAAGAACTATCAGGGCAGGGATTCTGAGATTTACCGGCTCGAGTATCTTTTTTGAAAAGAACGAGCCGGGTCGGATCAAGAGATCCAGGAATATGTTATTCATGCCAGATCACCACTTTTTTTCCTCTTCATCATTTTCCTTTTTTCATTATCACAATTATCATCAAAGGACTCTTTGGATCTTTATATCCTTTGTCCTACTCCATAAAATCCATTTCCGACATCCTGCGCTGAAGAGGACTGTATCAGAAGAATTCTTTTCGCCAGAAAATTCCGATTCCAATTATCGAGAGGACGGCAGTAATCCCCATCGTTATCCAGAAAGCGAAAGGAGAGTGCTGGAACGGAAGATCCACGTTCATCCCGTAGATACTTGCAACAAGTGTCGGGATCATCAGAATTATCGTCACCGTTGTGAGCAGTTTCATCACTACATTGAGATTGTTGGAGATGACCGATGCAAATGCGTCCATCATGCCAGATAGGATGCTGGAATAGATATTGGCCATCTCGATTGCCTGCTTGTTCTCGATGACGACTTCGTCAAAGATGTCCCGATCTTCCTCGTCCATCTCTATCCAGCCCATGCTGTTGAATTTCTCAACCATGAGCGCGTTGGAACGGAGGGACGTGATGAAAAAGACGAGGCTCTTCTCAAGGTTCAGGAGCTTGATGAGTTGTTCGTTTTTCAGTGCCTTGTGAAGTTCCCGCTCGACATTTCCACTCATCCTGTTGATGTCCTTGAGATACCGGAGAAACATCAGTGCAGTGCGGATAAAAAGGAGCAGCACAAACCGGGTGCGGTTCTCAGTTGAGAAATTCTTCACCCTCCCGGATATAAACTCCCCGATGACATCGACATCAAGGACTGATACTGTGATGATGATATTGTGAGTGAGAATGATTCCCAGTGGAAGGGTGGTGAACGGAATGTCGGCCTCTGCTCCCTCGCGTCGGGGGGTCCTGAGAAGAATGAGCGTGCTTCCTTCCTCGCGTTCGACACGTGCCCGCTCATCCACATCGAGCGGGTCTGTCAGGAAATCAGGAGGGATGTTGAACCAGGAGACAAGTTCTGCGATCTCTTTCTGGTCCGGGTTGACCACATGTATCCAGCACCCACTCTCATAACTGTCCCTTTCTCCCAAACCCTCCTCTGTTGTCCGGTAAATCGAGATGATCCCTCTCACCCCCCCTTCTTTTGTTCGCCGTTCATGGGATACCTGTTCCGGGCCATTATTCCCGAATTGTAACCAGGAATGGAATAGAACTCAACCGTATCTACCCAATCATGAGCGATGTACAACAAAGTGGTTATCGATCCTTTATTTTACCTTCGTACCGCAGGGTGGGGTGATACAGGTTTCTCCTTATCTACCCATCTCCACGAACTCGAGATCGTCTGAGAGATTCCTCTCCGGATCAGGTTCGGGCATCAACTCCGAAGGCGGCAGCTGCAGGGTGAACCCGGGGGTGGCATCAAGAACCACGGTGACATTTTCGAGCATGAAATCGAGAATATGGCCGCCGCGGGTTCTTTCGGAATCTATGTAATGGAGATGGAATCCAGGGATATTCAGACCCTGGAATGATTCCGGAGTGAAAAAGCCGACAATCGTTCCTGTCGTATTGTTGATGTTAAAGACCGACTGGTCTGCAGTTGCAACTGCCAGTGGGGGATATGGCTTATCCTGCCGTGGTATCGCGCGTGCTTTCACATGGGGAGCCGCGACGTCCATGCGGATTGCGTAGAGCATGGTGCGTGAAGGCAACTTCGGCAACACCTCTTCGATGAATTCGGAGTAATTGCAGGTCCCTTCGAGGGTGAAATGGTAATCCGGTTCAAAGAAGGTCACGGATGAGAAGGGCGTTGTCATATCCCCGCGAACAGGGTAGACCCTGCCGTCCGCCTTCACCTGGTAGAATGACCCTTCCAGGGCGATCATCTCGCCATCAATGGCATCAAACGTCCCTATTCCAAAATCCCCGTATCCTGCCAGTTCTCTGAAGGTGAATTCGCCATCATAACCGCCGAGAAGAAGCGAATCGATGGTTGAGACCTGGCAGAGGGTGTCGTGGAGATCCGGTTCTTCCCAACCGGCCACCATCCAGCCTGTCGCAACACCCAGTGCAAAGAGTCCGACTGCGGCCAGAACCAGGTACCACTCCCGCATAGAATATTCCTCCCTTGATCATCTGGTTTGGGAGACCATGATATGTGCGGTTTCCCCCCTGTCAGGAGAACCAAGAGGAATGGCTCTTCGCTATCTTGTGTGGGTGAGGATCCCTCATCATGCAACCACCAAAAGCTGGCTCCTGCCCCCCCAACAGGATGAATGCCGCTCCTCCGAAAATACCGCGAGGCTGATTCACAGTCAAAATTTGAGCAACTGGGTATGGGATATGTGAGGACACCCCGGCGGCGGATCAATGACCAAGTCCGGATACCTCTGAAGAACGGGCGATTTTATTCCGCCCACAAAAAAACAGCGAGGAGGCGCAGGAATATTCCTGGTTCTCAACGGACCCTTTCATCTTCAGCATATCTGCTGGCTGCGAGGGTCATGAAGAAGAGCGGGGCCCGACACGGGAAGATGACTGCAGGCACTCGTATCACTTTTGCTGCTGCGCCCGGAGATTTCTCCTGTCAATCTCTTCGAGGGCCTCAGTGACCGCCTTCAACAGGGTACTTTTTCCGGTCGCTTCCGCATTGCGCAAGGCCGGTACCGCTGAATCACCCATGGTTCCAAGAGCTTTTACAGCCCGCAGGCGGACACCGCGCCGGGAGTCTTCAAGTGCATCGATCAATGCAGGAACCGCCCTGGGGTCGGCAATTTTTCCAAGCGCTTCAGCTGCCTCCTCCCGTACATGGTCATTCTCATCCGACAGCGCAGAGATGAGTGCGTCAACTGCCGCCGGGTCTCCCTGGTTGCCAAGAGCGATCGCCGCTCTCCACCTGATGCTCACAAAACGGGTGTCGTTGAGTGCCTGTATCAGAAGGATCACCGCCTCCCTTGAACGGATGGCTTCAAGATCGGCAACCCCTATCCACCTGACCTCGGGGTCGTCATTGTTGAGCGCCTTTCCAAGTTGGTCGAGTTGGGATCCTGTCGTATCTGTCATGTACGCGGGATTTTTCGTCCTTTTATCAGGAGGTACGCTGGCACACGCGGATCCTGGCCACGGCGTCTTCCAGTCTCTCCATCGATGTCGCGTACGAGATCCGCTCCCACCCGGGTGTATTGAACGCGGAACCGGGTGTGACGGCCACCCTCCCCTTCTCAAGCCATCTCCTGGCAACATCGACATCATCGCCATCAACCCTGACATAGGCATAAAATGCCCCGTCCGCCGGGGCAACAAAAAATCCCATCAGGCGCAGTTCAGCCACCAGGAAATCACGCCTCTTCCGGAATTCCTTTCTCATGATCTCCACGCAGGACTGGTCGCCGACAAGGGCGGCCACACCGCCATACATGGCAAACGTCGTGGGGTGGCTCACCGTATGCTGCTGAACCTTTGACATCTCCCTGATGATCTCGGGGGGAGCTACTGCATACCCAAGCCTCCATCCTGTCATCGCATATGCCTTCGAAAAGCCGTTTATGGTGATGCACCTTCCTGCCATGTCCCCGATGGACGCCAGGGAGACGTGTTCCTTGCCGTACGTCAGTTTCTCGTATATCTCATCGGAGACGGCAAAAATATCATAATCCTCGCAGAGATCGGCAAGTAATTTCAGGGATTTCTTCTCAAGGACGGCTCCGGACGGGTTTGATGGTGAATTTATCACGATCATCCTGGTCCGCGGTGTTACCCGTTCCTGCAGTGAATCATCGGGTTGAAACGTGTCGGTTGACAGGAGATGGTGGACCGGCCGGCCGCCGGCGATGCGGACGATCGGTTCGTACGAGACCCAGGAGGGGTCCAGGATGATGACCTCGTCGCCCGGATTTAGCACCGCTTCGGCCGCTTCGTAGATCGCACTCTTTGCACCGCATGTCACGATGACCTGCTCTGGGGCACAGGAAAAAGCATTTTCCGCCTCGATCTTTCCGGCTATTGCTTCCAGGAGCTCCGGGATGCCATTACTCGGCGCATAATGCGTCTCCCCTCTCATCAGCGCAGAGATGCATGCATCCCTGATGTGCAGGGGGGTATCAAAGTCAGGTTCTCCGATGGAGAGGCTAATCACATCGATACCGCCTCTCTGCATCTGTCTTGCCCGGTTCGAGATCTCTATCGTTGCCGATGGGGCAAGCCCGGAGACCTTATCCGAGAGGTTCCTCATTTCAATCGCTGTACCATCTTGATTGCCGATTCCACTGCCCGCTTTGCATAATCGATCCGCTCGTTGGCCTCAAGACGGGTCATACCGGGACCTGATATCCCGAGGGTTACCGGAATTCCGTATTCAAGGCTCAAATCAATTATCTTTCGTGCAGCATGCTGGACAACGATCTCATCATGCTGGGTGGAGCCCTCGATTACGCATCCGATGGTCACGACCGCGTCAACCCGCCCCTCAGATAATATCTTCTTTATCGCGAGGGGCATGTCATATGCTCCCGGGACATAGATGCAGTCTGTCACTTCCGCTCCCAGGAACGAGGCGTGTTCCCGGCCTTCAACCTCCATCATGTAGGTGATGTCACGGTTGAACTCTGATACCACGAATCCAAGTTTGATACTCATTATTACCTTCTCCAAAGATCTTCTGCCTGATTATTCATAAACGGTTGCCACGATCATCTCCGGGCGGGACCGGCATCCGGGAATCCCTGGCGCTGCCCGCTTCCGGCCTGCTTTTCCAGTTCGCGGGGATAGAGGATGAGCCTGATGGCATTGACCGCATGTTCACGCGTCCGCTGCTCGGCAAGCCACGCAAGTTCCTGGTCATCCTTCGCCTCGTCCTCGTGGATAAACACCTCGATGATGTGGGTATTCGTCATCAGCTGGCAGAGGATGAGCCCCTGGGACGCCTCGTGGGCACAGAGCCTGTCTTTTTCCTGGCCCCCGGGCATTCCAAGCGCCATCACGATATCACAGTTCCTCTCATCGATCAGTTTCTTGCAGGCCACGGGCAGGTCTTTCATACCGGGAACCGTCACCCGCTCGACCTTCACGCTCGCATGCTTCCGAAGTTCATCGACGGCAAAGCTTCCCATATTGACTCTGGCAAACGTGGTGTCGGCCACACCAACCCTCATCCCAGCACCCCGGCTGCAGCCATGACTCCGTCACCTGCAGGAGTATATCCGCATCTTTGGAGCGAATACTGGACGGCCGACAGGGTCGCGAGGATCTCGGGAGCGCCAACAGCCCCCATGGTCCCGATGCGGAATATTCTCCCCTTCAGGTGGTCCTGCCCCCCTGCGATCTCGATTCCCATCTCTTTTACCAATCCCCGGAATGCGCTGTCCAAAACGCCCTCCGGGAGACTGACTGCACTTGCGGTATTCGAGTATGCATGATCCGCATCAATTTCCGGAAACATTGAAAGTCCCCATGCATCCACCGCGGCCCTCACCGCATTCGCAAGCGTCCTGTGACGTGCTATGCGGTTGTCGAGGCCCTCCTCCTCGATGATCATGCACGCCTCCCTCAGTGCCAGGAAGAGGGGGACTGCCGGGGTATAGGGTGTCTGCATCGACTTCGCACCGGCACTCTTCCGGTATGCTGCAAGATCAAGATAGAATGGCCGGTGATCGGCGATCCTCTCCCAGGCCCTGTCGCTCACCGATATCGCGGACAGGCCGGCCGGGGCGGCTAGGCACTTCTGTGAGCCGACCACGACCACGTCCGCACCCCATTTATCGGCATACACCTCGTCACCTGCAATCGAGGTGATCCCGTCCATCACGAAGAGCGCATCGTATTTCCTGGCCAGAATTCCCACTTTTTCGGCAGGGTTTCTGATACCCGCCGAGGTCTCGTTATGAACCAGCGTCACCATCTCTGCACCGGATTCGAGTGCAGATTCGAGCGCAACCAGGTCGAGGGGTGTTCCCCACTCCGAGGCAATCGGGCTGGCCGAACCATACCTTTGTGAAATCCTGAAGAGCCGGTCCCCGAATTTGCCGTTCACAAGGCAGGCAATCTTTCTCTCCCTTCCAAAGTTGGCTACCGCCGCTTCCATCGCGGCCGTCCCCGATCCGCTGATGACAAAGAGATCGCTGGCTGTCCCGAACGCGGTCTTCAGAACCCGTGTACAATCGGCATAGACCGACCCGAATTCATCCCCGCGATGATTGATCGCCTGCCTCATCATCACGGCACGGACACGCTCCGGTATGGGTACCGGGCCGGGCAGCATCAGGAGTGGTTCATTTTCCATTGAAATCAGTCCATAGTATTTTTATAATGACGAAATATAAGTTTGGATGGCATTTATGGTAGATGTTGCGATTGTGAGCGGATCGGTATCTGATGCGGCCGTTGCCGGGATGGCTGCAGATGTCCTGAAGGAACACGGGAAGACATATGATCTCCAGGTCATCTCTGCCCACCGCGACCCCGACCGCCTGGACGAGTATATCAGGGAGAGCGATTGCAAGGTCTACATCGCAATCGCCGGGCTTTCCGCTGCACTGCCAGGAGTTATCGCCTCAAAAACGAAGAAACCGGTCATCGGAGTCCCGGTATCCGGGAAACTGCAGGGTATCGATTCGCTCCTCTCCATCGTCCAGATGCCGAAGGGAGTACCCGTCGCATGCGTGGGAATCGATAACGGAGAGAACGCCGCACTCTTCGCAATCAGGATCCTGGAAACAGAATAAATGGCTTTTTTCTCCCTGGTGTGGGCAGGATTGATGAACCTGATCATGTTGAAGGGGCTATCCGCCCCTACACCCCCATGTGCGATGCCCGCGCCGCCGCCCCCGTAAATACCACGAGGCTGATTCACAGCCAAAATATAAGCAATTGGGTACGAGTTAAACGTGAGGGCGCCCCGGCGGCGGTTGTAGGTGACTGAACTGATATGCAGATAACAATTCGATTCAGTCTCCCCACACAAAACAGCGAGGAGGCGAATAGGTTGAATTTGGCGGGATTGGTCCACACCTGTCTGAATTCTGAACGGATTGAAGTGATCCGTGCCGGTTTTTTCTTCAGCTTTCTCTCTTCTCGAAGATCTCCCGCACCATCTTCACCGCACAGAGATCCCCGCACATCGAGCAGGTATCGAGTTCGCCGTCGCGTTCATGAATTTTTTGTGCGTATTCCCCGAAGAGAGCAAGCGAGAATTGTTCTTTCCAGTCCAGCCGCTTCCTCGCTTCAGCCATACGGATCTCTCTTGGCATCCTGAACCCGTCGGGACTGCGGACAAGATCTCCGATGTGAGCGGCAATCCGTGCAACCCTCGTTCCTTCAGCGATGTCATCTGTGAGGGGGAGCGCAAGGTGTTCGCTCGGGGAGACCATGCAGAGGAAATCGGCGCCATGCATGCATGCCACCGCACCACCTATTGCAGAGACGACATGATCATACCCCGGGGCGATGTCTGTCACCAGCGGGCCGAGCAGGTAGAGTGGAGCATCATTTGACAGCTCCTTGATGATCCTGACGTTGTATCCAATCTGCTCGATCGGCAGGTGGCCTGGCCCCTCTATCATCCGCTGGACTCCCGCATCCAGTGCCCGGTTGGCGAGACGGCCCAGGTTCAGGTACTCCACGGTCTTTGCGTGGCGATCCGCATCCTGGATACATCCCGGCCTCATCCCGTCACCGAGGCTTGCCACCACCTCGTATTCGGCAAGGATCTCCATCAGGTAATCAAACTCGCTGAACAGGGGATTTTCTTCATCCCTCCCGGACATCATGGCAACATGGAACGCTCCACCCCTTGAGACCACGGACATGATGCGCGGGTCACTGTACAGGGCGGCAAGTGCGTCTTTATTGACGCCGCAATGAAGGGTGAGGAAGTCCACACCGTCACGACAGTGCTCGCGGATTACCGAGAAGAGGAGATCGGAATCGACGTCGGCGGCATTGCCAGCCCTTCGGACGGCCTCGTAGACAGGGACGGTCCCGACTGGGACATCCATCTCAAGGATCTTTCTTCGTATCGATGGCAGATCTCCACCGGTGGAGAGGTCCATGAGGGTGTCCGCGCCATTTGAAAGGGCGGTCTTCGCCTTGGCAACTTCCAGCGACTCGTCACATCTTTCCCCGGAAGTGCCAATATTCACGTTCACCTTGACGGTGCAGCCTTCACCGATACCGCAGAGCCGGTGTTCCCGTGCAGGATTGGCAGGTATCACCACCCTCCCCCTCGCCACCGCACTGGCGAGTTTTCGTGCGTTTCCACCTTCTTTGCGGGCCAAAGACTCGACGATTTCCGGTATGCCGGTGAAGCACTCCCGGACCAGGGTATGCATAAGACACATTTGTCCCGAGTACTTATTATTCTGCATGCCAGTGAGGTGGATCCCGGGTAGGGGGTTTCTGGGAAATTCGTATCTTTCCGGAAACGTGCTCGTTGATGCCGCGGTACTTCCCGGTGTGGTCGCACAATATAAAGATGAGATCGAGATGATAGTTCTTACCCATTGTCACTACGATCATATAGCCCATGTACGAGAGATTGCCCACCTGTGCGATGCACCGGTATGCATCCATCGTCTCGACGGGCCCGGGTTGCAGGATGATTCAAAGAGCCTCTCTGTCAATTTCGGTGCCCGTTCACCCGGTATCGTTGCAGACAGGCTCCTTGAAGACGGCGATATGACAGGACATTTCAGAGTACTGCATACCCCTGGTCACACTCCGGGGAGCATCTGCCTGTACAACGAAGATGAGGCGGCCCTGATCAGCGGAGATACTGTCTTTTGTGGTGGGGGATTCGGTCGTTTCGATTTTTTAGGAGGAAGCCGCGCCGATCTTCTGGATTCCCTGGACCGTCTTGCCACCCTTGATGTTGAGGGGCTGTACCCAGGGCATGGAGCACCGGTTGAGACTGGAGGATGCCGGCATATAGCCGGAGCCCGTGAATTGATACGTCTCACCTATGAATAAAGGAGTTTATTGCCTTGTTCTTCAAAATTCTCCCTGTAGTGTGAATATCGGAGCCTTGGGAACACTCGGTTTTTCCGGGGGCTGGCATGTGTATGTCGGCTCTGCCAGGGGCCCGGGAGGCCTCCTGAGGGTAGCGCGGCATATCCGGTATTCGCGGCACCCGGGTGATACGCAGAGGTGGCATATCGATTATATTCTTGCTCACCCTGCCTTTTCCCTGGTTTCTGCCATATGCGCACCAACGAACGATGATATGGAATGCCGGCTGGCCGGGCTCATGCCAGCCCTGCCGGTGACCGGATTCGGGTGCAGTGACTGCAGATGCCAATCACACCTTTTTTCCTTTGATCACTGGCCAGAACAGGATCTCTTAGCAGTATTTGAAGGTCTGGACCTTTGTGTTACCATCACAAATATCAAAATGTCGTAAAGCCAGTGTAAGAATATGACGGTGCTTGGTATTTCAGGCAGCATGAGAAAAGATGGAAATACATCCCTCCTCATCAGGAGAATTCTCGAACGCTGCGAGAATGCGGGAATCTCCACGGAATTTGTGTCTCTGGCAGGAAAGGAGATCAGACCCTGTCTCGGGTGTGAAAAATGCAAGGAGAAGGACTGGTGTGTCATCCAGAATGACGACTGGGGGGAGATCATGCAGAAAGTGATCGATTCTGAAGTGCTGGTCATCGGATCTCCCACGTATTATTACGATGTCTGCGGGCATATCAAGAACTTCATTGACCGGAGTTACTCGCTTTACCATCGCAGGAAACTGGCCGGAAGAAAAGCGGTGGCGGTTGCCATATGCGCAAACAAGGGTGGTGCGAGGACCATCGAGACACTTGAGGGATTCCTGAACACGCACGAATTTTCCTACCTGGGATGGGCACGCGGAAAAGGCTACCTGGAAGGGGACATCCTCAAGGATACCAGGGCACTCAAGAAAGCCGATGAGATTGGAGATAAAATTGTGCAGCTCCTGAATCCTGCGGACTAAAAAAATCTCACACGGTGTGACGATAGAGTATGCCACATTCATCTTTCAAAATGTTCATATCCATGCAGGGGGATCACGTTGGTTGATCGGATCGCCTCGTTTGATGATGAATATCTTCTTTTTCGCGTTTGTCCCTTCTGACACCCGGCATCCTTTCCGGAATATCAACTGATGAAGCGCCTTTTGTGCTCAGATCACATTGTATAGTGTGTCGCGGCGGCGCAGTGTCCTTCCCAGGTCCTCGGCGATTCGTTTCATCTCTGCCGGATCAAGATAATCTGTATTGAGCGCGCCGGCTCCCTTCGATATACTCTCCTCAAACATCGTGCCACCAAGATCATCTGCACCGGCCATCAGGCCCAGTTGTGCCATCTTCAACCCGGTCTTGACCCATGAGACCTGGATATGCGGAATATTGTCGAGAAAAAGCCGGGAGACCGCAGTCATCAGGAGGTCTTCCCTCCCCGTAGCTCCGGCCCGGGCGAGCCCTTTCCGGTAGAGCGGGGTGTTCATATGGATAAACGAGAGTGGGACAAACTCGGTGAAACCGCCCGTCTCATCCTGGATATCCCGGAGAACGGCAAGGTGCTCCACACGGTCGGCGACGCTCTCGCAGTGACCGTACATGATCGTAGCGGTGGTCCTGATGCCGAGCGCGTGGGCTTCCCTGATGATCCGCACCCATTCGGCGGTCGAAACCTTGCCCGGACAGATCTTTTTTCGCACATCGTCGACCAGGATCTCAGCCGCCGTCCCGCAGAGTGAGCCCAGCCCGGCTTCTTTCAGCATCGTGAGCATCTCGACCGTTGATATCCCGCTCTTCCGTGCTCCGTATGCGACCTCCATCGGATTGCTCGCATGGATATGGATGCCCGGGGCCGCTTCGCGAATGGTTGAGATTATGTCCACGTACGAGTATGCGTCGAAATCGGGGTGGAGGCCGCTCACCGTGCATATCTCGCTCACACCCCTCGATTGGGCCTCCCGGGTCTTCTTCCTGACCATGTCGCTGTCATGGTAGTAAACGTCCCCATCACCAGGTTTTCTTGAAAACCCGCAGAATCCACAGGAATTGATGCACAGGTTCGTGACATTGATATTCTGGTTGCGCACGTAGGTGACGACCTCCCCGTTACACCTGCTCCGCTTCCAATCAGCAGCTTCCGCCACGTCCCATACCCGGCGGTCATTGAGAGAGAAGAGCGCGTATGCATCCTCCGGTGTGAGCCGGTGTCCGTCAAGGACATCGTCAAGGATCCGTCCCACCTCTTTTTCAGGCAGGTCATCTTTTCGCATGCTAACCATTGACAATACCTGTTGTGTATACATCCCCTGCTATTAAATAGATGCGATACGGAAAGGAGCGTGCAAATACCAATTATTATTGGGTTTTAGCGTCTACCCTGCAGTAGATATTGCATGCAACAGTATACAGTCAAACTGAAGAATTCTTCCGGAACAGGATACATCATACCGCTCGGACCCGTCAATCTCGTCTGCATAGTCACCTCAAAGGGACTTGTGGGATGCGGTGCATTCGATGTAGCCGCACTCGCCACCTTCGATTATCCTGCCGCCCGGGTACGTCCGACACGGTCTGCATCGATTGAGACTATCGACGATCTGCTGGATGGAACGATCCGTGAAGCAAATAAAAACGCGGAAGATCTTGGTGTAAAAACGGGAATGAGTGGAAAAGAGGCACTTGACCTCCTCTCCTGATCTCTAACCGGTCACACGTGGTGACAGGTACTCTCGCCTGAAACGATATTGCCTTCCAGGAAGTCCTTCACTACAGAATCGACTTCCCCGGTCACGCCCATGAGAACCTGGATTCCATGGCTCTGGAATATTTCAACAGCCTTGGGACCCATTCCTCCGGCTATTACGTGTGTAACACCCTCCTTTTTAAGCAGGGCCGGGAGAGCTCCCGGCTGGTGACCGGGATTTGGAATATCTCTTCGTAAGAACGTCCCATTCTCAACCGTGTAAATCGAGTATTCCCTGCAATGGCCAAAGTGAGCGGAGACCATGCCATCATCATTTGCGATACCGACCTTCAACCGATACCACTCCTTTACCAGGATCCCCTTCTTCCACGTCCGCCGCCGCAGCCAAAGCCTCTTCCGCATCCCCGCGGGAAGCCACCCCGACCCCGGCCATAGACCGGATAATTGCCCCCGGGGTACCCCTGTCCATAGGGGGGCTGCTGCTCTGGATTTGCAGACTGTGCAACCTCTTCACCTTCCGGTGCTGTGCTGGTACCTGCCGCCCGGGGCGGTGCGCAATAGCCACGTCCCCACCCGGTGCGGGGGCCGCGACCCATAGGTCCGGTTCCGTTAAAACCTGGCATATCTCTTTACCTCCATTTTTGTTATTATTACACATATGTGTAAAAATATAAATAACTAACTCTTGCGGAAGAACAGGTTTCAGTCACTATCATCTTCGATATTCCCGTCGAATACGTCATTCCGCTGGCAGATGGCACTGTTTTTATCACGGCACCCCTCTATTTCTATAATTTTGCCGTTGATCAGTGCGTCGGCAACCTTGTGGCGGGCCTGATGGAGATCTTTCCATAATGTGCGTCGTGAGATCCCCATCTCAAGAGCTGCCTCCTCCTGCCCAAGCCCACGAAGATCCACCAGGCGAAGCACCTCCAGTTCATCAGGATTGATCATCACCATCTCTCTCGGCTCCCCCATGACGACACACGGGTGGTAGCATCTCCCCGTCATACTCTCTTCATCCATCCGGCGCAGTCTTGGCCTTCCCCTGCGCCGGCATACGCCCGGACCGTTTCCTTCCCTGTCTCCTACCCTCATACCAGTTCCATCATCTCTGCCAGTTTATCATATGCCGATCTGATAGCCTGTGATGCCGGAGAGTCCTGCCGTGTCGGGGGAATGCCTTTCCTGACTGCATCGACAACTGCCGGATCGAATGGTATGCACCCAATAACCGGTATCTTCTCTTTTGATGCATAGTCTTCGACCTTCTTACTCATACCGGGTTCAAGGTCATACTTGTTGATAACGAGGAACAGGCGAATATCGAAGCCGCGAGCCATCCTGACAAGTCTTTCCAGGTCGTGCAGCCCTGATACGCTCGGTTCGGTGACGATAACAGCGGCATCCATGCCGCTGACCGCCGATATTGTCGGGCACCCGATACCCGGCGGACCGTCGGCGATGAGTGCTTTCTCGTCTCCCATCTCACCGGTTATCTCTTTTTTCACCTGGTCAACGAGAAGCCCCGACGTCCCTGAACCCGCACACAATTCCGCATGGGACATCAGTCCTTTGCTTGTTCTGGAGAGATAGATCGTCCCGTCTCTCATCGGTCCCATGACTATCGCCTTTTCGGGGCAGATATCCACGCAGACTCCGCATCCCTCGCAGTGGACAGGATCCACAGTGTATTCCCCGTCCTGGCATTCTATCGCGTCAAAACGGCAATTTACTTTGCAGAGGCCACACCCGACACACAGGTCCTGTGTGATCCCTGCCTTCTCAAGGCCTGAGAACGGTCTCGATCGGACATCAACGTGTTCCAGGAGGAGTGCAAGGTTGGCTGCCTCGACGTCGCAGTCGGCAATCCCAATGGGACCGGGGATAAGGTCTGTGAGTGACGCGGTAAAGATGGTCTTGCCGGTGCCACCCTTTCCACTTATGACAACGATCTTTTTCATCTCGAAAAGCCTCCGGCGCTCGTAACCCTGGAGAAGAGATCCGCAAATTTTTCCCTGTATGCGGGCATGCTTTCACTGATGAGACCCCCGGTATTCTGGATGCGGGCGATCTCCCGATCGAATGGAATGGTCATCAGGACAGGGAGATCCTTACTCCGGCAGAAATCCGTTACCTGGTCATCCTCTTCTGAAAACCGGTTTATTATGACGCCCGAGGGAATGCCGAGACATCGTGTCACGGATTCGGCGAGAGCCAGGTCATGGAGCCCGAACGGTGTCGATTCCGTGACGAGGATGCAATAATCGGCTCCCTGCATGGCTTCTACCACGGGACAGGCAATTCCGGGTGATGCGTCAAGGATGGTTGTCGGGTGCCCTCCTGCATACGACTTGGCGGCCGCGATGACCCTGGGGGCCATCACTTCGCCTTCATCGAGGATACCCGAGATGAGAATGATATTATCACGTGGATTACTGAACCGGATTTTTCCTATCGCGCGTTCCTCTTCATGAATAGCCCCTTCGGGACAGCTCATCTCGCAGCCTCCGCACGAGTGGCAGAGTTTCTCGAAGAAGAGTGGAGGAGGTTCTTTCAGCACGGTAATAGCCCCGTACCGGCAGACCTCCGCACATCTCCCGCAGCCAGTGCACCGATCGGCATCGAATACAGGGACCGGTGTTGTCACCGGGAGTTCGTATCCTCCTTGCGGGAAGAAGAGATGGAGGTTCGGCTCCTCGACATCGCAGTCGACGAGAAGCACTTCCTTTTGATCAGAGAGAGCGTAGGCAAGGTTCGCCGCCACGAGTGTCTTGCCGGTGCCGCCCTTGCCGCTTGCCACGATAATGTTCATACGGGCCCTAGACTGCTTCTGTCAGTTTTCCATCCTTGAATTGCTGAAAAGCCGCCTTTACTGTCCCTGGTTCCCGTAAGAAATAGATCGATATTCCGGCTGCCCGGAGAGCCCCGAGGGCATTTCCCCCGACATTTCCTGTCACAACAGCCTTTGCTCCGTTATCTATGAGCACCTGGGCAGCTCTCGGACCGACACCGCCGGCACCACTTGCAAACGGGTTCTCAACAGCGTTGTGCTCTTCGCCTTCAGTATCGAAGAAGATGAAGAAGGGAGCTCTTCCGAACCTCTCCTCCATCATGTCATCAGGGCCTGGCCCCTTGGATGTTATGCATACTTTCATGGTTGATTCTCCATAATTTTGCTCATATGTGCAGATATATATTATGTTGCTGCCATTGGATCGTGATGTGTCAACCCGGGACTTTCGTCTTCATCCATCACGTGCACTGCACTGGCTTTAAATGATATAAATACTTTCGCCCCTGCCTCAATTCCCATTTCAGTTGCAGATCTTCTCGTGAGCACTGCGCTTATCATGATGCCGATGTCAATGGTGATCAGTGCAAGCGCGCCAGATATCGTAATCTTTGTTACCGCGCCTGGAAAAACGTTCAGGGCACTTCCGTCCATCACTTCATTATACAGGGAGATCTCGTCTGCACCGATGCAGAACGCGACTCTCTGCCCGACAGGAGCGCTCGAAACTGCCCACACTGAGACTCCGTCTGTCTCCACCCTGGAAAGGCCGTCCTCGCATGATCGCACTACCCCGTCGAAGATATTCTCGTAGCCGATGAACCGTGCTATCCGGTTTGTCCCTGGAGATCGAAGGATATGTTCCACCCTGTCCTCCTGGACGAGCCTGCCGTCCATGATCATCGCCATCCTGGTGCCAAGCTCGCTTGCCTCACTGGTGCTGTGTGTCACCTGGACGATGGTGAGCGCCTGCTCCCTGTGGATAGTTCTCAGTTCTTCAACGAAGAGTTCCCGTGTCATGGGATCGAGAGCGGAGAGGGGTTCATCAAGGAGCAGGACACCGGGTTCTATGGCAAGAGCCCTGGCAATGGCGACACGCTGCTGTTCCCCGCCACTCAGGGTGAGGGGTGATCTCTGTGCCAGGTGGGCGATTCCGAATCGTTTCATGAGTGACCTTACCTGCCTCTCGATATCTGCCTGTGGTATCTTCCTCATCCTCATGCCAAAGGCGATGTTCTTTTCAACCTTCATGTGGGGAAAGAGCGAATAGTCCTGGTATACGAGGCCGATATTCCGGTTCTCGGGGGGAATCGATCTCATATCCTTACCATCCAGCAGAACACGCCCTGATTCGGGAACATGGAGACCTGCGATCGTCTCCAGGATGATCGTCTTTCCCGCACCCGAGGGACCCATGATGACATAGTAATCACCGTCATGAATGGCGAGTGATACCTGGTGGAGTGAGAAATCACCAAGGGTCAGGCTGACATCCTCAAACTCGATCATCGTACCTCCCCACGAATCTCGTTATCGTCCGGAGCACGAGGAAGACGACCAGGCATGCAACGATCATGACAAAAGCCACTGCGGTGCTCTCTTTTATCCCTCCAGTCGTGAACCGGTAGTAGATCAGCGTTGAGATGATCATCGGGTAATATGCAATCATGATCACGGCCGCGAACTCGCTGATGGCCCTTCCCCAGGCGAGGATGGACCCGTTCAGGATGTGGCGGACACTGCTCGGGAGCACCACGAGGCAGAAGGCCTGGAACCTGGTGGCACCAAGTGTCCTTGCTACGTTCTCCATGTGGACAGGGACCTTCTGGAATCCCTCCTTGACACTATTGATATAAAACGGCATCGCGACAAAGAGCATCGCCACCACTATTCCGGGATAGGCGTCCTCGAAAAAGAATCCCATCCCGGCCAGCGGAGCTCCGATAAGCCCTCTCTGCATGAAGAGGATGTACACCATCAGCCCCGCGACCGTATGCGGCAGCACCAGGGGTATGTCAATCAGGCTTTCCACGGCCTGGTTGAACCTCGATTGCGTCCTGGCAAGGACATAGGAGAGGGGTGTCCCAAGGATCAGGAGGATGAGAACGGCGTTTAGTCCTGCCGAAAACGTGAGGACTATCGAGCCGATGACCTGCCTGTCGGTGGCCACCTCGAGAAGGTAGGAGAGGTCGGCAAGCTGACCGATAGTGATATTGGCCAGCGCAAGCAGTGGCAGCATGACAAGAATACTGCCGATGATGGCAAACGCTACAAGGCACTGATCCCACACACCGGTCCGTGACCTTCGTGATATCCAGAATTCCCAAAGATTCTTCATCGCGCACTCGATGATTAATTATCCGCTCAATCGGTGACCTTCTTCAACCCACCGGGACTGGCCCCCGAACCCCATACCTTCTGCATGTCCTGGTCATCCACCCACCCGGATCGAACATTCTCTCGATGATCGAACTGTGAGATATATGGCTTGATATCAAGGAGTGGCGTATCGTCAAGTACATCTACCCCTGAGATACGCACGATGTTTCCATCAATTGATACGAGGTTTACAATCGAGAGTCCGATCGGGTTGGGGCGGTTGAAATGCCGTATTGCAAATATTCCCTTTTCCGACTTCAGGTCAACAAACGGGCGGCAGAAACTTGTCCATTTCTGTGCCCGGTGGAAATGGTATATCAGGAACAGGTGCGAAAACCCTTCCAGGTCCCTGAGGCCAGGGGAAAATTCAGGAAAGATCTCGATGTATCCATCAGAACTGCTGAAGATCCCCTGGATTGGTGTGGCCTCCTGGTCGGTGAAATCTGAATGGATTATTCCTATCGGGGTATAGCATATTTCCATGTTCATTGCCTGATGTACTATCTTTTTCAGACAAAAAAAAGGTAGTTTCAGGCCTTCATTGCAACCATGCCTGAAAGTTCCGCCGGGACATCCCCGTACCCCCCGGCAGGAATGATGGGCGGCTGTCCGTCACTGGTCAGTATGGCCTGTCCAACGGGTCCGATCAGCATCTTCACAAACTCGAGGCCCATCTCGGGATGCTCGGCGATCTTCGGCACGGTGACACCGTATACGATCGGTGAGCCGGTGTAGTATGTGACATCATCGCCTTTGACTGACTTCACTTTCACGGTCTTGTAGTTATCGGCATACTCGATGGCCGAGAGATCGATCTGCTCGGGCAGTTCGATGAACTTGAGACCGTTCTGGACGGCAACACTCCGGTACTCCCAGGCATAATCGATTCCGCCGGCCTGGACCATCTGGACGAGCTCCACGCTCTTTGGCCTGATCGTCAGTTTCGTTCCGTCAGGAGCCGGATCTGTTGCGTCAATAGTCCAGACCCCGTCTTCGAACGTGGCCACGATATTGCTGTGGTCTTCTACGAGATTCTTGAATATGGCTTCATCGCCATAGTAGCCCTCTGCCAGTTTGATGACCATCGGTGTCCGGTAGCCGCAAGGGTCGGCATTGGGGTCGCTGAAAGCCCATCTCACGCCTTCCTGGCCAAGGATGGTATACCAGTTGTCAGCGGTGATCTCGGAAGCATGCCGGCTCTGATCGGTATAAGCCAGTGTCATCGTGTTCTTGGCAAACGTGAGGTACCAGTCCGCGTCGTCAGGCACCATGTACTGGGGGATCAGCGCATAGTCGGCCGAAGCTACCACGTCGGCAGGCTTGCCGGTCTCCGTCACTTTCTTTACACATTCAACGCTTCCCGCGGGCTCCAGAAGAACCTCGGTGTTGGGATACTTCTCCTCGAATTCGGCCTTGATCTTCTCGAACGGCCCGGTAAGGCTTCCGGCATGGAAGACCTTAACCGTAATTTTCTCTCCTGCGGCACCTTCTCCAGGCGCCACTCCTTCCTCGGGAGCAACACACCCGCAGAACAGGGTAATGGCTGCAACCAGAAACAGTGCAAGGATTAATGGTAACTTCTTGACCATGCTTCAGCGTTAAGGTACTCGGTTTATTTATTATTACTCATATGAGAATCTGGTAGTTTCACCAGAATTATTACAGGTCCCGTGCAAACGGTTGACTGCTGATGGAGTATACGCATCTCTTTGGCCCGGTCTGTTCCCGCCGCCTCGGACGTTCTCTTGGAATCGACCTGGTCCCATTCAAGACCTGCACGTTCGACTGCATTTACTGCGAGTGCGGAGCGACGACACACAAGACGATACAGAGGGAGGAGTTCTTCCCTGCCAGCGAGCCGGAGGTGGAACTTATCCGTTTCCTGTCAGGTGAACCTGATCTGGACTTTATCACGTTTTCAGGATCTGGTGAACCCACGCTCTCACTCTCTATCGGAGAGATTATCCGTCTTCTCAAGAGAGACTATCCAGCCTATCGCGTCGCTGTGCTCACCAACGGATCGCTCCTCCATATGCCGGACGTGAGAGCTGATCTCCTGCCTGCAGATGTCGTACTACCCACACTCTCCTCGACTTTCCCAAAAACGTTCAACAGGATCCACCGCCCTGCAGGCGGTCTTATACCCGCTCAAATCATAGAGGGCCTATCCTGTTTCAGGCAGGAGTTCGATGGCGAGATATGGCTCGAGGTCTTCATCATCCCCGGGCTCAATACCACGCCCGATGAACTGGATGGGCTCCGTGATGCGATCGTACGGATCCGGCCCGACAGGATCCAGTTGAACACCCTTGACCGCCCGGGAACCGAGGAGTGGGTCAGGCCTGCAGACGCAGACGAACTTGGGAGGATTGCGAAAGTCCTTGGTCTTCCCGGTACCGAATCCATTGAGTCTGTCCGCTATGCCCCGGGAGCCTCGATCCCGACGGGAGATATGGGTGCATATATCCTTGCAATGCTGAAGAGGAGACCCTGTACGCTCGAGGATATCACTGCAGTGACGGGACTTCGGAGAACAGAAATCTCAAAGTACCTGCGTCAGTTTGAGGAAATGGGAATTCTGGATACGAAAAAAGAGGACCGGGGCGTCTTTTACCGAGTCCGTGATCAACCGGTTGATACCAGTGAATAGTCAGTGTAACGCTGGCAAAGGGGTCTTTTTATATCAGCAGTTATTCGTTTCATAATCTCAGGGTCAAGAAATTCGGCATCAGCGGCACCAGCATCGGCACTGACATCGTCGGAGAACATGGTTCCCGCGAGGTCGTTTGCACCCGAGAGGAGGGCCAGCTGGCTCAGCTTTGTCCCGAGCTTTCCCCAGGAGACCTGGATATTCCTGAAGTTATCGAGAAAGAGGCGGGAGATGGCGATCATGAGCAGGTCTTCCCTTCCGGTTGCGCCAGGTCTGGCGATCCCCTGTCGGTAGAGCGGTGTGTTTGTATGGATATATGTGAGTGGGATCATCTCGGTAAATCCGCCTGTCCGGTCCTGTATGTCCCTGAGTATTGAGAGATGCCTGATTCTCTCCCGTTCTCCTTCATATGAGCCGTACATGATCGTCGCAGTTGTGGGGATGCCAGCGCCATGGGCCTGCTGGATAATCCGTACCCAGGTTGCAGTATCGATCTTTCGTGGGCAGATCACCGCCCTCACCTCGTCCACGAGTATCTCTGCAGCGGTACCCTGTAAAGAAAACATCCCGGCTTCTTTCATCTGTTCCAGGACCTCAATCGTGGACACACCGCTCCGGGCCGAAGCATGTGCAACCTCGTCGGGACTGAAGGCATGAATGTGTACACCGGGAGCCTCTTCCGCCGTCCATCGCAGAATATCCAGGTAGCTGTCCAGGGTGAAATCCGGGTGTACTCCGGATAGCAGGCAGATCTCTGTTACCTGCCTCTCTGCTGCGAGACGCGCCTTTCTCCGGACAGTCTCCTCGTCGTCGAGGAAGGCGCCTTCATCACCTGCTCTCCTCCCGAAACCGCAGAAACCACAGAGGTTCTTACAGATGTTGGAGACGTGGATGTTCTGGTTTCGAACATAGGTGACGGTATCACCCGCCCGAACCTCGCGAATCTCGTCCGCTGCCGAACATATGTCAAGGACGCCCCGATCTTTTACGAGCATGAGCGATAGTGCCTCGCCCTCGGTGAGCCGGTGGCCCGCGAGGACGTCCCTGAGCAGTTGTTTCCGATCCATGGTGCGACTATTTCTTCTTCTGTTTCTTTCCGGGTTTATTGCCGGCGCTCTTCTTCCGTTCGATGTAGTATTCATAGAGAAACATCGCCGCGATCAGGATGATTGCCACAGGAACGATATGCAGGGGGAGATAGCCAACCAGCGGTATCGCAAAGAGGGCTTTTCCGACGAGCCATTCATCCCTGACAGGTTCCAGTGGACCCAGGCCCCGGTATCCGCTCTCCCAGCCGGTCTGGTCTATCACGGCATTGTTGTCGCCCTTGGTGATATAACCCGCATGAGGGGCGGTATACGAATAATTCAGGTTCCCGGTTGTGACCTGGAAAGTCTGCCCTTCTTCTGCCCAGACCATCGCCCTGTGGATGATGGGGTGCACACTGGTGGCCCCGTTTGGTTTATAGATGATGACGTCCCCATAATCCTCGAATTTCATATATCCGGTCTCCTGACCCTCCTTCCAGGTCTGGAGATCCCCATACCTGTCGGCACTTACCACAAAGACGAGGTCCCCGACATTCATGTGGGGAACCATGCTCTCAGATTCGATGGTCACGACAGCGGGCCATGTTCCAGATACAAGGAAGAGGCCGAGTGCGATCGCTCCGACCACGATGGCCACGATGGCAAGTTCCCGGGCCCAGGAGACCCATTTGTTCTCGCTCGTGCGGAACTTCTCAAGCAGTGAAGGACCCTTTTTTTCCGCGCCTGATACCGACATTTTATAACTTTGTATATTGAACTGCACGATTTATAAGGGATTCCTCTGGGAGATTGAATCGGGACCGGGGGTGCGGGCGTGTGCAGATAAAATCCTTTTATGCGGTCTCGCAATAATGTATGATCAATGCTCGATGCGCAGACGATAGTGCAGCGATTCCTTGACACCAAGATGCACGTCCATCCTGACGTTGTCAGGTACCTGGCGGAAAAAGACGATCCAGGGCTCATCGATCGTATCATCTCCGGTCTTCCCGGTGATACGGTGGTGGTTTCGGTTCGCCACATCCCTGGTGTCACACCGGACAGGGACGGGAGCAGGTTTTTGTCAGACAGTCCGTGCGAGGTTATCCGGGGCGTTGCCGGAAGTTCCGGGAGTATCTCGAGCATCCAGGACTATACCCAGTATTTCCGTGACCGGTACAACAGGCTGGGCGCCCTGGTCCGGAACCGCTGTGACCCGATTCCGATCGAGGGACTGCACAAATCCGGCAGGTACAGGCAGGAGAACTGTTCCATACTCGGCATCGTGATGGATGTACGGACCACCACAAACGGCCATCGCATGGCCGAACTCGAAGACACGACAGGAAATATCTCTGTCCTCTTCAACAAGGAAAGACCGGGATTCGATGAAGCCGAGACCCTTGTCCCTGACGAAGTGATTGGTGTCCGGGGTACCCTGTCCGGTGACGGGAGGATCTTCTTTGCTGATCAGATCTTCCGGCCCGATGTCCCGATCAACCACGCACCCTATCATTCCAAAGATCCGGGGAAGGCAATCCTCATCTCTGATACACATGTGGGAAGTGATACCTTCCAGGAGGAGGCCTGGAAACGTTTTTCAGACTGGCTCGACGATTCGGATGCAACGTACCTGCTCATCGCAGGGGATCTCGTCGATGGAATCGGTGTCTACCCCGGACAGGAACATGAACTCACCATACGAAACATCTACGAACAGTACGATGTCTTTGCTGACATGATGAGAGACCTCCCATCACAGCTACAGATCGTCATCTCGCCAGGGAACCACGACGTGGTCAGGAATGCCGAACCGCAGCCGGTCATTCCACCTGAATTCTCGGAAAAATTTCCAAAAAACTGCATACTCGTCGAAAATCCGGCTATTGTAAATCTCCAGGGCGTCCGTATACAGATGTATCACGGGCGCTCCATCGACGACATGATCAGCATGATCCCGGGTGCGTCGTACGAGAAATCCGCACCGATGATGATCGGTATGCTTCAGCGGCGCCATCTTGCGCCGAGTTACGGGAAACGGACGCCCATCGCAGCGGGCCGCGAGGATAATCTCATCATAGACCCGCTTCCCGAGGTGCTGCATACCGGGCATATCCATATCATGGGAATTACCGAATACCGGGGCACCCTGTGTGTAAATTCCGGAACCTGGCAGTCCCAGACGTCCTTCCAGAAGCAGATGAATATACACCCGACCCCCGGACTGGCCGTATCCCTCGATCTCCAGAGCCTCGTTCCCGAGGTTTTGGACTTCAATTAGAATACACCTGTTTTTTATGCCCCGGGCATAAAATGATCTGGGATAAACATCAGGAAGCTTTCCCGAAGCTTCAGGGAGGATATTACACATGGATCTCTTTGTTATTGTTCCAATCTGTGCCCTGATTGGACTGCTCTTTGCAGGCATCTCTTACATGAGAATGAAAAGAGAGGGCACGGGGACTGAAGTGATGCAGAAGATCGCCTCGGCGATCCATCTCGGTGCGATGGTCTACCTGAAACGGCAATACACATATATTGCTGTTTTTGTCATTGCGCTTGCTATCGTGCTCGCAGCCGTCATCAATCCGCTTACCGCGGGTTGTTTCCTTGTCGGTGCGATTCTTTCGGCAACAGCCGGATTTATCGGCATGAATTCTGCCACCAGCGCAAATGTCAGGACCACCAATGCTGCCCGTCAGGGCATGGCGGCTGCATTTAAGGTTTCATTCTCCAGCGGGATGGTGATGGGTCTGTCTGTTGTCGGGCTTGGTCTCTTCGGCCTGTCAGTGCTTCTCTACGTAGTGAGCACCTTCAGCACGCTGGATCTTGCTGCCAGCGTGAACGTCATCTCCGGGTTCTCACTCGGCGCCAGCTCTATTGCTCTTTTTGCCCGTGTCGGCGGAGGTATCTTCACGAAAGCGGCCGATGTCGGTGCCGACCTCGTGGGCAAAGTCGAGGCAGGCATTCCCGAGGATGACCCGCGCAACCCTGCGGTCATTGCTGACAACGTGGGAGACAACGTCGGCGACATCGCCGGCATGGGAGCAGACCTCTACGAGTCATATGTCGGTGCGATGGTTGCGACAATGCTCATCGCGGTGAGCGCCGCTGCGGCAGCGCAGTTCACCGGTGTATCCATCATCAACCTGGTTCTCCTGCCCCTCTTTATCGCTGCAGCAGGTATCATCGCATCAATCCTTGGGTCGTTTTTGGTACGGACTTCCAAAAACGAGAGCGGGGCCATACACAAGGCCTTCAACATCGGGACCTTTGCAAGCCTCATCATCACCGTTTTTGCCGTGTATTACCTGGTAGACATGCTGCTTGGACCCCAGTTCATCGGTGTCTTCGTGGCGACCATAGGTGGACTGGTTGCAGGATTCCTCATCGGGCTGATCACCGAGCACTATACGTCATACGAACGGGGCCCGACACTGGCAATCGTGAAATCCTGTGAAACAGGTGCGGCAACCGATATTATCGCCGGACTGGCCAAGGGTATGGAGAGCACCTTCATCCCGGTCCTGATCATCGCCGCGGCCATCCTTCTCGCAGCAAACCAGGCCGGACTCTATGGCATAGCCATTGCAGGTGTCGGGATGCTTGCAACCCTCGGCATCACACTCTCCGTGGACGCATATGGGCCGGTGGCTGACAATGCGGGAGGAATCGCCGAGATGTCACACCAGGAGCCAGGTGTCCGCCAGATTACCGACACTCTCGATTCGGTGGGCAACACCACCGCAGCCATCGGAAAAGGGTTTGCAATCGGCGGCGCCGCCCTGACGGCTCTCGGGCTCTTCGCGGCATATTCCCAGAACGTGCAGCTCGATATCGTGAACATGCTTGATCACACGGTCTTCGTGGGAATCCTCATCGGTGCCATGCTCCCGTTCCTCTTCTCCAGTTTCGCAATGACGGCAGTTGGAAAGGCAGCGGGATTCATCGTCGATGAAGTCCGCCGCCAGTTCAAAGAGATCCCTGGCCTGATGGAAGGCAAGGCCGAGCCCGACTATGAAGCCTGCATCACGATATCGACAAACGCAGCAATCCGCCAGATGATCCTGCCCGGAATCCTGGCAATAGGGTCGCCACTGATCATCGGGATCCTGCTTGGCAAAGCCGCGCTTGCCGGTCTGCTTGCCGGTTCCATCTCGAGTGGTTTCGTCCTCGCAATCATGATGGCCAATTCGGGTGGCGCGTGGGACAATGCCAAGAAATATATCGAGCAGGGTCATGCCGGTGGAAAGGGATCACCCGCACACAAGGCGGCAGTCACGGGAGACACAGTGGGAGACCCGTTCAAGGACACGGCCGGGCCGGCCTTGAACATTCTCCTCAAACTGATGTCGATTGTGGCGGTGGTCTTTGCGCCACTGTTCCTCGTCTAATTTTCATATGAAAATGGCTACACCATTTTCATTTTGATTTTCTGGTATCCCGATGAGAATTGCGTGATTTTTTTTGCAGTATTTTCCGCCCGGTGCCTCACGCTTCTAAAAAAACCCGGTCATTTGGGAAAAAAGCGATTCTGGTTATTTTTCCAGCTTCTGAATGAATTTCTGGTGCATACGGAGATCATCTCCAAGCTCGGGATGAAATGAGAGTGCCATGTGCCTGCCCTGGGCTACAGCGACAATCCCCGAATCGATCCGTGCGAGCACTTCGACTCCTGGTGCCGCCCTTGTGACAACGGGTGCCCGTATGAATATCGCGTGAAACGGTCCTGCAAGACCTGCCACCTCGAGATCTGCTTCGAATGACTCCCTCTGTCTCCCAAAGGCGTTCCTCTGCACGTCGATATCGATCAGTGCAAGAGTCTTTATTCGTGGGTCGTCCACGCATGACGCCAGGAGGACCATGCCTGCACAGGTGGCAAATATACCGCCGTCAAAGGAGATGATAGGATCGTACATCCCGTTCTTCTGAATAAGACGGGATATTGTGGTGGATTCACCACCAGGAATAGCCAAGCCGTCGAGATCGGATAGTTGAGCCGCCTTCCGGACAGCGATTATCTCCGACCCCGTTTCCCTGCCGGTAGTCTTCAATGCGAGGGAAAACGCTGATATGTGTTCGCTTACATCCCCCTGAAGCGCAAGTACTCCTATTTTAACGCCCACGATACTGGAGCACCTCATCTTCCCTGAGAGTGTGAACATCCAGGCCTTTCATAGCCTCGCCAAGGCGCTTGCTGACACTGGCGATTACGGAAGGCTCTTCAAAGTGGTTCACCGCCTCGACGATCGCCCGTGCCATCCTCTCAGGTTCTGCAGAGAGGAATATTCCCGATCCGACAAATACCCCGTCAGCTCCAAGCTGCATCATGAGAGCCGCATCGCTCGGTGTTGCTATTCCTCCCGCCGAGAAGTTGACCACGGGGAGCCTTCCCATCCGTACCGTCTCGAGCAGGATGTCCGGGGGGGCCTCGAGATCCCTGGCCCTGTCGATGATCTCCTGGTCGTTCCTTCCCTGCAGGCCCCGTATCTCCCCCATGATATTTCTCATGTGCCGGACGGCCTCAACGACATTTCCGGTTCCTGCCTCGCCCTTCGTGCGGACCATTGCCGCACCCTCGTGGATGCGGCGGAGCGCCTCACCCAGGTCCCGGGCTCCGCAGACAAACGGAACCGTGAACTGTTTCTTGTCGATGTGGAACTGTTCATCAGCAGGAGTGAGGACCTCGCTCTCGTCGATCATGTCTACACCGAGCGACTCGAGTACCTGGGCTTCTACGAAATGTCCGATCCTCACCTTGCCCATGACAGGAATGGACACCGCATCGATTATCTCCAGAATTATGCCCGGATCGGCCATCCGTGCAACCCCACCGGCCTTCCTGATATCGGCAGGAACCCGTTCAAGGGCCATCACCGCAACGGCGCCTGACTCCTCTGCGATCACTGCCTGGTCGGCATTGACAACATCCATAATAACCCCGCCTTTCTGCATGGATGCAAAACCGCGTTTCAGCAGCTCGGTGCCGAACCTCAGTTCCTCGAGTTTCATATGCCTGTATATTTGGCAAGAGATCCCAATAAAAGTAGTGCAGCAACCATAAGAACCGAAAACATGAGCGTTACTACCCGGACAGCCGCGACAATCTCATTGCCGGCCTCTTCAAGCGGGACGACTCCCGGACCGATCCGGTACACTCCCGGTTTCTCGAACATGACGCCGGTTCCACCTGCAATAATAGCAATGGGAATGCCCCCGTTTATTCCGGGTCTCTTGTGCCTATCATCCCGGAGAGTCTCGCAGGCCGATGTGAAGCGGCCTTTCCATGCAAAATAGAGGAGGAGGAGTGCGCCGGCAATTCGTGCGGGAATATAATTGAGGATGTCATCTGCCCGCGCAGAGAACCACCCAAGCCTTGTACGCTCGTCCCTGTAACCGAGCATGGCATCCATCGTATTTGCCGCCCTGTACGCTGCAGCACCGGTAAGGCCAAAGAGGGAGAAATAAAAGAGGGGTGCGATGATGCTGTCTACGAGGTTCTCGCTCAAAGACTCGTACGCCGCAGAGAGAACCTGGCCAGGATCGAGATCTGACGTGCTCCGGCTCACGAGCAGGGAGGCCTGTCTCCTGCCATCGGCCAGGTCCTCCTGAAGCGAGTGGACGACCGAGAAGGCATGCTCCTCCAGGGATCGCCACGCGAAACAGAAATTCAGAAGGAGGGGACCTGCAACAAGGGAGAGATACCAGGGGAAGAATTGTTCGAGGCAACAGAAAGGGAGAGCAAAGAGAATGACCGTCAATGCCCACATCAACACTCCAAAAAGACGCTGGATCGAGGGCGGCACCAGGGCGGGGCGCCCCCACCACCCGATGAATCGTCCCACAAGCGCCACGGGATGGAGAGCGGAACGTGGATCACCAATCAGCCTGTCCGCCAGGAGCGCCAGCGGCAGGATAAGAATTCGAGTCCATAACATCCGGGTTTACACCGTGATTCCTTCTGGAAAGTATCTCCGGGTTTTTTGATCTGCGCAACAATGCCGGCAATTGTTCATAGGTGCGGATGGATCAGCCCGCTAGCTCCCGGAGGATATCTAGATGTTCTTTTTCCGGGGAAGGAGATCAGGGATACCCTCCTTGATCGGGTAGGAAACCCCACAGGCATTGCAATACAGACTGCCTTCGAGTATCTCGGATTCATCCTCTTTCACGACGGAGAGATCCAGATCACCCTTGCAGGTCGGACAGCAGAGGATGGGGAGCAGTGATCTCTTCATCGTCTCTCACGTATGTCGATTATCTGGGAGACTTCGGGACCTGTCGAGATCAGGGTTATCGGATACCCGATGTCATCTTCTGCCATCTTCAAAAACTCGCGTGCCTTGCGAGAGAGTTTTTCGTATTCCGTGACTCCGAAACAGTCCTTGTCGACCCGGTCGATACCGGTTATCGCAACCTGCGTACACCCGTTAATCATCGCAGAGTAGCGGGCCATATCGCCGTCCCACTGACCAATCCTTCTCTGCCGATGGGTGACCGTCCCGAATTCCTGTATACCCAGCCGGTCCGAGACACTCCGATCCATCTCGGTCAAAAACGGGCCCTCCCCAACCCGGGTGGGATATGCCTTGAAGACAACCACGACATCATCGATGCGTGTCGGCCCTACGCCGTTATCTGCAGCGATCTGTGAAGCCGAGGTATCTTTGCTCGTGACAAACGGATATGTCCCGTAATAGAGAGATATCCCGAAACCCTGGGTCCCCTCGAGAAGAACGTTTTCTCCCCGTTTTATGGCGGTGTTGAGTTCCATCGGAACGTCTGTCAGGTACCTGGACAATTCCGGCAGGTCTTTCGCCTGCCGGGCTGTTCTCAGGACACGGTCTGAATTGGCGGGTCCGCAGCCGCTCCCGGTGCTTCCTATGGTCTTTGCAAGGTGATCACTGGACTTGTCCCTGGCGATGTGCTCCTCATCGATTATCGAACAGCGGCTGTCGATAAAAATCCTGTCGCCGACTCCAAGCATCTCCACCTCATGTTTGAAAACCCTTGGATCGACAAGCACACCGGTTCCGATCATGAGCCGCGCATCAGGGTACAGGAATCCCGACGGGACCATCCGGACACCGTATTCCTTGTCTCCAACAATAACCGTGTGGCCTGCGTTAGGACCAACACCTCCACGCGAAATTATTGTTGGTCTGTCCTGGTGTGCGATATGGGCGACAATTTTCCCCTTGCCCTCATCGCCAAAGAAGCCGCCAACGATTATTGTACAGGTCATTATGCAACCATCTACTATTGATCAGGGGACGCCATAAAACTATATACCTCATGTCCGGGGTCAGAAATCCTTTCTTTCAAAGATCAAGCCTCATCCTGGTTCTCCTGTCTCGATTGCAGAAGTTTATGGATATTCCTGAAGTACCGCCAGTGGAGGACAAGGTGGACCGCCATCACCAGAAAGAATACCAAACCGGAAACATCGTGGATCTCTCTCCACTCCTGCCGGGAAAGCCCCCAGAAGAATGCCTCCTGGAGAAGTCCCGCACCTCCCCGGTACCCGATCCCCCCCGTTGGGAGGATCCAGAGGGTGACCACTCCGGAGAGCATGGTCGGTACAAGCAACACGAGGGCGAGAAGGTCCACGATAGCATTCAGTCGTGCTTTTTTCATGACAACCATTATTGAACATACGATGGATGAGGTAGTGAATTTTCGCCTGTATATATCGGAAAAAGGTTATCCTCTGTGAGAAGATATGAAGCGCTCCATCCGCACGATCGCTTCCTTTAATTCCTTCCTGGAGACGGCATAGGCACAACGCACGTGGTTTTTCCCTCCTTCGCCGAAGACACTGCCGGGGACTACTGCCACATGCTCTTCTTTCAGCAGCGTTTCGGCAAACTCAACATCGTTCATGCCGGTCTTCTCCACGGACGGGAATGCATAAAAAGCACCTTCCGGAAGATGGCAGGAGAGTCCTATCCTGTTCAGGCTGTCGACAAAGACATTCCGTCTCACGCGGTATTCCCTGACCATGCGGTCTTTTTCGTCTTCCCCCTTCCGTATCCCTTCAAGCGCAGCAACCTGGCCCATCACCGGGGCACAGAGCATCACGTACTGGTGTATCTTCAAGGCGGCGTTGCAGATATCCTCGGGTGCGCAGAGATACCCGATTCTCCAACCGGTCATTGCATATGCCTTGGAAAAACCGTTCAGTGTGATCGTGCGCTCGCGGAGATCCCCGACTGTCGCTGCGGCAGTATGACGGCTCTCGTAGGTCAGTTCAGAATATACCTCGTCGCTGATGAGGAGAAGGTCGTGATCGGTGACAATGTCGGCTATCGCCTTCAGATGTTCACGCCTCATCACGGCACCGGTAGGGTTATTTGGAAAATTTATGATGAGAACCTTGCTCCTTGCGGTTATTCTTTCCATGAGAACGTCGGGATTCAGCCGGAAATGGTCCTTCCCGGAGCAGGGAACCGGTACCGGTATCCCTCCGGCGAGGGTAACACAGGGAGAATAGGAGACATAACACGGCTCGGCGACCAGCACCTCGTCACCCGGATCCACGACGGCCCTGACCGCGATATCCAGGCCTTCGGACACTCCGGTGGTGATGATCATCTCCCTGTCGGGGTTATATGACAGGCCATAATTTTTCCCGAGAGAATCCGAGATCGCCTCTCTTAACGGCTGTAGACCACGATTTGAGGTGTACGCTGTCCCGCCCTGTTCGATGGAGTATATGCTCGCCTCGCAGATATTCCATGGTGTGCAAAAATCCGGTTCACCGACACCGAGTGAGATGACTTCCTCCATTGTCAGGGCGAGATCAAAAAATTTCCTGATTCCGGAAGGTGGAATTGTCTTCGCCCGTTTTGAAATGAAATCCTTCATCGCTATCCCTCATAATGAGTAGGGGATTCTCTCTTTTGTCTCCCGATCCATGAACGAATGCCCGTATTCCTTATATGTCCTCATGATGATGTGGGTGGCTGTCTCCCGGATCCTGTCCATCGGGGCGATGTATTCGGAGACAAACCGGGCAATCTCCTGCATGTTCCGACCAGTAACCATGAGTTGCAGGTCATAGACACCCGTGACGAGACGAAGTGATTTGACCTGCCTGAACCGGGATAGCCTGTCGGCGATCCTGTCATACCCGTAGTCCCGCTCAGGATTCACTTTCAGATCGATTATTGCTGCGACCTCCCCGTTTCCTGCTTTATCCCAGTCGATAACGGCGGTGTAGTTCCTGATGACGCCTCCCTCCTCGAGGGCTGCGATGCGTGTTTCGATCTCGTCGGGTTCGAGTTCCGCCATCAGGGCCATTTCGTCTCGTGACAAACGGCTGTTATCCTCCAAAATCTGGAGAATGAGAAGGTCTTTTTCGTCCATAGGTATTCACCTGAACAGGGTTTTCACCCACTGGATGTCCATCTGCCCAAGGCCCTGGGCACTCAGGCGCTGGTCATTCTGGATGACATCCCATATCTTAGATGTATTTGCATCAAACCACATCTCTTTTGTCCTTCCATATCGACCACGGCTGACAACCCGCGTATTGATGACGCCCAGCATATTGAGCTCGGAGATGAGATCGGTTATTCTCCGGTGTGTCAGGACATCGATATCAAGAACCGGTGCAATCTCCTTGTAAATGCGCGATACCTCTCCGCTGGTAAAGATATTCTGCCCCATCTGTTCAAGGAGAAGCATGGAGTAGAGGACCACCTTGCTCTGGGTCGGCAACGTGACGATGCACTCGATCATGCTGTCTGATTCTATCTTAGCCTGCGCCATCTTGACATGGGACTCCGATACTCTCTCTGCCTCTTCACGATCAGCGAGCTCTCCCGAGACACGAAGGAGATCGAGCGCACGGCGGGCGTCGCCATGTTCCTGGGCTGCGAGTGCCGCGCACAGAGGGATGACTCCATCATCCAGTGCATTTTCCATGAACGCAATATCTGCCCTCTGTTGCAGGATATCGCACAGCTGTGGAGCATTATACGGGGGGAAGACCAGTTCTTCTTCGCTTAGGGAGGAGAGTACCCTTGGATCCAGGAAATCCTTAAAACTGAGATCATTTGATATGCCAATCATGCTGACCTTCGATTCCTTGAGATCACCATTTATCCTGGTCAGGTTATACAGCGTCTCATCGCCGCTCTTTTTTACCAGCTTGTCAATCTCATCCAGCACGATGATGAGAACCCCCCCCTCTGCCTCCAGTTGGTTCTTGAGTTCCTGGTACACCTGGTCGGTCGGCCAGCCAGTCATGGGTATGTGAGTCCGGACCTTGTCGCTGGAAGACGCATCCTCACCGATAAGACTCTTGGAAATCTGAGCAAGAACACGATATTGCGTATCAATCTGTTCGCAGTTGATATGGACAACACGGCATATCGTTCCCATGTGTAAACTGGCGTCTTCGAGCTCTGCCCCCACATAACGGACACAGGCGGTCTTTCCAGTCCCGGTCTTTCCGTAAATAAGGATATTTGACGGTGTCTCGTTCTTCAACGACGGTGCAAGAATCGATGCTACCAGGTCGATCTGAGGACGCCGGTGTGGAAGTATCTGGGGACGGTAGGAATGTCTTAATACTTCCCGATTCTGAAAAATTCTATTATTACCAAGATATTTTTTAAAAAGTCCGATTGATTGACCCTGGTCTTCTTCCATGCGAAACTACCCCCCTTGGGTTTTGATCTTAATGTGTTCAAGAGTAAAAAATGTGATTATTTCTCAATCTTATAAACCCCTTTATTTCGACTGGAAAATATATCTAATTCACGTTCAATAGAGGAAAAAAGATAGAATCAAGGATGCCTGGTGCATGTGAAGAAGAAGAACTTCCTCTGGATACTCGAGCTGTCTCGTATGCACCCCTCACCCTATCATTTCCACTGGAAATTCTTTTAATGATACATGCTGTATCTTAATAAAATTTTAATAAAAAGCATTTTGTAATTATCTTTTAAGATCTATAAAAACTCATTGAAATGCATTCTATTGACTGCTATATGCACAATAATAACACAATATATCTATATATCCCCATCCTTTCATGTTTCACACGTGAAACCTCCAGGCTACCGCATGTATAGCAATGAAGAGTCAGAATCGCCCTATACGATTTTCATATACAAAAGAAGAGATACATGAATCACCATAGTTTCATGCTATTCACAGAATCTCTGTCTCCATATCCTCTCTCTTCAGAGACCGAATACACCCTTCTATTTCCAGTGGAAAAGTTTTGGACCGGTTCCTGAAGTGCTTCAATACATGGTGGATATTTTTGAGAATGGTGATCACTCTATCGTTATATAGAGACTTCCCGGGGATAATTAACCGGGATACACGACAAATTCTTTTTCCACAGGAAATAATGGGGTTTGAATGAAGAAAATAAAATACCTGCAGTCCAATTGAACCTGTGAGTATCTCTATATGTTTATAGGGAAATGATTCACATAAATAACAGCACAAAACAGGAAAAATCCTGTTTTCATTTGGATTTCCAATGGAAATGATGGGGTTGGATGGGTTTTGAACCCATAATTCTATTATTAAATGACAAGTATTCCCTCGTGGGAACCGGATATCCCTCTATATTGTTCTATAGGTGAGGTGTTCAGGGAAAAGGGGAAAATGCAAAAATGGCAGACATCTTTTCATTTCTACTGGAAATAAAGGGGTCCCTGTTATTTTTTCGGAAATTCACATCATCAGAACAAAATAAATCCTACCAATACGAAAACCTCACCATAATGAAAGCCGGACATGAAGAACCCATTCGCCTTGTAGGTGGTGTGATAACTGTTTCAAGTACCAGAAACAGGGAGTCAGATACGAGCGGCAGGACGATCATCTCCATCTACGAAGATCAGAACATTCCTCTTGGACATTATGAGATCGTTGCTGACAGGATTGAATCGATCCAGGAAGAATTAGCATCCTCGCTTGCCACCTGTAACTTCATTGTCCTGAACGGCGGGACCGGACTGACCCATGATGACTGCACGATTGAGGCGGTCAGTCCCCTGCTCGAAAAACGGATAGACGGATTTGGCGAACTTTTCAGGATGAAAAGCTATGACGAGATCGGGACGGCAGCCATGCTCTCCAGGGCGATTGCCGGCATCATCGGGGGAAAAGCGGTCTTCTGCATTCCAGGATCTACCGGGGCGGTAAAATTGGCCGTTGAATCACTTATCATTCCTGAAATCAGGCATATACTGACACACGCGAACAAATGACAATCAACCAGGACAGACAATCAACCAGGACAGACAATCAACCAGGACAGACAATCAACCGGGACAGACGATCATCAGAACAGACCATCAACCAGAACAGACCATCAACCAGAACAGACCATCAACCAGAACAGACCATCAACCAGAACAGACCATCAACCAGAACAGACCATCAACCAGAACAGACGATCACCAGAACAGACGATCACCAGAACAGACCATCAACCAGAACAGACGATCACACAGAACAGACGATCACCAGAACAGACGATCACCAGAACAGACGATCACCAGAACAGACGATCACCAGAACAGACGATCACCAGAACAGACGATCACCAGAACAGACCATCAACCAGAACAGACCATCAACCAGAACAGACGATCACACAGAACAGACGATCACACAGAACAGACGATCACACAGAACAGACGATCACCAGAACAGACGATCACCAGAACAGACCATCAACCAGAACAGACCATCAACCAGAACAGACCATCAACCAGAACAGACGATCAACCAGAACAGACGATCATCAGAACAGACGATCATCAGAACAGACGATCATCAGAACAGACGATCATCAGAACAGACGATCATCAGAACAGACGATCAACCGGGACAGACGATCACCAGGACAGACGATCACCAGAACAGACGATCACCAGAACAGACGATCAACCGGGACAGACAATCAACCGGGACAGACGATCACCAGAACAGACGATCACCAGAACAGACGATCACCAGAACAGACGATCACCAGAACAGACGATCACCAGAACAGACGATCAACCGGGACAGACAATCAACCGGGACAGACGATCTACCTGTACGCATCCAGGAGTGCAACCCGCTCAAGAACGAGGTCACGGATCTTCTGGATCCCACCGGCAGCCTCTACCTCGACAGGGGTAATCTCAAAGAGATCCATGAGAATTCCGGCTTTTTTTGATGAGATAGTATCCCAGTCATCACTGCATTGAGTACTTATTTTTGATAATTCGGACCATGCCAGATCATTCCAGGGGCAGAGGCACATGTATGAACGGTTCGTTCCTGCGTGTACCCCGAACTTCATACCATTGATGCATTGACGTGATCCGGAGGCATACAGGAGCGCTTCCATCTCAAGTCTGTTTGATATGCGTCTCTTCTCGGTATCTGAACGGATGGCATGAGACAAAGCTGAGAGCACGTGTTTTTTTCCTGCCATCATCTCGGAGTTGAAGATGATGATGTGGGTACGGGTTCTCTCGCCAAGAGACTTCAATATCCACAGGAACCGATCAACGTCATCTATCTCAAGAATGACCTGTCGAATCCCGCAATCACCGGCCTGCATCATCCCTCTCCTGGAAAGAAAAGAGTGAGGGTTGCCCGGACAACTCTTTCTCGTTCATATCAGGGGCATTCTTCCCCTTCGCCGTCCGGGAGAATATCTGTGCCGCAATTCCACGACCAAGGATCGCACCCACCCGGTCTTCTCCTGCGTCCATTACCGCACCGGGAGAGACGAGCCCATTGTTAAAGAGGCGTCTTGCCCTGACCCGCCCTACGTTCCTGAGACTGATAAGTGGCAGGAGTTCTCGTTTTATCCCGTGTTTGAGACAGGTCTCATATTCACGGACCTGTTTTGCAAACTTTGGGGCAAACATCCCGGAGAGCCGGCCTGCCGCATGGAGGAGCCAGCCCGAGCTCTCCAGCAGGTTGTAGATATCACCAGGGCCGACAGAATACCTCTCACATATCAGTGTCTCGGGCACCTCCAATGACCAGTCATGCAAAAGCATCGCGGTTTTTAAGGCACGGTAATAGTCTTCGTCTTCGCCAAACGGAAGTTTGATCCATAGTTCGTCGTCATGTTCGCAGATGAAGCGATCAAGATAGTGCAGGTCACGGTTGGCAACGTAGAGGGTGAACATGTCCGGGGTGTTGCAGATCAGTTGCAGAAGGCCGACGTCAGAGAACGTATCAGCTCCTGAAAGGGTTGTAACGATGGTATCTGCGCTCCGTGGATCGATATACAACTGGGAGACGAGGTGGCCAAATTCTGTCGCTGACAGGTGGTCACCATTCTCCACGATCATCTCGGATAATTCAAGAAACTGCAGCCCTCTCTGGACCATCGACTCGAATAGACGTGTGCCCTTCCGCTGGTGATAGTAAAAGGTCCCTTCCAGGAACCTGGAAAGTTCATCCCGGGAATGGGCAAAACCTGATGCGATGAGCGAGAGTACATGTGTCGAGAGTGCAGCCTCTGATGCGATCTGCGAGTTCACATCCTCCGGCGGTGCGTCGATGTAAAATTCGTAGAGAGCACAGACGTCCTCCTCTTCCTTTGCGATCAGGACAGCCTCACCGTATGGATCAAGGTGAGGCCGTCCGGCTCTTCCGGCCATCTGGTGATATTCACGGGCAGGAATGGGGACCATCCCCTGGCCGCTTGCATACCGGCGATAATCGCGTATGATGACCCTCCGTGCAGGGAGGTTCAGTCCGGCAGCGAGCGTCGGGGTAGAAGAGATGCACTGGATATGTCCCCTGCGAAATCCTTCCTCAATAATCTCACGTTGTGCCCTGCGAAGCCCTGCATGATGGAAAGCCGCCCCCTTTTCAACGCATGCCGAGAGTACCCGATCAGAATCCGTCTCGGCCAGCCTGTCCAGGCGCCGTGCATACTCATCCAGGGATGATCCTTCCGAGTTGAGCGCTTTTGCCGCACGCTTGGCAAAGGCTTCGGCATTCTTCCGTGAAGCGACAAAGACGAGGCACTGGCCCCCTTCCTCCACTGTATCCATGAGGAGGTTGAGATCTTCGTACCGGGAGATCGACTTTACCGGGCGGAGTGTCTCGTGAAAGTGTATATTCCCATTGAAATAGACGCCCTGCCTGAGATCCACAGGACGCCAGGAACTGGTGACGAGTTCGGCGTTCAGCCATCGTGCGAGAGTCCCGGGATTGCCGATTGTCGCACTCAGCGCGATAACCTGGAGATCCGGGTTTCGTGTGCGCATCTTGGTGAGAACCATCTCCAGAGTCGGTCCCCTGTCGGGAGAGTCCATGAGATGAACTTCGTCCACCACGAGAAGCGAGATCTCAGGGAGCCAGGGGGTCTTGTTCCTGAGCAGTGAATCGACCTTCTCGCTGGTCGCGACAATGATATCGTTCTTCCCCAGGTATTCGTCCCTCCTGTCGAAATCCCCCGTGGAGATCCCCACTCTCGCACCTTTTCCCGAAAAATCCCCATATTTTTCACTTGCGAGCGCCTTCAGGGGAACAATATAGAGGCATTTTCCACCTTTTCGGATATGATGGTGCATGGCCATCTCGGCAATGAGGGTCTTTCCGCTTGCGGTGGGTATTGCGACCAGGAGGTTTCTTCCCTGAAAGATCCCCGCCTCCACACAATCTGCCTGGGGTGGATACAGTTCTTCTATGCCTGAATCAGCGTACCGCCGCAGCAAATCTTTCGGCAGGGGCAGTTCCGCCAGTCTCATACATACCCCTTTGATTCCAGTTGATATAACAGGCAGATCCCTCTATTTAAAGAATAGAGCTTGTGGGTTGGATATTTATCTCCAGTGGAAATCATCCATCTCCAACCGTATTGTCACGATATGTAGCCGCATCTTCCTCATTAATAGTAATAGTCGATCATATCCTGCTTTGCTTCACGTTTCTTCCGTTCAAGGAAACTGAAGACCGATTCATGAGGCATACCTGAAATTAGCATGTCTATTGCGCTTTTTGTGACTTTCAACTGTTCCGGGAGTCCGATGACGGCGACCGTCTTTCCGAGGACCGAAATGTATGTACCTGTCATATGCTCGATCTGTTCCCTTGACCGGCCATCCTTTCCGATTATTCTCCCCCGTATCCTGTCAAGCTGGCGCGGGCTGTCTGAAAAGGCTGAAAGATCGGTTATATCCAGCAGCAGATCCTCATCATCAAGCAGAAGAAACGCTTTTTCAGGTGAAAAACCCCTGTTTATAGCCTGGACAACCTCGACTGCCCTCAAAAATGGAAGGGGATCCTCGCCCTCGAGATGCACCAGTCCTTCGTTGCTGTCGATCTCAATCTGTATTCCTGTTCTCTTCTCAAGCTCTTTCTTGACAAGGCCTCCGGTCCCAATGAGGACACCCAGCCTTTTTCCTGATATTTTCATCTCCTGCATCATCTCTGTGCTCCTCCTGTTCTTTCTCTCTCTCTCGGTAACCTTCCGGTTATATCCGAAAAGATCTCCTCCTCATCACGGACAGCGCATTTTTCCCCAAAAAACCGGTTGATGTTGAATATATCGCGTTTAAGGAGATCGAATGCCCGGGGATGATCGGGCGTTACAGACTGGCCCATGTCTATCACGTATAGCTTCTCTCCCAGGAGTATATTGAATTCACTCAAGTCTGCGTGGACCAGCTCGGCGTTCTGATAGAGTTTCTTCATGAATTCAAGGATCTCCCGGTAAATTTCCGCAGGATCGGAAAGGATCACGTTTCGCAACTGTGGGTAGGGTTTCTCATCTTCCCCGATGAATTCCATGATGAGGATGTTTCTGTTCCAGACGAGCGGTTCCGGTACCGAAAGCCCTGCATCAAAAGCCCGTTTCAGGTTTGAAAACTCTTTCCTGGTCCATGTAAAGACAATATCCTTTCTTGAACGCTTGATTCCTGAAAAGCGCCGGTCACCAATGATATATTCACTCATGGCATTGAAATTCGCAGATCGTATCCGGTATATCTTGATTGCCAGATCCTGGTCTTCCCGTTCAGCAAAGAAGACATTGGCTTCCTTTCCGGTGCTTATGGAGCCACCTATTGCAGTGATGTGTCTCTTGTGGACAAGCCGGTAAAGGGAGAGAAGCGTAATCTCGTCGAACACGTCCTGCCGTACCTTGAGCTGGTCCATATCCTTTATGCGCACTCCCAGGCTCTCGATCTCCCGGTCGAACCTGCTCTCGATGGTTTCCCGGCTCACGATATGGCTCCTCTCATTTCACGTAGTCCCTTACATCGGAGAGAATCCCGGAAAGGCAGGCCGAAACCGTCTTTTTCAGGTCAAGTGGGTGAATCTCTCCTTTCTGGTATGCCTCTTCGAGCTGACTGTAGTTGTCAAACTCCCGGTCACCCCCGAATTTTTCCGGTCTTCGGACGACAACCTCGCTGCATCGTGGAAATACATGATACCGGAGGATCTGGAGGACCGGGTTTTCCTCGATCTCCGGTGGGCAGAACGCCTTTTTACATTTTCTCTCTATATCCTCGGGACTATCGGTCACGGAGATATAGTTTCCACTGGAAGAGGACATCTTCTTCCCGTCCAGGCCGTTTAAAATGGGGGTATGGATGCAGACCGGCGACTGATATCCGACATTTGCCAGGTGCTCCCGGGCAAGCATGTGTATCTTTCGTTGATCAATTCCTCCTACTGCAGCCTGGACCCCCAGTTTCACGATATCGACCATCTGCATGATGGGATAGATCATCTGCGAAACGGTTGGAGCCTCCATCTGCCTTCCCACTTCGTCCATACTCCTTCTCGCACGGTTCAGGGTTATCTGCTGCGAGAGGCGGAGCATCATCAGCTGGTAATCGGGATCGAGCTGGAGGGTTGATCCGAGTACATATTCCGCATCTGTAAGACCCAGCCCCTCAAAGCACCGGCGGTTGTAATCGGCAAGCTGTCTGACCTCTTCCATCGTCCCTTTCCGGTTCAAAAATGCATGCAGGTCGGCAAGGAGCACTACAACCTCGAACCCGGCTTCACTCAGATCCATCAGCTTATTTATTGTGACGAGATGCCCGAGGTGTATCTCGCCACTCGGCTCGTATCCGGCATATACCCGCTTCGTATCTGCTTTCAGAAGAGCCTGGAGCTCATCGTCGGTAATTATCTCTACCGTGTTCCTCGTCACCAGTGAGTAGGCATCCATTTACAATAAATTGGCTCTGGTTGGAATTAATGATTCTGAGGGCGAAAGATCCCGGCAGAAAAATCCCGATCCCAGGACAGCCATCAGTGTAGGGAAACGCCGCTCACCGCACCGGTGACGATTCACCGGTGTTCAGACACGTGTTATGCGGAAAAGATCATGCATGAACCCTTTTTCGGCAAAAAGAGGGGATTTTTGTGTATGTACTTTTTGTGTATGTACTGATTGATAGCCCAGGCACAGGGTATGTATCCGGCTAGATTGGTGTGAAACCCAGGGCCTTGTTGGTCATTTCAATGGATTTTGCAGCGTCGGTGACAGTTCCTGTCATTGCCCGTATCGCATCGATATTTTCCACGACCACATCGGCCTCCTGGTGGATTGCCTGGAAGAGGTAGAGTTCATTCCCGATGACGGAGACCGACTCCTCGAAGATGCCGTTCTCCCAGAGATCGGATCTCGCCCGGCCGAGATCCATTGCGTATTCCTTGAGCTCTGCAGTGCTCGTGATTCCGGTGGATTTCCGAACAAGACCCATCCGGGGATGTCTCTCGATAATCTGTATCACCTGCTCTCTCGTGGGAGTTTTTTCCAGGTCCATCTGGACGACGTGCATGTGCATCATGGTCACGGGCACGATCATCGCCAGCGTGACGATATTGACATGTGGGAGAACAGTCTGGACATCGGGGCCATGGTGGCTCGGGATGGTGACCGGATTCAAGACAACGGCATCGATTGGTCCACGCTTGATATCTCCGGGATCACCCCCCCTGCGGACCATTACGGCACGCACGTTCTTCACGCCGAATTCTCTGTCCATGGCCTTGATGATCCGGCAGAGGCCCGTGGTGTTGCAGGAGACCACGCGTGTGAAGGAGCGGTTGACTGCATCCGGGAAGTTGCAGTCAGAGTTGAACGAGAAGCCCGCAACTTCGTGGTCCTCTCCTCCCTGCCAGATCGCTTTTACCCCATGCTTCTCATAGAGCGCCCTGTTCTTCTTGCCGACACCTCCGGGTGTCGCATCCACAACGATATCGGCCGCCTTCAGCATATCTTCGACATCTCCCGCGACAGGAATCCCCGCTCTCTCGAAATCGCCTTTTTTGGCCAGGTCGGCGATATAGAGTGGATAACCACGTTGTTTTGCAACATACGCCTCGTGACTTGGCCTTGTCTTCGACACACCCACAACCGTCATATCGGGCTGGGCGGCGACGGCATCCGCAACGCGCTTGCCGATGGTTCCGTATCCATTGATGGCAACTCTGATCATACAAGGAGGGAATCGGACACCAACAAATTAAATGTTGCCGTTTACCGGTGAAGGCAGCCTTTCCGATCGGGAGAAGAAGAGATAGACGATGAAAGCCCGCCTGATTATGGAGAGAGGAACAATCCGAAAAAGAATCTGCAGGTTCGTATCCTGATGTGGCCGTCTTTTGCAGTTTCCCGGTGCCTGGATTTGAATGGTTTGACCGTCAGGTTATCCGTCTCCCCTTTTTTACACACAGATTATCGCCCCGGTCTGATGGAAGGAGCAGTATTTCGGATTCAGGCGGTCCCCCCACCTGACGTATTCATTCTGGCCATGTACGAACCTGGTCTCTGCATCCCTGGAATCAGCAGGTTCTTCTGCTCTCCCGCACCGGATATAATGTGTGACACCGGATCAGCCATCGCTGGTGACAGAAAACCTTCTCCTGCGACCAATCAGTCCAACGGATTCGGCAAGAATCTGTGAACTTGCAGGCCATCGTGAAATAGCCGCAAATACTACACGGATCCCTCATCCCTACGCGGAAGAGGATGCTAGAGAGTGGATTGGATCCCAGTACGAGGAATTCAAGAGAGGAGAACAGTTGAATTTCGCCATAATCGTGAGGTCCAGCGGAGAACTCATCGGTTTATGTGGCCTTTCCCGGATCAACAGGGAATACGAGTCCGCAGAGATTGGATACTGGATTGGGAGACAGTACTGGAACAGGGGGCATGCAACCGGGGCCGTAACGGCGTTAGTGGATTATGCTTTTCGCATACTGGGCTTAAACCGGGTCTATTCACGGTACATGAGAAGAAATCCTGCTTCCGGGAGGGTTCTTGCAAAATGCGGGTTTGTTCACGAGGGTACACTCAGACAACACGTAAAAAAATGGGGAAAATTCGAGGATATCGAAATGGCGGCAATTCTCAAAGAGGATTACCTTCGAAACGACTGAATCCAGGATTTCACGGTGATTCTCTTATCCTGTCAAGCCACGCATTCAGGTCCTGGTAAAACAGGTTCAGCAGAACAACTTCTTCGACCTGGTAACCAGTTGCCCGGACCTGGTAATACATATCTCTCTCCTGCATCGAATCATGGATAATTTCAGTCGACCCGTCTTCGAATACGAGTGGAACAATCGCCAGGAGACAATCGGAAATTCCATCCCATCTGTTATTCACGGGAAAACCTGCCTCCTGTAGAGGTGAATCCCAGGTCGCATCCAGGAGTGTCCACCTCCCGTTCAGAAACGCACGGATAGCCATATGATACACGATGGGAAGTGACCCTGCCTGTCTCCGCAGCTCTATGGGAAATGGTATCGGGGCATCATGCCAGCAAAAACGAAAGGATGCATATCTGACTGGTATCCCCAGCATCCCGAGCATCTGTCCAAGGAGGGTATGTTTTGGCGTGCATGACCCGCGACCGATAGAGAGGAGCAGGTCCGGGCCGGCGACTGGATCAGACATGCCGGGAATTGCAGTGTAGGGGATATCCCGCACGTGGGAAAAGACGGATAAAACTGCATCGGCAGTAGAGAGACCGTCTGTCCATTCCTCAAGGCATCTTTCTGTCAGCTCACCTGCCATCCAGAGTAGATGGGATCCGGTACAGGAAAAATCTTTTATCGGGGCGATTCTCTCTGGTTCGCGGGACAAAAATATCCTGCACACGAGTACCGGGGACGGCATGCGGAGCAGGATTTAACAGCAAATACACGGGTTTAGCGGGTGCCGGCCTGAGAAGTGCCCGTTTTATTCAGAGGTCTCGAAAATCTTCCCCTTGCCTACTCATCCCTGTGAACAGGTGGTTTGTTTACCCTCTGCCAGTAGAAGCCAAGTTCCCTGATTACGTCTGCGAATTCGTCGAAATGGACCGGTTTTACGATATAGCTGTTCACACCAAGATTGTAGCTCTCGATGATATCCCTCTCTTCACTGGAGGACGTAAGAACGACCACCGGGATATGACAGGTTTGATTATTGGTCCTGAGTCTTCGCAGAACCTCGATCCCGTCGATCTTTGGCAGCTTGAGATCGAGAAGGATAACGCTCGGCTCTGGTCTCTTCTTCTCTGCGGGGATGTCGCCGAAGAGGTAGTCCAGTGCTTCCTCTCCATTCCAGGCAACATGTACCCTGTCTGACAGGTTGCACCACTGGAAGACGTGCAGAATAAGCTCGACATCATTGGGATTATCTTCAACGAGCAGGATCTCTCCCGGCATGGATTCGGCATCCTCTCTCATCGGTCCCCTTCATTACTTCCTTCGAGAGTGAAGAAAAATGTTGTGCCTGCACCCATCTCAGAATGGAACCAGATCTCGCCACCGTGTCGATGGATGATTCTCTGGACGATTGCGAGGCCGACACCTGTTCCTTCGATCGTCTCGTCATCATGGAGACGCTGGAATACACCAAAAAGTTTGTCAGCATACCGCATATCAAAGCCTATGCCGTTGTCCCGCACGAGAAAAACAATTCGTGAATGTTCATACGTCGAGCCAACCTCGATCCGTGCAATTTTTTTCGTTCTCGTGAACTTGAGGGCGTTTGACAGGAGATTCATGAATACAATCCTGAGAAGGGCAGGGTCCGCACGAGATCCGGGCAGGTATCCGATGACCAGGTCAATCGCCCTCTCTTCGTATTCCTGCCGGAGACTCTGGTATGCGGACAGGACGATCTCCTCAGTATCTACCTCCTGTCTTGCAAGTGGTCTTCTTCCGGTTCTCGAAAAATTGAGGAGGTCTTCGATGAGACGGTTCATCTGCCGCGTATTATCCCGTATCTTCTCGAGATACCTGGCAGCATCGGAAGAGAGATTTTCTGAATATTCCTGGAGCAGGATGCTTGAGAACCCGTCGATTGCACGAAGCGGCGAACGGAGATCATGCGAGACAGAATAACTGAACGACTCCAGTTCCCTGTTCGCCGCTTCGAGTTGCATTGTCCGTTCCCTGACACGTTCCTCAAGCCCATCGGCAAGCTCACGGATCTCGGTTTCGGCATTGACCCTGTCGGTGATGTCTCTTCCCACCGACTGGTACTCAACGATCCTGCCCTCCTGGTCGAAGATGGCCCTGTCATTCCACTGCTGCCACCTGATGCTGCCGTCGGGCATCACGATCCGGTGCTCGATGGTGGAAGACGGGGAATCGACGGTCAGGTTCCTGAAGTGCCGGTCAACCATCTCCCGTTCCGGTTCCGGAATCTCTGGAACGAACCGGGTCCCAATGATATGCGTACAGTCAAGTCCAAAATACCTGCAGTACGCATCGTTCGCGAAGTGTATGGTTCCGTCAGGCAAAAAACGGGTGATGAATTCGGTCTGGCTCTCAACTACCCCGCGGTATAACTCTTCCGATCGGGAAAGGAGTGACTCGCTCATCTGAAGTTTCTGGATCGTGTCCTTGAGCGAACCCACCATCGAATTTATGCTCTCTTCGAGAGTGTTGAATTCCCTGGCACTGGATGGCGATATTGTATGATCGAGATCTCCGCCTGCAATCCTGTCGACATCGTCTGATATCTGCTCTATCGGTCTTGTCAGTATCCGCGCAAAGAAGAGCGCCAGGAGCGATGCCATGAGGAAAGCAAGGATTGAGACACCAAGGTGGTATACCATCATCTCGGAAATTGTCCTGGAAAAGATGGAAGTATTATACACCACTTCCACGATGAGGCTCATGTCGGCGGCATAGTCCTCGTCCTGCAGATCGATGAAGAGATATCTCCTGATCGTGCCTGAATCCTGGTCAGTGACCTCGATCGTTCTTCTTTCATCAAGGATGGTACTGAGCAGAGTATCAAAAGATTCATCCGGGACAAAGGACTTGTTTCCGACTTCGCGCTTTGCCGTGGTAAAGATCCGGATGCCTGAGATGAAGGGAGATCGCTCTCTTATTTTTTCAAGGGTTTTCGTGTAGCTCAGCGTATTCCGCTCGCTTTTGAAAGAGTCGCCCGAAAGACCCAGTTCCAGTATGTAGCGATGGTCGTCCGTGGGCATGTATGCAAATTTTTTCAGTGTTCCAGTCGCATGCTCCTGGACGACCCGATCCGGGAAGAAACCCTCCGAGTTCCGTATTCGAGTCAGATATTCGTAAAAATAGGGGATGCTTGTTCTGAAGTCCAGTCCCAGATCAGGAGTATAGGTCGTAAATTCGACGACGCCCGATTCGTTGATGATATAGAGATCCATCTCACCACCGAGACGCTCTTTGATGGAATACAGGTCCATGGAGGACGGATCTCTCCCCGATCTCCTGTATTCTTCATGAAAGACAAAAAAAGCCTCTTCCATCCTTGAATTCATGGTATCATCGAAGATTTTGAGTCCTGTATCGATCGTGTATATCGATCCGACGATGTTTTGCTCGGTCTCGTTCATGATCAGGTTGACATTCTCACGGTAATGCTGTGACGAGACGAGATAATCGCTGAGTGTGATCCCCATGACAAGGACGAATATCAAAAAGATGGAAAAAAAGAGGAGGTAATGAAAAAAAGGCCTGCTTTTTGGGGATTCTTTCTTGGCATTCATATGAATCGGCTCTTGTGCCGGGAACCGGGTTACCCTGTTATTGGTTATACATCAGGAACGGGCTATGAAACTTTCGGTACAATGTCAGGGTGACGACGCGTGGACTTCATCCTGGAAAATGTTTATCGTTGGATGTGGGTACCATTCATACCTATGATCCTGGATCAGGACAACATGAACAGGATAAAAAAACTCTTGAAAAGCCGGCCAAAAGGACTCACAATATCCGATATATCCCAGATACTGAAATTGAACCGTAATTCGGCCGCAAAATACCTTGAAATCCTTCTTATCACCGGACAGGTGGAGATGAAGCCATTTGGCAATGCGAAGGTCTATTATCTCTCGCAAAGGGTCCCCATATCGTCAATGCTAAAATTTTCGACCGAATTGATCATGGTCATCGATACTGATAACCGGATCACCGAATTGAATGACAACTTCCTGAAATTTTACTCGGTTGACAGGGAAGAGATGCTGGATAAAAATATATCTGAACTGAAGATGCCGCCATTTGGTTCACCGGAGATAGAGAACCTCATGCTGGATGTGCAACGCCAGGAGGAATCAACAAAGGAATTCAAGTTTGTTTTCAAGGGACAGTCATACTATTTCAGAATCAAGATAATCCCAACGGTTTTTGACGACGGGGGACGTGGATTCACGTTCATCATCGAGGATATCACGCGGCAGAAGATGATCGAGGAGCGGCTCCGCATCAACGAGGAGCGTATCCGGGCAATAGTCAACACACAGACGGAGATGATCAACCGGTTCCGACCGGATCTCTCGATCACCTTCGTCAATTCTGCAGGGGCGAAATTCATGCAACTCGAAGAGGATTTGATCCCTGGAAGAAATCTCCTTGATTTTGTCGCCCCCAAAGATCGTGAGAGGGTTTTTGCTCTCATAAAAAGCATGAACAAGGAACACCCCCTCCAGTCAATCGAGAACAGGGTCATACTGCCTGATGGACAGGTACGGTGGGTAGAGTGGACAAATCATGCCGTATTTGATGAAGAAGGGGAAATCATCGAGTACCAGGGTGTCGGCAGGGATATCACCCAGCAGAAGAAGGCAAAAGAGGATCTGCTGATCAGGGACAAGGCCATTGCAGACTCCCCGAACGGTATCGTTATCGGTGACCTGGACGGGATCGTCACCTACGTGAACAGGGCATTTTTGCAGATATTCGGTTTCGATGATGAAAGCGAGGTCCTCGATCATCCAATACACGAACTCTCCCGGCTGAAAGAGGCTACCCGTGACCGGATGCGAAAGGCACTCGGGATACTGAAAGAGGGGGGAACACTTGTCGAGATGCATAGATCTTCCCGGGCATCCGGGGAAGAACGTGACCTGATAGTCTCGGCTTCGATGATACGGGATGAACATGGCAGTCCTCTCTGCCTGATGGCCTCAGTCTCCGATATTACAGAAAATCTGAGAGCGGAACGAGAGATAAAAATCCTTGATGCCGCAATTGCCTCCTCATACAATGGAATAGCCGTCATAGATCCCAGGGAAGATCGCTTTTTATACACCAATAAAGCCTTCCTGGCGATGAACGGGGTAGAAGAGCATACCGATAATGTCGGGAAGGAGATCTCCTCCCTCTTTTCACATGTGAATTCTTTTTCCCCTCCGTTTGAAGAGATAAAGGCCCGGATCAGGGAAGAAGGGAGTTATGCAGGAGAGATCAGGTTCACACTGCCCGGAGGGGATGTCAGGATCCTCCAGTTTACTGCAAACAATGTCCTTGACGACGAGAAGAATGTTGTCTGCGTTGTAGTCTCGACTATCGATATGACCGAGCAGAAGATGCTTGAAAAGGCCGTCAGGTCGACATTCGAGAAGTTGCAGGAGTCAATCGAGTTCTTCTCCGACCCGACCTTCATCATCGACAGGAACAGAAAAGTGGTCGCCTGGAACCGAGCACTGGAGGTGCTCACCGGAATCAGAAAGGAGGACGTTTTGGGAAAAGATACTTTTTCAAGCGCATTTTCCGGGATTTTAGAATTCGGACCTGTTCTCCTCGATCTTCTTGACCTGCCGCCCCATGAACTGGCCACGAGGTATCCGGATGTCCGGAGGTTTGGTGACAGCATATACCTGGAAACCTTTGTCCAGGGATTGAATGATGGGAAAGGGGCCTATATCTGGAGCAAGGCGAGCCGGCTGACTGATCGGGAAGGGAATCGTATCGGAGCGATCGAGTCGATCAGGGACATGTCCGAATGGAAGAGGGCAAGGGAATCCATGGGGCATGGGGAGAATGTGCAGACACATTCGGCAGAATTGAGATGAGGCGCCTCGTATCAGGAGATCTCCTGAGCCTGGTTGCACATGACCTTTTTTTGCTGTTCTGGAGAACTGGTGGGATGCTATTGCACGCCGGAGATGCAGGTGATCAATCGATATGGAGAGGGAAAATTCCCATAATACGTGGCGAACCATAGCCTAAAAGATCTAACGCCGCGAGATGTTTCGGCAGGCAACGGAGTTTCAAGGAAGATTATCTGCGCAAGGCAGAAAAAACCCCGGTTCCATGCAGAGAAATGAAACGGTCCGGGAACGGGTAGCGCCAGCACTATACCGCAGGGAGGATGTGGCTGAGACACTCACAGGTACGTCTTCAGGATCCCGGTGTTCTCGCTTCTTCGGCTCACTGCAGAGGGGTATCAGTCCAGAGAAATGAAACGGTCCGGGAACGGGTAGCGCCAGCACTATACCGCAGGGAGGATGTGGCTGAGAGACTCACAGGTACGTCTTCAGGATCCCGGTGTTCTCGCTGCTTCGGCTCACTGCAGAGGGGTATCAGTCCAGAGAAATGAAATGGTCCGGGAACGGGAAGCGCCAGCACTATACTGCAGGGAGGATGTGGCTGAGACAGTCACAGGTACGTCTTCAGGATCCCGGTGTTCTCGCTGCTTCGGCTCACTGCAGAGGGGTATCAGTCCAGAGAAATGAAATGTTCAGGGGAACGGGTAGCGCCACCACTATACCGCAGGGAGGATACGGTTAAGGCACTCACAGGTACGTCTTCAGGATCCCGGTGTTCTCGCTGCTTCGGCTCACTGCAGAGGGGTATCAGTCCAGAGAAATGAAATGTTCAGGGGAACGGGTAGCGCCAGCACTATACCGCAGGGAGGATACGGTTAAGGCACTCACAGGTACGTCTTCAGGATCCCGGTGTTCTCGCTGCTTCGGCTCACTGCAGAGGGGTATCAGTCCAGAGAAATGAAATGTTCAGGGGAACGGGTAGCGCCAGCACTATACCGCAGGGAGGATGTGGCTGAGACACTCACAGGTACGTCTTCAGGATCCCGTTGTTCTCGCTGCTTCGGCTCACTGCAGAGGGGTATCAGTCCGGAGAAATGAAACGGTCCGGGAACGGGTAGCAGGGAGGATGCCGTTGAGAATCACAGATACGTCTTCTGGATCTCGATGATCTCGCTGCTGTCGGTGGCATTCCGGTAGAGTTCAAGAGGTTCCTCGTTCAACTCGAGGAAGCGTATGCCCCATGGACTGGATTCAAGAACGATCTTTGCCTGTGATACTTCTCCAAGAATGAAGAGTGCGGCTGCGAATGCCTCCACCGATGTGAGTCTCCACGGTCTCCCGAAATTGATCGGGTTTGCCGCTACCAAAAACGGCAATGCACGCCGTCTCCGGTGACCCCTGACGAGATCGGTGTCGAGCACTTCCCAGGAACAGTCCAGGACGGTTATCGATCGTGTATGGGCGTCAGCCGGGGATAGCGCCTGTTCAGCCGTAGGGTCGAGGAGGATGGAATTTCGTGGAATAAATGCAAGTTTTGTCACGATTTTTACCAGGCCTGACCGCTCCATCCGTTTCACGGTACACTTCCTGGGATCGCAGCTGTTGTCCCGGTAGGCATACAGTGGTATCATCTATCACCTGTGAGCATCCATATTTTATAGAATGTACGTGTTGATGTGCCCCTGTATCCGGAACCCCGACTTGAGGGCGCGGGGGATTACCACGGAGTCCGACCTGAAAGTATTTTCCGGGGCAATCGAGCGCTGCGAGAGATTCGGAATCGAGATCGTGCCACTTCCCTGCCCGGAAACCCTGTATCTTGGACCGGATCGCGAACCGGGAACCTACCTGGAGAGGCTTGACACCCCTGATTTTGTGTCCCTTCTCGATGACCTCGAAGCAGAGGTTCATCAGATTACCCGGGCGAGGGGCCCGCCGCTCTGCATCGTCGGAGTGAACTCTTCCCCAACCTGCGGCGTGGACATGACATACTTCGGAAACAGGAACGGGGGACCTCCAAAAATACCGGGACGGGGTGTCTTTCTCTCACGGTTCATGGATATCCCTGCGATCGATGTGGGGGATTTTTCCATGTTCCGGATCTACCTCGCAGCGCCGCTCTTTTCACGCGCAGAAAAACTCTATAACATCTCGCTGTTCGAGCTTCTGAGATCGAACTTTTTTGATGTCTATCTTCCCCAGGAGGTTGGCGATGACACCCATCACCGGGATCTCGATGAGCACGCTCGAATATTCAGGACGCATCTCCAGGCTCTTGAGAGTGCAGATGCGGTCGTTGCGGTCATCGACGGTGCCGATGCGGATTCCGGAACGTCGTGGGAGATGGGGTATGCATATGCACGGGGAAAGCCGGTATATGCAATCAGGACCGATTTCCGCATGGCCGGGAACAAGGAACGGGTAAACCTGATGCTCGAACAGTCGTCGTCGGTCGTCACAGGTGAGATGGATCTGCTGAGAGCACTCAAAGCCCCGGGCGCGTGACGGTACCCCGGGGGACACGGCTTTCCTGTTCTTTTCCAGCTGTTCTGTATAAAACCGGCTCTTTTCAACCTGGTGCGGGCAGGATTGATGAACCGGATACATGTTGAGGGGCTATCCGTCCCCATACCCCCAAGTGCGATGCGACGCCGCCGCCCGAAAAAATACCACGAGGCTGATTCATAGTCAAAATTTGAGCAATTGGGTACGAGTTATGTGAGGACGCCCCGGCGGCGGTTCGGTGACTGAACTGGTATGCAGATAGCAATTCGATTCAGTCTCCCCACATAAAACAGCAATGTGGCATAAAACCTGATATTTCAACAGGCACAAACAGATCTGTATGCCGAACCTGAATGTGGCTGTCATCGCTCCTCCGGGATATGCGAAAGACCTTGGAAAAGCGGGAACAAGCTCTGATATCACGTTCTATAACCTGAAGCGGGACGATGTGACGGTGACCTTCATCGAACCGGGCAGGTACCCGGAAAAGTTGTCCTCACTCTTCTTCGCCGTCTCCATGGCTGACCAGGTAATCCTTGTTGTGGATGCACTGGATCCGACATTTGGGGAGTGTCTCCTGATGCTTGATCTGGCCGGAATTACTGAGGGTGTCATCATTCTCCGGAATTATATCTCCGCTGAAGAACTGGAACCTCTTATCAGGGGTACTGTTGCGGAACGCTACCTGGTCATGGACGAGGAGATGGGCAGGATCCGGGAGATGTTTCTTGAAGAGGCAGAGAAGACCAGGTCCGAATCACCCGGACCGGAAAAGGTCACGTGGGGTTCTGTTCCCATCGACCATTTTTTCAACGTGAAGGGCATCGGAACGGTTGTCCTCGGTGGTGTGGCCCGGGGATGTATCCGGAGGCATGAGACACTTCGGGTCCACCCGACAGGAAATTTGGCACAGGTCCGATCGATACAGGTCCATGACGACGATGCCGATATGGCCTGCAGGGGTGAACGTGTAGGCCTTGCCCTGAAGGGAATCGAGACAGAGGACCTTGACCGCGGCTTCGTACTCTCCTCGGACCCCGAACTGACATCATCGACCGCCATCAATGGCCGGGCTGAACTGATCAAATACTGGCCGTCACCATTGAAGGAGGGAATGATCATCTATATCGGTCACTGGCTGCAGTTTCTCCCGGCGCGCCTGGCTTTCATCGATAATGCGGGCGACTGGAGAAGACCGGAGCTGACCCTCAGAACCGATAAGGAGCTGGTGTTTAATCCCGGAGCCCGGGTTCTTCTCCATTACCTTGAGGGCGGAAAACTGCGTGTCGTGGGGCACATGCAGGTATCGTAAGGATTTTTCCTGTTCTTTTTCATATATCATTTTTCCAAAAAACCCGAATTCTGTGTTTTTCATGATTCACGCATGCAACAAAAAATGGTACAAACATTGGCAATGTAAACCTTTTCCGCTCTCTGAATGTCTTGTTATCGCCACAGGCCGGATCAGCTGGATCTTTCGATCCCGTTTCAGATACCCGCTGGGTTAAAGAGAAATCAGATCATCTCTATGATAGATACATATGGCACTGGGAGATCTCTTACCCTGGATAGTCGGGGGCATTCTGGTCCTTGTCCTCGTCGGACTTGTGGTATACTTCGTGGGAATATACAACCGGTTCTACAGCCTGAAGAACGCCTCCGAAGCGGCCCTGGGACAGATCAGGGTGGCAATGAAGAAACGGCTGGACATGATAGACCAGCTGCTCGGATCCGTGAAGAGCTACGCGAAATTCGAGAAGGAGACCTTTGAAAAAGTCACTGCAATGCGGGCAAGTGTCGGTTCCGCAGGCCCGGGAGACTTAAATGAGATCGAGAAGGAGTCCAGGTCAATTCTTGGGAGGCTTTTTGCCGTAGCAGAGGCCTACCCCGACCTCAAGACCAATACTACCGTAATGAACCTCATGGATGCGGTGAGGGGCGTGGAAGATGAGATTGCCAGGCAGCGCTACACCTACAACAACATCAGCCAGCAGTTCAACACGCTCTGTGACGTCATCCCCTCCAACATCGTTGCCCGAATCATGGGGCTTTCCAAGCTCACGTACCTCGAATTCGAGGAGGCGATCAGCACCCCTCCGAAGATCGAGTTCTAAAAGGGAATGCTCGTGGACGAAAAGAAGCAGCTTGCAATACTGGTCATCGCAACCCTTGCTATCGGCATAGTCTCGATACTCTTGATGTCGATGGTTGGATCCCTTATGGAAGGCGATCTCGTCATCGACCACTACGAGGCGGAATTTTCCGCGGATGGTTCGTTGACGGAGACATATACCTACGAGGTGAAGTCATCGGGCCGCTATCGCATGCTCTACCGTTACTGGCAGGACGACCTCTCTCTCTCCCCCCTCCAGAGCCCATACATCGAGTTTGAGGGGATGGAGGCTCCGGACGGGGTCGTCGGCTATGTCGTGGATTATCGTGGTGATGTGACCCTTGTTGATGGAGAAAACCCGGGTTACGTGAATTTCATCACAGGAACGGCAGAGAAGAGTGAGGTCGGGATCTACAATCCCGCGTATTTCCAGGCAGGGACCTACACGGTCACCTACCGGTATGACCTGCATCCCCCTGTGGAATACGATGATGAACATGCCCACCTGAACATACGGCTGGTGAACGAGCACGTCCCGTACCGGGACCTTTCCATCACCTACCCGGAACACTCTGTTGCCGAGATATATCCCCATCCGCCCGGCCTGCGTGTCGATAGAACCGGTGGGAACTACGTCATCAGCGGGAGGCTTGCAGCAGACGAGATCCTGGGGCTTGAACTCCTCCTCTCAAGGGACGCTCTCCAGGAACTGGACGGGTTCCCCGCGTTCGTTTCCGATGTTGCCGGAAAGACCCGGGCTGCGAATCCCTGGTATCATATCGTGCCCCTCTATTCAGGGTGGATTCTCTACCTTCTCGGGGCGGTCATGGTCATACTCACGCCGTTTTTGTTCCTTGCCGTCTACCACAGGTATGGCCGGGAGAAACCGTTCACAATTCCAAAATATCTCAGTTTCATCCCGGATCCAGAGATGAGGCCCTGGCAGGTCAATCTCCTCTTCAAGGGAGACGCGACAGTCTTCGACCAGGACGGTTACTACGCGACACTCCTGGACATGCACCGGAAGAAGATAGTCGAGATCATCGAGAAACCGGAAGGGAAATCGGTGACGATACGGATAATACGGGACCATTCCGATGATCCATACGAGGAACGTGTCCTTGTGTTCCTCCGCGAGGTGGGGACCGACGGAGTCGTTGACTCGGATGAACTGAGCATGCTTGCGACCCGGGCAAAGAGTGATAAATCGGCTGAATCGGCAATGCTCCGCTACCAGCAGGCCCTGTCAGGTGTCACCCAGAGATCCGACCCGAGGTTGATCGCAGACTACATCGTTGACGGCCGCGACAATATTCTCCCCCTGATGTTTGTGGGGGCTGCCTTCTGTGTCATATCGGTGATGATGATAATCCTGTTTGCACCGCTTCGTCTTCTCCTCGTTCCATCGGCGGTATTCTGGGGTGTCGTGATCCTGCAATCCGGGATCGCATTTCTCTTTCCCTCGACCCTGTTTGGTCAGTGGAAGGGGGACGCCTACAAGGAAAAACTGCAATGGGACGCGTTTGCATATTTCCTGTCGGATCTTGCCCTTATCAGGCAGTATGCCCCTTCCGATATCTCGATGTGGGGGGAGTGGCTGGTCTTCGGCACGGCGCTTGGAGTCGGCGACAAGGTGGTGAAGGCAACAAAAGCACTCGACATCCGTCTCCCCGAGGCAGGCCTGGCACTCGGACTGACATCCACGTTTGCCCCGGTGATGCTCTTTGCAGCGCCATCGAGTGGTGGCGGAGGGTTTGGCGGCGGCGGAGGCGGTTCGTTCGGCGGCGGAGGCGGTTTCGGTGGCGGGGGTGTCGGTGGCCGATGAATACCTGGTTCTCCCCCCTTTTCCATTGATTTATGGGCTCACCCGGGTACCTGTATACAGAAAGGAGTAGCGAAGATGGACTATGCAGAAGGCCGTGTCGGCAGGGTGTTTACGGTCAGGGTGGATCACGGGGAAGATCTCATCGCTGTCCTGAACAGCTTTTCCAGGAAGAAAGGAATACAGTGTGCAATGGCCCAGTTCCTGGGTGCGCTATCCGAAGGACGGGTTGTCACCGGGCCCGAAAGAGCCGTGCTTCCACCCAGTCCGCATTTTGAAGGGTTTGACGGGGGATGGGAGATCTTCGGGACAGCGAGTATATTTCCAGGGAATGACGGCCCGGTCATCCACATTCACACATCAGCCGGGAGAGGCCGCGACTCCCTCACCGGCTGTCTGCGCGAAGTCGCAGAGGCATACATCGTCGTCGAGGTCTTCATCATCGAATTTGTCGGATTGGCTGCTTTCAAGACTCCTGAGGAAAAAACCGGTCTCAAATTGCCATCATTCCGGCAGGAACGATCGGATCGATGAAACAGCCCGGCTTTCTCCCCATGTTCCGGGAGGAGGGTCAAGAGCTGGGGGTCGAAGAATTTGACGTCATCATCGTCAGCGGGGATGCGTATGTTGACCACCCGTCATTCGGGACGGCAATCCTCGGCAGGGTTCTCTGGGATGCCGGCTATTCTGTGGGTGTCATTGCACAGCCAGACTGGAACTCTCCGGTGGATCTCTGCCGGCTGGGGAAACCCCGGCTCTTCTTTGCAATATCCTCGGGAAACGTCGACTCGATGGTCAGCCATTACACGGCAGCCCGGAAACCCAGGAGCAGCGATTCCTGCTCTCCCGGGGGGATCCGAAGACGGCCGGACCGGGCAGTGATCGTCTATGCCGACAAGCTCCATTCCCTGTATCCGCACACACCGCTAGTGATAGGCGGGATCGAGGCGAGCCTGAGGCGGTTTGCGCACTATGACTACTGGTCGGACAGGGTACGGCAGTCGATACTTGCAGATGCACCGGCGGATCTCCTGGTATTCGGTATGGGAGAGCTCCAGGTCGTTGAGATTGCCAGGCGTCTCGCGGGCGGCGATGGCCCGAAGGACCTGGTGGATATAGCCGGAACAGCCTGTCGGATTCCGCTGAAGGAGTGGGATTCTGATCTACCGGACGATGTAATCGAGATACCCTCCTATACAGAGGTATCAGCCGATAAATCCGCCTTTGCGCGTGCATTTGCGCTGCATTATCACGAGCAGGACCCGTTCCGGGGAAAGACGATAGTCCAGCGCCATCCAAAGCACGTGATCGTGCAGAACCGGCCGCAACGTCCGCTCTCCACCCGTGAGTTGGACGAGATTTACGAACTGCCGTACACGAGATCGGCCCACCCCTCGTATTCACTGTCCATTCCCGCCCTGGAGCCGGTCAGGTTCTCGGTGGTCAGCCACAGGGGCTGCTTCGGGGAATGCTCCTTCTGCGCCCTGACCCATCACCAGGGCCGGATCATACAGAGCAGGAGCGTCGCGTCAATCGTCCGGGAAGTCGAGAGGATGACCTCCATGCCCGGTTTCCGCGGGGTTGTCCAGGACGTCGGCGGACCGACTGCGAACATGTACGGGATGTATTGCCCGAGATGGAGAAGTGAAGGAACCTGTCCGGACAGGCAGTGCATCTCCGGGTGCCCGGACCTGGTTCTCTCCTACCGGAAACAGGTGCGCCTGCTGGAAAAGCTCCGCACAATTCCTGGTGTGAAACACGTATTCGTCAGTTCCGGGATACGCTACGATCTCATTCCTCCCGGTGAGTGTGAATACCTGGAGGAGCTCTGCGCCCACCACGTATCAGGTCATCTCAAGGTTGCACCCGAGCACATCGTCCGCAGCGTCACCGACGCGATGAACAAGCCGGACCTGGAAAAATTTGAAGAGTTCTGCCGGCGGATCGACCGGTTACGCACGAGAGGACCAAAAAAGTTCTATATCCTCCCCTATTTCATGTCCGGGCACCCGGGCTGCACCATCGAAGACATGATAGACCTCGCCGAATATGTTCGCGACCATGCCCTGTATACCGAGCAGGTACAGGACTTTACCCCCACTCCGATGACCGTCTCCAGCTGCATGTATCACACAGGTCTCTCTCCATTCACGATGGAGCCCGTACATGTTCCAAGAGGAGATGAGAAGAGAGTTCAGAGGGGGATAATCCATTACCGGGAACCGGCAAACCGCAGCCTCGTGGAGGAGGGACTGAGGCAGGCTGGACGGGAGGATCTCATCGGAAATTCATGGAAATGCCTTATCAGGGGAAAGAAAAAAGGGAATCGGAAGACAAGGCAGAAAGATACGCTGAGATGAATGTGTATTATCTGTCCTCTGGATCCAGATCGACACCCGTGCTGGCACAGGGGAAGCACTTTGACATCTTCTCATCAAATATCCGGTAGGCATTGGCGAGCACCGACGAGTTCGAGATCATGCCCGCAAGCAGGATCACTTCCAGCACCTCCTCCCGTGTCGCCCCTTTCTTCACGGCAGTCTGCATGTGGTAACTGGTGCAGTGCTGGCAATGGAGGGCAGCGCCAACGGCAAGGCTGATCAGTTCGACATATTTCGGGTCAAGAGAACTGGTCCTGGTCACCGTTCCCTTGTAGAGCAGGTGGGAGATGAGAACCTCCGGGCGCTCGGCCATGCGTTTGAAGATAAGCGGTGCCCTCTCGTATTCCTTCTCGATATTCTGCATCCACTGCTCAGCAGTCCTCTCACCGCCCAGGGCAACAATCTCTTTTAAGGTAGACTCAAACTCTTCAACATCCTTCATGAAAACATCAGTACCGATCACATTTGTCGCCCTGTTTTATGATAGTGACTATCCGTGGAACAGTTGTATGATTACGAAAAAATTCGCAGTTTTGAACAGGTATATATCCAAAAACACATCAAGTATAGAGTTGGCCCATATACGGGACCACAATGGAACAGATATACGGAGTGAAAAATATGAGATACAGGAGCACTTTATTTAGCATATTCTCCTATCTTCTCGTCCTTTTTGTCGCAATCAGCCTGATAGGAACGGTGCAGGCATTGACGATTCCGGATGGACAGAGAGGGTCATTCCAGTCGGGAAAGATACAGGGTGTACTCGGTTTCGATCCGGTCACTGCACCTGAAAATTGTGGAATGTTTTCCGGAGAAGCCCGCAACAGCGGTTTTTTTGCACACCCCCGATTACAGGCCAAAAGCGATATCCTGCCCCCCGTGGGACCATTCAACAGGCAGTTGCAGATCTCGGATATACATCCGTCTGTTGGCACAGGTACACGGAGTCAGCTGGTAGACTCAATAATCCAGAACAGGATGAACAGGAACTCCAACCAGGATGCCGGACATAGTTCCCTGATGCCGTTTTCAGGCACGGGAACCGTGACGTATATAGATCTCGAGGGCGGCTTTTACGGGATAATTACCGATGAGGGGACACAGCTGCGTCCAACCTCGCTGCCCGCGGAGTTCCGTGTTGACGGCCAACGTGTCCGGTTCACGGCGCAGACTGTGGGTGAACAGGCAGGAATATTCATGTGGGGAAGACCGGTAAAACTCATTGATATTCAGCCAGTTACGGAAAGCATCACCGGGACGGGAACCGTAACGTACATTGAACTCGAGGGCGGCTTTTACGGCATCATAACTGAATCCGGAGAGAGATACCTGCCATTGAACCTGCCGGACGAGTATGCACTCGAAGGTCTTTTCGTTGACTTTACTGCACGTATCGCGGAGGAGAGCGCAACCATAGCAATGTGGGGCACTCCGGTTCACCTGCTTTCCATCGCTCTTTCCGGCGGAGACGATGCAGGAGCGAAGTTTGGGATTGCTGGTTCGTGGGTGTGTACCGGTTACCAGGACGGAACCGGAATGCGAACCCCTCTACCCGGTACCGGGATCGTCGCTGATTTCGGGACCGATGGAAGGGTTACCGGCACCTCGGGGTGCAACCTCTTCTTTGCCGAGTACGAGGCAGACGAGAGATCGCTTGATATCGGTGCTGCCGGTATGACCGAGATGTACTGCCTTGAACCCGTTGGGGTCATGGACCAGGAGCAGATCTTCCTGAACCTTCTCTGTTCGGCAGAGACCTTTGATATCTCGGATGGTCAGCTGACGATACAGGATGGGACAGGGCAGAGCATCCTCACATTTGAGAAGGCCTGACGGGAAAAGGGAAGGAGAGCCGGTTTTTATAACCCCCCCATCTCTTTTTTGGGAAATACCAGGGATCATTATCATTTCTTGCCCTTTCACCGCGACGGACACGCAAACCGGCAGACCCTCATCCCGATTCGATCAATCACGATAATACAAACCTGAGAGATTAAGGATTTTTTTTGGTTTTCTCATGGAGCCCCGCGCCATAGTTAAATATCTTCATGCGCATCTTCTCCTATGCAGGTACGAGTTAACCGGAGGGTGGGGCGGATGTTCCTCCCGAAGATCTGTATCTTTTTCGTCCTGGCCTTCATGGCAACAACTCTCGCAGGATGCGTATCCATGGAAGACCTGGAGAGAGGGATTCCACAGCCTACACCGACACCCGGGCAGCAGCAGAGCGAACCGGCAGAGAGTGAGGTTGAGATACGGGCAAGCGAGATCATCACATCAAATATGCCGGTTGGTGGCGGGTACGTTGAAAAACCGTATGGATATCTCTGGTTCGAAGAACGGAAAATTCCATCTGTCGTGGTCATCGATGTAAAAGCAGAGACCGATGTCTCCGGACGAAGATACATCACCGGCAGGATCAGGAACGAGGGCAAAGAAAGAATCGACCATCTCACGGTGATCTACACCGTACTTGACGCCAATGGCAATGTGCTTCGGAATGCATGCGCCAGCATCGATTACCTTGGGGCAGGAAAGACCTGGAAATTCAGTACCGATCCATTTGAGGCGAAAGATTACCAGTACTTCGAGCTTGCAGAGATATTTGCTGTATGAAAAACAGGGCAGAGGGTATGGGGCACGATCCCTATACCTATACCATGATATTGGTCTCCGAGAACGGCCGCACTTTGAGAAGAATATAATCTCTCATCCGGGATGGGTGGATATCGACAATATCTCCTATGGTGACGTCCTCTTCAATGACCAGGTCCTTTAAAATCCGTGCATACTGGTCATAGGGAAGTTTGACGCGAAGCCCGGCCATCTGGACTGTTATGGGAGTCGGAGAGAGTACCTCGTGGATGGCATCGACCTTTTCATTGATTGTATCCATGAGCCGGGCGGGTGAGATGGAGAGTGGATCCTTGGCCAGGTCTTCCCGTCTCCGGTCGAGAACTCGTGTTATCTCGCCGACCACCTCCTCGAGTTTATCCAGCTCCTCCGATTCCTTGGTCCTGTGCATGAACCGGCCCACGTTCCCGACGTATCCGTCGACAGGAGGGTCAATAATCTCTTGTAAGGATTCCCTTGACGGGCCGCCGCAGACCACGATGGGTATATCGATCCCCCGTCTCAGCACGCCGAACTTTTGCTCGATACAGGTCTCAAAATTCCCCAACAGGTAGACTGCGAGGTCGTGCTCGTTGATGACGTCGCGTTCTTCATCATTCAGCTGGGCGATCCGCTTCCCAAAACCACGGGCAAGGCCGACCATGTTTGTCTTTGCACCAAACCTCCGGATGTATTCGGCGAGGTCGCAGGATGCGTGGGGGAGATGATGGATCTCGAGGCTCATGCTCACCACCGCGATCTCGGTTCCAACAAGTGGAGATGGTGTCAACTCGCCCGTGAGCGGTTTTCCGATCCTCTGGATCAACTCGATATCTTCTTTTGGAACAAGAGCCTGGAGCACGACTTCTGTCGCAATGATATGTTTCTGTATGATATAGCCGCCGAGATCCTCGATAAGGTCGATAATCTCGTCGTGCTGGTAGATGCCGCCCTTGTAGGTGACCGGGACAAGAATCATGGGCTCTCCTCCAGGAGCGCAAACTTCTCACGGACAAGGTCATCGATATCCTCGGGGAGGGTATCTTCACTGGCAACCAGGTAAAACCTCCCATCCCCGTAATACTGGCGTCTCACTTTGAAGCCCTCGGGCTGGATGACCTGGAGAGCATAGATAAGGTCCTTGTAGATGGAGAGGCTCGGGTCATCGACGACGAGGTCTTCGAGATCCTTCGTCTCATCCGTACCTGCCGTGATAACAACGGTAAACCTGTCAGGCTGCTCGACACGCTCTTTTCCGAAGATGTCCCAGAGCGACTCCAGGAGCTTTGCAAGGTAGGTCTCGTCCCCTATCGATATGGTCACCTTGTCGTCCTGGACACTCACATCCGAAAAATCCCTGAGCCTGACCGGGCCGGGCATCTTCCTGGTAATTCCCACTGCAACGAAGATCGGAACACGCGGATCGATAAAGAAATGGATCTTTTGTATCACCCGGATCAGATTGTGATCGAGGAGCACCACATCGGCAATCTTCTGATAGTACCTGCCTCCGGTCTTTTCCGGGCATTCCACTTCAAAGTATTCGATCGATGCCATCTACTCTCCCTTGATGAAACCCGATGAGAGCAGTGCCGAGCCCACAGCGCCGATATACTGGGAGTGGTGGGGGACGACGACTTTGGTCTGGAGAAGGTCCCCCATCGCCCGTACAAGTCCCTGGATGAGTGATGTGCCCCCGACCATGATTACCGGCTCCTTGATATCCACTTCCTGGAGTTGCTGTTCGAATACCTGTTCCGCAACGCTGTGGCATGCCGCGGCTGCGACGTCCTCGGGGGAGCTTCCGGCAGCGAGGGCATTGACCAGGCTCTGCGTCCCGAAGACGATACAGTAGCTGTTCATGGGCACGTTTCCGCTCGTCCCTTTCATGGCCAGGGGTCCGAGTTCTGTTATATCGACGCCAAGCCTCTTTGCGGTCATCTCGAGGAACCTTCCGCTTGCGCCGGCGCATATGCCGCCCATCGTGAAACTCCCGGGTATTCCGTCCTGGACGCTGATTGCCTTGTTGTCCATGCCGCCTATATCGATGACCGTCGAGGGGCCATGCTGCGTATCAGCCAGGTACACCGCACCCTTCGAGTTTACGGTGAGTTCTTCCTGGATGAGATCCGCTTTTATCTCTTTGCCAACGAGGAATCTTCCGTAGCCTGTCGTGCCGATTGCCTCCACGTCGGCCATCTTCACACCCGCTTCATCGAGTGCCCTGGCGATCACATCCTGTGCGCTCTTCATGACGGCCGTCGTCGGGAGCCAGCCGGTTCCCGCGATCTCGTTGTCAATCATCACGACTGCCTTTGTCGTGGATGACCCGGAATCAACACCCAGTGTCGTTCCTTCCTGGACTTCGCGGGCAAGAAGAGCTCTTCGTCTCGCGATGGTGGTCAGGGCTTCCATGCGTGTGAGTAGTGTTCCGGCGGTGGTCCGTTCCGTAAATGAATAACTGACCACGGGAAGCCTGGAATTTTCATGAATGTACCGCCGCAGTTCGTTCCGTACGATGGCCGCCTCGGCGCACCGGAAACAGGTGGCGATGAAGACCGCATCGGCCTCGACACGCCCTTCAACGAGGGCTTTCCCCCGTGCGATGGCAAGCTTGAGATCGGCGCTCCGCACATCAAGCCCGAATTCGTTTGATCCACGCCTGATGTCTGCCAGGTTGATGTCCGGATAGAAGATCTCGGCATCCACTGCGGCAGCGGCCTCGTCGATCTCCTTCTGGACTCCGCTGTACTCAGGGCCGCAGGAGAGCTGGGCGACACGTACTTTTGTCACCTGCTCTCCTCCAGTCTTTTCAGAAATGCATGTATTGCCGCCACGAATTCCTCGCCTTCCTCCTCATTTTTCGGGTAGTTTAAGTCAAGCACCGGAATATCACTGCTCCGTACAAGGAATTTTATCAGTTCGTTTGTCCGGGCACAACCCATGCAGCCAAAGGCGTAATCAGCGTCATTGATGATGATGGCCGCCTCGGCCTCCTCTATCATGGGTCCGTACAGGGACATCCTGCCCCGGACACCGGATGGGACCTCTACAGCCGCATACTTGAGACCTTTCTTCGGCTCTTCAGGAGTTATCTGAAGGGGTGGGGAATCGAGGCCTGGTGTCTGGATTCTCTCCCTGATCTGTATTGCGGCACTGAGTGGTGTATGACCGAACCGGGCCACGAGGTCGGATAAAATGAGGCTGGTAGCCGGGTAAATGAAAACTTTTGCCATTTCAGCCCTCCATAGATTCGATTATCTTTTTCAGTTTCCTGATATCCAGGGCAACCCCGCTCTCCGGGGAAGGTGGATTGGGTACTTTTTCAGGGTCCCGGGATGCCAGGCTCTCGAGACCCCTGGAGACATTTCGTATCAGCGATATCTCGAACTCGTGTCCATAATAGCCAGGGCGTGCACCCCCAAGGTTGGCCCGGCATCTCCTGGGATCTCCGGGTGGAAAACCCCTGTCCTTGACAAAGATGTGGGTGGGGTCAAGTTCGCGGAGCACACCGATGACCGCATTGACATCCTCTTCTTTCCCGGTTATCTGGAGCCCGAAACACGTCTCCTTGATCATGACCCCCTGTGAGATCTCATAGGCCCGTATGGCGAGATCCCCCGGGGTCATGTCCGGGGACTCCACGAACACATATTTTGTTACCGTTCCGACATACAGGGGCTTATACTCGGTCATGGCTTCACCTCCCTGATGTATACTATCTCTTTCTCTTTCAAATGCCTGACTTTCTCCTGGTCAAGGACACGTCCTATCAGGTTGGTGCCTTCGAAAGGTTCTGACGTCGGGCCGAACTCGCTGTTTTCGGTCAGCCTGACCCCGACCATCCCTGATCCCTTCCGTGAGTCATTGGTGATAGCGAGGCTGCCGGCAGGAACGACAGTCCGCGGAGTATTTTCAGGAATGATCTGGGTCCCTTTTTTCATGGTTGGTTTAAACAGGTAAACTTCCTCGAAATTGAAGAAAAACGGCATGCTCCCAACTGAATGAAGGTGAAGTCCGGTGCTTCTCCTGAAGATGTCACATGATGCCGGGGCGGATTCTGCGTCAAGCATGATATCGATAACCTTTTCAAGTGCAATCGTTGTGAGTGACACCGAACCATTCGAGAGGCTCTCCAGTGTCGTTGCGGGTTCCTGCAGGACCACAATGTTCAACTCATCGTCCGCGTCGGACTTCACCCCGATCCCCCTCACGGCCGCGGCCTCCAGGGCATCACCAAGTGACATTCCCACGAGATCGAACCGCCTGGGTTCGACCTTCACGCAGAACACATCTCCTTCCTTCGCCAGGCGGGCAAGGGGAATACCGTGGGTGACCTGCCCGACTGTTGTATGGGCGGGTGTGCGGGGCACATCGGCAGTATAGATATAGACACTGCCTCTCGAGTTCCCCCGCGTCCGGAGTGTAACCGCTCCTTCGTGCCTGTGCGTCGAGACTTCGAAGGGAACATCCGTCCTGCCCAGCCTCTCGTCACGGATGTGGGTACTGGTATCTCTCCCGACCACGAAATGGCCGTCCTGCATCGCGAGGAGGAGATGTTCGACACTGTCAGTCGCCTCTGTCCCGATATGATCCGGAGAATACCCAAGTGCCCCGATCTGCGCATATGTAATGATCTCCATCCCGTCCTCGAGGACGAGATCGTCGTCATTTGTGGTAAACGACCTGCTGACATCTGCCCAGCTCATGACCGGGTTGATGGCGGAGATCGCATCCCCCGTCGACCAGCGGTCGACAATCCCGCGCCCGCTCACAACCCGTGCGACGACACCCCCGTCTGACGAAGCGCCGAAGTCGGCATAGTGGCGCATCTTGCAGAATATCAGGTAGGATTTTTTCGGGTCGTACCCTCCGCAACCAAGAACCATATCTCCCCGATCGTACAGGTGGGGTTTTCTGTCCGGCGAGATGTCGCTCGAGAACGGGCCGAACGCTGCTGCATACCGATCCGACCAGTGAAGTGGCAGCGCGTCCCCGATCTCGAGGGAATTGATAAAGGCGGTACCCTGCGCTGTGGCCTCGATTCCAACCTCGCCGGAGCTGGTATTCAGCAAAAAACTATCTGTCTCTTCAGATTCCTTTGTTGCCGGCCGGATGACAGCCACGCAGCAGGCCGGATCCCGGTCTTTTACTATGTCCTTTAACCTGGAACCTGCCTCTGTTTCCAGTCGCGTTCCATCAAGATGGATGGTGATCATTGTACACCTATTGAGGGGCGGACTTTCCCATGACCTCCCGTTCTTCGTCGGTCAGGCTGTCCAGGACTTCCTGCGTACTACCAATCTGGACAATTTTTCCGCCTCTCATCAATGCCAGCCGGTCACAGATATCCCTCACGAATTCCATGTCATGCGAGACCACGATAAAGGTCTCCTCCATCTCGTCCCGCGCATGCATGATCGAGTGTTTCACATCAATCTTTGTGAGGGGATCCATGGTTCCGGTGGGTTCATCGAGGATAACAAGACGAGGCTCACGTATCAGGACCTGGGCAAGTGCCACCCTGTGCCGCTCACCCTCGGAGAGCTGGCTTGGATACCTGTCAAGAATATCCTGGCTCTTCTCTTCGGAAAATCCCGCCATCCTGAGCGTGATGATCGCTTTTCTCATCGCCAGCTCCTTGGGAAACTCAAGACCAATCGCGTCTGTGAGGTTGTCGAGGACCGTGCGGTGGGGATAGAGGTCATATTCCTGGTGGAGAAGCCCGATGTACCCCTTGGCTCTCCCACGGTTCTCGATACCGGGCTTGGTCATGTCAACCAGTTCCTCACCGATTCGAATGATCATCTCACCTGATGTTGGTTCGATTATGCCCGAGATGATCCGCGAGAGGGTGGTCTTCCCTGCGCCGGATTTCCCGATGATACCGAAGATCTCCTTTTCGGCGACGTTGAATGTGACCCCGTTGACCGCCCTGACAACGCCCCGGTCTACCGAGATGTAGCGCTTGTATACATCCCTCGCAATCAGGACATTCTCGCCGAGAGATGGGGTTTGGTACTCCTCCTCATCGACGAGATCTTTCATGAACTCCGCAATCACTTCGGAAGGGCTTCCGAGCCTGACAATCTCACCATCGACCAGGAGCATCGCCCGGTCTGCCACCTCCTCGATCACCTGGGAGAAGTGAGATGTGACGACCATACCCATGGTGTTGGATTTTGCGGCATTTGTGAGCATGGAATGGACGAGATGGGCTGTCTCGGGATCGAGTGTCCCTGTCGGTTCATCTGCAAAGAGGAGGAAGGGATTTTTTGCAAGCTGCCGGGCCAGCACCACCCTCTGTTTTTCCCCGCCCGACAGGTCCCGTGCGATGTGCATCATCCGGTGCGAGAGCCGGACTTCATCCAGGAGGTCGGCGGCCCTGTTGATGGCTTTCTCCGCAGGATAATTGATATCGTCGAGCGCATGGAGGACATTTTCTATGACCCTGTCATTTCCATAGAGGGCAAACGTCCTCTGGAACATTATCGCCGTTCTTTTCATTATGTGGCGTTTAATCTCCTCGTTCTTCTCGTCCCAGAAATCCACGTCTTTTGCAACGAGGTTCCCGCCGCATTCCGGGCATTTTCTCTTCTTTGCCGCGCTCCCCATGCAGATGTACATGCAGGAGTCACAGGCAGCGATATGATAGATGATCTTTCCGGAGGTGGGGGGCTGTTCAACACCACGGAGAAGATGCATCAATACAGTCTTTCCAGCCCCGCTTCGTCCGATTATGCCGAGTACCTCTCCTTCTCCTATCTCGAAAGAAATATTTTTCAGGACTCTTTTTCCATCAAAGTCCATGCAGAGATTCTTTACGGTGATCAATGGGGTCATTCAAATCCTCTTTCATACCTAATGTTGCAGTGGTGGCATATTACTTTTTATATCTCACTAAATGAGGGATAATCAGGCGCCGACAATCTCTTTTACAATATCAACCACTTTGCGTACATCTTTAATTACGAAATCTGCCGCCTCGTAGAGTTCATCCGGTTTTTCACCGGACTGTTCCTCGGACAGGATCGAGATATCCGCTTTCTTCATTGCGCAGAGATCATTTATTCCGTCCCCAACCATGACGACCCGGTCATATTCGGCCTGGAGATCTGCGATGATCTGTGCCTTGATCGTCGGAGTTGCCACCCCAAAGACCCGGTCTCTTGGAATTCCAAGGTAATCAGCCATTTTTTCAAGTTTTGCCGCCCGGTCCCCGGATGCGATGAAGGTCGGTATGCCGATCCGGTGGAGGTCATCGATCACCCTCCTGGCGCCCTCGAAAGGTCTGCCTCCCGTGGTGACCGTGAACTCGATCTCTTTCTTCTGCATGTTCAGGATAACGCCGCTGTTCATCGAGATAACCGATTCACGCCTGCAGACCGCCCATGCATTCCTGATACAGTCCTGGAGGTCTTCGATGCGAGCTACAGTATCAGTATACAAAACATCACCGATATCTCTCGCGCTCACGATCTTTCTTGTGCAGCTGACTCCGAACCCTATCATGTTCTGCTCGAGATACCGGGAAAGGAGCATATCGGGCGGACTATCCATGATCTCTCTCGAATGGACGTGGATGACGGTCAGGACCCGGTCCGGGGAGCTGAATGTAAGTGTAACGGTCTCGATCCCGGGTAAGAGTAGGCCTTTTCCCACATCTTTTGCAACCCGGTAGGTATGGAGAAGTGTTCCGGCGCTATCGAATACTACGGCGATCGACATTGACGTGGAATACCCCGCAAAGTTCTTTGTTGTCTGTCCGCATGTAATGATCGGTAGCTTCAATGGTCGTTACTGATACCGCAGAGATGATAAAGAACATGGAGATACGTGGTGCGGGAAGAATCGCCCGCGCCGCGGTAGAGGCGCTTTCGAGACATTCCCGGGATCTTGACGTTTCCGATACGGGATCATATTGTCGCCTGATGCGGCAGGCAGGAGCCACCCTTGCCCGCGCCCGCCCCACGGCGGTATCGCTTCCCAATGCGATCCACAGGGTGATCTCTTCACTGGACTGCGAGCTTCCGCTGGATTTGGCCCGGGAGCGTTTCGATGCGGAGTGCCGTGAATTCATTCAGACATCAGGGGATGCGGTTGCACGGATCGGAGAGATTGGTGCCAGGCACATCAGGGATGGAGACGTCCTGCTCACCCATTGCAATTCAGAAGCCGCCCTCGCATGCATGCTCGAAGCACACCAAAAAGGCGTCGATTTTGAGGTGTTTGCGACAGAGGTGAGGCCGAGGAATCAGGGACTTCTCACGCTGAGGGTGCTGGACGATGCAGGGATCAAGACGAATTACATTGTCGATTCTGCGGTCAGGTTTTTCATCAACGATATCGACCTGGTCATTGTGGGGGCAGATGCGGTCACCGTCAACGGGGCAGTGGTAAACAAGATCGGCACATCGCAGATTGCCCACTCGGCGCATGAAGCAAGGACGAACCTCATCGTTGCCGCAGAGACCTACAAGTTCGCACCACGAACAATACTGGGTGAATATATCGAGATAGAAGAACGACCGCCGGACGAGGTGCTGGACCCCGACATTGCGAGGACTCTTTCGAACGTGACCGTTCGAAACCCTGCATTCGACGTAACTCCTGCAGAGTATGTCGATATGATCGTCACCGAAGTGGGGGCCATTCCGCCCCAGATGGCATATGTCATCATCCGTGACTATCTCGGCTGGGAGATCGAAGATTACCACGGGGATTATGGTGGCGGATTGTCAGAGGATTGAGGACGCTGTCCCGGTATCTGCATGGAGAAGTGGTCAATTCCCTGGGCAGGACGGACAGTTGATGGGACGGCAGAGGAACCCTGGACATGGCCTGGTTGCCGGTGCGGACAGGACCGATCCAAAAAAGGTTATGAAAGATAGCGGTGAAAACTGGATAGGGCAAGACTCGCGGTGATTGTATACCAGAGGTGAAAATTATGGAGTTGTATTTTACCAAACTACAGGGAAACGGGAATGATTTCATCCTGATCGATGAATTCGAGTGCGTGGTGATCCCGGACGAGATGAAGGCCGAATTCGCCACCATCTATTGCGACAGGAGATACGGGATCGGCGGGGACGGGGTGCTCTACCTCTCAAAATCCGATTCAGCAGATCTCCGCATGCGCCTCTTCCAGCCGGATGGAAGCGAGGCCGAGATGTGCGGGAACGGGATCCGGTGCTTTGCCAAGTACGCCATCGACATGGCATACATGAACAAAGCGGGGACAGTGGAGACCCCTGCCGGAGTTATCGGGGTGGATTCGGAGTATCGGAAGGACTCGTTCTTTGCGAAGGTTACCATGCCGGATGCGAAATTCTCACGAAAGGATATTCCTGCAACGGGCGAAGGCGATTATCTCGAAGAGATCGGGGGTTTCGATGTCTATGCCGTCAACACCGGTGTCCCGCACTCGGTGATCTTCGTCGACGATATCGATTCCGTCGGGATCGAGGAGACGGCGCCGCCGATTCGCCGGCACCAGTCTTTTCCACAGGGAGCGAATGTCAATTTCGTCACGGTAACCAGTGACGACAGTATCAGGATCAGGACATTCGAGAGAGGTATCGAGGGAGAGACGCTCTCATGTGGTACTGGTGCCACGGCCTCGGCAGCAGTAGCTCACAAACTTGGAAAAGTCGGTGATACCGTCAATGTCGATACGCCTGGAGGGCCCCTTGTCATCCACCTCGATGACACGATCACGATGGAAGGTTCGGCTACAACTGTATTTTTTGGCCAAATTCCTCTCTAAACCATTCAATTTTGAAATCAGGGCGGCTACACGTTTTCCTGGTCAAACTCTTGCTCCCTGGCATCCGGTGTGGAGACGATGATTCAGGAGGGACAATGGGTCAGAAAAACCCGATTGCGAATCCTTGCCGGGGGCTTTTTCCCCCTCCACCCCCTGGTGTGACACTAGCCCTCCACCCCCCGTGCCTGCTGCGAAGGTATTCGCCAACCGGGTTTGTGGTGAGTAACCGTGAGAATGCGGGTACACTATTCGTCCCAAAATTTGTCCGTGGAAACAGGATATGGGTTTTCCGGCGAGTGAACCGGATTATTCTGATACCAATCCCCGATTCCATCTCCCCGCACACCCTGTCAGGGAGGCAGAACCCGTATGTCCCGGAATGAGGGCCCCCAGGCATGCTCAAATCATTTTTTTGGGAATCAGCGAGATCCCGCTCTCCGTGATAAGGAAATCAAAATTGTCACCCGGAGGCCTGGAGCGATGTTTCACGAGCGTGAGCCGCCGGTGAGTGTTCCTTCGCTCGGTCTGCAGGATCACCTTCGAGATATGTTCCAGTGCGGTTCCCCCAAGCCCGACATACACGCTCTTCTGGGGGTCCATGTACACCTGGTTGGTGATGATGACAGGGATGTCGTACCGTTTCGCGTAGCCGAGGAGCCGGATGACCTGCTGTGTCAGTTTCTGCATGGCCTCCCGCCCCAGGTCGAGCCTGGTGCGGTACAACCCTGTGGCAGAGTCCATTACGATAAGACCGATCTCCCTCTCCTTCAGGATCTCGTGCATCCTCCCAATCATGATTCCCTGCTGCTCGAAGTCTTCAGGTTCGAAGAGGAGGAGGTTTTCCGCAAGTTCGTGGGCACGTGATCCTGCGACCTGCCTGAAGCGTTCGATGGAGAATCCTTCGCTGTCCATGAAGATCACACCTTTACCGGTGGCCAGACATGAGACTGCGGCCATTATGCAGAGGGTGCTCTTTCCGCTCGCAGGCTCGCCAAAGATCTGTGTTATGATCTTTCGTTCGAGACCGCCACCGAGCAACTGGTCGAACGCAGGCTCTCCGGTGCTCAGTCCTGGTGACGGCATCAGGATCTCTTCCCCAGCAGGTTCCAGGCCACGTTCTCCACGATCTCCTTGACTTCGCGAACCGGCATGTCCAGGTCCTCTGCCCACTCCCTGACCTGGTCGAATTCGGCCTTGATAGAGAATACCCTGTCACCGATCTTTCCGAACTTTACCGCGATCTTCCTCCGATCCCCACCGATCTCGGCCTCCACGAGCTGCTGGAACCGTTCCGCCACGAACCGGTGAACCGACGGCATGCACCTGACTCCGAGCGTTCCTGTCTCCGTTGCCATGACGGCTGCCAGCTCGGTGCTCGTACCAGGAGTTGCCACGACCCTGATCAGATAGCCGCTCCTTCCCTTCTTCATCAGGCAGGGTATCAGGCTGACGTCCCGTGCTCCACTCTTCAAAAGTTTCTGGAGGCATGCAGAGAGCACCTCACCATCGACGTCATCGACGTTCGTCTCGAGAACCTCCACGATATCACCGGCCAGGTCCGGGGGGGACTCCAGGAGGAGAGCCCTGAGTACATTTGGAGCCCGGGGACTGTCGCGGCTGCCGGCACCATACCCTATCCCGGCTATCGTCCCTTCCCTCATACCAGTACCATGGACCGCAGCAAATTCGGCAAGAATTGCGGCACCAGTTGGAGTGCAGAGCTCGCCTTCGTCGGTATTGCCCGGACGAACCACGAGATCCGAACCAGAGAGGATTTCGAGAGTTGCAGGCGCCGGTGCAGGATACTTCCCGTGCGAGCCGGATATCATTCCACCTCCCAGCGCGAGGGGAAGTATCGCCACACCATCGACATCCAGTGAATGGTAGGCCGTGCATGCCCCCAGGACATCTGCAATGGCATCATCGGCCCCGACCTCGTGAAAATGGGTACATTCTCCGTGGATCTTCTCTTCAGCGGCGGCAATGCGGTGAAATATCCGTGCCGCCATATCGAGGACTTCGGGCGACTCCTCGGCCGATCTCACCTTTTCAAGAACCTCTTGGGGTGTCCTTTTGGTAGCCTTCGCCCGCGTTTCGACCTTTAGTGCCCGTATCCCTGCCCTATCAACGACGTCGATTGCGGGATCTTCCACGACGGAAGCCATCACCCGCACCACCCTCTTCCTGTCGGCACCACAATCGAGAAGGGCGCCGGTTATCATGTCTCCGGCTGCGCCATGGAACGGGTCGAGGATAAGGAGTCGCATAATCAACAGTACTTATAAATCCCTGTGTATATGACCTTTAAGGTAATGCCCGAAATACACCTGAAAGTCGATAGCGCTTATCCGGGCGATCAGGGTGGAGGAAAGGCCCGTCTCGATCCCGAGACGATGCTCTACCTGAAGATATCCCCCGGGGACATCGTGGCAGTGGAGGGGAAACGCCGCACCGTTGCGAAGGTATGGCGTGCCCTCGTCGAGGACTGGAACCAGAATAAGATACGGATAGATAACTTCACCCGCATGAATGCCGGGGTGAGCATCGGCGATACGGTGAGGATATCTTCAATAAAGGATGAAATCGAGGCACAGCGGGTCGTCCTTGCACCGCCGGAGGATCTCCCCCGGAACATCCCTGTCGCGAACAACCCGAACGTGTTAAACGCCCTGATAGATTTTCCCGTGATAAAAAACGACTCGGTTCCCATAATGATAGGTCTCCCGTTCCTGCAACCCCAGATTGTGTCGTACAAGGTTGTCGATATCGAGCCCGAAGAGGCCGTCATCATCACGAAGAATACCCAGGTCGAGTTCTCTGAAAAGCCCGCCGCCGGATTTGAGGGACTGAAACGGATATCATACGAGGATATCGGCGGCTTAAAGGACGAACTGCAGCGTGTGAGGGAGATGATCGAGCTGCCGATGAGGCACCCGGAACTCTTCCAGAAACTGGGGATAGAACCGCCAAAAGGCGTCCTGCTCTACGGGCCTCCGGGCACCGGAAAGACCCTGATCGCAAAGGCTGTTGCGAGTGAGAGCGGAGCCCATTTCATCTCTATCGCCGGACCTGAGGTCATCTCAAAGTACTACGGGGAAAGTGAACAGAAACTGCGGGAGATCTTTGAAGAAGCCGAACAGAGCGCACCATCGATCATCTTCATCGACGAACTCGATTCCATCACGCCCAGGCGGGAGGAGGTGACCGGAGAGGTCGAGCGTCGCGTTGTTGCACAGCTTCTCACCATGATGGACGGTCTCGAGGAGCGGGGACAGGTGGTCGTCATCGGGGCTACGAACAGGGTGGACGCGATCGATCCCGCGCTCAGGAGACCGGGCCGGTTCGACAGGGAGATCGAGATCGGTGTACCCACCGAACCCGACCGGGTCGACATCATGAAGATCCATACCCGCGGAATGCCCCTCTCCGATGATGTCAACCTTGACGTCCTGGCACAGCAGACGCACGGGTTTGTCGGCGCCGATCTTGCAGCCCTGGCACGGGAAGCCGGGATACGGGCGTTACGCAGGTATCTTCCGGAGATAGACCTTGAAGCAGACGAGATCTCGCAGGAGATCCTTGACAGGCTCGAGGTCGTCGCAAGCGACTTCCGAAACGCGCTCCGTGACGTGAGTCCCAGTGCGATGAGGGAGGTGATGATCGTGGTCTCCCATGTCTCATGGAAGGATGTGGGAGGTCTGCTGGAGGCGAAGCAGGAAGTCAGGGAAGCAGTCGAGCTTCCCCTGACCGAACGCGAACGGTTCGAGGAACTCGGGATACGGCCACCCAGGGGCGTCCTGCTCTATGGCCCTCCGGGCACGGGGAAGACGCTTATCGCCAAGGCAGTGGCAAACGAGAGCGGTGCCAACTTCATCGCCATCAGGGGCCCCCAGTTGCTCTCCAAGTGGGTCGGCGAGAGCGAGAGGGCGGTGAGGGAGGTCTTTAAAAAGGCCCGCCAGGTCGCACCGTCCATCATCTTCTTCGACGAACTCGACGCCCTCGCACCCACGCGGGGCGGAGAGGTCGGAAGCCACGTGATGGAGAGCGTCTTAAACCAGCTGCTCACCGAGATCGACGGGCTCGAGGAGTTGAAGGACGTGGTCGTCCTGGGTGCCACCAACCAGCCCACGCTCGTTGATCCCGCACTCCTGAGGGCCGGCAGGTTTGACCGGCTTGTGTATATCGGTGAGCCCGGCCAGGATGACCGGAAAAAGATCCTGGAGATCCACCTTCGCTATGTCCCGATCGAGGGATCAAACCTTGAAGAAGCGGTGGATATGGTCGAGGCCCTCGACGAAGGAGGAATCGTCGGGCTGGCAGAAAGCCTGGGAGAAGGAAGGCAGTTTACTCTCGAAGAATTACAGGAAGCACTCTCCCGGGTCCAGGCAGACGATGCTTCTCCCCTGAACAGGGGACAGAGAAGAAAGCTGCTTGTCGATGAAACAGCCCAGAGGGGCCTCTCCCTTGAAGACCCCGCGAGGGATTCACTGATCACCGATATTGCACGAAGAACCGAGGGGCACGTAGGATCCGACCTTGAGGCCCTGTGCCGGGAAGCAGGGATTTTTGCCATGCGTGACCGGGCAAGAAACGTCGCGCCCAGGCATTTTGATGCGAGCATCGACAAGGTCCACCCAACCATGAACGAACGCCTGCGGGAATCGTACGAGAGAGTCAGGCAGTACTTCAAGGGAGGTCTCCCCAGGGAATCCCAGCCTCCCGAATACCAGTAACTCTTTTTTTCATCCAGTCGAATACTATAAGGATGTACAAAAACATGCATCAACGCATGTCTCCACCCGACACCCCCACTGAGGTCACATAATGCCGAATATCACATCATTTCTGGATAACAATGCACTTGATGCAGCGGTTCCCGCCCTGGTGTTCCCGCCTACCGACGAGACCTTCTCCTACCGGGAGTTCCTCGGACGGGTGTGCGGGCTGGCTGGAGAGCTCCTGGAAGCGGGAATAGAAAAAGGGGACCGGGTATGTATCTTTCTTGATTCCTCCCCCGAATATCTCTTCTCGTATTTTGCCATCTGGAGAATAGGGGCTGTCGCGGTTCCTGCCAACATCGTGTACAGGGAAGGAGAGCTTGCCCATGTTCTGGAGGATTCGGGCGCAAAGGCACTCCTGTACTGCCCGAAAGGATCTGAGGTCGTCCAGGCGGCGGCAGAGCTGGTCCCGGTTCCGGTCAGGATCCGTGCAGACCTCGCCGGCACCGGTGACACGGTCCCGCCCGTGCACTGTGCGTTTGACGACATCTGTCAGCTCCAGTACACCGCAGGCACCACAGGGCGCCCGAAAGGGGCTGTCCTTACACACGGAAACTGGATTGCTGCCCTGGAAGCGGAGAAGGACGTCCTCGAACTGAGGAAAGGGGACGTATACCTGGGAATATACCCGATGGGGCACGTCGGTATCAGCTGGGGGCTCTCGGTTCTCAGGGCGGGCGGGACATACGTGGGCATCGAACGGTTCAATGAGACGGAATATCTTGACCTCTGCAACAGGTACCGGGTGACCGTGCTCGCCGGGATGCCGCCGGTGATCCATGGGCTCTGCCAGGCACCCCCGGGCACTGAAGAGAAACTTGCGACCGTGAGGGTCGTGATCAGCGGGGGCGGGCAGCTCCTCCCTGCAGTGTGGGAGAGATTTGATGAACGGTACAGGATACCTGTAGCAAATGCATACGGCCTTTCAGAGACCATCGTGGTTGGATCGGGAACCGCCACGCTTCCCGGGAACCCTGCCCTGACGAAGGGCTACAGGAGCGTCGGAATTCCTTCAGGCTACACCGAGATCAGGATCGTGGATGTGGGAGATCCGGAACGTGTTCTCCCGGCAGGCAGCACAGGCGAGATCGCGATCAGGGGGCCATCGGTTGCGCTCGGTTACTGGAACATGCCTGATGAATCGGCAAAAATTTTTCTCCCGAACGGCTGGTTCCTGTCGGGAGACGTGGGATACCTGGACGAGGAGGGGATCCTGTACATAACCGACAGGAAGAAGGATATGATCATCATGTCGGGGTGGAAGATCTACCCGACAGAGGTGGAGAATGTCATTCTCCAGCACCCGTCGGTTGCGGATGTCGCAGTCTTTGGAATACCTGACCAGAAGCGGGGGGAGATGCCAGTCGCGGCCGTGATCACAAGGCCGGGCGAATCACTCTCCACCCGTGACCTGGAAGAATTCTGCCGCAGCAGGGTGGCGGGATACAAGGTGCCAAGGCAGGTGATCGAGGTGGAGTCGCTGCCGCGCATGCATGGCTGGAAACTGCTTCGAAGGACCCTCAAAGAGGAGTATTCGCGCAAATTCCATTCCGGAGAAGACTTATCATAGTGTATAGAAAATACTAACGCTGAGGAGCAGTCGCCATTGGCAAAGGATAACAAAAGGTCGACAGGTATTGCCGGTCTTGACCTGACAATGGATGGGGGGTTTCCATTCGGAACCGCCATTGTCGTGCTCGGTTCACCGCTGGCGGGGGTGGACCATATGGCCAGGCAGTTCTGGAGTGTGGATAAGGATTCCGGGTCATACCTGATGATCGATGGAGATGTCGAGACGGGCATGTCCGATGCCAGGGGCGCCACTCCCGAAGACCTGCTCTCGTTGTCCAGGGGAGACCGGATCGTGATAGATTCCCTCTCATCCATCATTCTCAGATTCGGTTTTGATGAGGGACTTGCATGCATGGCCCGGGCAAAGCAGGAGATCTGTTCCCGGAAGGGAAATGTCATGTTCGTCCTGTACAGCGAACTGCACCAGACACGCGAGGAGATACAGATCCTCCGGATGGCCGACGTCGTTCTCGAGTTAAAAGAGGTGATCTTCATGAACGAGATCGAACGCCAGCTTGCGGTCCACAAGGTAAAGGATATGGCTGTCCCAAAGAGGCTCATCCCCTTCAATATCACGGAAAAAGGCATCGAGCTCTCCACGACCTCGAGGGTAGTGTAAGCCCTTATTTTAGTTCTTCTCTCACTTCTTTTGCAGCAGAGACCAGGTGTGCGAGTTTGCCCCGTGCGGCGTCCCGTGGCAGCATTCGCAGACCGCAATCCGGGTCAAGAAGGAGGTTCTCCGCGCCGAAGGTGTCGATCCCTGCCCTGATGCGTCTCTTGACCGTCTCGACATCCTCCACGTGTGAATCGGTTGAGTCAAGGCAGCCGAAACCGAGTTTTCTGCCCATGAGATCCTTCTCTCCGAGGATCTCCAGGTTATTTGGATTATTTGCAAATTCGAAGTCGAGGATATGGACCGGCAGGGAGAGGATCTCGTCGATCACTCCCGAGAGATCGCCGCATACGTGAAGGCAGGAGGGGATTTTGAGCCTGGATGTTATTCGTGAGATGGCCTCTTTTGCGATACCGAGATCCGCAGCGCCGGTGGAGAGGATCGGTTCGTCCAGCTGGACCATGCAGACCCCTGCCTCCTCGAGGGTGACCGCTTCACCCGAGAACGCCTGCGCCAGGTCAATAGTGAGTTCTTCCCGCTTCCTGTACATGGGGGTGCTGATATGCAGCGCATGCGAGAGTGTGGAAGGCCCGGTGATGATCCCTTTCACGTACCGTGCCTTTGACAGGGCATATTTTGTATCTGCGACGGAGATCGTGCCTGAAGGTGGCATGACCTTTCCGATCACGTCGTGCCCCCTGACCCCCGGCAGCCTCCTCGTGAAACTCACTATCATATCGCCCCTCACCTGGCCGTCGGATATGATGTCGATACCCGCCTCCAGCTGGTCATCGACAGCCCGTTTCACCGCCGGACGCATCGGGTCGATCATGCTGCCAAGCCCCTTCTTTCCATCCGGCGGATAACTTCCGACGACCGTGGTGGGAAGGAGGATATCGGGGATATTGGTCATGGTACCAGTCTATGGCGGTCACGCGGGAAAAGGATTGCTTCGCGGATATTGGAGAGATCCAGCATCGTCATGACCAGCCGCTCGGCACCGAGACCCCAGCCTGCATGCGGGGGCATCCCGTATCTGAAGGGGGTGAGATAGAACTCGAAATTGTCAGGATTCAATCCCTTCGATGCTATCTGCCGGACGAGGAGATCGTACTGGTGGACCCTCTGCGCCCCTGAGGAGAGCTCCATCCTGGGGTGCATCAGGTCGAAGGCCTTGGAGATGGTGGGATCATGATCATGTGGCATGGCATAATACGGCTTGATCTCGGTCGGCCAGTCAACGATGAAGTAGTGCTGGTGCATCTCCTCGCCAATCGCCTTCTCGGCCGCGGTTCCGATGTCGTCGCCGTACTGGATCGGCTCGTCCAGGTGTGCAGAGGCGATCTCGATAGCCTCATGGTAGGGGAGTCGTGGAAACGGACTTTTCGGCACCTCAAAATCCTTTATTTCGAGATTCCCGAGTGCGTCCTGGCATTCTCCGGCGACTGTTCCATAAACCTTCACGATCAACTCCTCGAGAAGGTCCATGACATCGTTCTGATCTGAAAAACTCACCTCAACGTCGATCGAAGTGGCCTCATTCAGGTGTTTTGTGGTGTTATGCTCCTCTGCCCGGAAGATAGGTCCAATCTCGAAGACCTTCTCGAATCCTGCGCCCATGAGCATCTGCTTGTACAGCTGCGGACTCTGGTTCAAGAAGGCCTCTTTCTCGAAGTAGGCTATGGGGAAGAGTTCTGTGCCTCCTTCAGTGGCCGCAGCCACAACTTTTGGTGTTGATATATGGATAAACCCTCTCTGAAAGAGGAATTCATGAACCGTCCGCATCACGGTGCTTCGTATCGAGAATACAGAGGTGACCCGTGGTCTCCTCGCATCCAGGAAACGGGAATCAAGCCGCGTATCCAGGTCTGCAGGGACCTTCTCCACCACGTCCAGAGGGAGAGGACTTGCGCTCCTGCTGATCAGTTCAAAGGTCTCGGGCACCATCTCCCTCCCGCCAGGAGCCTTATCTATCGCCTTCACCTGCCCCGATATCCGGACAACGGATTCGCGGGAGACATCCCTGATATTTTCGAGCACTGATTGTGGAACTTTCTTTTTTGGGATGGTGACCTGGATGATCCCTGAGCGGTCCCTGACCAGGAAAAATACAAGACCTCCAAGGTCCCGGACCTCGTGGACCCATCCGCATATTTCGGCCCTCCCGGTTTCAGGCGTGACCTCACTTACCGGTATACGCATACAAATCCTATAGGTATGTGATGCGAAAAGATAAATTGGCTTGTGCGGCACACGTCTCAGTGGCTGAGGATCTCTCTACCCCTGCCGGGCCGTTCCTGCAGGAATGCGCCTTCTTACGGGTTATTCGCGTCCGAAGAGGTCATCTGTGACGTAATTCTCGGTATCATTCCTGTTCTTCAACGTGGCAAGGAGATTGTCTGCGCTGTCCCAGGTATACCAGTCCTGCATCGCCATCATCACGAGCCAGCGGTTCACGATATCGGCACAGCATTCGTACACGGCGAGGAAGTAATCGGGATCGAGGTCTCTCTCGAAATCATAATTGATGCTTAACTTGAGGATGTTGGACATGGCGTCCCCGATCACTTTCGTGTGGTACCAGATAGACCGGCTCCACCGGTGAGTCATCATCTCCTTTACGTCAAGGTTCCGGAACCTCTGCAGTTCGGGGATATTGATGACGGGGTTTAACTTGTATTCTGACATGATGTACGCCAGAAGCATGTCCCGGGCATAAAACATCCCGTTGTGAAGGACGAAGTAGCGCTGGGGGATGAAATCCTTGACAGGCACCAGGTCGTGCATGTCCCTCATACTCCCCTTGAGAAGGGTATAGACCTGTGCGTTTCTCATCACGGGATATTGTTTTGCTATGACAACATTTGCAAGGATTGTCAGGGGTAGTTCTGAAAGGGTCTCGTGGAAGAGGAGGAACAACTCAAAGATAAGTTGCTTCTTTCTCCACATCTCCATTTTTCGTGTATTCTCGTCTTTCAGGGTATCAAGGTAGATCTGGCGTGCACCTGCAAGAGCGGTCGAATTCTCGAAGGAAAGGACCCTGTACCGGTTATTTTTCGCTGCGATTCCCCGGGCAAGGAGTATGAGGCATTGTTTTGCTATGACGAAATCCTTGAGCATCCCGAGCTGGGAACTGGAGAATGCGATCACATTCTTCCCGGTCCTGAAGGTGTAATCGTCGATAAGCAGTCCCTGAGTCGGGACGTCTGTCCGCCTGTGGAGAAAAATCTCGGTGTCCAGCATCTCCCTGGCAAGATCGAGGAGATCGCAAAGTTCCGGTGAGAGATTGTATGATGCCACGCCAATCGTCCTGCTCGGAAGAGTCCTGCCGTGAGAAAACCCGGACCACCTTCCCTGAGACTAAATGTGTTATGGAAATTTACCGTTCATGACTTATAAAAATGAGTTATTCCGCAGACGGGGAGTCACCTTCCCACCCTGATCTTTCGTATCGCCGGTTCGAGTCCGGGTATATCTGAATCCAGTATGCTCCACACGAGGTTCCAGTCAGGTCCGAAATAGGAATGAAACAGGCGTGATTTCATACCCTCGAGCTCTTTCCACGGGATCTGTGGATGGCGATCCCGGAACTCCCCCGACAATCGGGATGAAGCGTCTCCGATGATCTCGAGGCTTCGTGCGACCGCCCTTCGCCCGGTGTCATCCCTCAAAAACTCCCGAAAACCGCCCGCCTTTCTCTTCTGGAGGAGGAATCCCATCTCATCAACGATCACGGAAAGATACACCGAATCACGGTTCGCTGTAGCGGCCGCCGCGCCTGCATCCGCCCTCAGGTAATTGGAAAGGACTCTCGTTGTGACAAGGTCCACCCGTCTCTTGAATAGATCATCGAGATAATACGAGAGGCCGATGAAGTTTCTGTAATTGTCCGATACATCCTCGAACTCCACCTCGATATCGATATCACTCTCATTGCGTTCGTCCCCCCGTGCGACCGATCCGAATATGCCGATCTTTTTTATGCCGAAGAGACGTTTCATAGCCGGGAACTTCGCATTGAGCGTAAGCAGCACTTCTTCGCGGATTGGAACCGGATTCGTTCTTTCCATCGTCTTCACCTCATTGATACGTAATAATGGCCAGATGATCTCCCTTGATCTGTTTCTATTGAGCTTTCCCGTTGAAAATTGCTGCGCCTTCACCGGTGCCGGCATTCGGATCACGGGGTTTTTACGGTTCATGCATCTTCTGCCGATCCGGATGAATACATGACGGGAAGAGATCGGGCATAACCTTTAATTCGGATGGTGGCCGTATCCTATCCCCATATGAGGACAGTTCTGGCAGGCTTCCTGATCATCGTATCCCTCTGTTTGTGCGGCTGCACAGATTACGCTGGTGACCAGGGAGAACCAACAGCCCTCCCGACTCCCGGGGTGGTTGAAACAACAAAGGCTTTGCATACGGAAGAGACCATGACGGCAGCCGGGGGACAGGAGGGCCCCATCCAGTTCTCCCCCGCGGGGCAGTATCACGTCGGTGACAGGATCGTGATATCAGGGACGACCAATCTTCACCCGGGCAACAGGCTCCTGGTCGAGATAACATCGGTCTCGTTCTCCCCGACGAACAAGAGTGAAGATGCAGCGTTCTCTGGAGTCACCGACGTGGTTACTGTCGAGCCGGGTCCCGATGACCGGAACAATTCCTGGTCCTACACTCTCGACACATCGGAATTAAAGCCCGATACGTACAGCGTCCTCGTCTCGGGTATCACGACGAAGACATTCAGAAAGAGTACGTCGCTCGAACTGCTTGCGTGAGGGTTCAGGGAGGAGAGTCACCAGGGGCTTGGTTTCTCCCTCTGCTCACGATCACCGCGTTCGGATATCTCCTCTCCTGTCGGGACGACGAACGGAGCGTGCGCATCGCGATTCTTGGTCCGGATCATCTCGATGGCTTCGAAAGCGATCCTCCGGACAGACGGATTCTCGTCTCCAAGCAGCCGTGAAAGCGGGTCTAAAGCAGATCTGGCCCCGATTTCCCCCAGGAGCAGGGCGGCCCGCCTCCGTACATCGGGTGTGGGATCAGTGAGGAGATCGGAGACATGTTCCACCGTGGGAGCCCCGATCATCCAGAGGGCTTCCATGGCGCAGTGCCTGACTGGCACCTCCCCGTCACGGAATGATCTGGCGAGCGGCAGAACGGCGGCATCCCCCATTCCGGCAAGTGAATCACAGGCCTCTCTCCTCACATTCCGTTCAGGATGCCCCATTGACTCAACCAGGGGCGGTATCGCCTTCGTATCCCCGATCCGGCCGAGGATCCATGCACAGGATCGGACAACCGAAGGGTTTTCGTTCTGCATCGATTCGATCAGGCGGTCGACGGCAGGCGGTCCGACTGCCACGAGTGCATACGAGGCTCTCTGGCGCAACTGTTCGTCTCCTTCCCCCAGTGCATGGATCAGGGGATCTATCGAGTCTTCGCCGATGATACAGAGGGTCTCCACGGCAGCCATCCGTACGTACCCGTGCTCGTCTTTCAACAGTTCAATGAGCGGTTCGACCGATGCTGGATCAGCATACCCGGAAAGGGAGAGTGCGGCCTCCTGCCTGACCAGCGGATCGCTGTCCTTTAATGCGGAGATCATGGCAGGAAGTGCCTCGGGGGGCTGCATGACCCCCAGCGTCTGGACAGATCTCTGTCTCACCTGGGCGTTCTCGTGTATGAGTGCGTCCAGCAGTGGCTTTACGGCAGGTTCACCTATGAGCACGAGGGCACGTTCAGTCTCCCGCCTTACATCCTCTTCGACGTTCTCGAGCATCTTTAAAAGCGACGGAACAGCGGGATATCCGATCCGTGCAAGTGCGTCCGCTGCCCCTCTCCTGACGATCCAGTGTTCGTCGGAGAGAGCCCGGACAAGCGGCTCGATGAATGGTTCACCGAGTTCGCCGATCGCCCTGATCGCATTCCACCGGTCTTCGACGTCCCCGTACGAGAGGGCTTTCAAAGCATTCGATATATGTGTACCTTCCGGTATCTCGTCTGTACTGTCTCCTCTCTCACCGGCAAGAACATCTTTTAATGATCTGATTACACCCATTCTGCCCACAACTGATACGAATATCTGTCACAGATTCTAAAAATAAATATCGCCGCCGGCCGCGCCAATCGCATTCCATGGAGGAATGGGAATGATCCCTCGTTTTTTGACGGACTATCTCCTGCCTGGCACCACATCAGCGCTCATCTCCGCCCGATGGAGACCCGGGTCAGACCGAGTATCGCTCCGGCAAGGGTCTTACTCTTTTTTTGATCTGTCATGAGCGTGTCGAGGCGGACACTGCCTGCCACGTCCACGGGGTCACGGATGTCCTGTACAAAGATATCGGCAAATCCTTTGTACAAATCCCATGTCGAGGATGAATCCGGCCGGTGTCCGATGGCTCTCATCAGAATTCCGGCCGGCCCGCTTATGGGGGCGTCGCCTATGAAGGGGCTCACTGCAAGAACAGGAACCCTTCGCAGTTCCTCTACTATTCCCTCGCATTCAAGGATGGGAAGGATACTCGTGACAGGATTGCTCGGGCCGAGGATGACGGCATCTGCATTTGATATGGCCTCAAGAACCTCCGGAGTGGCGTGGGCGGATGCCGAACGGCTCACCGCATCTACGAAGAGGTTCCCCCGGTTCTTTATCCAGAACTCCTGGAAGTGCATGACCTGGTCTCCTGAACGGATCAGGGTGGTCGTCTCCTCGTCAGACATCGGCAAAATCCGGGCCTGTATGCCAAGGGACGAAGAGAGGGTCCGTGTCGCCTCCGTGAGGGTGGCTCCCTGGCGCAGCAGTTCTCCGCGGGCTATCTGGAATGCCCTGTCCCGATCGCCGATCGCGATATATTCATCCACCCCGAGCCTGGCCAGTTCTTCGTGGGTGTGGAAACTGTCATTGTCTATGCCCCACCAGGTAGCGGTATTGAGACGGCCCGAGAAGAGGTAGATGACCGTGTCGATATCAGGAGAGATATGATTCCCGCTCATCCAGATATCTTCGCCGGTATTGACGACGACGCTGATCTCCTCATCGGGAACGATGCTTCTCATTCCCTGTACAAGCTTCGGAGTCCCGGTTCCTCCGGAAAGGAATGTTATCATCACTAGAATACTTTTATCAGGTCTATTAAAAGAATCTTAATCGTCGCCATGAAGATAATCAAGGATCCGGTGCATGGATACGTGGAAGTGCCCGATTTTGCGGTGAATATCCTCGACTCACCCCCCATGCAGCGGCTCCGGCATATCAAGCAACTCGGCTTCTCGTACCTGGTGTACCCGGGAGCGAATCATTCGAGGTTCGAGCATTCACTCGGTACCATGTACCTTGCAGATGTCATGTCCCGGCAGCTCGGCCTTTCGCCTGAAGACCATCGCCTCGTCCTTGCGTCAGCACTGCTCCATGACATCGGGCATGGTCCGTTCTCCCACGCAATCGAGCCCCTCCTCCAGGAATTTTCGGGACGGAGCCATCACCACGTCAGGAGTCTCCTAAAAGAGCAGGATATCGCTCTGATCCTCGAGGAGGAGGCGATCAGTACCAGGGAGGTATCAGAGATCATCGAGGGGAGGCACCGGCTCGCCGGGATCATTCACGGGGAACTCGACGTCGACCGCATGGACTACCTCCTGCGGGATGCACACTATACAGGCGCACCGTACGGAACGGTCGACGCACACCGGCTCATCAGGAACAGCCTGGTCGCAGATGGCACAATCGTTCTGCACGAGAGCGGTATCAACGCCGCAGAGTCCCTTCTCATTGCACGGACCCTGATGAGGCCGGCCGTCTATTTTCACCATGTCAGCAGGATTGCCGAGATGATGTTCTCTCTTGCGGTGCTCATGCACGGGGGAGACGACCCTGGCGGGTTGATCGAGGAGATGTGCAGGATGGACGATGCGGCATGCATGCAGGCACTCCTGCACTCTCCGTCCGACGTGGCAAGAGACGTCTCTGCGATGCTTTACCGGAGAGAGATGTTTAAGCGGGCACTCTACGTCGGCAGGGACCAGGTCAGCATCCCCCGGCTCGAAAGATTTGGAGATATCGTGAAGAAACGCCAGGTGGCCGGGTTGATTGCGGACGAAGCAGGCTGCGAACCCCACGACGTCCTCGTCGACATCCCGCCAATCCCGAAGAGCATGTCTATTCATGTCCAGGTGAAGAACAGGAACCGGCTGCTGGGGTTAAACGAGCTCTCCCCGCTTGTCAATACCTTAAACGAGACACGGTGGGCACAATGGCGGCTCGGGGTGTATACCCGTCCCGAATACAGGAAGAAAGTTGCTTCTGCAGCCCAGGAGATACTCCACATCAGGCCACTGACCACCCAGGAGAAGTTACATTTTTAAGGAGGAACGCCAGGCCCCTGGCACGATATCCGACGTTTTGCTCCCGATATAAAAAATAACATTTAAGAACGATCAAAGAAAATTCAAGAGTTGAGGGGGTAAATTGTTAGAATACTGGGTTGTCGTCACGCTTGGGGTCATTGTCGTGGTCTGCGCCACCTGTGCTGCATATCTCTATTCTGAATCGAGAGAGTTGAGGATGGTCCGGGACCGGCACAAGCTGAAGATGTACGAAGAGCTCTTCCATGCGATAACCGAACTCAATATCGCCGGAACGGATGCGTACAAGGCCGAAAGGGCAAAGAAACACCTTGCATACACGCTGAACCGCATGAACCTCGTGGCAGGAAAGGAGGTGCTGAAGAATGTGAATGCACTCCTGGATTTCTTAAACGAGACTCCCGAAGGCGGGTACGATGTGCTCAAGCAGCTCAATATCATGAATACTATTGTAAAGGCGATCCGGAGAGAGATCGATCCCGCGACTGCGAGAGAACTGGAGGAGAGCCAGTTCCGGTTCCGGTTTTACTCCCCGCCGCGCAGCTGAAAAGGGGGACCATATTCCCGGTCCTGTTCTTATTTTTTCCGCATCGGGAAGCATGCAGGCCGGTGCGAGCCATCTTCATCCTTTAATAGAGTGTATGTGAAATCTCTTCTCCAGCCAGAGGGACAACAGGGGAGATCGTTTGGTATGAGGAAGAGTTCAGGAGAAGCCGACCTGAGGGATTTTATCAGGGTGATGCGGGATGCGGATGAAGTCATCGATGTTACGGAACCGGTAACAGAGGAATACCAGGCCCCGAAGATGGCAGCGGCAACCGACAAGCTGCTGTATTTCCATGATCTTCGTGGAGAGCGGGCGGTCATGAACGTGACTGCCACCAGGAGATCGCTGTCACTTGCCCTGTCGATCCCGGAGAGCGAAACCGTGCAGAAGCTCTCTCTTGCATCATATAACGGGGAGGTAATCGACGACGGCACGCTCTCCTTTTCAGAAGTTGATCTTCGGCGCATCCCGGTGATGCACCATTTCCCCCTCGATGCAGGGAGGTACATCACATCGGGGATAGTCTTCTCCTCGTATGACGGGGTTACCAATGCCTCAATCCACCGGATGCTTGTCCATGACGAGAAGAGTGTGGTCGCACGCCTGGTGGAGGGGAGGCATACCTATGCCCTTCACCAGAAGGCACTGGAAGCAGGAGAGCGTCTCCCGGTCGCCGTGGTGATTGGGGTGCACCCGGCAGTCACGTTTGCCAGTTGCACACGGGTCCCGAAAGGAAAGGAACTTATCTATGCCGCGGAACTCCTCGGAGGAGAGATCAGGGTCCGGAGTTGCAGAAACGGCGTGGAGGTCCCGGATGCCGAGATCGTCCTCGAAGGATACATCGGGACGGGAGTGACCGACGAGGGCCCGTTTGTCGATATCACGGGAACCTATGACCGGGTGAGACAGCAGCCCGTCATCGAATTCACCGGGATGCACCTGAAGAAGGATTTCATCTACCACGGCATCCTGCCTGGAGGCAACGAGCACAAGGTGCTCATGGGCGCCCCGTACGAGCCCTCCATATTCCGGGCGGTTGCAGTGGTGACGGAAGTCAAAAACGTCGTTCTCACCAATGGCGGATGCGGCTATCTCCACGCGGTTCTCCAGGTCCGGAAACATACCCAGGGTGACGCCAAAAATGCGATAATGGCCGCGTTCGCCACCCACACGTCATTGAAACACGTTGTGGTGGTCGACGAGGATATCGATCCTGCAGACCTCCGGGACGTGGAGTACGCCATAGCGACGAGGGTGCGGGGCGATCAGGACATCATGATCATCACCGGTGCACGGGGTTCGTCGCTTGACCCGTGCCGCCTGGAGGACGGGACCAATGTCAAGGTGGGAGTGGACGCGACGATGGTCCTCGGCAGGGAAGACGAATTTATCCGGGCCGGGTGGTGAGTGCCGGTGTACCTCGACCGGGATGAAGAGAAGATACTGGATGGAGAGTCCGGCACAACAAAGCAGAAGATGATGGAGATCCTCGTCGCACTGGGGAAGGTATTCGGTGCTGCGAGGATGGTTGCGATCAAGAGCGCCCAGGTGAGCGGGGCGTCATACAAAACGATCGGAGAGTACGGACTTGAATGGCTCAACTCACTTGACGCCAGGGTTGTCGTACCGGCGGTCTTAAACCCGATCGGCATGGACCGGGACCGGTGGCGGGAGATGGAGATACGTCCCGAATTTGCCCGCAAGCAGGAGGAGGTCGTCAGGGCGTACGAGAGGCTTGGTGTTTCGATGGAATGCACCTGCACGCCCTATTATATCACGGAGACACAGTACGGGGACCACCTTGCATGGTCCGAGTCTTCCGCGGTGGCATACGCAAACTCGGTCATCGGCGCCCGGACGAACAGGGAGGGTGGCCCGAGCGCGCTTGCAGCCGCGATCGTGGGCAAGACCCCTGAGTACGGTCTCCACCTTTCAAAAGAGCGGAGACCGGCGGTGGTCATCGATGTGGAAGGTGTACCCGACGACCACGAGATAGCGACATACGGGGCTCTCGGGTTCCATGCGGGATCAGCGGTCGGAAACCGGATCCCGATCTTCTCCGGCATCCGCCCTGACGGAGACCAGCTCAAGGCCCTCGGTGCTGCAATGGCCGCATCGGGAGCGGTCGCTCTCTTCCATGTCGCGGGGATCACGCCCGAAGCAAAACGGCTATCCTTCGATCTCGCCGGTCTCGAGAGGATCCATCTCGATTACGGAGAGACGAAAGAGACCTTTTCAGACGGTGCCGTCGATGCCGTGGCGCTCGGGTGCCCGCACTGCTCGCCATTGGAATTACGAGAGATAGCCAAACTCCTGAAGGGAAAGAAGGTAAAAATCCCTCTGTTTATCTTTGCAGCCCGGAACGTGATCCAACGGAGCCGGGAGGTCGTCTCCGAGATCGAACAGAGCGGGGCGCGTGTGTACTCAGATACCTGCATGGTTGTGTCCCCCGCAATGGAGCGGTTCGACGCCGTCATGGTGAACAGCGGGAAGGCGTATGCATATATGCCGAATATGTGCGGAGCCCTCGCCCGGATCGGCACAACCGAGGAGTGCATCGCGGTTGCGACATCCGGGAGCTAGGTGACGGGGGGTGGGTTTGGGCAGGCGACTTACCGATGCGGTACTATTAATTCCCGATTCATCAAAGATCCCTTAGCTATGTTTGCTGATCTGAAGACCGGGGGGATCGACCGTTACAAGCCGGTCGTGCTGGGAGTCTTCCTGGTATTCTCGGTCTTCCTTGAGATCGTCGTGCACCTGGTATTCAGGATCGACGTTGTATACACCCATTTTTTCTACATCCCGATCGTGCTCGGAGCGATATGGTACGGCACGCGTGGAGTAGTGATCGCAATCCTGCTCGCGGCACTTCTCCTCTCCGGTGCATATTATGCGGACGGCATGCTCAGGACAGGACCGATGCTCCGTGCACTGATCTTTCTTGTCGTGGCTCTCGTGATTGGCGTGGTATCTGATATCGCAAAAAGGGAGCAGAAACGGATGATCAACGAGGTTGCGGATGCGGCTCTCCGGTCAGGCATGGAGACCTCCGGGATACGGGGCAACCTCGAGGAGATCAAGTTACGGGTCCTGTCGTCTGCAAATGTCCAAAAGATGAAGGATGAACGGAATGTCCGCGGCCTGGTGCTGGCCCTCAAACACCGTGATCCCGCGGTGGCATACGAGGCCGTGGAAGCACTCGGCGAGATAGGAGACCCTGCTGCCGCCGGGCCACTGACAGAGGCACTTACCGGGGACAAATACAGCGGGTTACGATGGAAAGCAGCGGAAGCGCTCACGCAGATCGGAACTGAGTCTGTGCCCTATCTTATCAACGCACTGGAGAACCCGGATGAAGATGTGCGGTGGAAGGCAGCGATCTCGCTTGGAGAGATCGGAGACAGACGTGCGATCGATCCTCTCATCAACTTGCTCGGAGACGAGGACCGCTTCGTGAGAAGCCGGGCTGCATATGCCCTCGGGATAATGGGCGAGCTGGTTATCCAGCCGCTGGCAGAGGTTTTATCCACTGAAAAGAACCCCGACCTGCGTCTCGGGGCGGTCATGGCACTGGGCCGGATCCAGGCCGATCCTGCGACCCGTCTCCTGATCAGGGCAACGACCGATTCTTCCGGGGATGTCAGGCAGGAGGCGATGACCGCACTTGCGGCAACCGGCAGGGAGGGCCTTCTCGTCCTCCTTGATGCCCTGAAGTTCGCAGAAAAGAGGGAAAAGATCAATATTATCCGGGTACTCGGAGAGATTGGGAGTAAGGACGCAATCGAGCCGCTGATGCAGCTCCTTGAGACTGCGGATGCCGATGCACGGCCCCTGATCATCCAGGCTATCGCAGACCTTGGCGGCCCCGAAATTGCCACACATGACGGGGAGAAGAAGGGTTATTAGACTCCCACTCCTCAAAGACCGGCCCGGCGGGAGGAAATTATATCTGATTCCGGGCTCTACGTCTCCTCTGTGTTCGGTGTATACGATTACTCGTTTCAGTGGGAAGACGAGCGGGTATCCCTCGGGGTGGAGAGACGGGGCGCCCTGCATGTCTATTACCGAAGGTCGCAGTCAGGATCCGTTGAAAAGATTATCAAGGGTGAAAACGGGAATATCATCTTAAATCCCGTGGAACCGCTCAACCTGCCGAAAGAGATAACCAAATACCTGGAGTTTCATTTCAAACCGGTTGTCATACAGTCCGAATCCGAAGTGACGATCTACCTCACATTCCCGATTGAGATTGGGGTATTCCTGCAGGACGGGATAAACTACACCGCGATCGATATATTCAGTTTCAGCCCCCAGAAATATTCCCTGTACGGCACCTCCAACCAGGGGGTTATTACACGGCACGTGGAGACCGATGTCTTTGACAGGATTCCAAAGGTGGATGACCCGCTTGCAACCGGTGTCATGGAACTCACCCTGAAGAATTCCAGCAGGTCCTGGGTCGAGGTGACGCGGGCCGTCTTCGACAATATATCGCTGAATCTGTATTACGATGATTTTGTGGCCATGAAGGGGCAGATGGAGATCTTTTCGAAGTCGGTTGCCGAGACGACCACCGTCGCAAGACCGCTCCTTGAAGGGATGAAGGCCTCCATCAACCTCTTTGTCGCCAGGCAGATCTCTCTTTCAGAGAGACATCAATTCATGATGGAGAACGGGGTGGGTGACTGATATGGGATGGTTAGATACGGTCGTGTATGACAATATCACCTACTACCACCTGGTCTTCTTCGCCGTCGTCATCATCGCTGCATTCGCCATCGCAAAGATCGTCTCGGTTTACCTGAAAAAGACCATGAGCGACCGGGTAGAGAAGTCGGAACTTGACACTCTCATCAAGATAATCCAGGTCGGGATAATCCTTATCGGGGTCTATATCGGGCTTCCCCGTTTTGAATTCGACCTTGCGGACGTGGTCCTTATCGGGGGGACACTCACCATCGTCATCGGGTTTGCCACCCAGAAGGTCGGGTCGAATTTTGCTTCAGGTCTCTTTCTCCTCCTGGAACGACCGATCAAGCCCGGGGATAATGTCCGGATAGGTACCGTGGCAGGGATAGTCCAGGAGATACATGTCCTCTCGACGATCGTCAGGGATTACGAGGGAATTTACGTCAGGATACCAAACGAGAAGGTGTTTACCTCGGATATCACCAACTTCGTGACCAATGTCGCCCGCCGGTTCGAATATTCTGTGGGGATCAGCTACAGCGACGATGCCGGACTTGCCATGGGTGTGATCTACCGGCTGCTCGAACAACACCCCTTCATCCTGAAACATCCGGGGCCGTCCGTCTTCCTCGATGAGCTTGCTGATTCGAGTGTGGTGATCAGGGTCACTATCTGGTGCCCGTCAGAGGTATGGTGGTCGGTGCGGACCGAGATGCTCCGGGAGATAAAGAAGGCGATCGAAGCGGAGGGAATCACAATCCCGTTCCCCCAGCGTGTTATCACATTTGCCAATGCAATACCCGGTGCTGGAAAAGATAAGGAGAGAGTTTCATGAATACACGCGGATCACCGGAAGAGAATACTGTGCAGGGGTACCTGGAAGATATTGAGAAAGGCCCGCGGAAGGTGCGGCACGAGGCGATCCGTGGCCTGGCAGGTATCGGATCTCCTGCAGTACCGTCACTTATCGGTGCGATGAAGGACGAAAGAAATCCTGACGTGTTGTGGTACCTTGCGCTTGCCCTTGCCCGGATCGGGAGCCCGGCAATCGGGCTCCTGTTGAAGGAGATGAAAGAGACACCGTCGGTCCCTTTCAGGAGATATGGTGCCGCGGCGCTCGGGGAGATGGGCGAAGCTGCCGTCGAGCCGATCCTTGACGCAATGAGAGAGGCCGATCCCCAGTTGAGGGGGTTTTTGTCCGGGGCACTCTGTCGTATTGGTGACCCCGCCATACCTGCCCTGAGAGCATGGCTGCAGGACGGAGACGACGTGATGCGCTCCTGCGCAGGTCTGACACTCTGGAAGATGGGTGAGACGGGGATAGGGGCCATGTTAACATCGCTTGATGAAGAGGAATAGCCGATCCGGCCTCCCTTTGAATACTGGAAACGACCCCGTCCCCCACCCGAAACCCAAGTCATAAATCTCCCGGAATAGACTCCACTGGTATGATGGAGATCTCCCCCCGCATGGGGCAGTACCTTTCCGGCCTGCAGCAGCGCCTGGAAGAGGCGATGGAGGTCGCACAGAGTGCCCGGGCCGTGGGAATCGACCCGAGGACCGTGGTGGAGATCCCCGTGGCCGACGACCTGGCGGATCGTGTGGAGGCCCTGCTCGGAATAAAAGGCGTCGCCTCGCGCCTGCGGGAACTGGAATCCGAGATGTCCCGCGAGGAGGTTGCGCTCCGGATCGGCGACGATTTTGTCGCGAGAATGTTTGGGGAAGAGAACCGCGAAGAAGTCCTTGACCATGCAATCCGCACCGCAATGGCCCTCCTCACGGAGGGGGTGGTGGCGGCTCCGACGGAAGGTATCGCAAAGATCGGTATCGGAAAGAATGACGACGGGACCGAGTATCTCCGCATCTTCTACGCGGGACCCATCAGGAGTGCGGGCGGGACTGCGCAGGCACTCTCCGTCCTCGTCGGGGACTACGTGCGGCGGGCCCTGGGTCTCTCCCGCTATATGCCTCGCCAGGACGAAATCGAGCGGTACATCGAAGAGATCAGGCAGTACAACAACATCATGAACCTGCAGTATCTCCCGAGCGAGAGGGAGATCAGGCTCATCGTCACCAACTGCCCGGTCTGCATCGACGGCGAAGGAACGGAGTCGGAAGAGGTCAGCGGGTACCGGAACCTTGAGCGGGTGGAGACGAACGCGGTGAGGGGTGGGATGGCGCTGGTACTTGCAGAGGGTCTCGCACTGAAGGCCCCGAAAGTCCAGAAGAACGTCCGGAAGATGCGGATGGACGGGTGGGACTGGCTCGAAGAGCTCATATCCGGGACATCCCGGCAGGGAGATGATGAAGATGAATCGATCATCCGGCCGAGAGACAAGTATCTCCGTGACCTGATCGGTGGGCGGCCGGTATTCTCCTACCCTATGAGGAAGGGGGGTTTCCGCCTCCGGTACGGGAGGTCGCGGAATACCGGTTTTGCCGCGGCAGGGATACACCCGGCGACCATGCACATACTGGGTGACTTCCTGGCCGTCGGGACCCAGATGAAGACGGAGAGGCCGGGAAAGGCTGCGGGAATCGTTCCCGTGGACTCGATCCAGGGGCCCACCGTCCGTCTGAAGAACGGGGACGTCTTGCGTGTCGACGATGCAGAGGAAGCCCGGAAGATATCGGAGGAGGTCGAGAAGATCCTCGACGTGGGAGAGATCCTGATCAGCTTCGGGGAGTTTTTAGAGAACAACCATGCCCTGATGCCTCCTGTATACTGCGAGGAGTGGTGGCTGCAGGAGGGGGGGACGAGGAGACCGGAGAACGAACTCGAAGCCATCTCGTTCTGCTTTGAAGGGGCGTTTCTGCATCCCGACTTCACCTACCTCTGGGACGACCTGGAGCCGGATCAGATCGTCGAGATCGCTGCATTTGTCGAGAAGCATGGGGAGATCCAGCATGATATCCTCGTCCTTCCGCATGACCCGAAGATCAAGACGATGCTCGAGGAGATCCTCCTCCCGCACAGGGTGAGGGAGGGCCTGGTGTGCATAACCGATTACCTGGTTTTCCTCGCCTGCCTGGGACTTGACATCAGGCTGAAGAGGCGCAGGGAATGGGACACACTCCCCAAAGACTGTGCTCCCCTCGCACTCGTCACCCACCTCTCCGGGTTTCCGATGCGTTCAAGGGCCGGTACCCGGATAGGAGGACGGATGGGACGTCCCGGCAAGTCCAAGCCGAGAAAGATGAACCCGCCTCCACACTCGCTCTTTCCCCTGGGCGAGGCGGGGGGTTCCCGGAGATCGTTCCAGGAAGCGTGCAGTCACACCCCCAGGCCGAACATGGACGGCGGCACCATCACCATCGAGACAGGCAGGCGACGCTGCCCTGCCTGCGGGACGGAGACGCACAGGAATCTCTGCGACTGTGGTGTCCATACCGACCCGGTCTTCTCGTGCCCGCGGTGCAAGAGGGAGACGGCCGAGGTGGAGTGTCCGGCCTGCCACGTCTCCACGGTATGCTCGCAGACCACCACGTTGAACGTCAGGGCAGAATACCTCGCTACCCTGGAGAGCCTGGGCATCCGCGAGAATGCCGTATCGCTGGTAAAAGGAGTAAAGGGCCTGATATCCCGTGAGAAGCCGGTGGAAGATATCAGGAAAGGGGTCCTTCGGGCCAGGAACGACCTCTTCGTCTTCAAGGACGGCACGGTACGCTACGACATGATCGATCTCCCGCTCACCCATTTCCGGCCAAGGGAGGCAGGTGTATCGATCGAGAAACTGAAACAACTCGGGTACGAGGAGGACATCCACGGCCGGCCGCTGACCGGTCCTGACCAGGTGCTCGAGCTCAGGGCGCAGGATATCATGGTCTCACGGACGTGCGCCGACTACATGGTCCAGGTCGCACAGTTCATCGACGAGTTGCTGGTCAAGTGCTACGGCCTCCCGCCATTTTACCATGTCACGGAGAAGGAAGACCTCGTCGGTCACCTGGTGATCGGGCTTGCCCCGCACACGAGCGCAGGGGTGCTCGCACGGCTGGCAGGGTTCACCGAGGCAAACGTCGGGTATGCCCACCCGTTCTTCCATGCGGCCAAGAGGAGGAACTGTTTCCATGGCGACACCGAGATCGAGGTGATGGAGGGAAAGACCTGGAAGAGGCTCCCTATCCGGCAGTTTGTTCTGGAAAACTTCGATCTCGCAAGACCCGGGATCGACAGGATGGGAACGTACTACTCTGACCCGCAGAGACCGGTCATGATCCGCTCTATCGACACCCGGGGGGGGCACCACCTGCGCTCCATCACCTCGGTCTCGATCCACCGTGCGCCTGAGACGCTGATCCGGTTCGAGACGGAACAGGGGCGAGTCCTCGCGGTCACGCCCGACCACGCGATGCTCGTCTGGGATCTCTGCTACCTGAAGAAGATCAGGGCTGTCGAGCTGAAGGTCGGGGACCCGGTGCCGGTCATGATGGGGATGAACGTGCTGACCGATCACATCCGGCACCGGGATATCGTCCCGTGCCCCGATGACCGGGTATACTGCCTCACGGTCGCCGAGGAACATACCCTGCTTGCCAACGATATCTTCTGCGGGCAGTGCGACGGAGACGAGGACTGCATCATGCTGCTGCTGGACGGGCTCATCAACTTCTCGCGATCCTTTCTGCCCGAGACCAGGGGGGGTTCCATGGATGCGCCGCTCGTGCTCACGACCCGGATCGACCCGGCCGAGATAGACAAGGAGAGCCACAATATAGATGTGGGGTCTTCGTATCCTCTCGAACTCTACCTCGAGACGATGAAGTATGCGCATCCGAAGGATGTTGAACACCTCATCGACAGGGTCGAGCACAGGCTCGGAACTCCCGCCCAGCTGGAGGGGTTCGGATTCACCCACGACACCACTGATATCTCTGCCGGCCCCTCCGAATCGACATACACTCAGCTCAAGTCGATGCTTGAAAAGCTCGAAGCCGAGCTGAAACTTGCAGAGATGATACGGGCGGTGGACGAGGACGACGTGGCCGAACGGGTGCTGACGACACACTTCATCCGCGACCTGATGGGTAACTTAAACGCGTTTTCCCGGCAGAAGTTCCGGTGCACCAAGTGCAACACGAGCTACAGGCGCATGCCCCTTGCAGGCAAGTGCAGCCGGTGCGGGGGACATATCATCCCGACGGTACACGAGGGTTCGGTCAAGAAGTATCTCATCATGTCCAAGGACATCTGCGAGCATTACAAGGTATCCGAATACACGAAACAGCGGGTAAAGGTGCTTGATATGGCCATAGAGTCAACGTTTGGCCAGGAGAAGTCCCAGCAGATGGGGCTTGCCGATTTCATGTAAACGACATGGAATCAAGGGAAGCCCGTTCCGGCTCCTGTTCTCCCTGGTTGGCAGTACTGGTATCTTCACCTGCTATGGAGGCAGGTATTCCAAGCCCCGATTGTCATTTACAATACGCTTTGTAAGGCGTATTGCACAGAAATCGCCACACATCGAACAATCTTTGGTCTCTCCTGCCAGATCGCGGGCTCTCTGTTCATCAAGTGCAAGGACGAATTGCCCTTCCCGATCGAAGCACGCCCTCCGCCGGGATATCTCCCGATCGGCAGCGTCCATCCCGTACTTTGCGATATCACCAATGTGTGCCGCGATCCTGAACGCAATGAGACCTTCCTTTACCTGGTCAGGCCCGGGTAGTCCAAGGTGTTCCGAGGGAGTGATGTAGCAGAGGTAGTCGGCACCAGCGGCACTCGCAGCGCTTGCACCTGCACACCCTGCGACGTGATCATAGCCAAGTGCAATATCCGTAGGAAGTGGCCCGGCAACGAAGAGCGGAAATGGAACGGCTTTCTTGTAGGATTTGATGAGAGGAGCGATGCGATCAAAGCGGACGTGTCCACCCGCACCCTCTATGATGACCTGTACTCCCCGATCCCTGGCATACTGTCCCAGGTTGCAGTTCTTCTTCAGTTCTTCCTGCTGGGCCCGGTCCCATCCGTCTTGGATACCTCCGCTCCGTGCCGTATTGCCGAGGGAGAGGACGATATCAAACCGGTGCAATATGTCGAGGATCTCATCGAAGAGCTCGACAAATGGATTCTCGCAATTATTGAGGTGCATATACACGCAGGATATCGACCCCCCTTTCGAGACAATCCCCGATAAGCGATTTTCGCACCGAAGAAGCCCGAGTGTCTTCCTGTCGACACAATGCAGCACCATGGAATTCACTCCGGCCCGGGCCTGTTCATGTATAGTGGATATGATATGTGCACCTGTCATATTCTCCAGTCCGACCAGCGCGGCGGTCTCATAGACCGGCACGGTAGTGATGGGGACCCGGGTTGCACGAAAGATGGATTCACGGATAGCCTTGATATCCCCTCCCATGGAGAGGTCGGTGATGGTGTCTGCACCGAACCTCTCGGCAATCCTTGCCTTCTCGATCTCCTCTTCAGGGGATATCCGGGTGTTTGAAGTCCCGATATTTACGTTTACCTTGGTCCGGAGCCCTCTCCCGATGCCGAGAACATGTTCTCCTCTCTGCATCACCACGATACTGCCGTCGACCACCGACCGACGCAGCCTCTCCGGGTCGATTCCCTCCCGCGCCGCAACCGTGCGGAGAGGTTCCGAAAGCCGTCCCTCCCTTGCCGCTTCCAATATTGTGACCATTCGTTGTCCTGGTATCATATGCGGAAGTGGCGGAAAAACCTGACGGGCAGTAGCCTGTTCACCGCGGAAGAAGCGGGACATCCCTGAAACTCCAGCTGGTGTCTTTCTACCGGGATAACCCTAATCACCATCGCTCACATAATACCTGGAACAGATGTACGATCTCGTCGCACTCCGCTGTGAATTTCCGGTCCTTTCCGGGTGTGTCTACCTTGACTCGGCCTCCACCAGCCAGACGCCTCACTGTGCGGTCGAGGAGATGAACCGCTTCTTCCTTGATTACGCGGCAAACCACGGGCGCGGGGCACATCACCTGGCCCGGAAGGCCACCGCCGAGTATGAACGCTCCCGGGAGATACTCGGGCGTTTTCTCTCGGTTCCCGCCGATCACCTCGTCTTCACGAAGAATACCACCGATTCCATCAATATCGTAGCCCACGGCATCGGGTGGGAGTGCGGCGACGAGGTTGTCACGACCTCCCTTGAGCACCACGCCAACTTCCTTCCCTGGATGGCGCTGAAGGACCGGGGTGTCACCATGAAGGTGATCCCCCACGAGAAGGGCGTTGTCGACCCCGATTCGCTCCAGGAGGCGATGAGCCCCCGTACACGCCTGGTGGCGGTGAACCACATGACAAACGTCCTCGGAACGGTCCAGCCCGTGGAGGAGATGACTGCAATCGCCCATGATGCGGGGGCACTTGTGCTGGTCGACGCCGCCCAGTCGATCGGACATATGCCGTTTGACTGGACTGGTGCCGATTTCCTCGCCATACCCGGCCACAAGGGGCTTCTCGGCCCGCAGGGGACCGGCGCCCTGTACGTTTCCGACTATGGGAACCTCTCGATATCCTGCCATGGCGGCGGGACGGTCGGGAACGTGTACCTGGACTCGTACGAACTGCTGCCCCCGCCTGCCTGCTTCGAGCCGGGAACCCCGAACCTCCCGGGCGTGATTGGCCTTGGACGAGCCGTCGAACTCGTGGAGGAGCTGGGTGTATCAGACATCCACATGCACGAGTCACGTCTTGGCAGGATCATGTGGGACGGGTTAACCGGCATTGACGGGGTCACGGTCTACAGCCCGCCCGGAACCACGGTCATCTCCTTCAATATCGCTGGCCTGTCCCCTGATGCCTGTGCCCGCAGGCTGGATGAGATGGCAGGGATCTGTGTACGGAGCGGAATGCACTGTGCCCAGCCGCTCACGAGCTCCCTCCACCCGGAGGGGACTGTCAGGGCGTCGATCGGGTGCTACACGAGCGATGACGAGATTTCGATCTTCCTGGAAACCGTGGAACGAATCGTAACCGATCTCTGAATCCCGGGCCTGCAAGGCTGAAGGTCTCCTGCTCTCTCTCTGAAGGGAGCCATGCGATATTTTTTCTCCCTGTTGTCCCACTCAATTCTACACGCAAATTATTCCGCACATGAGTGGAATAGTGGCCGGTTTCCAAAGATGGCATATTTAGTCCCGAAAGAGTCCCTGACGGCTGAAGAAGTATCAAGAGGACTCTCGGTGGTCATCAGGGACGGGCTTGCCACCCAGGCGATGGTCACGCTCACGAGCGGGATATTCCTCGTTGCCTTCGCACTGCAGCTCGGGGCGTCCAACACGGTGATCGGGCTCCTTGCCGCGATCCCCCCGCTTGCCGAACTGATCCAGATGCCGGCCATCTCTATCGTGGAAAAGATCCGGAATCGCCGGTTCATCTGTATTGTCGCATCGACTCTCGCGAGGGTCTCCTGGGTTGGAATAGCATTCATCCCGTTCTTTTTCGGGCCTGTGACCGGCGTGTATGCCCTCGTGGCCTACCTCGTCTCCTATGGCTGCTTCTCGGCCGTATCCCACTGCAGCTGGAGTTCCTGGATGCGGGACCTGGTCCCCGAGGAGATCCTCGGGACATTTTTTTCGCGGCGCATGGCGCTTGCCATGGCCCTTGGAATTGTTCTCTCACTGGTATCCGGTTTCCTCATCGATTTCTGGCAAAAGACACTTCCATATCCTGTCATATACGCCTATTCACTCATATTTCTCGGCGGGTTTGCTGCCGGGCTGTTCGATATCCGCTACATGACGCGGATCCCGGAGAAGCTCATGCAACGTTCTCCCCATGTATCCCTGTATCATAATATCAGGGATGCGTTCTCAGATGACAACTTCTCCCGGCTCATCGCATTCATGGCGTCCTGGAACTTTGCCGTCAATCTCGCAGCGCCTTTTTTTACGGTGTACCTGCTCGTCATGCTCAAATACGATCTTTTCATCGTCATCCTGCTTGCGGTCTTAAGCCAGAGCGTGAGCGTCCTCTCGTACCACATGTGGGGGAGTATCGCTGACCGGTACAGCAACAAGTCCGTTCTCCGGGTTGCAGGCCCCCTCTTCATGATCTCCATACTTGGGTGGACATTCACCACCATGCCGGGCAGGCACCTTCTCACCTTCCCCCTCCTTGTCGTCCTCCACGTCCTGATGGGTCTTTCCACCTCCGGGGTGACGCTTGCTGCGGCAAATATCGGGCTCAAGCTCGCTCCCCGCGGAGGGGCAACAGCGTACCTGGCATCGATAAATATTGCCAACTCACTTGCGGCAGGCATTGCACCCATCATCGGCGGTTTGTTTGTCGATTACTTCGCGGCGACAGAGCTCTCGCTGACCCTGAACTGGAAGAGCCCGGCGACCCAGTTCAGTTTCGTCACCTTCGATCTCCAGTACTGGGACTTCTTCTTCATATTTGCGTTCATAATCGGCATATATTCGCTCCACCGCCTGGTGCTGGTGCGCGAGACGGGCGAGGTGGGGGAGAAGGTCGTGGTCCGCGATCTCATCACCCAGGTGAGCAGGGAGATGAGAAATCTCTCCACGGCCGGAGGTCTCCGGTTCATGCTCAGGTTCCCTCTCGTGAATCGTTTCCGGCATGCAGCGAATGGAGGATCAGAGAAGACACCCAGGGAGGGTGGGAGGAGCTGATCCCTGCTGCAGAAGACTGGGGAGGTGATCCTGTCTCACCCAGGTGAGCAGGGAGATGAGAAATCTCTCCACGGCCGGAGGTCTCCGGTTCATGCTCAGGTTCCCTCTCGTGAATCGTTTCCGGCATGCAGCGAATGGAGGATCAGAGAAGACACCCAGGGAGGGTGGGAGGAGAGTTGATACCTGCTGCAGAAGAACGGGGAGGTGATCCCGGTGCAGTCAGTGTGAGGGAAGATATGCCTCCTCGCTATCTTTGTGTGGGGGGGACTGGATCGAATTGTTGCCAATTCAGTACCTGAACCGCCGCCGGGGCGTCCTCACACAACTCGTACCCAATTGCTCGAGTATGACTGTGAATCTGAAGCTGGCCGCAGGTCACCCCGGGTCGAGGGCGGAAAGCCTCGCGGTATTTTTTCCGGCGGGGGTGCATCGCACACGGGGGTGTGAGGGCGGATAGCCCGCACAAAATGTATCACACCAGCTCGCGAAGTGCCAAAAAAAGAGTGTCAGTGATGGACCCCGGCTCTCCCGCGCGCAGCCGGAGGGGAGCCTGCTCACGTATCTTTTGCCTGTCTCCGTTTCCATACCCGGTATACCAGGTAGGCGATTCCTGCAAGGATGATAAAGGGGACCAGGGAGATGACGACGATCACGATTCCCGCGGTGACCGCGAGCAACCCGGCGATCCCGTCGTTGATCACCGATGTGATGGAGAATCCGCCTCCTGTGCCCACGCCCTCGGGTTCGTGCACGGATACCGTGATGGTCGCGTAGTCAACCCGGTTGTCGAGGTACTTGAGCCGGCCGTCGATACGGTCAAGTTCGACCTGGACCCGTTCGATCGCCTGCTGCACCTCGAGGATCTCGGATACGTTCTCTGCCTTCTCCATGATCCGCTGGTACTGGACAAGCTGGCCGGAAAGGGCGTCTCTTCGCGCCTGAAGGTCGATATACTCCTCGGTGACGTCGTCGGCCTGGAGTGACTGCGACTTGACGGCGCCGAGCTTCTTTATCTCCTCGATTACCGGGTCGAACGATGAAGCAGGCACTCTCATGGTCGCGAGACCATACAGCCGGTCACCGCTCCTGGTATTGACAGACATCGAGCCGATATAGCCGCCGTGGGCGGTGGCGATCGACTTGATGGAGTCGAGTGTGCCAGTGACATCCTGCACCTCGAGATCGATCGAGGATGTCTGCACGATCATCTGGTCCGCCGTATCATACCCGACGTTTGCGGTCTTCGAATATGCGGCCGACGGGGCATACCCTCCGTCATATGCCTCCTGGACCGCCACTTCATCTGTCCGGGTGTATGAGGGGGTACTTCCCGAAAACTGTGGAGATATGCACCCGGATAATGCCACCAGGATGGCGGCAAGGATGAAGAGGGACAGGACAACTCTTCGTGTCATACATCACCATGACCCACGAGATGTATTAAAATCTGGCTTAACTTCGAATATTTTCGCAGTGAATTTGTTTATTCTCAGGACCTGTCCGGCGGCGGGTTGGACGCGAGGAGAAGAGTGGAAAAGATCACTCCCCAGGGTATTCCCGGACCCCGGGTGGCACCGCTCGATCCTTTGCCTAGTATTCCACCTCTTCGTCCTCGTCCACGAGCAGCCCGTCATCGCTGTCGTACGGGATCTGTGACCAGACCCGGCCGTCCCGCACCTCGTACCCGTACTTGAGCACGGTCTTTACGGGAGCTGCGACAATGTAGCCTTCGGGTTCATCTCCCGGTTTATACTCGTTTTCGATAACCACAAGGATGGAATGCCCGCCGTCGCGTGTATAGCAGTAATAGGGTGCAAGTTCACCAGGAAGCGGCGCCGGGTAGCTCCTGCCCGGGAGGACCCACCGTTCAAGGCCCGCACGGCGGATTATCTCGTCCCTGTCAATCTTGTCTGCCATCGTAATAGTTGTGTGCCAAATCTTACATAAGCCTGATGCATCATCCAGCAGGGTAACCGGGTTTTCATGGAAGGATTTAGAGAATGCTAATAATTCTTCAGATACCATGTATGGATGCGCGAGGGTAGCCAAGCTGGCCAACGGCGACAGACTCAAGACCACATAAGAATTATGGCGGTAGATCACCCTATCAGTAATGCAACATTGAGTGCGAGTGTAACCAAGAGGCCAAAGGTGACCGACTCAAGATCGGTTCTCGTAGGAGTTCGCAGGTTCGATTCCTGCCACTCGCATCACCTATTTTGATATCTTTCCAATCCCACACCTGTGTATGAAGGACATCTCCAATCCATCAATCGTTTCTCTGCCAATTTTTCATTAACATTATTAGATCTGAAGCATGATCCGCAAGCATGAAATTCCATGGTATGGAACAGGAACGGTACTTTTTCTATCCTATGAGATGTCCAGACTGCGGACAGAATAATCTTGGATCCGCACTCTTCTGTGGGAGCTGTGGTCGATATCTGAAGACTCCTAGAATCATGAATCTTCTAAAAAAAGTGACCGGTTTTGAATCAGTCTCGCCGATGAGAGACTCGAAAGAGCCAGATAGAATCTACGCATGTGAGTTGGAAAGAATGCCATTTGGATTCAAATATGGCGCGATGAACCAAATCGGCAAAGGAGATCTTGCTATCAAGTTTTGCGGTTGTGGAATGTGCAGACAATTAGAAAACGAGCTCATGGTATATTTCGAGGATTTTTTGAGGCTTTATAATCCAGAGACATTGGAAAAATTGAAACGAAATAATTACTAATTGAGGCACAAATCCAGGTTTCGTTCCTATAAATAGCGATAAAGTGTAGACGCCCCGCCAAGTTCGTCTCCACTCCGCTCCGTCCGCTCCTCCTCTGTTTTGGTACGCTAAAGGAGGGGCTTCGCTCCCCACCGCGTGGGCGCCGCCCCGGGGGTTGATTGGTTCCGTATGACAGGGCAGAGTGCTCGCTCCGCTTCGTCTCCGTCCGCTCTCACCGTATGCCAGGTGGACCGGTCGGTCTGCATTTCCCCGGTACCAACCCGTGTCTTTTTCAGGAAAAACCCAACAATTGCCCGTTTTCCTGTCTTCCGCCACCCGAATATTGTATATATCTGTTCTGCAAAATACCCATGAAGAAGGTATGAAGAGAAATAAGCAGGTCAACGCTATCCTTTACGCCATCGAGGAGTATCCGGGGATAGGCCGGACGAAGCTGATGAAGTTTGTCTTCTTCGTCGATCTCATCATCTTCAATCGCCGGGGAGAGACGCTCCTCGAGGATGAATACATCCGTATGCCGTTTGGCCCCGTCCCCCCTGTCGCATATGCCCTTACTTCGTGTTCGAACGAGTACGTCCAGGTCACCAGGAGGTATCCGTCACCTCGTGTGGTTCAGTACCGGTTCAAACCATTACAGCACGCCGACCGCGGCCTGTTTACCGGGGAGGAGAAAGGAATCTTCCGGGAGGTTCTCGAAGTCCTGCGGAAAAACTCTGCGACTGCAGTGAGTGCGCTCTCACACCGATACCGGCTCTGGCGGGAAGTGGGGACCGGCCATCCCATCCCTCTCGATCTCTTCCAGTTATGCGGGGATGACCTTGAAGGGACCGAATCCGGTCCCTTCATGGCAGATGAAGAGGCATCTGATATGGCTATGGAATGCGGCATACAGGAACCAGGACTGCAGAATAGATCGGACATCCTCCTCATGAGCGAGGCATCGCTCGCAAAAGACTGGCTGCGACATGAGGAGGACGAGGCGTGGGCAGACCTGTAAAGGGAGACATTGTCAGCGTACCATTTCCTTTTTCCGACCTTTCCGCGTCAAAAAAAACGGCCCGCCCTCGTCATTGCCGCCCTGAAAGGCGACGATATCATCCTGTGCCAGATTACGAGCAGCTCATATGGTGATCCCTATTCTATTCCTCTTCAATCGGGTGATTTTGTCCATGGGTCATTGCGCAAGGAGAGTTTTATACGGCCGAACAAGATATTCACAGCCGAATATTCCATTATTGCCAAAATTGTAGGTCATCTCTCACCTGAAAAAGTCAGCGAGGTCGTCGCCGCGATCTACGGACTCATGAACCAACCGTAACGCTTCGGTAAGAGAGCGTCATAGATCTCTTTTCGGTGCGGCGTTTGCAGAACGGATCGGTTTTTCTGTATTGGTGCATGCCGGCAGGCCTCCATCCTGCTCACTGCCTCTCCCTCAGGGAGAGGAGGAGCCCGGCTCGCAGGGTGCGGAGAGAGGGGGATACTTGCCTGTCCCCCGGCATGACGAGAGGGCGGGGGGTGAGGGGAACAGGCGACGCATCAGCGGAGCCGGACTGGCCTGAGCGGCCCGAGCGACCGGAAGGGAGCGAGTCAATGAGAGTCAGGCTATTGATTCCAAATAAAAATGAACCTTTTTGTGTGGAGCGGACTTTATTCAGATAAGATATGGATCAGTCCTTCTATCGGTACTGGGCAAAATCTGTTGATGATCCGTCACAGTATCACCTTCTTGCCTACCATTCGCTCGACGTCGCGGCGGTGGGGTATGAATATCTACAGCAGGATACGCTTTTCCAGCAACGTCTGGGTGATGCATTCCATATTCAGGGTTCGAATCCCTCCCCTCGCGTCCATTCAGCCTGTTTTATCTGTGTACATGGCTCAATTATTCTGATGATGGACAGGTTCACAGTTCCGTTGCTCCTCCTCCTGGCCGGGGTCATCGCGATCAGTTCATGTGGGTGTGTCAGCAGCGAGGTGCCACTGTCACCGGATGAGCAGGCAGCAATCATCGCATTTGCAAATCCGGTCACCGACAACCTGATGCAGGGTTTTTCGGAGAATAACTACACGTTGTATTCACGGGATTTCTCCATCGAGATGAGGGAAGGCCTGGATGAGGTGGTGTTCGAAGAGAACAGGGATATGATACTCTCGAAGATCGGGCCCTATGTATCGCGGGGGGACCCGGTTGTGACCGAAAGCGGCGAGTACCTGATCGTGCGGTACCCGGGAGAATTTGTGCAGGAAGAGGATGTGGAGATAAAGGTGGTCTTCCGGAAGGGAGATGATTCGCACCAGGTATACGGGCTCTGGTTCAATTCCCCGAAACTGCGCAGTTGATGACCGTTTCTATCAAAATATCATTATTTTTATCGGGATAGTGCATGCAAAATGAAACCGGCGTAGCTCTTGTTAAAAGAGCCTCGCACGTATCCCGGAGTTCTGGGATGGCCGCGGATATCGCTCCTTCGTTGAGCGGGGACCAGGAATAAGGATGTGGATTACCTCCATCGCGAACGGCATTACACCTGGTTTGCACGTGACATCTCCTCTCCCGAGGAGGTCGATCCCGATAAGGCCGACGGATCGATGAACACCGGCATCCTCGAGCCGACGGTCCCAGAGAAGGAGCCGCGGCCCGGGAAGAGGCCAGGAAAGATCGAGATACATTTTTCCCTGACCCGGGTGGAGTGCCCCCGGGCTTATTTCTGGTATTCTTGATAATGAAATACGTCCAAAGTGATCCCTACATGAACGGCCGTGCACGGTATGGGGGAATGCGATGAGTGGCAGGAGGTATGTCCACGGGTATTCGAAGCGCGAAGCGGAAAGGCTCGCCGACCAGGCCCAGACCCTGACGGAACTGCTCCACCATGACACGCGGTACCCGGATGGATCACACGTCCTTGAAGCCGGCTGCGGCATCGGTGCCCAGACGGTCATCCTGGCCCGGAACAGCCCGGGAGCCCACATCACGTCGATGGACATATCCCCGGAATCGCTTGAACTGGCCGAAGAACGCGTCTTGAAAGAGGGGTATTCGAACGTCTGCTTCGAGACCGGCGATCTATTCAATCCGGGGTTCGATCCCGGGAGCTTCGATCATATCTTTCTCTGTTTCGTGCTCGAACACCTGTGCGATCCATGCCGTGCGCTCGAGTCTCTCCGGCCACTCCTTAGGGACGGTGGGACGATCACGGTCATCGAGGGCGACCACGGCTCGACATACTTCCACCCGGACAGCGGGGATGCCCGCCGGGCCATCGGCTGCCTCGTCGAACTCCAGCGGGAGATGGGCGGAAATGCGCTGGTCGGCCGGGAGCTCTACCCGCTTCTCACCGGCGCCGGGTTCCGCGATGTCAGTGTCTCGCCGCGGATGGTATACGTGGACGCGTCCAGGCCCCGTCTTGTCGAGGGATTCACGAGACTGACGTTTACCGCGATGGTCGAGGGCGTGGAAGAGGATGTTTTGAGCCGCGGCATGATGACCCGCGAGGACTGGGAGCAGGGGATACGTGACCTGTACCGGACCTGCGAGCCCGACGGATCCTTCTGCTACACGTTCTTCAAGGGAACGGGAGTGAAGTAATCCGGCAGGAGGTCTCCCGGGTGTTCATATCTGTCATACTCGCTCACCCGCATCCGGGAAGTTTCAACCATGCCGTAGCAGAGACCGTCGTTGCCGCTCTCACGGAATTCGGGCACACTGTTGCATTCCACGATCTGTACGCGGAAAAATTTGATCCCCTGTTGCCGTATCCCGAGATAGACCGCGATGCACGGCTCCCATCGTTCGTTGCCGAACACTGCAGGGAAATTGCAGCAGCAGACGGGCTCGTGATTGTCCACCCAAACTGGTGGGGGATGCCTCCTGCGGTCATGAAGGGGTGGATCGATCGAGTATTGCGGCCGGGCGTTGCATACCGGTTCCGGGAAGGAGATGCGGGAGAAGGTGTGCCGGAAGGACTGCTAAAGGCAAAAGCCGCGCTTGTCCTCAACACATCCAACACACCAGAGCAGAGAGAACTCGATGTATTCGGCGATCCCCTCGAACGGCTCTGGAAGGACTGCGTCTGCATGTTCTGCGGGATCCCGGTCTTTCGTCGCCGCATGTTCGGAGTTGTTGTCACAAGCACCCTGGAGCAGCGCCAGTCATGGCTGGACGAGGCGTTTTCGCTGACACGCGAAGTATTCCCGCCTGGTTCCGCCTGACATTCCCGCAATTGTTTTCTCTCTATTCCCCGAATGAATCATGTGAGGAAGAAGAATGGATCTCTCCGAATGCGCAAAGTTTGCGAATGAGAACCCGGTGACGTATATCGCGACCATGGACGGGGACCAGCCCCGTGTCAGGGCGTTTGCGATGTGGTTTGCCGACGAGTCCGGTTTCTACTACCATACCGGCACCCAAAAGAAGGTCTGGAGCCAGCTTTCGAAGAACCCGAAGGTCGAGCTCTGTTTCTCCTCTCCCGCCGAGGGTGATGGAAGGATGATGCGGGTCTGCGGCCAGGTCGAGTTCCTCGACGATTTGGCCCTGAAGAAGCGGCTCGTGCAGGAACGGCCGTGGCTCCTTCAGATCGGGGTATCGGGAGCGGACGATCCGAAGCTCTCGGTCTTCCGCGTTGCCCACGGCGAGGCGTATTTCTGGACGATGGAATACAACATGCGCGAGGACGGCGCACCACGGGTCAGGTTCTAGAATTTTCTGGTGCTCCTGCGTACATCTCATTTTTTAATGATAGGAAGGAGGGCAAGTACCTTTTTTAGTTATGGGATTTATCTGAAGATTTGTTAAAATTCCATCTCGTATGGAATGTGAATTCCCTCGTTTGAACATGACACGAAAATGTCCAGTTTGGGAATGAAAGGAAGAAATTTATGCAACAGGGAAAGATTTGGCACGATAGAATTCAAAGAGATCCTTACACGAGGAGAGCGCCTTTTCATCCTTGCTGCAAATTTCATTGATTGAATCAAAGGTGTTATTCGAAAACGGAAGCTGAAGAGACATGTACTTGTCCGTCGCAATGAAAGAAAATTGTGTATCGTCATCAAGGACCGATAAATGAATGCCCTTAAAATCGAGCCATTCACGAAGTACATCCAAGTAATCTTCCTGTATGATCTCAAACACTGGACGTGTAAAAATAAGAGATATTTTTGATCCTCCTTTAGCGATATCCTGAAATACTGACAGGTAAAGTGGATGCATTGTATGCACGAGGCCGTATATTACTTTCGCCCTGGAAATGTTTGACAAAAACATCTCTTTCATCTGGTAGATCCTTTCTATAGGAACGCTGTCCAGTTCAACATGACCGAGGTCGCCAATCCTCATGAGAAACTCATCGGGAATAGTATCAATATTGTGTTCCTGCCAGAATTTCCACTGCGCTTCAAAGACTTCGATTGTTGCAACAAGATACTTTAAATGTTCCGTGATCACTCTTCCTATCGTGGTGAGTTGATAGATCCCATTTTCACGAACCACTAAGTTCCTCCCTTCGAGAATTCGTATTTGGGGGATAATTGCCGCCGAAGGAAACTGAAACACCTGCCTGATCTCTTCCCATGATTTAGGTCCATCGTAAAGAAATGTAAGCAGATTCTTCCTTTTATCTGATAAAGTAACGATATTGAAGAGATCCATATTTTCCTCCGATTGAATATTGACTTAAATATTATATAATGGCAATGAAAATCTGATAAAATGGATGTATCCACCAGGTTCATTAATTTAACAACCTCTATATGAAGTTGAATCCGGATGGAAGATGAGTGGGCTTTTACGGTTTCATTCTATCCGACTAATGGATGTACATAATGCCACTTTTACCGTAACAGATCAGTAAAAAGGAGACTATACTCTCCCGGGCCTCGTGCATTGCCTGGAACCCTGGCTCTCTGCAAACGGCCCCGAAAAGGAGATGCAGGAGTTTTATCCATGCATATTAGATATTAATCTCCGTTCCGGAAAAATACGCAGAAATTGTTTGATCAGCCTTACCCTGCATATTTTTTGTAAGCATTGCAATTTTCGAGATATCTGCGTCAGATACTTCGTTCCTGTACGTGTATCCAGAATGATCGGCTCCCTGTAGATTCACCATTGTAACAGGTGCGGAATGCACCCTTTCCAGAGAACTGAAATGGATGATATTTTTCTTATCATTTTCTTCGAATAGTGTATACGTGTCAGCAACCGACAACGATCCGGTTGGAAATCGAGTGTTCACAATACTATCAGTATGCGAAAATGTGTCAATTCCCTGGAAAATGTTCGTGCTGAATCCTGGATTATCTTCAATTAAGTCCGGGATATCCAAATCATTCGGATTATCCTGATCGGGAGTGACTTCTCTGTATCCGGTCCCGCCAGGGTATATCTCGTAATATTTTTTGGTATTGTCATTTGATAGTTCGAGTATAAATCCTCTTTCGATCTGTTCTGCATAATTCTCATCATTTCTTATATGATCAAGGATTTCAACGCTCATATCGAGGTTTCCACTCGTCCCGGGATAGCCTATTCCCACGAGTGAAAGCCTTCCTTGATCTGTCAGAGCAAGGGCATTTGCAAAAGAATCGTCGTTAATGAGCGTGTTGGTTGAAATGTCGTTGCAAAATGCTCCAACGGGAATTACCAGTATTGCCAATCCTATGAGGAGGATAAAAATGAGGTTTTGGGTGTGTACATTATCGTTCATTTTAATCACGACACGTAAATATAACCACTATAATCGTCATAATGGTAGTCAGGCTCTCCACCCTGATGACATCCCCAAGTCATATAATATCGGTTTCCGGTGACTGAAACGGTCGTTTGAGCATCGACATATGTTGCCTGGTATCCTGTCTCTGTTGCTTGCACGGTCATTCCAGTTGAGTACCAATTGACCAAATCCGGACTATAGATGAGAAGGGCATTTACTCCCATGTGAAGCATATAAGTCGGTGGTGTTGTCCATGTTTTCGATCGAAATGTTACATATTGCCCAATATTTGAAATGTATGATTGATGATCTATTGTCGGATCTAGAAGCATTTCATTGATTTCAGTGGCAAGTCTATTCCGATCCGTGATATTCAACGGACTCTCCGGACTGATTTTGCTCAAATCAATATCCACTTTCACTCCTGGTGGGAGAGCATTACAGAATGCATTGACGTCAGATCCATTTTCGAATGCACTACTGGTCGGAATTATCGCAAGCAGGCTTATCATCAATATAAGCACTACAAATTTTTTTATATTCATCGTATCACCTCTTTTTTCGTGCCATATCTTTTATACTGGTTTTTATTATATATTTTAATTCATTGAATTAATTATATTGTTATTACAATGTTTCAACGGCATTTGAATGAAGGGTCTTTTCACTGTTCGTTGAGCCGGTCCTAAAAATGGGCGGTCCCGGTGGGTATTCAGGCTGCAACCTCCGTTTTGCCTGTAAAGAGAGCCGTCCTTCAATTTCTATAAAGAGGAGATATTTTATCATGAACGAGGACGGCGCACCACGGGTCAGGTTCTAGAATTCCCGGTGCTCCTGCGTACATCTTATTTTTTTCCTGCAGGCCCCCCCTCTCACACTTTCACACCACACCCGGCCGGGCCTGTTCTGGTCGAGAGGTACAGACTCCCACGCGATGGATGAGGACTCCCATATACGGTGCCCGGCGTGCGGATCCGCCATGACCAGGCGGCTGAGTGCTCACCTGTGGGAATGCCGGTACCATCTCTGCCGGGTCGTCTTCCCGGTCGGACGCATCCGGGAAAAGTCACAGGCGATGCTCGTTGCCGAAGAAGAGGCTCCGTACAATTCCGATTGCGAATCTGGTTAAACCGAAATCTCTATCGTGTGCATGTTGCAATGCATGTTTGTTCTGCACGAGTCTCTCCAGGCCGTCCGGTGCACCATGGGAAGGCGATCCCATACGGACCCTGGGACTCGTATGTATCGCAGAACCCTCCGTTGCGGGTATTGCAGCTCGCGCCACCTTGAATGCCTGGTCACCCGTGCAGCCGACCGTTTTTTGCCCGGGTGACAGAGGCACTGCGATCCTGTTCCTCCCCGCCCTGTCACTTCTTCTTCGCATCTTCACACACACTTATGGGTATAAAGATGAAAGATCTGACCGCATGTTCAAAGCGCTTGATGTGGATAACTGGGTCATAAAACGGCGTTCCAGCCTTGATGAAGCGAAAGAGTCCGTTGCAGGAATCATCAGGACTGTGAGGGAAGGGGGCGACTCCGCCCTTCTTGCCATGGCACGGAAGTACGAGCCCGATTGCGAATCCATACGGGTCTCCCGCGAGGAGGTCGATTCTGCGTACGAGGATGTCGAGGACCGCCTCGTCGAGAGCCTTATCGAAGCGGATTGCCGGATCACCCGGTTCCACGAGCTCCAGAAGGAACGGGACCTCTGGCTCGAGGAGGTCGAGCCCGGGATCATCCTTGGTGTGAAGACGACCCCGCTCGACCGGGTGGGCCTCTATGTCCCCGGACGGAGGGCGGCATACCCCTCAACGGCACTCATGAACGCGGTCCCTGCCCGGGTCGCCGGGGTTCCCGGTATGTGCGCCTGCACTCCGCCCCCCGTCCTGCCCCTGACACTCGTCGCCCTGGATATCGCGGGAGTGGAGGAGATCTATAGGATAGGCGGTGCGCAGGCGGTCGCGGCGATGGCGCTCGGCACAGAGACGATAAAACCGGTCCAGAAGATCGTCGGGCCCGGAAACGTGTATGTCACGGCCGCGAAGATGATGCTTCGCGAACACGCGGAGATCGACTTTCCTGCCGGGCCGAGCGAGATCGGGATCATCGCCGACAGCTCGGCGAACCCGACCTTCATCGCGATCGACATCCTCGCCCAGGCAGAGCACGACCCTGACGCGGCCTGTGTCCTGGTCACCACCGACGAATCACTGGCAGAGAAGGTGGGCCGCGAGGTCGAACGGCTTACCCGTGAGGCGCCGAGGAAGGATATCATAGAAAAGGCGCTCCTCCAGTCCGGCTACCTCGTCGTGCCCGACCTCGACTCTGCGGTCACCGCCATGGACCAGATTGCGCCCGAGCACCTCTCGATCCAGGTCGAGGACTCCCTGACCATTCTCAACGCGGTGAAACACGCCGGCTCCATCTTTGTGGGTCCGTATGCGCCGGTGGCCTGCGGGGACTATGCGTCGGGCACAAACCACGTCCTCCCGACTGCCGGCTACGCAAAGACCTACTCGGGCTTGAACGTCGGGCACTTCTGCAAGAGTTCCACGGTCCAGATAATCGACAGGAGAGGGCTCGAGTCGATCGGGGACGTCATCGAGAATATCGCTGATGCCGAGGGGCTCCACGCCCACGCCGAATCGGTCCGGATCCGCCGGGCCGCGAGATAACTTTTTTTCTCCCGGTCCCGACTCACTCTCTCTCATGAGACTCGTTTCGTTCTGCCTGATCGTGTGCATGCTTCTCCTCGCAGCCGGCTGCCTGCAGGGGGCGTCTCCACCGGAGCCTCACCAGGAGGAGATGCTCGTTCTCCTTTCTACGATGCAGGACGCAGTCGCAGGGGCGATTATGCGGGTGGACGTGGCGACGAAGGACGCTGCGAGGCAGTTTGGGAGATCCGGAGATACGGCAGGTGCTGTTCTCGAGGAGCTCGCGGCATCTGACCCGTCAGTGGTATATACATATAGCTTTGACAGGAACGGGACCATTCTCGCAGTTGTTCCCCGTCAATTCGATGATCTTGTCGGCGAAAGTACAGGAGACCTGACCGGTCATGAGGGCTTCTTCGATCACCCGCTCATGAGCGACCTCTTTCTCCTGCCCGGCGCCGGGTACGTGGCCGTGATCGAGTACCCGGCATTTTCGAAAGGCGGGGTGATTATCGGTGGGGTCGGAGCCGCATTCTCCCCCGAAAGACTGGTTGCACCGTGCGCTGAATCTGTCCTCGCCGGTACACCATATTCTGCGATGGCTGCACAGGCCGGCGGGAGGATCCTCTACGACCCTGACCCTGAAGAGGTCGGAAAGGAGACATTTGACGAGATACTTTACGCCGAATTCCCGGAGATCCTGGATTTTGCCCGCCAGTACGCGGAAAAGGGATCGGGGTATGCGACCTACTCGTTCTATGATACGGGCTTTGGGCGGGTTGTCAGCAAGGAGGCCTTCTGGACAACGGTCGGCGCACATGGACCGGAGTGGCGGTTGATCGTCATCAACGAGATCTGAATGGCCACTCTTTTGTCTCTGCCCCGAATATCGAATCCACATGGACCGGATTGCGCAGATGGTGGTCACTCTTCAGTCTCTACCCCGAATATCGTGTCCACGCCAAGGAGCGTGTTGATCCAGGCGATATCGTCGACGCACTGGATGGCAATGAGCACGATCAGGGTGATCGGGACGGCAAAGACCATGCCGGCGATACCGAGGACCCACCCCCAGAATATGACGGATATGATCACCAGGAGCGCGGGGATCTCGAACTTCCGGGAGGCAAAATACGAGAATACCGGGTTTTCGACGATAAGGTTGAGGATGCACACAAGTGCGATCACTGCGGCAGCACCCCACAGCCCGAACTGGAGCCAGGCAAAGAAGATGGCTGGCAACGCGGCGAGTATCAGGCCGATGTAGGGGATGTACGCGAGAATAAAGGTCAGGATACCCCACAGCAGGGCGGCATGCACGCCCATGATCCAGAGTACGCCACCGAAGAGGGCGCCGTGGACCAGGTTCGCCTGTGTCCGCACGATGACAAACTCGATCATGTACCGGCTCATCCGGGAGACGTGGACGAACTTCTCCTTCCTGCTGCCCAGCAGCGCCTTCCCCCGCTCTATGATCTGCGGAGCCTCGAGGAGCATGAAGAACGTGGTCACCGCGATGAAGAAGATATAGAGCAGCATGTCACCGATCCCCATCAGCGAGGAGAGGGCCATCTGTGTCACGGTCTGGAGATTGATGGACGAGGCGGAGACCAGGTCTCCGGAGAGACCGTACCTGGAGAGGATACCGGTGATCTCGGCTATCCTCTGGTTCAGTTCCGCCTGGTAGAAGGGAAGATCGGCCACGAGCGTGCTGAACGAGAATATGGTCAGGGCTGCGAGTACGAGGATGAAGACGAGTGCAAGCCCGGTGATGAGGGAGACTGATACGATATCGGGGATGCCCCTCTTTTTGAGACGCACCAGGGTGGGAAGGGCAAGCATCGTGAGGATGAGCGATATCACGAGGATGTTGATCATGTACGCGGTCATCTTCATCCCGATGACGGCGATGAACAGGAACGCGATGATGGCGATATAGCGGTATACGACCGAGCCTTCTTCCGGGAGAAACATCACCTTCATTTTGTCGATGAAGCTTGACAAAGGTTTCCCTATAATCCCTTTTGCCATCCTGGTTGGATAATGTGCTCGATCTGAAAATAAATCGGGTGTGAAATGATTTTGGGATACTACACGGGTCAAAGATCGCTTTTCCGGGTGCGGGTAACGAAATCGATAATTCCTGCAGATAGTATTTTGGGGTCTTCCCCAGCTATCTCTTCATGAAAAAGGATCCACTCTCTCACTTAAAAAGCCTGATCGAAAAATATACCACGATATCGTTCATTCCCGATATCGAACATTACCGGAGGATAGAGGGGAACAAACCCGGACGGTGTATATTCAGGGGGTGCACGGAACCGATTGCCTGGGAGGATGCCCGGGGAGAGAATTTCTTATGCGAGGGTCATTACCAGACCATGAAGCAGTGGATAGAGGATGCCAGGACGGGACTGATATCGGGCCAGGGATCCGCACTCTTCGGAGATGGCGATTGAGTATCCCGGAAAATCCATGATACTATGGAAATTCTGTGAAATGTAAGATAAAGTCATTACCTAAAAGAGCACATATGGATTCCGATAACCTATGTCTGAAGAAACTGTCTCTGCACCTGCCACACCGTTGATCGGCAGGTCTCCGGGCTGGCTGAGGGCCCTCGAGGTCGTTGTCGGCCTTATCCTCATCTTCACCGCGTTCTATGTCTGGGTCTGCCCCGGCATCGCGGAACTCACCATCATCTTCATCTTCGGGATAGTGCTGGTGATCCTCGGGATATCCCGGTTCATTACCGGTTTTGCGGCAAAGAACCTGACGACCGGCATCCGGATCCTCCTGATCATCGTCGGTATCCTGGCAGTGCTCATAGGATTCTATGCGCTCGCGTATCCGCTGGTCGGTGCCGTCACCATGGCGTTCTTCTTCGCCTTCTCGCTCCTCTTCCTGGGTTTTGACCGGCTGGCGCTTGCGGGCACTGCAAAAGAAGATGGATCCTGGATGAAATACCTGGCGATCATCGTCGGGATATTCGCAATCATCGTATCCTTTGCGATCCTCCTGTACCCGGGATTCGGGATAGCGTTCATCTTCATCCTCATCTCCCTGCAGCTCTTCCTGCTCGGGATAGAACTGCTCGCCGCCGGGATCACCGGAATGAGCCTTATCAGGCTCTAATCTTTTTTGGAAATGGCTGTGCCACCTGTCAATAGTGCTTGCTATTCTCTTGAGAGAGAATTCCCCGGGTTATTTGCCGGGCCATCTCCAGCGTGAATGAGACCGTGGATTTTGGTCATGGAGTATTTTGGTAATAGATTCACCATGCAGATGCGGACCCGTGCAGTGATTCCTGCAGCGTCAAGAAGAATTTTCCTCAGGTTGGAGACATTATACCTGAAGCGGATGGTTTTGATAAGAATCATTAGTCATAGTATAACCCTGTTGGATCTGTTGAGGGGAACGTGTCTCCTGCGAGGTGAAGGCCAGTCACCACAATGCAGTGGCAACCTGGCAATCTGTTGAGAGGAACGAGTCTCCTGCGAGGTGAAGGCCAGTCCCCACAATGCAGTGGCAACCAGGTAATCTGTTGAGAGGAACGAGTCTCGTGTGAGGTGAAGGCCAGTCCCCACAATGCAGTGGCAACCTGGCAATCCGTTGAGAGGAACGTGTTTCATGAAGCTTTTAGGTTTGGGTACCCGGATTGGCAGACAAGCCCCCGGCGGATCTGTCGGAGAGGGACCGGTACCCCCCCTCCCGATCTTCTCTCCCGATGCTTCAGTTCCGTATCAGTTCCAGCGACGTCCTGGCAGTCTTTCGTAACCTGCAGTCGGGGTCACTGGCAGCACGGGCGAGAACCCGCTCCGCTTCCCGGTACTTCATGGTCCCGAGGGCGGACGCAGCAGCATTCCTTATGACGCCATCTTCGCACGAGAGGGCTTTCATCATCACCGGCCCCGTGCTTTCATGACGATTTGCCCTGATACCGGCAGCGGCCGCCTCCCTCACGTACCATTTCTCCCGGGTGAGAATATCCAGGAGTTCCTGCAGCTGGCCGGGATCTGAGATTCGGCTTATCCTGTCCACGGCATCCTGGCGGACGGTCCAGTCGTCATCTTTCAGGTCCCGCAACAACCGGACGACCGGGTCCGCTGGTCTTGGACTCATCACATTACAACGGATATAGGAAATATATATAAACTTGGGATGGAACATTCTTTCCTATCAATTCACCGCCGGGGTGCCTGTCATTACCCGCGGTTCCCGGACAGGGCTCTCCCCGATCCCGCCCGAATCAGGATAATTCTTTAAGCTCGTACGCCGAAAATTTTCAACTGCATCTATACATGCCGACCAGAGGCAGCAAGGAGATGGTGCACTGACCAACAAGAAGCCAGTTTCGGGTGGACAGGGTGAAGAGATCATCAGGGTACGCCTTCCCAACAAGCGGAACCGCGAGATCTTCGCCCAGGCCCAGCTCATGATGGGGGCCAACCATATCCGGGTGAAATGTTTCGACGGGGTTACCCGTATGGGCCGGATAAAGGGAACGATCAAGAAGAGAGTCTGGATCAGGGAAGGGGATATCCTCATCGTGATCCCCTGGAGCTTCCAGGACGACAAGTGTGATATCATCTACCGGTATACCGGTCCCCAGGTGGAGTGGCTGCGGAAAAACGGGTATTTGTAAATTTTTTTAGAGAGAGAATACCGTCACTTTATACGTTTTTATTATTAGTTTGTCGACGTCGGGTATTGACACGGAAGATGTCGTCGTTGACGCGAATTTATTGAAGTAATTTTCCCATGCTTTTGGATAACCACTTGGAATTGAATAATCAATTGTGACATCTCCGGAAGGAATAACTTCTTGAGGAGGATAAAGCTGCGAAATATTCATACTCACGGTTCCAATCCCTGTTTGTGCTAAATTCGAATCAGAATTTATCTGGATCAAGGTGATGACGAGTGTCCCCGTGTCATCATCAAGGAACCAGCGGGGCTCGGAGAGCATAACGGAACCTCCCTGTGTAGAACCATCAAGCTGCCATTTGACGACCGCTCCATTCTGGAGTCCTATTCTTACCGGTTCTGAATCGGAGATAAATACTAATTGACCGGGTTTGAATTTTTTATCGGGGGTTGGAATGTACTGGGTTGAACCAACATGAATATCGAAATATTTATCGTCTGACGGATTCTCCACCATCAGAGTCCCACCACTCACCTGCAATGACGTCTCCTGGTATGGGACGTTCTTGTAGGTGAGACTGTTTACATCGCTCTGGAGGACTATCATGTTCTTCTGCATGTTTCTTATATTCGCCTCCGCCTGCTGGCTCAGGAGCACGGGATAGCCGTACAGGGTCACGAGCCCGATACCGGTGATGACGATTCCGAATATGATGATGAAGCCGACAGTTTCAGAAACCCCCTTTTCATTCCTGATAAAATCAATAAATTTCATTGTTTCACCTTCATAGGTTAAATCCCAAAGATTCAAACTGAATAATATTCATCCCATGCCCGCTTGTCGAGCCTGCGACACCGAGTGTGGTCCCGATTCCTGCAAGGGATACCTTCCGCTCTATATCCTCCCTGTAGACCACGATCTGATCACCGGTCGGTCCGGATTGGACGGTGACAAAATATTCCCGCCCGACGACATCATCCGGGATATCGAATTTTGTCGTAACATTACCCTGGTTCGGAACAACAGGTGCGATGACGTAGAGATCGACAATGCGTGTACTGATACCGTTTCCGATGTCGATGAACGCATACTCTGAAAGCTGATCGACGGGGCGATCGATAACGACAGAGGTAAGTGCGAGGGTGGTTATGATCATGAGGAGCATCAGTATCCCGGATATGATGATATACTCTATCATGTTGGAAACCGCTTCCTCACGTTCATTCCGTCGGTTCATCAGAAATACTCCGCATATACTTCGTTATATTCAGTGATGCCATTGTTGTAATGTATATTAATTACAGGTACCTCCCCCGTTAGATCCGGTTGGTACCATATGACTGAACTTTTTCGTTCAAGCGAGAGGTTGACAATGTCATACTGGTATTCCGACGTCTCAATCTTGTCCCACCGCATCTCCATGAGCTCGGATCTCAGGTCCTGGATGTCGGTTTTTGGGAATTCAAGCACGCTCTCTGACGTTGTCTTTCCAACGATCGCGGATTCGGCAACGACCAGTGCAAGCAAGAAGATTGCAATGCTCACGATGAATCCCATCATCACGATCCACTGTCCCGAGTCGTTCAGTCGCGCCATAACAACACCTCAACAAGGACTACTTTATCTAGTGAATCGACATATGCCCACTGCGTAACCTTGACAGCGTTTTCACGGTAATAGTCTTCTGGGACGAGTACTTCCGACTTGATATCGTTACCATCCCAATAATAGTAGGTCACATTATATTTCAGCGTGTCAAATGTTCCATCTGTTCTCTGGTTGACTAGTGTATAATACGTTTGATTAAAACCAGTGGCATTATAAGAGGAGATGAATTCCGCCAAATAGCTCTGCATTCCATTCTCCCGGGGGGTATCCATCACCACCAGTGCATCGTGCCCAAGTTGTTCGAGCTGCATCTGGGCGACATGTTTTTCCTGTGGAGTGAATATCGAGGCCGACGATATGACAAGGTACGCGGTGATCACCATCATGATTGCTGCTGCAACGCCTTCTATGGTGTACAGTTGTCCGGAATCGTTCACCAGACCTTCACCTCCAGTACTGCCGGAACAAGGGGAGGATTCTGTGCGTAATCCTCCAATTGGATGGGGGTTCCATCTCCAACGATCTTGGTAAATGTCAAACGAAGTTCAACAACATCCATATCGGTGATTCCTTCCAGATCAAAATAACCCCTCTCGAAGAGAATTGTTGTGTTATTTGTAAGGAATGTCCAATCAGGATCACCGATATCCCTGTGGCAGAGGACAGTTGGAAAATCTGGAAAAATATTCATGAGAACCGGGCCTGGATATTCGAACATCTGCATTGAAGTAAGATCAGTATCTGGAATTGTGAAATTCTGCAGGTTGATACTCATATTTTCATGAAGCGGGTCTCTCAGATACGCGGGATTGAGTTTTGTGGCATCGGTCAGATTGTAGAGCTTTTCCATATCAATGAAAACTTTGAGAACTTTAAAAGTTGTACTGTCTGTCGGATCTTGTGACACATTTACTATTGCATATGTTGGCTTTTTTATCAACACGGACCTTCGGATATACCCATATGGATGATTTTCCGGCGGTTCTGGGCCGAGACTCCAGGATCCGTCACCGTCAATCTCATTCAGGCTGATATGGAAATTATACGGGTAATCACCAAAGATCAATTTCTGTCGGTAATCCACAGGAAAACAGAACTCATCATTTCCTTCGCAGCTGGATGAAGCCGAGGAACAGAAAAACTTCTCGATCTTTGCCTGCTGAAGAATCCCGGGGCTGTTTCTCCCAATCGATAAACCGAGACGCTCAACATCCTCACGTTGAATTGAGAGATCATAAAGGTGCCAGTCTGACGGTTCGCCTGGATCTTCTACCAACATCACCCCTGTTCGGTAGGCAACTGCATCATAGTCGATGGTCTGGCTCTGCAGGTTGACAAGGAGACCGGACATCATGGTTGCGACGAAGATGAAGGCAATCATGAAGATGGTAAAGCCGATAATAAAATCGATTGAGAGTTGAGCATCTTCTGAGAGCCTCCATTTATCGTTCATTATTAGAGATTATATGGAAAACTCCAGATATAAACAATTGCGCCTGGTTGTATTATCCCTTCAAAAAAAAAATTTTTTTATGACTTTAAAAATCAAGAAAAACGTGTTTTATTTGAGAAGAATGTAGATCTTGCCCGGATCCATCCTCAAATTACTCCTTTTCCTGTTGACGGCATCGATTGTCTTGTCGGTTCCTTCAACATAGAAGTTAAAATCAACACTACTCTGTCCTGGTGGAAGGTACGGCCCCAGGTCAAACGTATATGTTCCAGTTTTGGGCACTGTTGGGGGAATAACTCTCGAACCGATCTTGGTTTTTGACCTGTACCCGGGTATGTCTATGAAGTAATTCTCATACCAGGTCCGGTACCATTCATCCTGGGGGGTCCCATTCACGATAAACAAGCGGTCGAATGTCACCGTTATCATCGTACTTTCATTCGTGATACTGGTAATATCATAGCCTGCTTCTTCTGTTGCAATCTGGGTTTCAGACTGACCTCCAAGACAGGTGATAAAAGTGGTCGGGAGGGAGAGGGTGAACCAGTTCGTTCCATCACTGAACTGGATGGTGTCATCCTGGTCAAAGAGGGTAATTCTTCCGACGTTCCACGTAGTATTCAGCACTTTAAGGTGGAAAGTGCTCTCCCATGCCTGGTTGAGCTTCATTGTTCCGATATCGAACCCTATCTCACCAGCTGACCAGTTGTCGGTATCGTCCCTTTCGTATTGATAAATCTCAGATGAGTTGGTAAACCAGTACTTCCGCTCATCGGTATTGGGAACGTAATCGAAAATCTCTTTGCCCTCGATCGTCCAGCTGCTCGTGTTGGTAGCCACCTTGACATCATCGAACGGGAGATCCATCTCGATTCCAACGCCTGCCTCTTCTTTCAATTCGCCGGCGATTTTCGTGTATAAAGTATCCAGTTCCTCTTCATCGCCTGCCCATTGATACCAGCCCTCTGTTGCTTCTGATAAGGTATTCAGGTCAGCCTCAACCTCGTCATCTAAATTCTCGGCAAAACCAAGTGAATATATTTTTACCTGGTGATCTTCATCTCCACTGGTTGCGTATACTGACATGTTCTGGTTGGTTATCTCTCCGCCAGTGCAAACATCAACCTCTTTCCAACTCCAACCCGATTTCATCCAGACAGTAGAATCCAGAGACCCTTTGGGATCAGGCAAGTCACTATACCATTCATATCCGTTCACTGTGTAAGAGGGCACCCACCACGCATCAGAATATTTTATTGTGAACTGATCATGTGAACCTACCCAATAAGACCACGAGTAATCCACTAATCCTATTCCATTTCCAAGTGGATTCCCATCGTAATTCCAGTCACCATCGGTCATAAGGATAACTGCTTTCAACGCGTTAGGGCGTCCAGTCTCCTTTAAGAGTTTTATGCCCTCGTAGTAACCTCTCCTTACGTTTGTTCCGGATAATGGTTCAAGTGTATCGATTGTAGAATTTATGAGATCCTTGTCGTCAGTGAGACCGCAATTGACATAGGCATCTTGTGAAAATGTTACCAGAGCGATTTTATCCCTTCCAGGGGATACGTCCATATTACTAACAAATTTTTTTGCAGCTTCCTGTGCGGCATCCAGTCTCGTGCCACTACCCATACTTCCATCCATACTTCCCGACACATCAATAACAAGCACAGCATCGATCGGCGGGGGCATGAGTGCATAACCGTTTCCGATTACTTTTATATTGACTGTAATATCTTCATCCCAGGCAGCAACAGCAGGGCTCACATCTGTGCTTATCGAGAGGAAAGGTACATTCGTCCAGTTGATGGAAACGGACTGAGGGGTATATCCCACCCATTCAGCTGTGATGGTGCAGGAATCCTGTTCCTGGGGATAGCCGTATCCCTCGTAGTAACCAGGACGGAACTCGGCCAATGCATATGCATCGACCGAGTCCTCATCAGGCTCCTCTGTTATCAGCTCAATTGTGAGCCCTTCATAATCTCTCCATCGAGGCCTGTTCTCCGTTTCATATTCGTCTTCCCAGTTTGGATTAATCTGCAATACGACTGTCTCATCCTTGACTGGATTTCCGTAACGGTCCATTACAACCGCCATTATGGATGCTGTATTCTCTCCGGGCACATCCCAGCTTGGAACGAACTGGGGATTGGCGGTAAGCGACATCTGCGTCGGCTCCAGGCTGGTAATCTCCACGGTAACTGCATTCGAGGCAAATGATCCACCTGGAATGGGATCAACGGCGGTCATGGTAAGGTCTATTATATCTGTCCTGATCTTTGGGCCATACGTGGTCTTGACCATCCCACTGGAATTGGTCTTTAGTTTTGTTCTCTCTCCCAGTGTGGTATTCATCCAGAAATAACTGTTTCCGACCGGGTTATTGGACTCATCCTTAAGGGTACAGAGAATTGTGAATACGCTCTGTCCATCGGCAGGAATATTCGGGTAAGGGCCAGGGGCATGTGTCGATATATCGTATTCAATCCTTACCGGAATACCCGCAACTCCTTCTATATCAATAATTTTACTGGCTCCCTCAAAATTTTGGGGGTCGACAGTAATTTTATTCAAACCAATTTGAGTGTCTGCCTGCATATCAAAAAATGCAACCCCTAATTCATCAAGGACTACCGTTAAATCATGAACATATTCGGTTCCGTTCCACAATCCTGCAGGTGTTTCCAAAGGAGGGTTTGGAGATGGTGTGGACACGGAATTTACCCATAAATTCAAATATTCTGGATATCTTCGGTTATCGATCGGATTGTCGTACTGATCAAAATAAGCAACGGTTATTGTTGTATTGTCTCCTACAAGAATCTGTGAAGGGGCATTGTGCCGGACTGAAGCGGCATCTGGCGTGGCATGGTCTATTTTCTGTTCATGAACACACGGTTTCGAGTCCGTAATATATTCGTCTGTGAATTTCACCACTGCCTGCACGTATGCAATCCCGCTTATAGTGGATGGCTTAAAACTTGTAGTTGCCTTTCCCTCAGAATTGGTTATCCCGTTTGACACTGTTAGTGTTCCCATTGAGGGGTTGAGAACAGAGAATTCCACCTGGAGATTTGGAATCGGGTGGCTCTGGTTTAATGCCTGAACAGTGATGAGTGAGCTGGTAGTAGTATCACCCGCCACTAGCCAATCAACACTGCCGGAAATATTGACAGTATCCGGGTATCCGGTGAGTTTGATTGCGCTTTGAACAGGGTTAATTTCGGGATAATCTATCACTTCCACCGTGATAACTGCCTGCCCAAATGTATTACCTGCTTTAAAAATGGTACCTGCAATTCCATTATCGTCTGTCTTTGCATCAGTGACACTGAAAGACCCCAGTGTTGGATCATTAAGAGCAAATGTGACGTTCAGATTGGGCATCGGGTTTCCAGAGTTTGCATCAAGAACACTGATAATTATGGTTTCCTGATCCTCCCCATCGGCAATTAGGATACCATCACCTAAAAAATTGACTTGCACCACTGGTATTTGACCTGTATCCCCCGCAACGCCTTGGACACTGAAACCAATGAGCACGAGGACTACACACAGCACCAGAAAATATTTCATTACAGTTCCACCCTCCAGAATAACAGAAGTCTGTCTGATTAATATTTATATATATGGATAAATGCTTTGAAAATCGAGATTCAAGATTTTTTCGTCAAAATATTCTCAAATTGAAGGTATTTTATTCAGAGAATTTTGAGAATAAACAATGCTCCCGTTCGTGTTCAGTTATAAAAGATCCCCGGTGAATCACGTGAATGAAAATTACAGCCCATGCAACTCTTTCACCCTCTCCATCGTCGTTTTGATCTCCACCTTTCAACAGGGGGACATCGTACTCATCCCTTTATACATGGTGTTATCGATAACCAGACAAACCCCCATCCACCACCCCAAAACCCCTCCCCCCTCCTCATTCCCAATTCCCTACTCTTAATACCTCTGTGAGAGAACCCTTCAATCACGGAGTATTACCACATGACAAAACCCCTCACCCGTGAGCTCGCACCCGACGAGTTTTCCCTCGCAGAGAATGTCTGGGAACAGTACCGTGGCCAGAAGGCCGATCCGAAGACCGAACGAATCTTTGGCGTATTCGACGACGGCGACCTTGCCGCGACCGCCCGCTGCACTCGCCACCCCGGCGGGCTCGAGATGGACTGCGTCTTCACCCTGGATGATTACCGGGGGAAGGGGTACGCCCGCCATGCGGTGCAGGCACTGCTTGATGCCTGCGGAAAGGAGCCGATCTATATCCACTCGACGCTCGTGCTCCGGACCTTCTACGGCTCATTCGGGTGGCGGTTCATCGCCGAGAAGGAGATGCCGCAGTCGATCCGCGACCGGTTCATCTTCTGCTTCGGGGAGATGGAAGGATGCAACGCGATCCCGATGGTGCGGGATGCGGCGTAGCTGATGTTTTCAGAAACGCACAAGATCGGACTGGAAAAGGAACCGCCCGGGGAGAGGACGATCACTTCCCCACTGATCCCGGCGATAACATTCAGGATGCGGTGCTAGTAAATCCCGTGGAACTACCTGAAATCCGGATCACTTTTTTATCGAAATAATCACTCGATGTCTATCTCTTCTGCGTGATCGTAGTGATGTGTGATTACCACCAATTTCAAAGATTACGAAGTTCGTGCCTGTGGAGGTGGCCCGGTGATGAAGCCTGTTCATCAAACAGGTGAGAATGCATTCTCACCAACTGTCCGGGTATGCGTCAGCGCCCATCACCATCGGTTTGGATCCTGAATCCCTCAGGACGCCTGACCGGATTCCCGGATAACAAACCGAACAAGGAAAACAGGCTCTTCGCTCCCTGGTGTGGGTAGGAGTGATGAGCCGGACACATTTTGTGGGGGCTACCCGCCTCCACACCCCCACGTGCGATGCCACACCGCCGCCCGAAAAAATACCGCGAGGCTGATTCACAGTCAAAATTTGAGCAATTGGGTATGAATTATGCGAGGACGCCCCCGCGGCGGTTGAAGTGACTGAGTTGGTATGCAGATTATTATTCGATCCGGTCTCCCCACGCAAAACAGCGAGGAGGCGAAAAAAGATATTTCCCGCCGTCTCCTCACCAGTCGTCCGGGCACGAGTCGGCGACCACCCCACGCTCGTAGGCCCGTGCACCCTGGTCCCTCATGGAGCCCTGCCGGCTCTCCAGCATCTTCATCGCCTGCTTGAGCTTCGTCTTCAGCCTGATGTTCTCGGACTCGAGCCGCCGGACCCGCCGGTACAGGGGCTCGTTTCCCGACGCCCCGCAGAGGCTCGCGATGTAATGCCGGAGATACCGATCGGAATGGTTCTGCCTCCTCGGTATCCACTGGATATCGATGTCGAGCTGGTTCTGGACGATTATGTCCTGTATCTGGCAGCACTTGCGAATGTATGACGGGTGGCGGATCTTCTTCTCGAGCGTCAGGTTCCAGACCGCCACCTGGCTGTCGGTCATGATCCGCGCCTTCCCGTGCGAGGGCAGGTTCTCGAGCGCCAGGATGATGGCGTTGAACTCCGCTTCGTTGTTCGAGGCGCCGCGCTCGTACGAGAAGAAGACCTCCTCGCCGGGGAACAATGCGACGCTGTGGCCGTCCCCGCTCCCGTCCACCAGCACGTCTATTCGTCCTGACACGGTATATGCACCTTCCTCATCGGAATCAGAAAATCGGTGTATTTTTCAAAAATCGAGAGAATTTTGGGAGAATATGGTGAAAAAAGCGCGAGCATGGGCAGCAGTGTGCCACCCGGGGGGTGAGGGCCATTCCGACGCGGTTTCCCTTTCAACCGGTTCTCTCCCGTGAATTGTTGTATACTGAAAAGAATTCTCTTTATTCTATTTAACCATTTTCCTTTACCGGATCGGATTTTTGGGTGAGAATATGATGGTGATGGAAGATCAGGGCGATAATCGGGTCAATTCAAAACGGTGCCTGTGGCCTGGAGGGCAGGGGCAAACCGTGCATCAGGAGATATCCGGTCTCTTTCCGTCCGGTATGGCCCCAAAAGGTGAAAAATTACGGGCGGAAAAAGTGGGGCAAACCCCAGACACCGCCTCATTCTTCTCCTGAAATGGCTTTGCCATGTGTATTGTCCCCCGGCGGGAATCACGTGATTATTTCAAAAAAAACGAAGGAGGGAATGCCCTGGTATTCCTTACCGCACGATCTTCGAGATCGGGATCTCCAGGATATCTTCGGCTCCTGCCGCCTTGAGGCCGGGAATCAGGGTGTTTACCGTCGCCTTGTCCACGACCGTCTGGACGCTGTAGTAGTCTATTCCGGCAAGCCTGCTGATGGTGGGCTTTTTTAAGGCCGGAAGCGCCGCGATGACCGCGTCGATGGTCGCCTCGGGGACATTCATCGAGAGGAGCACCTGGCGCCTCGCGTCGATCACCCCGAGGAGGAGGGTCGTGATCTCCTCGATCGCCCGCCTCTTCCCCTCGTCCTCGAAGCTCTCGCGGTTGGCGATGATCACCGTGTACGACTCCATGATCTGGCCGATGATCTTCAACCCGTTCCGCCGGAGCGTGTTTCCCGTCTCGGTGAGGTCCACCACGACGTCCATCAGGTCAGGGACCTTCGCCTCCGACGCACCATAGGAGGCGAAGAGCTGCACGGGAATCCCGAGCCTTCCAAAGAAGTCCTTCGTGATCTCGGGGTACTCGGTCGTCACCCGGCTGTTCGGGCGGATCCGTGAGACCTCGCCGATCTCTTCGCCCTGGTGGACTGCCACCACGATCTTGACCGTCCCCTCGCCGGTCTTGCTGTAGTTGAGCTTTGCCACCTCGCGAACCCGTGACCCGGTCTCCTTCACCCAGTCGAGACCGGAGATGCCCATGTCGAAGTATCCCATCTCCACGTATTTCGGGATCTCCTGCGGGCGGAGGATCTTCACCTTCTCGATCCGTGAATCCCTGATGATCGGGTTGTAGTCGCGGTCGCTCCTCTTCACCTCAAGGTCGGCCTCCCTGAAGAGCTGAAGCGTCTGTTCTTCCAGGCTCCCTTTCGGGAGTGCGATGCGGATCATGGGTACTCTGTTGGACGGCACAGGAAAAAAATCTCCCTGCTTTCCGGAAACACCGGAGAACAACCCAGACCATGAGGTGGGGCAGCACCGGCACAAATCCTCACTCTTCCGGGTGATGGCTGCCGATGGTCACCATCCCCAGGCCGGCCTGCAGACGGCTTTCCAGGGCAGGTCAAAAACAGGAGGAATTGCCGGGATTCTCTCGCTTGTGCTGTGATCCAGAGTCGTCTCAGGACGTCTTGATCGCTGAAACGAGCCTCTCACCAAGCATTCCTGCCTTCCGGATATCTGAATCAACAAGACCCCTGAATGTCTGTTCACCGGCATAGAGCGTGCCTACCACCCGGGCATTGAATGAGAGCCGTGCGGTCTCCTTCATCTGGCTGGTGGCCGTGTCACAGAGAAAACGAAGCCAGGACGGCATGGTCCCTGCCGTCGCAAGCGTCACGGCAAAGCGCCGGCGGTCGGTGAACCGCGTGGTCGGGAGCCCCTTCAGCCAGAGCAGTTTCCCCTTTGATGATCCTGCAGTGTATGCACACCGCTCTATGAATGTCTTCATGATCGCGTTTGCATGGCCGCTGGAAACCTGTGTCCCAAGGATATACCCGTCCGCCTCCCGGAGCGCCGGGAGAATCCACCGCATGTCATCGTCCTGCGGGCAGGTGCCGATCGGCGACTCCGTATCCGCATAACAGGTCATGCAGAACCTGCAGTACCTGATATCAAGGTCTGCAAGCCGGAGCAATTCGACGTCGGCGCCCTGCTCCCTCGCGCTCCGGACGGTTTCGGCGATCAGGGTCGAGAGGGCTCCGCCCTTCTTCGGGCTTGCGTTGATGGCGACAATCTTCATCGAGAGTCCCATCTCTTCTTATGACCGGATATCATTTGCCCTGCACTGTGGGAAAGAGCACAGGCAGGCTGCAAGTGGACAGACCAGCCGTGAAAAGAGATCTACCGGATCAAGAGGGAAAATTCCCCGGAGAGGGAACCCCTCTCAAAAGATGGCTCTTTTCTACCTGGTGTGGACAGGATTGATGAACAGGATACATCTTGTGCGGGCTATCCGCCCCCCCACCCCCACGCGCGAGGCCCACGCCGCCGCACGGAAAAATACCGCGAGACGTTCCGCGCTCGACCCGGGATGACCTGCAGTCACCGTCAGGTTCACAGTCAAAATGTGAGCAATTGGGTTTGAGGTATGTGAGGGGCGCCCCGGCGGTGTTTGTGAGTACCGAACTGGTATGCAGATACCAATTCAATTCAGTCAGAGGCAAAAAGATGGCTGCTCCGGATCAGTCCAGCGTGTGGATAAGGAGCCCGGAGAGGAGTTTTGGTTCGAACCAGGTGGATTTGGGAGGCATGATGGCACCGGCGTCGGCGATATCGAGGACCGTCTCCACCTGCACCGGCTGCATCGCGAAGGCCGCCACGAACTCTCCCGAGTCGACCCTCGCCTGGAGATCGGCGATCGGGCGTGCGCCACCGAGGTACTGGAGCCGGGAATCGCCACGCGGGTCCGAGATGCCGAGGATCCCGAGCAGGACCTCCTTCTGGAGGATGGAGACGTCGAGCGACTCGATGATGCCTGCGTCGGGCAGGGCGGGCGATACGCACTCGTACCATCTCCCGCCAAGGTACATGTGCACCACGTGGCACCCGGGGGACAGCCCCTCGCGTGGCGGGATATGGAACCGGTCCACGTCAACGGGCCCGCATGGACTGACATCGTAGTATCTTTTGAGCCGTTCGATGAACTCGCCGGGGGCAAGGCCGCCAAGGTCTGTCACCAGGCGGCTGTACCCGTGGATTCGCACACCGTCGTGTGCGAAGAGCACACCAAGGAACCGCTTCGACTCCCCGGTCGCGGTGCCCCGGTCCTGCCGCCGTGCGGCGACGTTTGTTGCCGACTTGGCCCGGTGATGGCCGTCCGCGATGTAGAGGGCATCGATCCCGCGGAAGAGTGCCTCGACTGCCAAGAGAGAATCGGCATCATCGATACAGAATACCTGGTGCACCGTCCCGTCCGTCCAGCGCACCTCGGCGTCAGGCACAGTCCGACCGGCGGCGATGGACTCCAATAACCCTGATATCTCCCCGCCATTCCTGTACAGGAGAACAACCGGGCCGGTGTGTGCATTGACCGCGTCGATGTGCCTGGTCCGGTCCTCCTCCTTGTCGTACCGGGTCAGCTCATGCTTCCGGATGATGTTCTCTTCGTAATCGGTTGTGGAAAGGCAGCAGGCCAATCCGCAATAGACAATATCCGGGCCGATCACGCGGTATATGTAGAGTGACGGCACCCGATCGCGTCCGAGCCGGCCCGAGTCGAGCATCTGCTGAAAGTTCTCGCGTGCGCGTGCGTAGACCCGGTCGTCATCCGGCGCAAGATCGGGAAGTTCTGCGTCCGGCCTGCTCACCCGCAGGAAACTGACCGGGTTCTCCCGGATGCAGAGTGCGGCCTCTGGTGCGGTCACCACGTCGTAGGGCACGGAGGCAATCTCCTGTGCTGCGTTCTTTCCCGGCCTTACGGCCGCAAAACGATAAATATCCACCATTTATACCGGCTCTCTCTTCTATTCATTTCTTCCCGGGACTATATTATAGCAATGAAATTGTAAAGAATAGGAAGTGCAGATGATCGGCCAGGTAACCATACGAAGGACAAGACCGACAGATATTCAGAGTATTGTCCGGATAGAGCGGGAATCGTTCCCCGATCCCTGGGACGCGCCGACATTCGAGGAGACCCTCGGGTACTTCCCCTCGACCTTCTTTGTTGCCGAGATCGACGGCGAAGTGGTCGGGTTCATCGCAGGCGGCCTTGAAGACACGGGGGAAGAGGTGTACGGCCATATCTGCAACCTTGCAGTCACCCCATCGTCCCGGAAGAAGGGGATCGGACGCCTTCTCGTGAAGCGGGCGGAGCAGCAGTTCGCGATCGAGCTCGCTTCAGGCGTCCAGCTCGAGGTGCGGGCGTCAAACCGCGTCGCACAGGAGTTCTATGTGAGACTGGGATACCGCCAGGTCTTCTGTATCGCGGAGTACTACGCGGACGGCGAGGATGCCATCATCATGATGAAGTGGTTCCGGTTCTAGGGAATAAGGGGCCCGCGGAATTGATGAACCAGCCCGTGAATTTGCACGCTCCAATCATTCAAACATACCAGAGCCTGGCCACAAACAGCGGGCTCTCATGAGACACAAGGGAACCTTGCCATGTCTCCCCGCGCTTTATTTCTCACTCCAAGGGAAAGGCGGGCTCTTTTCTACCTGGTGTGGAGAGGATTGGTGAACCGGATACATTTATAGGGACTATCCGCCCCCATACCCCCACGTGCGATGCCCACGCCGCCGCCCGAAAAAATACCGCGAGGCTGATTCACAGTCAAAATTTGAGCAATTGGCGCCCCGGCGGCGGTTCAATGACTGGATTAGTATGCAGATAACAATTCGATTCAGTCTCCCCACAAAAACACCGAAGAGGCGAAAAATGGGGATTTACCGCCCCAGTTGCGCATGGGCCTGGGCGAGGTGCTGGGCTGCTAGCGCACCGATGAGCGAGAGTTCACCGGCCAGGACGCCACATGCGATTATCTCCGCAAACTTCTTTGAATTCCGTCCGGGAGGATCCCCGCCGCCGGCCACCCCGAGCAGTTCCAGGCACTCGTGCTGGGTGCCGATCCCCGTCCCCCCGCCGACGGTCCCCACCGCAAGCGACGGGATCGTCACCGAGACGTAGACGCCACCCGGCGCCGCATCGACGGTCGTGATCGTGCTGCTGCCCTCCACCACGTGGGCGGCATCCTGCCCGCAGGCGATGAAGACCGCCGCGACGACATTTGCTGCATGGGCATTGAAACCGAGCGACCCGGCACGCGCCGAGCCGACCAGGTTCTTTCTCGTGTTCACCTCGGCCATGGCCGCCGCAGTGGTCTTGAAGACCGTGCTGACGAGCTCGTCCGTGAGAAAAACCCCTGCGACGACACTCTTTCCCTTCCCCCGCACCAGGTTGATCGCCGCAGGTTTCTTGTCGGTGCACATGTTTCCCGACAGTGCCACCAGCCGGGCTCCCGTCGCCTCGCCGATCACCTCTGCTGCCCGTGCACTGGCGATCGTCACCATGTTCATGCCCATCGCGTCCTTGGTGTCGTACTCCATCCGGACGAAGACGGACGTGCCGGTCACGATGGGAACGGCATCGAGGAGTTTTCCATGCGAGGTGGTGCTCTCGGCTGCTGCCGCTATCTCGTCGCGGTGTGCTGCCACCCAGTCGGCGACCTCCTTTGCATGGACGACGCTGTCCGTCGCAAAGACCGGGGCACGCGTCATCCCGTCCCGCAGTATCCGGGCTTCGGCCCCCCCTGCCCTGGCGATCGCGCTGCACCCCCTGTTGACCGAGGCCACGAGCGCACCTTCGGTGGTGGCGAGCGGCAGGTAATACTCGCCCTCTGCATACTCTCCCCTGACCGGGAGCGGCCCTGCCACTCCGAGCGGAACCTGGACCGTGCCGATCATGTTCTCGCAGTTCTTTGTTGCGGCCCGGTCGATATTGATGGAAAATGACCCGATCGATTCCAGTTTTACCCCGGTCCTCTCCTCGAGAAAGCCCCGCCGCACCCGCACCGCATCCTCCGGTGCAAGCTCCTTCTCGAGGGCATAGAGTTTCAGAGACCCATTTTTAAGTCTCTCGAGATAACCTTCCATGGATATCATTGGTCTCTCCAGATAAATGATGGGTGGTGTCTCGTGGAAGTGGAACAGTGGTGCATCCGGGCGAGCCGGCGGTGCGCCGAGGAGAAACGGCAGGAGCTCATCAGCTCAGGGCTGCTCGACAGGGCACTGAAACCCCGTGCGGAAGGGGACGCCGTTCTCCTGCCCGTCACAGAATACCAGGAGGGAGCCGAGCGGTGCTCCTTTTTCGCCCATCCCCGTGAACCCGTGCTCCCGAGGCACGAGCTCATCGGCGGAATCGCCGTCATGCAGGAGAGGGACGTCCCGGGCGCGGAGACGCTCCTCGCATCACGCCCCTCGCTCCACACCGTCCTCTTTCCCGAGAGCCAGGTGGAGGGCGACTTCCGGACCCGCCGGTTCGAGGTGCTTGCCGGCACTCCGACCACGAAGACGGACTATACCGAATACGGCCTCTCGTTTGCGATCGATCTCGAGGCCGCCTACTTCTCAGCCCGCCTGGCGTCCGAGCGCAGGCGGGTCCTGGCACTCATGTCCCCCGGTGAACGGGTGCTCGACATGTTTGCAGGCGTCGGGCCGTTTGCGCTCACCCTTGCCGGCCAGGCTTCGTTCGTGGTCGCATCAGACCTCAACCCGGCGGCAGTCCGCCTCATGGTCGAGAACATCAGGCGGAACAGGGCGGCATCCGTCCTCCCGGTCCTTGCCGACGCCGACCGCCTTCCTGCACTTCTCCCCTGGAAATTCGACCGCGTGGTCATGAACTTCCCGCTGCATGCATACCGGTTCCTCCCGTCGGCGCTCAGGCTCTGCCGCCCGGGAGGGACGATACACTGCTATGCGCTGGTATCACGCGAGGGAGAACTGCTCCCCGCGATCGACAGCCTGCCGGTTGCATCGGTCAGGGAGCGGTATGTCCGCTCGTACTCGCCGGGCAGGTGGCACGCCGTGTATGACATCCTGGTAAATGACGATTGAGAGACCGGGACGCGACACTGGATCCCGGTCAGGGAGCGGTATGCCTCCCCCCATGGCACGCCGTGTATGACATCCTGGTAAAGGGCGATTAGAGGACCGGGACGCGACACTGGATCCCGATCAGGGAGCGGTATGCCTCCCCCCATGGAACGCCGTGCACAACATCATGGTAAAGGACGATTAGAGGACCGGGACGCGACAATAGATCCCGATCAGGGAGCGGTATGCCTCCCCCCATGGCACGCCGTGTATGACATCCTGGTAAAGGGCTATTAGAGGACCGGGACGCGACACTGGATCCCGGTCAGGTGGCACGCCGTGCACAACATCCTGGTAAAGGGCGATTAGAGGACCGGGACGCGACACTGGATCCCGGTCAGGGAGCGGTATGACACCCCCCATGGGCACGCCGTGTATGACATCCTGGTAAAGGGCGATTAGAGGACCTGGACGCGACAATTGATCCCGGTCAGGGAGCGGTATGCCTCCCCCCATGGAACGCCGTGCACAACATCATGGTAAAGGACGATTAGAGGACCGGGACGCGACAATAGATCCCGATCAGGGAGCGGTATGCCTCCCCCCATGGCACGCCGTGTATGACATCCTGGTAAAGGGCGATTAGAGGACCGGGACGCGACACTGGATCCCGGTCAGGTGGCACGCCGTGCACAACATCCTGGTAAAGGGCGATTAGAGGACCTGGACGCGACAATTGATCCCGGTCAGGGAGCGGTATGCCTCCCCCCATGGCACGCCGTGTATGACATCCTGGTAAAGGGCGATTAGAGGACCTGGACGCGACAATTGATCCCGGTCAGGGAGCGGTATGCCTCTCCCCATGGCACGCCGTGTATGACATCCTGGTAAAGGGCGATTAGAGGACCGGGACGCGACACTGGATCCCGGTCAGGGAGCGGTATGTCCACCGTGATCGACAAACACTCTCCAGGAGAATACACAGAGCATGGCACAGCCATTTCATGTCAACAGAACTCATTACGGGCGTGCATAAAGCATGAAAATGCCGGAGGCATTTTCTTTGAAAAAGAGGGGATCAGGAGACCGGGACATACTTTGTCCCGTAATGGATGACGCCCGAATCACCGTCTGCCGCGATCCGGCGGAAGACGGGGCGGACCTTCATCCCTATCCGTATCTCGTCGGGCGGGCAGACGATCTGCGCCGTTGTCTGCGGCCCCTCGTCGAGCTTCACGATGGCCAGCACATATGGCGTCATCTTCTCGAACTGCTCGCTTGCAGTCCGTATGACGGTATAGGTGACCACGGTGCCGTTCCCCTTGAACTGGTAATCGACGATGTTGCCCGCACGCCTGCAGTCCGGGCAGAATGTCCGCGGCGGGAAGAAATATCTCCCGCACGTGGTGCACCGTGTCCCGATCAGGTTATACCGCTGCGGGATCTTCCGCCAGAATCGTGCAACCGATGACATCGCTCACACCCCCAGGATGTGGACCGCCACGGTGGCGCCCGTTCCGCCGACATTGTGAGCCATCCCGATCTCCGCTCCGTCGACCTGGCGTTTTCCTGCTTCGCCGCGGAGCTGCTGGACCAACTCGCACACCTGCTTTATCCCGGTTGCCCCCACCGGGTGACCGCAGGCCTTCAACCCGCCGCTCGTGTTGACCGGGATCTCTCCGCCCAGTGCGGTGACTCCCTGTTCTGTAAGGGCTCCCGCCTCGCCCTTCTTACAGAACCCGAGATCCTCGATGGCACATATCTCGGCGATGGTGAAACAGTCGTGCACCTCGACGAGATCGATATCCTTCTGCGAGAGCCCGGCCATCTCAAACGCCCATCTCCCTGCGGCGACCGACGCATCGAGCGTGCAGATGTCCCTCCGGTCGTGGAGGGTGATGGTATCGCTTGCCTGTGCGGTGGCAAGGACCCTGACGGGCGTGTCGGTGAACTCGCGTGCCCGCTCGATAGGTGCGACGACCACCGCCGCCGCACCGTCCGTGATGGGCGAGCAGTCGAAGAGGCGGAGCGGGTCAGCGACGAGCGTCGAGTTGACGACCGTGTCGACCGTGATCTCCTGCCGGAACTGGGCGATCGGGTTCCGTGCCCCGTTGTAATGGTTCTTTACGGCAACCTGCGCAAGCTGCTCCCGGCTCAGCGGGTACCGATCCATGTAGGCCGTTGCAATCATTGCATAGAGGCCCGGGAACGTCGCTCCGACAAACCCCTCCCACTCACGGTCTGCCGCACCCGCAAGCGTATCCACGCTCGCGCCGGACGCGACATCGGTCATCTTCTCCACCCCTGCGGCGACCACGATATCCTCGATTCCGCTTGCGACAGAGATGACCGCCTGCCGGAACGCGAGCCCGCCCGAGGAGCAGGCGGCCTCGACCCTGGTTGCGGGGATATGGTGTGACGCAAGTCCCGCATAGTCGGCGATGAGCGCACCGATATGCTCCTGCTCGACGAACCGCCCCGCACTCATGTTGCCGACGTACATGGAGTCGATCTGCTCGCCTGCGATGTTTGCATCCTCAAGCGCCAGTGACCCGGCCTCGACGAAGAGGTGCCGGAACGAACTGTTCCACTTCTCCCCGAAGGGCGTGCATCCTATCCCGATTACTGCAACGTCTCTCATTTCTGCATCACTATCTTGCCCTTGTGTCTTGCGTACTGTGCGTATCCGATATACACGGGGTTCTCGAGGAGTTTCTCCACGCTCGGAGCTGCGTCCCGTGAGAACTGATCGGACTCGATGGCGTCTGTCACCACGATGTCGAAGGCATCGCTGCCCGCTCCGGAACCAAACGAGGCGACAAATATCCGGTCACCGGCCTTCGCGACGTCGAGGGTCGCTGCAAGCCCGATCATGGACGATCCGCTGTATGTATTGCCGAGCCGTGGGACGACCAGGCCGGGCCTGATCTGGTCCGCGGAGAACCCGAGGATCTTCGCCACCTTCTGGGGGAACTTGGCGTTCGGCTGGTGGAATACCGCGTAGTCGTAGTCTTTCGGACTCTTTCCGGTCTCCTCGAAGCTCCTTCGTACAGCCCCCTCGATGTGGCGGAAGTAGCCGGGTTCACCGGTGAACCGCCCGCCATGCCGGGGGTAGTCCTGGCCTTCCCTTCGCCAGAAGTCAGGAGTGTCGGTGGTGAACGAGGTGGTGTGGTTCAGGAGGGCGACAGGGTCATCGCGCCCGATCAGGAACGCGGCGCCGCCGGCTGCCGCCGTATACTCGAGGGCGTCGCTTGGGGCCCCCTGGGCGACATCGGACCCGATCGCAAGCCCGTACCGGATCATCTCGCTCTTCACCAGTCCCATGCAGGTCTGGATCCCTGCCGTCCCGGCCTTGCAGGCGAACTCGTAGTCTGCCGCGGTCATGTTCGGCGTGGCGCCGATGGCCTCACCGACCGTGCACGCTGTCGGTTTTACCGCGTAGGGATGCGATTCAGATCCCACGTACACCGCGCCGATATCGGCGGGATCGATATCCCTTCGCCGGAGAGCGTTTCGTGCGGCTTCCACGGCAATCGTTGCGGTGTCTTCGTCCAGGTCAGGGACGGACTTCGAGTACACCCCGAGCCCGCCGCTGATATCGTCGGGGTTTGCCCCCCAGACCCTGGCAATCTCTTCTGTCTTGATTCGAAATCTCGGGATGTAGACCCCGTACGTGATGATTCCTACCATTGTTCCTTCCTCAATACGCTGACAATCTTTTCAACGTCCATATCGGTACACATCACGGTTATCCGATCCTTCTCCGCCATCTTCGGCACGAGGGGGTGAACCAGAGCCGGTTCCAGCCCCTGCAGGACGACGCAGCGGGGCTTGAACGGCGTGACGCGGATGGCGACCATCGGTGATTTCCCGGTGGTCACATCGGTGAAGATGAGCGCCCGCTCGGTGCTCCACCCGTAGATCCTGTTGAACTCGTTCGGCGAGAGCTGGGTGATGGCATTGATGCTGTGTATCACGGTGTACCCGTATATGGACTGGTTCAGGGAACCACACACCGTCCTGCACTCGATCGCCTCGGAGAATGCGTTCAGTTGTACCGGAGACGGGTAGTCATGGATGTCATAGATGACATCCGTATCAAAATCATTGTAGAGAATCTTGGCAAATTTCTTGATGTATTTGCCGCCGTTTGCTTCATCGATGGAGAGAATGTTATCGACAATCTTCCCCACCACGGCAGTCCCCGGGCTCTTTCTCCTTCCGCTCTCATAATCGCTGATGACGGAGGGGGAGACATCGAGGCGTTCTGATAAAACGCCCTGGGGAATGTTGAAGCTCATCCTCCATTTCTTCAGGGCTTTGCCCGGCGAGTCTGAAAGCGTTATCTCCCCTGCCATCTTCTCAGCAAGCTGATGACGCAAATCAGATTTCATGCCTCCTTATGCACCATGAAGGATAATATAATTAACGAATGAGCATTCGACATTTCCCGAATATGAAAAGACTGATTTCCGTGAATGAATATCCATAAATAGTAAGCATCTCAATTTTGATATAGATGATCATGCCCGAGGATCTCCAGTGCCTCAAGGTGATCGCGCTTGCCGGCGGATGCCGGGGTCCGGTACGGGTCTCTTCGCAGTCGCTTGGTTCCGAGCTCTCGATCAGCCCCCAGACGGCATCACGACGGCTCCAGTCGCTCGAGCGGCAGATGCTGGTGAGACGTGACATCAACCCCGACGGACAGCAGATCACCATAACCAGTGCAGGGGAAGAGGAACTCAGGCGGGAATATTCGGACTATTGCCGGGTATTTGACCGTGAGAATGCCCATTACGTGCTGAGAGGGCATGTTATCACCGGTCTTGGGGAGGGCAGGTATTACATGAGCCTTGAACCCTACCAGAGGCAGTTCCGGAAACGCCTGGGATTCTCGCCGTATCCCGGCACCCTGAACATCAGGCTGGACCAGTCGAGCATCCAGATCCGGAAGAGACTGGACCTCCTGGAATGGACCAGGATATCCGGGTTCTCGGCCGATGAACGGACATTCGGGGACGTCCGGTGTCTGCCGTGCCGGATCTCGGACCACCCGTGCGGGATCGTGGTCCCGGGGCGGTCACACTATCCCGAGGATATCATCGAACTGGTGGCACCGGTCTCGCTCCGTGCGGCGCTCGGGCTCTCTGACAATGACGAAGTGAAGGTGGAAGTAGCATATGATTGAGGAAGCAGTGAATGCATTGAGGGAGGGTAAATTCATCCTCCTCTATGATTTTGACGATCGGGAGGGTGAGACCGATTTTGCCATCAGGGCAGACGCGGTCACGCCCGCGCACATACGGACCATGAGAAAAGACGGGGGTGGCCTCATATGCACGGCCGTCCACCCTGACGCGGCAAAGAGGCTGGGACTGCCGTTCGCAAGCGAGATCCTCGCCGGCTGCAACGGTGTCGCCGAGAAGCCCGGGGAGATCCCCTACGATCCCGCCAACCACTCCTCCTTCTCGCTCTGGGTCAACCACCGGAACACCTTCACCGGTGTCACGGACCGTGACCGTGCCCTGACCATCAATGCCGTGGCAGACCAGGTGAAAAAGTCGCTCAACGGGGGCGGGACGAGCTTCCACGATCACTTCCGGACGCCCGGCCATGTCGCGCTCCTCCGGGCAGCCGACGAACTGCTGGCCCGCCGGAGGGGACAGACGGAACTCTCGGTCGCGCTCGCGGTCATGGCAGGGATCACTCCTGCGGTGACCATATGCGAGATGCTCGATGACGAGTCGGGTGACGCCCTCAGAAAGGAAGACGCGATGCGGTACGCACGCCGTCACGGGATGGTCTTCGTCGCCGGCGACGAGGTCCTGGATGCCTGGGAATCCGGGTAGAGCTTGGTCCATGAAACGGGTATGCATCAACCGGGCCGAATGCGTCAGTTGCGGATCATGCGAGGATGTCTGCCCGGAATTCTTCCACCTCGACCCAAAGGACGGGCTAAGCAGTGTCAACCACGAGTTCCGTGTCGATGACAAGCCGGACGAGGGGATCGCCCCGGATGGCATGGAATCGTGCGTGGCAGACGCTGCAGAGATCTGCCCCGTCCAGGTGATCTCTCTCTCCTGAACCCGGGGTTTATCTCCCGGCAATCTTTTTCAACGTCTCTTCGGGGAGCATGCGGGCGATCGAGAGCTTTGTCGGGCACCTCCCCGGTTTTATGCCCTCTGCCTTCGCAGCCTCTTTCAACGTCTTCAGGTCAACCTGGCGGACAAGCTCCGCAATATCTTTGTCATCCATCGGGTACCACACGGGTGATCTCCTGCACACCAGGAAAAAAAGGTTGTGCTGACGGGAGCATCAGATCTTCATCTGTGCAAGCGCCTCGTAGACCATGCGCCTGAAGATGGCGGGATCGGTCTGGTACTCCGCCCGGGCCCTGGCGGAGTCCGGAGTCTGCCCGTCCAGGTCAAGCCGGTCCAATGTCGCCTTCGCCGTATCGAGGACCCAGTGGTCCCTTGCGTCCTTATCCACCACGGTGATCGATTCGCACCGGACCGATATGAGAAACGCCCCGTCCGGTGTCTCGTAGATGGTGGGTTTTCCGACAACGGCAACAAACGACGGCGGCTCGATGCGTGCCATCTGCTGCATCGCCTCGGGCTGGTAACTTCCGGCCATCACGAAGAAGGTCCCTGTGGGGTCGACGACCCGTGCCCTGTAAAACAGGTTCTGGTCGCCCTGTTTTCTCTTCTCGGTGAGTGTCCCGACAGCAAATATCCTGTTGCATCTCTCGCCGGTCGGGAGGAGCACGTAGGACGGGCTTTTCTCGTCATCGGCGTCCTTGAAATGGATCCTCGTCTCCCGGAGCTCGGCTGCAAAGACGCGTTTTGCCGGCTCACGCTCAAAGGAATACTTCTGGGGCGCCGTTTTGGGCTGCTGCTCGTTCATTCGTCACCACCTGCCCGGTTCAGGAGATCCGCAAGGACCGCAGGGTCGTACGCGTCGAACGCACATTCCGAGACCAGGATGCGGTGTTCGATCTCCCTGCCCCTGCACGAGAGGTATTTGCCGAGGACTTGGTCACGCATGCGCAGGAATACCTCGTCCATCCCGAGCGGGTTATTCTCGGCGATCTCCTGTGCCTGCTCCAGGTTGATTCCGGTCAGTTTTTCGACATTCTCGCGCTGGATCAATAATTCCCGTGCATTCCGGCCGTCGTCAAGCCACCCCTTGATCCTCAGGTCATAGACGAATTTGGGCTGGATCTCGTGGACGGGACAGTAGTTCTGCCGGGAGAGGACCCGGTTGCAGCCCTCGACCGGGCATCTCTTGATGAGCCCCGAACCGGGTGCCATGTGCACGAACGCCCCCGAAAAGCTGGTCTCGCCGCTCGTCACCTCGATGTCCTCGTCCTCGGGAATGACCGTTGCGGTATTCAGGTTCAGGGAGAGGCGCCCCTGGTACTCGTCGACGAGGGCATAGTAGATGCTGTACACCGACCCGGGCGTCAGTTTCTCCACGTCCCCGTCACGCCAGATGACGAATTTTATCGTCCCGCTCTCGTCCCCGAGAAGACCGGACTGGAGCATGCGCTCATGTGTCGAGTCCCACTCCTGGATGACCTTGGCCTTCACGCTTCCCACCCCGGGGTTCAGGTCATCGATCGGGGTGTAATCCGGCTGTATGTTCTCCAGCGACTCGATCTCCTTTATCACGGTTCCCGAGTGGATCTTCAGGTTCAGGACTCCCCGGAACTCGTCGACTACGGCAGACTCGAGCCTGTAGCATCTGTTCTTCTCCATGAGCGGGGCATTTGCCTTCGACCAGGTCACGAACCGGATGGCCCCCGACTTGTCTGCGAAGATACCGGTCTGGGCAATCGCAGGAGAAGGAGCAGAAGACAGCGCGACCACCTTCCCTTCGGTGGTCACCCATTCTCCGTTCTGGAACTGGTTGATCTCCTTCTGGTCACCGGCGCCTGTCGCAACCTCGGTGGTGATGCCAAACTCCCGGAAGAGTTCATTGGTAACCGTCCGTTCCGCCTCAGCGGATGGGACCCCGAACTCCTCGACGAGCTGCTTTAATTTCTGCTCGATCCGGCTTTTGTCAACAGTGTGTCCCCTGGACACGATCTTTTGGGAGACTCTTTCTACTGTATCGGAATAATCCATCTTCATACATCTCCAGTTATGAGGTGCCGCCATCTGCTAATAAAAGATACCGGAACGGGGTGAAAATGAATGGGTCATACTATCACCCACGTGCAGGTTTAAGTACGAGCGGATGCAAATTATCTGTCATGGAAATCACTGCAGACAGCACCATTTACGAACTTCTGAAGGCAAAACCGGAATCAGCCGAAGTATTGTTCAAATTCGGCATGGGGTGTGTAGGCTGCGCAATCGCACGGGGAGAGACCATAAAAGAGGCAGCGATGGCTCACGGCATTCCCCTCGACGAACTGGTCTCGGCCCTTGGAATCAGCGCGTGAACCTATTCTTCATCCATCTTTTTCCGGCACCTGAGTTCGGTTAAGCCCGCCTCGGGGTGTTCTTTCAGGTACCGGGCAATCTCCGGCTCATGGAGAAGCGTGCAATCACTGCAATTCCAGACCATGCCGTTCCCCGACGAGCTCTTCACCCAGTGCCCGAGCGACTCGTCGCCGCAGGGATAGAAGGGGCAGTAGCAGAAATCGCAGCACTGTCCTTCGAAATGGCACGGGTAGTAGGGACAGTTCTCCGGGATCCACTCGACCCAGTGGTCCCCCCCGTACCGGCTGAAGATGAAGAAGGACGAATGCTCCCGCTCGACAATCCCCTCGTGTCTCCTGATCGCCTCGGGAACCCCGAAGAGGACAGCCTCGTAGACGCGTCTCCCCACCTCTGTCAGCACACCCCCGTAGGTATGCTTCATCTCCCCTTCACAGGCGGCGATCACGGCGTCGGTCGAGGTGCCGGAGAACGAATAGCCCATCCGGTTCAGTGCCACGACCTTTGCCTCGGTTGCGGTGATGATGCATTCGAGGAGCGCGGAATCCGGCATCCCCTCGCCCGACCAGACGATGATATTGATGGTATTCGGGCCAGGCAAACCCGGATTGCTGACCCCTGCGGTGATGAAGACCGAGACGAAATCGTACTGCAGCACGCAGAGGGCCTGCATCCCGACCGCGGTTAAGAGACCGAAATAATCCTTCGAAAACCCCTCACCCGTGACTGCGTTCTCGAGCAGCCGCCCGGGCTGGTCGTGGTCCCAGTCGTCCGGGACGGTCTTGTTGAGGATGGTGGAGACATTCCTGATCGTTCCACCGATCCCCGTGCTTGCCGCCCGGAACTGTCCCCTGACAAAAAGAGTGGACCCCCGCAGGTAATATCTCATGCGACGTTGTAACGGGCGCGGTCTTTTAATTCCTGCTGTTTTCCGGCATTCCAGCCGGATACTTCCTGGAGGTACCCGGTCACCCTGCTGATCTGGACGACGTCGTGCGATCCGCATTCAGGGCACACCGGTGACCCGCACAACGGGCAATATTCGATTCCCGAGATGATCTCGTGGGAGCAGTGGCAGTGATCCAGGGGGCACATGATCTGGAGTTCTTCCTCTCCGCACTTTGGACAGGGGGTCTCATCGACCACCAGGTGACAGGTGTAGCATTTGTATCTCCTCTCCGGGACAGGGATGTCTTCCAGTCGCCTGTACCTCTCTGCCAGTTTCAGTTGTTCCTCGCTCCATTCCATGATACTAGTAAAGAGAGCCCGAAATTTAAATCTTTAGAATATGACGCGTACGTTTCATCCGCCTCAGGAGACTCATAGGGCTCATCACCGGTCAGTATCGGTTTCTCATCATCGGCGGATGATTGCGGAGAGCGATCCGGCCACCCGGCCGGGATCGTCTGCCTGGTATATCTGCCGTCCCACGATTATGCCGTCCACGATCCCGGCGACGGCTGACGGATCGCCCCCCTGTGCTCCGACACCGGGAGAGTAGATCTTCTTCTCCCCGATGATCCGGCGAAGCGCCCTGACCCGGTCCGGGCGTGTCGCAGGAGCGATGATGCCGTCAGCCCCGCACCCGGCTGCAATCTCTGCGATACGTTCCGCAACACCGCCATGGAAGAACTCGGGGGCTCCCGGATGGCTCATCTCGGCAACGACATAACATTCACCGTCGTTTTCATGTGCGCTCGCGACGCAGGCCTCCACGGCATCCCGGCCGGGAAATCCCTGGCATATCACGGCATCGAAACCGGCACGAAACACCTGGTCCGTGATGAGACGGTTGGTATTCGGGATATCGGCGACCTTGAAATCGGCGATCAGCGGAAGGCCGAACCCTGCCAGGTCTCCGGCAATACCGAGGCCCGTGGAGAGGACCAGGGGATAGCCGATCTTGATGGCGTCGATGTATTGTGCGCATTCACCGGCGATGGAGACGGCGCTCTCCCGGTCAGGCACATCGAGCGCAAGGATCAGTTCAGTCATGAGTCAAGCCTCTCGAGGACGGAGGCGACGAGCAGGGGAAGCGTGATGGTCGCGTCACCGTACACCGTCACCGTCTGCGCCTCCTCGCAGACCTTTCCCCAGGACCGTGCTTCGTCCAGGGTTGCCCCTGACAGCCCGCCGAGATCGGGCCGGTCGCCGGTCAGCTGCACCGCGTAGTCAAACCCTTTCGGCGTGACGAGCATGCTCTGCAGGATGAAGTTCTTCGGGACTCCTCCCCCGACGATCAGGGCTCCCGCCTTTTCGGCGGCAAAACAGATGTCTATCAGTGCTTTCATGTCGAGGAACGCATCCACGGTCACCCGGGCTGTCTGGGCAAAGAGCCAGTACTGCAGGCCGATCATGGAGTCTGCCAGGGCCGGGCAGAAGACCGGCAGATCGTTTTTTGCCGCGCAGGCGAGAATGCCACTGTCAAGGTGCCTTCCGATCTCTCCGAGGAGCTCCATGATGGAGAACGTCCTGTCGGTATCGAGGGAGGAGAAGACGTCCTGCATGAACTCTTCGAATTTGATGAATGCGGAATTCGGAAGGAAGACGTCATAAATGCGGTTTATCTCGTCATGCCGGAGCTCGACATCGGAACACGCGGCTGACCCGTGGTAGTGGGAGCACCCGATCGCCTCGATGATATCATGGGTGAGGTTTGCGCCCGTCGAGACGAGGACGTCGATGTGTCCTCTCTCCATGAGATCGGAGACGATGCCGCCCATTCCGGCGGGGACCATGGCTCCCGCCAGTCCGAAGAACTTCACAGTCTCGCGGTCCCGTACCATCTTCTCGTAGATGTCGGCCCCGCGCGAGAGTGCACCGCCGTTGTAGGCTCCGGCCCGGCCCAGCAGGCGGACCAGTTCATCAACGCTCATCCCGGGCCGGAGTGCAACCTGCTCCACAGGCTCGCCGCATTCCATGGAGAAAAATTGGTCTTTCGGATATAATAGTAGCTTGTGAACGGCTACGAAAGACCGAACAGCGAGAGGTCGGGCAGGCCCCTGCAGAGTGGTTTTGCCAGGTGCCTTCTTGCCGACGGTGTCACTTCGTACCACCCCGGCGGAAGTGTCCGGTGCTCTGTGACCCGTTCGGGAGTGGTGGCTCTCCCTCCGCACCTCCGGCACTTGTAGCCCTTCCCGGACCCCGCACTGGTCATGCGCTTCCCGCAGCGTTCACAGACCGGAGGCCTGGCAATGACCTCCTGTGAGAGGCGCACAACCTGGATCTTCTCGAGATTGATGCTCTCCCCCTTGTAGCTCCCTGCTGCCACGACCTCGTCACCGGGACGGAGCCGCCTGATGACCTCGCGGAACCCTTTCGTCGGTTCGTAGGCCATGCAGCGCACGAAACCCCCTGCATCTTCCATGGAGAAGGAGACATGCCCGCCGCGCCCGGTGACGGGGAGATCCGATACTGTTCCCCGGACCATGTACGAGCAACCCTCGCGGAGACTCCCTATGTGTCCGCCCGTGAGGTGCTCGTCGGTGCCCTGGTTGGTCACGAAGACCTGTTCGACCGACGGCTTCTCCGAGACGATCCACTCCCTGGCATAGGAGACCCACCCGGGCCGCTCACCCCGAATGCCGAAGAGCACCGGGTCAGGGGTGTGGGGGACGCAGACCACGACACCGCATTCACGGTCGACCGAGTCCCAGGTGTGCGGGTAGGTGTGATCGTCGGCAGCAAAGACGCTTGACTCGTCCACCATCCGGGGAGTCCCCCACCGTTCCTCTTCCCGGTAGGCCAGCAGTTCGTAGGTCGGATCGGCAAACGTGCTGCAGACGGCCGCTGTCGCACCGATGAGGCCCCTGCCGTTCTTGTATCCCCTGTACCTGGCGCCCGATTCCCTGAGAATGGAGAGCGCTTCGTCGAGGGTGCAGAAATCCCGGACAGCCCTGTAGTAAAAACCAGGAGGGGGCGTTTCATCGACAGCCACGATTCCCGGGTTGGTATTTTCGCACGAGAAGTCCGCATAATCCTCGACAAGCGCCCGGGCCATCGAGAAGATCTCTTCCGTGCTTCCCTTCACGTCAAGGCAGATGGCGGCATTCCCCCGGGTCTTGTAGGTGACGTTCGGGTTGAGACGGACCAGCCTCGCATCCCTGACCGGCATTCCCGCCCGCTCAAGTCTCCTGGCAAGCAACGCCCCCAGGTAGGTCGTGCACATCCCTGCAGGGGAGTCGGTGTCGTCGATGCCGATACGCATTTACCCTAGTATTTATATTTTACCAGCCTATATCCATTCGTAAGGGCAATGACACAGGATCGCCTCCTCCAGATGGTCATCAGCGTCCTGCTCATGTCGGGTTTCCGGGTATCAGAACGTTTCAGCATGAGGCCCAGGAGTTTCGACCTGATAGCAAGCGACAGAAACACCATCCTGGTCATAAAGGTGGTCTCCCATATCGACAGCATCAGCGAGGAGATCGCACATGACCTTGATCATATCTCCAGATATCTCAAGGCGTCTCCTCTCATCATCGGTGAACGGGCGAGAGACGCGGAACTGGAGAGGGGTGCGGTATATGTCAGGTACGGCATCTATGCAATCAACGTATCCACGCTATACGATGCCCTCGTCGAGTCCATTCCCCCTCTCGTGTACGCCTCGCCCGGCGGCCTCTATGTCAACATCAACGGGGAGGTCCTCCGGGAGCTCCGGGAGAGCAGGAACCTCTCTCTGGGCGACCTCGGCACGATGCTCGGGGTCTCCCGGCGCACCATCAGCAAGTACGAGGGCGGCATGGGGACCACCCTCGAGATAGCCTTGAAGATCGAGGAGATATTCGATTGCGGGCTCGTCAGCGCCATAGACCTCGTCAGCTATGAACCGCACTTCAGGGAGGAGGCGGGAGACCAGGAGGAAGAGGTGCCCATGGGATTCCTGGAACGTATCGGAATCACGCTCCATGCCATGCACCGGGCGCCGTTCCAGGCGCTGATAGAGTTCTCTGACCAGTCTATTCTTACGGGATATGGGACCACCCAGAGGGTGGTCAAGCGCGCTGCACTGATCGGAAACATATCCCAGATCACCGGAATGCATGCCATGTGTGTCCTGACAGATTACTACAAACAGAAAAAAATCGGGAAGACACTGGTTATCGGCGAGGATCGGCTCCAGGCCCTGGAAGACGGCGAGGAGCTGATCGATCTCATCAACGAGTCATAACGTATATATAGAACCACAAACCAACTTTTACCGCTAAAAGTGGTGAATATCATGTCGCAACAGCTTGGAGGACAGCCAATTCTTATTCTGAAAGAAGGAAGTTCAAGGACCCGCGGGCGCGATGCCCAGGGTATGAACATCACCGCCGCGAAAGCGGTGGCCAGTGCAGTACGAACCACTCTTGGACCCAAGGGTATGGACAAGATGCTCGTTGACACCATCGGAGATGTGGTCATCACCAACGATGGAGTGACCATCTTAAAAGAGATGGACATCGAGCACCCTGCCGCCAAGATGATGGTGGAGATCGCAAAGACCCAGGACGACGAAGTCGGTGACGGCACCACGACGGCCGTGGTCATCTCCGGAGAGCTTCTCAAGCGTGCAGAAGACCTCCTGGAACAGGACGTTCACCCCACCGTGATTGCCCAGGGGTACCGGCAGGCTTCAGAGAAAGCCAAGGAGATCCTGAACGCCATTGCAATCAAGGTCAAGCCCTCCGATACGGAGATGTTCAAGAAGATCGCAGAGACCGCCATGACCGGCAAGGGTGCCGAGGCATCAAAGGACAAGCTCTGCGAACTCGTCGTCAAGGCGGTCACGATGGTGGCCGATGAAGACGGCATCGTCGACAAGGACTACATCAAGGTGGAGAAGAAGGTCGGAGGGTCCACCGACGACTCCGAGATCATCGAAGGTGTCCTGATCGACAAGGAGCGGGTACACCCGGCCATGCCGAAGAAGGTGAAGGATGCACAGATCCTCCTCTTGAACGCCGCGGTCGAGTTCAAGAAGACCGAGGTGGATGCCGAGATCAACATCACGAGCCCTGACCAGCTCCAGGCGTTCCTCGACGAAGAGGAGCGGATGATCAAGAACATCGTGGACAAGATCGTCGCCTCGGGCGCCAACGTCCTCTTCTGCCAGAAGGGAATCGACGACATCGCCCAGCACTACCTTGCAAAGGCAGGGATCTTTGCAACCCGCAGGGTGAAGAAGAGTGACATGGAGAAGCTCGTCCGTGCAACCGGCGCAAGCCTGGTCTCGAGCATCGACGCCATCTCCGGCGAGGAACTCGGGTTTGCAGGCAAGGTGGAGGAGCGCAAGGTATCAGGCGAGGAGATGATCTTTGTCGAGGAGTGCAAGAACCCCAAGGCAGTCTCGATCATCATCCGTGGCGGGACCGAGCACGTGGTCGACGAACTGGACCGTGCCATCGAGGACGCTCTCCGTGTTGTAGGCGTGGTCTACGAGGACATGAAGCTCGTCGCCGGCGGCGGAGCCCCCGAGATCGAGCTCTCCCTGCGTCTGCGCGAATACGCAGCCAGCGTGGGTGGACGTGCCCAGCTCGCCATCGAGGCATTCGCAAGCGCCCTCGAGATCATCCCGAGAACCCTTGCCGAGAACGCCGGCCTCGACCCGATCGACATGTTAGTCGAGCTCCGTGCAGCACACGAGAAGGGCAAGAAGACTTTCGGATTGAACGTCTTCGAAGGAAAGGCCGAGGATATGCTGAAGGCCGGCGTCGTCGAGCCGCTGAGGGTCAAGACCCAGGCGATCGCGAGTGCGGCAGAGGCAGCGGTCATGATACTCCGTATCGACGACGTCATTGCGGCCTCCAGGTCTGCAGCCCCCGAGGGAATGCCCCCGGAGGGAATGGGCGGTATGGGCGGCATGGGCGGTATGCCCCCCGGCATGGGTGACTTCTAGGCTCCCAAACCCCCGTTATCTTTCATTATACCTATTTTTCACCGGTAATCGTATCCGGGACCCGCACGGGATTAGCTTCTTATCTCTTCTGCTTTTACTATTGATACATGAGTGACCGCTTCATCTTCACGAAATACCGGACCACCTGTTACAAGTGCGGAAAAGAGGCAGACCAGGTGATAAAGGCAGTCCCGTACCAGGCCCAGGTCATATGCGATAACTGCGGTGCCACACGCATCTTCGTCCCCAGGATCGAGGACGTCACAAAACCGGGAAGCTTCACCAGGATCGGCTGCTACGACCTGTGGAACCTGGTCACGGATGCGACCTGCCGGAACTGCCATGTCACCGGGCCGCACGACATGGCCATCGGCTGCAACCATTTCACGGTACGGTGCCGCAACTGCGGGTTCACCCACTTCTACAAGTTTGACCTTGAATACATGGGCCAGTGCCCGATAGAAGAAGAATAAGAGAGAGTTATTTCTCCTCTCTCTCCATTGTTATCGCTTTTTTCGGGCACTCGTGTGCACAGATGCCGCATCCCTTGCAGAAGTCCAGGTCGACTTCCAGGTCATCGTTTATGGCGTTGTCAGGGCAGTACATCGCACAGAGCCCGCAGGCATTGCACTTCTCCCGATCGACCACGGGCCGGAACACTCTCCATGACCCCGTCTTTCCACAGGCACCCTCTGTCGGCGTGCTCGTCGCCAGGCGTTTTCTCATATCACCAGCTCCTGGAATGCAGCCCTGGCGGCCTTGACATTTCTCTCATCTGAAAACATCTCCGATATCGCCGAGGTCACCGATTCAACCGACACGATACCCATCTTTGCAAGGGCACCGAGTACGGGCGTGTTGAGGATGGGGCTTCCCGCAACTACCAGGTTCTCGCGGAGCGCGATCCCGGTGAGATCGATTGAGTAGGTCCGGTATCCTCCAACGTCCGTCCCGTGCGTCGCGTTGATGAGGACGGTTCCGTCCTCCTTCAGGCCCTGGAGCACGTCGACCGTCTCCATGACGCTCGAGTCCAAAACCACGACCAGGTCGGGTGACCTGATCTGGCTGTAGACCCTGATGGGGTGGTCGTCGATCCTGACAAAGGAGACGACCGGTGCTCCCCTCCTCTCGGCACCATAGAACGGGCAGGCGGTGGCGTGCTTTCCATCCCGGAACGCGGCAAGGGCGAGGAGCCGTGCAGCGGTCACTCCACCCTGTCCCCCGCGGGAATGGATCCGTATCTCGTACATCAGTCGCTCACCCCGAACCAGTGTTCTTCACCGATGCGTCGGTCCCTGACAAACGAGGCGATATCGTCGTACGTGACCTCCTGGCCTCCGAGTCCCGCGATGACGCTGAACGGGTCAACACCGCACTTCGCCTTCAGGCTCTGTGCGAGCACACCCCCGAACCCGAACGAGTAGTCACGGTCGATGACCACGACGTCCCGGTCTGACAGGTCGAGGTCAGGGAACGGCCGCAGCCAGCGCAGGCGCATCGCTCCCGCCTTCATGCCCTCTCTTCGGAGCTGGTCCACCGCGACCTCGGCCTCCTTTCCAAGGGTGCCCATCGAGACGACCACGACGTCGGCGTCCTCGCACCGGTAATTCTCGGTGAACCCGTATCTCCGGCCGAAACGGCGGGCGAACTCGTCTTCTGTCTCACGGATCACCGCAACCGAGTCTCTCATCGAACGCTCCATGTCCCACCTGAACCTGAAGTAGTCGTTCGGGCCCGTGAGTGTCCCGTAACCCCTGGGACTGGCAGTGTCGATCGCGTGGGGGAGGTTGATGGGCGGCACGAAGTCCCCGGGATCGACGGTCTCGAGCGACTGCATGATGTGGGAGAGCGTGAAGCCGTCAAGGTTGATCATCACCGGGAGGAGGACATCATGGTGCTCGGCGATGCGGAATGCCATCAGCGTCGCGTCATATGCCTCCTGGACGGTGCTCACATAGACCTGGAGCCAGCCCGTGTCCCGCTCCTGCAGGGAGTCGGTATGTTCGGCCCAGACGTTCCACCCGGGGCCGAGGGCACGGTTCACGTTGGCCATCACGATGGGGAGCCTGCCCCCCGCCGCCCAGTTGACCATCTCGTGCATGTAGAAGAGGCCGTGAGAGCTCGTCGCCGTGAAACTCCGTGCCCCGGTCACGCTCGCGCCGATGCAGGCGGCCATCGCCGAGTGCTCGCTCTCTACCGGGATGTAGCGGCTGTCGAGTTCCCCGCTGGTCACGTATTCGGCAATCTGCTCCACGATCTCGGTCTGCGGTGTGATGGGGTAGGCTGCGACAACATCAGGTTTTATCTCCCTGACGGCCGCGGCAACTGCCTTGTTTCCGGTTGCGATCGTCAGCATATGCCTTCCTCCTCGAGTTTCAGGTGTTTTGCGGTCTTCTCAGCCTGCGATTTGAGCATGTCAACCGCTTCCCTGGTGATCCCCCTGAACCGCCCCTGTACCGAGAGGTAGTCCTCGATTGGAATGGGCTTTATCATGGCCGCTTTTGAAGGCCCGTTTATGGTGACCTTCCCATACTCCCTCTCGTAGAGGATCCACATACCGGACTTGACGGCAAGTTTTCCCACTTCTATGGTCTGCTCGGAGGGGTAGCGCCATCCCGGCGGGCAGGGTGCAAGCACGTGGATGAACTTTGGTCCCTGGATGGAGAGTGCCTTTTTCACCTTGGAGAAGAGGTCCTTTGGGTATGCGCTGCAGGCGGTGGCGAGATACGGGGGGTTGTGAGCCGCAACGATTCCCGCAAGGTCCTTCTTTGCATGCATCTTTCCACCCGGCGTGGTCGTTGTCCGTGCCCCGGTAGGTGTCGATCCCGATCTCTGCATCCCGGTGTTGCCGTAGGCCTCGTTGTCATAGCAGATATACAGGAAGTTGGTGTTCCGCTCAAAGGCGCCCGAGAGGGCCTGGATCCCGATATCAACGGTACCCCCGTCACCTGCATAGACGATGACATTGGTCTTCTTTTTGGCCTTTGCAAAGGCCTCGCTCATGCCCGATGCACATGCCGCCGCGGCGGCGAACGCCACGTTGTATATCGGCACGTTCATCGCGGTATTGGGATATATCCCCTGGATAACACTCGTGCAGCAGGCGGGAATTACCAGCACAGTATCCTCCCCTGCCGCCTTCAATACATACCGGAGAATGAGCGAAGAGCTGCAGCCCGCGCAGGCGGACGTGCATTTCAAAATATACTCCTCTTTAGGTATTTCGGTCATCAAACTCATGAAAATGTATATTCTCCATCCATTATAAGCGTATATTTTACGGGATTTGGATACGGGATCAGGAATTTTTCAGAGCGGATCAAACGACGGCCTCGAGGGTGTATCCGTTCTTTTCGAGGATTCCGGATACCATCCTCATCCATGATTCCTTGTCCATGGCCGGGAGCGTCGCAACTTCGCGCTCCCAGGTCTCCACCAGTCCTGCATCGCTGCTTTTCAGGTCCTTTCCACTGACCCTGCCCACTTCCGCACCTCCACGATCCCGGATGATCATCGAGTAGCAGGTAAAATTCCGGCAGATCGACGGCCTGTTTGGATATATCGTGCAGACAAACCCGCCCTCTTCGATACGGCGCAGGAACGGGCACCATGATTCATCGGTGCTGCCCGGGGGAGGGTTCAGAAAAAGATCCCGGTATTCGGGCTGGATAGTGACGGGAATGACCTCCCTGGAGACGGCAACCCTGCAGTAGTGGCTCGTTGACGAGAGCGTCCGCTCGATCGAGATGTGCCTGCCAAGGCTGATACAGCACCGCCCGCACCTGTCGCATACAAACGTCGCCATCTTACACATCCATTGGCTGATTTCCGACGGGGGATCAGCTCAGTATTTCTTATTTTTTGTTGTCCGGGTGTTTCATGGTATTGGTGATGCCCCGGGTTTTCCGGGCCGTATCTTTCACATCGTATTATTTGTCTGGAAGATCTCTTACCTGGAAAATTCGTATCAGATTTTTCAACAACAATTCTGCAGTTCCCCATCCGGGAGCGGGAAGACAGTTCCTCGTGGGGGCTGTAGAGGGGTGTGATGCCGGGATGATTGGGATCGAATTGAGCTCAGGGAATCTCTTCCACAACGAACAAGACTGCCGGGGACGGGAGCATCGATGGACGGAATCGATGTGAGCTGGGGGAGCTACTCCCCCCAAAAGATGCGCGAGCCTGCCGCCATACTGGCGATGGCTCACACCTTTATGCGATTCTCCACAGAGCGGCTGTCCAAACCGGGAACGAAATCCTCATTGATGGAGCAAAATTCCGGGGATATGTTGGCAGATGGCATTGAGGCCAGACCGGGAATGAAATCCTCATTGATGGAGCGGGTCGTCTCCACCCTTCCCGACAAGGGACTCGCAGATGTGTGCCATGACTGCATGGTAGGTGCGGAGATCGTACATAAACTCCATTGAACGGCCGATATCTGTGATCGGAACAAACTCAATCCCGCAGTCCACGTCCCAGAGCACGAGATAGCCGGGAGGCGCGGGGCCGATTGGTTTTTTATCGCCGGCGAGGGTCTTTCCAATCTCGTCCTCGTCCCATTCCCCGGTGCCGATCATCAGGAGGGCCGACGCCATGTACCTGACCATGTGCCAGAGGAAGCTCTCGGCAGTGACTTCCAGCACGGACAAGTCCCTTTCACGAAAGACGCGTGCATCAAGAACCCTCCGGTAGGGGTTCTTGTCTTTTACCCGTGCAAACGGGGAAAAATCGTGCTCGCCGACAAAGGACGCCGCACCCCTGTCCATGGCTTCCACGTCAAGATCCCCGTTCCCGAAAAAATACCGGTAGGTCCTGCTTCTCGCATCGTAGCGGGGGTGGAATTCGTGCGGCACTTCGGCGTATCCCGATACAAAGCAGTCCCTCGGGAGCTGCCAGTTCAGGAACCCGATGGCCCGCGCGGGGAGGCAGGTGGAGAAGGCAAAGACCTGTCGGCGGGCATGGACCCCGCGGTCGGTCCTCCCTGCGGCGAGGAACCCGGCCTCCCGGTAGTCGGAGAAGAGGCCAAGCCGCACGCAGGAAGCGACGAATTCACCTTCAACGGTCCTCTCCTTCGCCTGCATCTGCGACCCGAAGTACCGGTCTCCCAGGTAGCCGACCCGGAACGCCAGCCTCACCGGTGCAGCGTTCTCCGTCTCATTCTCTTCCATGTGTTCGTGAGCGACTGCCGGGTGTAGGTCCGGAGAGGGGTCATCCTGCCCCCGGCAGAGGTCTTCCCCTCCCTGATGGCGTTGAGTATTGAGTCAAGGTTCCTTTCCGCGTCCACGCGGGTCCACCCGAAGCCGACGTAGCGGGCGTGGTGTGCATCGGATCCCCCCACGCAGGGTTTCCCCAGGCGCCGTGCCATCCGTGCGGCCTTGATATTTGCCGATCCGACGATGTACCTGCTGTTGAAGGTCTCTATGGCATCGACTGCGGAGAGGGCCTGGCGGAGCTTGAGGGCGACGCCGTGCCTCATCATGTGGTATGGATGGGGGAGGATCAGGACCGCTCCCATCTCCCGTGCACGGGCGATCGTCTCCATGACGTCCATGCCGGGCGGGACGGGGTCAGTGATACCGAGAGCGAGGAGGTGGCCCTGCCGGGTGGAGATCTCGATCCCGGGTATGATCACGACGGAGGTTTCCAGGGTCAAGGCATAGCGGGCTCCTTCCACGGTATCGTGATCGGTGATGGCGATCGCATCAAGGCCCTTCTCCCCGGCCCTGCGGATGATATCTTCCACGCTGCTCTCTCCGTCGTGCGAAAAACGGGTATGGACATGGAGGTCGCAGGTCAACATCTGATCATATCATTTTTTAATTACCTGATATTAAGGGAACTTATGCGTATCCTCCTCCCCACCGGTTCGGCAACGTATTCCCTTGTTAAGGATGCCGCCAGGGGATTCGATGCCGAGGTCGTGGTCACGGGAGAGATCGCCTCGTTTCTCTCGCCTGTGCAACTGACAGGCCTTGTCAGGCAGGGGCGGTATGACATGGTCATCGTGACCGGGATGTCGACTGCGTCCTTCGCGGCGGTAGAGCGGGCAACCGGGGTCCCGGTTTTCTTAGGCCCGCGCCATGCGGCGGACCTGTCCCTGATACTCCCCCTGGTTGGTGAGATACCACTCTCGCGCACCATTCCTGCCGACGACTTCCTTGCACAGAAGAAGAAGGAGGAGGCGATGCGCCGCGTGGAAGAGCTGGAGGAGCAGGCGATTCCTGAGTACCTGTTCAGGTCGACAAAGATCGGCGGGAACTCCAGGATGAAGGTCCTTGCAGAGATCATGGACGCTCACAAGGTGCCCGGACTTGCCGGGAAAGTCGAGGCGTTTTTCTCGATGGGCGCGGACATCGTGGATCTCGGCTTCGGATTCGATGCCATGCCCGGCGATGTGGAACGGTGCTTTGAAGTGCTTCATGACTTCCCGGGTCCGCTGGCGGTCGACACCCAGGACCCGGCCCTTATATCGGCTGCACTGGATCGGGCAGACCTCGTGCTCAGCCTCCAGGAGGAGAATATTCCGGTGATAGGTGAAGAGGTCGGGGCGGCAGGCGTGGGGGCGGTGATCGTTCCGGGACAGTCCGGCCTCGAAGAGAACATACGGGCCGCCGAGCGGGCGGGGATCACCTGCATCATTGCAGACCCGCTCCTGCAGCCCGTCGGTTCGGGGCTGGCCGAATCGCTCTGCAATTTTCCCGATATCGAGTATCCTGTCTTCTTCGGGGCCGGAAACGTGACCGAGCTTCTTGATGCGGACTCTATCGGGATCAATGCCCTCCTTGCCGGGCTCGCGCACGAACTCGGCGCATCGGTCATATTCACGAGCGAGCATTCCGACAAGACGGCCGGGTCTGTCCGTGAGATGCGGAGGGCGACCGTCATGATGGCCCTCCTGGAAGGGAGGCCGTATCCGAAGGACCTTGGAATCGATCTCCTGGTGCTGAAGGAGAAGCGGAAGAGGCGGGAGCCCCCGCTTGCGTATGAGCACGTAGTGAAGGCGGATACGATGCCCAGGGAGATCGTGTACGATCCGTGCGGCAATTTCCGGATCGGGATCGAGGGCGGGGATATCGTGGCTGTCATCGAAGGCGAGGCCTACCGGGGAGAGCGGTGGGAAGACGTCTTTTATACCATCTTAAACGCCGGCAGGGTATCCCTGATGGACCATGCCGCATACCTTGGAAAGGAGCTCTACAAGGCCGGGCTTGCCATCCGGTTCGGCCGGAGTTTCGAGCAGGACGGCCCGTTCTGATCGGTCCAGTGAACATTTTCTGCCGGATTGGGGATGAACCCATCAGGGAGGATCGCGCAATCCGCTGTTTTGTGTGTGGGAGAGAACCGGGTATTTATCTGCATACCAGTTCGCGCACTCTACCGCTGATGTGTGGTTGCATCGCACGGGGGGTTTTGGGGGCGGAATATCCTGGCCACCTGTATCTCTTCCCCGCACCGTGTTGCAGAGAACCGGGCCGCGAATGGTGCCTGGCATGCCACAATGCTTTACGGTGTGCGGGTCGGGCATCGGGAGATCCCCTGGCATGCATCGGATACGCCAGGGTCGCGCCCGGTGGTTTGTTTCGGGTCGCGAGCGGTATCTGGCATGTTACCATGCATCCGTCCGAAACAGGTGGCAGAGGGGTTGATCCGCGATCAGGCCCCCGGCATACCACCATACTGATACTTTTCAACATTTTCCAAAAAAAGGGGGGCTAAAGTCAGGTAACAGTGGGTCACGGTGTCACCAATCTCCCGGTATGCCCCCGTGCCCTGCAAATGCTGCTGATGCTGCCATTTTATCTCGTCATGTTGTCACCAATCTCCTGGTATGCCCCCGTGCACCACGTCCAGGCCAGCTCGCAGGGAGCCCGAGTGTCGAGCAGTGCCCATCTCACCACAATACGCCAGGGCCAGCCTGTCATTCTGGTATATCTCCTTCCAGTTTAACGCCACCACCCTTACCATTAATCTCCAGGAACCCCAATATCTACGGGTCATATATGAAGATCCGAGGAATCAGCAGGGACCTGCTGGAACTGCTCCTGGAGGTCGGTCGGGACCGCCACCCGTACGAATTCGCCGGCATCCTCAGGGAGACGGACGGGGTCATCGACGAGTTCAACCTCCTGCCAGGGACGGTGAGCAGCGAGACCAGCGCGAGCCTCTTTCTCGACATGATGCCTCTCGACACCCATGTCGCGGGCAGCGCCCACAGCCACCCGAACGGAGCGCTGATTCCTTCAGACGCGGATTTGAGTTTTTTTCCACGGGTAGGACGGTTCCACCTCATCATCGGGTATCCCTACACCGGGGTGAACTGGCGGTGTTTCCGTGCAAACGGGAACCCGACCGAGATGGAGGTGATCGGGTGAAAAAGGTTGTCGCGACCGGCACGTTCGATATCCTCCACCCGGGGCATATCTACTATCTCGAGCAGTCGAAGAAGCTCGGGGACGAGCTCTACGTGATCGTCGCCCGGGACGCAAACGTCACCCACAAGCCAAAACCCGTCATACCCGAGGAGCAGAGGGTCCACATGATCGCATCCCTTGCAGTTGTTGACCACGCGGTGCTCGGCGACCTGCACGACATGTTCCGCCCAATCGAGGAGATCAGGCCCGACGTGATCACCTTCGGCTTCAACCAGCACTTCAACGAGGAGAAGATCAGGAGTGAACTGGAGAAGAGGGGGCTCGATGTCGAGCTTGTGCGGATCGGGAATTACTCGGAGGACACCTACTGCAGCTCGAGTTTGATCATAAGGAAGGTACTTGAGCGGTATGGGTGTGGGGAGGAGTGAGGTGGATCCTGATTCTCGGTAAATTGGTTAAAACTTCATTTTTGAAATGTGCGTTCCTTGCTTCACTTCTAACTCGAACATCTTTATCAGCCATAACCAGGCACAAAAAAATCTCAAATCATTGAGCAATGGTCCAGAAAAAGGATTATAGACTCTTAATTCTACAATTTGGGCATTAAATTTCTGATATTTGGTATTTTTTCATCCTGACAGATCGTATATTGTTGGATGAGGTCCATCGCCTCCATGATTTCTATCTTCTTATTTGGGGCATATCTTTTACAATTCGTAATTATTATTAAAAAAAGCGAACTGCGAAAATGTGGGGTAAATCCCCCCTATCACCTTTTCAAAAGTGTTTTCATATGATCCAGAAGACTATCCCTGATTTCAGGATTCTTCAAGGCAAACTCCATTATCGCTTCCACATACCCGGCGAGATCCCCTGTGTCATATCTTCTTCCCGTGAAAGAATACGCGTAAATCTTCTGTGATTCTCCAAGCAGCCGGATACCATCCGTAAGTTGCACCTCATTCCCTACCCCTGCTTTAGTATGCTTGATGCAATCGAATATCTCCGGATTCAGGATGTAGCGTCCGATAGCACCCACATTGGAGGGTGCTTTATCAGGAGTTGGTTTCTCCACGATATCTTCAATAAGGTATAAGCCGTTCTCCCTTGGCGTTCCCTTGATAATTCCGTAACTGCTTATCTTGTGATCAGGAACCGGTTCAACAGCAAGTACGGAACATTCATATTTTTGGAAGATCTCGATGAGCTGACGCGTGCAGGGCACCTCGTTGACAATGATATCATCGCCAAGGAGAACGGCAAAAGCCTCGTCTCCAACGTGCTTCTCTGCCCGAAGCACCGCATCGCCGAGACCCCTTGGCTCTCTCTGACGGATGTAGTGGATGTCCACCATCGAAGAGATATCCTGAATCTGTTTCAGGAGTGCTTCTTTGTGGTGCTGCCGAAGGTGCATCTCAAGTTCAGGCGAGCTGTCGAAATAATCCTCAATGGCTCGTTTGCCCCTGCCTGTGATAATTAAGATATCGTCGATTCCTGATGCGACCGCTTCCTCAACGACATATTGTATGACAGGTCGGTCTATCAGGGGGAGCATCTCTTTTGGCATCGATTTGGTAGCCGGAAGGAAGCGGGTGCCAAGACCGGCCGCCGGAATTACTGCCTTTGTAATTTCAGTCACCAGCATACACCTTCGTACACTTCTGCTTCCCTGTGCGCCTTTTCAATTCTGCGGCCGTCGATGACTACTTTTCCATGGTAGTCAAGGTTTTCAAAGTCTTTCCACTCTGTCAGAATAAGCACCGCATCCGAGGAGAGAACATCCTCCGCATTCTGTGCATAGGTGATACCTGAAATTATATGCCGGAAATTATCCATGGCAACCGGATCAAATGCGTTTATTATCGCTCCTTCCTGTAATAACATATTAATCACGGGGATTGCCCGGCTCTCCCTCACATCGTCACTGTCGGGTTTGAAAGCAAGGCCAAGTATGCCGATCGTCTTTCCTGCAATATCCATATGGCGTTTCAGGAGCTCCACCATTTTTCCAGGTTGATCGTCGTTTGTTTTCATGACTGCTGTCAGGACCCTGGGGTCCTGGCCAAGGTTCTGTGCGTGAGCAATCAATGCCCTGACATCCTTGGGGAAACACGACCCCCCGAATCCAATTCCTGTTCGGAAAAAGCTGGGATTGATTCGTGAATCCAAACCGACACCCTGGAATACCTCGTAGCTGTCGATACCCGCCTTTTTGCAGAGGTTCCCTATCTCATTCGCAAAACTGATTTTCGTGGCGAGAAATGCGTTACTTGCATACTTTATCATCTCAGATGTCCGGATATTTGTTGAGAATATCGGGGCTTTGAGCGGGGAATACAGATTCTTTAAAGTATTTTCCGTTTTTTTCTCATTGACACCAATCACGACCCTGTCGGTATGGAAGAAATCATCAACTGCGCTCCCCTCTTTTAGGAATTCAGGATTCGAAGCAACACCAAAATCAATAAACGCCTTTTTTCCCGATTCTCTCTCAAGTATGGGGATTACTAATTTCTCGGTTGTGCCGGGAAGCACTGTACTTTTTACAATAATTGTATGATATTTTTCACTTGTAGCAAGACTCTTCCCGATTGTCACCGAAACATCGTTGATCTGCTGGAGATCTATGGATCCGTCCTCTTTGGACGGTGTTCCTACGCAGATAAACGTGATATCGGTCTTGGATATAGCATCGGACAAATCTGTAGTCGTCTTGATCCGCTCCTTGTTCGTAGTCAATAATTCTTCCAACCCTGGTTCATAAATTGGAGTCTTTCCTGAATCAAGAAGGTCGAGTTTTTCCCTGTTCCTGCCGACAAAAATAATTCTGTTTCCCAGTTCTGCAAGGCATGTTCCTGTAACAGCCCCTACATATCCCGTACCGATTATGGTGATATTGAATTGATCCATAGTATTAGAGCCTCATTTTCCACATAATGCTGAGAATTATGAACCAGATGCCTTTCCGAAGCTGATTACAATCTTTGATGAATAATTCCCAACATTTATTCTCATTCCCTGGTTTATCCGATAATTATGTATAAATTGCATGGGAATTTCTTATAAATTCTGTCATGAACAATTACTATTTTGTTCCCCAGTTTATTCATTTCCGTCCAACCAAATGCTTTTTCATCGGGTCCGATACTCACCAAAAGACATAATCTGCACCCCAATTATGGAAAGGAATCAGGAAAGATGCATGGAGATCCTCTCTGATTTGTTGATGAATCGATTCTGTAATCATATGTCCGATCCGTTACATAACATTGTGCCCGCTTTTTTCCGATATGAACCGAGCAGCAGAAATTTAGCATGTGCCGAGTCATGGTGTCAACACCTTGAAAACTAAAAAGAATTATAGGCTTTTTTATTCATATCTACTTCTCATAAGACCTTGAAAAAGTCATTACGGGTTTTTCGCATTCTTAGCGAATAATACGATATGTGCGAAATCCCAAAAATTATTATCTAAAGAGGTATCTTACACCTGGATCTGTTAGAAAACGAAATAATGGTTTGAAGCGTCCGATCTAACTATTTTGAAATGGATCGAGTTTGGAATTTATAGAAAGTAATATAGTGAGGAATCTTGGTGAGACCAAGTTGCGTTTTAAGGATATCCCTGACCCAATTTTCCGATAATCTCAATAATTAATCGAAAAAGTGATAAAAGTGAAATTATATCTTGATTAAAAGTACTGCTTTAATCAGGAATCATCAAAAGATATGGGATGTCTAATAGGCAACAATACGATCGCGGGGAAAAAAATTGAAGGAAAATTCACCAACGGTTTTTATAAAGAGTCTCTATCTCAAGTTTCACTCGTTCTATCACTCAATAAATATTGAAAAATATCATGATATAATTTTTTTCCTAATTATTCTCATTATTGGAGGGATTATTAGGATTCGTGGATTGATCTCGTTCAATTTTCCAACGACAATACCCTACAATGGTGGCGGTCTTTATTATGCTTTCATTCAAGCAATTATTGCTCACCAATTTAATTATCCAGCATATATCCCGAACTTTACTGCCGATGGACTCCCTTTCGTTTATCCCCCTTTATGCTTTTATATCTTAGCAGTAATTTCAATATTTTTTCATCTTGATCCTCTCATTTTAATTAATTATTCGCCTACAATCATTAGTATAATAAATATAGGCCTATTTTTCCTGTTATCAAAAGAATTATTTGCAGAAAAGAAATTGATTTACTTTTCTTCGTTACTATTTGCCATTTCACCTGTTGTTATTTATCCAAAATTTTTTACGTCTGGATCGGAATTAATTCATGCAGCAGGGCTGACATTACTCTTATTAGGGATTCTATTTCAGATTAGATCAAGAAAACAGCAAAAATTATTAGATTACTTATTTTTTGGTATAATTCTTGGTTTGACCATTATCACCAGTCCTGCCGCAGCTTTTCTCCTTGTAATAATCTATCTGATTGACACAATAATTCATCTCACTACAACGAAAAACCGATTAAAAGAAATTCTATTTGCTTTCCTCATTGCTTTTTCAATCAGCTTATTCTGGCTTATCAATGTATATACAAATCATGGAATTGGATTCATTGTATCTGGATTTTTGTTTAAACAAGACACTTCAATCTTATGGTTTTTCATTAAAAGTGCAGCAAAGTTATCTGTATTAAATGGTTTCAGCCCGTTTTATCCCCCTTGGTTTTTGGTTATTCTCATTGGTTTAGGGTATTGCCTTCTGCAGAAAGAATGGTTTTATCCATTCTGGTTTTTGTGTTGGTTGTTCTCCCCTGAATCGTATTACTACTTATTTATCCCTGCAATATTCTTGATAACTATCTGTCTATTGAAATTTATCATTCCAAATCTCGTAGATAATGCGAAAATTGAATTAAACAAAGCGCTTCTCATAAATATTGTGAGTTTTATCCTGCTTTCGATGGTAATCTTACATCCCATCGCCCTGGGAGAAATTAACTCTTACAAATCAGGAGGAGATCCGACTAAATCGTTGTCTCATATTCAGAAAGAACAATTGGATTTCGATGCAATGAATTGGATAGCAGAAAATACACCTGAAGACTCCATTTTCATTGCGAAGGATATTCTCTATACTACGATAGAAGAGGGTTGGATGTATGGAGATTGGTTTCCAGCCATCTCAAAAAGAACGACACTTAATGTGCATTTTGGCAGTGAGTGGACGGGAGAATTTGAGAAATTATGGGAAATCGACGAGCAAATACATCAAATTTCGGTTTCAGAGGAACTAATCGAGTTTTCAGATGAGAACGATTTGAATTTTTCACATATCTACGTTCATAATACTCCAGTTAATCAGCAAATTCTTAGTGATTTGAGGGAATCAAATAGTTTTACATTGATTTATGCGAATGAATATGTAAATATATACGAATTTGATCGATATGGTGGAACTTGTACTGATAATTCGAATACCGACGCACCAAAATATTTTCCATAGCGTCAATTACGCAGGGGTATTTGCATGAATAAACCCCTAATATCTGCGATAATTTGTACCTATAATCGAGCGAATATTTTACAGGGTGCTATTGAGAGTTTGCTACAACAAACAGCAGATAACGGAATTTTTGAGATAATTGTTGTCGATAACAACTCAACCGATAACACCAGGGAAATCGTGGACCAATTTGGGAATATCGAGAATCTTCGTTACGTTTTTGAGCCCAATCAGGGGTTGTCTCATGCGCGAAACCGTGGTTATCTGGAAGCACGGGGTGAATATGTCGCGTACATCGACGATGATGCACGTGCAGATAAAGAATGGATTTCCGGAATTCAACGAATTCTCGAAGATCTCGATCCGCACCCTCTGGTTATCGGGGGGCCGATTTATCCTTTCTACCTATCTGATAAACCCGATTGGTTCCTTGATAAGTACGAGATTCATTCCTGGGGGGATGAACCGCGTTTCCTGAAACGGGATGAATACTTTTATGGGTCAAATATGGTCTTCTCAAAAGATGTGCTCGAGGAGTCTGGGGGTTTCGATACCGAACGTGGTGTGAGTGGCGAAACATTAAATCTCGGCGAAGAAACGGTTCTTTTTGATAAAATCTGGAAGAAATCCGGGAACGGGAACATTTTCTTCTACTCTCCCGATTTGATTGTTTATCACCTCGTGCCACCGGAACGAATGAGCATTCGCTATTTTCTGAAGCGGAGATTCATGGTCGGACAATCATCTTTGTGCTACAGGTTTGGGAAGCTCACTCACTTCAAGAGAATCTATCTTCCAGTACTTCTATTGGGTGGAGTGGCATATTATTCCGTAATCGCTTTATTCAAGGTACCATTCTATCGTCATTATCAAAATTGGGTTGTTGAATGTCTCGACCCGGCAGTGGTGGGCATTGGATTATTTATTGGCGCTCTTGGAATCCATCCGGAATTTAAGCAATATAAACTTTCCAAGAAAGAATGAGCACTTATTATTCAGACTTGCCCGTCTTGAATGATATTACCTTACGAAAGATCTTTGGTGGCAAATAGGAAAGAGCCACGAGAACCTTTTTTTCGAACCAGAATGAATTCATGGTGTTGTCTTTAAGAATCTTTCTCCCTTGATCTTTAAATCCCGCAGAAATGTCATGTATTGCGGAGGCTATCTCGTACATTGCGGTGCATTTTTTAAGATCGTCTTTTAATTCCTCTGGGATTTCATTTTTTCCAAGGGCTTTTCGTACGGAATTCGAAAATGGATGATTGAGTATTTTATTTTGTTTCTTACAAATTCTATTCTCACACTCTCTGTGATAGATGGCCCCCAGTTTAGTGGAGAAAGCAATTGGATATTTCAATGCAATTTTTCCCCAGAGATCCAGATCCTCACCAAATTCTGCTTCCGGATTGAAACAGCCAACTTCAAGCAATATTTCTCTCGGCACACAAACCACCGAAGTCCATATCGGGGCATCGCCAAGAGCTGATCGGAAATAATTTTGAATAATTCCTTCCCAGGGAGCAGGTGGGATCTCTTTGTACTTCGGTTCGATTGTTACGCCGTTCGATTCAACAAACCTGTAAGATGTGACATATGCTCCAGCATGAGGATATTTCTCGCGTAATGAAATGATAGTATCTAAATGGATTGGAAGCCATTCATCATCTGCATCTAAAAATGCAATCATTTCAGAATGAGAATTAATAATACCGAGATTTCGAGCTGAAGACACCCCTTTGTCTTTCTGGTGAATGAGACGGATTCTCCTTTCATCTGAATATCTTTTCAGAACATCCAGACCTCCATCAGTTGACCCGCCGTCAATGATGAGTATTTCGAAATCTTGAAAAGTTTGGAAAAGCACAGAATCGATCGCTCTCTGGATGTAAGGGGCTTTATTGTAAAGCGGGATAATTACTGAGACTGTCGGGATACCATTCATACTGATCGATTCCGTAATTTGACTTTTCCAGCTACTATATCCTTGACGTAGTAGTAGAAGTCGAGAGGGTATTTAATTGCGAAAAAGAGCAACTGATCCCAAGTAACGTGGTCATGGATAACCTGGCTCCTTTCGTAATGGTATTCTTTCCCCTTTTGATCACTCTCACCACCTTTGAGATAATAAACGATCGGGAGGTCGAGATAGAATATTCGAGCCTGATTCTCAAATATCGCCTTAATTAACCATTCAAAGTCAGAATAAATTTTGTTATTTACGTTAAAAAATCCATTTTTCTTGAAGAATGAAGCCCGGGTAATCATGGATTGGTGATTGATACCACGGATAAGTATTTCTGCCTTGTTTTTTCGATATTCTGAATGGAATTCTTCCCATTCATTATCATAATATACAAAGTCTCCATAAAAAATATCATATTCATTTTTGTTGTTGATCTTTTCCATAATTTTTTCGATTACTGTGCTTTCATAGAGAAGATCGCCACTATGGAGAAAATAGATAAAATCCCCGGATCCAATTTTTACTCCTTTGTTCATCGCGTCGTAAATACCATCATCTTTCTCAATTATCAATATATCAATATCTTCATGATAATTTTTTAGAATATCGTGTGTATTGTCCGTAGATCCACCATCGATTATAATATACTCGATATTCGGGTATGTTTGATTAATGACGCTTTGAATCGTTTTTTCAATAGTACTATCGGAATTTAGAGTAACGGTAATTATCGAAATTTTCTGTGATTTGTTCGACATCCTTAACTCAAACCAGTATCTTTTAAGAAGATTAATAAGCACTTCGATATCATCCGGCTTATAGAATTCAGCAATATCCATCTGCAAGAGATATTCACCCGTTTGAGATTTGCCGGGGCTCCCCTCATGGATATCAACAGGGTAGATCACGAGCAGACGATATTTTTCCGATGTCAGCTGATACCCTCTGCGGAAACAGGTGCGGAAATTACAACTTAATTAGTTCGGTACCAATTGTGGGTTATAGTCTCTTCTCTTCATTTATTGTTTTGCGATAGAATTTAATGTATTCGTTCACCATTCTATCAAGCGTGAATCTGCGTTTCGCATCTATTGAGGCCTCATTTCCCATTTGAGTTATAAGGTTTTCATCCGAAAGCAATTTTAATAATCGATCTGCCATTGCATCAGCATCACCAACAGGTACCAGGAACCCAGTCTTTCCCTCTGCAATCTGCTCCGGAACACCCCCAACATTGCTTGCCACCACGGGAGTACCACTAGCTAATGCTTCGAGAATGGTTGTGGGAAAAGTATCAGCCCGTGAGGGGTGCACATAGATATCTGCTGCCTGATAATAACAAGCAACCTTTTGATAATCTTTCTGGTATGGAACAAACCGAATTTCATTTTCACCAATGTATTCTGGGGGGGCGTCTTCGCCAAGTGCAATACAAAGTAATTTCGTTCCTGAGTCAGCAATTTTTCCAAGTGATGCCTTAAGTGTTCTGTAATCCTTCCAAATATTTTTCCTGATACCGTTTGCTGCAAATAGGAGGATCTTTGCATCCGGTGGAAATCCTAACTTCTCTCTAACTTTTTCCTTTTCCGCAGGATGAAATATATTTAGATTTACGCCGTTAGGGATAATCTTCGATTCAATAATCGCCGGTTTTAATATAGATTGATTTACCTTATCCATAAGCCATTGACTTGGTGTACCAATGAAAACTCGGCTTTTCTTAAATATATCTGCTTTGCGTTGCCAGTTATATGCCGTGGCATCACGTCTGATTGAGGGATAGATAGAAAGATTTGGGCAGTTTCCACAACCTGTTTTCCAGCGTTTGCAGTCAAATGAATGGGCACAATGACCACTGAGTAGCCAGGCGTCATGGAGCGTGAGCACAGTTGGGACCTGTTTGCTGAGCCATGGTAGAGCACGTAGATCAAAATAACCGCCATGGAGGTTGTGGCAGTGGAGGATGTCCGGACGATTAGGAGGTAAATTTAGAACATCTAGAGTTCCAGGATAATTAAAATTTTCATAACCTTTAATAAATGAATGTATTTGCCTGGGATGAGTAAAAAGTTCAATTCTATTATTCAAAACTCTTGAATATGGAAGATGTTGTACGATTTGTTGTAAAAAATGGGTGAATTCATTTGTTCTTTTTGGGATGCACAATACATCTGGATCCTGAGATCTCTTTGTCCCGACGGCCATCCATGATCCATGGCCTAGTCTGCGGAAGGATGTAAAGAGATCCCACGCAATCTTTTCAGCACCGCCTGCATGGTCAAAGGTGCTCACCTGAAGAATATTCAGTTTTTGCTTTATCATACCAATGCTTTCATCATTTGTTAGAATTAAAAAATACCATATACAGCCTCATTACCACATTGAACGGAACCCGCAGAATACGTTCACAATAATCCCATTTATTTAATAAAAATCTTCCAATTCTATAGTGATACGAGTCAATTACCTGCTCAATATCATGGTTACTTCGTAATTCTATGTTCACTTTTTTATCTGCAATATCATGAATTAATTGTTGAATCGCGGGAGGGTGTTCTCCCTCAAAACGTTGTATCCAACTTGGATACTGATACACATTATGGACACGATATGGATTTTTTAGATGAAAAAAATTATTCTCGGCCCATTCGCATGCCTCTCGTGCGTGAGTTGCCCATAAGGCCTGGCTATAATATTCGCATTTTTCCTGAACCTGTTTAGGAAACACGAGGGAATAATGATACATTATTATCCCATTTCTTGCCAGTTCTGGCCCATCTATCCATTTTATATCACGTAGATCCCGGCCACGGAGATCATGTACAGTCGGTGGGCGATGGGTGACATACCGAGATTCCGGGCCCCATTTGAATAACCGATGAAAAATGTTAGCTCCTCGACGAAGGTACCACCCATCCGTAACGAAATCAAACCCCCCCCAAAACGTGATCTGCTTAAAAGACACTGCTGTAATCTGGGGATCATCTTGTAACATCTGAATAATTTTCCTCATATCCTCCGGCTTGTAAAATTCGTCAATATCCACCTGCCAGAGATAATCTCCTGTTGCACGCTTTGCATATGCTTGGCTCTGTTCATCCTTCTCCCCTGGCCAGAAACCATCAGTGTGTCCTTCGTCCTCCGCAGTGACAATAATTAGCTTATTTTCCGGATCTTCATTTTGTTGAAAATCTCGAAGAATTTTTAAGGTTCCATCTCTTGAATGGCCATCTCTTGTGGCAATTGCTGATGCTTTCGGACTCGCGCCCTCGGCGACAATGATTTCATGGGCAAATGGGTAGAGGCCACGGAGGCAGTAGCGGGTGAAGGGTTCACCATTTAGGACGATGATGCCGAAGGTGATTTTTGGAGTTATATCCTCTAGCATATTGGATGCCCACAGGAGAAATACGCAGTTTTTCTGATTTTACCCTCCCTGTCGGTATAAATGCTTATTTCATGGATATCTTTAGATAAAAATTGATTTAACTGATTGACGCTTGTGAATTCATTGTCATGTTCCCTGTTGCCGCCCGGGTTTTCTTCCTTGATGATCGGAGTGGATCCGAATAGAGTCCCATCATTGGAGAGCGAGGACTTTATTTTATTTATTGCATTTGAATTATCATTCTCACTCAAATGCTTGCCTCTTTCAAGCCACAATAGGTTGTTTAGCCAATTATCATAGAGGTCTATTCGGTTATCAAACAATGATGGTGAATTAGCATTTTTGACATATTTGGAAATGAATGGTCTATGATAAGATTTCTTCTTTAAATATAGCCCGAAATATGCGAAAAATTTTGGAATCAGAATCATTTTTAGATACTCAATATTGAAATTCTATAATCTTTTTTGTTCTTTTAATTTATTAAGGGTATTTATGTAGGCGGAGGTAAGCACTTATATTCATTTACTATACATTCGAATCTTGGTTTTAGATATAGTATGCTAATTTCCCATATGAGATAGATACTTTAAATTAAAATATAAATTACTACTAAATTTTTCTTACAGCTGTTTAATATGAATTCAAAAATTGTCGGATTTACCATCTCTAGAAATGAAATAGATCACAACGATATCGATGTGTTTGATTCAAATCTTCAAATAAAAGGTAAAAAATGTTGCAATTTATTTTTTTATTACTGGGGTATACATAATATTGATGAATGTGTCGTTGAAAATAATCTTTTTTCATTAGGTTTCCCTCCAACAGATTCATTACTTGACCGAAATGCTCTGATCAGGGTTAATGATGATTATATTGAGATTGAAAATGATTGGCTTGGTTCTATTCCCATTTTTTATAATTCCGAATCTGGAACGGTCAGCACGCTATTCAATAAAACACTTGAAACAGATAGTGTTGAAATAGACCCCGAGGGTTTCAATTATTTTCTTGAGTTTGGATTTTCGGTATTCGAATCTACACCCATAAAAAAAATTCGATTTTTGAGGTATTATTCAAAACTCAGAGTGGATGTCAATACTATCGATGTTGAATATAAAAATGATCCAGCAATTAATTATGATAAAACGACCACAGAAGAGAAATTATGGCAGAATATTGAGAATTATCTATCAAAAGTCGAACAATATGTGAAAGGAGATATCATAATTCCTACCAGTGGCGGTTATGATTCAAGAATTTTAAATTATTTCATCAAAAATAAGGAAAGGATCAGAGCATATACCTACGGTATTTCGGAAAAACAAAATACAAGCTTCGAAGTGGTCTATGCAAAAAAATTGGCAAAAATTCTTGGAATCCAATGGAAATTTATTCCTCTCGGCGAATTTTTCAGATATTATTTAGATTGGTTCAGGCTTTACGGGTGTTCCACGCATCTGCATGGCATGTATCATATTGAATTTTACAAAAAAATGAATCTGGAATCGGATTCAACATTATTAAGTGGTATTGTTGGTGATGCATGGTCTGGTAAGATTGATGTAGGGACAATCGTTTCGTCTCAAAAAATAATAAATCTGGCATATACACATGGTATGACTGCTAATCGACAAAAGTCAAATTTGCATTCAAATGATGACAATCGAATAACTTTTTTCAATGAGAATATTGACAATTTGAATAATCCAAATTTACAACCGATTTTTTTAGTGAGGTTGAAGATAATTTTACTATCCTATCTTCTTACGATACCTGAATATCTTGGTTGGCCCACGTGGACTCCATATCTCAATTTTGATATTGTCATGGGAATGCTCAACCTTCCCGAAGAAAGGAGAACGAACCGGCTGTGGCAAAAAGATTTTTTCCATCAGAAAGGCATCAATATTGAAGATTTTGGTTTAAAATGTGACAGAGATAATACCTTGAATTTCCAGGCGTATTCACGGTATATATTCCCTGAATTGGACGAAGGTATTCTTTCGGAATATTACAATAAAAATGAAATTAAATCGATCAATGCAAATTTATTCGGAATCAGGAGTATTAGCAATAAAATTCAGTATCAAGCATTGCATATACGCTATATCAAAATATTTACAAGAATAATCGGATTCAGAGATAATATTACAAAAAATTTAAATGCACTGTACGTTTTGAAGGCGTTAGAATTGTGCCTCAAATAATTTTTAATTTCTAAATATTATTCATGTGTGCATTTTAATTAGTCTCAAATTTATTTAATTGCGACTATATAGATTGAAGAGTATCTCTTTTGAATATCTATTTTTGGATCAAACTCCCTGGTATTAATATTTTTAAAACCAGCTAACTTTACTTTGTCGATTATTGATTCTTTATCGAAGCATGATTTGTGCTCTCCAGATCGATAAAGAAGCCACGAAATTTTATCAAAGCAAGTATTATAAATTGAAATTTCAGTTTTGGGGGTGTCAAATATTTTTTTTTGTAAGAATTCAAAATCTCTTTTGAGATAGGCATCAATATAAGGATCAATATGCGGCACTGAAAAATCCAATTTTCCTCCTTTCTTTAGAACTCTATAACATTCTTTAAGCAATTCGACAACCTTTGTCAGTTCAAGATGCTCAAAGAAATGGTCAGAACGAATTTCATCAACGGAATTATCTCTGAATGGTAATCCCCAACGCAAATCCCACTGTAAATCAGCTTTAGGATTGAGATCAATTCCAATAAAACCAGGATTTTTTAGAGTTCCCGGACCTAAATCTAATTTTAAATTAGTGGCTATATTTCTCTCTAATTTTGAAGCAAGGCGTAATCCTCGTTTTTTTTGTTTTCCTTCATCATCTAAGCAGAAAAGCGTCAATACAGTATCAATCATAGTTTTACCCAAAATGTTTCACTCCACTTTTTTCATGGACCAATCCAAGTTATTTCATCATTTATATGACACTGGACTGAATATTTAATTTGTATATTTAAGATGGATGATCATATTATTTTTGTTCTGTCCATGAAGCATGAACATAACTAAACCATGGTCCGAACTCCAATTAGATTGTCCATATCCTCTGTCTAGCCATTCAACATTTAGTTTTACAGCGATTTCAACATTGTCAATTTTTTCCCTTTTGCCATAAACATAGTCCAACGTAGTAAGGACCCGGCATCAATGGAAGTGAACCGAGCTTCCAGGCAAAATCAAAAATACCTATTCGCAATTGGAATGCAGACTATGTTAAGGGGGAATATAAAAACCTAACTTTGCCAGTTGAAAAGAAATAAGGGTGTTCTTAGTTAAGTTTGAATTGAACCAAAATGCAAACGAAACTAAGAACCAATGAAATTGAGCCGAATGAAAATATATCCTTTCCTATCGGCACTATATTCCTCGTTGAAAGATTGTATGAAATCCTGAATTTTACCGATATTTTTGGGAAACACAAGACAAAGGGTATTGATCTCAACAAATTACTCCAGGCCCTTGTCAGTTACAAACTGACAGATAACTTCAGCATAAAGCGATCACACGAATGGATCACCCGCCCAGAAGTTCTTGCCGAATTCGATCTCCCGCCATTCAGCGAAAGAACGCTGTATCGCGTCCTTGAAACCCTTGGTGCCAACCGGGATGAAATCATCTCCAACATCCAGGATGTGCTTTTTTGGAGGTATGATTTTGAGCATACCGATGTCAACATGGACTGGACGAGCATAGTGCTCCATGGCAATGTAGCAAAGCTTGGACAGTATGGATACAGCCGGGATCACCGGCCAGATAAGAAACAGATCACAGTTGGCGTCACAGAACTTGCCGACCCGATCAATGTCCCGATTGGGATGACAATCGAACCCGGCAATCTCAATGATCAGACGCACTTCAAGAAGACATATCGCCAGTCAAGCGATCGGCTCAGAGAGGGTTCTCTCGTTATATTCGATAAAGGAGCGAACAGTGTCGCCAATACTCATATGATCCGCGCAGATAATCTGCAGTATATCACTGGAAAAAAGCTCAACAAGAGCGATGATAAGATCATTTCAAAATTCGAAGAATACCCTCCTGAAATCGTTGATGCGGAATCATGCATTCGCGGAATTAAAATTGAGAAGCCGAGCAGTACCAATTATCTTTACTTCTCGGAAAAGCTGCATAAAGAACAGCTGGAATCCAGAGCGAGAAAAGTCATCCGCGAGATAAAGGAAGCAAAGACCATTCAGGAAAGCATTGACAATAATAAGAGTCTTCCAAAGAGATTCCGGATAAATAATCTTCTCGTGGATGTGGATTACTCTATCCAGACAAAACTGATCGAACTCTCGGAAGATGATGCCATCAAGCTTCTTGAGGAAACGTTCATCACCGGCAGAGAAGGATTTTTCTGCCTGAAGTCAAGCAAGAATTTGACACTTCAAGAAGCTCTTCTGACATATCGGAAAAAAGACTCAATCGAGAAGATATTCAACTCGCTGAAGAATGAGATCGAGATCAAACCACTGCGTGTATGGACAGATAACAGCATTTACGGTGCGTTAATCATTGGGTTTGTTGCACAGCTATTTGTCTCACTGATCCGATTTGAGATCCCGAAACTGAAGCATACGTCAACGAAATTCATCAAAAAGGCGCTATCGAATTTGACAGTTACCATTGATTCGTGGAAGAGAATGACAAAAAAGTACGTTCACTCCAATTTTGATGCCATTAACACGATGATTTTACGGCATAATTGGGCGATTTCGTGATCTGATAGGAGTGATTTTCCCAACTGGCAAATTCTATATCCCAGCGAAATTCTGAAAATTTTTGATCGCGATATCGGATGATCTCTTTAGGTGATTGAATCCAAAGTGGCAAACTTGGGTAAAAAAGAGATGAGCGATAGTTTTGATAGAGTTCTATATGATCAACGGAATATGGTTGAAGCTGTTTTCTCGTTATCAAACGAAGATTTGGAGATGAAATTAAAATTAGACGATTTAGAATTCAGGTTAAAGAATTGAAACTTAAATGTATTATTTACTCAATCGACTTCTTCTTGAAAAAACAGAGGATTTTTATTACCGACTAGGGTTTCAACAGAGCCCCTACTTCAAAATTCCACCCTTTTCTCATTAAATGTTTTATTATTCCATTGTAAATATTAAATGCAGATTCGTCGGAGTCTCTCTCTGATTCTTTTCCATAATGATCGGCATCGACAAGGTATCTCTGCAGGCCTATGTGAAAATCTTCTATTTGTTTTTGGGACATTCTATTTTTTAGATGAGTGATCTTTGGCCAAATTTTTAAAAAGTCTTCATTTGTTTTAACCTTAAAAACATAAGGCATATCTTCGTACCATGCTCTACCAAATATTATTGCTGGTGTACCCCTGATCACACTTTCCCAGCCAATAGTGCCACTAATTGTAACAGTCGCAATTGCTCTATCTATTAGTGTAAATGGATCCGTGTTGGCTGAAACCAATTTTACCCTGCTTGATATATCGGTAAGACGCTTATAGAAATTTATAGTTCTTCCAGATTCACCTTCCAATGATGGATGGAACTGAGATTTATGTTCCTTTACAACGATTTTTATAGAATCTTCCAGATGTGCATCAAGCATATCGATGATAAGTAATTGATCAACATAGCTGCCACCTGTTGGACAGGATGTTTCTTCGGGTTGGTAATGAAGGGCGACTAAAATATATGGTTCAGTTATATGAGCTGTGCATTGTCTTTGATAGTAATCTCTGAGTTTCTCTTTGTGCTTTTCCCATTTTAATTGATTAATCATATTTTGATAATAGAGGGTTTTACTATCTCTGGGCATAACATCTTTTTTTACACGATAGGTATAAATTTCATTAAATAGTCTATTCCGCATAATGAAACATTTTTTAATTAAATTGAGAATATTATAAATTTTGAAAAATGGTCCCCTTTTTTCTAATATCTCACTTTGTTTTGTCATATATGACGGGATTGCTATATCGTACGACAACTTTACGTGGTCTATTCTTTGCTTGATGTCCATTCGTAACTTGGATCCGTCCTGAAATTTTAACAGATCTTTTTTAAAATATGAAGGTGTGTGATTAACATTGTCCAGTAAAAAACTACTATCTTCGAATGGTGTCATTTGGAACATTATGAACTCAATTCCACGAATTTTAGCAGCAATATACAAGGCATAATCAAAACCACGATGCGGTATTGACGGTGAAATTATTAGTTCTATTTCTTTTTCATCAATAATTTGGAGCCACGTTTTTAACAAGTCAGTGAAAAAAAAATGCCTATTAATCAATGAAAATGTATGACCATCGGCATCAAGGCGATCCAACATTCTTAGAAATATTATTTCTTCATGGGCAACAGATTTCAAAATTTTTTCATCCAAGGAACATTTTTTAACATTAGGAAAACCCTTGCCTTTCCACGCGTCTTCTAGCGTTTGATAAAAACATTCTGGATAGCAGTGATGCATTTTATCCTTGAACAAATCGTGACTTCGTTCAATATAATAGACCGGCTCAACACCAATATTTTGTTTTAGTAGCTCAATTACTTTAAGCCAGGGATACGTATAACAAACCAAAAATATTGTGTTAATTTTTGTCATTTGCAATTTTAACTTTTAGTATTTATGTCATTTCAATTTTTTCCATTTGCTGTTGTGTTGAATGAATCTCCCATGAAATTGTAAATTGGGCGGATCTACCTAGTGGTCGGTGAGTATTGGATACAGGAAAAGATGGAAGGTTGAGGGGATATTTGCAAGCATTAAACTGATACTTGATGAGTCAGTCTCTACATCATCCATCAAAGTGATGATGAAGGAAGAACGGACGATGTGTAATTGCTACAATATACTGATTCCCCGATGAGGAAGTAATTGTTGGAGCTCTTTTTCAATATGATTATGTTGTTTTCAACAATGCGCCAGTTGCCATATCTGCACATTCCAAGAGTGATAATTATGAGAAACAGGTGTTCTTTTTTTATTTACTGCACTTCCATAAGAACACATTCCCTGATTTCACCATCAATATAACCTAAATCATATTATATGATAAACAAAAATGCTTAAGGGAAAGATGAAAACTTTTCTTAATGGAACATACAATAAATACTCATTAATTTTCAAAATACTGAATTATTACTCCAAGGATTATCGCAAGTATATTCTTGCTCTTTTTGTGCTGAGCCTGGTTATTGGCTTGTTTGAAACACTTCAGATTGTTCTCCTATATCCAATATTGACGGAATCATTACATCTTGCGGATGACAATCTCACTTTTTTCCAACCTTTGTATAATTTTGTACGAACAACAATGGATCTTCCGGGGATTGTCTCATTCTGCCTGATATTTATATTACTTGTGTTTATTGGTTTTATTACAACATTATTTTATTACAGGATCTCCTTCGGGTTTTCAAAAGCGATGATAGTTGAGACAAAAAGGAGAATATTTGATAAATTAATGGGAAATGACTACAAATATTATGTTGACAATAAGCATGGCGATATTCTCTATGATGTTGTAGCTGCCCCAAATAATATCAGGGTATTTCTTGAGACTGCAACACGATATTTTGCTGATGTTGTTGTTATTTTGTCAATTCTTGCATTATTGGTCTTCGTATCCCTTTTTGGGGTTACATTACTGATTATTGGCGGCTTATTGTATTTCCTGATACTAAAATATGTAGGAAAAAAAGTGTCCTATTATCTTGGAAAGCTTCAGATTTTATCCAGTCAATCGGAGAACAAGGTAATTACAGAATATATCCACGGCATCAGGCAGATACGGTCAGTTTATGGGGATAATCACTGGAAAGAAAAATATGATGAGGCGCTCAGTAAATACTGGGACAAGTTTGTAAAATACAGGTTTTTTGAACAGGTTCCCATGGCATCATTGAATCTCCTCTTCTTTATCTCAATTGCTGCTCTGGTCATTATTTTTTATTACATGTACCAGGATAGTTTTTTGTATATCCTTCCCGTATTCGGGACATTTGCCTATTCAGCCTTGAAGATATTGCCAAAGCTACTCTCATCGGGTTCGAACAATGCGGCTCTTCTGAACAGCTGGCCGAATCTTGAAAGGATATACCGTTTCTTGAATGATGAAACATATCAGAGTATTCAGAATGGAGATAAAAAATTCCTGCATCTCGATTCTAATATTTCCTTTGAAGATGTCAGTTTCAGGTATTTTAAGAACCAGGAACTGATTGAGGGAGTAAACCTGGTAATAAAGCAGAACAGGATGACCGCACTTGTGGGGCATTCAGGATCGGGAAAATCAACGATTGTATCGTTGTTGTTACGGTTGTATGATGTAGAAAGCGGTGGAGTCACAATAAATGGTATCGACCTACGTGAATATGACCTTGAGTCGTATCTTGAAAAAGTCGGGTATGTGAGCCAGAATACGTTTATCTATAACGCATCAGTACGAGAAAATATTGCATTTGGCGGATTTTTTTCAGATGAAAAAATAATTGAGGCTGCAATGAAGGCAAACGCACATGATTTCATTCTGAATCTCCCTAATGGATATGACACTATTGTTGGTGACCAGGGGCTCAGGTTGTCAGGCGGCGAAAAGCAGAGAATCGCCATTGCGAGGGCTCTTGTCAGGGATCCTCAAATTCTATTACTTGACGAGGCAACAAGTTCACTTGATAATGAATCTGAATCGATAGTTCAGAGCTCTATCAATACAGTCTCAAAAAATGTTACCACATTTGTTGTCGCACACCGCCTGTCCACAATAATAAAAGCAGATAATATTTACGTGATGAATAAAGGGAAGATTGTGGAGAGTGGGAAACACGATGAATTGATTGAGAAAAGGGGTAAGTATTATGAATTGTATAAGCAAGGGGGATGAATTGAATGTCCGAAAAAACTTTGTGAATGTACGAGCTCTTTTCATCGTGTCCGATAAGCGTAAATCTTCCTTGCACCCTGAAGTACTTTTTCATTATTGCAGATTCCTTTTTTATCCTGTAAGATAGACATTAATGAGAAGCGTGGTCGGATGTTCAACGATAAAACAATACTTATAACAGGCGGAACGGGGTCCTTCGGCAAGCAATTTACTCGAACAATACTTGATCGATATAGTCCAAAAAAAGTGATCATTTTCTCCCGCGATGAACTCAAGCAGTTCGAGATGGCACAAAAATTCAACCAAAACTGCATGCGTTACTTCATCGGGGATGTCCGTGACCGCGATCGGCTCATCATGGCAATGCGGGGGGTGGATTACGTTATCCATGCAGCCGCCTTAAAGCAGGTCCCTTCAGCCGAATACAATCCAATGGAGTGCATCAAGACAAATGTCTATGGGGCAGAGAATGTTATCCATGCAGCATTTGCCAATAAGGTGCAGAAGGTGATCGCTCTCTCGACAGATAAGGCAGCAAATCCGATCAATCTCTATGGGGCAAGCAAACTCGCATCTGACAAACTCTTTGTTGCAGCCAACAACATTGCAGGGATAGATCCGACACGGTTCTCTGTCGTGCGGTATGGCAATGTCGTCGGTTCACGTGGTTCTGTCGTTCCTTTCTTTAAAAACCTGATCGATCAAGGCACGGATCATCTCCCTATTACCGATGAACGGATGACCCGTTTCTGGATTACCCTCCAGCAGGGGGTTGACTTTGTTCTGAAGGGTTTCGAGCGCATGCATGGAGGAGAACTTTTTGTTCCGAAGATCCCTTCAATACGGATTGTGGAACTTGCCAAAGCAATGGCCCCGGCCCTCCCACAGAAGATTATCGGAATACGTCCCGGTGAGAAACTGCACGAGGTGATGTGTCCAGGGGATGATTCACATCTGACCCTTGAGTTCGATGATCATTATGTGATCCGCCCTACAATTCAGTTTACCTACCATGTTGATTATACAACAAATAAACTGGGTGAGACGAGCAGACCGGTAGAGCAGGGTTTTGAGTACAACTCGGGACGCAACCCCCATTTCCTTACCATCGATGAGATAAACCGAATCAATACCATTTCAGATCTTGAATGATTCCATACGGAAGGCAGGATATCAGGCAGGAGGATATCGACGCGGTTGTCGAGGTTCTACAGTCAGATCTCATCACTCAGGGCCCGATCGTACCCCAATTTGAAAAGAGCCTTGCGGATTTGGTCGGTGCAGGATACGGGGTCGCGGTAAACAGTGGCACATCTGCCCTGCATGTTGCGTGCCGGGCAATCGGCCTGAAACATGGAGACCGGCTATGGACGAGCCCGATCACCTTTGTTGCCTCGGCGAATTGCGGCTTGTACTGTGATGCCATGGTAGACTTCGTTGACATCGATCCTCACACATACAATATTTCTCCGGCAGCACTGGAGGAAAAGTTGCATGAAGCAGAGATGAATCACTGTCTTCCAAGCGTGGTTGTTCCTGTTCATTTGTGCGGACAGTCCTGTGAGATGAAGGAGATCCATGGACTTGCAGAGGAGTATGACTTCAAAGTAATCGAGGATGCGTCCCATGCTGTTGGGGGCCGGTATAAGGGAGAGCCGGTTGGCAACTGCCGCTATAGCGACATTACGGTCTTCAGCTTCCACCCGGTCAAGATCATCACGACTGCAGAAGGGGGCATGGCCATGACCAATGATAATGGCCTTGCAGAGCGGATGGCATTATTACGCAGTCATGGAATCACCCGTGATCCTGCGTACATGACTCATGAATCTGACGGGCCATGGTATTACCAGCAGATTGACCTCGGGTATAATTATCGGATGACGGACCTTCAGGCGGCACTGGGTATTTCCCAGTTGAAGCGGCTTGACGAGTATGTGACCCGTCGCCATGATATTGCACAACGATATAATCGGCTTTTTGCTGAACTGCCGGTTAGTATACCTAACCAGCACCCGGATTGTTATTCAAGCTGGCACCTGTATGTGATTCGCCTCCTACTGGATGAGATGACGACAACTCATCGATCGGTGTTTGAATCCCTGCGCGAACAGGGTATCGGGGTCAACCTGCACTACATTCCGGTGCACACTCAGCCCTGGTACCAGCGAATGGGATTTAAAACCGGGGATTTCCCCGAAGCTGAACGATACTATACCGAAGCAATCAGCCTGCCTATCTATCCCACAATGATCGATGAGCAACAGGAACAGGTGGTGGCGGCAGTTCACCAGGCGGTGGAGAGATGAATCTGGCAGTGATCCCAGCCCGTGGTGGAAGCAAACGGATCCCCCGGAAAAATATTAAAGAGTTTTGCGGTAAGCCGATCATCGCCTGGTCGATTGAAGCTGTGTTGGCAAGTAAGTGTTTTGATCGGGTTATTGTTTCAACGGATGATGAAGAGATTGCCGCAGTTGCCAGAGAGTGGGGCGCGGAAGTGCCGTTTATGCGGCCTGAGGAGCTTGCAGATGATTACACTGGGACTATACCTGTCATCCGCCACGCGATTGAGTGGTTTATCCGCAATGAAACCGAGCCCGATATGGTCTGCTGCATTTATCCAACAGCACCATTTGTTAATGCAGGTGATATTTCTCGCGGCCTTGATACTCTTCTCTCTACCGGCAGTGACTATGTTATCTCTATCACCACGTTTTCCTATCCAATCCAACGAGCAGTAAAGATCACACGGGAGGGTCGCCTTGAAATGTTTCATCCTGAAAAATTCACAACCCGTTCACAGGATCTTGAGGAAGCATACCATGACGCCGGGCAGTTCTATTGGGGGCTGGGAGAAGCGTGGAGAAATGAACGTCCACTCTTCTCCCACATGAGTGCGCCGTTTTTCCTTCCCCGGCATCGAGTGCAGGATATCGATACCCCCGAAGATTGGAAGAGAGCTGAGTTAATGTTTCAGATAATACACAGGTTATCTAATCAATAAAAGGTGTCCTCAATGCACATCATTTTTCGCACCGATGCGTCTAACTCAATTGGCACCGGCCATGTCATCCGCTGCCTGACCCTGGCAGATGCGCTGGCCAGAAAGGGTGCTCATGTCTCTTTTATTTGCAGGGAGAACGAGGGACACCTCTGCGACTTGATCGAGAAGCGGGGATATCCGGTGCATCGCCTCCCGAAACCCAAAGATACGGCGAATACTGACTCAGGACTCTTTCATGCTGCGTGGCTCGGTGCACATTGGCAACAGGATGCTGATCAGACATCAGCCTGTATTCAATCTCTTGAAATTGAACCGGACTGGCTGGTAATAGATCATTATGGTATAGATTATCGGTGGGAACGAACCATTCGCCCTTTAGTGAGCCGAATCTTCGTCATTGACGATCTTGCTGACCGTGACCACAATTGTGATATGCTGCTAGATCAGAACCTTTTTGCAAATATGCAAACCCGGTATTCCGGCATGGTTCCCAAAAATTGCACGTTTTTGTTAGGCCCTGATTTTGCCCTTCTCCAACCAGTTTACGCTGATTTACATGATCGCATTCCACCCAGGGGGGGTTCCATCCGACGTATCTTTATTTCATTTGGCGGTGCTGACAGTGATAATCTGACGGGACGGACGCTTGCCGCTTTTTTAAACCTGAAGCGAGATGATATCGAGGTTGATGTCGTTCTATCAGAAAATAGTCCACATACTGCTTCCATTGAACGACAGATTATTGAACATCCCAATATTCACGTGTACGGTGCTTTGCCTACCCTGGCACCCCTGATGGCAAAGGCGGATCTCTCCATTGGTGCTGCGGGGACGACCACTTGGGAGCGGCTGTGTCTCGGTCTTCCCGCAATTGTTATAACGCTGGCCGAGAACCAGAGACCAATTGCCGATGGATTGACCGAAAAAGGGTTGATACGGTATCTCGGACACAAGGACAAAGTATCTGTCCAGGATATCCAGCAGGCATTGTCCGAACAAATCAAAGACGAATTGGATGGAAACTGGTCCATAAAATGTCGCCAAATCGTCGATGGGAGAGGCGTGGATCGTGTCTGTGCCGTATTGACCGCTACGCCAGATATGCCACTCCGTGTGCGTCACGCCCGCCTCTCTGACGAAGAGTTACTTTTTAACTGGGCAAACGATCAGATCACCCGGAAAAATTCCTTCTCCCCCAAGCCAATCCCAGAAGAAATTCACCGGAAATGGTTCCATGAAAAGCTTCGGGATATAGAGGGTTGTTCTATCTATATAGTCGAGACTAAATCCGGGATTCCTTTGGGGCTGGTTCGGTTTGAAAAAGAAGACCAGGTTTGGGAATTACATTACGTTATTTCCCCCATTTTTCGGGGTATGGGTCTGGGAAAAGCGTTTTTGAATGTAGCATTACTGAAATTCAGAGAAGAGAACTCCGGAGTATTGGTCTTCGGAAGAGTAAAATCAGAAAATATTCGTTCTCAACGAATATTTGAAGGACTTGGATTTACAGGTAAGCCTGATGGGGGGGGGTGGCGTATCAGCGTCTGCTCTGATTCCGGAAGCTGGATGAATACCTACATTCCAGATCTCCTGATTAATTGGATATTTGAAGGGCATGAGGTTAGGTGGGCTCATGATGCTTCTGAACTGCCAGAAGGCGATATCTCTTTCTACCTGAGTTATGGGAAAATTGTAAATGAAATTCTTCTGTTACGTCACAGCAACAATTTGGTCGTTCATGCAAGTGATTTACCCAATGGAAGAGGGTGGTCGCCAATGACGTGGAAAATCATTGAGGGTGAGAATGATATCCCAGTTACATTATTTGAAGCAGCAGAATCTGTTGATAGTGGACAAGTCTATAAACAAGTTCATTTGGAATACACGGGTGTTGAATTAATCGATGAACTGCGAAGTACTCTAGCCCAAGCGACTATCGAATTATGCAGGTCATTTGTACAAGATTATCCTGCAATAACTAAAGAAGGCATTCCTCAACAAGGAACACCAACATATTACCCTCGGCGGCATCCTGAGGATAGCTTTATCGATATCAATAATCCGCTTAGAGATCAGTTCAACCTCCTCCGTACAGTGGATAATGTGAAATATCCAGCTTGGTTTGAACGGAAGGGAAAACGTTTCATCATCCAAATTTACCGAGCGGTAAATGATGAGCCAAAAACTGAAGCCCACGATGATAGGTGACTATTATGCACGTGTCAAATACAGAAATCAACCTAAATCACCCCCCTTTCATCATCGCCGAGATGTCTGGCAACCACAATCAGTCTCTTGATCGAGCGCTTGCCATTGTAGAGGCAGCTGCAAAGGCAGGAGTAGATGCCATCAAGCTCCAGACCTACACTGCCGACACCATGACCTTGGACATTTATGATCGGGAGTTCTTGATCAGTGATCAAGAGAGTTTCTGGAAGGGACAGAGTCTGTATGATCTCTACAAACAGGCATACACTCCGTGGGAATGGCATGAACCAATCATGGAGCGAGCCCGCGAACTTGGGATAATTTGTTTCTCGACACCCTTTGACGAGACTGCCGTTGATTTCCTTGAAGACCTGAACGTTCCTGCCTACAAGATCGCCTCATTCGAGAACAATCACCTTCCGCTTATCCGAAAAGCAGCGTCTACCGGAAAGCCATTGATTATTTCAACTGGATTGGCGACGGTTGCTGAACTTGATGAGGCGGTGCGTACCGCCCATGATGCCGGATGCAGTGATCTCGCTCTTCTTAAATGCACAAGCACCTACCCCGCAACCCCCGAAAACAGTAACATCCACACTATCCCGCATATGCGAGAGCTCTTCAACTGCGAGGTGGGACTCTCGGATCACACAATGGGGATCGGCGCTGCGGTTGCTGCGGTCGCCCATGGAGCAACGGTTATCGAAAAACATTTTACTATTAGAAGGGCTGATGGTGGTGTGGATAGTGCTTTTTCGATGGAGCCGGAGGAGATGCAGAGTCTTGTGGTGGAGACAGAGCGGGCCTGGCAATCGCTTGGAGGGGTTGTTTATGGTCCTTGCGAAATGGAGACGGGATCATTACTTTTCAGGCGGTCTTTGTATGTTGCAGAGGATATGAAGAAAGGGGATGTTTTTACAAAGGAAAACCTACGGTGCATTCGACCGGGGCTGGGTCTTGCACCGAAATATTACGATATGGTGCTTGGCCGGCGGACAGCAGTGAAGATAACGAGGGGAACACCGTTATCATGGGATCTGATCATGTAATTTTATTTACTCGGGAAATCTCGATCTGATTCAAATCCCTCAAGATTTATTGATGATTCTTGACCGAATACACCCAAATCTTCCAGGGAGAACTTTCATTCGTAAAAAATATCAACCAATTTTAGGTTATTATCCGACACTCGGCATTAATTTTTGAGCGAGTAATATTTTTTCGTTTGGCGGCCCGAGCAAGTGAATGATATCACCTAATTCGGAAGTATAATTGAGAATTTGGCAAACCCGCCTGTTATCAACAATTTTGGCGATCTGTCTGACCCTCCAGAAAAGGAAATACAACCACTTCGCGCTGGGTTTTCTAGTCGGCTTCTTATACTGGTCCCTAATCGTTGCATTCTTCGTGGCCAATGTATTCCTGAACTGCCATTCAGTGATTGAATAGACCATGAGACAGAGCACCATGATCATTGCAAGCGCAGCAATCCGGTTCTCATTCTCGAGATACACTTCGGATACGTGGAACCTGCCATCTTTAATAAAGCGAAAACCCCTCTCGACAGTGCTCTGTTCCTTGTAGTACTCCAGCATAACTTCCGGATCGATCGTCGGATCATTGCACCCGAGAAGGAACCGACCCAGCAGTTCCTTTTCGTGCGCTACAACGACCGGATCGAACGTGAGACAAACGTCGACGTGATAGATCTTCTCAAGATGTTCGTCCTTTCTCGGTCTGCCCCGTTTACCTGAGCTTCTCTGGTGTTTTTCGAGGATATCGAGATGCTCCAGGCTGTACCGGGGATGTTTCGCCAGCCAGCGTTCCACGGTCATTCTGGCGTCGGCTTCGCACGCAAATCCTTTTACACAGAGTTTGTGAAGAGCAGTCTTATCACGTTCCAGGCCTTTCACCTGGTTCTTTTCATAGGTCAAAAGACTCTTCCGGTATTGTTCTTCAGACCGGAAAAGAACCCATCGTTGGGGTATTCCTCCATAGGAACTCGTGAACGTGGCGTATTTGTACCGACTGTCCCGGCAACTGATCCAATCAGGATTTGACTGCACGATCTGTTGGACTTCCTTGATCGTCTCTGGAACACGTGTTATCCAAAAGCACTGGTCGCCGAGACGGGCAACATTTTCGGCGGAATACAGTGCAGAATCGGCCATGTGATAGATAGTCTCGTCTGTCACCAGGTTTTTCCGGACTTCCTCTTTGGTCCGGAGAAGGGTCTTTTTCTCGGATTCGTTTCCAGACAGGGGTTCCATGAAGAGGGGAATCCCGTACTGGTTCGTGACCAAGGATATGATGAACTGTTTGAGGTCTGACCGATGTTCTTTCGAATGGCCGTGAACGATTTTAATGTCGTATCGTAATAGAGCCTGAGTGTTCCTGTCCTAGTTTTGGACAGCATTTGAAGCGCTATACCTGTAAACAGGCGAGTCGGCCCATATACGGCGATTGCGTCAAGGCATTCTCCGAAAATATACTGGTTCAGCTGATCGGGTTGATACCTTCCTCGATCATTCGTTCCGTTGAGATATCTTCGAAATATTCCGGCATATGCACACTACCAAGAACCCCCCTGAAATAATATTTATAAGATATGGGTTTGATACGACGATTTCAATGCGATCCTCCAATACACTGGATTATTTCCTAAAGCCCTTTCAGCCATTTCTCCCCCTAGACAATACTTAATAAAGATGTTACTTGTTTTTCAATTCTGTATGCTTGAGTCTTTGAATAATGTGCATTTCTACATGGCCATTAATTTACTTTTTCAAGTAATCCGACTTTATACAATTCAATCGCAGCATTCCATATTTCCAAAAATTTCAATTTTGATCGGATGGCAATATCGAGCAAACTATTTTTACCATCTGAAAGATTTAAAACCCATAATATTGCATTTTCATTTAATATGTTTGTTTTCTGACTTCCAATCTTTCGATATAAGCCCCTTTTTCCAAGTTGTGGTTCACATTTTGGATTCTTATTGAGAAATGTTGCATTATTTTCAATAATGAACACGACCTGAATATACTTTTTTATTGAATTCTCCAGAAATTGGGGTTGAATAAAATCAAGATTATCCGCAGATGTATGATACTCAGGAAAAAGCGCATAGGGAGTTCTCATAAGAGATCCGATTGGTAAGTTAAAACCCGGAGAACAAAATTGGCGTTCATCACTTCCCGTTGGAAAAAAATCAACAATATTAAACGGTTCATCGAAATCATTAAGTACTTTTTCTACTATTCTGTCAATTTGTAGATTTCCTTCTCTGCTTTTTTTATAAGTAGAAGGTCCAGAATCACCCACACACGTAGCAACAAGTCCATATTTAATATTTTTCACAGTATCTTCATGTTTTGATAGCCAGGTAATTGATCCAATTGTTTCGGGTATGAATAAAAACCGGTAAGAATATTTTAAATCTTTATTTAACAGATTCATCGCGAGATAAGTGAGAAGAACTACTCCACTTAAATTATCATTACATAGTGACGGATGACAAATATATGTTGAAAAAAGGACTTCTTCATCAGTTCTTCCCTTAATAAGAAGTTCTCCGTACACAAGAAATCCATCTATAAGCTCCGAATCGATAACCACTTCATATGTATCATCCTTTAACCTCTCAAATTCCTGCTGGGATATGCAAAATCCCCAATTTTCGTTGTAATATGAAGTAAGATAAGGAATCCATTCAGGAAAGTCTGGCAATGTAAATAAATGTTTTTTCAGTTCGTTAAGGGACATCTCTGCATGAATCGGAACACTATAATTGATCACATGAAGATTAGATTTTTTAAAATCAACCACTTTCTGTTCCTTTGAGTTTTTTATGTATGCATCTCTGATATTCCATTCCTTTGGAATAACCCAGTCAAATACAACAGTTCCGGTGGCTTCTTGGTAAATGGTAAGCGGAATATAATCTTTAATAATTTCAAGACTTTTTCTCACGCCATCCCCTGTGATACTACGACAAATTGGATATAATTCAGCAATTAATTGAAACATCTCGTCGCCGGAAATGGAGAATTCATTCTCGAAATCCATGAGTGAATAATTATTTGTTTCCATGAATTAAAAAATTTGGATTCTTTTTCAATTCAGCTTCTATCAATGAAAAAGTATCCCTTGCTGAAATTACTACGATTTGTCCTTTTCCTAAATTGGCCGTTCTGGCAAAGCCCCTTAATTTTGCAATCTTATCGAAGTTCACAAAATTGGGGGTATGGTCTGGATTCTCGTGATCGTAAACAAAGTGATAAAATGATTTTTTTTCTTGATTTTCCCCTTCAACAATAATACCGGTGAATTCTTTATCGTAGCGATAAGGGACATTTAGTACTTTTTCGACGTAATGAATGAAAGTTGATGCCGAATCAAAGTTAAAATTACAAATTTTTCCATCACTTTCTAAGAATCTGCTCCAGAATGAATTCTCGCCAAAAGAGTGATTTGGTGAATTTTTTGTAAAATACTCTGCATTTTTTCCTATAACTGCTACGGAAAAGTTTGCATCATTCGATCGGAGTGCTTCGTAATCTTTTCTAACCATTTCGGAAAAGAATCCACAGACGCTTGGAGTAACTGCTTGTTCAAAGTTTTGATTCCAACAGAAGCTATAACTGAATGTAGGCACTATGAGCGTACCTTCGCTCCCTATGACGCTAAATATTGCTTCTTTGAATATTATGTAGTAATCCTCCGGTTTTTGCGCATTTTTTAATCGTCCAAAAAAGCCGATATTACTATGGATAAAAATATTATCCCCATTCTTTATACCTGCTTCAATTAACGCTTTTATTATGTCTTCCTTTGAATAGTCGAATCCATTATCTTTCTTCATTAAGAAGCCTCCTGATCATCAATGCAATTCCATTTATTGTCGAAAAAGATCTATCTTGAAAATTATCATTTGAAAAAGAAACTCCAAACTGGCTTTCGATTTCTGATATGAAAAGTATAAATTTGAAAGAATCAATCCAACCGTCCTCAAAATAATTGGCATCCAGATTGTTTGATATTTCTTCTTTTGAAAGATTAGTATTATTATAAAACCAATCAACTAGCCACTCTAAAATTTTTGTCTCCATTGTTATCTTCTCCGGATCAGGCATACCCGTGCGGGAGAGCCATCGCCTCCCGTTAGTTTCAGTGGCAATGCAATAATTGACCAATCGTTTAAATCCGGAACATTTTCCAGGTTTGCCAAATATTCTAATAATATAATTCCATTGCTTAAAAATAATTTATGTATTGGAGAATCCTGATCGCTTTTCAGGATCTTTCCATTGAGCATAATTCGGCTGTCATCTGGAGAAGGGGTATCCATTCCAATGAGTTCAACCCCTGAGTAAATCAAATGATATACCGATTCATGAGTAAAAAATGGGTAATCCAAATAATAATCTTTAGTATTCCAGTATTTTCCCCAGCCAAAATAAAAAATCATTCTTTTGGATAAGGGTACCTTGAGTAAAAATTCCTTTGTAATTGCTTGATTCTTTGAGAAATTAGAGCAATCAACAATTCTCACACTTCCTATGAGCAATTGTAATGGAATTTCATCTACACTCATTCCATTTTTAATAAAATGTAATGGGGCATCAATATGCGTTCCCGAATGCGTTCCTAAAGATATCTTCTGCGTATGTCGTCCGACATCCTCATGCTTACCTGTTTCAGTAATTGATACTTTGGTATGCCATGGAGCGTCAAAGGTAATCATATCCTCTTGTATAGCGTAAGTAAGGTCAATAATTTCCATCATATTATCGAATATGGAGAAGTATAATGGTTATAATATTCATTTTACCCCAGTATTAATAAACCAATCGAGAGTTTCGGTAAAGAGAAAATCATGAGTACTTCCTAAAAGGATTTTTTTGAAAAAAGGAGCAAAATAAATTTTGATATCAGTTTCGGAATCGAAATAAAAAAATATTTGACCTTTTCTGAAATCATCATCTCTACCGATAAGATAGCGGTGATTTCCAAGCTTTTTGCTATTTAGAAGAATCTTATGCAGGGGTCCGGTAGTTGATAAAAACATTCTTCCTCCCGGTTTTAAGATCCGATTATATTCTTCCAATGCGTTTTGAATATCCTTTTCATTATTTTCATAATGAATGACATTCCATGAAACTAAAAAATCAAAATAATTATCAGGAAAAGGAATCTCCTGATTAGTACCAACTTTTAATTCTGATGAATATCCCAATTTTGTTAATTTAGTATGAACAGTATTGCATATTTGCTCATGAACTTCTATCCCATATAATTTGAACCCCAATGATCCTAGAAATATCAAATTATTTCCGTTTCCAAAGCCGATATCAATAATTTTTTTGCATAAAATTTTTATTAAAATCTGGGATATAATCCCCTTTTAAACACCGTATAAGTGTTTCACTCGGCCATAGCAACTCTCTGCCTTCGCATGTAAAATGTTGATATATTTCAGCCCATTAATCGAATGCATTTTTAGACAATTAATCACCAATAATATTGTTTACCGGACCTTTTTATATTTTAATTTATTATTACGTTTTTTTCATTCCAATTATTTCAATATACTCACTATTAGGTCCAATAACAAAAAAGATCTCCAGTGTTTTATTATTTAAAATCAATTCATTGATATCAGTAGTTTCATAACCATGCTCATCAATTTTTTCCTTATCGGATGCAACTGATGTGCTAATCAAACCAATACAATTGAATCCCTCATCATTGAGGTATATCGACTTATTAGAGGTATTATCATTATTAATAATTAATTTAACAGGATTTTTTTGTAAAAAACCTGAAAAGATCATTTCTATATAATTATCACTTTCTTTAACAGTTTGAAATCCAAATAATTTATAAAAGGAACAACTTTTCTTTAAAGATGTAGCTTTTATCAATAATTCATTGAAAATAGCTTCTTTTTTTGGTAGTTTATTATACGGAATGAGAACTGGTATATCTGTAAATATTCCCATTTCGTTAAAAAATTTTAGATCATTCGCTTTATATATAATAGATTTGTCAGAAATGACATAATTTGGAATATTAAATATTGGTAATATTTTTTCACAGATTTTACTAGATTTACCATGATTTAGTAATTCAATGGAAATATCCTGATTTTTATGAAGCAATGCGATATCATGGTAAGATTTTGGATTTCGCATCAACCTCATTTTTTCTGGAATATTTCTCACTTTATTCTCACGAAATTCTATCGAATATCCAATATCGAAGAGAAAATCAAGTGCGATATTCCATTCAGATGTCGATAATGCGATATGATCAAATTTTACTATCATATTTAGTTTGTGAATAATTACGCTTCAATTCGATTTTGTTCACTTTTCCGTTTGAGAATCGGGGGATTGATCTTACTTCGATGAATTCATCAATAGTATAATCATTCCCGAGTTCTTCGATCAACCCGAGGTTAATATTCTTTAAGGAACTCTTTGAAAAAGAATTCTCAGAAGTGGTGAAAAAGCATATTATCTTTTCTCCCATGATATCGTCTTCAATTCCAATAATAGAATATTCTTTTAGAAAGTGGTGGCGATCAAGAACTTCCTCAATCCGCCTTGGACTAATATTTAGGCCCCCACGAATTATAATATCCTTTTTCCTTCCCGTAATGAATAAATACCCATTTTGGTCGATCTTCCCCAAATCTCCTGAAAAATATAACTTTCTTTTCATTTCCTTGTCTATTTCGTTGTATCCCAGCAACAACCATGGAACATCAATAAGGATTTCATTATCATCCTTAAACGTCAGATAAACCTCTGACAATGGTTTTCCTACACTCCCTGGCGGGGATTCGCTTCCTGGGAAATCTGTTGTCACAAACAATGTTTCGGATAATCCATAACTCTCATATAATGGAATACCGTATTTTTTTTCAAATTCTTGCTTGGTACTAACTGGAAGGGGTGCAGTCCCCACACATCCGATTATATTATGGTCCCGGGTATAGTTAACGCCCTTATCGCTCCGATCCAGTTTGATGAGCAGGTTCAACATCGTTGGAATAAACCAGTAAGTATTGACTGAGTAGCGAATTGGAATATTCCAAAAATCGAATATTTTTGATACCGAGAATCTTTCACCAATGACTACTTTGCTACCGGAAATAAAAGGTAATAAAAATAAATTCAATATTCCCGCCATGTAACTCATCGGAAGATTATGGTAAAATGTATTATTCGAAGAAAAGTTGAATTTTTCATTAAATGCGACGGCACTTCTAATCAAATTGTCTGATGAATGAATAACTCCTTTTGGTTCTCCTGTTGAACCAGTCGTAAAAGTCATTAAAAATGGAGATTTCTCTCTAATCTCATCAATAGGAAACTCACCATATAAGTCTTCATTAAAATCACAGGTAGATGATGCGATCTCTGGGATTTGTATTATGTTTTCAATTTCAAGATTTATTTTTCCATCCGATAATAAGAAATCATAGTTTATCTTTGTTAAAAGTCTATTAATTGATGATATCCCTCTTTTGGGATCAATTGGTATAATAATGCAGTTCTTTAAAAACGCCGAGAAAAGAAATAAAAAAAATTCGGGAGAATTATCCATCAGAAGGACAATTCTCTCTCCATTCCCAATATCATAATCGTCGGTAAGTCTTTCTTTCAACCGGATAGTCTTATTGTAAAACTCATTATACGATATTTTCTTGTTAGAGAATGGATCAACAAGTAAAGTATCGTTTCCACTCTGTAAAAGACGATCCTTTAGGATTGCACGACTATCATAGATTGTCTTGCTCATGTCCAAAATACCTGCTAAAATCGAATTTTCCGGAATATACGTCTGTTTCTTTTTTAAGTCTTTTTGCAATCTTCTCAAGAATCTTCTCGTCAATATCAACTTTATCAATTCGTGCAATTTCCAGGATGAGAAGTGCAGGATTTACGGAATATTTCGCTGAATATTTTTGAATATGGTGCATATAGCTTGAATGAAATTCGGCATAACCTGAAATAATATCAAGCGGCATTTTTCCCTTGACCGATAAAAGGGGTTGAATAAATTTCTGGCCGATCTCCATTGTTTTTAAAAGGTCTATATCAATATGATATCCTTTTTTCAAGAGTGCTGCAATCATTATTTCAGTCGCAGCATTTCCGGAGCTTCTTCCTAATCCCTGTAAAGACGAATCAATGAAAGAAAAACCCATATCTGCACATCCGATACTATTGGAAACCGCGAGACCAAGATTGTCATGCCCATGAAACCCTAATTGAATATCTGAAAATTTTCGTATTTCCTTGTAATATTTCTGAATATCATCAAGGAACATGCCCCCTGCAGAATCAACGAGATATATCAAATCCACACCATATTTCTCAATCTTTTTTACTTTCTCTGCAAATTTTTCGGGAGGGAGGGCATAAGACTTCATAAAATTTGAACTCACTAATAATCCGTAGTCTTTCGCCTTCTGAATATATTCCTTTGAATTCTCTACCTCGGTAACATTGCTCCCAATGCGAATAAATCCCATGTCATGCTTTGCAGCAAGATCTATATCTTCTAAACGTGCAATTTTCGGAATGCAAAACATCCCATATTTGGAATTTGTTATAGCATTTTTGGCCGCTATCATATACTCTTCATCAGTTTGACATGCTACGCCGTATCCTTTTTTCCCTGCATTCAAGCCGACTCCATGCCCAATCTCGATATATTTAAAACCTGCGTCCTCTAGGCTCTTACATAAAAGAAAGGTGTCTGTTGAAGTAAAAGAAAAATTAACTGCATAACTACCATCACGAAGTGTAGTTTCTAATATCTCAATTTTTTTCATGGGATACACTAACTATATTTGATATCTAGGTAAAAAAGATATCACAATAACTCATGATTCTTGTTTTTATATCATCACAAGAGCAAATGCTATTGAAATTGTGCTGCTATGGGAAAGGCTGATTTTTACATATATATTATCCATACCGGGCCTTGAAAATTGAACATAGGGAACACCCAAATTATTATTAATAATTTCAATTTCAGTGAATGTTATTCCAGATATCTCTATTCCTGACAGAGCTTTGATTATCGCTTCTTTCCCGGCAAACCTCGCTGCAAGGTGTTGAGAGGGATTTTTTTTTGAAAAACAGTAATCCAATTCTTTTTGTGTGAACAATTTTAATAAAAAATCTATATTATCAATATTTTCTAAAAATCTTTCAATTTCTTCGATGTCTGTTCCAATTCCCATTTTAATATTATCCATTTTAATCAATGACTATTTTTATTACATTTTATTAAACAGCTTTTCGAGGGCAAAAATTGTAGAAATTCAATAGGATAAATTACCCACGACACTTTAATCTGAAAAGCCCATTTTTTAAAAATTAAAAAAATAAAAAATTTTAAAATGGACTAATTTGATACTTTTAGGGAGGTGCGGGGTTGAATTCCAGCACAGCCCAATCATCATGTGAAGGCTCAGTTTGCTTGTATTTTCTCAGGAACACATTATCATAATATGCAGTGCCGCCATCATACCCGAAAATTGCCAGGGTATTGTATGAGGGGAAAGATCCGCGAACCGGAGCATTCGTTGCAGCGAGAGTATCGTCGACGTAAATGTCATATGCCTGACAGGATTTCAGGACGAGTTTGAGGTTGTACCAGGTATTTGCCGAGTATGGCCGCAGGTTAACAACTCCCGTTGAACTTGAGTAATAATCGATCAACCCGCCACTGGTAAACCGGATCCATGTCCCGGCGGCGTTAGTGGGAAGACCGTTGAATGCATTCAACCTGTGGTAACTGTTCGTCTGTGCTGGCCGGATCTGGTATTCCAGTATACCCGCTGTTATGGAGGATATTGACGCGCTGGCCCCGGTCTCCTGTTTTCCTCCCTCGTGGACGAACTTTGCACTATGTGTGCCGAATGCAGGATCTGCAACGGTGGAGAAACCATTCCCGGGATCAACGGTCCAACCTGCTGTATCGCCGTCCTCGAAATCGTCAAAGAATGGGAACGTGGCATCACCGTTACTAACAGATTCGGCGGCGGCGTTCCCGTAATAGAGATAGATCTGCGTCCCGGAGGTGGGGATGGCCGGGACTTTGACCCAGACGACGGCTGAATCAGCGTCATACGACTCGATCCAGTATGGAACAGGTGTGTTGTCGATGGTTGTGAACCTGATGTCGGAATAGTCGTCGTTGCAGTTCGAGCCGAGGAAAACATCCTCGCCGGAGTCTACTCCGTCAGAGCGGTGGACGACGAATTTGACCTGATAGTCCGTCAGGTCACCGTCAGGCGACCCGGCGATGGTATGGAGTTTCCTGTATGACCAGCTGCCGTCCATGAAGGGTGGTGGCGGAATAACAGTGATGTAGTTGGTTTTCGTGATGGAGTCGGTTCCGTAGTCGTTTGTGACGGTGAGGGTGACGGAGTAGTTGCCTTCGGTTTCATAGGTGTGGGACGGGTTTTGGACGGTAGAGTTGTCTGAACCGTCACCGAAGTTCCATTGCCATGAGGTGGGAGAACCTGTGGAGAGGTCAGTGAACTGGACGGCCAGGGGATTTTGGCCGGACGTAGTATTGGCAATGAATTCGGGTAGCGGCGGTGCGGGGTTGAATTCCAGTACAGCCCAATCATCATGTGAAGGCTCAGTTTGCGTGTATTTTCTCAGGAACACATTATCATAATATGCAGTGCCGCCATCATACCCGAAAATTGCCAGGGTATTGTATGAGGGGAAAGATCCGCGAACCGGAGCATTCGTTGCAGCGAGAGTATCGTCGACGTAAATGTCATATGCCTGACAGGATTTCAGGACGAGTTTGAGGTTGTACCAGGTATTTGCCGAGTATGGCCGCAGGTTAACAACTCCCGTTGAACTTGAGTAATAATCGATCAACCCGCCACTGGTAAACCGGATCCATGTCCCGGCGGCGTTAGTGGGAAGACCGTTGAATGCATTCAACCTGTGGTAACTGTTCGTCTGTGCTGGCCGGATCTGGTATTCCAGTATACCCGCTGTTATGGAGGATATTGACGCGCTGGCCCCGGTCTCCTGTTTTCCTCCCTCGTGGACGAACTTTGCACTATGTGTGCCGAATGCAGGATCTGCAACGGTGGAGAAACCATTCCCGGGATCAACGGTCCAACCTGCTGTATCGCCGTCCTCGAAATCGTCAAAGAATGGGAACGTGGCATCACCGTTACTAACAGATTCGGCGGCAGGGTTCTCGTAGTAGAGATAGATTTGCGTGCCGGATGTTGGGATAGATGGGACCTTGACCCAGACGACCGCATAGTCTGTTCCAATCTCTTCGATCCAGTATGATAATTGAGTATTATCGATGGTTGTGAACCGGAGGTCTGAATAGTCCTCGTTGCAGTTCGTGCCGATGAATATTTCCTCACCGGAGTCGGTTCCGTCGGTCCGGTGGACGACGAACTTCATCTGGTAGTCTGTGAGGTCGCCGTCGGGTGACCCTGCGATGGTATGGAGTTTGCGGTACGACCAGCCTGAAAGGAAATCTGGTGGTTCGACAACAGAAATATATCCTGTTTTGGGGATGGAGTCAGATCCGTATGTGTTTGTCACGGTGAGGGTGACAGTATACGTCCCTGTATTCTCGTACGTGTGGATTGGGTCCGGTTCGGTGTAATCGGTGACGGAATCACCGTCGACATCCCATTCCCATGTTGTGGGTGATCCGGAGGAGTGGTCGGTGAATTGGACTTCCGACGATACAACACCGGTTCCTGGTGTCCCGACAAATTCCGCATCAGGCGGGCCGCCGGTCGTGGTATAACCCTTGATGCAGACATTTGAATTGGAGAAAGATCCGGTCATATCTGACCAATAGGTTCCGGAGCCGCTGAAATAACTCTGTCCCGCGCTGGCTCTCGCACCACTTGAATATCCTGAAAACGGATACTCCATCGGCACCGGGTAGTTATAGCCAGGGGTGGTGTATCGAATCACGACGGAGAAGCGTTCACCGGGACTCAGGGATACAGGGGATGGGAGTTGAATTGTATGATACCCGGGTATTGCAATCGTCCCGGTTGTGTAGCATTCATATCCTGCCGGATTTATCGGGCCGTTTGTGGGATTCCTGTAGATATAAACCTGATACTCCGTATTAGATGAACTGGCGTAGGTACCGATAGCCTGGAGCATCTCCGAGCGGGTTGCGGTGAAGACATTTGCACCCCAATATGTGGTCGACGAACCGGTTCCTACTCCTGTGGTCCTTCCCAGAGGATCGTACTGGTAAATATTGTCGTAGTTGTCGACCGGCTCGCCGGTAAACACCGCATTGTCCCTGCCCACCTTTGAATCATAATAAGACATGTAGAAGTATCCACCCTCACCCCATCCTGAACCCCAGCTGTTCTTGATGATGAATGCCCCCGGCTTTGAACTGCCGGCGTTGGTTATCTTGTAGTCGTCCCAGCCGACGATCACGACGCCGTGGTTGGGACTTGCCGATCCAGAATAGTAGTATGTTTTCGCACCCGAATTGTAGTAGGCAGAATTCCAGTAAAAAGAAGTGCAGACACCTCCATATGTCATCACCGCTTCCTTGATGTCGTCGTTATCGAGTGATCCGCTCCTCGGTGGGATGAACATGACGTCCTGTACGTGCTTCGAAGGGGGAAGCGTGGTGGGGTCGGGGGACGTCAGGTAGGGGTCCTGGCTCTCAAGGAGCGGGCCGGTCCACCGGGTCAGGTATGCGGTGGACATATCGTAGTTCCCACCTGCACACGGACCATAGTCAAAGCCATGTCTTTTGATGAGGTTATCCTCGGCAAAATTCCATGTCTCATCCAGGGTATGGATCAAATAGGATTCAAGCGATCCAAAGGTTGCGAACGCCCAGCAGCTGCCACATGACCCCTGGTTCTTGACCGAAGTCACACCCCCGTTTGTCCGAAGATCGTAGGAGGATGGATACGAGAGTATATGAGAACCAGAAATTTCCACATCCATTCCTTCGAGATATGAACTGTCATAGGGAGACGGGGAAAACCCGATACCATATTCTGTTCCGGTCTCATCATCGGTGGCGAAAATGACCGGATCCTCATTCACATAGTCAAGGTATTCGGGATTGATGGGTGATATGGTGGGAGTATCCGAACCAACCTGTTCATCCGCTGTGGGAACGGGTGTTGGTGTTGCCGTACCTGTAATCTCAACAGTGGCTTCTGGGGTTGGTACTGCAGGTGAACTTTCCACGAGCCCAAACGCCTTTGCAGCATTCAGCCTGCCCCCCGTGACTGTTGTACCATCAAGGGAATCGATGTGATCGACGGATTCGAGAATACGCATTCTCAATTCGGAAGAGTCGATATCCGGCTCCGCCGCTTTTATCAACCCGGCGACTCCCGCGACGTACGGGACTGCCATCGAGGTGCCGGACATGAAGACGTAGGGCTCTTCCTTCCATGAGGGAGAATTGCTGATGATGTTTACACCCGGGGCACCAAGATCTACAGAGGATAGTCCCCGGTTGGAGAAAGATGCCAGTCCATCATCCTGTCCGGTCGCGGCGACCGATATAATATTATCGCAATTGAAGCTTGCCGGGTATACGGGATATACGTCGGTGTCCTGCCCGGAATTGCCTGCGGCGCAGACGAAGAGTGCAGGCGATGTCGAGATCGCTTCGTACAGCGCCTGGTCGGATTCACCGCATCCCCACGAAATAGAGATGACATCCGCCCCCATCACGGTGGCATAGCCGATCGCCTCTATCGCATCAGCTGTAGATCCATACCCCTGCGAATTGAGGCACTTGAGGGGCATCACTCTTCCATTCCATGCGACACCGGAGACACCTATGCCGTTGTTGCCCGATGCGCCGATTGTGCCCGCACAGTGCGTCCCATGACCGTTGTCATCGGATGGATCACCGTCCTGATCCACGAAGTTGTATCCCTGGTAATCATCGATATACCCGTTATTGTCGTCATCGAGATTGTTCCCGAAGATTTCATCGGGGTTGGTCCAGATGTTGTCCGCAAGGTCCGCGTGACCGGTATCGACACCCGTATCAATGACGGCGATCACCACCTCTTCACTGCCTCTCGTAATCTCCCATGCCTGCAGGATTCCAATATCCGACCCGGCCGATCCGGTATGACCGTTCACTTCCTGGCCGGAATTCGAGAGAGCCCACTGGAGCGGGAAGTAGGTATCGTCAGGATAGGAATCTCCAGAGATATCTCCGGTGGGGGTGGCCATATCATCAGGGGAAGCGGGAAGAGAGAGGATGTAGTTCGGCTGTGCGTATTCGACGGATGGATCGCTTTCATATTCGGCGATCACCTCTTCCACCGATGTTCCTTCGGGGACGGTAACCAGGTGGAGCCCTTCCCGGCCGGAATTCTGAAAATCTTTCTTCAGGGTTGCTCCCACTTTGTTGTGCACCCTGCCTCTCGTGTACTCTTTCAGGTTCTCGGATTGACGTGCATCATCCCTGAACTTGACCAGGATCTCGTTCTCGATAAAATCTTTCCCATTGTGTATCGTATTGTGGGAGTCGCCCCTTTTCGAGCCGGATATTGAGGGGTTTTGTCGCGCTGTCTCTTCGGGGGCGGGGGATTCGATCTCTTCTTCCTCTGCAACGAATAAGAGTCCGGTATTTTCATCTTCAGATCCCTGGACAGGTGAAGGTGTTACAGCCTCCTCACCGGATCCGTCTCTAGCAGAAGGTTCAACGTTCTCGTCCTCTGATCCTTCCCCTGATGAAGGCAACACATCAGACCCTTGCGAAGCAGAATGTTCACCGTTCTCATCCCCGGATCCTTCACCTGATAAAGGCAACATATCAGGCCCATGCGAAGCAGACGGTTCACCGTTCCCGTCCCCGGATCCTTCCGCTGATGAAGGCAACACATCAGGCCCATGCGAAGCAGAAGACTCAACGTTCTCGTCTCCGGATCCTTCCGGAACTGACGGCTCTCCGATCGCCTCATCCCCCTCGCGGTCTTCACTCTGTGTGGGACTGGGCGGCTCGACCGATGGAGGGTATGTCCCCTCATTTGACCCGGAACCAGAAACCGGAACAAATGAAGTATTTCCATTCCCTGCCATGATCTCCTGCTGGTCCGCCATTGCACTGGTTCCGGTACATATGGCAATTGACAGGAAAAGCAGGAAAAAAAGGCTGATACGGCTGGGTTGCTGCGTAGATCTCAATTTTATGTCCCCCGAAGATACAGTTTTTTTAGATTCCGTGCTGCACCGAACTGATATCCATCTATTGAATGGGACCATTAAAAAGGGTGGCGTTCACGGAAATATCGCCAGAGATTCATGCCGCAATTGTTGAATGCGAGAAATCTGTGCGAAAATACCCTTCCAGCAGGTCTCCATTTTGGTATGGATACTGTACCCATTATTTCTTCTTCCAGCTGAAAAAGATCTTCGCGGGTTTTATGGGTCACAGCGATTCGGCTGACGGGTTGAATTGTCGGGAAACACCATGGATCTCGATCCGTGACGAAAAATCCGGATAAATCCCGGGATTTTCAGGGGTTTCGTGTCAAATGGAATGAATGTAGTCATTAATCATGAGTATCTGAACCTCTCTTCCTGGAATGATATTGATTAAAAGTGGATAAAAGGGAGAAGATGCCTCCCCAATGGCTTATTCCTCCCGGTTTTCACGTATTCTCCACGTACCACTCGATCGTCCTCTTCAACCCCTCGCGAAACCCCATCTCGGCCTCGAACCCAAACTCCTCCCTGGCCCGGCTCACGTCCAGGCACCTTCGTGGCTGGCCGTCGGGTTTCGTGGCGTCCCATACGATCTCTCCATCGAACCCGGTGAGTTCGCCGATCAACGCGACCAGGTCCCTGATCGTGATCTCCATGCCTGAACCGAGGTTCACCGGATCGGGTTTATTGTATCGTTCGGTTGCGAGAACAATCCCCCTCGCGGCATCATCCACGTAGAGAAATTCCCGGGAGGCACTCCCGGTTCCCCAAACCTCGACAATGTCGCTTTTCGACTGCTTCGCATCAACGAACTTCCTGATGAGGGCAGGGATCACGTGGGAGCTCTCGGGATCGAAGTTGTCTCGGGGGCCGTACAGGTTGACCGGGAGGAGATAGATGGCATTGAACCCGTACTGCTCGCGATAGGCCTGGGCCTGGACAAGGAGCATCTTCTTGGCCACGCCATAGGGCGCATTCGTCTCCTCCGGGTAACCCTCCCACAAGTCCTCCTCTTTGAACGGAACGGGAGTGAACTTGGGATAGGCGCAGACCGTCCCCACCTGGACGAACTTCTCCACACCCTCACGGCGTGCGGCCTCAATCAGCTGGATGCCCATCATCGCATTGTCATAGAAGAGGGTCGCAGGGTTGTCGCGGTTATACCCGATTCCCCCGACCTTTGCCGCGAGGTGGATCACGACATCGATATCCTGTACCGCATCCACGCAGTGTTCCCATATTCGGAGATCCGTAGTCTTGCTTCGGGTAACACGGATATTCTCAGGAACAACGCCCTTCTCCTTCATCCGTTCGATCAGGTGAGATCCGAGAAACCCGGCGCCCCCGGTGACAAGGAATGTTTTTTCCTTCCAGAACGTCATGGAACCTTCCACCAGCGCTCAGGGAACTTTTTATTGATAATTTCGAATCCCGTGCCAATCGGCTGGATGCCGGCCTCCCCCAGGTCGGCATCGACCATGATCTTCACGAGATCGCCGAACGTGATGTTCGGTCTCCAGCCAAGTTCCCGCTCGGCCTTGGACCGGTCCGCGATCAGGACCTCGACCTCGGTCGGCCGGAAATACTTGGGATCGATCCTCACGTGTTTCTCGACGTCGAGCCCTGCATAAGAGAAGGCCTCATCGAGAAACTCCTTCACCGAATGGGTCTCACCCGTCCCAATCACGTAATCCCCGGGGATATCATGCTGTACAATCCTCCACATCGCCTCCACGTATTCGGGTGCATAGCCCCAGTCCCGACGGGCATCGAGGTTTCCAAGGTAGAGGTACTGCTGCCTTCCTGCGAGAATCGACGCGATCGCCCGGGTGATCTTCCTGGTGACGAACGTCTCGCCCCTCCGTGGCGATTCGTGGTTGAAGAGGATCCCGTTCGAGCCGAAGATGCCGTACCCTTCGCGATAGTTCCTCACCATCCAGTAGGAATAGATCTTTGCGCAGGCGTACGGACTTCTCGGCTCGAAGACCGTCTCCTCGTTCTGGGGAGGTTTTGCGGCGCCGAACATCTCGCTGCTGGAGGCCTGGTAGAACTTCATATCATTCCCACACCTCCGTATCGCCTCAAGAAGCCGTGTCGTCCCGAGCCCGGTCACGTTCCCCGTGTATTCAGGGATATCGAAACTGACACGGACGTGGCTCTGGGCACCGAGGTGGTAGACCTCGTCGGGGTGGATGCGGTGGATGATGTTCGAGATCTGCTCGCTATCGGCGAGATCTCCGTAGTGCAGGAAGAGCCTCGACTCGGTATTGTGGGGATCGGTATATATATGGTCGATCCTCTTTGTATTGAAGGTGGACGCCCTCCGGATGATCCCGTGAACCTCGTACCCCTTGTGTAAAAGAAACTCTGTCAGGTATGAGCCGTCCTGCCCGGTGATTCCCGTGATTAATGCCTTTTTACCCATCTTTGTCCTATGTATAATCTCTGGTTGCAAATAATAATGGTTCCTCTTGTAGCCAGGTTGGATTCCTGGACTCAAACCTGAATGGAAAACCTGGTGTCAGATGAGTTTGGGATGCTCCACTGAATACTCCAGACGTGTTTTCCTGGCAATCCGGTACGAAGCCCTCTGCATGCCTTTCATGAGGCTGAGTCACGAGCCTATTAAATTATAGTTAAGAACCATACATTTAATACAACAAATACCAATTCTATGTATGCCCTGGTCTGAACAGATACCGATACAGAGACGTATGACCGTAGATGAATTGGAATCGAGAATTAAAAATCTGGAAAA